>Ga0209096_1000048_pt1 | contig 191239 bp, 158 predicted proteins | sample AD_UKC034_MetaG_FD_184407 | JGI IMG/M metagenome (GOLD analysis project Ga0209096, IMG submission 184407) | Active sludge microbial communities of municipal wastewater-treating anaerobic digesters from USA - AD_UKC034_MetaG (SPAdes) (version 2) | ecosystem: Engineered > Bioreactor > Anaerobic... | reverse complement strand
ACGACATCCCCCTCATCGACAGCACCTTCGTGATCGCTGCCGTCAGCGTCGTCTTCCCATGGTCTATATGACCTATCGTCCCCACATTCAAGTGTGGCTTCGTCCGCTCAAACTTGGCCTTTCCCATGCTATACCTCCTCCTGCAGTTCCGTTCTGTTCAGACCCGACCTACTGGACCCCGGGGCCCAAGCGATCCACTTCTGTGGAGCCCACGAAGGGAATTGAACCCTTGACCTCGCCCTTACCAAGGGTGTGCTCTGCCGTCTGAGCTACGTGGGCAGTCCTATGAGAGCCACCCGTCGGATTTGAACCGACGACCCAGCGCTTACAAGGCGCTTGCTCTGCCGACTGAGCTAGGGTGGCCTGTCCGGGAACCCACACCGAGCCGCCCCCCTATGTCCCACAGAGCGCTGAGGGCCAAGTGGCGGCTCAGTATACTGAGAACAAAATCGGTTGTCAAATCGTGCCCGCCAATGCGCACCGCACAGGCAGGCACGAAGGCGGAGGGGGTGGGATTCGAACCCACGGAGCATTTCTGCTCACGCGTTTTCGAGACGCGCGCATTAGGCCGGCTATGCTACCCCTCCAGGCGAATGGCTATATTAGCACAGTGCCAGGGTGGGGGCAAACGCGCCGGATGGGTTGGCCGGGAGGGGAGCCCGACGTCGCGGCCCACCATGGACCAAAAGGGGCTGGTGAAAAGGACCCGGTGCCGGGCGAGAGCACAGCGATCCGGTGCCGGAGCGTGCACCGACTTGTTGACCTTTCCCCCTGGCCGAGGTATAATGCGGCCCATTCAGCTGAAGGGAACATAGCATGGATCAGCCGCGCATCACGGTCGTGATTCCCACATACAACGAGGCGGAGAACCTGCCGACGTTGGTGGGCGAGCTCCTGGCCCTTGGCCTACCCAACCTCGCTCTCCTAATCGTAGACGACGATTCGCCGGACGGCACAGGGCGGGTGGCCGACGACCTGGCGCTGAGATACCCCGACCGGGTGCACGTGCTGCACAGAAAGGGCAAGCTCGGGCTGGGCACGGCCTACCTGGACGGCTTCCGGCTCGCCATCGCGCAGGGGGCCGACCTCATTGTCCAGATGGATGCTGACTTTTCGCATTCGCCGCACTACATCCCCCAGATGGCCGACGCGGCCGCCAGCTATGACGTCGTGGTCGGGTCACGCTACGTAGGCGGGGGAACGCTGGATGAGCGATGGGGTTGGTGGCGCAACTTGCTCAGCTGGTGGGCCAACGCGGTCTACGCGCGGATGATCTTGGGACTTCAGGCAAGGGACGTGACTGCCGGCTTCAAGTGCTGGCGAAGGGCGACCCTTGAGGGGATCGGACTGGAACGAGTCCGCTCCGACGGCTATGTCTTCCAGGTAGAGATGGCCTACCTGACAGAGAAACTGGGCTATCGCTTCCTGGAGATACCGATTCATTTCGAGGACCGGCGCATCGGCCACTCCAAGATGTCGATGCAGGTCAAGATCGAGGCGGCCATTCGTACCTGGCAGATCCGTTGGCACCACCGGAACGCGGCACGCGCAGCGTGACAACCGCGAAAGAGCATTGAGCAAAGAAGCGCACCCCAGGCAGAACGTGGACCCCGGAGGCCTGCTCGCGCGAACCACCCGGTGGCGGCCGGAGCTGGGGGCCGTGCTCCTGCTCCTTCTCCTGCCCCTTGTCCTGTTTTGGCCAGTGACCCTTGGGTCCAAGACCCTCCTTCCCGCAGACAACCTCTATCAGTGGCAGCCGTACCGTGCCTACGCCGAGCAGCAGGGTGTTCGACAGCCGGCGCAGAACGAGCTCCTGAGCGACCTGGTCCTGGAGAACCTCGCCTGGAAGCGCTTTGTCGTCGAGTCGCTCGAGGAACGGCAGATCCCTCTCTGGAACCCCCATCTCTTTGCCGGGGTGCCCTTCCTTGCCGCCGGACAGCACTCGGCGATGTATCCCTTCAGCCTGCTCTTCTACATCCTGCCTCTGAGCAGGGCCTACGGGGTCTTCACCGTGCTGCAGCTCTGGCTGGCTGGGGTCTTTGCCTATGTCTTCGCCCGCACACTGCGGCTCAGGTCACTTTCGGCACTCATCGCAGGCATCACCTACCAACTCAGTGCCTTTTTCCTGGTGAGTGTCGTGTTCACCATGATCATTGCCGCAGCGGCGTGGCTGCCGCTCCTCCTTGCGCTCATCGAGATCGTCGTGCGCAAGCAGGAGGAGAAAGGGGCCGGTCCGTTCGTACCGATCCTTTACATCGTTGCGGGGGCGGCCACACTGGGCATGGTCGCACTTGCAGGGCACCCCGAGATCCTGGTCTACACTCTACTCGTGACGGCCCTGTACGCGCTCGTCCGGCTGGTTCTTCTGCGTGGACGGGTGGGGACATGGCGCCCGTCCCTGCGGATCGGCGCCTGGCTGGTCCTCATGGTGGCCCTGGGGTTGGGGCTGGGCTCTGTTCAGCTTATCCCCCTGCTTGAGCTCGTCACCAAGAGCTTTCGCGAAGGATCGGTCACCTACCAGGACGTCGTAGGATGGGCCTACCCCCTCCGCCAGATTGCGACGTTCTTGGTACCCGACTTTTTCGGAAACCCCGCGACCCATACCTATTGGGACCTGGTCACCCGGCAGTGGGTGCCACTGGAGCGCACCTTCTGGGGGATCAAGAACTACGTCGAGGCAGGCAGCTACGTGGGGATCCTTCCCCTCCTGCTCGCTTTGCTGGCTGTGCTCGGGACGGCCAAGTCCTCCCCCAACCGGCGGTATGTCTGGCTTTTCGCCGGGCTGGCGCTGGTCTCCCTGCTCCTGGTCTTTGGCTCGCCTCTGTATGCCCTCCTCTATTACGGTCTGCCCGGCATCAAGCAGCTCCACTCCCCTTTCCGTTGGGTCTGGCCCTACACGCTGAGCATCGCCGTGCTGGCTGCCTACGGGGCGGATGCGTTGGCCGGCCACAGGCTCAAGCTGCTGAACGTGCTGGGCTGGGCGGCTACGGCCACCGGCGGAGCGGCTGTGGCCGTGCTGCTTGTGGCGCTGGCAGCGCCGGCAGCGCTCCTGTCGCTGGTCTCCCGCTTCATGGTGACCCTCCCGGAGACGCACTGGGTTTTCGGCAGCCCGCAGGCGTTCCTCTCGTACGAGTGGCCGCAGCTCATGGCCTTTGGCGGGCTCCTGCTGGCGAGTGGGGTGGTGCTCCTCGTGGCCGCGCGGCAGCTCCGTGTCCGGAGACTGCCGCAGCTCATGGCTGTGGCCTTGGTGGGCGGCGACCTACTCCTCTTTGGGGCTGGGTTCAACCCGAAGGCCGACCCGGCGTGGCTAGAGTTCCGGCCGCCAGCGATTGACTGGCTCCGGCAGAAAGCGGACACCGAGTCCCCGTGGCGCCTGACGACCTACCAGGTCGAGGGGGACACCAAGACACTGAATGCGAATATCCCCTGGCTCGCGGGGCTGCAGGACGTCCGGGGATACGATTCCATCATTCCGCGCCAGTATGTCGAGCTCATGCAGTGCATCGAGCCGCAGGGGGAGCTCCCCTACAACCGCATCGCGCCCATCTACGATGCCGCTCATCTGAGCTCTCCACTGCTGGACCTGCTGAACGTGCGCTATGTCGTGACAGAAGGGACAATTGCCAACGACGACTACACACTGGTGTACGACGGCGAAGTGCGCATCTACGAGAACAGGGACGTGCTGCCTCGTGCGTTCGCCTTTCTCCCAGAGCAGGATCTACTGAGTGGAGGTCAAGCCCTGGACCTGTGCACACTCGATCCCCGCACCACGCTGCTGCTGGATCAGGAGACTCTTCACAATCCTGACTGCCCGCAAGTCGGTGCTTCGGGCACGATCCAACCCGCCACCATCCGGTCATACACAGCCAATGAGGTGACGATCGACGTCGAGATGCCGCGAGAAGGCTGGCTGGTGCTGGCCGACAGCTACTTCCCGGGCTGGAAGGCCTATTGGACGGGCACAGTGCCCGAGAACATGGGAGCATCCCCCACGCAGGAGACGGAGCTAACGATCACGCGCGCGGATGGCAACTTCCGGGCCGTTTACCTTCCGCCGGGCACGCACCAGGTTCGCTTCAAGTATACGCCGATGAGCATCAAGCTGGGGCTGTACGGGAGCTTTATGGCAGGCATGGTCCTCCTCCTACTGGCGCTCTTCTGGCTCTGGGGGAGGCTCTACCGCGAGCATGAGGACGACCCAACAGCCAAGCGGGTGGCCAAAAACAGCCTTCTGCCGATTGGCTTGCAGCTCCTCAACCGTGTCATCGACCTGGCCTTCGCCATGCTCATGCTGCGCATCCTAGCGCCGGAGATGGCGGGGCGTTTCACCTTTGCCATCGGCTTCATCGGATACTTTGACATCCTGGTGCGCTTCGGGCTGGGCACGCTGCTCACTCGCGAGGTGGCCAAGAACCACACGCATGGCGATCGGTACCTGGGCACAGTGACCACCCTCCGGGGCTTCCTGTGGCTGGGATCGCTGCCGCTGATGGCCCTGGCGATCGGGGCCTATGCGCTCGCGGGTCAGATGACCGGCGACATCGCGCTGGCGATCGCCCTGTTTGCGGTGGGCATGGTCTTTGGGGTGCTGGCCGATGGATTCAGCTCGGTTCTGAATGCCTATGAGAAGATGGAATACCCTGCCGCAGTTGCCACGCTGACGGCTGTCACTCGGGTTTCGCTGGGCACGCTGGTCTTGCTTGCGGGCTGGGGCTTTGTCGGCCTGGCAGGCGCGTCCATCGTAGCCAACCTCGTGAGCGCGGTACTCCTGGGCGTCCTCGTGACCAGGCACTGCTTCCATCCGACCATGGAGGGGGACCGGAAGCTGGGCCGATGGATGATGGGGGCGTCTTTTCCCCTGATGCTCAACCTCTTCCTGGCGACGGCCTTTTTCCGGATTGACGTGCTCCTGCTCAAGCCCCTGCGTGGAGACGCAGCGGTAGGGTACTATGGTGCCGCCTACCGGTACATCGACGGGTTGAACATCATCCCCTCATTCTTTACGATGGCCATCTTCCCATTGATGAGCCGGTATGCTGTCACGGCGCGCGACTCGCTGATGCGAGCCTACGTGCTCAGCCTGCGGCTGCTGCTGATGGTCGCCATTCCGATCACTGTCGGGACCTTTTTCATCGCCGAGGGGTTGATCCTGCTTTTGGGTGGCGAGCAGTACCTGCCCGATTCGCGGATAGCGCTGCAGCTCCTTATCTGGTTCTTGCCGTTCAGCTTTATCAACAGCGTCACGCAGTACGTTCTCATCGCCATCGACGAGCGAAAGTTCCTGACGCGCGCCTTTGTCATCGGGGTGACCTTCAACCTCATTGCCAACCTCATTGCCATCCCTCTCCTCGGATACCGGGGCGCGGCGATCGTCACCGTCCTGTCAGAGCTCGCGCTGCTGGCCCCCTTCTACTACTCGGTGCGCAGGCACCTCGGGCCACTGCCCTGGAGCTCGCTTTTCTGGAGGCCTGTGGTGGCGTCGCTGGTCATGGGGGGCACCATGTGGCTGCTACGGGGGCTGTGGTGGCCGCTGCTCATACCGATAGGCGCCGCAGTCTATGGCGTCGCCCTCTACCTGCTGGGCGGCTTCCGGCAGGCGGACATGGATGTGATCTGGAATCTGCTCCCCCTGGATCGGCTTGGGGTCAAATGGGCGGGACGCCGGATGGGGGACGGCTCCTGACCACACCTCTCTCGCCATGGCCGAAGGCAACGGCGGCGCCCGCAAGCGACCAGGCGGAGAGCCTCTGCGCCAGAAACGGCTGCGGTTAGGAGCGGCGGAGGCGCCGCAGCATGAGGGCGATGGTCAGGGTGCCCAGCACCACAAAGGCGATGCCCAGTGCTAGCTCGGCGACGGGCAGCCAGCGAGGTGCTGTTCTCTGAGCGTCCTCTGTAGCCTGCGCGGACCGGTCAAGAGCGACCGGTCCGGCTTCTGCGCTGAGCTCAGCCAGCAGTGTGGGCGCCGCTTCGATCGTCGGAACCAGCGTCGCGGTCGGCTCGGGAGCCAGGGTGGGCCCGGCCGTCTCGGTCGGCGCGGGCGGCAGTGATGGCTCGGCCGTGGCCGAGGGCACCGGGGTCGCCGACGGTGCCGCTGTCGACGTCGGCGATGGAGTTGCTGATGGTTCGACCGTGGCCGTGGTCACCAGGGTCACCCCGGCGACCGCACCGACTCCTGCCGGCCCGCCCAGCTCCTTCGCCACAGCGCCCGTGACGTCGGCCTCCGCCGATCCGGCATCCATGCCCTCTCCTCCGACACCCATTCCGGGAGGTGCCGCGGATGCGGCAGCTGCCGCCTGAGCGTCGAGTGCCTCAGAGAGCGCAGAGGTTGCCTCGACGGCCAGTGCATTGGGCGGCGCAGTCACCTCGGCCGGTGCCTCCGCAGCCATAAGCTGGACAGGCTCTGCCGTCGGCTCCTCGACTTCGGTGACCTCCTCCAGGGGTGCAGCCGCCAGTGCCGCGACTGCAGTTGCCTCTGGCACAGCCACAGACTCGCGCTCCACTGCAGCCGGAGCGGATGTGGTGCCGGGCAGTGCCCCGGGCAGCAACAACTGACCGACCACCGCCAGCAGGAAGAGGGCGGCAACCAAAGCGGTGGCTCCCTGCAGAACAGGCATTCCCCAGACGCGCTGGGCGCCGCGTACCCGGCGTTCCACGGCCGGGACAGGGACCGTGAAGGTGCGGGGGCAAGGGACAGAAGGAAGCGCCATGGTCCATTGGGCCGTGCGTCGCAGGTTGTCTAGGTCACAGCAGCACTCCGGGCAGACACCCAGATGGCGCTCTACGCGCCGCCGCTCCCCTGGTGACAGCTCCTCGTCCAGGTAGGGCGAGAGCCGCTCCTGCACGTACCTATGTTCGGTTGTCCCGTCCTTCTTCCGAAACCAACTCATCCGAGACTATCCTCTATGAATCTCCGGTGCAAGAAGCGTGGCGCAAGTCCCCTGCTCCGCCATTCGCGCAAGCCGGAGGCCTGCGCCACGTCGCGCCACCATTCCCTAGTTACCAACCCTAAGACGAAACCGGGCTGGCAAAAGTTCCCTCCGCTCCATCAAAAGATCACGCATCCGCGCCCGGCCGCGGCTGAGGCGGGACTTGACCGTGCCCAGCGACAGTCCGGTGGCCTCGGCAATTTCCTGGTAGTTGAGCCCCTGCACATCGGACAACACGAGGACGATGCGCTGCTCCAACGGCAGCCGCTGAATGCCTGCCTCCAGCACCTGGTTCAGCTGGAGACGCTCGACGTGTTCGTCTGGCCGCTCGGAGGGGTCCTGCAGAGGACGGAGATGGTCTTCCTCGACCTCCAGGTCGTCGAGTGATTCGGACGGCCGGCGCTGCTTGGCCCTCAACTGGTCGTAGCAGCTGTTGGTCACGATGCGCAGCATCCACGCCTTGAAGGAGCCGCCGCGGAACTGCCGGATTGCCTTGAAGGCCGAGAGAAAGGCGTCCTGGGTCGCATCGGCCGCCAAATCGGAGTCCCCCAGGATGCGGTAGGCAACGTTGTAGGCCATACCCTGGTGCAGCAGGACCAGCTGGTTAAAAGCGCGCGCATCGCCCCTCCGGGCGGATGCGACAAGCGCCTCTTCGTCCATTCTCAAGCCACCCTCAGACTTGACGGTTAGCGGGCCGTAGCCTATACTGACCCTCACGCCGGAGTGGCGGAACTGGCAGACGCGCGCGACTCAAACTCGCGTGAGGGTGACCTTTTGTGGGTTCGAGTCCCACCTCCGGCACCAGCACACACAGTATACCAGGTTCCTGGTCCGTGTGCCAATAGGGTAGGCAGGCAAGGTGCCAACCTCCCAGTACACTTCCAGCCGCGCCGTTCGCGGCTGGCTTGTTGTCTGGGGGGGGTTGTGCATGCCCGTTTTCGGAAGGCCATCACTACTCTGAACAGAAAGACTGAATCGAGGAGCAAGAGAGAATGAGCTTCAAGCACCTGCCGCGGCAGGCGGGAGACCGGTCACCCGTGCTATCTGCCGTGGTTCTTGTCGTGCTGGCGGCCCTGGTGCTCGCTGCGTGCGGTGGGGCGGACAGTGCTCCCGGCCCGAGCCTGAAGGGGGCAACGAAGGAGGAGTACACATCGCAGGTGGCTGAGGCCTACGCCGCCAGCGGCAGCCTGGAGGAGGCCAGGTCTCAGCTCGCCGAGCTCGGGGTGCCGAACGTCGGGCAGTGGGTCATCCTGTGCATAGACCAGGCCATTGCCGAAGGGCGGCCCGAGGCCGAGCTCCGTTCCCTGTGTGAGCTGGCCAAAGGACTGGGCCTGGAGAGTCCTCAGATGGTGGCCTTCTTGGCGACAGACACGCCCGTGCCCACCGACACACCCGCGCCGACGGCCACGCACACTCCGGCGCCCACCGACACGCCAACGCCGACGCCCGAGCCTCCCACGCAGACCGCGCCTCCCACCTCCTACGATACGGCCACGCCTGAACCCGCCGCGACCCTTCCGCCGGCAGCCACGGCGACGCGCACGAACACGCCCAAGCCCAAGGCCACGGCAGCGCCAAAACCAACTGTCCCCCCGACGGCAACCGCTGCGCCGGCGTGGAGTTGGTCGGTTCGGCTCGTCGGTCCTGGGGAGGACGCACAGACGTGTGAGGGAGGACTGCTCCAGGTCCGTGTCACAGTGCAGGACAGAAACGGTGGCCAGATCGGTGACGTCTGGATCTATGACCAGTATCTCAAGATCTACCGACGCACAGGCGACTTTCTTCCCGACCTTGGCCCGGGAGAGACCAGATTCGACCACTACCGGTACGGCGGAGGCAGCACGTGCGTTGCCGAAGGACCTGACGGCGCCTGTTTGACGCCGTTCACGCAGAACATGCCGTGCTCGCGCCTGCCGACAACCGCGGAGCTGCATGGCGCTGGATACTGCGACAAGTGTTGTGAGACAGGGGCCTCGGTCGAACGGTGCCAGCAGCTCATCGACGAGGGCAAGTGCTTCTGGACAAAGGAGGGGCACTTCTCCTGGCGGGTCGTCTACACGCGCGGCTGGTAGCCGAAGGGGACTTGACATGGTCGTCCGCCCTGGTATAATGGACATGCTCGCAGTGGGAGGTGAATGAGCCTAGTGGAAGACAGTTGCGTTAGGCAGGCGCCGTTCTTCTCTGCCCTGTCAGAAAGAGACCAACGGCGCATCTTCGAACGAATGCACTTGGAGGCCCGGCACGGCGGAGAGACACTGTTCCGCAAGGGCGAGCCAAGCACCGCTCTCTACCTGGTAAAGTCAGGTTGGGTTCGGCTCCTGGCAGACGGTGGGATACCCATTGCCAGCGAAGGTCCTTCCAGCCTCGTCGGCGAGACCGACGTCTTCTTGTCACGCTCTCGGACGACCGGCGCATCGGTCGCGCAGGACGCAGAGCTCTGGGTTCTGACCGAGCGCGACTTGGTGGAGCTGATCGCCGAGAGCCCACAGATGGGACTCGACCTGAGCGACGTCTTTGGCACGCGGCTGGCCCAGCTGGACACTTTTCTGGTGGAGCGGCGGCTCAAGCAGGTCCCATCGCTGTCAGGACTGAGCGAGAGCCTGCTCTCGGCGATTGCGCATCGCCTCGCGCCGGTCGTATGCAGAAGGGGAGAGGCCATCTTTGAGCGAGGCGAAGCGCCTCGTGGCCTGTTCCTGATCGAGTCGGGGCGCATCCAGGTCGAGAGACCGGGTGCAGCGGGCGAAGAGACCGCCTTGGGGCCTGGTGAGACACTGGGCGAGATGGCCCTGCTGACCGGGGCGCCCTACCGCCACTCCGCCCTGGCCTCGACCGACGTGACCCTGTGGAGCCTGCCTGCCATTGAGTTCGAAGCACTTTCGAGCGAGTTCCCCCAGCTGCGCCGGGCGGTTAGCACGAGGGTGCAAGAATCATTGGAGGCCCAAGATCGCGAGCAGGCGGCGACACGGCTGGCCAAGATGCCGCTGTTTGCCGGCCAGCAGCATGACGTGCTCCTGGCTGTGGCGGAGCGGATGGTCGCGCGCTACGTGCCCTGCGGGGAGATGATCTTCACCGAGGGTGAGCCAGGCGACACCCTGTACGTCGTCGACTCGGGGAGTGTCGAGATCGCAGCCTCAGCAAGGGCCGGCAGCGAGACACTGGCCCGCATGGGTCCCGACCAGTTCTTTGGCGAGATGGCCCTCCTGACGGGCAAACCACGCACAACCGCAGCCCGCGCAGTGAGTGACACCAGCCTCTGGGCACTGGGCCGCTCCGACTTTGAGGATCTGGCCCTGCGGCACCCTTCCATCAGCCTCGCACTCAGCCGGGTGCTCAGCGACCGCCTTGCCGAGATGGACCGGAGGTATTCGCAGAGCCAACTGCGGCGGATGAAGCTGCTTGCCGGCATGTCTGCGAGCCAGATCGACGACATCAGCCAGCGCCTCCGGCAGGTTCGCTTTCGGCGGGGACAGGTTCTGTATCGCGAAGGGGATCCAGGCGAGCAGCTGATCTTGCTCGAGTCTGGCCGCGTTCAGCTGGTACAGGGAAGCGGCCGAGATGCATGCGCCCTGGCCGACCTGAGCGCGGGCGATGTGGTCGGGGAGCTAGCGCTGCTCACCGGCAAGAGCCAGGAGGAGACGGCCACAGCACTGAGCGATGTCTCCGGCTGGGTGCTGGGCAAAGCGGACTTTGATAAGCTGGTGGCTTCCGATCCCAGCCTTGCACTGGCGCTGAGCCGCGTGCTCAGCGAGCGACTGCGCAGCCCCGGTGTTCGGCGGCCAAGAGCGGCCGCAGCCGCAGCCACCCGGGTCGCCCCGCCCGCGGCCATCCCGGTCACAGCAGCGCCAAGACCCGCCGCCCGGCCTGAGCCCGTCTGTGAAGAGCGGGGGATCGAGGTCAAGGAAGAGGCGCGCCCTGCAGCACGTGAGCCGAAGGCAAGCCCTCTGGCCGGAGTCCAGTCGTGGCTCACAGGCGCCGCTGGGTGGTTCGGCTCGCTGAGCCTGGGCGCCAAGCTGCGGCTTGTGGTGATCGCGCTGCTGCTCATATGGCTGATCGGGATAGCAGTCCCCAGCCTTCTCATCAGGACGCTGGCAGCCGACAACGTGACCGACCTGACAGGCGCCATTGCGTTCGTCCAGCGTGGCACCGTCGTGCGCGCAAGTGCAGTCGCGGATGGGGCACCCACAAGCGCTGAAATGGAAGCCATTGCGATGGATACTCGAGCCCAGGTGGCACCCCTTGGATCTCCCAAGGTAGAGTCGTCTCCGACTTCCGAGCCGACCCTGGAGCCTATCCTGGTGCCCGCCACCGCAGTGCCGGCCACGGTGACGCCTTGGGTGATCGTGGTCACAAGCACGCCCCCGCCGGCAACCGACACGCCGGTTCCGACGGCTACACCTGAGCCAACCGCCACGCCCAAGCCGAAGACAGCCTTGGCACCGGCGCGGGCGCAGCCTGCCGCACCCACACAGCGGCCCCAGGCGGTCCGTGAGCTGGACCCGAGGCTCGGATCGCTCAACGTCACAGTTGCCGAGCCCGTGGGCCTGAATCCGGGCCAGAGCTACTTCCGGCTCGTCCGGGTACAGTGGCAAAACGAGCAGGAGGCAGCGGGGGACCACACCATCTACGTCGAGATCCTGGACGAAAACGGCGGAAGGATCACGGGCCAAGGGGTACAGATCGATTGGGCAGGCGGAAACCAGATCGTCTATACGGAGAACAAGCCGCCCACGGAGTATCCGGCCAACTTCCCGATGTACGCCGCGCTGGGTGCCTACTCGGTCTCAGTCGCCGGGCAGCCGAGTGACCGGCTTCAGGGCTTGGGCATGGGCACACCGGAGCAGCCCGCCTTCAAGGTCCACACCAACTTCAAGCTTGTCTTCCAGCGAACTACCTGGTAGCAGACAGGAAAGTCAAAGAGGGGGCGGAGATTGATCCGCCCCCTCTTTTCTTTTGCCTGCCTTAGGCCTATTTCTTGGGCATTGCCTTCAGATCGCGGTAGGACTGGTAGGAGTAGAGCTGGGGATAGTTCGGTATGGCAACCGACCACCAGTACTGCTCATCGCTCTGGGTCCAGTCGATATTCGGCATGTAGATCAGGCTCATGACGCCGATCCAGGGCCGCCAGTTCTGTTTGGCGAACTGGTAGGCGCCGACCAGGTAGGCCGCCTGCTGCTGCTCCGTCACGGCATGCCAATGATACGGAGAGTCCGGCCTGGGATCCATCGTCCAGCCGAACTCGAGGACCACGACCTGCTTGTCCGTGTCGCCATTGGAGACCATCACCTGGTGAAGGTCCTCGACATGGCGGAAGCAGTACACACGGCAAGCCGCACCAGGGCAGTTCGGATCGCCGACGTTGTAGTACGTGGGATCCGTCGCCACCTCGCCCGGGTCTTTCTCTGGAGGGGCCTTGTAGCCGGCACCGTGAGCTCCCAGTGCATCAAAGTAGGGCCTGGCGCCGGCGGCATACATCTGCTGCAAGAACTTGGTGTCCGGCATCGCAGCGGAGTTGTCCTGGGTGGTGGGGGCCATGCCGGCGCTGATGACAATCGCCAACGGATCGGCCTGCTTGACGGCCTGGTAGCAGGCCTTGAGGAGTGCTGTGTAGCCCGTCGGGCTGGGTGCCTGTCCTCCCCACTCGCGGGCGAGGTTGGGCTCGTTCCAGACCTGGTAGGCCGCGATTCGCCCCTTGTAGCGCGAAGCCACTGATCCACAGAAGGCGGCCAAGTCCTGGATGTTCCGCGGTGGGCTCATAAAAACCCCCTGCGCATTGGGATAGGATTGACCGCTTGCCCAGGTGGGATCGGAATCGAGCCGCGCAATCAGCTTCAAACCGACACCCTGTACCTGGTCTACGATGCGATCGGTAACGGCCCAGTCGAACTGGCCTTTGCCGGTTCCCTCGATATCGCGCCAGGCAAATGCCTGCTTCACCCAGCCAAAGCCGGCATCACGGATCGCTTCCAGGTCACGCTGGGCCACTTCCGGCCGCCACCAGAGAAACGCCTGCATGCCATAGCCGGGGGACTCCATCCGAACCTGCTGGCCGGGTGTGGGCGTCGCGGGCTGAGACGTCGGCGTCTTTGGCAACACCGTCAGGGAGGGTGTGGCCGTGATGATCATGGGCGTCTGGGTGGTCTCGGGCGTGGGAGAATCGCCCGCAGGCGGGGTCTCCGACACGAGCGCCGGAAGATCGGTCATCTCCGGGTTAGGCGTCTCGGTATCGGGTAGTTCGATGGATGCCACGGTGGCGGTGAACGTGGGCTTCAGCGTGACCAACGGCTTCGCTGTGGCAGTCGGGGCCGTCTGCTGCTCACCACAGCCAGCAGCCAGAAGCGCCAGGGCTACCGCAACCAGGGCGAGCTGCACCAGCCGGGTGCCCGCCATAGATATCTTTCGTCGTCTCATCAGTACCATCATCCACGGTCAGCTTTTCTGCGCGGCATTATAGTGGAGGGGAACCTGAACGGCAAATGGCTGCGCCGGGCGAGGTTGATGGCCGGACGCTGCGACGCCGCGACTTGACCTCCATGACGCAGTGTGTTATGCTATGGATATGACGCACTGCGTCAGATCCTATCCGAGAGGGAGGCAGAAATGGCCAAGGTCGAGGTGCGCGTAGAGGATGGCAAGCCGCAGGAGGAGAGGAACCCACTTCTCTCGATGGCGCGCCGCGTGCTCATGGCAAGCATTGGGGCTGTGGCGCTGACCCAGGACGAGATGGAAAAGTTCGTCGGCAAGCTCGTCGAGCGAGGCGAAATCGCCGAGAAGGATGGCAGAAAGCTGGTGCAGGACGTCGTGGACCGGCGCAGGAGCCAGACGATCAAAGTCGAAGAGCAGATGGACCGCAGGGTAGGCGACATCCTGGCGCGGATGAATGTGCCCACCAAGGCGGACATCGAGGCCCTGGAGGCCAAGATCGTGTCCCTGTCCAGGAAGATCGACGAACTGAAGAGGTGATCAAGCGGTACCCAAACCGGAAGCTGTACGACACGCAGGCCAAGCAGTATATCACCCTTGAGGGGATTGCGGCCCTCATCCGCGAAGGCGGGGAGGTTCAGGTAGTCGATCACGCGACGGGTGAGGACGTCACAAGCGCGACCCTGACCCAGGTCATCCTTGGGTCGGAGAGGAAGCGCTCCGGCTTCTTGCCGCTCACCCTGCTCGCCGGATGGATCCGGGCCGGCGGCGACACGCTCAACGGCCTGCACCACAGCCTGGCCCCTTCCCTCGAGCTGGCACACCAGGTGGACGAGGAGATCGAGCGGCGGGTGCAAGTGCTGGTGAAGGGTGGGGAGATGGCGGCAACCGAGGCGGCGCGCCTGCGCGCCCTGCTCCTCTCGCTTGGCACCCGGGCCCTGCTGCCGTCCCTGCCTGACGACGAGAAAATCGAGCAGTCGCTGGTGGCGTACGGCATTCCGACGCGGGAGGAGCTTGGCAGGTTGAGCGACAAGCTCGACCGCCTTGAGGAAATGCTGGAGGGATTGACCCGCGAGGCCACGCAGTGAGCGCTGGCGGGCCGGCCCCAACGACCGGGCCGGTCAGCGTGGCAGGTGCCGGCTGTCTACTCCTCCGACTGCTCCTCTAGGCTCTGAATAACCCGGTCCAGCCGCTCGATCAGGAGTGCCCATTGGTCCGCTGCGAGCGGCAATGGTGCAGGAGGGGGAGCAGGCGGGTCAGGAGGCAGCAGCACCTCCGTCGCGGCTGAAGAAGGCGAAAGGGCAATCCCTGCCTTCGCAAGGACCGGTGTCAGCTCTTGGGCCACGCGAAAGAACAGGTCGAGGTGCAGACGCTTCTCCGAGACGACGAGTCCCAGGCCGTCCACCCGGTCTGAAGGGCCGGCCTGATCCGCCACCCAGACGGCAGACGGGCCAGCGCCCGGCAAGCGGTAGGTATCCTCCGGGCCGAGCCCAAAGCCGACGGTGCCCGCCCGGCCTGTGGCACCGTAGACACCCCGATCGTGCCACCGGCTCGCCAGGTTGGGCCAAGCAGGCAGGCCGGGAGCGCCTGCCCACGAGCGCACAACCGAGACACCTTCGAGAGGCACACCCTGCACGTCCGACACATGAACGACCAGGACGGCCGGGCCCTCGACCACACGGACCTTCTCCAGGCGAAAGACGGGCTGGCCGGGCCTAGAGGGGACTGCCCTCTCAACATGCAGCGGGCCGAGACACGCCTCTAGCCAGTCCCAGCTCTGTGCTTGCTCCTGTGGGTCCTGCACAACCGTCCTCTCGAGGGCCACCCATTCTGTCATCGCTTCGCTCCAGATTACCGACTAGTCTTTCGGCCACGCTCCTCCAGGAGCGCCAGGATCCGGTCCAGCCGTTGAACGACCTCCCCCAGCCTGTCGTCCGGCGGAGGCCCCGGGGGGGAAGGTGCCTGGACATCGGGGATCGGCGGCGGCACGGGGCGCGCGCCTCCCGACGCCTCAGGCTCAGTAGAAGCAGAAGGCTCTTCCGCTGGCGCCGGGGCCGCATAGCGTGCAGACCGATAGGCCGGCCGCGCCTCGTGCGCCACAGCCTGCGCCAGCTCCGGCCAGATGTTGTAAGACGCCCACTGGGGATCGTCGGGCGTGCAGCAGCAGTAGAGAGCCGCACCCAGGACATACGCGTCCTTCTGAAGCTCGCCATCGTACCATGTCAGCTGCCGCAGGTAGCGCCCGGTGTCGCGTCCATACAGCCCTCTCCATCCCTGTGGCTTGGGCTGGACGATCAGGGCGTCCAGGCCGCACTCGGTGATTAGGAGGGGCATGAGGGCGAGGTGTGCCGGAAAACCGCTCCAGTTGTGGGCCGGCTCGCCCTTGTAGACCTTGCGGTGGCGAAGCAGGTACCAGGGCGCCTCGTGATCCAGCGTGGGCCAGGCATACTCGTGCAGCGCTAGGGCTCCCCGGAACTGCCTGGCCGCCTCGAGGGCAGGCAGGAAGTGGTGCCACCAAGCCAACCGGGATGGATTGCCTACACCGAAGCTGCCCACCACCGCGCGAAAGCCGTGCCCGCTCAGTATCCTGGCCCGCTCAGCGTCGAACTCGGCCAAACGCTTCATCCCGTCGACAGATTGGACGACAGGCTCGTTGACTCCCTGCCAGAAATCGTACGTCTCACCCATCCGCTCCGCTACGGGAAGGACTGCGTCACAGTGGCTACGTGCGGCCTTGCCAGCGTCGAGGGATGGGTCACTCCAGTCCGGCTCCCCGGAGAGGGGCAGGCGCCCGACCATGAGGGTGCGCGGCGAGGCCGCCCTGACGTGGCGCCAGACGTCGCTGTGGTCCAAGACAACGACCAGAGGCGGCTTCCAGTTGGCGAGCAGATGGTCGAGACCGCCAAGCGCAGAGTTCACGTGAGCGCCCAAGAGTGCGTATGCGATGGTGACATGCTCCTCTTGTCCAGGATAGGGAGACTATGCCAGAAACTCGCCGATTTGTAAAGCCCCGGGGGGCGGCCCTGTGCGCCGGCCTTTTTGTCAATCGCAGGATGTCACGCTATAATCTCGGCTCAAGAACTGGGCAGTGAAAGAGCGAACCATGGAGAAGCTGATCATCATCGGAAGTGGGCCGGCCGGCTATACGGCAGCCATTTATGCCGCACGGGCGCAGCTGAGCCCTCTGGTCATCGCCGGGCAGTTCCTGGGAGGCCAGGTGGCGAGCAGCTTTGAGGTCGGGAACTACCCGGGGTTCCCGGAGGACATCAACGGAGCCGATCTGGCGCAGCGGATGCACCAACAGGCAGAGCGCTTTGGTGCCCGGTTTGAGATAGACATCGTGACGGGCGTGGACCTTGCACAGCATCCTTTCAAAGTCACAACCTACGGAGACGAGTACGAGGCCCAAGCCCTGATCATATCCAGCGGCGCGTCGCCGCGCAAGCTGCGCGTTCCGGGAGAAGCCGAGTTCGCAGGGCGCGGTGTTTCCTACTGTGCCACGTGCGATGGCTTTTTCTACAGCGGCAAGGAAATCGCGGTGGTGGGCGGAGGCGATGCTGCGGTCGAGGAGGCCCTCTTTCTCACCCGCTATGCGGCCAAGGTCACCTTGATCCACAGGCGCGACCAGCTCCGCGCAGAGCCAGTGCTCCAGAAACGCGCATTCCAGAACGAAAAGATCGCCTTTCTCTGGAACAACGTTGTGACCGAGGTCGTGGGTAGTGACGCGGTGACGGGCCTCCGACTGCAGGACGTCAAGAGCGAGGCAGACAGCCTGTTCCCCATCCAGGGGGTGTTTGTCGCCGTCGGCTACACACCGAACACCGAGTTCCTGGGCGGCCAGCTCGCACTGACCGAGAGCGGCTACATCGTGACCGATGAGCACGCACGGACCAGCGTGGAGGGGGTCTGGGCAGCCGGAGACGTGTGCGACTGGATCTACCGGCAGATCGCCACGTCGGTTGGCTCCGGTGCCCGGGCAGCCATGCAGGTAGAGCAATACATCGCCCGGCTCGAGGACCGCGTCTACCCCGGCGAGGCACACTAGGAATCGAGAGGCCGGCAACGCGCCTCAACGTTATTCGTATAGACAAGCAGTCAACTATCCTAAGGAGAGCACAATGGCCAACATCACCAAGGAAATGCCAATCGGGGAGGTCGTGCAGACCTACCCACAGACAATCGAGGTCTTTCTGAAGCACGGGCTCATGTGCTTCGGATGCGCCATCGCGCGCTTTGAGAACATCGAGCAGGGCGCCACGGCGCACGGCATCAATGTCGAAGCGCTGATGACCGACCTGAACGCGGCAGTCTCAACCAACTAGCGGCGGCCTTTGGCCGCGCGATCCGACGCCTAGTGAGGGGGAGCCATGTGGTATTTCCGTAGCCCAGAGATCGTGTTTGGCGAGGATGCACTCGACTACCTGCTGGAGATCGACGGACGGAAGGCGCTCATCGTCACCGACCAGGTGATCCTCGAGCTGGGACTCGTAGAAGAGGTCACGCGCAGGCTGACGGAGGCAGGCATCGAGTGCTCCATCTTCGCGGAGGTGGAGCCGAATCCCTCTCTACAGACGGTCCAGCGCGGCGCCCAAGCCGCTCTAGAGTATGGGCCCGACTGGATCATTGCTGTCGGCGGGGGCTCGCCCATCGATGCTGCCAAGGGGATCTTTGTCCTGTACGAGAGGCCGGACCTCCCGGTCGACGGCATCGCGCCCGTGGGCGCCCTGGGACTGCGCCAGAAAGCCCGGTTCATCGCCATCCCGACGACGAGCGGCACGGGCGCCGAGACCACGTGGGCGATGGTCCTCACCGATCTGGAGGAGCACCGCAAGATCAACCTGGGCAACGCGGAGAACATTCCCGACGTCGCCATCGTGGATCCTTCGCTGGTTCTCCGGCTCCCCCGCCAAATCACGGGGGACACCGGCATGGACGTGCTGACCCACGCAGTGGAGGGGTACACCTCGCAGTGGCGCAATGACTTTGCCGACGGGCTGTGCCTGAAGGCGATCCAGCTCGTCTTTGAGCACCTGCAGGATGCCGTCGAGCAGGGCGAAGGCAACCCCGAGGCGCGCGAGAGGATGCACAACGCGGCGACCATCGCCGGTCTTGGCTTCGGCAATTCCATGGCAGCCGTGGCACACGGCATGGGCCACTCGTTGGGCGCCGTGTGTGGCGTGCCGCATGGGCGAGCTGTGGGTCTTGTTCTGCCCTATACGATCGAGTACACGTCGCGCGGCGAATCGCCCACCCGATATGCGGACATAGCCCGCTTCCTGGGGCTTCCCGCGCGCGACGAGACAGAGGGCTCGGCAAGCCTGGCCTCGGCGATCCGGGAGTTGGCCAGGCGCATCGGCCAACCTACCACCCTGCAGGAGGCAGGCATCTCCGACGAGGAGTTCGAAGAGTGCCTGCCAAAGCTGGTCTCCAACGCAGGCTGCGACAGCGCCACGCTGCTCGGTCTGCGCTGCCCAGACGACCTGGAGCTCGAGCGGGTGTACCGGTGCGCATTCGAGGGCAAGTCCGTCGACTTTTAGCCACGAGACCGGGCCCCGAGCCTGTTGGAGAGTCCTTCGAGCCTATCCCGGGAGCAGCCTCCCGGGATGGCCTTCTTAAGGGGCTTGCTTCTCACAGGATGCTGTGCTAGAATGGAGTATGCGAGTGCGAATGAAGGAGGCCGCATGAACGGATACATGGGCAAGTTGCTGGTCGTGGATCTCAGCAGGGGGGAGCTGAGGGACGAGCCGGTAGACGAAGCCACCGCACACGACTTTGTGGGCGGTGCCGGATATGCGGCCCGCTATCTCTATTCCGAGCTCAAACCGGGAACCGATCCAATGGGACCCGCCAACACCCTGATGTTCATGACGGGCCCCCTGGTGGGCACGCATGCCCCCTCATGCGGGCGGCACGAAGTCTGTGCGCTTTCCCCGCTCACCGGCATCTGGGGCGAGTCGAACTCAGGTGGCTTCTGGGGCGCAGAGCTCAGGTTTTCCGGCTACGATGGGATCGCCATCCGCGGCCAGTCAGAAAGGCCTGTGTGGCTCTCCATCATCGACGGCCAGCCTCCGGCCTTGCACGATGCGTCTGACCTGTGGGGTCTGGATACGTACGAGACGCAGGCGCGCATCCGAGAGGAGCTGGGGGACCCCAAGGTGCGCGTGGCGAGCATTGGCCCGGCCAGCGAGAACCTGGTGCTGTACGGCGCGATCATGAACGACCACGGCCGGGCGGCCGGACGCACCGGCATGGGCACGGTGATGGGATCGAAGAAGCTCAAGGCGATAGCCGTGCGTGGCCGCCAGCGTGTGCCACTCTACGACAAGAAGGCGTTCGAGCAGGCTGCCCGGCGCGCGCTCGAAGTCATACAGGACGACATCACCGTCCAGGTACTCCACGAGATGGGCAGTGCCAACTTCGTGGACATGAGCTACATGTGGGGCAATCTGCCCATCAAGTACTGGACTGGATCCGAGTTCGACGACTGCACGCAGCTTTCGGGCGTCAGCATGTCCGAGACAATCCTCACCCGAGCCGTGCCATGCTTTGGGTGCAGCGTAGCATGCGGCCGCGAGATCACGTTGAAAGACACTCGCTATGGCCTGGAAAAGGTGGACGGTCCCGAGTACGAAACCGTGGCGATGCTCGGCTCCCTGCTCATGGTGAGCGACCTTCCAGGCGTTGCGTACGCCAACTACCTGTGCAACCGCTATGGCCTCGACACCGTCTCCGCCGGAGGAGCCATCGGTCTCTCCTACCTGCTCTACGAGCGTGGAATCCTGACCGCCGACGACACCGGCGGCATGCCTCTCCGCTGGGGCGACATCGAGACAGCGCAGACCCTGATCGAGATGATTGCACACCGGAAGGGCTTTGGAAACGTCCTGGCAGAGGGAACCAAGAGAATGGCTGCCCACTACGGCGCAGAGGACCTCGCCGTGCAGGTGAACGGACTCGACTTGCCGGGCCACGACCCCAGGGCCTTCTCGGGCATGGGCGCCGTGTATGCGACCTCGCCGCGAGGGGCTTGCCACCAGCAGGGCGACATGTACATGGTCGACATGGGCCTCACCATTGAGGAAGCAGGCATTGTGCCCAGCGGTCGCTTCAAGACACGGGGCAAGGCCAGAGTGGCGGCACGCACGCAGGACTGGCGCAGCCTGTACGGCGGCCTCATCATGTGCAATTATGTGAACCCAACGGCGCCGCTGCTGGCAGAGTTGCTGGGTGCGGCGACAGGCTGGCCTGTCGATGTGACCTGGTGCCAGAGGACGGGGGAGCGGATCTTTAACCTCAAGCGCGCCGTCAACAACCGGCTCGGTGTCAAACGCGGCAACGACCGCCTGCCGCGGGCGCTCATGATTCCGCTCAAGGGCGGCTCCAAGGGGCGCACACCCAAGATCGAGGCGATGATGAAAGAGTACTACGCCGTGCGCGGCTGGGACTGGGACACCGGCAAGCCGACCCGGGAAAAGCTCGAAAGTCTCGGCCTGCCCGACGTCGCCGCGGATCTCTGGGGGCACTCGTAGGAGGGCAACCTTGCCGCGCTTGGCCTCACGACCACACGAGCTGGCTTGGGCTGAAACCCTCGGGCAGCAGCTGCCCGAGGGTGAAGGTTCGTGTGTGACCATCGGTGTCTGCGACGATCACACGCAGCTCGTCCTCGGTATCGCAGAACTCGCGCAAGATCTGCCGACATGAGCCACACGGCGTTGCGCCGTTGGCGGTGACGACCGCCATGGCGACAAACGTTGACTCTCCTTCTGAGACGGCCTTGACTACCGCCGTCCTTTCCGCACAGGTGGTCAGGGGATAGGAAGCGTTTTCCACGTTGCATCCCGTGTATACCCGGCCCGATGCGCCAAGCAGGGCCGCGCCCACCTTGAACCTGGAGTAGGGAACGTAGGCGGCTTCGCGTGCATGCCGCGCCCGTTCCACCAATTCCTCATCAGTCACGATTCCCGGCGCTCCTTCCTTCCGTGCTGCCTGCCATCCGAGAGTCACCGCCGGCCGGCGATTCGGGTTTCTCACGAGCTGCGGCAGGCGCCTCCTGGCCCGACTCAGGGGCCGGAGCAGCCTGCCGCCGCACGCGCACCTTCCGGATGCGCCTGCCGACCACAGACTCCACGGTGAATTCCAGGCCTTCGTAGGGCACGCGGGCGCCCACATCTGGCACCCTACCCAACTCGGCGTAGATGAAGCCTCCCAACGTGTCGCTGTCCTCTGTCGGCAGGGCGGCATCCATCAGCTCGTTGACGTCGCCGAGGCTGAGGCGTCCGTCCATCACGTACTCGTCCTGCGACACCTCTACGATCGGCGGCTCCTCGGCATCGTATTCGTCCTGGATCTCGCCCACGATCTCCTCGAGCAAGTCCTCAATCGTGACGATGCCGGCCATGCCCCCATACTCATCCACCACGATGGCCATGTGGACCCGTCTCTTCTGCAGATCGGGCAGGAGGTCGCTGGCTCGCTTGGTCTCGGGGATGAAGTAGGCAGGTCGCAGGATACCCCTGAGTGGGGCATCCGTCTTGCCGTCGCGCAGGTAGGGGAGGAGATCCTTCGCGTACAGGACACCGACGATGTTGTCGATGGTCTCATCGAACATGGGGACGCGCGAGTGACCCGCTCGCATGATGGCCTCGAGCACATCCAACATGGGCGTTGCCACGTCCAGCGCCATCACATCAATGCGCGGGACCATCACCTGGCGCGCAAGGGTGTCGCCCAGATCGAAGATGGAGTAGATCATCTCCTTCTCTTCCTCTTCGATCACACCCTCTTCCTCTCCGGCATCCACGAGGGTCCTGATCTGCTCCTCGGTGACGTAGGGCATGCCGCCGGAAGTGGTCGCACCAAGCATGCGCGACAGGCCGTTGCTGAGCCAGACCGTGAAGCGAGCCAGCGGCATCATCAGTACGGAGACGACCACCAGCGGGCGCGCCAGCCAGAGCGACAGCCGCTCGCTGTGTTTCTCGGCCACCGTCTCCGGCACCATAGTCCCAAAGATTAGCATGATCAGCGCAGTGACCAGGACCACCAACACAAAAGCCACCGGGTAGCTCGCGCCCTTGAGCCAGGGCTGCAGCAGCCTGTCCAGGTGCGGCGCCGATAGGACGGCCACAAGGGCTCCGCCGAAGAAGCTGGTCAGAACCGTCACAAGCTGCGAGGTAGCGAGCAGGCGAGTGGCGTCCTCGGCCAGGCCTTGCGCCGTTCGAGCCCCGCCCGCCCCTGCATCGACCAACTCCCGCAGGCGCGGCTTGCGTACGTTTACCAGAGCCGAGCGAGCCATTGCCACCAGGGCGGTGAGCAGCAGCAGCCCGAGCAGAGCAAGCACTTCCCAAGTCGTCACTTCTCCTCCGTTGTCATGTCGTCAACCCCATGCCTCACCCGCGCCGGGACCCCGTAGGCAACCGCGTGCGCGGGGATGTCGTGCGTGACGACCGAACCGGCTCCCGTCCTGGCACCATCGCCGACCTTCACCGGCGCGACAAGCATCGTGTCGCTTCCGATAAAGGCATCCCTGCCGACGATTGTGGGGTTCTTCCGCTGCCCGTCATAGTTGCAGGTGATGGTGCCAGCGCCGATGTTGGCGTTCTCGCCGATCGTGGCGTCCCCCAGGTAACTAAAATGGCCCATCTTCGCACCCGGCCCGAGGAACGAGTTCTTGAGCTCACCAAAGTTGCCGACATGCGCGCCTGCGCCCAGGTGCGCCCCCTTGCGCAGGTGGCTGAAAGGCCCAATGTTGCTTCGAGAGTCCATCGCGGCGCCTTCCAGCACCGACAGCTCCAGCCGGCAATCGTCGCCAACCACAGAATCGCGGACGACCGTACCCGGCCCGACGACACACCGGCAGCCGATTCTTGTACTGCCCTGAAGGCAGGTGCCGGGCCAGAGCGTGGTATCGTCGCCGATCTGGACGCCGGCTTCGATATAAGTCGCGCCCGGATCGACGACCGTCACACCGGCAAGCATCCAGCGCTCATTGATGCGCCGGCGCATCTCCGCCTCAGCCCATGACAGGGCAACACGGTCGTTCACAGCCATCGCTTCCAGCTCACCCGCGGGCAGGCCAATCGCCGAGCAGCCCTCGCGCACAGCAAGGTCCGCCAGGTCGGTCAGGTCGTGGTCGAGGGAGTCATCCCCTTCCAGGCGCCGGAGAGCCGCCCACAGCCAGGCATCGGAGAAGCAGAATGCACCGCCGGGCGCCTCGCCTGGACGGCTCTGCGCCGAAGGCAGCTCGCTCTCTCCGTCGACCTCGACTACACAGCCGGTGGCCGGCCCGCGCACAGCGCTGCCCCGCACGCCACTGTCCGCAGGGAGAGTGGAGAGCCAGGCCAGCGCTGCACCCGAAGCGCGATGCTGTTCCAGCAGGGCGTGCAGCGTGGAAGGCCGGATCAGTGGCATGTCGCCAAAGAGGACCATTACGGTCGGGGCCTGCCCTGCAGCCTCCGCCTCGGCCCGCAGAACAGCGTGTGCTGTTCCCAGCTGCTTCTCTTGCAGTACGGCCCGGACGTCCTCTCCCAATTCCTTGCGGACCAGGTCGGCCCTGTGGCCAACCACCGCGATCAGGCGGCTGGGCTCCAGGCCGCGTGCAGCCACCAGGACGTGGCGCAGCATCGGCCACCCGGCCACAGGGTGCAGCACCTGGGGAAGGTCAGAACGCATACGCGTCCCTTGACCTGCGGCCAAGACGATGATGACAAGTTCCAAGAGTCCTCTCCTCCGCCGCTCCCTCTTCGGTGCGGCATTGACTTTATAGCACAGACAACGCCTTCGGCGCAAATGTCCCCGAGCTTTATGTTGTGCATCCTGTTCTCTCTCCGTTGAGCCTTGGAAGAAGGAGAAAGAAGAGCACCATCCCCGCCAACCTCAATCCCGTCGAGGCAACAAACGCCCAGCGAATGCCGACACCATCCGCGAGGGAAGCCCCGAGCAGAGGCCCGGCAAAGGCGGTGACGTTCATGAGGGCCGTGTAGAGCGCAACGTAGGTTGGGCGCCGCTCGCCCGGGCACACCGCCAACATGACGTTGAAGAGCGCCAGGTTGCACCCGGCCCACGAGAATCCGCCTACCATCGACGTCACGATCATCCACTCGAGGGAGGGGACCAGCGCAGTCATCAGCGTGTAGAGGGTGACGAGCAATCCCGAGCAGAGAAGCAACCACCGGTCTCCCCAGCGGGACCGAGCCCTACCCCAGAGAAGGTAACCGGCTATGGTGCTGGCGTCCACGACTACGGCGATCAACCCGATCCAGGTATCATTGGCACCCAGATCCCGGACTCGCAAGACCGACCAGAGGGCAGCAGGCAGGTAGAGGCCCCAATGAAAGACAAAAGCGGCGATCGTGAAGCGAACGAAGCCGCGATGCGCAAGAGCAGCCCGCAGGCTTGCCCCCAGGGATGCGCGTCCCTGCCGGGCTGCTGCTTGCGGGCGGCGCACCGTCGGAGAGCCGGGCAGACGCATGCGGCGCAGGTTGAAAAGGCCGAGAAGCGAGATAGCCGACCCAACGCCGAGCAATATCTGGTAATTGAGAGGCACCCGCACCAAGTCAAGGAACTTGCCCCCGGCCAGAGCCGCCACAGTCGAGGTAGCGGCCAGGATGAGCCAACGGGTGCTGACCACCTGTCCCCTGTTCTCGGGAGAGACCAGGTCGGGAATCATGGCAGTCACGGCTGTGTTGATGATCGCCGACGGAAGCGTGATGAGTGTCTGTATGGCGATGAGGGCTTCGACGCGCCCTGTCACAATGGCGAACGGCATGGCCGCCATGGCAATGTAGCCCAGCCGCTGCGCCAGGCCGGTGTAGAAGACGAGCGACGGCCCTCGGTGGCGTTCGATCAGCCGTGAAGCGGGAATGAGCCAGATCACATTGACGAGCGCCGGTAGCGCCGCCAGCCACCCCACCTGGCCGGTGGTTGCACCCAGGCGCAGGGCAAAGACGCTGACGAATGTGGCCGTCAGGCCGCTGAGGATCCCAAACCAGGCGGTCTCGGCATATAGGTTGCGAGTGTTGTGGGCTTCGACGGAGTGGGAGGGAGTGTGCCAGGGCATTCGCCGCCCAAGCTGTGCAGCCCACCTCCTCCAGGTGGCCTCTCCCCGTCTGCCCTGACTACGGGGCTTTTTGATCCGGCTCACTGGGCAACTCCTGGCGGCCAAGGGCAGCCAGGAGCCTGTCGTAGGTCTGCAGCCAGGTCTCAGGCACCACACGCAGGTCCCCCACCACGGGCATAAAGTTCGTGTCCCCGAGCCAGCGAGGAACCACGTGTAGGTGCACATGCTCATGGATGCCTGCCCCGGCTACCTGCCCCAGGTTGGCTCCCACGTTGAAGCCTTCAGGCGACATCGAGTCGCGCAGTGCGCGGATGCCGCGATTGACGAGCAGCATGATCTCCGTCAGCGTGGGGGCGTCCAGGTGCTCCAGGCTTGGGACGTGGGAGTAAGGCACAGCCATAAGATGGCCGTTGTTGTAGGGAAACCGGTTCAGGATGAGGAAAGCGAACTCCCCGCGCAGAAGGATCAGGGTCTCCCTGTCATCGACACCGTGAGCAGCATCGCAGAATACACAACCCTGCGTCTTGTTGCCCTGCAGGTACTCCAGCCTCCACGGCGACCATAGACGTTTCATCGCACGCTCTCGATTCGTCGGATACGGGGGTATTGTAGCCGAATTGCTTCTGTGCTACAATCGCTGCCATGTTTGAAGTCGCCTTCTTGGGAACGTCTGCCTCCGCGCCGTCGATCCGGCGCGGCTTGCCGTCGGCATTGGTGATGTATGGTGAGTACCGATTCCTGATAGACTGCGGTGAGGGAACTCAGCGGCAGCTGCTGCGCAGCGGGCTCGGCTTCCGACGCCTGGACAAGATCCTCCTGACCCATGGTCACCTCGATCATATCCTTGGGCTCGCCGGCCTCGCCTCCACCTTTTCGCGGTGGGAGGCAATCGAACGGATGGAGGTCTATGGCGGAAAGCCGGCACTAGATAGGGTAGAAGCGCTGATGCGGGTGGTCTTTGGCCCGACGCGCCCCCCCTTTCGCATTGTGCTTACAGATCTCAAGCCCGGGATGGTGCACCAGGACGACAGCGCCCAGTTGATTGCCTTTCCGGTAACCCACCGTGGCGCGGGCAACTTTGGCTTCGTATTCCAGGAGAAGGCTCGGCGCCCATTCCTCGCGGGAAAAGCCGAGGCCCTGGGGGTACCGGCGGGTCCAGAACGGGCACAGCTCGTGCGGGGCCAAGCGATAACGCTGGACACCGGGCAGACCGTCGTTCCCGACGATGTGCTCGGCCCATCGCGTCCCGGCACCAAGCTCGCCTTTGTGGGCGATGCCGCCCGGGTGGATGACCTGGTAGAGCCGGTTAGGGGAGCCGATGCTCTCGTGATCGAGGCCACCTACACCAGCTTGGAGGCCGATATCGCGCGCGAGTTCGGCCACCTGACGGCCCGGCAGGCGGCAGAGCTGGCGACGGCGGCGGGCGTGCAGCACCTCGTTCTGCATCACATCTCACGCCGCTATTCGGAGCACGAGATTCTAGAAGAGGCAGTCCCCATCTTTGCCAACACGACGGTTGCACGTGACATGGACCGTTTTCAAGTGCGGCGTGGCGTGCCGCTGGCAAGGGTCGAGCGGGACGGATGAGCGCGCGCCCTGCGCACGGCAGGGGCGCTTCCCCCAACCCTACGGCGTGGAACCACGGCGGAGGGCACAACGTCTACCATGCGACCTTCTCATGAGGATAGTCTGCAGCATGATCCATGACACCGAGTTGGAGCCCGCGCCCGGTAGCAAGCCTCGCCCCCGGCCGGGAGGAGCGCCGCCTGACCGTCGCGCAACAAGGGGGGTCGTGGTTCCACCACCGCCCAGACCCGGAAAGCCGCCGCGGCAACGCCTGAGTGCCGCGTGGAAGCTTCTGATCGGCGTTCTCAGCACCGCCCTTCTCCTTGGGTTGGTCGGAGTTGGCCTGGTTGCGGCGTATGCGGCGATCGCAGCAGGCCTGCCCGAAGCCGAGGAGCTGAGCAGTCGATCCGCCGGCTTTCTCAGCACCCAGATCCTCGACCGCGACGGACACCTTCTGTACGAGATCACGGACCCCCATGGAGGCCGGCGCATCATCGTCCGCTACGAAGACATCGCTCCCGATCTCATCAATGCCACTGTGGCGACTGAGGACGGGCGGTTCTGGCAGCACGCTGGAGTCGATCCAATCAACATCGCCCGGGCTGTGATTCAGAATATTCGCGAGATGGGGATTGCCTCCGGTGCCAGCACCATCCCGCAGCAGTTGGTGAAGCTGGTGCTTCTCTCCCCGGAGGAGCGAACGGAGCAGACGCTGAGCCGCAAGATCCGGGAGGCAGTCCTGGCAACGGAAGTCAGCCGGAGGTACGGCAAGCAGGAAATCCTCGCGACCTATCTGAACGAGATCAACTACGGAAACCTGGCATACGGAATCGAGGCAGCTTCGGAGACCTACTTCGGCAAGACGGCAGGCGAGCTGACGCTGGCCGAGGCATCGTTCTTGGCCGGGCTGCCCCAGGCTCCCGCGTATTGGGATCCCTACTCAAACTGGGAGGGTGCCAAGCGCCGCCAGGCGGTGGTTCTGGGCCTGATGGCAGAAGAGGGGTATATCACGATCGCCGAGGCCGGGGCCGCACAGGCCGAGGAGCTCTTGCTCCGGCCCTACCAGCTCGACATCAGGGCACCCCACTTTGTCATCTGGGTCCAGCAGCTCCTGGAAGAGAGCTTTGGCACAGAGGTGCTCTACCGCAGTGGTCTGCGCGTTTACACAACGCTCGACTCGGGCTGGCAGGCCATTGCGGAGCAGGAGATCCAGGCCCACCTGGCCACACTGCAGGATCAGAATGCCAAGAACGGTGCACTGGTCGCCATGCGGCCCGATACAGGAGAGATCCTGGTCATGGTCGGCAGCGCCGACTTCAACAGCATCGACATCGCCGGACAGATCAACATGGCCATGCGGCCGCGCCAGCCCGGCTCGTCGATCAAGCCGATCACCTACGTCGCGGCTTTCGAGAAGGGCTGGACCCCGGCAACCCTGGTTTGGGATGTGACCACCGAGTTCAGAGACGGTGCAGGCAATCCGTATGTGCCCAGGAATTATGACGGCAAGGAACATGGCCCGGTGCTGGTCAGGAATGCGCTGGCCCAATCGCTCAATATCCCTGCCGTCAAGGCGCTGGAGTATGTCGGGCTGCCGTCTATGCTCGAGACCGCGCGCCGCATGGGGATCACGTCTCTCACGCGAGCCGATTATGGCCTCAGCCTCACCTTGGGCGGTGGCGAGGTCTCGCTCGTCGAGATGGTGGGTGCGTACGCTGTCCTGGACAACGGGGGCGTGCGAGTGCCCCCCGTTGCCATTCGGCGCATCGAGGATGCGAAAGGCAATCTCCTCCGGGAGTACCAGGCCCCACAGGGCGAGGAGGTGGTCAACGCCCAGTTGGCCTACCTGGTCACCGACATCCTATCGGACAATGAGGCAAGGGCTCCGGTCTTTGGCCGGAACAACCCTCTTCTGCTCTCCCGGCCGGCTGCAGCGAAAACCGGGACGACCAACGACTATCGCGATGCATGGACCGTGGGGTACACGCCTGAGCTGGTGGTTGGGGTATGGGTGGGCAATGCCGACAACACGGAGATGGCGCAGGTCGCGGGCTCAAGAGGTGCATCTCCGATCTGGCACAACTTTATGGAGAAGGCGTTGGCCGGCCTACCCGCCCGCCAGTTCGCTCGTCCCACCGGAATCCAGCAGATCGAGATCAGTGCAGACTCAGGCGCTCTGCCAAGCTCGGCCTGCCCACCCGATCGGCGCCGCACGGAGATCTTTGCCGAGGGCCAGCAGCCCTTGGGGGCGGAGCACGACTTCCACAGGCTCGTCCGCATCGACACCAGCACCGGACTCCTGGCGGGCGACCACTGCCCGGCCGGCGCGGTGCAGGAACACTACTTTCTCGTGCTGCCCGGGGTGGAAGGACAGCAATGGGCCGCCGGCCACGGCATCCCCCAGCCCCCGCAGGCGACCTGCTCGGTGCACGGGGCTGCTGCGCAGGTAGCCATCTACCAGCCCCAGGCGGGCTCCGTGGCCGTCGAGGAGGTCTACGTCGTCGGGCAGGCGAACATGCCCGACTTTTCTCACTACATTGTCGAGTATGGAGAAGGTCGTGACCCCATCGGATGGGGTGCCGTCGCCGGTCCCGTGCACACCCCGGTAGATGGTGGGATCCTGGCTCTCTGGGACGTCCGCTATCTGCAGGACCGTGATTATACCCTGCGGGTGGTCGCGTTTGACAGCTGGGGGAACAGCGTAGAGGCGCGGACGTGGGTACTCGTGCAGAACCCGACCCCCACGCCTATGCCTACGGACACGCCGGTGCCCACAGAGACTCCTTGGCCCACGGACACGCCGGTGCCTACAGAGACTCCGTGGCCGACCGACGTGCCCTGGCCAACACAGACGCCTGAGCCGACGCCAACGGCAACCACAGAGCCCTCCTCGACCAGGCCCTGACCTGCTCACTCGCCGTCAAGGCCGAGCCTGTTGAGGAGTGCCTCCTGCGACAGACGGCCGGCATTGCGAAAGAGGAGTACCCGGGGCCTGTCATAGACCACCAGGCTCTCGTCCGGCACAAGCAGGGATGGCGCCGCTCCGGGCAGAGGCGCGAGCCTCGGGTTCAGCCAACCAGCACCTCGCGTGAACTCGCCTGCCAACTCAAAGCCGAGGCGCCCCTCGAACAGCAGGGAGTAGTACCCGGTCGTTACCGGGTATCGGTCAGGCAGGCGGGGTATGGAGCCGTAGAGCCGCCTGCTCGCCACGACAAGGTAATCGGCGGCAGCCAGGTCCTGTGCGAGGCGCTGCCACTTGGCGACTCCGTCCGGCTCGTCGTACAGAGCCAGGGAGCGCAGGTTGTACTCCTCGGAGCGCCGGCCCTGCCCGTCGACCTCGATGGGCAGGGGCAGAGGCGTATCCCACTCCTCGACGGCTATGGTGCTGCCGGCCGGCACGTGCCGATAGACCCAACGAGACGCGGAAATCCAGGGGTGGGAAGACGCGTAGGCGGAGAGCAACGCCGCAGCGCAGGCCAAAGCCGTGAGCAGCGTGAGCCCACTCCCGGCCACAAGCCAGCGGCGACCGATCGGGGTCGCCCGAAGGTAGCCACGTACCACCGTCCGTGCCCCAAGAACACACAGCACAGGCACCATTGGTAGCATGTACCGCAGAGGGCGTGCGTGCAAAGCTCCGGTGACTGCGAAGTACGGCACGGCCCACACGAGCAGCAGCGCATCACTCCAGTCTCCCACGCGAAGCCACCGGATCAGGCTGGCAGCCAGGCCGGCCCACCCAAGCAAGCCGGCCGGCAGCCCCATTCCCCACAACGACGTCTGCCAGATGGAATAGAGGTAAGGCAGAGTCCGGGCAAACTGCCTTGTGTACGGCACGTCAAGCCGTCCCCAGGCGATCTGCGACTCACGGAGGTTGTCCGCAAGGAAGAGGCGCATGTCGATCAACGCATAGGGCTCGACTGCCAGGAAGGTAGCGGCGGTCACCAGAAGCACAGGCACGCTGGACTTTAGGACTGCGCGCCAGGGTGGGGTAGCAGGCTGCGCCCCACCCAGCCACAAGGCGGCCGGCACGAGCAGGAGAAGCGGGGCCGCATTGAGCTTGGTCGCGAGCGCAAGGCCAATGGCGGCCCCCAGCGCGATCCGACGGCACCGGCCGGCCCTGTGGACGACGTCGGCCGCCAGGTTGAGGCCGAGCATCGAGAGAAAGGTGAGCATCCCGTCGGCGGTAAAGAAGTGGCTGGACTGCACGGGCAGGACCGCCATGCCAAAGAGGGCGGCAGCGAACAGCCCAGAGGTGGCCTGGAGGGAAGCGCGCCCTGCGTCGCCGCCCTCTTTCGCGGGCGGCTGGCGCCCATCCGCCACGCGCACGGCAAGCCGGTAGACAAGGGCTACTGTCGCCACATCCAGGAGGGCTGCCAGTGGGCGGCCGGCCAGGTGTAGGTTGCCGGGATCGCGCAGCGCCGGCCAGATCGGAGCCAGGAGCAGGGCAATCAACCGGACCAGGTAGATGGGCAGTGACCCGTAGGCAAAGAAGCGAGGGTTCAGTGGGCTTCCCGCCTGCAGTGCCTGGAGAAGTGTCTCCGGCCATCCCAGGCCATTGGCGACAAAGTAGATCTGCCGCTCATCGGGATGGAGCCAAAGGCCCTCGTCCCAGGCGACAAAGGAAAACCGCGTGGCCGAGGCGATGACAAGGCAGAGCAGCAAAAGCGGGCCATGGAGGCACACGACCGGCGGAGTAGAGTCTGGAGCGGTGCCAGTGATCGGCCTACGCAGGCGCAGCATAGCGGGAACCCTATTGCCCTGCAGCATAGCTGCCGGGACACGATTTGTCAAGCAGGGAACTTGTCGCCAAACCTTTGGTTGACACTGAGGGTAGGCAGAAGTATAATCGGCGGCGGGATGGCTCTTCATGACCACGCAACTCACCCCGGCAGAATGGGACTCGCAGTACAGCCGCCAGGCCGGCTGGACGAGACCCACGCGCACCTATCTCTACCGGCAGGCAAGCCTTGCCCGCGCGCGCCGCGTGCTGGACGTGGGCAGTGGAACAGGGACCGTCACCGAAGAGATCGCCGAGAGCACCATCGGCCGGGTGACCGGCATCGACATCGACCCGGAGATGGTGCGCTTTGCCAGCGGTCGCGGAGGCCGGGCTGCGTATCAGGCGGGCGACGCACACGCATTGCCCTTTGCAGATGGGCTGTTCGACCTCACCGTGTGCCACTTCGTGCTGTTGTGGTGCCGTGACCCACGCCAGGTCGCCGGTGAGATGCTGCGAGTCACCCGCGCCGGCGGCACGGTGCTGGTCTGTGCGGAGCCGGACTATGGCGGGCGCATCGACTACCCAGACCTGCCTGTGGGCCAATGGCAGGCCAGGGTGCTGCGGGAAGAGGGCGCCGACCCCTGCGTGGGGAGGAAACTGCGCTGTCTCTTTGCAGCACCGCTGCTCAGACGCCTCGAGGTCGGCGTGATCCCGGGGTTGTGGGACCCAGAAACACTGCGCAGGGAGTTCGACGCAGAATGGTCATTGTGGGAGAGGTCCATATCAGGCCATGTGGCCGCAGAGGAGATGGCTGAGGTCAAGGCAGCCGACTGGGCGGCCACCCAATCGGGAGAACGGCTGGTGTTCATGCCCGTCTTCTACGCCTTGGCACAACGCCGCTGAGGCAGGCCATGGAGCAGGGCTCGATGATCCTGGCGTGGACGCCCTGTCGCTTTGCCGGTGGAGTGGAAGAACCATCATGACTACTGCGATGATTGCCGTCCTGGGAGGCCTCCTTCCCACGCTTGTGTATGTGCTCCTCTTGTGGTTGCTGGACCGCTACGAGAAGGAGCCGTCATGGCTGCTGGCAACCGCCTTCCTGTGGGGTGCGCTGCCTGCCGCGCTGCTCTCCCTCGTCGTGGAACTGGTCCTCGATTTGCCGCTGTCGACGTTGGGCGGCGAGGGCATCGCCGCCGGCGTGGGGGCCATCATCACCGCCCCGGTGGTCGAAGAGAGCCTGAAAGGAATCGCATTGGTCGTCCTGGTCCTGGCGTTTCGTCGCGAGTTCGACGATGTGCTGGACGGGATCGTCTACGGGGCAATGATCGGCTTCGGCTTCGCCCTGACCGAGAACGTCTTCGCCTACTTCCTCCCGATCGCCAGCGCCGAAGGATTGGAGGTTGGTACCGGCAATCTTCTCCTGAGAACGATCGTCTTTGGCATGAACCACGCCTTCTGGACGGGTACCACAGGGGCGGCTGTGGGCTACGCAAGGCAGGCCCGGTCATCCTCCCAAAGGCTGATTTGGCCGGTGGTCGGCTGGTGCCTGGCCGTGCTCTTCCATGCGATCCACAACGCGGGGGCCATGCTCTCTGAGCAGACGGCATGTCTCTCGCTCGGGTTAAGCATCGTGGTGGACTACGGAGGCATCCTTTTGCTCCTCGTCGTCGCGTGGCTCTCGCTGCGCAAAGAGAGCCGCTGGATCGAGCGCGGGCTGGGAGAGGAAGTCGCGCGAGGCACACTGGCCGAAGCGGACCTGCAGCTTCTGCAGTCCGCCGGTCAGAGAATGAGGCGCCGCTGGTCCGCCCTTGGCAGAGGAGGCTGGGGTGCTCACCGGCTCGTCGGCCGCTACTTCCAGTGCGCGGCCGAGCTTGCCTTCAGGAAACACCAGCTCCGCTCGTACGGGGACGAAGGGGGGAGAGTGGCCGAAATCCAACGGCTGCGTGCCGCGCTCGTAGAGCTGCGCGCCCAGGCCGGGCCCTGGCTTTAAACATGGACAAGAAACATCTCAACACGCTCGAGTTTCCCAAGATACTGGCGCACCTGGCCCGGCACACAACCTTCTCAGCCAGCCATGAGCTGGCGCTGCGGCTGGAGCCGTCACCCGTCTTTTCCGAAGTACAGCACCGCCTCCAGGAAACCCGCGAGGCGCGCTATTTGCTGGACAGTGTCGGCGGCATCTCCTTGGGCGGTGCCCACGACATCCGGCCGCTGGCGCGGCACGCCCTGCGTGGCGCCACGCTGCCCCCCACGGACCTCTTGTACATCCTGGATACCCTGCGGGCTGCACAACGCGTGCGGCGGATCCTGGCGCGCCAGCATGACCGGATCCCGCTCCTGGCGGACATCGCGTCCCGAATCGAGCCGTGCGAAGGGCTCGCCGGCGAGATCAACCGCTGCATCAGCGACCAGGGCGAGGTCGTCGATCACGCCAGCGACAAGCTGGCCACGGTGCGCCGTGAGCTGCGTACCGCTCACGAGCGGCTGCTGGACAAGCTGAACAGGATGATCACCAGCGCACGGTTGGCGCCCTACTTGCAGGAAGCCCTGATCACCCAGCGCAGCGGTCGCTACGTCATCCCGATCAAGGCCGACTTCAAGGGCCGCGTTTCAGGGATTGTGCACGATTCCTCGTCGAGTGGTGCGACGCTCTTCATCGAGCCGCTATCAGCCGTAGAGATGGGAAACCAGTGGCGCCAACTACAGCTGGAGGAAGAGAAAGAGATCGAGCGCATCCTGTCAGCCCTCTCCGCCCAGGTGGGCGGTTTGGTCGACGAGCTGGGCTGGACGGTAGATGCCTTGGCGGAGCTGGACTTGGCCCTCGCCAAGGGCCGCTACGCGGGTCAAATAGAGGCCACCGAGCCGCTCCTCGTCCCCTTCCGCACCAAGCCGGCCGGCCGACATCCAGGGTCGACCCTAGACCTGCGCCAGGCTCGGCACCCCCTGCTGGACCCGCAGAAGGTGGTCCCGATCGACGTCCACCTCGGGGATGACTACTACGTGCTGGTGATCACTGGGCCCAACACAGGCGGCAAGACGGTTTCCCTCAAGACCATAGGGCTCATGGCCGCCATGACCCAGTCGGGCCTGCACCTGCCGGCAGCGGAGGGCTCCTCTCTCTCCGTATTCGACGGCATCTTTGCCGACATCGGCGATGAGCAGTCGATTGAGCAATCGCTCTCGACCTTCTCCGCTCACCTGACCAACATCATCCACATCCTGGGCGAAGCAGGAGAGCACAGCCTGCTGCTCCTGGACGAGTTGGGGGCCGGAACGGATCCCGTAGAGGGCTCGGCCCTGGCGCGTGCTGTGCTGTCGCACGTGCTGGAAAAACGATTCACCACCCTCGTTGCCACGCACTACTCAGAGCTCAAGGGCTTTGCTCAGACCACGCCGGGTGTGGAGAACGCCAGCGTGGAGTTCGACGTGGAGACGCTTTCGCCCACGTTCAAGCTGCAGGTGGGACTGCCCGGGCGAAGCAATGCGTTCGCCATTGCCGAGCGGCTGGGCCTGCCGCCCAGCATCGTGCGGGAAGCGCGCGCCCTGGTCTCGCCGGAGGAGTTGGAGACAGAGTCGCTGCTCGCCGAGATCCAGCAAGCCCACCGAGAGGCGCTCGCCGCCCGGGATGAGGCAGCCCGCGCCCAGCGCACCGCGCGTGAGCAGCAAGATCGCGTCTCAGCCCGCCTCGCCACCATCGAGGCCGAGAAAGCCTCCATCTTGGGCGAGGCCCGAGCCGAGGCAAGGCGGGAGCTGGCTTCCATCCGTGAGGAGTTGGGGGCCCTGCGCTCAGAGGCAACAGGGCGGAAGCAGGCTGCCACCCTGACCGACGAGTGGCTCGCCGAGGCACGGAAGCGGGTATCGGCTCGCGAAGATGCTGTGTCCGTGCCCGTTGCACGACCCACCGTGGCGCAGGAGGATCCTCCACCCGGCGAGCTGGCCATCGGAGACGTTGTGTGGGTGGCTGGGCTGCAGACGACCGGGAAGCTCGTCTCCCTGGAAGGGGATAGTGCCCAGGTCCAGGTAGGCAGCTTCTTCGTTCGGGCCCGCCTCGGCGAGATCGAGTGGCGCGGAAGACCCCAAGCCCAGGAGGCAGAATCTCGCCCGGCGCTGACCGCCCTCCATCCTTCGCCCGGCCTTGAGCTGGATCTGAGGGGCCAGACGGCGGAAGAGATCCGGCCTCGCCTGGACAAGTACCTCGACGATGCCTTTCTGGCTGCGCTGCCTTTCGTGCGCATCGTCCATGGCAAGGGCGGTGGTGTGCTGCGGCAGGCCGTGCGGGAGATGCTGCGCGCGCACCCTCTCGTCCGCTCCTTCCGCGAAGGAGCCGCGAATGAAGGGGGAACGGGCGTGACCGTCGCCTATCTGCAGGAGGGGAGCTAGCCGGAGGTCAGGCGGGACGGCGTCTTTGACGTGGAGAAAGCACTCTGCTATAATGACGGACTGCGCTAACCCGGCAGCCCGCCAGTACCAGAACAGCGGGCGGGTTGCGCTTGCCCGAGGGCTTCGGAGAGCCAGAAACGGGAGGGAGGTGAACAGGTTGGCAACGGTATCGCTGAAGGAAGGTGAATCGCAGGAAAACCTGCTCAAGCGTTTCCGCAAGCAAGTCATGAAGGAGCGAATCCTGAGTGACGCGCGGCGGAAGCGGTGGTACATCTCACCCAGTGAGATGCGCCGGATCGAGAAGCAGCGGGCGATTCGCCGGGCGCGCCGCCGGCTGCGGCAGCGCGAAGCGCGGATGCGCTCGAGGTAGACTCACAGGAGGAGAGAGCTTGGCCAAAGAGACGGAAGACAAAATCGAGGCCCAGGGGACGGTGGTGGATTGCCTCCCTGGCACGCAGTTTACGGTGGAGCTAGACAACGGCCACCAGATCCTGGCCTATTTGTCTGGAAAGATGCGCAGGTACTACATCCGTGTGCTGTTGGGCGACCGGGTGCTCGTCGAGTTATCGCCGTACGACCTGAGCAAGGGAAGGATCACCTACCGTTTCAAGAAGCGGCCCGCTGGCGCGCCCGGCTCGACCCAGTGAGCCTGTGGCCCCCGTTGGGCCTCCTGGACCCAAGCCAACGCTCTTATTGAACGCCGACAGTCCACCGCTCATGCGGTGATGCCCATCAAACAGCAAGCCACCTGCCCAATCGGCGGGTGGCTTGTCTTTCTGGCAGAACCGTGACCCGGGGCCCCTGCGTGCTTTGTCACGCTCAGCTTGGCTTCTTCCACTCCCCGTAGGTGCCCAAACGATCCCCCAAGCGGCGGTAGATGCCACCCGCATAAGCCAGCAGGTCCGCCCTCTCAAAGTCGATCCCTCCCCGGCTGTTCAGGACATGATCGTCTGCCTGGACGGCCAAGACTCGGCCGACAAATAGATCGTGGCTTCCCAACTCCAGGCGGTGCATGACCCGGCACTCGAGTGCGATGGGGCATTCGGCAATCAGGGGCACGGACACTTGGCTGGCGGCTGCGGGCGTCAGGCCACAGGCGGCCCACTTGTCCACCGTGCGCCCCGATACCTGGCCGCAATAGTCGACAGCGCTCACCTGCCCGGCGCGGGGCAGGTTCACGACGAACTCGCCCGTCTCTAGGATCAGCGAGTGAGAATGACGCTCCCGGCGCAGGGCGATTCCCACTGCCGGGGGATCGGAACAGACCGTGCCTACCCAGGCCAGGGTCACGATGTTGGGCCTGGCAACGCCGCAACTGACGAGAACTGCGGGCAGCGGATACAGAGCCGTACTGCCTGGCCTGATCACTTTCATCTGTTGCTCCCTACTTTCTTGCGAGGAGTTCCGCTGCCAGACGGGCATAGACGCGCGCGGCATCCACCACGTCATTCAGGCGCACCTGATCGTCGAGCGTATGGGCGTGCCGCTCCTCGCCGGGCCCGAAACCGACGGTTGGAATGGATGCGACACCGGCCGTGTAGGTGCCGTCCGTGGAGAAAGACCACGCGCCCAAGCGCGGGCGCGCCCCCAGGACGTCGCGCGCGCTGCGCAGCAAAGACTGCACCAGGAAGTGGGTCTCGGGCATCGCCCACGCAGGGAACGCGTTCCTCTGCCGGCAATCGAATCCCGTGTAGCTGGTCGCCGAGTATTCGGTAACCTCGACACTGGCGTCGACATCCTCCCTGCCTATGATGCTCTGGACCTCGGCAAGGGCCTTGCGCTCGGTCTCCCCCAGGGTAAGGCGCCTATCGATCAGAAAGGTGCAGCAGTCTGGGACCGCATTGCGGCTCGCAGCCCGGCTGGAGATCTCGGTGACCGCTGCCGTGCCCTGGCCGAGGAAGGGATCCGTGGCCAGGCTGGGCACCAGGAGCTCGATGTCAAAGATCAGCCGGGCCGCGTTGTGGATGGCATTGCTTCCCAGCTCGGGCACGGCAGCATGGGCGGCCCTGCCCTGCACCCGTACCTCCAGCTCCAGGCGCCCACGATGCCCCAGCCTCACCTGGAGGTTGCTCGGCTCGCAGAGAACCACATAGTCGGGGCGGATGCCCTCCTCCTCGACCAGGACGCGCATGGCGAGGCCCTCACATGGCTCCTCCTGGACGACGCCGGCGAGGTAGAGGTCACCGTCAAGCTCGATCCCGCTCTCGAGCAAGGCTTTGGCTCCATACACCATCGCCGCCAAGCCGCCCTTCATGTCACAGGCGCCTCGTCCATACAAGACGCCGTCTTCGACTAGCCCCTCGAAGGGATGCCGGCTCCAGCGGCTGAGGTCGCCCACATCGACCGTGTCCATGTGCCCGTTGAAAAGCAGCTTGGGGCCGTGTCCCGAGCCAATCCGGGCGATCACGTTTCCCATGCGGTCTGTCCTGACCTCGGAAAAGCCTGCGGAACGCATCTCTGCGGCCAGGCGCTGAGCGACTGCCCCTTCGTGAGTGGAAAAGCTGGGGATGCGTACCAGGTCCTGTAGGAACGCTCTCATAGCAGCCGCATGGCTGGCGGGGAAGGGGATTCTCACCCTCTGGCCTCCAATCGCTCAAGCATGTGGGCATTGTACGGCAAGGGATGGCCACTGTCAAGTTGGCCGAAAGGCCACTGGCATCTGCTGGCCGCGGCGGCCAACCAGCACGGTCTCATGCTTGCTAGAAGCCCGCGGGAATGCTATACTGGTTCGCGCCTTGCCGGCGTGGAGGAGCTCGTGGCGATTCTGGGCGTGGTCTTTTCGGCAGCAGCGCTGTTGGTGGCTTTGTTCGGCGCCAACGCGTTTCTGCTCTGTTGCCTGTACCTCCGCCGCCGCGCAGAGACCGTGCCCGACCCCTCGCCGTGCCCCGAGTGGCCGCCCGTCACCGTTCAGCTTCCCGTCTACAACGAGATCCATGTCGTGAGCCATCTCATCGACGCAGTCGCACGCCTCGAGTACCCGAGGGACCGGCTGCAGATCCAGGTCCTGGACGACTCGACCGACGAGACAACACAGGTGGCCAGGGAGCGCGTCCTGCGGCACCGCGCAGGTGGCCTCGACATAGAGCTGCTGCACCGGTCCGATCGCGACGGCTTCAAGGCTGGAGCGTTGGCCAATGGGCTTCGGGGGGCGCGCGGGGAGTACGTCGCGGTGTTTGACGCCGACTTTGTCCCACCGCCCGATTTCCTCGTGCGCACGGTCCCGCACCTGGTCGCGGATCAGAGGTTGGCCTTTGTCCAGACGCGATGGGGCCACCTGAACGAGCGCTCTTCGGCATTGACGCGAGCACAGGCACTCGCGCTTGACGGGCACTTTGTGGTAGAACACTTGGCGCGCAACCTGAACGGCCTGGTGGTCAACTTCAACGGCACGGCCGGTGTGTGGCGGCGGGCTGCCATCGAGGAGGCCGGAGGGTGGCACAGCGACACGCTCACGGAGGATGTGGACCTCAGCTTTCGCGCACAGCTCGCAGGGTGGAGAGCCCTCTACTTGCCTGAGGTTGTGGCGCCGGCCGAGCTGCCTCCCCAGGTCGCCGCTTTCCGCAGGCAGCAGGCCCGTTGGGCCACCGGAGCGGCGCAGTGCCTTGTGAAGCTCGGCGGATCGCTGCTGCGGGGCGCGCTCTCCACCAGGGAGGCAGAAGGCAAGGAGCCGAGGGCGCCGCTGTCGTGGCCCGCCCGACTGGAAGGTTTGATGCACCTGAGCGTGTGGATCGCGCATCCCATGTCGCTCGTGCTTCTCCTGCTGACACCACTCATGCTGGCAGGTCAGATTCCCCTTACCGCCAACCTTTCGATCTTCTGGCTGGCCGCACTCGGACCGATCTGTGCCTACGCAGTGTCGCAGCGGCGCCTCCACAGCGACTGGAGGGCCCGCATGCTCTATATGCCGGTCCTGGCCCTGATGGGAACAGGCTTGGCCCTCTCCAACACCGTCGCCATTGCACAAGGCCTTGCCGGGCGGCGCACGCCGTTTCGGCGCACACCCAAGTTCGGGCTGGAAGGGCATGCTGGACGGCGGGCAGGCTCACGGTATGTGCTGCCGTTTCAGTGGATCGTGGTAGGGGAGCTCGCAATGGCCGGTTATGCATTGGCGACGACGGCCTTCGCGGTGTCGGTCGGACACTTGTTTTCGGTGCCGTTCCTTCTCCTGTACGTCGGCGGCTATGGGTACCTGGGCATCCAAGGGGTGTTGGACGCCTGGCCCGGCTGGCGGCCCCATCCTCAGCCGCGGCGGACTTCCGTCGTGGAATCGAAGGCTGAGTAGTCCGTGGATTGGCGGATCGAGGTGGGCGCCGGTCACTCAGACTTTCTGCCCACGCAAGGCGCGAACTCGTCGAAAGGAGGGTAGCCAGCGCAAAAGGGATCGAGTGGCAGTCCTTGTAGGACCTTGTCGTGTTCAAAACTCAAGTCGAACGGAGGGACAATGCATTCGCGCAGGTTGATCAATCTCTCGATCATGGTCATGCTCCTGGCCATGCTGGCACTGCCCATGGCCAACCAGCCGGCCGCCGCCGAAAGCCCACAGAAGGGGCTCGACAAGGTCGAAGCCCTGGTTTTGGAGGAGCTGGCAACCCAGGGGCAGACCGATTTCTTCATCTGGATGGCCGAGAAGGCGGACCTCAGCCCGGCCGCGCAGCTGGTTACCAAGCTTGAGAAGGGCCAGTTTGTGTACGATACGCTGGTCGCCACGGCCGGCCGGACCCAGGCCGATGTGCGCCGCTTCCTGGACGGCGAGGGGATCGCCTACGAGGCATTTTACATCGCCAACAAGATCCTGGTCCGCTCGGGAAGCCAGGCAATTCTGACCACCCTGGCCGCCCGACCCGATGTGGCACAGATCACGGCCAACCACCAGTTCCAGCTCCAGGAGCCCTTCAAGGACGCCAATGCGTCCAGCTCTCCTGAGGGCATCGAGTCCAACATCACCTTCGTCAAGGCGCCCCAGGTCTGGGCCCTCGGATACACCGGTCAGGGCACGGTCATGGCCGGCAACGACACCGGCCTCGACTGGGACCATCCGGCCATCATCAACCACTACCGCGGCTGGGACGGTGCCAACGCCAACCACAACTACAACTGGTGGGACGCCACCGGCACCTACCCCGCCGTCCCGGGTGACGGCCATGGCCACGGCACGCACACCACCGGCACGATGGTCGGAGACGACGGCGGCAGCAACCAGATCGGCATGGCCCCCGGCGCCCAGACGATCCACTGCAAGAACATGACCGACGGTGGTTCGGGCAGCGACGCCAGCTTCACTACCTGCTTCCAGTTTGACCTGGCGCCCTGGGACCTGAGCGGCGCGAACCCCAATCCTGCCCTGGCTCCCGATGCCGTCAACAACTCGTGGGGCTACTGGGGTGGCGGGCAAAACCAGTTCAGGGATGAGATCCAGGCCCTGCACGCGGCGGGTGTCCTGATCGAAGTGTCGTCCGGCAACGAGGGCTCCAGCTGCGGCAGCCTGCGGTCGCCCGGTGACTACTGGGAGGTCATGACGACCGGCTCGATCAACCATGCCAGTGCCTGGCCCGGCACGATGACCGGCTTCAGCAGCCGAGGGCCTTCCTCTCTCGACCCCTCGGCCTACTTCCCCGACATCACGGCCCCCGGTGAGAACATCCGCTCGTCGGTACCCGGCGGCGGCTACGAGGGCGGCTGGAGCGGCACCTCCATGGCCGGCCCGCACGCGACCGCGCTGGTCGGGCTGATCTGGTCCGCCTGCCCGGCCATGCAGGGCCAGGTGTACCAGACCATTGACATCATCACAGGCACCGCCGCCCCCGTCACGGGCTACGTCGGCTCCTGCGGCGGCAACTATACGACCGGCCCCAACAACGACTGGGGGTACGGAACCATCGACTCCCTGGCGGCCGTGCAGCAAGCGATCGCGCTGTGCGTCGGCGTCGGAACGCTGCAAGGCACCGTCACCGACTCGGGCACCGGGCTGCCCATCCAGGGCGCGGCGATCACGGCGGTGTGGTCGGGCGGCGGTACCTGGAACGACACGACCGACGCGGCCGGCTTCTACCAGCTGACCGTGCCGATCGGCCTGTACGACGTCACCGCCTCCAAGTTCGCCTACCTGACGCAGACCGCCAGCGGTGTGGAGGTCTTTGAGGACACCACCACCGTCCAGGACTTTAGCCTCGATCCGGCGCCTGCCTACACAGTCTCGGGCACCGTAAAGGACGCTGTGGACAACACGCCGCTGCTGGCCACCGTCGAGGTCGTCGGTGTGCCCATCGCCCCGGTGACGACCAACCCGGCCACCGGCTTCTACTCCATCGATGTCCCGGAGGGCAGCTACACCTTCCGCGCCAGCGCCGCGCTGCACCAGCCGGTCGAACAGGCCCTGGTGGTCGACGGCAGCAAGACCCTCAACTTCCTGCTGCCGAAACTGCCCTGTATCTTGCTGGTGGACGACGACAACAACAGCCCCGACACCCTACCCTACTTCACCGCGGCGCTGGATACCATGGGATTGGACTATGACATCTTTGACACCGGCGGTGGCGCCGGCCCTGACCTGGCCGGACTGCTGGGCTACAAGATGGTGTTCTGGTTCTCGGGCGACACCTTCGGCGGGACTGCCGGACCCGGCTCGGGCGACGAGGCCAACCTGGCGGACTACCTGGATGCCGGCGGCAACCTCTTCCTCTCCAGCCAGGACTATCTCTACGACTTTGGCCTGACACCCTTCGGCCAGAACTACCTGGGGATCGCCTCCTTCACGAGCGACTCGGGTGACGCCACGGGCATCCTCGGCGTCGCGGGTGACCCCATCGGCGGCGGTCTGGGGCCCTTCTCCCTGACCTACCCCTCCGGCTTCAGTGACTACGGCGACGTCGTCAACCAAGGGGCCGGAGCGTCGCTCGCATTCAAGGGCAGCAACAACAGCAAGAACCTGGACGTAGACAAGGACGGCGGTACCTGGAAGACCGTCTTCTTCGGCACCGACTGGGTACCCCTCTACAACAACAACGCCGCCAACGGCATCACCGTCCTCCAGCGCATCGTCGACTGGTTCGGCGGCTGCGAGCCGCCGGTGCAGACCACGCTGACCTGCGGGACCATCGAGGCGCAGCCCGCGACGGACCCCTACGGGCGCATCTTGGTCCGCTGGAAGGTGGAGGCGGTTGACGAGAATGCGAGCCCGGTCGGGCTGGTGGTCGTGGATGCCGACCTCTGGTCGCCGCAGGGCGGGCCCTTCAGCCGCACGCGATGGACCCACGAAGACGGCTTTGCCCGGTTCCCGTGGGGATCGACTATCTCCGGCAGCTGGTCCATCGACGTGACCAACATGACCCTGGCCGGCTATACCTTCGTCGACGGAGCGAACTGCTCGGCTTCGGGCAGCTGGTAACCCGACATCGTAGGGGCGGGCGCGCCCGCCCCTACGGCAGACGTGCATGGCAGGCCCTGAGGGTCGCTGACCCTTGGGGCCTTGCCGGCGAGGGCTTGGCATGAAACGGATCGGAATCCTCCACCACCCCAAGCTGCCTGCCACGCAGCCCGTGGCCGAGCAGATGGCACGCAGGGCCGAGGCGCTCGGCATGGCCGTCTGGGTCGGCTCCACGTGGGATTCCGAGGCGGTGACGGCCGAAGTCGCCGCACTCGACCTGCTCATCACCCTGGGTGGAGATGGCTCCATCCTGCGCGCTGCCCGCATGGCCAGCAGGGACGGGGTCCCTGTGCTTGGTGTGAACATGGGCAGGCTCGGCTTCCTCGCCGAGATGGAGCCAGCGGGATGGGATGCGGTGCTTGCCCGCCTTGTCTCTGGCGATTTCTGGATCGAGGAACGGATGATGCTGTATGCCGAGTACCACCGCGGTGACGTCTGCCGCGGCCAGTACAAGGCACTCAACGACGTGGTGGTGAGCCGCGGCAGCCTGGCGCGCATGGTCCGCCTGGAGGCCGAGATCGATGGGAGTGACCTGACCACTTATGCCGCCGATGGGCTGATCGTGTCGACGGCGACCGGCTCGACGGGCTACGCACTGGCGGCGGGTGGGCCGATCCTTCCACCCGATCTCAAGAACATCCTGCTCATCCCGATCGCCGCACACCTGAGCATGAGCCGGGCCATTGTGCTTCCCCAGGGCGTCAAGGTCCGGATCTTGGTGCACACCGACCACCAGGCAATCCTGACGGTGGATGGGCAATTCGAGTATGAGCTTCTGGACGGTGACTGGGTTTCGGTGCAGGCCAGCCGCTACGCCAGCCGTTTCCTGCGCTTCCAGGAACGGACCTACTTCTACGGCACCCTCATGGATAGACTGCGCGGGTCCGTCGTCTAGGCCCCATACACCTCTGGGTTCACGCAGTTGGGCAGCCGGTCCCCCCGCAGCCCCGCCAGGAGGTTCTCGGCCGCCATCACCGCCATACGCGTTCGAGTTGCCCAGCTGGCACTGGCGATGTGGGGCACAACCAGGCAGTTCGGGAGAGCAAGCAGTCTGTGGCCCGCCGGCAGCGGCTCGGGGTCGGTCACATCCAGCGCGGCGTACGCAATCCGCCCTGAAGCCAGCGCGTCGTAGAGCGCACCACCGTCGACCACCGGCCCGCGCGAGGTGTTGACCAGCACAGCGGTGCGCTTCATCTTTCCCAAGGCCGCTGCATCGATCAGGTGGTGGGTGTCCGGGCCGAGCGGGACGTGCAGGCTGACAAAGTCGGACTCGGCCAGCAGCTCGTCCAGCGTGCAGCGCACGGCAGCACCCAGGGATGCTCCCTTCTCCTCATCGCAGTACGGGTCGTGGTAGACCACCTGCATGTCAAAGCCGGCAGCCCGGCGCGCCAGCGCCTGGCCGATGCGTCCCATGCCGACGATGCCCAGCGTGGCGCCGTGCACGTCGTGGCCGAGCAGGAGCATCGGCCCCCATGTCCGCCAATGGCCTGCCCGAACATAGTCCACCCCCTCCACCAGGCGGCGGGCAGACGCCATGATCAGCGCAAAGGCTAGGTCCGCCGTCGTCTCGGTGAGCACGCCCGGGGTGTTGCCCACGGGGATGCCGCGTGCTGTTGCGGCACGAAGGTCGACATTGTCGTACCCAACCGCCAAATTGCTGATGACACGCAGCTGCGGACCGGCGGCATCCATCACGCCAGCATCGATCGGATCGGTCAGCAGGCACAGGAGCCCGTCCATTCCCTCTACCTGATCGAGGAGCACCGCGCGCGGGGGCGGCGTTTCGTCCTGCCAGATGCGGGCATCGCAGGCTTGGCGGACCAGATCGAGCCCACCATCCGGGATGATCCGTGTGACGAACACCTTGGGCTTGATCACGCTCGCCTCAGCCCCTACGGCAAGTAGTGGGGATGGAGCGGAAGCCCCATCCCCACCACACGTCTGTGGCCCTGGCGAGACCCTAAGGGCCATCAACCCTTAGGGTCTGCTTCGGGCCTGCCTAGGGCATTCCTATGGCAAGTTGTCCCACTGGACGCACTCCGGTACGTCGTTGTCGCCTGGTAGGTAGACGTAGCCGGCCTTGGTCAGGTCGTCCACGCAGATCTGCCACACCCCCGCCTGGCTGGAGCCCCAGGGGAAGCTGGCGTAGCCGGTTGACGGCTTGGTGAATCTCGTGCGCGTGTACGGACCACCAACCGGCGACCAGATCGAGGCATCCACCGCCACGTAGCCGAGCGGGTCATGATCGGCGTTGTGCACGCCTACCTTCACCCGGAGCAGGTAGCGGCCATAGGGATCCGTGCTGAAGTAGCCGGCAATGTCGGCGAGGTGCATGGATGCCCCGGCTTCCACCACGTGCATCGTCACAGGGACGGTGATGGTGGGGTTGGCAGGATCCTGCGTCTTGACCAGCAGGTTGGCAAAGTAGTCGCCGAGGGCCAGGCCGGTCGAATCGAAGGTCACTGCCACGGCTGCGGTGCTGTCGGCGGGCACGGTGCCCTCGACGGGGTCCTCAGACAGCCACGGGATATCGGCCGTCGTCAGCTCCATCGCGTTGCCGATGAGCTGCTTGAGGAAGGCAAAGTCGGACGGATCGGTCCAGTAGCTGGAGTAGACCGAGTCGATGTACCAGATAAAGTCACCGTCGAACGCCTTGCGGAAGAGGGCAGACCAGCCGTCGCCGTTGACCGCAACTTGCTCGATCTCTGGATCGGTGACCCGGATCTGGTAGTAGCCGGCCGAGTAGTTCACGTAGTTGTAGGGAGAGGGCAGGCCGTCGGCCAGCGGGTGAGATGGATCGGTGATCGTCCACGAGGGCGGAGCGGTGATGGTCCAGCAGTAGTCGCCGGTGTTGTTTAGGACGATGTAGTCGTTCATGCCCTGCGCGAAGGGCTGGTAGCAGGTGCCGCCCAAGAAGATCAGCCGCTTGCCGGCGTCGAGAACGTCGGTGCGGAGCTTCTGGACGTCGGCCACCTCGGCCAACCCACCATCCATGCCGACGAGGACGATGTCGTACGGGCTAAAGTCGATGCTCGTCCAGGGCGGTCCGCTGAAGTAGTCGTAGGCGTACCCAAGCTCCTGGAGGGCACGCTCAACCGACTGACTCACGTCGGTGGAGGAGACCAGGGCGATGGTATTGGCCTGCTTCCCGGCGACCTCGCGCTCCACGACCTTGAAGGTCGAGTCCCCGGCACCGGAGTTGATGATGTCCAGGTCCTCCGTCAGCGTGGAGTCGGGGCCCAGCGTGACTTCGAGTGCGGTTGGATCGACGCTGATGCACGGCTCGATCGACCGCAGGCCAAAGTCCTGGACGGTGGTCTGCTGCGGCTGGATCACGACGGTGGCGGCACCGGGCAGGTGACCGTCGGCCGTCACGGTGAGGTTGTATGTCCCCTCTTCCAGCCAGAGATGGTAGGTGCCGTCGGCTTCGGTATCGATGCAGATCCCGCCTTCGACGCAGACGGTGGCTCCGCCCAGAGGGTAGGGATTCGCGTCGCAGGCGCCGAGGCTCATCACCGTGCCCTGCAGCTCGCCCCAGTTGGTCGGGCCGTTGACGTGCAGGGTGGCATCGACGTTGATCGACTTGTTGACCGGGTCGTTGCTCTTGACCTTCAAGTCGGCGAAGTAGTTGCCCGGCTGCGAGACCATGCCCGCGTCGAAGGTGACGTCGACCACCACCTGCCCGCCGTCGGGCGGGACGGAACCGGTGACCGGGTCCTCCGACAGCCACGGCACGTCGCCGCCGCCGCCGGTCGCAAAGGCCAGCGAGTCGGTCTCGGCCCCACCGGGGAAGGCACCCACCAGGACCGTGTTGCCGGTGGCCGGATCGGCGATGCGCAGCTCGCCCTGGCTGCTGTAGGCGGCCAGGTAGAGGGTACCGGACTCTTCCTCATAGTCCATGCCCTGCGCATAGTTGGCGCTGAAGCCGATGTAGCCGATCACGGTGCCCGCGCCCGTCGCCGGGTCGATCTGGACCAGGTTGTCGTTGACGATGTCGACGCCGTACATCTCCCCCTCGGGGGTGATGGCGATGTCGATGATCGCGGGGGCGTTGGTGATCTCACCCACGACGGTCACCGCGCCAGTGCCCAGGTCGACGGTGTAGAGGGTGGAGCGGCTGATGTTGGTCGAGGAGGCATACATCGTGCCGTCCACCGAGCCGGTCATGCCGGTCCACGACTCGCCGCCGTACGGGGTCGACGGGCCGATCAGCGTCACCGCACCGGTGGCAGTGTCCACCGTGTACAGCGAGTTGGTGCCGTAGTCGATCACGTACAGGGTAGAGAAATCGCCGTTGATAACGTCGCCAGCGAAGTACTGGTTGCCCGGCAGGCCCGCGATGATCGTCCAGCTGCCCGGATTGTCGTTGGTGAAGTTGACGAGGTTGTAGCCCGGGTAGACGTCGACGGCAAAGGCTTCCTCACCGACCAGCGTCTGGAGGGCCTTGGCCGTGCCGCTGGCATCCAGCTGCGGCGCGTTTGGCGCGCGGTCGATCGAGGTGGGCGTCTTGTCGGGGTTGCTCGGGCGCGTGGCCGCGGGAAGGAAGTTCTTGCGCGCCGGCAGGTAGCCGTGATCGACCTCGCTCATCTCAAAGTTGGCCGCACCCGCGCCATTATTGGTCAGGGTGATCTGCTGCGTCTCGGTCTCGCCCAGGTTGAGCGTGGCCTCCAGCGCAGTCGGCTCTACCGTCAGACAGGGTGCGTCGAGGCGCAGGTCAAAGTCTTGGACGGTCGTCCCCCCGCCGACGATGACCACACCGGTCGCCAAACCGGGCAGGTAGCCGGGATAGGTCACGGCGACGGTGTAGGGGCTGTCGGCCTCGTCAAGCCAGGTGGCGTAGTAGCCGGCCGCGTCGGTCAGGAGGGTCACACTCGCGCCGCTGGCGCCCGTGACCACCACCTCCGCTTCCTCCAGCGGGACGGGGCTGCCGTCGCAGTACCCCAGGCCAAGGACCGTGCCCTCCAGGCGGCCAAAGCTCGCCGGCGCCTCGACGGTCATGACGACCGGGACGTTGACCTTCGGGTCGCCCTTGACGGTCAGGGTGGCCATGTAGGTACCGGGCTGGGTCACGCCGGCGGCCGGGCTGGCATCGAACAGGATGTCGACATCCAGGCTGCCCACAGCCGGTACGACCCCGGAGAGCGGGTCTTCGGAAAGCCACGGCACGTCGGCCGGCACGGCGATCCAGAGGATGGCGTTGTGCACTACGTCGGCCATCTGCCCGGTCCACTGGTAGGCCTGACCGACATAAGCGTTGATGCTCGCAACGCTCTGGTCGTCCTTCACGGCCACAAAGAGCTCGTTGTCCTGCCAGCGGGCGACCTCGGTCGAGCCGGCGGTGAGGACGGTGCCGTAGCCACGGTAGAGGTCACATACGTTGGTGACGCCGTCCATGATCGGGTGGCCGGGGTCAAAGCTGCCCAGGCAGGAGGTGGTGTAGCTGGTGCCACTCAGCGTCATGGCTGTGTAGCCTTCAGTGCGGAAGCGGCCCTGGTAGCCCCAGTTGGGGTCGAGAGCAAACATCAGGTCGATGACCTTGCCGCCCGCGTCCACGTAGTCGGCCAGGACATTTCCTATGCCGGTCGGGTCGCTGAAGACAAAGTTGGACCAGACGAGGACGACGTTGTAGGCCAGGAGCTGGTCAAGCGTCGGCGTGGCGTAGCGTGCGTCAAAGAGGTCGACCGAATCCAGGTCGCCGTAGGCCACCAGGAGGTCGTGGATTGGGCTGTAGCCATCGCTGTCATAGTCGGCGTTCAGCAGCAGGACGTTGGTCTGGTTGATACCCCCACCGCGCTCGACGGTGATGGTGCCTGCTGGCCGCGCCTGGTAGGGTCCAGACCCGACAGCCGTGTTCTCTGCAACAGCCGTCGGCCCAGCTTGGACGTCCACGGTTGCCTTCCCGCCACCGAGCGGCAGGTAGCCGCCGTCCCTTTCCGAGAACTCGAACGCATAGTCCCAGGGCTGGCGGTTGGTGATGGTCGCCGGCTCGGTGAGGGTGCTGCCCAGCGGGACCGAGACCTCGATCGGCGAGGGCACAAAGACGACCGCCGCCTGGAGGCTAAAGTCCTGCTGCGTGCCCTGGCCCGAGACGATGACTACCGTCGCGGCTTCCGGTGCATAGTCCTCGGCCACGGCAGTCAGGTTCCAGGTGCCGGGGTCGAGCCACAGCTCGTAGTAGCCGGCGGCATTTGTCGTGGCGCTGTTGCCGTAGTCGTCCGACACCACGGCGCCCTCGATACCGGTGCCGTTGTCGTAGTCGGTCACGTACCCGTAGGCCCAGCCGCGCGGGGTAAGCGAAAAGTCGAGGACGGTTGTGCCATCCTCGGCCACCACGACATTGTTGGCCGTTACGGGCTCGTAGTGCACGTGCGAGGCGGTGACGTCGAAGGTGCCGGCCGCCACTGCCATCTGATAGAAGCCGCTCGCATCGGTCGTGTCGGTCCAGGTGCCGCCTTCTTGGCGCACCGCGGTGATGGTGACGCCTGCCACGGGCAGAGTCGTCACCGCATCGAACACTTGGCCCTCCAGGGTGCCGGCGCCGCCGTAGGAGACGGCCATCTGCACGGCTGCCAATGCGTCGATGGTGCCATAGCCCCAGTCGTTGTTGGGGCCGGTGACATAGTCGCCGCCGCAGTAACCGACGTAGCTGGTGACCGGCCCTACTGTCTGCCGGATAATGTCGTACGTGGTGTCAACCTGGCCCTTCAGCGACGGGTTGGCGGACCAGATGAGGCCGATGAGCGCCGTCACGTGGGGACCGGACATCGAGGTGCCGCTCCAGCCACCTTGGTAGCCACCGCCAGGAACCGACGAGCGGATGTTCTCACCGGGTGCCGTAAAGTCGGGAAAGTAGTTCCCGTCGAGGCTCGACGGCCCGCGGCTGCTGAAGCCGGTCATGGTGCCGGGCCATGCGTTGGCATGGTTGACCGAACCGGTGGTAAAGACCTCCTGGTAGTCGCCCGGGCTGCGCAGCGACCCGCAGCCGGAGCCTTCGTTGCCGGCGGAGACTTCCACGACAATGCCGGCCGCCAGCAGGGCATCGACCGCGCCCCGGAACTGGTTCTGGCCGCCGCCGCCGTAGCCCCAGGAATTGTTGATCGCATCGGGAGCCAGGGCCGGGTTGGGGTTAGCGCCGCTCAGGTCCCACGGGGCGAGGTCCCACTCGAAGCAGGTGATGAACCAGTCGTCCTGGCCGTACCCGCCGTTGTCCATGTTCTTGCAGTGGAGCAGGCGGGCGCCGGGCGCCATGCCAATCTGGTTGCCCACGCCGTCGTCGCCGACCATGGTGCCACTGGTGTGCGTGCCATGGCCGTGGCCGTCGTTCGGCTCGGCCGGATAGGTGCCGGTCGCGTCCCACCAGTTGTAGTTGTGGTCGGCCACGGAGCCGTTCCACCCGCGGTACTGGTTGATGAGGGCGGGATGGTCCCAGTCCAGGCCGGTGTCGTTGCCTGCCAAGACGGTGCCCGTGCCGTTGGCAAGGGCCCATGCCTGGTCGGCCCGCACGAAGCTGATGTTCGACTCGACGCCTGTGGTCCCCGCCGGGGGATCGGCGTCAATCATCGGATCCGCGGCCAGGAAACGATGGTTGGCCGTGATGCTGGCCACATCGGCTCGCGCCGCTAGCGCCTGCAGCAGCGCCTCGTTTCCGCCCCGGACGAAGATGGAGTTGACGATGTAGTAAGCCCTGTATTGGGCACCCTGGGCGTCCAGGTAGTCCCTCAGATCGGCCTGCGTGCGGTCCGCTGTGGATCGCAGGGTGTCGTAGACGAACTGACCTTTGTGCAGCTTGGTCGGTAGCTGGTCTGCTGCGCTCAGATCTGCCGACTCGGTGAGGGTAACGAAGAAATCGGCCTGGCCGTTTTGGGCCAGCTGGTCAAGGACCAAGGCTTCCACCTTGTCCATTCCACCCGGTGCGGCAGCTGCGACCGGCACACCGACCGCCGGCGTGAGCATGGCCACAACCAGAAAGAGACTACCCAACAGGTTGAACAGCTTGCTCGATTTCACATTGCCTCCTCGTGAATTGATCCCTCAGGGGTTCCCTGAGCATGACAACGGCCCAGTCCTGTCGATAGGCACCTCCTTTCCATATCCTGTGGCGACGCTGTGGCTGAACGAGCCCCGTGGCACACCCACACAAAAGAGAGGGCCGGGACGCAGCAGCCCATCAGGGCGCACGCAGTTCCCGGCCCGGGACCTCGTAGCGGGTGTCCGATTGCCAAAGAGCAGCCTTTGGCATCGATGTGACTGGCGGACGAACGACACACCAACACGCAGACTGCATGCCTGTTCGATCTCCTGTCCTGGGGCCTGCACCCATGCAGCCGGCCCACGTCACTGTGCTCAGTATACGCCGCGCAACCAGATTGTCAACATCACCGCAGCATCGCGTCACGGCCAGGCAAAGAGCAGCAGCAAGTCGTTGACGTTCGTGCCCGTGGGGCCGGTCATCAGCAGGTCGCCGAGAGACTCGAAAAAGGGGTACGAGTTGTTGTCATGCAGGTAGGCGGCAGGTTCGAGGCCCAGCGCCCGTGCCCGGGCGACGGTGTCGCCCGTCGCGGCGGCTCCTGCGGCGCCGGTTGGCCCGTCCGTGCCGTCGGTCGCCAGCGCCACGAGCAGGACGCCCGGCAGGCCCTCCATCGCCACGGCAGCCGCCAGGGCCAGCTCCTGGTTGCGCCCCCCCTTGCCCTGCCCGGTCAGGGTCACTGTCGTCTCTCCCCCCCACACAAGGCAGGCCGGCCGCCGGGCGGGCCGGTCGGCCGAGACCAGCTCGCGCGCCAGGGCTGCCGCCACGCGCCCTACCTGCCGCGCCTCGCCTTCGACAAAGGTGGAGAGGAGCAGGCTGTGGAGACCGGCTGCGGATGCGGCCGCGACGGCAGACTCGGCGGCGAGCCGGTTGCTGCCGACGATGCAGTTCTGAACGCCTGAGAAGAAGGGGTCGCCGGGCTTGGGCGTGTCCGCCAGGTGGCCGGCCAGCCCAGCCTCCAGGTACCGTCGCACCGGCCCGGGCAGGCGCGTCTCCAGGCCATAGCGCTCACCCACTGCCCAGGCATCGGCAAAGGTGGTCGTATCGGGCGCGGTCGGGCCCGATGCTATCACGTCGAGCGGGTCGCCGACCACATCGGAAAGGATCATCGCCAGTACGCGCGCCGGTGCCGCGCGCCGCGCCAGGTCGCCCCCCTTGAGCAGGCAGAGGTGCTTGCGGAGGGTGTTCAGCTCCACGATGGTGGCCCCACAGGCGAGGAGGAGCGACGTGGTCGCCTGCAGATCGGCTAGGCTGAGGCCGGGGGCCGGCAGGGTGGTGAGGGCCGAGGCGCCGCCGGACATTAGGACCAGCACCAGGTCGCGCGCCGACAAGCCGGACAGGAGATCGGCCAGCCTGCGCGCGGCACGTACGCCTCGCTCGTCCGGGATGGGATGGCCGGCCTCGAGAATGTCGAGCGGGCCGGCGCCTGGCGCCCGGCCAGCCTCGCCGGCCTTGGTCACGACGAGGCCCCCGGCCAGGCGGTCGCCCACAAGGTCCACGGCCGCTGCCGCCATGGCCGGGGCTGCCTTGCCGGCAGCGATTACCCAGATGCGATCGACAGCGGCCAGATCCACCACCTGCCCGCAGGCCGACAGGCGGCCATCTTCCAGGCGAAAGTGCCGCCGGACCGCTGCGCCGGGCTCGACGGCGGCAAGGGCGGCGCGCTGCACCGCCAGGATGCTTTCTCGCCGGGGAGAGGTGCGAATGGAGAAGGGCTCGGGATATCCCCCCTCCCTGTCCCCCGCTCCTTCGCTGTACACCGTAACTGGCTCCGCGGGAGGATTGTGCGAGAGTGGGCCCGCCCCGGCAGGCGGCGGAGCAGCAGAGGCAGCCTCCGGGGACAGCGGATCACTCCCTGCCATCGGGCCGCAGACCGGCGAGGCGCAGGTACGCCTCGATGCCGCCGAGCAGCAGCCGGACATACTCCGGCGAGCATGCCCGGCCGATGTGGCCGATGCGGAAGATGCGCCCGTGAAGATCGTCCAGCCCACCGGAGACCATGATGCCCCACTCCTCCAGCAGGTACTGCCGCATCTTCTCGATGTCCAGGTCGGTGCGCGCGCGCACGGCCGTGATCAGCGGCGAGGTGTACGCCTCGTCGGTAAAGAGCTCAAAGCCAAGCCTCCTCAGGCCGGCGCGCACGGCCGCCGCGGCGTCGGAGAACTGGCGGTAGTGCGCCTCCAGTCCCCTCTCTGCCACTTGGCGCAGGCTGGCCAGGGTCGCGACGATGTTGTTGGTAGGGAGCGTCGTCGGCGTGGGGTGCCACGCTCCCCAGCGCGCGGCATAGTCCCGCCAGACACGCAGGTCGAGGTACCAGCCGTGATGGGTGTCCCCGGCACGGTCGATCTGCTCCCAGGCGCGCGGGCCGATCGAGATGGGGGCAAGGGCCGGCGGGCACGCGAGGCACTTGTTGACGACGGTGACACACACGTCGATCCCCCACTCGTCCACCGGAAGCGGGACGCCCCCCAGCGAGGAGACCGCGTCCACAAGGAGCGGCACGTCCACCTCGCGGGCAACCGCGGCAATCTCGCGCAGCGGGTTGAGCACGCCGGTCGACGTCTCCAGGTGCACCACCGCGAGAGCCCGAACGCCGCCCTCCGAGAGAAGCCGCCGGCGAAGGTCGTCCGGATCGAGAGGCCGGTCCAGGGGTCCTTCTGCGGAGCACACCTCCAGGCCATAACCGCGGGCAATGGCCATGTTCCGCCGGCCAAAGAAACCGTTGGCTGCGATCACGACCTTGTCGCCGGTGCGCATCATACTGCCCAGTGCCGCGTCAAAGGCCGCCGAGCCGGGCCCCGGGATCATGAAGAGCGTATGCCGGGTGCCGAAGAGCCATTGCAGCCGCTCAATGGCCTCCTGGTAGACGGGCATCCACAGCGGGCCGTAGTGAGGGAGGGGAGGCCGGGCGAGCGCGTCAAGGACGTCGTCGCCGACGTCGACGGGACCGGGGATCATCAGCTTCAAAGAATGAGTTGTCACCAATCACCTCTTGCCGAGACCGGCCCCGAGGAGGGCCGGCCCTTACGGCTCTTCGCTGCCGTTGCCGTCCTCCGGCTCTGCCGCGCCCGCATCGCGCACCCACGCGAACTTTAGTCGGAGCGCAGCCGGGTAGTAGCGATCCAGTACATCGTAGCCGACTGCCTGGCCCCAGCGGTGGTAGACGCGGGGATCGATGTACGACTTGAGGCTCGTCCCCAGGTTCCAGGCGCGCTTCTTGGAGGCGACGGCTGCCTCCGACTTGATCCTGCCCAGGGCGAGGCGCGCCGACTCGAGCCGGGACTCGGCCACGGCAAGGCGGCGTTCCGCCGCCTCGATGCGCTTGCGGTAGCGCTCGCGTACCTGCGTGCGTTTTTCCGGTGCAGCGGCCCTCTTCTTTTCGCGAGCCTCCGCCTGAAGGGCCGCGAGTTGCTCCCGCAGCGGCCTCACCTGCTCGCGGAGGGCCCGCAGGCGCTCCTCTGCCTTCTCCTGCCGCTCCTTGAGCTTTTGCCGGCCGCGGGACCAACCTGCCGGCACCTGCCGGGTGTGGTTGCACAGCACAGCCGCGTCGAGGTTGGCGAGGCTGGCTGCCTCCCACTTGCGGTAGTCAGGGTCGACCGGTCCCACACCTGCAGCCTCCAGGCTGGTGCGCACCGCATGCGTTGCGTGGTGGGTACGAAAGACCTTGGCCGTCAGCCTGGGCAGGATGGAGCCGAGGTAGGCATTGACGTCACCGCTGCTGATGTCGGGGAAGAGCTGCGGCAGGTCGCGCGTCGGGTGGCCGCGCTCCCCATTCCCGCTGCTCCTCGCGGGCCGGGCAGAGCGAACCAGCTCGGCCAGGCTGCCGGACACCGCGGGTGGCAGCACGAGGCTCTTGTGCCAGAGCACCGAGTCCTTGCCCAGGAAGCGGAACTCGGCGCGGCCGTCGGAGTGGAGCGTGACATGCTCCGGGCGCAGCGTGGTCGCACCGACGGTGTCCGCCTCGTCCGGGTCCTTCTCGTCCCCCACTCGCAGGCAGAGGGCGTCGATCAGGTAGCATGCAGTGGCAATCATGCGGCGCTTGGGATCGGAGCCTGCCAGATCTCGCTCGATCAGCGCCCGCACTTCTTCGAGCCGCGCATCGAGCGAGCGAGCACGGTCGAACTTGGCGGCTTCCCGGCTCTGCTTGACAGGGGCCGAGTCGCTCAGCCACACATACTTCATCTTGCCCGAGAGCTTGTCCTGCCAGCGGGCGACCCAGAGCGACTCGGGCTGCCAGACGATCTGCCAGTCGCCGGGGGGCTGCGGTGCATCGGGGCTGAGGTTAAGGGTTATGTCGTGCTGCCGGGCACCTTCCTTCCAGCGGCCACGCAGGGGATGCTTGCCCCGGCCCATAAAGATGCCACCCGGCTCGACGATGTAGTTGGCGAGCAGGACCTCCTCGCCGTCGACAAGGGCCCGGCCGAACCGGTCGCGGAGCGCCTCACGGCGCGCCTTGCGCTCCGCTACCTGGGAAGCGCGCTCCTCCGGCGACAGCTGCACTTTGGCCAGGCGCTCCGCCTCCACGACCCGGATGGCAGGGTCAAAGTCCACCTCCGATTCCGGCAGGGCCGGTTCCAGGCCCAGCGCCCGGGCAAAGTCCTCGAGGAAGTTGCGCACAAAGGTGCGATCGGAGACGTAGGGAGTGCCCTGCTTGCGCGCCCACGCCAGGGCCATCTCCTCCTGGGCAGGGGTCAGGGGCACCTGTCTGCCGCGGATCTCCAGGACGAGGCCGAGCGGCGGCGGAGGGTCGGGGACGACCACGCCGTTGTGAACAAGCTGTGTCAGCATGGACGTGGTCAGCGTCTCCCCAAGAGGGCCCGCAGGATCCTGGACAGCTCCCACAGGGCCAGTGCACCCACGGCCAGGGAAGCGAGGGTCACTTTTCCGGCGTCGGTCGTGGGCTGGAAAGCGACCTCTCCTTCCGAGACGACCAGGGTGCCCAGCGGCCTGGCCGTGGCACCCCCGCCTCCGCCTTCGCCCGAGGCAGGAGGCTCACCCTCGCCCTGCTCCTCTCCGGGCTGGGTGCCCCGGCCAAATCCGAGGCCGAAGCCGTAGCCGACCTGCGCCACCGGGATGAGGGTCACCCCTTCGACTAGTTGAGGCTCGCCGAAGGCAGCTCGCCAGTTGGCGGACCCGCGCGCCTCTTCGATAAGGTCAAAAAGCCTGTTGATGGACATGTTGCCTCCTCTGTCCCGGCCCACAGCCGGGTCGCGCACGGCCTACCGGCGCAGCGCCAGCCGATGGGCAAGGGCACCCAGCAGCAGGACGGCCGCCGCAAGGGCGGCGCGGCGCCAGAGCGCGGCTGCCGTCGCGTTGACGATCGGGATGCGCCTCTCGCCCTGGGGCGTAGAGACGACCACCGCCGCCGGCGTGACCAGGGCAAAGCCGGCGCCCGTGCCAGAGACCTGCCCGGCGCCGATGTTGGCGCGGGCACGCCCAAAGCCAATCACGCGCGCCTCGGGGGTGATCGTGAGATCGCCCAGCCGGTAGGACTCCCCGAACACTGTGCGGGCGCGAAGCCGCGGGGGTATGGGTCGTATCGACTTGGTCAACGCTGCTGCCTCCCTCGTGCGCATGCCCACAGATCGTGGCTGCGGGCACGCCGCAGCGGAGTATAGCATACAAGCGAGGGTCCATCAACCCTTGGGCGGATAGTGGGCGAGCGTTGTCGATTGACACCGGCCCGGCCGTCGGCTATACTGTGCGTAGTGCTCATCATCCTGGAGAAGGAGGCGTGCATGCCACGATTGGCCCGCATCTTTGTCAAAGCCTCGTTCGTCTACTTCGTCGCAGCCCTTCTGCTCGCCGCGCTCATGGCCTTGGACGGCTTGGCCGCCGGCCAATGGCTGCGCTCGACCTACCTCAGCCAGGTCCACCTGCTGGTGGTCGGCTGGATCAGCCAGCTCATCGCCGGCATTGCCTACTGGATGTTCCCTCGTTTCCTGAAGGAGCAGAACCCCCAGCCGCGGGGATCGGACCGCCTGGCCTGGCTGGTGATCCTCAGCCTGAACGTGGGTCTCCTCCTCCGGTTTGCGCTGGAGCCCTTCGCCCTGATGACCGGCCGGCCATGGCTCAAGGCGCTGGTGGCCCTGTCGGGGGTGCTGCAGGTGGTGGGAATCGCGGGCTTTGGAGTGTTGATCTGGGGCCGCGTGCGGACCATGGAGATCTAGGAGGAGAGGCATGCCAACCACAACGCGCGTATCGGTGAAAGCATCATTCGTCTACTTTGTCCTCGGGTCGGCGCTTGGCGCGCTCCTGCTCGTCAACCGCTGGATCCCGATGTGGGACGGCCTCTTCGACCTCAGGGACACGCACGTCGTCTTCGTGGTCGACGGATGGGTGACGCAGCTCATCCTGGGGGTCGGGTGGTGGCTGCTGCCGCCGCTTCAGATCGGCCTGAAGCCGGGCGACTCGAGCTGGAAGCGGCGCGGCCAGACGCAGCGCGGCAGCGAGCCGCTCTTCTGGGCGATCATCGGGCTTCTGAACGCCGGCATCCTGCTGCGGTCCCTCTGCGCGCCGCTCTTCGAGTGGACTGACGTGCGCCTGTTCGACGTGCTGGCGGGCATTGCCCCCTTCCTGCTGCTGGCGGCAGCGGTGGGCTTCGTAGTGATCATGTGGGGGCGAGTGCGAGAGCTGAAGAGGAGGTAGGCGATGCTGGAAGCGATCTTGACAGAGGGGCAGCGAGCACTGCGCGAGGAAACGCGTGCCTTCGTCCGCAGCGTGCCGCGCCAGCTCATCCTCGACATGGACGCCGACCGGGTACGCTACCCGCGCGATTATGTCGAAGAGGCGGCGCAGCGGAGCCTGCTGGGGCTGCGCTTTCCGGTCGAGTATGGCGGGCGGGGCCTGGGCTGGACCGACGAGATCGTCGCCCTGGAAGAGGTGGGCGTGCTCGGAACCTCACTGGCCTGCCTCTACTCGCTGCCCAGCATCGTCGGCGAGGCGATCGACCGCTTTGGCACCCCAGACCAGAAGGCGCGCTGGCTGCGGCCGGTCCTGGAGGGCAGGCTCACCGTCGCCGAAGCGCTGACGGAGCCGCGCGGCGGCTCCGATTTCTTCGGCACGACGACCCAGGCACGCCGGGAGGGCGACGAGTTCGTGCTGGAGGGCCAGAAGCGCTTCGTCGTGGGGGCCGAAGGGGCCGACCTCTTCCTGGTCTACGCCCGGACCGACCCGCAGGCCAAGCCGCACCTGGGGCTGAGTGCCTTCATCGTCGAGCGAGGGGCGGGCGTGGAGGTGCAGCACGTCTACGGGCTGATGGGCACGCGGGGCGGCGGCACGGGCCGGATCCATTTCCGTGGAGCACGGGTGCCGGCGGCGAATCTGGTGGGGCGCGAGAATGGCGCGGCGGACATCTTCTACCAGATGATGATCCCGGAGCGGATGACGAGCGCCGCCGGGGCGCTGGGCATGGCGCGCGCAGCGCTCGAGGTAGCGGCGCGCTACGCCGACCGGCGCAAGGCATTCGGCCAAAAGATCCGCGCCTTCGAGGGGGTGAGCTTCAAGCTGGCGGACAGCATCACACAGCTGGACGCTGCCCGCATGCTGGTCTACGGCGCCGCCCGGTCGATCGATGCCGGCGATGATCCGGCCCGATGCCGGCGGCTGGTGTCGGAGGCGAAAAAGTTCGCCACGGATACGGCCTGGCAGGTGGTGAACCACGCCATGCAGGTACTCGGCGGCATCGGCTATACGAGTGTCTACCCGATCGAGCGGCTGCTGCGCGACACGCGGCTGATCATGATCTGGACGGGAACGAACGAGATCATGAACCTGATCATCCAGCATGAGTACTACCGGGAGCTGGCCGGCCGCAAGGAGCCGGTGCGGGACGTCGAGGCCGATGCGCCTGAGGCCGAGGCGGAGGACGAGAAGGTGTACGAGTGACGGCGGGGCGGGACTCGATGGATCCGTGCCGCTCTTTCCCCTAGCTGGGGGATGACAGGTCCCCCAAGGCCCTGGTATGGTGAGCGTGTGAAGGGATGGGGGCCGCTGAGGACACGGAGTGGCGAGAGGCAGGACTTGGTCACAGCTCTCGCCGCACGATCTCATTGGCTGCGCGAGATTCCCTCTGTGCCTCAGGGCATGCGCCGCCGCTGCGCGGCTCAGAATGACGTGAGATGAGTGAGGTAGGTCATGCGGGGAGTGGTGTTGCCGGTGGTTGTGCTGACCGTGGCCTACGGATTGGCCATCACGGGGCTGGTGCTGCTCCTGCGTTTGATACGCGTGCCAAGACGGTGGGCGATCGCGCTGGGCTTTGCTATCTTTGGCATCGCCAGCGGGCTGCTGGCGGCCTGGGCCTGGCCGCTGGACTCGTGCGTGCTGCCCAACGTGTATGCGGTGCTTCTCGGGGACAAAGTGTATGGCTTCTCGGCCCAGCGCCTGGGCGACCCCTGGCTGCTGAGGGTGCCCCAGGTATACGCCGTCGTGGCGGCGGTCCTGGGTGGGCTGGCAGGGGCGCTGGCCGCGTGGGTCGACGCCAGGGCCCGGGCCGGACGGAGGTAGGTGAACAAGGTGCTGTGAAAGGCTCGCCGGTCAGGAGACCGGCGAGAGCGATAGAGACTGTCATTCCGAGGGAGCGCAGCGACCGAGGAATCTCTGCGCTGCACCTATCCGGCGCAGACCTACGCCCATCGGAACAAGGTGCGGTGCACCTTCAAGGTGCGCTGCACCTATCCGGCGCAGACCTACGCCCATCGGGGCAAGGTGCGGTGCACCTTCAAGGTGCGCTGCACCTATCCGGCGCAGACCTACGCCCATCGGGGCAAGGTGCGGTGCACCTTCAGGGTGCGCTGCACCTATCCGGCGCAGACCTACGCCCATCGGAACAAGGTGCGGTGCACCTTCAAGGTGCGCTGCACCCATCCGGCGCAGACCTTTGCCCATCGGGGCAAGGTGCGGTGCACCTTCAGGGTGCGCTGCACCTATCCGGCGCAGACCTTTGCCCATCGGGGCAAGGTGCGGTGCACCTTCAAGGTGCGCTGCACCTATTCCGGCCAAGACCTACGCCCCTTCAGGGGCGGACTTCGGAGGGAGAGCAATGTCAATCGTAGAAGTGAGCCACCTGGCCAAGCGGTTTGGGCAGACGCAGGCGGTGGACGATGTGTCGTTTGAGGTGGGGCAAGGAGAGATCTTTGGGCTGCTGGGGCCCAACGGCGCCGGCAAGACGACGACGATCCGGATGATGCTGGACATCTTCCGGCCCGATGCGGGAACGGTGCGCATCCTGGGGAGCGCGCTGGACGAACCCAAAAAGCAGCGCATCGGCTACATGCCGGAAGAGCGCGGCCTGTACAAGGACCAGAAGCTCGAGCCGACCCTGATCTATCTCGCCACGCTAAAGGGGATGGCGGAGGCGGCCGCCCGCGAGCGGCTGCCCGGCTGGCTGAAGAGGCTCGACCTCTGGGAGCACCGCTCCAAGAAGGTGCAAGCCCTGAGCAAGGGGATGCAGCAGAAAGCCCAGCTCATTGCGACCCTCCTGCACGAGCCGGATCTCATCATCGTCGACGAGCCTTTCGCCGGCCTTGATCCCGTGAACACGCGGCTGATCGAGCAGATCTTCGAGGAGCAAAGGCATGCGGGCAAGTGCATCCTGATGTCCACGCACCAGATGCACCAGGTAGAGGCGCTGTGCGACCGGATCGTGCTGATCAACGCCGGCCGGACGGTGCTCTACGGGCCGGTGGGGGATGTCAAGCGCAGGTTTGCCGGGAACGCGGTGGTGCTGGAGGGGCAGGGCGACTTCGCCGGGCTGCCCGGCGTGCTGGAGACGCGCAAGGAGAATGGCAGCTGGCACCTGGCCCTCGAGCGCGGCGTCGATCCACAGGCCCTCTTCCGCGCCCTCGCTGCCCGAGAGGGAGTCAAGCTCGAGCGCTTTGCCCTGGAGGAGCCGTCACTGGACGACATCTTCGTCCAGGTGGTGCAGGAAGGAGCGGCGGCGCCGGAGGGGAGCCATGCATAACCTGTGGCTGGTCGCGAAGAACGAATACCGGCGCACGGTGCTGCGCAAGGCCTTCCTGATTGCCACGCTGTCGATCCCTGCCGCGATCCTGGTCCTGGTCGGGCTGGTGCTCGTTATCGAGCGATCGGGGCAGGACAACGGGCCCGTGGGGTACGTCGACGATGCCGGGGTGATGGACGAGTCGCTGCAGGCGACACTGCCCGACCCAGAGGAGCGAGTCCCGATCTACGCCTATCCGGACAAGGAGGCTGCCCTGGCCGCACTCCAGAGGGGCGAAGTCCAGGCGTTCTTTGTCCTGTCAGAAGGCTATCCGGCTTCCCTGGCCACCGAGCTGTACACCCTTGAGGGCTCGCTGGGCGGCCGCGCCTGGGAGCAGTTCGACGACCTGGTGCGCGCGAGCCTGGTCGCGGGCTACCCCGAGGAGGTCCAGCAGCGGCTGCTGGATGGCTCGGAGGTGACGGTCTATGACGTGGGCAGCGGACGTCAGTTCAGCGAGAGCGGGATCGCCAACATCATCCTGCCGATTGTGGCCGCCGCCTTCTTTTTCATCGCCACGATGATCGCCTCAGGGTACATGCTGGAGGCCGTGGCCCGGGAGAAGGAGAACCGCACGCTGGAGGTGCTGGTCACGTCGGTCACCCCGGTGCAGCTCATCGCCGGCAAGACGGTGGGCCTGCTGGGTGCCGTGCTGACCCAGCTGGCCGTCTACGCCGCCGCCCTCGTCGTCGGGATTGCGGTGGCGTCGCCTTTCGTCCCCGAGCTGCAGCAGGTCGTCGTGCCGTGGGGCTTCCTGGGCATGGTGGTGCTGCTCTTCTTTCCCGCCTACCTCTTGTTTGCTGCGATCATGGTCACGATCGGCGCCTCGGTCACCGAGATGGAGCAGGGCCAGCAGGTCGCGGGCATGCTCAACCTCCTCTTCATGGCACCCCTCTTTGTGCTGCCGCTGCTGCTCGAGAACTCGACCCACCCTCTGATTGTGGGCATGAGCCTCTTCCCCATCACCTCGTTCCTGACGCTTTCGCTGCGCTGGGGGCTGGGCAGCGTCCCGGTCTGGCAGGTCGCGCTGGGGTGGGGCTTGCTCGCGGCATCCGCCGTGGCGATGGTTTGGGTGGCAGCGCGCATCTTCCGGGCCGGGATGCTCGTCTACGGGCAGCCGCTCAGCGCAAAAGCGGCCTGGGCGGCGCTGCGGGGGTAGGCAATGATCAAGATCTGGCTGGTAACCAAGCACGAAATCGGCGTGATTCTGCGGCAGCGTTCCTTCTGGCTCGTGACCGTCCTCTTGCCCATCCTCCTGGTCGGGCTCCAGGCGACCACGCTGATACGGGAGACCGGCATAGGCGACGCGGTGAAGAGCGCCGAGGAAAGCGCGCAAGGGACTCAGATGCCGGCCATCGGCCTGGTCGATCCCGCCGGGCTGATGGCGCACTTCCCGCCCAACCTGGGCCAGGATTGGTTCGTGCGATACCCGGACGAGGCGGCGGCGCGCGCCGACCTCGAGGCGGGACGAATCGACCAGCTGGTCTCGGTCCCGGCCGACTACCTGGCCGGCGGGCAGGTCGCCGTCTACGACAAAGGGTTCCAGGTGCTGCGCAGCGGCAGCGGGCTGGCCTTCTCGAGCGACACTGCCTGGCTGCTGGACTATATCCTGGGATACAACCTGACGGGGGATGCCGAGCGCATGGCGGCGCTGCGCAATCCGACGCCCGGCGAGCTGGCGAGCCTGCACGAGCTGAACCCACCGGCGGCAGCCGGCACGGAAAACCAGGAGATGGCCGGCCTGGTGTCGAGCCTTGTGCCCTACGCCTTCTATTTCCTCCTGGTCATGGGTGCGAGCTACCTGACGCGCAGCGTGGTGGCCGAGAAAGAGAACCGGACGGCCGAGGTGCTGCTCGTGAGCCTCGATCCGAAGCAGCTCATGTTCGGCAAGATTGCGGCCATGAGCCTCCTCGTCGCAGTCCAGGCTGTCATCTGGGTAGGAGGGGGGGCATTGGCCTTGGACCGCGGAGCCGACCTGCTAAAGCTGGGGCAGTTCGAGTTCCCGCCCGGGTTTCTCGTCTGGGCACTCCTCTTCCTGGTCCTGGGCTACCTGCTCTTTGCGGCCGTGATGGCCGCGGCCGGGGCCATTGCGAACAGCGCGCGGGAGGCCGGGCAGACGATCTGGCTGCTGGTCATCCCGCTGATGCCGACCCTGATGTTCGGATCCGAGATGATCGAGAAACCAGGTAGCCCGCTGGTGCTCTTTCTGAGCTTCTTCCCCTTCAGCTCGCCGAGCGCGATGGTGACGCGCCTGGCGGTGCAGGCCGTGCCGGCGTGGCAGATTGGGCTCAGCCTGGCGCTGTTGGCGGGCACCACCTACGCGGCCGTCGTGCTGGCGGCGCGCTTCTTCCGGTCGGGCAACCTGCTGTCGGGCGAGTCGTTCAGCTGGAAACGGTTCGTGGCGGGGTGGAGGGGGCAGCGGGCGGACTAACGCCACAAAGGGCAGGCGGGGCAGCGCGCCCGCCCTAGAACTGATAGCCCTCCACCCGCAGCTGGTCGCCGGCCTGCGTGCCGCTGGCGGCGATGGCCCCGGCCGGCAGCTCGATCACAAAGCGGGCTCCGCGATGGATGCGTCCCACGCGCCAGGGCGCCATCTCGACATCCACGCCCACCACGCGCTGCTCCCGGTCGACGTAGAGCACGTCGATCGCAAAGCCCATGAAGTGGGTGTGGATCGAGTTGGAGGGCACGATGACCAGCCCTTCGCCCGCGCCCAGCGGCTTGTGGCCGATCAGTCCGCGCAGGCTTTTGAAGAAGGAGTCGGCTACCCACCCGGCTGAGACCAGGGTCCGACCGCGGGTCAGGTTAAGGATGCTGACCGTGGCCGGTGCGATACGAGCCGGTCGCCGGGGCGCCACGCTCCACCAGTACAGGACTCCCAGTACGACCGGGTGCCACACATCAAAGAAGAGGTTCGGCTGCCACCTGTGGTAGAGCAGCAGGACGAGCTCGACAAGCGCCAGCGCAGCGACCAACCCGTACCGGCGTGCACGAGAGGCCGCGGGCAGCCGGCTGACCAGGTCTACCACCACGGGCAGCAGCACGACCTGGTCGAACGTCCATCCGTAGGCGGCGGTCGCTACCGAGACCAGGAGCAGGGGCGCCGCCGCTTGCTCCCAGCGCCAAGGACCTCGGCGGCGCAGAAGCCAGGCCAGTAGGCCTGCCGCGCACAGACAGGTCGGTAGGAACTGGACCCAGGCATGCTCGAGGCCTACCGTGAGCCTCAGCCATGCGCCGATCGTGGGTGGGGCCCAGTCCATGGGCGGCGCTGCCGCAGCCTCCAGGTAGCTCCGGAAGACAGCGGGGGAGAGAATCGCGGCAAGCCCACTGCCGACCGCCAAGGCGGCGGCTCCTCCAGCGAGCACCCTGCCGCGCCGGAAGCGCAGCGCCCACCACACAGCCGACAGCCAGAAGAGATAGGTCACGTGCGGCTTGACGGCCAGCAGCGCCAGGCCGGCGCCCGCGAGGACGTCTCGCCTGCTGCGCTGGGCGATCAGGAACACGACGATGCCAGCCAGGAGCCACCCACTGGACTGCCCAACACGCAAGCTGATGAGGCCGGGCACAAAGAGGGCCGCCAGCAGTGGTCCGACCCAGAAGCGGCCGTCGCCGGGGGCGAAGTAGCGCCACAGCACAAGCCCGCAGGTCAGGATCAAGGCAAGCTGCAAGAGCATCCATGCGAGGGCAGCCAAGCCGAAAGGCAGCAGGGCAAACGGTATGAACAGCGCCAGCGTCCAGGGTGGGTTCCACATCCGCACGGCCGCCTCGCGCGAGGAACGGGCCATTCTCTGCACATCGAGCAGCGCGTCGGGATCGTAGGGGTCTCCGCCCTGGATCAGCAGCCGCCCCGCGCTCCAGTACTGCACGAAATCATCGCTTCCTAGGGCCCCGAACCCGGGGAGGTAGAGCTGCGGTGACTGGAGCCACAGGATGACCAGGGCCGCGGTCAGAGCCAGTAGCAGCAGCGAACGCCGCCTCCATCGGCAGTGGGAGGCCTTTGGCACGGTCATGGACCCCCTGACTGAACCAGGATGACGGCCGCCTCGTCCTGATAGACCTGCTGCCAGGCGCCCGAGGCAGAGGCAGCCTCAATCAGCGCCGCCTGGCCGTCACGCCCCAAGAGCAGGGTATCGACGCCGTAGCGATCGAGGATCGCCTGCCAGTCGTAGCGCGCCATAGTGAGTGCATACCAGTCGCGCCACTGCGCCTCCGGGTAGAGCTCAAAGCGCGGGTCGATGAAAACGGGGACCTCGGGGGCGGCCCAGATCAGGTAGCTGCCGGCGGCCTCGCTGTGAAAGACGCGGCGGGGCGCGGGTAGGGTGCGCAGGAAGTCCGCCGCGCCGACTGGGGTATCGGGCGTGACGTAGGCGAGGCGCGCCTGCGGCAGGGGCAAGTAGGGGCGCAGCCAGGGCAGGCTGAGCAGCGCCACCAGTGCGATGAGCGCCGCGGCAAACAGGTTCAGCCGCGCCCGGGCCCGGCGGGGCGCCGCTATGTGCTGGCGTCCGCTCTCCCAAAAGCCAAGGCAGTGTCCAATCGTCGGCGCGGCGACAATTCCGAACCAGGAGACGTTGCGGCGCGACATGGCCGCCATGACCCCAAAGAGCAGCAGACGGGTCACCTCGAAGGTGGTCGGGCGGTAGCGGCTGGCGACCAGGAGAATGGCCAGAAGGGCCGACACCCCCAGGCACAGCGCTCCGTCGACCATGCTTGCGGTGAGCGGGATCCACTCGGCGATCAGGCTCCGCACCACGGGGTTGCGAAACATCGCGAGAAGGTGGCGCAGGGTATCTTCGCCGCCGGGATTGATGAGCAGCGACAGGGCACTCAACACGACCACCAGGATCAGCCCACCCGGGGGCGACCCCCTGTGCAGCAGCCAGGCAGCCAGTCGCGCCAGCAGGTAGGCGCCCAGCAGCGCCAAACCGGCCACAAAGCCTGCGTGCGCATTGGCCCACACCGCAAACAGCGGCGGAAGAAGCCAGAGCCCGGTTCGCACGGAGAAGGTTCGGGCCCCATCTCGGGGGTCGGAGGCATCCCTCTCGACGAGGCAAAGCACCAGGACAAAGAAGAGGTACGAAATCGTCTGGGGGCGTACGACCCAGTTGCCCATGCCCAGGAGGGCGGCTGCCAGGGTAGACAGCGCTGCCCAGCGCAGGTTGCCCCCGGCCGCCCGCCGGCAGATGCGCAGCAGCAGCAGGTAGGAAGCCGTGATCACCAAGGCGTTCACGAAGATGACCAACGGGAGGCCCCCGGCCTTGTACAGGCAGTACAGGGCGACCTGCATCAGCCACCACATGGAATAGGCGTAGGGCTGGCCGGCCTGCGTGTAGCTGTACAGGTCGACGCCCGGCACGCGGCCCAGCTCGACGATCCACTGGCCTGTGCGAACATGCCACCAGAAGTCGTTCGGGGGAATCAGTGCCAGGTTCACGAACACGAACACGCCTGCCAGCACCGCCATCGCCCAGAGGTGCGGCAGGTCAAGGATCGGGCGGGCAGGCGTGCGGCGGCGCAGCGGGGCGGAGGAGTGCTCCGCAGGAACCGAGGTGGCCCGGCCGTCGCTCTCCCCGCCGGTCATGGCCACAGGCCGGCGGCCCTGGTCCACACCAGCCAGGCGCCAAGGGCCAGGTAGGGGCCGTAGGCCATATAGTCCTTGCGGCCGGCACGCCGGGTGACCAGCAGGGCCAGCGCGGCAAGGCCGCCGGCCAACACGCCCCACAGCAGGGCGGTCACCACGTCGGGAAAGCCGAGTGCTGCGCCCAGCACCGCGGCCAGTTTGACGTCGCCGGCTCCCATCGCGCCGCGCCTCACCAGCGCGATGAGCAGGAAGAGCCCACCCCCGAACAGCAGGCCGGCGCCCGCTGAGAGCCAGGTGGGACGCCCCAGCCAGGCCGCCTCGACGGCGGCCCACGCCAGGAGGAGCAGGAGCAGAGCATCCGGCAGGCGCCGCACACGCAAATCGACCAGGCTCAGGGCAAGCAGGAGCGCGGTGAAGCACACCGCCGCGCAGGCAACGCCGAGGCTGCCGCTCCGCCAGGCCGTATATCCCCCCCACAGCGCCAGGAGCGCCGCGGCCAGCACAGGGGACAGCCACTGGGCACTTAGTTCGGCCTGCGGAGTCCCTGGCTGCGGCCCCGCCGCGGCACGCGACACAAAAAAGCGCTCGGCCAGCCACGCGCCGAGGCCCGCAGCCAGGCCGAGCAGACTACCTAGGAAGACGCTCATTGTCTAGCCCGCTCGTCCCATGGTCGCCTAGCGGATCAGGCTCACGGCGCGCACGCAATAGTCGCACGGCGGCTCGCCGCCGGTACCGCCGCAGTTGGTCTCGCACTCCTCCGAGCAGTCGATCTCGACCCGGATCATGTTGTCCTTGTACTCCTTGCCGAGGCTCCACTTGGGCGGCAGGATGTAGTTCTTCTCGTAGGCAAGGGGCGAGACGCAGCCGAACCCGCCGACGTGAAAGTTCCGCCCATTCGTGCAGTCGGAAGCGAGGGGCGCCGTGCAGCCCAGGCTGTCGAAGAGGGGCACGTTGATGTGATCGCCAATGCGCTGTGTGACGTCTTTCTCGACTGCCGCCCTTTCGCCAGACAGGTCCGGTAAGCAGGCTCCGATCGAAATCCGCGCGCCCGAGCTGGACCGGATCCAGCAGCCCAGCTCGTCCTTGCCGCAGCCGGGGTTGTCGCACTCTTCCGGATCGGGGTACTCGGGGGAGAGGGCACCGCTCAAGTCGACGTAGGCGCGGCCATCCTGCGCAAAGATATCGAGGAAGCCGTCGCCGTCGCTCGCATCCACCTCACAGGTGCCGTCGCCGTCGCCGTCGTAACACTCGCAGACGCCGTCCCCATTTGGATCGTAGCAGTCACAGTAGTCATCCCCATCATAGGACGTACAGCTGCACAGCCCGTCGCCGTTGTTGTCGGGGAAGCAGTCGCACCAGGACTCCTCGCAGTCAGGAGGCTTCGGGTTGTTGGGGTTATCTCCAACCCAGAGGAAAAAGTCGTCCCCGCACCCCGCCCCGTCGTCATACAGCTCCTCCCAGCGATCTTGGTCAAAGACGATGGGCCACAGCGCACAGGAGGAGGTCGCCGACCCGCACGCGGCGGCAGCCACCGCCCGGACGTCGGCGGTGTCCTGGCCGAACAGCCCGAGCGCGACGAGCGCCCGCGCCAGCCACCCCGTCGTCGGCTCGGTGGTCACAACCGTCACGGTCCAGCCGTCGTCGCTCAGGCTGGCTTCGGCGGTCTGGCTGCCGGCCGGCGCGAGCGGGTTAAAGTTGAGCGCCGCGTACTTCTCCGCCTCGCTCTGCCACTGGCTGGCATCGCCGAAGCAGAGCGCACGCGCGCCGGCCAGCGCACCGGCATCCGCCGCGTTCTGCATGCGCCGCCTCTCTGCATAGAGGTGGCCCACGTCGATGGCCAGAGCCAGGATGGCCAGCAGAAAGACCATGGCGATGGCCACCTGCACCACGGCCTGCCCTTCAGCCCTTTCGCATCGCACGCTTTTCATCTATCCCTCCCTTCCGGCCGGGGCGCCGGGGCCCCTCCGGTAGCGGGCGGCCGTCGTCACTCCGCCCCAAACACGACCATCGAAGTCTCGCTGCGCAGCGTCAGCGGGCCGAGTCCGACGACGGACCCCAGGATCGTATCAAAGTCGAGCTCGACCCGGACCGCAATAGCCGTGCCAGGCTGAGCGACGAGCGGATCGTCGGGGTCGGGCGGCGGCCATGTGTCGGGCGGCTCCGGGGTGATAAAGATGTCGGCGGCGGCCAGCGAGATGCCGCTGTTGGCCGCCTCTCCGATGGCGGCGTCGCGGGTCTCGTCGGCCAACCAGGGAAAGCGCGAGGCGTAGCGCGCGCCCTCCCGCGCAGCGTTGGTGATGACGATGTAGCTGTGGAAAGCACGTCCCAGGTCCACGGCGCCCACGACGAGCAGCAGCAACAGCGGCACGAGCAGGGCCATCTCGGCCACGCTCTGCCCGCGGCCGGCGCGGCTCCACATGGTGATGCTCCTTCTCATCGGCAAACCCTCCTGCCGTCAGGGAACGGCACCCGTCGGTGCGGGCGGCGAGGTGACAACAGGCACGGGCGTTGTCCCGGCCGGCGTCGCCGAGCCAGTGGGAAGGGCGGCGGGGATTGCGGTCCCGGCCGGGTCCTCGGTTCGGGTCGGCGCAGGCGTCGCGCTCGCCGGGGGCTGTTCCGGCGCCCGGCGGTCCCGCGTGCGGAGGATGTAGCGCTCCCAGGCCTCGGCTGCCTTCTGCTCGAGACGGTCCCACCTGCCGCCGACCCAGGTTCGCACCGGCGCCATGGTGGCGGGTAGATCCTCCTTCTGTAAGGCCCGCAGCAGTGGAGGCAGGCCGACCACCAGGGCAAGCGCTAGGAGGGCTGCGGCGGCGAGCCGTGTTCTGCGGCGGCGCACGGCGCGGCCAAGCGCCGCAGCCTCGGCGCCGCGCACGGCCCTCGCCGGCCACAGCGCGGCCAGCGTGGCCGGCACGATGGCGAGCGCCAGTCCCAACAGCACCACAACCACAATAGGAGGATGCACGGCTCCGGCCGCAGGCTCCGGGCCCAGGTGCGTCCAGGAGAGGTGGCCGGCCGCGGCGAGCAGGACAAAGGCGGTGCCCCAGGCGGCCAGCCGGAGCAGCCAGCGGCCTATCGCATGGCCGACCGACCAGGACGTGGGCTGCCGCAGGCCGCGCACGGCGCCCAAGAGCGCCCAGACCAGCCCGACCAGCGCGGCCCAGAAAAGCGCGGGCGTGAGGGCGGGGGGGAGCCGGCCCGCCAGCCAGCCAGGCAGGGCCAGCCCGGCGGCACCCAGTGCCGCCCCGAGCCCTCCGCCAATCGCCCCGGCGCCCAGCGCCCCGGCCAGCGGGCGCACCAGGTGACGGTTGAGGGGCGACGGCATGGCGACCACGCGCACCCCCACCGGCACCGGCTCGGCCGTCGCGCTCGACTCGACCAGGAGGTGCGCCTGCCAGGGCGTGTCGCTGATCGGCAGGCCGGACGTGTCGGCAGTCACCAGGGCATCGAGCCGCCCGCTGAAGGAGGTAGGCTCCACCCGCAGCCACGGCTCATCAGAGCGCACGCTGCCGGAGAGGTAGCCTCGCCCGCGGCCCTTCCGGAGACTCAGCCGGGCCTCGCACACCTCTCCCGCCACCACTGGCCCGAGGTGGAGGCTCCTGGGGCGGATGACCAGGCGGGGGCGCTCCACCAGCCCGGTGCCGACAAGGAAGGCTTCGACGATCGCGCGTGGGTTGGTCTCGCGGCCGCGGAGCACCTCGCGGGCCAGGCACGCGAGGTGTTCGGCGCCCTGCTCCGAGAGCCACCGCGCAAGCGTGCCGTTGTGGAGGTGGTAGAGGCCGTCCTCGGGATGGCGATCGATGTAGCGCACGGCAGACCGGATGGTCCATGCCTTCGCCGAGCCTCCCAGGAGGCTGCCGGAGCGAAAGACAAAGGGCACAGAGGCGCGCTGGGTGGCGCTGAGCTGCCGGTCGCGCACGGTAGCCGCCAGGGTGTCACGCGCGCCTTGGTCCAGCCCTCCCTCGAGCGGCGGCACCGTGGCGGCAATCATGGCCGGCAGGTTCTCGAGGTGCACGACGAGGAGCTCCGTTGCGCTGGCATCCGCAATCGTGGCCTCCGCGTGGGTGAGCGCGAGGAGGTAGTGGACAGGCGGGCTGCGCCCGGGCACCTCGTCCCGGAGAAAGGCCTGCACGGCCTCGACCGCCTGCCTGGCTTCGCGCACCGGGTCGGGATAGCGCACGGACCGCCCCGACGGCAGCCGCCCCAGCCAGGGGCCGCGGCGCACCGGAGTGATCTCTCCCTCCCACGGCTTGGCCCGCACGACAAAGATCCCCTGCGGCCCGACGACGACGGCATCAAAGGGCTGGCCGTGCAGCGCCGGGTCGGCGATGACGGTGAATTCGTCTCCCAGTCCGTCGCGCAGCACCAACGCCGGCGAGCCGGGCTCGGGCCAGCCTTTGACAACCAGCAGCTCAGCCATGGTTCCTGTCCAGGCAATCCGGGTCGAGATCCTTCGTCGCTGCGCTCCTCAGAATGACAGGCTTGTCGGAATGACGTTCAGCTCGGAATGGCATCCAGCTCCTAGGCGAGAACCACCTTGTCGTCGACCAGGCGCTCGCGCACGAAATCGCCCCTCGGCACGATCCGGAAGTGCGCCGCGTCCAATTGAAACTCCATGTCCACCGTGTTCCGGCCGGCGCGGTTCTTCTCGACGCTCAGCACGACGTAGGTGCGCATCGCCTCGGCGAGGGCGGGGTTGTAGACCAGGTGCTCGCGGCTGATGATGGCCCACTTGTTGTTGAGCACCAGCCCCACGTCCGCCTCGTACTGCACCGCCGAGCTGCCGCGCAGGTCGGAGAGGCGCATACGCCGCGACTTGAGCCCGGCTCGGTCAGACGCGGCGATGGCGATCACGCGCACCCCCAGTGCCATGGCCATCTCCTTCAGCCCCTGGGTGAGGAAGGTGGTCACCTCTGTCTCGGGCTGGAGCTCGCCCCAGTTCACCGGGATCTTTTGGAGATAGTCCACCACGACCAGGAGGCGATCCCTTCCCGCCGCAGCCGCATCCTCCACCCAGTGGCGCACCTGGTCCAGCGTCGACAGGTCGCCGCTGGCCTTGACCAGCACGAGGCGGTCGGCGTAGCGCTGCGCCGCCTCGACGGCCGGTGCGTAGCGCGCAATCTGGCGCAGCCGGGAGATCAACCCCAGCCCGGCGGCCGCCTGAAAGGAGATCTTGGAGAGGGCCGAGAGGGTGAGGGGCTCGGCGCGCCCGCCTGCCTCTGCGCTCTCCAGGCAGAGGAGCCTCTGGAGCAGGTGTTCTCGATCGTGCTCGTAGCAGATGTACATCGCGCAGGCGCCCGGGTCGGCACAGACGGCATTGCGCGCGGCCTGCAGCCCCCAGATCGTCTTGCCCACGCCAAAGGGGCCGCCGATCACCAGGAGCTCGCCCGGGCGCAGCCCTCCGTTCAGCACCTCGTCGAGCGGGTCGAAGCCGGTCGGCAGCGGGCGCAGGCGGGTCACCTCGCCGCGGGCCACACGCTGCTCCTCCTGGTCCATCACCTCGGCCAGCGTGGCCGGTCCCGTGGCCGACAGCTGCCACGGCAGCAGCGTGGGCTCGGTGGATGGCGACTCCGTCATGTTCGCCTTCTCAGCGCCTCCGGCGCGGCTGCGCCGGGGCAAAGACGGCCGGCGATACGTACACGCCGGCGGCCTCGAGCTTTTCCATGAACTTGGGGCGCACACCGGTGGCCGTGAAATAGCCCTCCACGCGGCCGTCTGTCACGCCGGTCTGGACATAGCGGAAGATGTCCTGCATGACGATGATCTCCCCCTCCATCCCCTGCACTTCGCTGATGGCCACCACCTTGCGGTTGCCATCGACCAGCCGGTCGAGGTGCACGATCAGGTCAAAGGCGGCGGCGATCTGCTCGCGCACCGCGCGCAGGGGCAGGTCCATCCCGGCCATCAGCACCATCGTCTCGACGCGGTGCAGCGTGTCGCGCGGCGTGTTGGAGTGGGCGGTCGTCAGGGAGCCGTCGTGGCCGGTGTTCATGGCCTGGAGCATGTCCAGCGCCTCGCCGCCGCGCACCTCCCCGACCACGATGCGGTCGGGGCGCATGCGCAGGGCATTGATGACAAGCTGGCGGATCGTGATCTCTCCGCGGCCCTCCACGTTGGGGGGGCGCGCCTCCAGCCGGACCAGGTGGCGCTGGTTGAGCTGCAGCTCTGCCGCGTCCTCGATGGTGACGATGCGCTCGTTGTCGGAGAGAAAGTTGGAGAGAACGTTGAGGAGCGTCGTCTTTCCGGTGGAGGTTCCCCCCGAGATGACAATGTTGAGGCGCGCCTTGACGCAGGAGCGCAGTAGGTCGATCATCTCGCGCGTCACGGTCTCCTTGCGGATCAGGTCGTCTCCGGAATAGACGGCCTTGGCGAACTTGCGGATGGAGATGCACGGCCCGACCAGGGAGAGCGGCGGCAGGATGACATTGACGCGGGAGCCGTCGGGCAGGCGCGCGTCGACCATCGGGCTCGACTCGTCGACGCGCCGCCCGAGGGGCGAGACGATCCGCTCGACGATCCGCATCACGTCGGTCGCATCGCGGAAGTGGACCTCAGTCTCTTCCAGGATGCCGTCGCGCTCGATGTAGACCTGGTTGGGGCCGTTGACCAGGATCTCGGTCACGGTGTCGTCGCGCAGGAAGGGCTCGATGGCGCCCAGGCCCAGGACGTCGGCCACGATCAGGTCCAGGAGCTCGCTGCGCTCCGCGCGGCTCAGCGGCAGCTGCTCCTCGGTCAGTGTCTCGTTAAAAGTCTGCTCCAGGATGCGGCGCACCTCCTCCGGATTGGAGGCATCCGTCCCGGGCGCCAGCCGCATCAGGAGCTTGCGGTGCACCTTGTCGCGCAGTGGGCCAAAGGCCACGCCGCCGTTGGCGCGCCCGCCGCCGCGGCCCGGGCCGGTAGGCATCGGAATCCTACCTCTTGAGTTTGACATTCGCTGCTTCCACCCTGTGCCCTATCGGACCCAGATCGGGTCCCACTCGTTCAGTTGTGACTGGCTGATGTTGCGCTGCTCGCGGCCCTCGATGGGCGTTGTGACATAGATCTGCGCCAGGCCGTTCCGGTTCGACCAGAAGGCGACTTGCTGGCTGTTGGGCGACCAGGAGGGGTGCTTCTCCCACTCCCACGTGTTGCGCGTCAGGCAGGTCTGGTTTGCCCCATCGGTGCCCATCACCCAGATATCGGCTCCCCCGTTCTCGTGGCTCACAAAGACCACGCGGCCCCCATCGGGTGACCACTGCGGGTCATAGGCGATGCCGGTCATGTGGGTCAGCTGCAGCGGGCCCCACGATGGCACGCTCGGCCTCGTGATCACAATCTGGGCGTTTCGATTCACCGAAAGCACATACTCGTTGTCGGGCGAGCGGGCGTGGCGCTCGTAGAGTGACTGGTACTGCGACTCGTAGTAGGCGAAGGGCCCCAGCTTGCGGCGGCCGGTGCCGTCGGGGTTCATCACCCAGAGGTCGGGCTCGCCCTGTAGGTAGCCCGGGCCGTCGTATGCCTTGAAGAGGATCCGGTTGTGCAGCGAACCGAGGTTCCAGGGCGTCGGTGTCGGCGTCGGGCGCCTGGTCTTGGTCGGCTCGGGCGTTGGCGTCTGCGTGGCCGTCGGCACGGGCGTCGGCGTCGGCGACGGCGTCGGGGTCGGCGTCAGGCAGAAGCGTATCTTGGACATGCTGGCCAGCGACACGGCCACATTGGGGAGGGGCATCTGCGACGCCGCCTGGTAGAATCCGTAGGCGGCGTTGCAGTCGCCGGCATCGCGGAGTTGGTCGCCCCGGCGCAGGTAGGCCTGGTAGAGGCTCGACGCCACCAGCCCGCGCAGGTAACCGGGCCGCTGCACGAGGACCGGCTGCCAGGCGGAGATGGCGCCCAACCAGTCGGCAGCATCGTAGCGCGCCTGGCCGTCCAGGAACCCCTGGGCCAGCGCCTGCTCGGTGGTCGCGTCCGGATCGCGGGGCATGACCTGCAGCGCCGCCCGGAAGTGGCCCCACGCCGCCGCGACCGCTTCGCCGGAAGGTGGATCCTCCTCGATCAGCTGCCTGCCGAGGGCCATGTTCAGCTCGTAGATGCGTTGCAGCACCTGCTCGCGCTGGTAATTCAGGTCCAGCACCTGCAGTTGCCCATACTTGCCGAGCGCATCGGCCCAACGGCCCGCCTCGGCGTCGGCCTCGGCACCCAGGAAAAGCTCGGCCAACGTCTGCTGCTTCTGGCACCGCTCGATCCGCTGGCTGACATCGATATAGGGCGTGCGCAGGAGGAGCACGCCGGTAAAGGCCTCCAGCGCGCCAGAACAGTCGCCCTTTTCCTGGAGGTCGACGCCCTGGGCGTAGAGCCCGGTGATCCTGCGCTCGAAGGCGACGCTGTCCAGGCCGGCGATGGCCGCCTCGTTGCCCGGGTCGGCCGCCAGGGCCTGCTCATAGGCCACCTGCGCGGCGTCGAGGTTGCCGCCCTCCAGCAGCTTGCCGCCGTCCCGGATCAGGCTCTTCAGGCGCTGCTGTGCGCGGTACTCCGCCAGCAGGGGGGTGACCCGTTCCGATACGATGCGGTAGGCGTAGACGCCGGCGGCGACAACGAGCGCGAGCAGCAAGAGCCGGAAGAAGAAGGCGCGGCCCGGCAGGTTCCAGCGCTTGGCGCGCACGCGTGCCTTCTTGTCGAGGTCCGCCTTGAAGTGGGCCTCGTCGAGGGCGCGCTGCAGCATGGGGTCACCTGGGGCGTCCCTCAACGCCGAATCGAGGCAGGCAATGGCCTCCTTCCAGCGGCCTGCCTGCAGATGCGCCATGCCCTGGGCGTAGGCCTTGCCGGCAGCGCACGGCTCCGCCGGCGCAGCTGTCAGATCCCCTTGCATCGTAGTGCGTGCTCCTGTCTCAAGGGACGATGCCCCCGCCCAACACCTCCACCATCCGCGGCAGCGCGGGCCCGAGGATGACGACCATGAGGGCAGGGAAGACCAGCAGGACGAGCGGAATGAGCATCTTCACGCCGGCCTGCCGGGCCAGCTCCTCCGCGCGCTGCTGGCGCTTGACGCGCATCTCCGCCGCCTGGGTGTGCAGCACGTGGGCGATGGAGACGCCCAGCTGGCCAGACTGGATCAGGATGGCCACGAAAGTGGCCAGGTCCGGGACGCCCGTCCGCCCGGCCATGCGCGCCAGGGCCTCGTCGCGGGCGGTGCCGACACGCATCTCCGCCACGGCGCGGCGGAACTCGCGGGTGAGGGGATTGTCCCACTGCTCGCCCACCCGGAGCATGGCCGACTCGAAAGCCAGTCCTGCCTCCACCCCGATCGTCAGCATGTCCAGCGCATCGGGCAGGGCGCGCTGGATCTGGTGCTTGCGCCGGCGCACCCGCGACCCCAGCCAGAAGTAGGGCGCGAAAAAGCCCAGCACCGCGACCAGGAGGCTGTTGAAGAAGGGGCTGCGCAGCAGGAAGGAGGCCGGCAGCCGGGGGCTGAGGACAAAGTAGAAAAGGAGGGCCGGCAGGACCGCGCACAGGAGCCGCAGCCCGACAAAGTCGAGCGGTGTGAGGCCGCCGGGCCGCCCGGCCTGCACCAGGGCCTCCTCCGTCCTGCCGGCGTACCCGCCCGGGGCGAGGCGCCCCACGGTGCGCAGCAGCCCGCGGAGGGCCGGGCCCAGCACGCGCGACGCGAAGGGGCGGGACATCGCCGCCTCGTCTGTCCCCTCGGGGCGCTCCAGGTAGCCATCGAGCCGGTCCTTCACCTGCCGCACCGGCGGCACAGGAGAGAAGGCAAGCCACACCAGCAGCGCTGCCAGCCCCACGAGCGCCGAGAAGAGGAGCGGCGATGTGAGCAGGGCGCTGTCGGCCAGGGACCTCAGGACCTCCACGGGACTCACACCTCGATGTCCACGATGCGCAGGATCACGAGGAAGCCAATGACCTGCATCACCAGGGCCAGCACCGGCAGCAGAAGCCAGCCGGGGACAAAGAGCTGCTTGATATACTCGGGATTGAGCAGGTAGATGACCAGGCCGACCAGCAGCGGCCACACCGCCAGGAAGTAGCCGGTGAACCGCTGCTGGGCGGTCAGGGTGCGGATCTGGCGCTTGATGCGGATTCGGTCGCGCACCGTCTCGCTGATCGTGCCCAGGGTCTCCGCCAGGTTGCCGCCCATCTCGTACTGCACGTTCATGGCCGTCACGACGAGGTCAAAATCATCCGTGCCGACGCGGCCGGCCATCTCGATCAGCGCCTGGTGGATGGGCTGGCCGAGGCGCACGGCGCGCGTCGCCCGCGCGAGCTCGGTCGAGGTGGGCGGCGGGACCTGCTCGACGAGCATCTCCATCGCCTGCGAGAGGCCGTAGCCGGTGCGCAGGGCGCCGACGAGCAGCGACAGGACGTCCGGCAGCTGGGCGGTCAGCGCGTTCCTGCGGCGCCGGCGGCGGATGTTGAGGTAGAGGAGCGGCAGGCACCCGAACAGCAGGGCGAGGACCACGCCCAGGGGCAGGCCGCTGCGCCAGGTGCCGGCCAGGTAGCCCAGGAGCGCCGCCGCGAGGACGACCAGTGCGAACTCGGCAGCCGTCCAGGCGACGTCGGCCTGTGAGAGCGCCGTCGCCAGGCGCGGGCCCAGGCCGAGGCCGGCCAGGAGGCGGTTCACACCGGGCCAGGCGCGCCGGCTGCCCCCTTCACGGGTGCGGGCGCCCTCGGCTGCCTCCGCCTGAGCACCATACTCCTGGAGGCGCGCCTCGAGCGGATCACGGCTGGCCAGCGTCCGCCACAGCCCGACAAAGCCGACCAGCACAGACAGCGCCACCAGGGCGCCGAAAAGGAGCGGCGCAGTCACGCCCTGTGCCCCTACTTGCCGCGGCGGAAGAGGATGATGGCCGGCAGCACAAGGATCAGGCCGAAGAGGAGGCCAAGCCAGAGGTTCTCACCTACCAGCCAGGAGAAGAGGAAAACGGCGATGCCAAGAACGATCAACACGAGACTGAGGATGTGGCCTTTCATAGCAGTTGCTCCTTTCTGAAGTTATCGTCGGCTTTCCGCTCTCAGGCACGCGCCTCGCGGCGCTTGCCGAACAGGCCGCGCCGCTTGGCGGCGGCCACGTCGTGCTCCGGCTCGGGCGCGGGATGCGCCTCGGCCAGCATCTTGGCCAGGCCGCGCACGGCGCGGGCCACGGCGCTGCCGCGGTGGCTCATCACGAGCGGCACACCGCGGTTGATGGAATAGGTTGCCAGCGGTTGGTCGTCGGGGACGCGGTAGGTAACCTTCATCTTCAGTCGCTCCTCGATGTCTGCAACGCTGACCCCCGCTTTGATCGACGCCCGGTTCAGCACCAGCCAGATCTTGTCCTGGCCGTAGCCACGGTCGTGCAGCTGGTCGAGCATCAACCGCGTGTTGCGCAGGCCTACCATCTCGGGCAACACCGTCATGACGATCCGGTCGGCGACATCCAGGAAGGCGAAAGCCATCTCGTCCAGCGGCAGCCCCAGGTCGACGATGACCCAGGGAAAGATGCGCTTGAGGAGGACCGTCAGGTGCTGGACCTGGGGCAGCGAGATGGGGCTGGAGAGGTCGGCCGGCGGTGGCGCCAGCAGCACGTCGATGCCGGAGGCGTGGTGCGCCAGCACGCCCCGGATCAGCTCCTCGTCCAGGCGCGCCAGCCGGGGCAGGAGGTCGGTGATGTCGCGCTGCGAGTGGACGTTCAGCGCGACGTCGAGCGCCGGCGCCGAGTAGTCGGCGTCGACGAGCACGACACGCCGCCGGGTCGCCTGGTGAAGGCTGACCGCGGTATTGATCGCCAGCGTGGTGCGGCCGGTGCCCCCTTTTGGCGCGCAGAAGACGACGCCCCAGCCGGCCGGCTTCCCGACCGGCTCCGGCTCGCGCAGCCCGGCCGCGCGGGCCGCCAGCGCCTGCTGGAGGGTGGCGAGGAACTCGTCCGGCTGCAAGGGCTTGGTGAGGAACCCGCGCGCCCCGGCGAGGACGGCCTGCCGCGCCCGGTCCACCTCGCCCGCCTCGACGAGCGCCAGGATGGCCGCGCCCGGCGCGCGGGCCACCAGGTCGCGGATAAGGGCGACGACCTGGCCGCCGGCCATGTCGTCGTCGACGACAATGGCGTGGGGCACCAGCTCCTGGGCGCGCGCGGGCGCCAGGTCGGGCTGGGAGACCCAGTAGAGGCGGTGCTCGCGCCGCCAGGCCGAGAGGGCCTGGCCGAGTTCGTCGCGTGCCCCTTCACGGGCACTGACCACCAGCAGACGCAGTGTCTGTCCTGCCGTATACTCCGTCAACGCTCACTCCAACTTGGTTGTCAGACACCCATGCTGCGGCCGTCGCCCACACTTTCAGGATGGACGGCGGCCCGCACGGGACCGGCCCTAGCGGCGGCCGCCCGGGATCTCGTAGCGGTCGATCAGGTACTCCTCGTCGACCGGCTCGACCTCGAAGGGGCCCTCCGCGCCCGGGGCGCGGAGCACGATGTCCAGCACGCCGCCGGCATCGACCGCGTACTTGAGCGTCAGGGCATCCTGCGGGTTGACCGTCAGGAGCAGCGCCTGGGCCGCTCCCGTCTCCGCACCCTGCGCGTCGGTGGCGCGCACCACGGCGGCGACGACAATGTTCTGCAGCAGGCTGAACGTCACCTGCTGGTCCTCCTCCTCGATCGCCGCGACTGCCGGCGCTGCTTCCCCGGGCTCTGGCTGGACGGGGGCATAGGTCGCGTAGGGAAAGTCGAGCGAGAAGAGCAGGTCGACGTGGTCTCCCGGCTTCAGGACACCCACGGTGCTCATCAGGTCGTCGGCCGGCAGGGCCATCAGCACCTGCCCCTCCGAGATCAGGAGCGCCATCCGGCCGTCCCCGCTGGTGACGTTGGGATCGACCAGCCGCTGCGCCAGCAGGACCTCGCCGGGGTAGAGGTCGACCAGGGTGACCCTGCCCACGGCGCCGGCCAGGTCGGGGACGGCGCCCTCCGGCGCCGCCTCGACCGCCATCTGCTTCACTTCCACGTCCTCGGCTGCCAGGTGGCTGCCGACGGTGACCGCGCGCGCGGCCACGGCGACCGAGACCTGCGTTGCCGCGGCCTGCGGCGCAGCCCCGCTCCCCGTGTTGTAGCGATTGATGATCAGAAAGCCCACTACCCCGGCGAGCACTGCCACCACCAGGCCGGCCGTCAGCCAGAGGCACCCACGCATTCGTCCCATGAGGCTATCCTCGCTATTCGACGCGCATTGTCGCCGCTGTGTGGAGTGTGAAGGTCGCGGTGTCGGGGTCCAGGCCGAGCACCCCGGCGATGTAGCCGGTGATCAGCCGGTGCGCGTAGGTCACGGCGATCCCCACGCGCGGGTCCGCCACGGTCGGCGCGGAGAAGGAAAAGCTGCCCCCGGCACCCGCTACCAGCTGCACGGCCGTCGAGAAGTGGTCGACCGCCGCCTGCTCGCAGGCGGCCAGCTGCGATTCGATCTGGCAGCGGCTGAGCTGGTCTGGCTCCGTCGCGTTGGGGTAGGGGATGACGCAGCAGCGCGCCACCTCGCGGGCCGCGTTGCCCACCGTATTGTAGGCAAAGACGGCCCAGCCGAACTCGACGATGCCGAACAGGAGCAGGAGCAACAGGGGCAGGATCAGGGCGTACTCCACCAGGCCCTGACCCTGGCCCCCCTTGAGCCTTCCAGTGTGCATCCTGCGCGTCCTTTCTGGTCCTAACCAGGAACGAGGAACCCGCAGGCGCCCGTCGGGCGCGCCTTGCACAAGGTCAGAGACCAGCCAGCGTGGTCGAGAGAGTATTCCAAACTGCGCTGACCGCCTCTCCTGCGAACTGGATAGCCGCGATGCAGACAAGCGCGAGCAAGGTGCCCAGCAAAGCGTACTCCACCAGGTCCTGTCCCCTGTCGCTCTTCAGCCAGCCCTGAATCCGCAGAAATCGCTGCAGCACTCTTCGGTACCTCCAATCCGTTGGCAGAGCGGCCATTTGAGGTCTACCCATGTGTGAATCGACCACAGGCCTTTCACCCGCCGGGAAGCCAAAGCCCCGCACAAGCCAACATGCAGCGATACGCACCTCCTTACTGCGTCCAGGTGCGCACCTTGCACCGGCCTTCGGTCACCCGAGGCCCATCCTGAGGGCGCCGCTTCAGGTGCCCTCAGGATGCCTCAAAGCCAAACGGCCTACGTAACCGGTACCGGAGCCCCCTAAGTGAGTCCTCCGGACGGTTGCGTTCCCTTGTGGTCTATCGTGAGGTCTCCACCACTACGGCTCTAGAGGCCTGTGAGAGTCGTCGATATCGTGTTCCAGAAGCCGCTGATTGCTTCGCCGGCCGCGGTGATGGCCACGATGCAGATGATCGCGATGAGGGCAAGCAGGAGGCCGTACTCGATGAGGTCCTGTCCCTCTTCGCGCTGCAGCCAACTCTTGATCCAAAGATACAGGTGCAACATGTTCGTTCCTCCTCTTTTCATGCTGTAGTCTAGGCCATTGCATTCCGAGAGTCGCGCAGCCTCTCGCCTCGCCCACCGGGGGAGGCCCGGCTGCGCCGGGGGACCTTCTCTCTTGCTGAGCCTCACCTCCTTTCAGCGCCGTGCGGGTGCACAGAAAGGCCAGCGTGAGCTCTGTGCGCTCCGCACGCCATGCGCATCGTAGGGGCTGTGCCCCTTTGCGGGTGGAGGTTCGGAGGGGGACGGGGAAGCTATTCCCGGTTCAAGTACGTGACCAAGAGCTCCCTTACGACGCCCGCGTCGGTTAACGACATCAACCTGCACGCAATTGTAGCAGAGTACTCGGGAGTTGTCAAATAGCGTGTCCGAAGTGTTGAACCCTCGTGCGGTACGCGCACGAATCACGGCCTCCGACCTGCCGGCATCGCACGCCATCCGCACCTATCGGTTATGCTTCCGCACAGTCGAGGACGGCATGCGGGGCAATAGCCCGTCGGCGGCAGGGCTCAGGGTGCTTCACCTCCCCACGGGAAGGAGGTGCCGGGTACTATCGCGGCGCCCAGGGCTCCAGCGCATACTCGTAGTAGGTGGCTTGGCAGGGGCGCCCCTTGCCGATCCAGGCGCGGCGCTCCTCCAGGCGGATCACCAGGCCAAAGACCGTGACGCTCTCCGTACCATGCTTGCAGATCGAGCCGGGGTAGTTGGCATGGTCGGCCAGCAGGCGCTGGAAAAGCTCGGGGGTCAGCCGGCCATAGTTCTCGCGCAGCAGCCGCCAGGCGCGGTTGTGGCGGATCACCGAGCCGCTGATGGTGTTCCGGTCGGCCTCGAAACGGCGCATCGGCGGGCTGACATAGTGGTTGGCGTGGGCCAGCACATCCCCCTCGATGTACATCGGCTCGCAATCCGTGGCCGAGCCCTCCATGCTGTAGACCTCGCCGTTGGCGTCGGCGATGACGTTGTTGTAGTTGGAGGCGCGACCCGGCAGGAGGCAGGCATCCATCGCCTCCTGCAGCCGGCGCGCCGCCAGGATGGCACGCACGCACAGGAGGCGGGGCACGCCGGGACGGGTGTCATTGCCGTCCACCTGGTTGCCCGTCATACTGATGCCGGCGGCGTTGAAGCCGGCCGAGTAGCCTGCGCCGCCGACCGTGACGCCCAGGAACTCGGGCTCGTCGCCGGCCTGCACCTTCAGGATAACAAGGTCCTCCTCGACCTCCGGGCCCAGGTCGTTGGTGTGGGCGACCAGGGTCGATCCGTCGGCGGTGGCAGCCCCGCGTGCGACCAGGTCGGTGCAGCCGCGGTGCCAGGTGGCCTGATCCCAGAGCTCCTCGCACAGCCACAGGAAGAGCTCGTCGAAGGGCAGGCCCGACGCCTCCGCAATGCCCTCGATCTCGTCGACGTACTGGGGATAGACGGCGCGGCTGGGGACCAGGTACGCCTGCGCCTGGAGCCGCATGTCGTCCCAGGTGACGCCGCGGGGGAGGTTCTCGCGCGCGCCGGCCGCCATCCGCTGTAGCCGGGATTTCATGGCCTCGCCGATCTGCTGGCCTACCTGGCGGTGGGTGCCGCGGAATTCGAACATGGGGATCGGATCGGATGGCATGATGGTGTACCTCCCAATGCGAAAGGACGGGCACAAGGCCCTGCACTACGACGCTATCGGGTAGTGTAGCCCCTCGTGGGCGTTGGAACGGGCAGAAGGCTCTACACTACGGGCTGTGCCGCACGACGCGGCCGGGCAGCGCACCGGTGTGGTCGGCGCCGTCGACCACCAGGGTGCCGTTGACAAAGACATAGTCGATCCCCTCCGGGTAGCGGTGGGGATAGTTCGCGAAGGGATAGGTGTGGGGATAGAGGTTGGTGGCCCGGTCGTGGATGCGGTCCAGGTCAAAGACGACCAGGTCGGCCCAGGCGCCCGGCAGAAGCACCCCGCGGCCCTCCAGCCCAAAGCGCCGGGCGGGAAAGGAGGTCATCTTGCGGATCGCCTCTTCCAGCCTCAGCACCGGCTCGTCGCGCACGTAGCGCTCCAGCACGCCGGGAAACTCGCCGTAGCTGCAGGGGGCATAGGGCGGCGGGTCGTTCAGGAAGCCGTAGGGTGCCAGCACGCCGCCGTCGGAGCAGATCATGACGTTGGGGTGGCGGAGGAGGAGCCGGATGTTGGCCTCGTCGATATAGTCCCAGATCGCCTCGGCATCGCTGCCCGACTCGAGGATCAGGTCAAAGAAGACGTCGAATGGATCGCGGCCGCGCTCCTGCGCGAGGAGGGCGAGCGTCTTGCCTTCGGCGCCGGGCGAGCCGGGGGCATGCAGCAGCGTGATCCGCTCCCACAGGCCGTGCTTGAGCAGGCCGACCGGCCCAAAGGCCGGCTTCTGGTCGAGGATGATCTCCTCCCGGATCCGGAGGCGCGCTCCAGGATCGCCCAGCAGCGCGGCGATCTCGGCAGCCGGGAGCGACTGGATCTCCTGGGGCAGGCCGTCGATGAGCGCCGGCCCCAGGTCGGTGTGGACGTCGTTGTCGACGGTGACGTCGAGCCCCTGTGCCCTTGCCTCGTCGACCAGCCGGAGCGTGGCAGAGGCGTCGCAGGGCGCGCCGAACTTGGGCGCGTTGTGTGAGACCTGTACCGGGAGCCCGGCCTCGCGGCCGATCTGGATCGCCTCGGCAACGGCCTCCAGGACCGTCTCGCGCTCGCCGCGGATGTGGGAGGCATACAGGCCGCCATAGCGGGCAGCAACCTTGCACAGGGCGACGATTTCCTCGGTCCCGGCGAAGCAGCCGGGCGGGTAGACCAGCCCGGTGGAGAGCCCGCAGGCACCGGCCCGCATCGCCTCGTCGACCAGCGCCTGCATGCGGCCCAATTCGGAGGGTGTCGGGCTGCGTTCCTCCAGGCCCATGGCGGCGATTCGCAGGGCGCCGTGGCCCAACAGAGAGGCAAGGTTGATGGCCAGGCCGCCCTGCTGCAGCACTCCTAGATACTCCGCGAAGGTGCGCCACTCCCAGGTCACCTCGGGCTGGTCCGAGATGCGGCCCCAATGGGCGCGCATCTGCGCGAGGTGCTCGTCCGCCACCGGGGCGGGCGACATGCCACAGTTGCCGATGACCTCGGTGGTCACCCCCTGGTGGACGACACTCTCGGCGCGGCGGTTGACGAGGATCGCAAGATCGGAGTGTGTGTGGATGTCGACAAAGCCCGGCGCCACGTAGCGGCCCTCCAGGGCAAAGGTGCGCCGGCCGCTGAGCTGCCCCGGCCGGGCGACGGCCGCCACGCGGCCGCCCAGGATGCCGACGTCCCCCCAGAACCAGGAGGTACCGCAGCCGTCGAGAACCCTACCGCCGGACAGGACGGTGTCGAGCTTCACAAGACAAAGGATACCGCAGAGTGGTGCGGATGTCAAGCTCCTTGGAAAACAAGGCAAAAGGCTTGTCAAGAATCGGATTCCGTGGTAGAATAAGGCAGCAGGCTAGGGAAGACAGGGAGAAGAAGAGCAGCACATGTCGAGCTATGGCGAGTCAATGGACGAGCTGGATAGGCGAATCCTGCGGACTTTGCAGGAGGACGGGCGGACTCCCTTTGCGGAGATCGCGCGGCAGGTGAGCGTGTCGGAGACGACGGTCCGCGCACGGTACCAGGGGCTGGTGGAGCGGGGGATCGTGCGGACGGTAGCCATCGTGGACCCCTATGCGCTCGGGTTCCAGGCACCGGCCATCCTGGTCATCACGGCGGAGCCGGCCGCGGTCGACGAGGTGGCGCGGGCGATCGAGCGGCTGCCGGAGGTGTCCTACCTGGTGATGACGCTGGGCGCTTCCGACCTGATCGCGGAGGTGTTCTGCCGCGACCTGCCGCACCTGACGCGCCTGATCGCGCAGCAGGTGCACTGCATCCCGGGCATCCGCTCGGTGGAGGTACTGATGATCGCCCAGAGCCACAAGCTGACGTTCCGGTGGTCGCCGGAGAGTGGCTGAGGGGACAGGGTCGACACGATCCGGTAGAAAGGGGCGCGGCGCGCCCTGTCGGCCGCTCCCACAGGGAGCGTGCCGACGAGGAAGGGGACAAATGGATACAGACTCGTGGGAAATGCCACAGCTGGTGACGGAAGTGCCCGGACCGGAGGCGCTGGCGGTGGTCGGCCGCTGCCGGCAGGCCGTGACCCCCTCGCTGCCCTTTGCCTATCCGCTGGTGGTGGACAAGGCCCAAGGGATGGTTGTCCAGGACGTCGACGGAAACCGCTTCCTGGACTGCGCGGCCGGCATCGCCGTCTGCTCGACGGGCCACTGCCACCCGCGCGTGGTGGGTGCGATCCAGGCACAGGCCGGGCGCCTGATCCACATCTGTGGGGCCGATTTCTACGACCCACTCTATGTGGGGCTGTCCGAGCGGCTGGGCGTCCTGGCCCCGGGCGGCGGCAGCAAGAAGGTGTTCCTGGGCAACTCGGGCGCGGAGGCGATCGAGGCAGCCTTCAAGCTGGCGCGCTACCACACCGGCCGGTCGCAGGTGATTTCCTTCTTCGGCGCATTCCACGGCCGCACGATGGGCGCAGTCTCGCTCACGGGCAGCAGCCCGGCGTACAAGAAGGACTTCCGGCCGCTCGTCCAGGGCGTGACGCACATCCCCTTCGGCTACTGCTACCGCTGCGGCTACAACCTCACCTATCCCTCGTGCGACCTGGCGTGCGTCAGCTACATCGAGGACGTGCTCTTTGCACGGACGCTCCACCCCGAGGAAGTCGCGGCGATCTTTGTCGAGCCGGTGCAGGGGGAGGGGGGCTACATCGTGCCGCCGCCCGGCTGGCTGGCGCGGCTGCGGGCTCTCTGTGACAGGCACGGGATCCTGCTCGTGGCCGACGAAGTGCAGAGCGGCGTGGGCCGCACCGGCAAGTTCTTCTCGGTCGAACACTGGGGCGTCGTGCCCGACATCATCTGCCTGGCCAAAGGCATCGCCTCGGGCATGCCGGTGTCGGCAACCATCGCCCGAAGCGACGTCATGGACTGGCCGCCGGGCACGCACGGCAGCACCTTCGGCGGAAACCCGGTGGCGACTGCTGCGGCCATGGCCACCATCGACGTCATCGAACAGGAGAGGCTGATGGCCAACGCCTCCCTGGTGGGTGCGGAGCTGATCTCCAACCTGCGGGAGCTCGCCGCGGAGAGCCGGCTGATCGGGGACGTGCGCGGGCTGGGGCTGATGATCGGCGTCGAGCTGGTGAAGGACAAGGAGACCAAGGTCAAGGCAAGGCAGGAAGCCCATGACGTGACGCTGGAATGCTTCAAGCGCGGCCTGCTGCTCCTGACCTGCGGCCCCAGCTCCATCCGCTTTGCCCCGCCGCTGGTGATCAACCAGGCCCAGGCCGATGTGGCTTTTGGCATCTTTTCCGAGGCGCTGGCAAAGGTGGAGGGAAGGAGCTGATGGCATCCAAAACAGTCCCGATTATCGAGGTGCGCGGGGGGCCGCGCGAACGGGGGCGGCAACAGGGCGAGGCAGCCCGCGACGAAGCCCTGCGCGCCATGGACCGCTATCACGAGATCCTGCCCCAGGCGGTGGACCTGACCTGGGAGGCGGCGCTCCGCGAGGCTCGCAAGTACCTGCCCTACGGCGAGGAGGTCTTTCCCGAGTTCGTGGAGGAGGCGCGCGGCATCGCCGAAGGCTCTGGTCTCTCGTTCGACGAGGTGTGGGCACTCAACTGCTACGAGGGTCTGACCACCACCCGCGAGCGGATGTGGGGATGCACCTCGCTGGCGGTGCGCGACGACCTGACGGCCGACGGACACGTGCTGTTGGCGCACAACGAGGACTGGACCAGCGTCGACAAGGAGCACGTCTACCTGGTGCGCGGCTACCCGGACGAAGGGCCTGACTTCATCGGCATGACCTATGGGCCACTCCTGGTGAACATCGGCCTGAATGCGGAAGGGATCGGCGTGGCGATCGATTCGGTGTACCCCACCGACGGCCGGATAGGCGTGCCTCGCATCCTGAGCTCGCGTGCCATCCTCGACGCCGAGTCCATCGGGCAGGCGATCCGGGCATGCGTGCCCAAGCTGCGCGGAGGGGGCTATGTCTATATGCTGGCCGATCCGAACGGGGAGATGTACACGGTCGAGACGTCCGCCACGACCCACGTGACCCTGTACGGCGACGAAGGCTGGCTGGTGCACACCAACCACTACCTGACGCAAAAGATGCAGGCCCTGGAGGTGGCGGGCACCTACTCCAGCTCGAACGTGCGGCTGAACCGGGCACGCCGCCTGCTCAAGGCCCAGCTCGGCCGGGTGACCGTGGAGTCGATCCAGGCGCTGCTGCGCGATCATGTGAACCTGCCCAACTCGATCTGCAGCCACGAAGACCCCGAGAAGCCGCCCCACGAGCGGGAGTGCACGCTGGTATCCCTGATCATGGACCTGACCGAGCGGGTGCTCTGGGCAGCGCCGGGCCCGCCGTGCGAGGGGGAATACACGGCCTACCGTCTCTAGGTGCCGCCTCGCCCCAAGGCGGGGGCGGCAGCGTGAGGGAAAGAAGAGCACCCCCAGCAGGATTCGAACCTGCGACCCACTGCTTAGAAGGCAGTTGCTCTATCCCCTGAGCTATGGGGGCCTATCCGTTTGGGGTATTGTACCTGCAGCGGGCGAATTGTCAAGGCCCCGCGAGCCCTCGAGGGAGGGGCGACCAGGTGCGGCGCACGCTCGCTGCTCGCCGGGCTACGGGCCCGGTGACAGCATCTCGTCCAACCCGCCCTCCGCGACCCAGGCCCTGAAAGCATCCAGGTCGGGCAGGAGGGCGCCGGAGAGGAACCTGACCACCCAGTTGGCGGCCATGGGCGAGATGGTCACCAGGGGGATGCCGGCTTGGAAAGCCTGCCACATCTCGATGGCGGTGCCCATGGAGGCAGTGGGCACGTACGCCACGACCAGGTCCGCCTGCCCCGCCAGGTCGGCCATGGCCAGGAGCGTTGCCTTGGCCTGCTCGTCGCCATAGCGCACGCCGTCGGGGTGAATCTCGTTGGGATCGACGATCTCGGCCCCCGGGAAACGCCGCACGACGGCTTCGGCGATCTGGCGCCGGTAGTCCTGGTCGTCGATGAGGCTGTCGAGCCGCGACCCTTGCATGATGCCGGCAATGAATACCTTCATCGCTTCTCCTACTCGGGCATGCCCCTCTCCAGCAGCTCGCGCGCAATGATCATGCGCTGCACGTTCATGGTGCCTTCGGCGCCGATGGAATAGGAGCGGATGCCGCGGATGCCCATCTCGACGGGGCACTCCTTGGTGTAGGCCATCGCCCCGAACCAGTCGGCGACCTCGTTCATGATCTCAAAGCCCACGCGCGGCGCGCGGAGCTTGGCGAGGGCAGCGGCCAGGGCGATGTCGTAGTGGCTGCGGGTGCCCGGGCCGTACTTCTGATCCATGATCCAGGCTGCCCGGTAGACCAGGAGGCGGCTCGATTCGAGGTCCGCGAAGCGGTCGGCCAGGGGGAAGGAGATGCCCTGGTGCGCGGCAAGCGGGCGGCCAAAAGCGTGGCGCTCCTGGATGTGCCGCAGGCCCAGCTCCAGCACGGCTTCGGAGGCACCCACGCAGGTGGCGCCGATCAGCACCCGGGCAGCCGAAAAGCCCTCCATGGCATGGTAGAAGCCGCGGTCCGGCTCGCCCACCAGGTGGGCCGCAGGCAGCCGGACGTCCTCGAGGGCAAAGCCGCCGGTCGAAATCCCCATGCGGCCCATGTCCTCGAAGTAGGTCGGGCTGATGCCGGCTGTGCCCTTGAGCGGGAGGGCAAAGAAGGTAAAGGCCCGGTGCTCCGCGGCGGGATTGGGGTTGGTGCGGGCCAGGAGCAGGTGAATTCCGCCCATCGCCAGCGACTCGCGCACCCCGCTGATGTACATCTTTTCGCCGTTGAGCACCCACCCGTCGCCCTGCCAGACGGCCTTGGTTCGGCAGGCGCCCAGGATGTCAGAGCCCCCGCCCGGCTCGGTCGTGGCGATGCCCAGGAAGGCCCGGCCGGCCGTCACGTTGGGCAGGACCTCGGCCTTGAGCTCCGGCGTGCCGTAGCGCTCAAAGACAAACCCCCAGGCGGCCTCGACCAGGTAGAGGACGGGGATGGCGAGGCTGATGTCGGCCCGGCCCAGCTCCTCGGCGGCGATGGCGGCCATGGTCCAGTCCATGCCCGCGCCGCCAAACTCCTCGGAGCACAGCGGGGCGAGCAGACCTAGCCGGGCCATCCCCTCGATGATCTCGGGGGGGATGCGGCCTAGGGTGTCGATCTCGCGGACGCGGGGCGCGATCTCCTTCTGGGCAAAGTCGCGAACGGCCTGCCGCCAGAGGCGCTGCTCTTCATTCCAGGAAAAGTCCATGCCGTCCTCCATCAAAAGTGCCAGGCACGGCACACGTGCCTGGCACCCAGTCTCTCTACCCGGGGCACGGGCGAAGCGCCCTCCATGCCCCGCGCTGCCTAGAGCTTGGCGGCGATGGCGCGCGCCATGTCGAGCGTTCCGGCCGCGCCGCCCATGTCGTAGGTGCGGACCTTGCCCTCGGCTATGACCGCAGCCGTTGCCCCCTCCACCTGCGCGGCCTTCTCGGCCTCGCCCAGCCACTCGAGCATCATCTTGGCCGCCAGGATGGTGGCAATGGGGTTGGTCTTGTACTGGCCGGCGTACTTGGGCGCCGAGCCATGGGTCGGCTCGAAGACGGCATACTGCGAGCCGATGTTGCCGCTGCAGCCAAAACCCAGGCCGCCGACCATTTGAGCACAGAGATCGGACAGGATGTCGCCAAACAGGTTGGTCGTGACGAGTACGTCATAGTTGAGCGGGTTCTTCAGCAGCCACATCCCCATGGCGTCGATGTTGGCATCGTCGAAGGGGATGTCGGGGTACTCGGCCGCTACTTTGCGGGCCGCGTCCATAAAGACGGCGTCGGTCATGCGCAGCACATTGGCCTTGTGCACGGCGGTCACCCGCCTGCGGTTGCTCTTGCGCGCGAACTCGAAGGCGGCGCGCACGATCCGCTCCGAGGCGGCGGGCGTGATGGCACGGATGGAGATGGCCGCGTCGCGCGGCAGCTTCTCCATCCCCTTGATGGCAAACATCTCCTCGGGGACCTGGGCGTACTCGATGCCGATGTACATGCCCTCGGTGTTCTCCCGGAAGACGACCAGGTCGATGCCATCCTTGTAGTTGAGCGGGTTGCCGGGATAGGCCTTGATGGGGCGCAGGCAGATGTAGAGGTCAAGGATCTGCCGCATGCGCACGATCGGGCTGCGGTAGGCGAATCCCTTGCCCTGGAGCGCTGGCGCCAGCTCCTTTTCGGACGCCTCCTTGCCCTTGGACGTGATGGCGCCGAAGAACGCGCAGTCGGTCTCCTTCATCAGGTCCAACGTGCGCTTGGGCAGGGCATCGCCCTCGTTGACCCAGAACTCCCAGCCGATGTCGCCGTGGATGTACTCCGCATCCAGGTCGATGCGGTCCAGCACGATGCGGGCGGCGTCCATGACGTCGACCCCGATCCCATCGCCCGGCAGCCAGGCGATCTTGTACTTGGGCATGTTACTGAATCCTCCTTGGGTGTGATGTTTTCTTCACAAGGACGCTACGGTCTGTACCACCCTGCGCTCAGGTCCTGCCACTGGGGGTAGATGGACTCGATGAGCACCAGCTTCTTGTCTCTTCGCCAGCCCTTGATCTCCTTCTCGCGGGCAATCGCCGAGCGCACATCAGGGCACTCCTCATAGTACACCAGGCAGGTGATGTTGTACTTCGCCGTGAACGAAGAGCCAGAGCCCTGCTTGTGCTCGTAGACTCCGCGCTCCAGGTCGTTGGTGACCCCTGTGTACAGGGTGCGCGATTGATTGGTCATGATGTACACGTAGTAGTACCGCATGGTACGCCGACGCTCTCAACGCAAAGTCGCCCAGCTGCTGACGCCCCCAAGAAGATGTCACCCTGAGCGAAGCGAGGGGTCTCGCCTTCGCAGAGCAGCCGGCCTGATCATCCGGAGATTCTTCGCTCCCTTCGGTCGCTCAGAATGACATCTACCGAGAAGCCGCTCAGAATGACATGTTCTGAGAAGTCGCTCAGAACGACATCCTGCGAATAGTCCCTCGGAACGACTTGTCCTGAGAACTCGCTCTGCATGAGTCGCTCACCCGCTGGTAAGCTTCTTCTTCACATACGGCACGAGGCCACCGGTGTCGAGGATTTCCAGAACGGAAGGATCCAGCGGCGGGAAGGCATAGGAGCCGCGCGGCGTGACAACCGTGCCGGACTCAAAGTCGATGGTGACCTCGTCGCCGGTCTCGACCGAATCGACGGCGTCACAGGTGACGATGGGCAGCCCTTCGTTGATGCAGTTGCGGAAATAGATGCGGGCAAAGCTGCGCGCGACGATGGCGCCCACGCCCATCTCCTTGAGGCAGATGACGGCCTGCTCGCGCGAGCTGCCGCACCCCCAGTTCTTGCCGGCGACGATGATGTCGCCCGGGCGGGCGTTCCTCACAAAACCGGGGTCGAGGTCCTCCAGCGCATGCTGCGCCATCTCTTTCCGGTCGGAGACGCTGTAGGTGTACTTGCCGGGAAAGATCACGTCGGTGTTGACGTCGTCGCCGTACTTCCAGACCCGGCCGGTCAGCTTCTTCTCCAAATGCTCCTCCTGCTAGAGCCAGATCCAGCGCGGCGCAGCTTCGGACAGGGTGCGGCCGATCTTGCTGGGATCCACCCCATTCCACTCGATGATGGCGACCGTCCACTGCATGTGGCACATATAGTTCCTGTTGCACCAATCGGGGATGATCTCATAGACCGTCCAGTTCGACTGGAAGGAATACCCCTTCGTCGGCGGGTGGATCCCGCGGTGCTCATTGCCGGGGCCCACAAGTTGGACCTGGAAATACTGGTTGGCCGCCAAGCCACCCCCCCACGACCACGTGAAGAGGCAGCCACCGATGTTGAAGCAGCTAAAGTCTGCGGAGGGGCTCATCAACACAGGGGGCGGCAGGTTGGCAGGGGTGTTGGTTGCCTTGGGCTTGGAGGTGGGCTTGGGCGTGTTCGTGGCGGGTATGGCTGTGTTGGTCGGCGGTACTGGCGTATCGGTGGGAGCCGCAGCAAGGGTGAGCTGCAACATGGCCTGCAGCGTTGCCGGCAGGTCGGGTGTCGGCGGCACCGGCGTGTCGGTGGGTGGGATGGGCGTATTGGTGGGTTGGGCCGCGAGCGTGGCGGCCAGGGCTGCCTGCACCGTGCCCTGGACGTCAGGCGTAGCGGCCTGCACGGCTGGCGCCTCCGGAATCACTGCGGCCTGGGTGGGAGTGGCGGTTACCACCACGACCTGGCTCTGGGGCTGCTGCGTGGCCGTGACAACCACGACCTCCGGTTTGCCTACCGATACGTCGCAGGCTCCCAGGAGAGGAGTGAGCACCAGCAGGGTGACCAGGACAACCACGCTCGGAACACGGCGAAACAGCTTGACGGCAAGTCGGTCGAACATTTCCTCCTCCTCTTTCTCTTGTGTTGCTCCAGTCTAGATCACACGTGGATCGGCGATCACGCCTTTGAGGGCCGAGGCAGCAACCGTGGCGGGGCTGGCAAGGTAGATCTCGGCCTCGGGGCTCCCCATGCGCCCCTTGAAATTGCGGTTGGCGGTGGAGATGGTGCGCTCACCAGGGGCCATGCAGCCCTCGTGCGCGCCCAGGCAAGGGCCACAGCCGGGGTTGAGCAGCGTTCCCCCGGCAGCTACCAGGTCGGTGATGATGCCCTCCCGGATGGCCTCCAGGAGGATCTGGCGCGAGGCGGGCAGCACCAGGAGCCGGACCCAGGGGGCGATCTTACTGCCGCGCACGATCTCTGCGGCGGCGCGCAGGTCCTCGAGGCGGCCGTTGGTGCAGCTACCGATCAGCGCCTGGTCAATCTTGACCCCGGCGACCTCCACCACCGGCACCACGTTGTCCACGCGGTGCGGCTTGGCCACCTGGGGTGCCAGGGTGGAGACGTCGTACTGGAGCGTGCGGGCATAGAGGGCATCGGGGTCGGGGTGGACCTCGGTGTAGGGCTGGGTTGTGCGGGCGGCTAGCCACGCGCGCGTCTGGGCATCGGGAGCCACGTAGGCGTTCTTGGCCCCCATCTCGGCAGCCAGGTTGCAGAGGGTCATGCGGCCGCCAATGGACAGGGCCTCGATGGCCGGACCGGTGAATTCGACCGACTGGTAATCGGCGCCGTCGGCGCCAATGTCGCCGATGATGCGCAAGATCAGATCCTTGGCAGAGACCCGATCGGGCATCGTGCCGTCGACGACGATGCGCAGGCTGTCGGGCACCCGCAGCCATATCTCCCCGGTTGCCATGACGGCCGCGGCCTCGGTGCGCCCGATGCCGGTGGCGAAGGCGCCCAGGGCACCGTGCGTGGGCGTGTGCGAGTCGCTGCCGACGATGAGCATCCCCGGAAGGGCGTGCCCCTGCTCGGGCAGCACCTGGTGGCAGATGCCCTCACCAATGTCGTAAAAGGCCTCAATCCCCTGGTCTCGAACGAAGCGGCGCGTCTCCTGGTGGCTCTTGGCGTAGGTGTCGTTGGCTGCCGGGGTGACGTGGTCAAGGATGATTACGTTGATCTTGGGATCGGCCACGCGCGCAATGCCCATCTTGCGGAAGGTAGCGGCGATGGCGGACGTATTGTCGTGCGTCAGGAGCTTGTCGGGGCGGACGGTGACGATCTGCCCGGCCACCGTCTCCGGCAGGCCGGCTTTGAGCGCCAGGATCTTTTCGGCGAACGTCTTGCCCATGCGTGTGGTACCCCCTCGTCGGGAGATCATCAGATCGACTTGAAGCGCATTATATTCGAGGGGAGTAGGCTTGTCAACACGGTTAACAGAGCAGGGCGGGAGCGCCTCGCCCATGTAGGCTCGACGCTCCCGCCCTTGCGGTTGCCGGGATAGGGAGGCGCGGTGCTAGCCGCGCCCGCCCAGCTGCCGGTCGACCATGAACAGGGTATGCCCCTTCTCGCCGACCATCTTCAGCAGGTTGAGGATATCGGTGGCGTTGCGCTCTTCTTCGACCTGCTCGTCGATGAACCACTGCAGGAAACCGGTGCTGGCATAGTCCTTCTGCTCCAGCGCCATGCCGTACAGCATCTCGATGCGGCCGGTGATGTGCTGCTCATGCGCCAGCGTCTGGGTAAAGATGTCGACGGGGCTGCCGAACTCGGCCGGAGGCTGCTCGATCCCCTGGAGCAGCACGCGGCCGCCCCGCTCCTCGATAAAGTCGTAGAACTTGAGGCCATGCTCCAGCTCCTCCTTGCTCTGCACCCGCATCCAGTGCGCAAAGCCGGGGAGGTTGATCGACTGGCAGTAGGAGGCCATCGACAGGTACAAATAGGAGGAGTACAGCTCCTCCCGGATCTGGTCATTCAATGCGTCTTGAAGCTTCTTGTTGAGTTCCACGTCATTCTCCTTCGTCGATATTTCACAATTCTGGTAACACCTATAGCACAAAAGCGGGCGCCTGTCAAGCTAAGATTGCGTTAAAGGCACCCGATCAGTTGCCCCATTCCACACACGCCTGCCCCTCGTCGGCATCCGCGTCATGCAAGAACCCGTCCCTGACCAGCGAGTCCACGCACAGCTTCCAGGCGCCCCTGTCTGTCGAGCCCCAGTGGAAGCGGGCCGTCCCATTCGCATGCGTCAGGCGGGTGCGCTGGACCGGCCCTCCATTCGGCCACCAGATCGACGCAGCCACCTCGACCTGGTCGAGGGGCGCGTGGTCCGTGCCGTGCACGACCACGTACACGACCAGCTGGTAGGCGCCATAGGGATCGCTGCGGACCTCTCCCCTGACGTCGGCAAGGTGCATCCCGGCCCGCGCCGCCGCGCCCTCACACTCCCCAGTGCATGCCTCCGCGGCCGGGTCCGCGCCGAGGCCGGGTGTGAGAGGGGGGCACTCCGGGCAGGGAGTCCCTGGGATCACTGCCCCGTCGGCGCGCTGCGGGGAGCGCAGCGACGAGCGGGCGAGGATGACGAGGGGCAGGAGCCCAACCAGCAGGACGGCCGCCAGGACAAGCGTTACCCTGATTCGCCGCTTTGGCATCGCCCACCTCCCTTCCGCGGTCTCGTGGCGACGGGCCAACCGTGATGATTACCTGTAGCACAGAGCGTGCTTCCTGTCAAGAAAAAGCCACAGGCCCTGGGGGCTCTCGCCCCCAGGGCCTGGCTTGGTGCTACTCGGCCCGGCATGCCACGCTCAGCGCGCGGCGCCGGTACCCGGCTAGTAGCTGCCCGATGCCGAGCAGTTCGCTCCGTCGACGAAGGTGTACCCGGCCAGGGTCATATTCGTCACGTCGATCGCCCAGCTGCCAGAGATAGTCGATCCCCACGGGAACCGGGCAAAGCCGTCCTCGTGGGTCCACCGCGTGCGGCTGAAGGGCCCGCCCAGCGGCGACCAGAGGTCCGCATCCACGACCACCAGCCCCACCGGGCTCGCATTCTCGTCAACCGCCTCCACCTTCCAGCGGACCAAGATGCGCCCGTAGGGGTCCGTCGCGGGCTGCGCCTCGATGGTCCCGCAGGTCAGCGTGGTCTGCACCGGCGGCTCGCAGCCGCCGAACCAGTCGACGATGCGCTGGAGGACGGTGATGCCGTTGGCGGCGTTGTTGTTGTAGAGGGGTACCCAGTCGGTGCCGAAGAAGACGGTCTTCCAGGTACCGCCGTCCTTGTCTACGTCCAGGTTCTTGCTGTTGTTGCTGCCCTTGAATGCGAGCGACGCTCCGGCCCCTTGGTTGACGACGTCGCCGTAGTCACTGAAGCCGGAGGGGTAGGTCAGGGAGAAGGGCCCCAGACCGCCGCCGATGGGGTCACCCGCGACGCCGAGGATGCCCGTGGCGTCACCCGAGTCGCTCGTGAAGGAGGCGATCCCCAGGTAGTTCTGGCCGAAGGGTGTCAGGCCAAAGTCGTAGAGATAGTCCTGGCTGGAGAGGAAGAGGTTGCCGCCGGCATCCAGGTAGTCCGCCAGGTTGGCCTCGTCGGCCGCGCCCGGTCCGGCGGTGCCGCCAAAGACGTCGCCCGAGAACCAGAAGATCATGTTGTAGCCCATCATCTCGTCGAGCGACGGGCCTGCGCCGCCGCCGGTGTCAAAGACGGCATAGTCCAGCCCCATGGCATCCAGCGCCGCGGTGAAGTAGGGCAGGGTATCCGGGGCGTTGTTGTCGTCGTCCACCAGCAGGATGCAGGGCAGGGGATCCAGCCAAAAGTCCTGGGTCAGGTTCCCGGCGACGACCACCTCGGCGATGGCCGGCTGGTGCGACGCAGCCGACGCCTTCAGGTGCCAGGTGCCCTCGGCGACCTGGATCGAATAGAAGCCGGTCGCCGGGTTGGTGTTCACCGGCGGCACCGGCGCATCGGTGAACTCCACCGTGGCAGCCAGAGGCGCCATGGTCACCGCGTCCTTGACGTAGCCGCTGACGGTCCAGACCGGGAGCGGATCCAGACTCAAGTCCAGGACCGTGGTCACGTCCGCGACGACGACCACACCCGTGGCCAGGCCTGTCTCGTAGCCATAGGCGGTGGCGGTGACGGTGTAGGTGTCCGCCGGCAGGTCCATGGTGTAAAAGCCGCCGGCATCGGTGGTCACAGTCTTGTTGTACCCGCCGGGTGCCAGGGCCTTGACCGCCACGCCCGCCAGCGGAGCGGAGGTGGAAGCATCGGTGACGGTTCCCTCGAGGGTGCCCAGCCCGCCGCAGTAGCCGATGGCGTACTGCACGGCAGCCAGGTCATCCAAAACGCCCCAGCCCCAGACGTCGTTGGGATGGTCCACAAAGGGCGGGCACTGGGCGTCGATCTTGGCCTCGGCCGTCCACATCATGATTTCCTTGGTGGTGGGCACATCGCCCTGGAGGCAAGGCGCGGCGCTCCAGATGAGGGCCACGAGCGCCGTACTGTGGGGCGCGGCCATACTGGTACCGCTCCAGCCGCCCTCGTAGCCGCCGCCGGGCACCGACGAGCGGACGTTCACGCCAGGCGCAGCCACCTCGGGCTTCAGGATCGTCTCACCGTAGCTGCTCATGGGGCCACGAGCCGAGAAGCTGGCGATGGTATCACCCTGCGCAAAGGCGGCGGTGGCGATGATCTCGGGCACCTGGCCGGGGTTGCTGATGGTTCCGCAGTTGGGGCCCGTGTTGCCGGCGGACTTGATGACGGCAACCCCCGCAGCGTTCAGCGCCTGGATGATGGGCCGGTAATCAAACCCCGAAGGGTCGTACCAGGAGTTGTTGATCGAGTCGGGCGCCTTGGCCGGGTCGGGGTTCTGCTGATTGAGGTCCCACGGCGTCAGGAAGAACTGGAAGCAGTCGATGGGGTCGGTGCCACCCAGGCCGCCGCAGGCGATCCACTGGGCGCCGGGGGCAACGCCGATCTGGTTGGCGCCGCCGTCGTCGCCCACCATGGTGCCCGTGGTGTGAGTGCCGTGGCCGTCGTAGTCGTGCGGGTAATCATAGCCGCTCGTGCCGTCCCACCAGTTGTAGTTGTGGTCGTAGGTGCCTCCGCCCAGGTTGCCGCGGTATTTGCCAACCAGGGCAGGGTGGGTGTAGTCGACGCCCGTATCGTTGCTGGCCACAACCATCCCTTCGCCATGGATGCCCATGTTCCACACATCGGGAGCCTTGACCCGGGTGATGTTCCATTCGATGGCCGAGATGCGCTCTTCCGGCGTCAGGTCCTTATAGACGGGGTCCAGCTCCGGGGTGGGCAGGGGCAGGATCGAAGCCACATCGGCCCGGGCGATCAGGCCCTCCACCACGGCGCGGCTGGCGTCCGGCACCTCGATCATGTTCTCGATGTAGAAGGACGTGCCCCGCACATCCTGCGAGCGGAGATAGTCCAGGACCGGACCCTGGGTCTGGTCGGCCACGGCCTTGAGGTGCTCGAAGACGTAGGTGGTCTTCTCGACCTTGCTCTTGAGCGCAGATGCGCCGGAGAGGTCGGCCTGGGCAGTGAGGATGACCACGAAGCCCGCCCTACCGTCGGCCTCCAGCGCTGCCATGACGGACTGCTCTACTTTGGACCAGTCGGGTTGGCTGGGCGCAGCCAGCGTGGCCATGGGGGCCAGGCCAAGCACCAGCGCGACCAGCACGATCCAGTTCCAGCTTCTTCGCCAGTTCGACATAGTCTTGCTCCTTCTCTTGGGATGTATGAAAGATTCTACCACAGATACAACCATGCGCAAGTCCTATTCGTTCGATTGGGCCTTCTATTGTCCCTGGGCGCGCCGGGTAAGCCCGAGCAGGAGGCCGAGCAGGACGACAAAGAGCAGGTCAACGCCCAGCGTCAGCCCGAAGGCAGAGGCGAGATACCCCACCCCTCGGCCCACCCATTCGCCCGCGGCCTCGGGGATGGCCGGCAGGCCGGTGATGATCAGCACCACCACGAGGGCTATGCCGAGAAAGATCAGCACCGGCCTCACAAACTGCATGTCGGACTCGCTGGGCAACATGGAGTTCGAGACGGCAAAGATGAGATAGAGCCACAGCCAAAAATCGGGCACCCGGGCGATGGCCCGCAGCCCGGCCGCAATCCCCGCCAGGTCCGTCGACTGAAATGCCGCTGCCCACTCGGTGATGCCCAGGACACGGTTGCCGATCAACAGGATCACCGCAGAACCCGCCAGTAGGGGCGCCACCCCGATCAGGCTGCCGCGCACCGGGTCCACGCGCGCTACCTCGATCGAGCCCAGCGACACGCGCCCGCCCCGCGCCCGGCGGACAGGCCCCAGGGAGAAACGGCGCACTCGGACGCGCAGGAGGACCGCCATGAGGAGGTGGCTCAGCTCATGGATCACCACGCCGGGCAGCACCAAGACGAAGTAAAGAACCAGGGCGACGTCGGGGTCGCCGATCCAGCGCATGCTCAGCTCCTGCACATGCAGCGTGATCCAGCGCCTCACCCACAGCAGCGGCAAAAGGGTCGCCACAAGGGCCAGCAGGGAGCCCCACGGAAGGTGCATCTAGGAGAGGGCCTCGTCCGTGCCTTCCAGCGTGACCAGGACCACCTCCGGTGGGCAGAAGAAGCGGGCGCGGGGCATGCCAAAACCCTCCATGCCCAGGCCACGGCTCACGCAGAGGTGCGTGGAGCCCTCGCGGACATAGCCTCCCTCGTAGCGCTTCCAGTAGCGGGAGGAGGTGTGCAGCGCACCAAACCAGGGCAGGCACCACTGGCCGCCATGCGTGTGCCCCGACAGGACCAAGTCCACTCCCTGCCTGGCGGCTTCCGGCATCAGGTCGGGTGAGTGGTGCAGGAGAATGGTGAAGGCCCCCTCCGGCACCCGGGCCAGGAGCGAGCGCAGCCTGGCGCCTCCGATCTCCTGCTCCTTTTCGCAGTTCAGGCCGATGAGCCAAAGGCGGTGGTCTCGCACGATGACCTCTCGCGCCTGGTCTTCGAGCAGGATGATGCCCAGCTCCTCCAGGACCGGCCGCAGCACGTCCTGGAAGTCCACCTTCGGCGTGCCCCAGATGGCGATGACGCCCGCCGGCGACCCGATCTGCGCCAGCAGGGCCCGTAGGTCGGACAGGGCCTTGGGATCGCGGCGGTAACTGGTATTGAGGTAGTCGCCGGTCAGCAGGACCACGTCGGGCTGCAAGTCTTGGACCAGCCCGGGCAGGGCGCGCTCACGGGGGGTTGTCCGCTCCACGTGGAGATCGGAGAGCTGCACGATGCGCACCGGCGTGCCGGGGTTGGCCAGCTTGGGGCTGGAGAGCCGGACACGGCGCACCTGTAGCCGAAAGGGCTCCACAAGAGTCCCGTGGGCAAGGAGCAGGAAGAGCAGCACCTGTGCCACGGCCAGGATCGCGAGCGGAACGGCCGGCCGGCGCGTAGCCAGCGGCAGGATGGCCAGACCCAACCCGCACCGCAGTCCAGCCATGAGAAGCCAGGCGGGAAGAACCGGACCGAAAGACAGGCCGCGGCGTGGCAGGGCCCTGAAGAGGGCCAGGTCGCCGGCAGAGAGGGCCAGGAGCAGCAAGCCGGCAGCCAGGCCGCCGGCGGCGGCCGCCGGCGTCACGGCTGCCCACAGCCAGGCCGTGCCGGCGATTAGGGCCAACACAACCGGCGCGAGAAGCCAGGCAGACCACGTCCCAACTTTCTCGGAGAGCAGGAACAGCTCGTAGAGCACCCCTTCGCCAAAGGCTTTCATGAAGGGGGATTCTAGCACAGAGAGCAGGATGGGACGAATGAGAAGTGGCGCGCGACGGCACAGGTCGTGGGGCAGCCCCGGCTTGCACCGCGTCTCCGAATGGGGTATAATGATAGGAATCAGCGTGCAGACGCAGGGTGACCCAGGTAGGAGTGAACGTGCTTCGAAGGGCAAACAAGATACGCGATAGCCTGACCAAGACCCGGCGGTCCTTCTTCGGTCAGATCGCCGGGCTGCTGGGCGGCGGCAAGCTCACAGAAGAGACCTGGGAGGAGCTGGAAGCGCTCCTCGTGCAGGCCGATGTGGGCGTGCCCACCACAATCGCGCTGGTCGACAAGCTCCGCGACCAAGCAGCCAAGGGCAAGATCAAGACGAGCGATCAGGCCCAGGATCTTCTGAAGCAGGAGATGAGGTCGATCCTGGGCACACCCGCGCCGATGGGTGTCGACGAGCCCCGGCTCCTGACCGTGATCTTGATCGTGGGCGTGAACGGGTCGGGCAAGACGACGACCATCGCCAAGCTGGCGCGCTACTACAAGGAGAAGGGGCGCAGGGTCATGCTGGCTGCCGCAGATACCTTCCGCGCAGCCGCCATCGACCAGCTTGGCATCTGGGCGGAACGGGCCGACGTGCCGATCGTCGCCCCGCAGCCGGGCGCCGATCCCGGCGCTGTGGTGTATGATGCGATCCGCTCCAGCCAGAGCCGCAAGGCCGACCTGCTGATCATAGACACGGCCGGCCGGCTGCACACCAAGTACAACCTCATGGAGGAGCTGCGCAAAGTGCGCGGCGTGGCATCCAAGCGCGTCCACGCGGCGCCGCATGAGACTCTGCTCGTGATCGATGCGACCACGGGCCAGAATGCCCTGTCCCAGGCCAGGCACTTCAAGGACGCGGTCGAAGTGACGGGAGTGGTCGTGGCCAAGCTGGACGGCACGGCCAAGGGAGGCATCGTCTTTGCCATTGCGCAGGAGCTGGGGCTCCCCGTGCGGTTCGTGGGCACTGGGGAAACGATGGATGACCTGGAGGAGTTCGATCCAGACGCCTTCGTCGAGGGCCTCTTTGAGTAGAGACACCCGGGCTCGGCCCGGAGGGAATGGGATATGGAAGAGCTGCGTAGCAAACTGACCGAGCTGGACGAGCGGATTCAACAGATCCAGGTGCGTCTTTGACCTGGCTGCCAAGCAAAAGCGGCTGGGGGAGCTGGAGCAGCGATCTGCAGCACCCGACTTCTGGGAGGATGCCGGGGCCGCGCAAACGGCGATGCAAGAGATCTCGGGCCTGACGGCCGAGGTGGAGCGCTGGGTCACCATTCGGCGGCGGGTAAGCGACACGCTGGAGCTCCTGGACCTGTCCGAGGGCGACGGAGACCAAGCCCTCCGAGACGGGCTTTGGACGGAGGCCGAGCAGGTCTCCCAGGAAGTGGACCACCAGGAGTTCGAGCTGATTCTCTCGGGGCCGCACGACCGCGACCCTGCAATACTGGCGCTGCATGCCGGGGCAGGCGGCACCGATTCGCAGGACTTTTGCCAGATTCTCATGCGCATGTACCTGCGCTGGGCCGAGCGCAACGGCTTCAAGACCGAGATCCTCGATTCGCTGCGCGGGCAGGAAGCCGGCTACAAGAGCGTGACCATCGGCGTCCAAGGTCCCTACGCCTACGGGTACCTGAGCGCCGAGCGCGGAGTGCACCGCCTGGTCCGCCTCTCACCCTTTGACGAGGCCCATCGCCGGCACACGTCCTTCGTGCTGGTTGAAGCCATGCCGGAGATTTCGTCCGATATCGAGGTCAATATCCAGCCCGACGACCTCAGGGTCGACGTGTTTCGGGCGTCGGGGGCGGGCGGCCAGCACGTGCAGAAGAACAGCACCGCCGTGCGTATCACCCACGTGCCGACCGGTATCGTGGTCGAATGCCAGAATGAGCGTTCGCAAGTGCAGAACCGTGAGGTTGCCTTGCGCATCCTCAGAGGCAGGCTGTACGACATGGAGCAGCAAAAGCTGGAGGAAGAACAGGCCTCGCTGAAGGGAAAGCATGTCACGGCCGGTTGGGGAAACCAGATCCGCTCCTATGTGCTCCACCCCTACCACATGGTCAAGGATCTGCGCACCGACTACGAGACCGGAAACACGACGGCCGTTCTGGATGGGGACATCCAAGGCTTCATCGAGGCTTACCTCAAGTCCGAAATCGGCCACACGCCCGCCCCGGCAGCCGAGCGGTAACCGCCCGGACGGGCAGTGAACGCCCGGCTGCAGGCAGTTCCCAAGGCCCGGCGGCGCGTGTGAGAGGATTGTGAGACTCTGCCAAAGAGCCGGGGCGATTTGACAGGGAATCCGGGAATGATATAATGATTGGCTGCGCATTTGACCAGGAGCGAGTAAGATAGACAGCAAAGCGTTGCTCACACACTTCAAGGCGCACCTAGTCGGTTCCGCGCTCGCGCCGGCTACGGTGGTGAACTACATGGCCGATCTCAGAGCGTTCTTGCGCTGGGCCGAGCAGGCGCGGGGCAGCGGTGTCTCGCCGTTCCAGTTGACACCACCCGACATTCAGGAGTATTGCATTTTCCTGAAGCAGGGCAGGAACCATGCTCCGGCCACGGTCAACCGCCGCTTGCAGGCACTCCGCAAGTTCTATCACCTGGCAATGGAACAGGGATGGACCGAAAGCAACCCGGCCGACCAGGTCTCGCTCCTGAGCGAGACGGTGTCTCAGCGCTCACGATTTCTCACGGCCGACGACGTCGAGCGGCTGCAGAGCGCGGTGCAGAAGGGCCGGCGGCGCTGGGTGGCGCGCGACTGGGCCATCATGCAGGCATTCCTGGGCGCAGGGCTGAAGCTGAGCGAGCTCACCCAGCTCAGGGTCGCCGACGTTCATATCGACCAACCCGAGCCCTGGCTCGACGTGCGGGACACCACAGGGGTGCCCGACCGCACGGTCCCGCTCGATGCGCAGGCGAGCGCTGCCTTGGCCGCCTACCTTGCGAACCGGCGAGCCCAGCCGAGCGTCGAGCACTTGTTCATCAACCGCGACGGCCGCCCGCTCTCCACCCGCTCGGTGCAGCGCCTGCTCCGTCATTACGCCAGGGCCGCTCAGCTGAGCGAGCTCACGACACAGGCCCTGCGCTACCTCTTTGCCCGCAGGGCCTACGAAACCAGCCAGGACCCAGAGACGGTGGCCCGCCTTCTGGGGCACCGCCACCTCGCTACGACAATCCGATATCTCCGTCCGAGCCCGGCCCCAGGCGACAATGCCCCGGTCCCGGAGAGCTAGGACAACAGCTCTGACCATCCCTGGGGGATGACCACCCGCCGTCCACCGGTATGCCGTTCAGCCGTCGGCCCTCGGACCCCAAGCTCCGGACCGACCACAGGAGGGAATGACTTGAGCGTAGTCAAAGATTTCAAGGCCATGCGTCTTAGCCTCGCCTCGCCGGCCGCCATTCGTGACTGGTCCTACGGAGAGGTCACCAAGCCCGAGACGATCAACTATCGCAGGCTGCGCCCAGAGCGCGACGGGCTCTTCTGCGAGGCCATCTTTGGTCCGACCCGGGACTGGCAGTGCGCCTGCGGCAAGTACAAGCACCAGCGCTTTCGGGGTGTCAAGTGCGAGCGCTGCGGCGTGGAAGTCACCCGGGCAGCCGTCCGTCGCGAGCGCATGGGCCACATTGAGCTGGCCGCGCCCGTCGCTCACATCTGGTATACGCGACGCGTGCCCAGCTATCTGGGACTGCTGCTGGACATCTCTCGAAGGAACATGGACCGCGTGCTCTACTTCGCACAGTACGTGATCACGCACGTGGACGAAGATGCTCGCCTCAAGGCGCAGCGCTCTCTCGACGCCGACATGTCCCGCGAAAAAGCCCGCCTCGAGAAGGCAACCGAAGAGCGCATCGAAGAGATCGAGCTGCGGCTGAATGAGGCGCTGGACAACCTCCAGCAGCGGCGACAGCAAAGGGACGAAGAGCTTGACGAGAGGACCAGTGCGCTGAGCGACAGCATCACCAGCGAGGTGCGCAGCCTGGAACGGGCCCTGAAGGCGGCCGACGGCAAGGTGGCTGCCGAGCCAATCGTCGCCAGCTTTCACGAAGAGCCACTCGTGGCGGCCGGCGAGACGGTCGGCAGGGACCACCTGACGCGCCTGCAGGAAATCGCCACGGCACGCCTGGACCAGGTGGAGAAGCAGAGCGAGCAGGAGACACGCGACACCGCCCTCCTCATTTCGGCAGAGGGAGACCAGCTGCGGCGCGAGGCCGCCCAGGCCAAGTCGATCCTGGCAGAGCGCCTTGCCCAGCAGCAAGCCCAAATCGAGGACTCGTACACCGAGCGCAAAGAAGAGCTGCGCAGCCTGCAGGCCATGACCTTCCTCCCCGAAAGCCGCCACCACGAGCTGCACGAGCGGTGGGGCTCGGTCTTCCGCGCCTCCATGGGCGCGGAAGCCTTCCACGACATCTGCCAACAGATCGACCTCGACGCGCTCGCCAAGGAGCTGCGCGCGCAGCTGCACACGACGCGGTCGATTCAGCTCAAGAAGAAAGCCGCCAAGCGCCTCAAGGTGGTCGATGCGCTGCGCAAGAGCAGCAACCGGCCCGAGTGGATGGTCCTGACCGTTCTGCCGGTCATTCCTCCGGAGCTACGGCCCATGATCCAGCTCGACGGGGGCCGGTTCGCGACGTCCGACCTGAACGACCTCTACCGGCGTGTGGTCAACCGCAACAACCGCCTCAAGCGCCTCCTGGACCTCGGCGCACCGGACGTGATCGTCCGCAACGAGAAGCGAATGCTCCAGGAAGCGGTGGACTCGCTGATCGACAACAGCCGGCGCGGAAAGGCCGTCTCCGCGCGCGGTCGCCGGCCCCTCAAGTCACTCTCCGACATGCTCAAGGGCAAGCAAGGTCGCTTCCGGCGAAACCTGCTGGGCAAGCGCGTAGACTATTCCGGCCGCTCAGTCATCGTCATCGGCCCGCAGCTTGAGCTGCACCAGTGCGGACTGCCCCGGAGCATGGCCCTCGAGCTGTTCCAGCCCTTCGTCATCAACAGGCTGGTGCAGTACTCGATCGCCATCAATGTCAAAGGCGCCAAGAGGATCATCGAGCGGCGCGAGCCGGAAGTCTGGGAAGTGCTGGAGGAAGTGGTCAAGGAGCGGCCCGTCCTCCTCAACCGCGCCCCTACCCTGCACCGCCTGGGCATCCAGGCCTTTGAGCCGGTTCTGGTCGACGGAGATGCTATCCAGATCCACCCGCTCGTCTGCGCAGCCTTCAACGCCGACTTTGACGGCGACCAGATGGCCGTGCACGTGCCCCTGTCGCCGAGGGCCGTCCAGGAAGCGCGAGAGCTGATGCTCTCCACGCGCAACCTGCTCAAGCCCGCCAGCGGGGAGCCTATCGTGGGGCCGACCAAAGACATGGTCCTGGGCTGTTTCTACCTCACGATGGAGCGCCCGCCATCCTCCGACGGTGAGGAGCCAGAGCCCCAGACGGCCGTGCCTGCCTTTGCAGACATGGAGGAAGTACGCCTGGCGTATGATCTGGGCAAGCTGAGGCTGCACTCGCCTATCCTGCTGCGCTACAGGAGCTGGATAGACGACTACGAGCCGGAGTACCTGGACCTCAGCGACGAGCTGCTGGAGGCCCTGGCAAACGCTTCTCTTGACACAATAGGCAAAGTGCTCGACGCGATCGCCGACGGCCGGTTTGCCAGGCTGGAAGGGATCCAGGAAGGGGACGACCTGGAGTTCATGGACATGCTGGCGGCCGTCGGCTTCCAGCTAGGCGACCGGCAAGAGAGCCGGTTCATAAAGACAACGGCCGGGCGAGCAATCTTCAACCTGCACCTGCCCCCGCAGCTCCGCTTCGTGAACGACACCATGGGCAAGGGAAAACTGCAGGACCTGGTGGGCATCTGCCACCAGCGCCTTGGGCTCCAGGCCACCGCCAAGTTGGTCGACGAGATCAAGACCATCGGCTTCCACTACGCGACCAAGTCGGGGCTGAGCATCGCGGTCAGCGACATTACCGTGCCGCCAAAGAAGGAACAGATCATCCGGATGGCCTCGGACGAGGTGGGCCGGGTGGAGCACCAGTTCCGCCGCGGCCTCATTACCGAGGAAGAGCAGTACCAGCGCACGGTCGAGGTATGGACCAAGGCCACCGACGACATCACGGCGGCGGTCGCGGAGAGCCTCGACCCGGACGGCCCAATCCGCGTTATGGCGGTGTCGGGTGCTACCAAGGGCAGCTTTACGCCGATCCGGCAGCTTGCAGGAATGCGCGGCCTGATGGCCGACCCCGCCGGCCGGATCATCGCCCTGCCCATCCGGTCGAACTTCCGCGAAGGCCTGACGGCCCTGGAGTACTTTATCTCTACCCACGGCGCACGCAAGGGCCTGGCCGACACGGCGCTGCGAACCGCTGACGCGGGCTACCTGACTCGCCGCCTGGTGGACGTCGCCCAGGAAATGATCATCGATGCGGTGGACTGCGGCACGCGGTCCGGCGTCTGGATCCACCTGGACGAGACCAAGAAGATGGGCCAGACGATGGTCGAGCGGCTCCTGGGACGCGTGGCAGCAGCCGCCGTGGTCCACCCCCAGACAGGCGAGGTCATCGTCGCCGCCCAGGAGATGATCGAAGAGAAGCAGGCCGAGCAAATCCAGGAGCTCAAGATACCGCACGTCTACCTCCGGTCGCCCCTGACCTGCCAGCTGCGCCACGGTCTGTGCGCCATGTGCTACGGGCGCGACCTGGCCCGCGGCAACCTGATCGCGGTCGGCGAGGCAGTAGGTACGATCGCCGCCCAGTCGATCGGCGAGCCCGGAACGCAGCTCACGCTGCGCACGTTCCACACCGGCGGTGTGGCAGGCGCATCGGACATCACCCATGGCCTGCCGCGCGTCCAGGAGCTCTTTGAGGCACGCATCCCCAAGGGAGAGGCCATCGTCTCGGACATCGACGGCCAGGTTGAGATCGTCCAGCAGGACGGGATGCGCGTGCTCAAGGTGGTCAATGCCGAGGTCATCACCGACGAGTACCCGCTGCCCCGCAACTATAGCGTCAAGGTGCAGGACGAGCAGTCTGTGCTCGAAGGCGAGGCGCTGGCGCAGTATGGAGACCGCACCATCGAGGCAACCAACGCCGGACGCGTCTTCATCGAGAGAGCCGCCATCCTCGTCACGCCCACCGAAGCGGGAGCGCCGGTGGCGCATGATCTGCCGTCGAACTTCCGGCCGCTGGTGGAAGACGGCCAGACGGTCGCCGCCGGGGACGCCCTGGCCCAATCGGGCGGGCGGCAGATCGTGTCGGAAGCAGCCGGCATCGTGAACGTGAGGCACCAGACCACAATCTTTGTGCGGCACGAGAACCGAGATGTCAAGGAGTACGAGCTGGCCACCAGCGCGCGGCTGCGCGTCGAGCCGGGATCCATGGTACGGGCGGGTGAGCAGCTGACGGAAGGCTCCATCAACCCTGCGCGGCTGCTGCGCATCAAGGGGCGCGAGGCTGCCCAGATGTACCTGTTGGGCGAGATCCAGCAGGTGTACCGCAGCCAGGGCGTGAGCATCAGCGATAAGCACATCGAGGTGATCATCCGCCAAATGACGGCCAAAGTCCGCGTGAACGTCCCGGGTGACACCGACCTGCTAGGCGGAGAGCTCATCAGCCGGCTTGCCTTCCAGGACATCAACGAAGAGATCCACCGTGCCGGCGGCCGCCGGGCCACGGCGCGCCCTGTACTGCTGGGCATCACCAAGGCAGCACTGAACACCGATAGCTTCCTGGCGGCGGCATCCTTCCAGCACACGATCAACGTGCTGGCCCTGGCTGCCATCGAAGGCAGGACCGACGGGCTGCACGGCCTGAAGGAGAATGTGATCATCGGGAAATTGATCCCGGCGGGCACAGGATTCCGGCGCCGCAGCAGGGCATCGCTGGATGCGCTGCCGGCCCAGACCGCGCTGGAAGTGCCCTCCTCTGCCAACGAGGAGTGAGGGGGCACGTTGCGCGAGCGCCGGGCGCTCGCGCGGGAGCAAGCTGCCAGACTCTGAGAGCCGGGCACGAGCACCATGCCCTGGACTGCCGGCGCCGGTAGCCGGGGAGGCAGCCGAGAGATGAATCGCAGGGGACGAGGAAGAAGGGGATTTGCCCGTGGCCTCGTCCCCTGCCTTTTGCGGCAGCGCGCGTGGCTCCTGTCCCCGGTCCCCCTGCTGTTCCTGGCCCTCTTCTTCTTCTACCCGATCGCCGAGATCCTCCGGCAGAGCCTGGCAGGGGACGGCCGGCTCGATCTGGCCCCCTTTGGTGACCTGTGGAGTCCCTATCATGCCCGGCTCCTGGCATTCACCACGGGGCAGGCACTCCTGTCGGCCTTGCTGACCCTCCTGGCAGGCCTGCCGGCCGCCTATGTCTTTGCGCGGCGCAGCTTCCCAGGCAAGTCGTTGCTCCGGGCCCTGACCACCATCCCCTTTGTCCTGCCGACGATGGTGGTGGCGGCTGCGTTCACGGCACTTGCCGGCCCGCGTGGGCTGCTGAACTCCCTGCTGATGGGTGCCTTCAGGCTAGAGTCCCCGCCCATCGACCTGCAGCATACCCTCGCCCTGGTGCTCATCGCACACGTCTTCTACAACGCCGGCATCATCGTGCGCATGGTGGGCGGGTTCTGGTCCAACCTGGACTCGCGCCTGGTCGAGGCCGGGCGCATCCTGGGGGCAAGCAGGTGGCGAGCCTTCCTGGAGGTCACCCTGCCCCTCCTGATGCCCTCCATCCTGGCTGCGTCGCTCCTGGTCTTCCTCTTCTGCTTCACCAGCTTTGGCGTCATCCTGGTCCTCGGCGGGCCGCAGATGGCCACGCTCGAAGTCGAGATCTATTACCAGGCAGTGTCGCTCTTCAACCTGCCGGTTGCCGCAGCGCTGTCGATTGTACAGATGGTGTTCACATTCCTGGTCATGACCGTCTACACCAGGCTTCAGGCACGGTCGGCCGTGCCGCTCGGCCTGAGGCCGGCTGGGGATGCGGCGCGTGAAGGCTCCGCACCGGCCGAGAGGCAGGCCGGGCGTACCTGGGGAGATCGATTGCTGGCGGGGATGGCCGTCGGCGGGCTGCTCGCGTTCCTCCTCGCACCCTTGATGGCCCTCCTCGCCCGTTCCTTCTCGGGGCAGCAAGGCTCCACACTGCGCTACTACGCGGGCCTCTTTACCAACCCGATGCAGTCCGCCTTCTACGTACCGCCGGCGCGAGCGATCGGCAACTCCCTGCTGGTTGCCTCGGCTACCGTGGCCCTCTCGCTGTTGGTCGGGCTGGTGGCGGCCTACCTGCTCGCCGGCAAGCCGGGCCCGCTGCGAGCCTTGCTCGATCCCCTCTTCATGCTGCCCCTTGGGACATCCGCCGTCACGCTCGGGCTGGGCTACATCCTTGCGCTGGACCACCCCCCGTTGGACCTGCGCGCGTCACCGCTGCTCCTTCCGCTGGCCCACACACTCGTTGCCTTCCCTTTTGTGGTGCGGAGCGTGCTGCCGGCACTGCGCGGCCTCAACCCGCGCTGGCGCGAAGCAGCGAGTGTGCTCGGCGCATCGCCGGCGCGCGTCGTGCGCGAGATCGATCTGCCCATCGTCGGGCGGGCGCTCCTCGTCGGCGCAACCTACGCCTTCACCGTGAGCATCGGGGAGTTTGGCGCGACACTGCTCCTTGCGCGGCCCGATTTCCCGACAATGCCGGTGGTGATCTACCGGCTCCTGGGATCGCAGAGCGCGCTCAGCCAGGGCCAAGGCCTGGCGATGAGTACGCTGCTGATGCTGGTCTGCGGGTTGGCTTTTCTGCTGCTCGAGCGATTCCGAGCCGGCGGGGTGGGGGAGTTCTGACATGGCACTCCTCGAGGCGATCTCGGTATCCAAGCGCTTTGGCCCGGTCGACGTCTTGCGCCTGGTCTCGCTGCGCATCGAGACGGAGGAGACGATCTGCCTCCTGGGCCCAAGCGGCTGCGGCAAGACGACGCTGCTGCGTACCATCGCCGGACTTGAGATACCCGACGGCGGCCGCGTCTTGTGGAAGGGACACCCACTCGATCAGATCCCAGTTCACAAGCGCGGCTTTGGCCTGGTCTTCCAGGACTATGCCCTCTTCCCACACAAGGACGTCGCGGAGAACGTCGCCTTTGGGCTGCGCATGCAGCGGTTGCCGGCACCGCAGGCCCAGGCACGGGTGGCCGAGATGCTGGACCTGGTTGGGCTGGCAGGCTACGAGCGGCGGCGCGCCTTCGAGCTCTCGGGCGGCGAACAGCAGCGAGTCGCATTGGCGCGCAGCCTGGCGCCCCGTCCCCGGCTGCTCATGCTCGACGAGCCGCTGGGCTCGCTGGACCGGGCGCTCCGCGAGGAGCTTCTGGGCGAGCTCGCAGCGATCCTGAGGCGCGTGGGCGTGGCCAGCGTTTATGTCACCCACGACCAACAGGAGGCGTTTTCGATCGCCAGCCGGGTACTGGTGATGAACCACGGGCAGATTGTCCAGGAGGGCACGCCGGAAGCGGTCTACCGGCAGCCCGCTTCAGCCTGGGTGGCCCGCTTCTTGGGCCTGGACAACCTTGTCCGCGGCCGGGTCTGCGGCCTCACGCCGCTGGAAGTCGAGACCCCCCTCGGCAGCTTCTATCCCGGCGCAGCCGCACCGGCTGCCGGGGAGGAGGGGCCGGTTGCGGGGCAGGAAGTCACCCTGCTGATCCGCCCAGATGCGGCGCAGCTGGCGGCCGATTGCCCAGGCGCGGGTAGGGTCCGTCTGCCGGCGATTGTGCTGGAGTGCGCATTCCGCGGCGCACACCATCGCCTGCTCGTGCGCCACAACTCCGGCCAGGTGCTATCGTTCCAGGTGCCTGCCGCTGCGGCGGCGCTTCCCCGGCCCGGCGAGTCGGTGGAGCTGGCGCTGGCTCACGAAGCCACCGGCGTGCTGCCCGGAGACAAGGAGGCTCTCGAGTGAACCGACTGCTTGGACCGAACGTGACCTGGCTCGCAGGCGGGCTGCCTGAGCTCTTGCTGACTTGGCGTCCTCCCGTTGTGGTCACCTCCATTCCCGATCCCGTCTGGAGCCGGCTGAAAAGGACCAGCCCGGGCACCCAGCTTGTGTTTGCGGCAGGCCAGGGCATGCCGGACCTTGCCGATGGCCGGGACCTGGCGCTCGTTGCGGACGAGCAAGTGGGCCGGGCATTGGCGGCAGCGGGCAGCACCCCATTTGACTATCTCCAGATCACCAGCAAGCCTCCCATCCCAGACCGGGAGGCGCTCGCGCGCTTCGCCGAGTTCGAGGTGGAGGCGATGCGCGCCGCGGCGGCCCGCGGGCACAAGCTTGCCATCGGGACATTCGCGACCGCCAGCCCCAAGAGCCTGGGCTGGTGGGATGCCTACTACCCTGCGCTGCGCGCCGGACGAGGGCATGGCGCCTGCCTGCTCCTGCACGAGTACAACTACCCCTCGCTCCAGACGAGGGACGCCATCTGGTACAACCTCCGCCACCGCGCCATCTACCCGCGCCTTCCGGCGGAGATGCAGTTGCCCCTGATCATTGGAGAGTGCGGTCTCAGCGGGCAGGCCCGCAGACGGGACGGCACCTGGCGCGATAGGCTCAGCCCAGATGAGTACCTGCGCCAGCTGGAGCTCTACGACGCAGAGCTCCAGCGCGACTCGTACGTCCTCGGCGCTGCCGTCTTCTGCGCCGGGCAGGCCGGCGAGTGGGCAGGATTCGACATCTTTCCGGAGCCGGCGACTGCCCTGGGGCACTCAGCCGATCCCCTCTATCGCGGAGAGACCGCCCCCCAGTACGACCTGGGGTGTGATGTCTCCTGGTGGCAGGGCACCCAGGTCGACTGGGCGGTCGTCGCCCGCAGCGGCATCTCCTTCGTCATCCTGCGCGCCTCACGGGGCAACGGCCCAGATGCCATCTATCTCCGCAACTGCAGGGATATGGACGCCAGCCTGCGGTGCGGAGCGTACCATTATGTCACCGCCAAGGACCATCCCGCCGAGCAAGTGCAAGTCTGCGTCCGCCAGATCCGGCAGTTTCCCCTCCCCATGTGGGCCGACCTCGAGGACAATGGGCTGACGGACCAGGCCTGCCGGGCGTTCGTCGATGGACTGGAGCAGGCCCTCGGTGCGAGGGTCGGCATCTACACCAGCCGGCACAAAGCAACCCAGATCCAGCTGGGTGCTTGGGCGGCCAACCATCCGCTCTGGGTGGCCGACTGGAGAGGGAAAGAAGAGCCCCTCATTCCCGTACCGTGGGAGGAGGCCGGCAAGACCTACGCCTATTGGCAGTTCACAGTTGCCGACTCCTGGCCCGGGTTCCCGGGCAGGCTCGATCTGAATCGCAAGGTGAACCGCCCGTGAGCGGGAACGGCAAACCACAGAGGGGGCCTGCACCGCCGGCAGGGGATAAGATGCCTGCCGTCGATGAGGGCCCGCTGGAGGTCGAAATCAGCCATGACGGCCGGCTGCGGAGGCGCATCCACTGGGACGTGAGGGGCAGCCACGTGCTCATTCGCGTGCCGCGCGGGATGGCGAGACGGGACGTCGACCCCATCGTGGCCGACATCGTCGCCCGCGTCAAACGCACACGCGCTAGGGCCCAAGCGCGGGCTGACCAGGACCTCGAGGCTTGTGCCCGCCAGATCAACCGGGCCTACTTCGGCGGAGAGATACGCTGGAACTCGATCCGCTGGGTGAGCAACATGCGCAAACGGCTGGGAAGCTGCAGCACCGGCGGCCCCACCGACGGAGATATCCGGATCAGCGACCAGATCAAGGGCTGGCCACAGTGGGTGATCGACTATGTCGTCGCGCACGAGATGGTGCATACTCAGGTGTCCGGTCATGGCCCCGACTTCTGGGCACTTGTGAGCCGCTACCCGAAAGCGGACCGGGCCGAGGGGTTTCTGCTCGGCGTCGCCTTCGGCCTGGCCCGAGACGCCGACGAGTGGCTGTAGGGAAGATCGCCGTCCTCATGCCCGGGGCAGTGGATGCCCGCTTACAGACGGCGCGCTCGGCATCCGGCAGAATGGACAGGGACGGCCCGCCCGACTGACAAGGTGCGGCCCGCGTCGCCAGGCATGAACTCGCACTCAAAGGATACACAAACCATGGACAAGCGCAAGGTGAACTCGCCGCCGGCAAGCGTGAGCGCAACCAGGCCAGCTGCGCGGGTGCCGGCCCCTCCGGCCGCGCAGCCGGCTCGCCGGAGCCGGCTCTCCTGGGAGCTTACAATCGCCCTGCTGCTGGTGGCACTGCTGGTCGCCGCCGCTGCCACGTTCGCTATCATGCAGATCTGGCTGGCCGACCGGATCCTCCCCGGCGTCCAGGTCTGGGACGTCGATGTGAGCGGCCTGACGCGGGCCGAGGCAGCCGAGCGCCTACAGGCCGACCTGCGCTTTCCGGCAGACCGGTACCCCATCATCCGCTATGGCGACCAGTTCTGGCGGACAACACCAGACGACCTGAGCCTGCGGCTGGACGCGGCCGCTACGGCAGCCGCCGCTTTCACGGTTGGGCACGAAGGGGGGTTGGGCCGGCGCCTGAGCGACGAGATAGAGGTGCTGCTCAAGGGTCGCCTGATCACGCCGGCCTTCTGGGACGATCCGACCGCCGGGTCTGTACTCCTGAACCGCATCGCCGCCGAGGTGGACCGGCCCCTTCGCAATGCCACCATACAGGTCGATGATGCGCTCCAGGTGGTGGTCACAGCCGGGCAGAGCGGGCGAGCGGTGGATCAGGAGGCCAGCCGCCAGGCCGTGATGCGCCGAGTGGCCGAGATGACCGGCGGCGAGGTCCTGCTGGTCGTGCGCGAGAGCGAGCCGCTGCTTGCGGATATGAGTGCCGCGCAGGCCGAGGCTCAGCGAATCCTCAGCGCCCCGGTCACGCTCACGGCTCCCGGTTATTCCGCTTGGGCGGTCGAACCCAAGATCTTGGCCGGCTGGTTGGTCCTCCAGCCGCTCAAAGACGAACAGGACAAGGCCACGCTGCATGCGACCGTCGATCAGGCCCAGATCCAGGCGTTGGCCGAGCAGATGGCCGCTCAGATGGCGCTGGCTCCCGTCAATGCGCAGTTCCGCTGGAGCGATGCGGCCGGCGGCTTGGAGGCGGTGGTCGAGAGTGCCGAGGGGCAGCAGCTGGACATAGCAGAGACGGTGCGCCTCATTGTGCAGGCAGCCTCAAGTGAAGAACGCACTGTAGCGTTGCCGGTCCGGTCTATCCGGCCGTCGCTGGCCAGTGAGGACGCGCCCAGCCTCGGCATCACCGCGCTGCTGGCCGAAGGCACAACCAGCTTCGCCGGCTCTGCCGCAGACCGGATTCAAAACATAATCATAGGCACTGCCCAGTTCGACGGCCTGCTGATCCCGCCGGGCGAGACGTTCTCCTTCAACCACTACCTGGGCGAAGTGACCACCGAGAAGGGATACGTAGAGGGCATCATCATCTGGGGAGATACCACCCGCGCCGACGTGGGCGGCGGCCTGTGCCAGGTCGCATCGACGGCCTTTCGTGCCGCCTTCTGGGCGGGCGTCCCCATCACCGAGCGCACGGCGCACGCCTTCCGGGTCAGCTACTATGAGCCGCCGTTGGGCATGGACGCCACCATCTACTCACCCTCGGTCGACCTGAAGTGGGTCAACGACACCGGACATCACATCCTGGTCCACACCTGGGTGGATCAGAGCGCCCAGACGGTCACCTTCCGCTTCTACGGAACCAACCCGGGACGCACCATCGAGCTGGACGGCCCATACGAGTCCAACCCCGTTCCTCACGGGGAGCCGGTCTATCGCGATGATCCCACCCTGCCCAAGGGCCAAAAGAAGCAGATCGAATGGGCCAAGGACGGCCTGGACGTCACGGTGTACCGCATCATCAAGCAGGACGGAGCCGAGGTAGGGCGGGACACCTTCTTCAGCCGCTACCGGCCCTGGCAGGCCGTCTACCTGGTGGGTACCAAAGAGTAACCCACACCACCCGCCCTTCGACGGGGCCGACCCAAGACTGTCATTCCTCGGTCGCTGCGCTCCCTCGGAATGACAGTTCCGGCGTGGTCTCCGGACCACGCCGGCTGGCCGGTCGGGACCGGCCTGCAACGTGGATGCATCGCCGCGCCCAGCATGGCAGGTCCCGTGCTCTCTGGATAGCCCCGTCTAACCTATCGGCACCCGAGCGCAGCGCGGATCGACTCGGCAAGCGCCCGGGCACGCTCAGGTGCATCGCCCACATAGCCCCGAGCATCGAGCAGGCTCCCTATCTGGCCGGCAGGCAGGAAGGAGAGCAGGGCCGGATCCTCTTGCAGGCGGCGGGCGAGTGGGTTGGGCTCTCCATGCTGGATGGCCGCCCAAGCGGCCTGGCTGTGCACCCGGATCCGCTCGTGCATCTCCTGCCGGTCTGCCCCTGCCATGACGAGCGCCATGAGCAAACGCTCGGTAGCGGCAAAAACCCCGTACGTCTCCAGGTTCCGGGCGACGGCATCGTCGTGAATGACCAGGCCGCTCACGACTCGCCGGGCACGGCCCACCAGCTCGTCGGCGGCCAAGAAGGCCTCGGGCAAGATCAGCCTCCGGTTGGCCGAATCGTCCAGCGTCCGCTCCAGGAGCGAGTGGGCGGCATTGTCCCAGGCGACACGGGGCAGCGCTGCAACCCAGCGGGCCAAGCTGTCCAGCGCCTCGCTGTTCACCGGGTTGCGCTTGAACGGCATCGCGGACGAGCCGACCTGCCTCTCCCCGAAAGGTTCGCCCCATTCGCCGTAGGGCTGCGCCTGCAGGACGCGCAGGTCAAAGGCAAAGCGATACAGGGTCCCCGCCAGGCCGGCAAGGGCATTCAGGACGAGCCAGTCCTGCTTGCGCGGATACGTTTGCGTCGTCACGGGAAAGGCTTCCAGGTCAAGCCTGGCGAGTAGGCGTGCCTCCAATTCGTCGGCTGAGGGGGCACCCGCAGCGGCGTCCAGGAGCTGGCCGTAGCTGGCAGAGGTTCCGGTCGCCCCGCGGAAGCCCTTGCCTTTGATCGACTGGCGCACGCGGCGAATCTCGGCCAGGTCGGTCAGTAGGTCGAGCCCATATTGCGCCAAGCGATAGCCGACTGTCGTCGGCTCTGCAGGTTGCAGATGCGTGTAGCCGATGCAGGGCTGATCGGCCCTCTCGTCGATGCGGAACGCCAGCTCGGCCAGCAGCGCGCCCACGGCCTCCAGGAGCAGGTCAAGCGCATCGCGCAGCCGCAGGACGTCGGCGTTGTCCTTGACATCCATGCTGGTGGCGCCCAGGTGGATGATACGGCCGCCCACCGGGCACTGCTCGGCAAAGGCGCGCACCTCCGACATGAGGTCGTGCTCAATCTCCGCCTCGATCTCGAGGGCCCGCTCGATGGTCACCTGGTGCGCGTGAGCGCGCAGGTCGGCCGCCTCCGCAGGTGCCACCAGGCCCAGCTCGGCCTGCGTTTCGGCGAGCGCCACCCAGATGCGCCGCCAGAGCAGGCGGCGGTGAACCTCGCTCCAGAGGGAGCGCATCTCCTCCGAGGCATAGCGCCAGGTGAAGGGCGACTGATACGTTTCGTGGTCGGGCATGGCACCTCCCGCTCCATTATACGGGCTTACAGGAAAAAAGTCGAGCCGGCACAGGCGAGCACGTCAGGTGCGTGCGGCGCCGGCATTGGCACCGGCCTGCAACTGTGCTAGAATCAGGAACGTGAGTCTGGAAAGGAGCCTGTACCTGGTGAGGGATTCCACGGTTCGCTCGCTGTTGATTGCTGCCATCCTGCTTGCTGCCGCGCTGCCCCTCCATGCCCGGGAGGCATCCGGCCCACCTGCCGTGCCTGTCCTGCGCGCCGCCCCGCCCTTGCCCAGGTGGGGGGCTGCCGGCGTCCGGGCAGCCGCCGGCCAACGGCCCGACACGGCCACCGTCCTGATTGTCGATGACGACTGGGACTATGACTTTACCGTTCCGGGTAGCCAGGGCGGCCTTCCCTACTACACGTCGGCCCTCGACTTGCTGGGACTCACATGGTCGGTCTGGGATGTGCAAAGCCTGGGCCAGCCGGACGGCGCTGCCCTGGAGGGCTACGAGACCATCGTCTGGTTTACCGGGTATGCCTTCTCCGCCTTTGAGCAAGATCCGGGTGTCTTTACCGCAGACAACGAGGCCACGGTAGCGGCGTACCTGGCAGCGGGTGGCAACCTCATCCTCTCCTCCCAGGAGTATTACTACGACTGCTGCGACAACGGCCCTCTGACGCCTTTCATGAAGAACTACCTGGGCCTCCTCGACATCTTCGACGATGTGACCGCCACGGCGACGGTCGGCGTCGCGGGGACGCCGGTCGGCGACGGGCTGGGGCCCTATGCCATGGCGAGGCCCGATGACTATGGCGTGTACTGGCCGGGTGGTCTCAACCAGGGACCCTACGACGATGAGGTCATCTCGCGCCCGGTGGCCGTCACGCCCTTTTCCTACGCCAGCCCATGGAACACAGGCTATGCTGCCACCTCCTATGCGGACGACTTGGGCGTGTTCAAGACCCTCTACCTGGCCTGGCCCCTGGAGTGGATTGACACCCCCGCCGAGAGGGCCCAGATCCTGGGCACCGCTCTGAGCTGGATGGGGGTCAGTCTGCCCGCGCTGTCGGCACCAGTTCTCGAGCCCATCGCCAACGCAGACGGCAACTCGGAATACCGGGTCGATTGGAGCGACGTCCCCGGTGCAACGTACTATCTCCTGCAGGAAGACGACGACCCCGCCTTCGGCTCACCGGCGGCACGCTACTCCGGGCCGGAAAGCCACTTTGACGTGGCGCAGCAGGAGCCGGGCACCTGGCACTACCGCGTCCAGGCGCACAACCCAGGCGAGGGCAGCGGCTGGTCCAACACGGCCTCGGCAACGGTATCGATTCCCGCGCCGGCTGCCCCGCTTCTCAACCCTATCGACAACCCGGCACATGGCAACAGCTTCACGGTCGATTGGAGCGACGTCTCCGGGGCAACCCGCTTCCTGCTGCAGGAGGATGAGTACGAGAGCTTTTACTCTCCCGAGACGGCGTATGATGGGGCCGAGAGCAGCGCACAGATCATGGACCACCCTGGGGGCACCTGGTACTACCGGGTGCGAGTCACCACAGAAGGAGGCACCAGCGTCTGGAGCAACGTTGAGCCTATCGACATCGTCCCCTTGGCCCCGGCCCTCCGCCCCATCAGGAACACAGAGGGGGACGGCGATTACTGGGTCATGTGGAGCACGCCGTCCGGCGCGACCGCCTACACCCTGCAGGAGGATGACGATCCCGAGTTTGGATCGCCAGTGGAATACGACACAGGCTCAGGCACGGCGCACTTTGTCGAAGGACAGTCCTTGGGCGCCTGGTACTATCGCGTGGCAGCCAGGAGCGACTTTGGCTCGAGCTCCTGGAGCAACATCCAATCGACGGGAGTCTTCTCTGGTGCCCCTCAGCTGGAGCCGATCGAGAACGGCGATGGGGACGACAGCTACCCGCTGGTTTGGGACACCGTGGGAGGCGCCATCGGGTACCGGCTGGAGGAGGACAGCGATCCGGCGTTTGCCACTCCCATCGTGCGCTATGAGGGCCCCGCTACCCAGTTCGACATCACGGAGCAGCTCAGCGGAACATGGCACTACCGGGTCCTTGCCTACAATGAGGGAGGGGTGAGCCCATACTCCAACACGCAGTCGGTCACCGTCCCCGGGCTGTACCTGCCGCTGATCTTGTGGAGTTGGTAGCCTGATTGCTGGGCAGCGGAGCAGGTTTCGGGCGCGGCGAGCTGTCCTGCGATTGCCTGCGCGGCGCACGACCTGGGGGTGAGCGATGCGTAACAGCGCGGTGGCCCTGGTCCTGGTCTCAGCGGCGCTGGTCCTGCTGGCAGGATCGGCGGCTGCCCAGCAGCCCGGATACAACATCCTGATCGTCGACGACGACTGGGACTACCAGTTCACCCATCCCGGCAGCCTCGGCGGGCTGCCCTACTATACGTCTGCGCTGGACGCGCTTGGGCTCACGTACGAAGTCTGGGACACACAGACCCAGGGTCAGCCGGCAGGCGCGACCCTCCAGGACAGAGACGCGGTCCTCTGGTTCACCGGCTACGCCTACGAAGCGTTCGAAAGTGATCCGGGCGTGTTCACCGTCCAGAACGAACTCCGCGTCGGCACCTACTTGGACAACGGCGGGCGGTTCCTGCTCTCGTCGCAGGAGTACTACTTCTATGCCGATGCCATCACCCCCTTCATGAGTGACTATCTCGGCGTGCTGCAGATATCTGACGTCTGGGTGTACACCACGGTCGCCGGCGTGCCCGGGAACCCCATCGGAGATGGCGTCGAACCGCTGGCGCTGGCCCGGCCCGACGACTACGGAGACTACTGGCCGCCCCCGCCCTTTGAGGGACCGTGGGATGACGAGGTCTATGCGCGCCCGGAGGCCGGGGCTCCGTTCCTGTACGACAAGGTGCCCTTCCCTACCAGTTCGACCAACTTCGAGGCCGGGGCATTCAAGACGGTGTTCCTGGGGTGGCCCTTCGAATGGATCGATACGGTGAACCAGCGCGCCCAGGTGATGGGCTCGATCCTGTGTTGGATGGGCCTCACCTGGCCCACACCCGAGGCACCGCTCCTGTCGCCCATCGAGAACGCAGATGGAAATGGATGGTACACCGTCGATTGGAGCGACAGCGTCGGGACCATCACGTACACCCTCGAAGAGGATGAAGACCCCAACTTCAGCTCCCCCACCGTGCGCTACCATGGGCCGGACAGTGAGCACCATGTGACCTCGCAGCCGCTGGGAACCTGGTACTACCGCGCCAAGGCGGCTGGCCCCGAGGGAGACAGCGGCTGGTCCAACGTCGAGCCGGTGACGGTGACCCTGCTCCCTCCTCCTGCCCCCGCCCTCCATCCGATCGAAAACGGTGATCTGGACGGTGACTTCTGGGTGCTTTGGGATGAGGTCCCCGATGCGACCGTCTACGTCCTGGAGGAGGACGACAGCGACTCGTTCGGATCCCCCGATGTGCGATACCAAGGCCCCAACACCCAGGCGCACATTGAGGATCAATCAGCCGGCATCTGGTTCTACCGGGTGCGGGCCACCGCCCCAGGCGGCGAGAGCCCATGGAGCAACGTCGAGTCAACCGGCGTCGTTCCCGAAGCACCGCAGCTTGCCCCTATCGCCAACCCGGACGGCGATGGCACCTACCAGGTGGACTGGAGCGACGTCGTCGGAGCGACCTCCTACACCCTTCAAGAGGACGACAACCCAGGCTTCAACTCGCCCGCCACGCGCTACATCGGCCCCAGTAGCCTCTACCCCATCCGCAACCAGCCCGCCGGCAGCTGGTACTACCGCGTGCGCGCCAGCAACGCGGTCGGCACCGGCCCGTGGAGCAACACGGAAGTGGCCCACGTGGTTCCCGCCGCCCCCGTTCTCCTGCCCATCGCCAACGACGATGGCGACGGCGAGTATGTCGTCGAGTGGAAGGGCGTCGCCGGGGCGTTGACCTACTCGCTGGAAGAAGACACGGACCCGGCCTTCGGGTCGCCTGTGGTGCGCTACGCGGGGCCCGAGACGGCGTTCGCCGTGGCGGGCCAACGGGGAGGAACGTGGTACTATCGGGTGCGTGGCTCCAACGCGGGAGGAGCCGGCCCCTGGAGCGGCACCGAGTGGGTGAAGGTCCGGGAGAACATCTTCTTGCCGCTCGTCACGCACAACTGAGGATGCCGCGCCAGGCGGGTGCAGCCCCCAGGCCGCACCTGCCACCCACCGGAGCCGGCTCACGGCCGGCTTTCAGACCCCTCAGTAACCGTCAAAGCCCACCGTCACGCGATCGCCCTCGACGATGGTCGGGACGAAGCGACGGCCGCCGTTCAGCTCCAGCATGCGGCGCAGTGCTTCGGCATCGCCTTGGGCGTCCAGCTCCCGGTACGCAATCCCTCGCCTGCGGAAATCCTCCTTGGCCGCCGCACAGTGCGGGCAGCCCTGCTTGGTGAATAGAAGGACTTCTTGCATCGCCAGCACACCTCCTTTTGGCTAGCAGGTGACGTGGAACATCGCAATCACCGCGCCCTCTGCCTTGTTCCAGGCATCGGCGGCTTCCGGCGTCGGCAGCAGCCGCACGCTGCACTTCTTGCGCGCAAAGTAGTCGGCAGCCTCTTCCGAGAGCGCGACTAGGCCCTGCTGGCCCGCTCCAATGATCAGCTGCTCTGCCCCTTTGTCGTAGATGTGCTCCGCCTCGGCACGCGAGACCCTGTGCGACGTGCCGTAGAGCTCGCTCGAGAGCCTTTTCTTGCGCTTTTTCACCTTGCCGTCAAGGCGAACCACGATGTCGTGCTCTAGAGTCTTGCCCCCAATGACAATCGAGCCGAACTCGGTGCCCTCAATCGCGGGTTTCATCCTTCTGCCTCAATAGCCGAGCTGGGCCTGTGCTAAGAAGAGGAGCTCCCGCGAAGGACGCGGTCGTCACCCACGCGGCGAGTGATGCGCTGCTCGTCCAGGAAACCGGCCAGCGCCAAGGCGTACTTCCGGCTGGTGTTGAACAGGTCGCGTATCTCGGCCACGGTGATTCGCTCGTGCTGCTTGAGAAAGGACACCACCCTGTCTCGCATTTCCTCGTAGGTGTCCGCCAGCAGTATGACTTCCTCGTTCAGCTTGACCAGCCGCCCCTGCTCGATCAGGGCATTCAGCACGTCGCTTCCGACCATTTCGTCGGCCTGGGCGACGGAGGGCGTGGTGTAGGGGTTCTGCTTGAAGGTATAGAAGAAATAGTCCACCGCCTGCTGCTGGCGGGGAGTGAAGGCGGCACGGTGGGAAGCAAGGTGCACGGTGCCCGACGTCTCTGCCAGCCAACCCTCGCTCGTGGCGCGGGCAACAAGGTCGTTGAAGAGACGCAGGGTGAGGCCGGGGAGATGGCTCGCGAGACGGCTCTTGACCTCCTCGCGCGGTGCACCGGCCCTGAGCGGCTGCTTGCGATGGTACTCGTCCAGCAGCCCCTCCAGCCGCTCCCGTATGGCTCCCCAGCCCGAGCGGCTTATGATGTAAGCGCTGTCTGGCACTGCAGCCGAAGCCTGGGCGTCGGCGGCAGAGCCTCGCGCCGCCAGTGTGAATACCTGTCCTTGGCCCACGAGCACCTGCAGCCCTTCGCGCGATTGCGCCCGCGAGAGGCTGGTGCGGGCATACAGCTCCTGGACTTCGCAGGGCTGCCGCCGTTCCAGGTCCTGGAGCAGGATCTCCTCCGGGGTGCCGTGAGCCAGTGTCTCGAGCTGCGCCAGCGTATCGGGCCGGAAGCGATGGTGCTTGCGGCCGGGGAAGGGGTTGACCACGACCCCTCCGCCGACCGTGATGCTCGGCGAAGGCTGCCGTATGATAAAGTGGTCCCCTTTCAGTAGGGCAACGGGCTCAGCCAGCTGAAACTGCACCCACCCTTCTTCCCCTGGAGCGAGCGCGTTGTGGCCCAGCAGCCGTACGCCGGCCTGCACTTCAGCGGCACTGCTGAAGAAATCCACCGTCATGGAATGCCTCAGCGGCAAAGGGGCGTCCGGAAGATAGCGCAGGTGGCAGTCCACGAGAACAGTGGGCCGCAGCCATCCGGGTGTCGTTACGACCTCCCCACGCCGGACCTCATCCTTGCCCACTCCGCTGAGGTTGATGGCCACCCGGCTGCCGGGAACGGCCTCCTCCACCTTCATCTTGTGGGTCTGGAGGCCTCGAATGCGGGCTTTGAGCCCAGACGGCTGTATCTCGACTTCCTGGCCGCTGGTGAGGGACCCGTCGCTCAACGTGCCTGTGACCACGGTGCCAAAACCGGCAATCGTAAAGACGCGGTCCACCGGGAGCCGCGGCCGGCCGACGTCGCGGCGCGGCGCAGCGAGAGAGAGAACCCGGTCCAGCTCGGCCACGAGGCGATCGAGCCCCTCGCCGGTGCGGGCCGAGCAGCGCACAATCGGCGCTCCCTGGAGCACTGTGCCATCGAGCACGTCCAGAAGATCGGCCTCGACCAGGTCGAGCCAGTCGTGATCCTGGACGGCATCCACCTTGGTCAGAGCGACGATCCCGCCGCGCACGCGCAGGAGGTCCAGAATCGCCAGGTGCTCGCGCGTCTGCGGCATGACGCCCTCGTCGGCAGCGACCACGAAAAGCGCAGCGTCCACACCCCCCACCCCGGCGAGCATGTTCTTGATAAAGTCCTTGTGTCCTGGGACATCCACGATCCCCACTCGCTCGCCGCTTGGCAGTGTCAGCCACGCGAAGCCTAGATCGATTGTCATCTCCCGATCCTGCTCTTCCTTGAGCCGGTCGGGGTTGATGCCTGTCAGGGCACGCACCAGCGTCGACTTGCCATGGTCCACATGGCCGGCAGTCCCTACAACACGCATAGCCCTACTTCTTCTTCGGTTTCTCTTCCAGAAGCTTGTTCATCTCGCCGAGCCAGCGGCGCGATTCCTGTGTCTGGTAGGTAATCTGCGCCTCAATGACCTTCCACAGGGCGTCGATATCGACCTGGTGCTTGGCCAGATGCTCGTCCAGTACCCGGAACTGCTCCACGATCTGCTGGTGGCGCTTGGCCTCCTCGCCGACCTGGTGATCCCAGCGCAACAGCTCCTTCCGCCAGCGCTTCTCGTTTTCCTCCAGCCACTGCTCCAGCTGGCGCTTCTGGCGCTCCTCTGCCAGGCGCTGCAGCTCCGTCACCTGGGTCTGCTCCCGTCGGATCTGCTCGTGGAAGCCGGTCACCTGGGTGATTACCTGGCGATCCTCTCGGAACTCGTCGGTGAAAGTCCGCATGCTCGCCGAGAACCCATCCAACCTCTTGAGCTCTGTACCCAGCTTCTCCACCCATTCGCCGACCAGGCGCTTGGTCTGCTCGACCTCCAGCAGCTGCCCGTCGATGAACTCGCGCTGCTTGGAGCGGACCTGATCGACTACTTGCTGAACCTCGGCGGTATCGCGATCGTGCCGCTGGATGACATCTTCGATCATCTGGATCCGGGAGCCCTGCTGCTCGATCCGTTTCATCGCTTCCAGAGTCTCCTGCTGCACCCGGGCGATGCGCTTGCTGTCCTGCTGGCGTGAGTCCTCCAAGAACGGGATGCCCCGCACCTTGCTGTCCAGCTCCTGCTTCATGGCCGCGATATCCTGCTGCAGGGTCAGGACGACTTCGCCCAACCGCTGCTGCTCCGCCTTGCGCAGGGACTGCTCCTCATCCAGCCGCGGCAGCCGCTGGAGGTCTCGCCGCAGCTCGTTGACTGCTTTGGCCGTGTTATCCCGCTCAATGGCCCGCACCCGCTCTGACTCACGGTTCTCCAGCTGGCGGCGCTCATCGGCCTGGGCAATCATCTGAACGACCTCGCTCTTGAGCTGGCCGATGGAGGCCTCGAGCGAGCCAAATCGGAGAAACTGCGTCTGCAGGGACGCCAACCGCGCCTCCAGCTCCTGGACCAGCCGCGCATGATCTTGCAGCTCGACGGCCTGGCTCTCCACCCGCTGCTGGAGCCGCACCAACTCGGCCTTGTCGCGCCGGTGCTCCTCGTCCAGCCAGGCTACCATCTGGCTTAGCTGACCCAGTTCCATGGTCATGATTCACGCCTCCCGTTGGTTCGCCCGTCGTGGGCGTCGTGATAGTCCCATCTGTGGGCGTCCACTCTCCGCCATGGGGAGGCCCGGCCCCCGCCAATCCCAGGGCGGCAATCGCGGGCCGTTCCCGGCTAGCGGTTCAGGTCGACGACACGGCCACTGTCGACAAAAACAGTGCGCTCGGCAATGTTCGTGGTGCGGTCGGCGATCCTCTCCAGGTTGTGGGCCACCCAGATAAGGTAGGTGGCCTGGGTGATGGTCCTGGGGTCCTGCATCATGATGAGGAGCAGCTCTCGATAGACCTGGTTGTACAGATCGTCGACCGCTGTGTCTTCTTCTCCGATCTGCAGGGCCGCCTGCGAGTCGTGGCGGGCAAAGGCCTGCAGGGCACTCGATAGCATGCTCCGTCCGAGCTCGGCCATGCGCGGGATGTCCACCAGCGGCTTGATGAAGGGCTCGCCCACCAGCTTGAGGGCCAGCCGGGCTGTGCCCTCGGCATAGTCGCCGATCCTCTCCATCTCGGCGGCTATGTTCGAAGCCGCCAAGATCGTGCGCAGGTCGTGCGCCAGCGGCTGCTGCGTAGCAATGAGCACCAGGCACTTCTCATCAATCGCATGCTGCATGGCATTGATCTGGTCATCCTGCTCGATGACCGCGCGGGCCAGCGCCTCGTCCTGCTCACGAAGTGCCCGGACGGACGTGTCGATGGCCTCGGCTACCGCTTGGCCCATGGCCCACAGGTCCCCGAGAAGCTCCTGCAATTGCGCCTCAAAGGCTTGCCTTGGCATACCGCCCTCGACTAGTAATGAATGTCTACCTTGGTCCCGATCTCTGCCCAATCAAAAAGAACGGGAGCCGCCTTGTTGTCCAGGATGATACACCCGTAGGACGCCTTCTGGCCCAGCAGCCCGGCCCACATCACGCTCCCATCCGGCCGGATAGGCAGAGCATGGATGCCGTTCTCGATGCTGCCGACGTAATAGATGCCGAGCCAGTAGGGCATCTTCAGGTTCCAGACCTTGGAGTACGCCATCGGAATCTTGTCGAGCACCTTGTAGTGCCCGGTCGCCGTATCCCGCCCAGGCAGTCCGGTAGAGATCACCCACTTGTGAAGCAGCTTGTCGCCCAGGTAGACGTACATCCGCTGCTCTGAGATGTCGATCTCGATGCGCTTGGGGGGAAAGAGCTTGTCCATGACCTTCTCAAGGTGCGCCTTGGCCGCTGCATCTCCCGGCGCGAGCACCAGCGCCGCCTCGAGATCGGCCCTGGCCTCCTTGAGCTTTCCGGCCGCCTCGTACGCGATCCCTCGCTCGCGATAGGCCACCACAAGCGAGTCCCCTACCCCAAGGGCGCCGGGGTCCATCTCGAGTATCTTGGTGAATGCCTCGATGGCCCTGCCCCAATTGGCTGCGGCACTGGACGCTTGGCCCAGCCCCCGGTAGGCCTCAAGGAGCCTGGCGGTCCCGTCGCTATAGCCGGGAATCTGTGCCTGCACCAACTCGAAAGCAGAGACGGCCGCCTCCCAATCGGCGGCGAGGAGCGCCTGGCGGCCGGTCAGGTAGGCCTCCGTGGCCGACTGCCAAAGGAGCGCCTCCTGGTCACCAGGCACAGCCTCCAAAGCCGCGTCAAAGTGGGTCTCGGCGTCGACCGCCAGCCCGTCCATGACGAGCGCCTGGCCCATCTGGACATGTGCGTCGCGCGTCCAGCCGGCCACACCCGGATCGTTTGGTGCAAGCGACCGCATGATGGTCACCAGCTCCATAGCGCGATCCCAGTCTGCCCGGAGCAGGGCGCTCTCCAACTGGGGCGCAAAGCGGCCGGCGACTTGAGCGGGACTGAGCGTCGGACTGGGAGATGAAGCCGGGGCAGGAGGAGATACCCACAACGCCAGGCCGGGGATCAGAGGCTCCAGGGCAAGAAGGGCGACGGCCAGCACAAGCGCAATCGCGCCGGGGATCAGCAGCCAGCGCAGGACCCGACGCCGGCCCCCCTTGAGCCGGCGGCCATCCCGTGTCACAGCGCGACGGCTCGAGCCCGGTCGCTGGGAGATGCCCTTCACCGGCATGGGCGATAGGGGGGCAGGCTTGGGCGCAGGAGGGGCACTCTGCCCGGCTGCCGTCGCGGCGGCCTCGTGCGAAGGCGCGCTCTGCCCAAGGCGCACCATTTCAGCCCGCGCCCGGACGTTGCCTGGGTCCAAGGCAAGCACCTGGCGCAGATACCGCCGGCGCTCCTCGCTGCTCTCCGCAAGCCACGCCAGGCCGAGCCACGCTTCGGTGCAGCGCGGGTCTGTCTTCACAGCCGACCGCAGAAACTGCCCGGCCTCCTCGCGGTTGCCGCGCCGGGCAGCGATCCGGGCTGCTTCGACCTGGACTGCGGTGTTGGCGCTGCCCGCATCGCGAAACCTCTGCAGGCCGGGTCTGGGTGTCGACATGGCGAGTTCGCTGGCTTCCTCCCGCGCCGATTCTACCACCAAACGCCCGACATCGCAAGGACGGTGGACAGCAGACGGGACGCTGTGCCTTGCGTCGCGCACTGCCTCGCCTGTCCGCCGCCCTTCCCGGGGACCCAGAGGGGCATGGGCGGCCCGCTCTTTGCGATGAGGCAGGAGGTGGAGTATAATCAGCGGACACCTGGAGGCCATCGAGCTCCACACACAGGAAACATCTTGAAGGTACTCATCACCGGGATCTCGGGTTTTGTCGGCAGCCACCTGGCCGAGCACCTGCTGGAAGCGAACGACTGGCAGGTCGCTGGCACGGTCTTTGGGCCCACCGGCTCGATCGCGCCTCTTCGAGAGCGACTGGAGCTCTACCCGGCAGAGCTCTCGCGCCTGGAGGTCATGACCTTTATCCTGGAAGAGGCCCGGCCTGACGCAATCGTTCACCTGGCAGCCCAGCCACTCGTGTCCGCCTCGCGGATCGATCCCTGGGGGACGTTGGAGACGAACATCCGGGTGCAGCTCAATGTCCTGGAGGGAGTCTCTCTCGTCTGCCCCAAGTGCCGCGTACTGGTCGTGGGATCGAGCGAGGAGTATGGGCAGATCGCTCCTGGGGACCTGCCGGTCGATGAGGCGACTCCCCTGCGCCCTCTGAGTGCCTACGCCTTGAGTAAGGTAGCCCAGGACCTGATGGGCCTCCAGTATCATCTGGCGCGCGGCCTCGACGTGGTGCGCGCGCGTCCTTTCAATCACATCGGGCCAAGGCAGAGGACAGGGTTCGTGGCACCTGACTTCGCCAGCCAGATCGCCGCCGCGGAGCAGGGCCTTTGCCCGGCTGTCATCGAGGTCGGGAACCTGGCGGTTCGCCGCGATTTCAGCGACGTCCGAGATGTGGTCCGGGCCTATGCCCGGCTGATCGAGCAGGGCGAGCCGGGCGAGGTCTACAACATAGGCTCCGGCCTCTCGCATTCGGTTCAGGAGCTGCTGGATACGATGCTGGCCTTCAGCCGGGTGCCCATCGAGGTGCGTCGGGACCCGCAGCGACTGCGTGCCTCAGAAACGCCCGACATCGTCTGCGACGCAGCACGCATCCGGGCGCGAACCGGGTGGCAGGCCAAGATCCCCTTCGAGCAGAGCCTGCGGGATATCCTGGAGTATTGGCGGGTGGAGACATGCCGAAAAGAGCACTGATCACAGGAATCACGGGGCAGGACGGGTCCTATCTGGCCGAGTTCCTGCTCAGCCAGGGGTACGAGGTCATCGGCATGGTGCGCCGCAGCTCCCTGGTCAACCTGGGACGCCTGCGGCATATCCAGAACACGATCACCCTGGTGCATGGGGACTTGCTGGACGAGGCATCGCTCATCGGTGTCCTGCGCGAGTTCCGGCCGGCGGAAGTGTACAACCTGGCCGCCCAGTCGTTCGTGCCCACCTCCTGGCAGCAGCCGGTGCTGACCGGGGAGGTGACTGCCCTGGGTGTCACGCGCCTGCTGGACGCCATCATGATGGTCGACAGGGACATCCGCTACTACCAGGCCAGCTCCAGCGAGATGTTCGGCAAGGTCCAGGAAGTGCCACAGACAGAACGGACGCCCTTCTACCCGCGCAGCCCCTACGGGGTGGCCAAGGTCTACGGCCACTGGATCACCATCAACTACCGCGAGAGCTATGGCCTGCACGCCAGCTCGGGCATCCTTTTCAATCACGGGTCCCCCCGCCGTGGGATCGAGTTCGTCGAGCGCAAGATCTCGTTGGGCGTCGCGGCCATCAAGAGTGGACGGGCTCACGAGCTGCGCCTGGGCAACCTTGAGTCCAAGCGGGACCTCGGCTTCGCCGGCGACTATGTCCGCGCTATGTGGATGATGGTGCAGCAGGATAGGCCCGACAACTACGTCGTCGCCACAGGCGAGACCCACTCCATCGCCGAGATATGCTCGGTGGCCTTCGAGCACGCAGGGCTCGACTACAGGGACTATGTGGTGAGCGATCCTCGCTTCTTCCGCCCCGCTGAGGTCGATCTGTTGGTGGGCGATTCCACCAAGGCCCGTCTTCAGATGGGTTGGGAGCCACAGGTCAGCTTCCGTGAGTTGATCACCATGATGGTGGATGCGGACGTCCAGGCCCTCGAACAGGGGGAGCGCTTCCCGGACGTGACCGAGATGACGACGCTGCGCCGTTGAGAAGGGGAAAACCGTAGGAAACGTCATGACAGACATCGTGTTTGGCACAGACGGCTGGCGCGGCCGCATCGCCGAGGAGTATACGTTCGACAATGTGCGCCGGTGTGCTCAAGGATTCGCTTCGTATCTGCAGGCGCAGGGCAAGGGCGGAGAGCGGATCATTGTTGGGCACGACCGGCGATTCGGCAGCGAGCACTTTGCCGTGGCCGCAGCCGAGGTCCTGGCCGCGCACGGCTTTCGCGCCCTGGTCACGCAGGGGGCAACGCCTACACCGGTCATCTCCTATGCGGTCGTCGCACAGAAGGCAGCCGCGGCGGTGAACATCACGGCCAGTCACAACCCGCCCGCGGACAACGGCTTCAAAGTCCGGGACGAGCACGGGGGCGCCATAGCCCCTGAAGGCCTGGTGGAGATTGAGCAGCGCATTCCTCCCGCCGACGGCGTCCGGCGGACGGCCCTCCGGGAGGGACTGGAGCTGGGGCTGATCGAGTACTTTGACCCCGCGCCGGCCTACCTGGAGCAGCTGGGCCGGCTGATCGACGTGCGCCCCATCAAGGACGCCGGCCTCACAGTGGTGGTCGACGCCATGTGGGGAAACGGGGCGGGTTGGTTTCCTCGCCTGCTGGGCGGCGGCAGGACCCGGATCGTCGAGATCCACGCGGAGCGCAACCCCCTCTTCCCGGAGATGAGCCGGCCGGAGCCAATCCCACCAAACATCGATGTCGGGCTCGCTAAGGTACGCCGGGTCAAGGCCGACGTCGCGATCATCAACGACGGGGACGCCGATAGGGTGGGCGTGGGCGACGAGCACGGCCGCTTCGTCAACCAGCTCCAGGTCTATGCCCTGCTCGCGATGTACTTCCTCGAAGTGCGGGGAGAGCGAGGGGCCATCATCAAGACGCTCTCCACGACATCGATGCTGGAGAAGCTGGGCGCCCTGTACGGCGTACCGGTCTACCAGACCGGCGTCGGCTTCAAGTACGTCGCGCCCAAGTTCCAGCAGACGAACGCGTTGCTGGGCGGCGAAGAAAGCGGCGGCTATGCGTTCCGGGGACATGTGCCGGAAAGGGATGGTATCCTCGCCGGCCTCTATATCCTCGACCTGATGGTGCGCCTCGGCAAGACACCGTCACAACTCATTGATCACCTCTATAGCCTGGTCGGCCCGCACTACTACGACCGGATCGACAGCCGGTTCTCTCCTGAGCTGCGGGAGGCCACCAGGCAGCACATCCTGGATTACCGCCCTTCGACCATCGGTGGGCTGGGTGTCACCGGGCTCGATACGTCCGACGGCTTCAAGTTCGGGCTGGCCGACGGTGGCTGGCTGCTGATCCGCTTCTCGGGCACGGAGCCGATCCTGCGCGTCTACTGCGAGACGACCGAGCAAGAGCGAGTGCGGCCCATCCTGGAGGACGGACTCCGCATCGCGGGGCTGCAACCATGATGCTGGTGGACACCCACGCCCACCTCGACATGAGCCGCTTCGACGGCGACCGTGAGGCGGCTGTCGAACGGGCAAGGCAGGCGCACGTCGGCGCAATCGTCAATGTCGGCATCGACCTCAAGTCGAGCCGGCGCGCAGTCCGGCTTGCGGCCGAGAACGACCTGGTCTACGCAGCAGTGGGGATCCATCCCCACTATGCACGCACGCTCGACGGGGCGGCGCTGGAGTCTCTGCGGGAGATGGCGCTCCAGCCAAAGGTTGTGGCGGTAGGGGAAATCGGCCTGGACTTTTTCCGAGACCTGGCACCGCGCGACGTGCAGACGCGCGCCTTTCGGGCGCAGCTTGCCTGGGCAGGCAAGCTGGCGAAGCCGGTGGTCATCCACGATCGCGACGCACACCGGCAGGTCCTGGACATGCTGCAGGAGTGGGCAGCTGAGATGCAGTCCTCCCCACTCGCCGGGCGGCTGGGGGTTCTGCACACCTTCGCGGGTGACCTGTCGATGGCCAAGTGCGCAATAGAGATGGGGTTCTATATCTCGATCTCGGGGCCGGTAACCTATCAGAATGAGGAACGGCTGCCCGAGGTCGTGCGTGCCGTGCCACTCGACCGGTTGCTGGTGGAGACAGACTGCCCTTACCTGCCTCCCCATCCGCACCGAGGGCAGCGAAATGAGCCGGCCTACGTCCGGCTGGTTGCTGAGAAGGTCGCCGAGCTAAAGGGAATACCGCCGAGCCTCCTGGCGGAGGCCACTACGGCCAACGCCAGGCGCCTCTTCGGTCTGAACGTCGTGGGCTAAGGGCACACGCCGGGATTGGAGCCCGGCGGCTGTGCGTTCATCACAGGTTGAGGGTCTGATTGAAGACGATTGCGCTTCTCGAGCCGCTTGCGGCCGAGCTTGAACAAGTTGAGCAAAAGCTGCGAGAGCCGCAGCACCTAGACTACCCCATCCTCAGGGAGGTGCTGGCCCACCTGCTGGACAGCGGCGGCAAGCGCCTGCGCCCCGCACTCGCCCTGCTTGCCGGGCATGTGTTCGGGGCTGCGTCCGAAAAGCTGATTTCGCTGGCTGCAGCTGTTGAGATGTTACACACCGCCACCCTGGTCCACGACGACCTCATCGACGGAGCGCTGCTCAGGCGCGGGAACCCGACGCTGAACGCAAACTGGAGCTCAGGCGCTACCGTGCTGGCTGGCGACTACCTCTTCGCCCGCTCGGCGGTTCTGGCCGCGGAAACAGAGAACGTGCGGGTCGTGACCATCTTCGCCAACACTCTGACGACCATCTGCAGCGGCGAGCTGCGCCAGGTGTTTGATAGGCATTCCCTCCCCCGCGTGACCGGGGAACAGGAGTGGGAAGAGGCCCTGAGACGGTACGACCTGCGAATCCATGCCAAGACCGCCTCCCTCTTCTCCGCTGCCACGGAAGCGGCGGCCGTCCTGGGCTCCGCTCCCGAGAGCCAGGTGGCAGCACTGCGCGACTACGGGCACTACCTGGGCATGGGCTTCCAGATCATGGACGACGTCCTCGACTTTGAGGGCGAAGAAGAGCTCCTGGGCAAGCCGGTGGGCACCGACCTGCGGGAAGGAATCGTTACCCTGCCCGCCCTCTACTATCTGCGAGCCCACCCTCAGGACGAGAGACTCGGTGCAGCTGTTCGTGACGGTGCCGCGGACGAGACGGTGCGTGAGGCCGTCGCAGCCGTCTGCCGGTCAGGGGCCACCGTGCAGGCAATGGACAGAGCACGCCACTTTGTCGCCCGCAGTCAAGCGGCCCTCGGCGCGCTGCCCGAAGGGGAGCCACGCCGCACAATGCACGCCCTGGCAGAGTACACGATCTCCAGGCGCACCTAGTACGGCAGACTGCCAGAAGCAGGGGCCCGTGGCAGAGCTCTCCGTCGTCATCGTCAGCTGGAATGTCCGTGAGCTGCTTCGCAGGTGCCTGGCATCCCTCCGGACCTCGGATGACCTGTCTCCCTACCCACGGGAAGCCAACGAGATCATCGTCGTCGACAATGGAAGCGGGGACGGAAGCGCCGACATGGTCGCCTCCGAGTTCTCCGAGGTCAACCTCATCCGGAACGCGGACAACCGCGGCTTCACGGCGGCGAACAACCAGGGCCTGGCTGCCAGTCACGGCAGCAAGCTGGTGCTCCTCAATCCAGATACACAGGTGACCGGCGATGCCTTGGCGACGATGGCGGCATACCTGGCTGCACACCCCAGGGTGGGTGCCGTGGGTCCACAGCTGCGCTACCCAGACGGCACTCTCCAGTCATCGCGCCGGCGCTTCCCCACTCTGGCGACCGCCCTGTTGGAGAGCACACTGCTCCAGCAATGGTGGCATGACAACCCTGTGTTGCGCCACTACTACATGCTCGACACGCCAGACGACGCGGCACAGCCGGTCGACTGGGTTGTAGGTGCCTGCTTGATGGTGCGCCGGGAAGTCTTCGAGCAGGTCGGAGGCCTGGACGAAGGCTTTTTCATGTACTCTGAAGAGATGGACTGGTGCCACCGGATCAAGGATGCCGGCTGGGAGGTCGTCTACCTACCTGCCGCTGTGGTGATCCACCACGAGGGCAAGTCCTCCGAACAAGTCGTCGCGGCGCGCCACATCCACTTTCAGAGCAGCAAAGTCCGCTACATCCGCAAGTATCACGGCCACGCCCGCGCAGAGGCTGTGCGCATCTTCCTGCTGGCGACCTATGCCTTCCAGTGGATGCGCGAAGCGCTCAAGTGGCTGGTGGGGCACAAGCGGCCGCTCCGTGCCGGGCGCATTCGCGCCTACGGCCAGGTGCTGCGGTCGGGGTTGGTGGACGCGGCGGAACAAGCCGGGAGGGCGCACCGGCGGCCCGGCAAGGGCGAGACGGGATGAGGGTGCTCTTCGTCAGCGGCGAGTTTCCCCCGATGCAGGGCGGCGTCGGCGACTATACGCGCGAGATGGGCCTTGCACTGCGCGACCTTGGCTGTGAGGTACACGTGGCAACCTCGGCCGCTGCGGGATCGGTGCCGGGGCTGATCGTACACCCACTCATCAAGCGATGGAGCTGGGGCTGCTGGCAAGTTCTGCTAGACCTCATCCGGCGCGAGCGACCCGAGGTCGTGCACATCCAGTACCAGGCGGCTGCCTATGCCATGCACCCAGCCGTCAACTTGCTGCCGTGGCGCGTGCGACGGCTGGGGAGAGAACGGCCCAAGGTCGTGGTCACCTTTCACGACCTGAAGGTGCCCTACCTCTTCCCGAAGGCAGGCCCCGCCCGCCGGTGGATCGTGGAAGAGCTGGCCCGGCGCAGCGATGCCGTGGTGACCACCAACCGGGAAGACTGCGACAGACTGCGCCGGACGCTCACGCGCCCACCGGCCCTGATACCGATCGGATCCAACATCGCCCCGGCTCTGCCGGACGGCTATGACCGGGAGGCATGGCGCAGGCGGTGGGGCGCCGGTCTGAACGACTTCCTGCTCTGCTTCTTCGGCTTCGTCAATGCCCGCAAGGGGGTAGACCTGCTGCTTCAGGCACTGGACCTGGTACGGCTGCCCTCTAGCACCGCAGCAGGGGGGGCGAGCCAGGCCGCTTCGGAGGCCGAACCGGGGCAGGTGCGGCTGCTGATGATCGGCGGGCAGACCGGCGCGAGCGACCCCACGAATGCGACCTACCTGGCGCACATCCAGGGACTAATCGGCGAGTTGGGGCTGCAGGACAGGGTTCGCTGGACCGGGTTCCTCGAACCAGAAGAGGTCTCGGGGAGCTTCCTGGCAGCCGACTTGTGCGTCCTCCCCTTCCGCGACGGACTCTCCTTCTTGCACGGCACCCTCCATGCGGCGCTTGTGCACGGCATGCCGATCCTTACCACGCAGCCACGCGTGACGCTCCCAGAGCTGGCCCACGGGGAGAACATCTACCTGGTTCCCCGCGACGACCCGGCGGCACTGGCGCACGCCATCCTCGACCTGGCGGGCGCACCGGCGCTGCGACGCCGGCTCGGTGAAGGAGCGAGTGCCCTCTCTATGCAGTTCCGCTGGCCTGCGCTCGCCGCCGACACGCTCAGGCTCTATCGGGCAATCGCTGCCCAGTAGGCCCCAGACACGCGGGCGGCCCATTGCCCCGCAGATCATCTTCACAGCCATGCCACGACTACCCATTGAATCGCGCCGGGCGAGGCGACGCCTCTCGCCTCGCCCATGGTGACCGTGCCGGAGCAACAGCGGGCCACCTGCCTCACTTGAGCCTGGCGCCGAGCAGGTTGCAGGCACGCTTGCCCTTTGCTGCCGGGTGCGGTAGAATAGCCGCGGAGATGTCATGGACCACCCAGTCACCGCGCGCCAGGCCCGCTGGGGCCTCCCAGCCATCCTCATCCTCTACCTGGCCTTGGGGTCTCTGTATGCGATCTACACGCCCAAGTGGCAGGCACCCGACGAGCCGGCCCACTACAACTACGTCACGTTCCTGGCCAAACAGCATCGCTTTCCCATCCTCAAGATCGGCGACTATCCCGCCTCCTACCTGGAAGAGGTCAAGGCCGCGCGCTTTCCAGGGGGAATGGGCGTCGAGCCAATCCGGTACGAGTTCCACCAGCCCCCCCTCTACTACCTGCTGGCCGTGCCCGCTTTCTGGCTGGGTGGCGGAGCGCTCCTGCCCCTACGGCTCGTTTCGCTGGCCATTGGCGCGGCCCTGCTGCTGATCGTCTACTGGACCGTGGGCGAGGTTGCCCCAGGCCGGCCTCTCGTCGCCCTGGGCGCCACCGCGTTTGTGGCCTTCCTGCCAATGCATCTGGCCATGACGGCCGCTGTGAACAACGATTCACTCGCCGAGCTGCTCCTGGCGCTCGGTCTGCTTCTCACGATTCGCTACCTGAGAGACGCGCGGGTCGCCGGGGATCGCGCCGACCGAGCGCGCGAGAGGCGCCTGCTCGTTCTGCTGGGGATCACAACGGGGATGGCGTTCCTCACCAAGACTTCAGACTATGTCATCCCCCTGGTGGTGCTGACAGCCATCGCGGTTCGCCACCTCTGGCTGGAAGCGGACCCGCCCTGCTGGCGCGGCACCCTGCTGTCGGTAGCCTGCTACCTGGTTCCTGCTGCAGCGCTGGGGATGCCGTGGTGGCTCCGCAACGTCGCCCAGTATGGATTCCCCGACCTGCTCGGGCTGGGCCGTCACAATGAAGTGGTGGCTGGGCAGCTGCGCACGGCCGAGTTTGTCGCGCAGCAGGGAGCGGCACGGCTGCTCCACGATTTCGCCGTGACGACGTTCCACAGCTTCTGGGGTCAGTTTGGCTGGATGGGGGTGCTACTGGATCAACGGCTGTACCAAGCACTGGCCATTCTTTCGACCATGGCGGTGGCTGGCTTCCTCCTCTGGTTGGCGCGCGCCTGGTCGCGCCGTGCGGCAGCGCCCTCCTGGCAGATCGCGGCCGGCGTGATTCTGGCCCTGTCGGGGCTCTTGACGCTGGCAACCTACGTCTGGTACAACACCGGCTTTCTCCAGCATCAGGGGCGCTACCTCTTCCCGGCGCTGTTGCCGGTCGGGTTGGGTGTAGCGCTCGGCTGGCGTGAAGCCTTGCGGCGCGACCGCGCTCTCTGGATGGCGGCAGCCGCCCTGGCCGCCGCCCTCGGAATCGAGGTGTTCAGAGGATTGCCCACCTGGACGCTGGCCATGCTGGTTGGTCTGGCCGCATTGCTCGCTGTCCGGCGCTTCCTCCCACCCAAGTGGGACGCGGCCATCCAGGCCTGCCCCTACTTCCTGCTGCTGCCTGTCGACCTGGCCTGCCTCTTCCTCTTCATCGTCCCCCAGCTCGGCCCTCGCTAACTGCCAGGAGCATGCCGTGAAAGCCGACCTGCACGTCCACTCGCGGTGCTCTGCAGACGCCCGGTCAAGCATCGCCGGCTATGCGCGGGCGGCGGCGCGCCTGGGACTGGCCGAGCTGGGCTTCTGTGAGCATGCCGACTTTGACCCACGGGATCGCAGCTGCGGCACACTGAACTTGGAGTGCTACGATCGGGAGATAGCCGAGGCACGGTCGGCCGAGCCGCGGGTGCATCTGCGCCAGGGGGTCGAGATCACCTACCAGGCCGGCCTCTCTCCCCAGATTGGCGCTTGGCTGGCTGCACACCCTTGGGACTATGTCGTCACCTCGGTGCACCTCGTGGACTACCCGGACGGGTGGGCCATCATCTCCGAGCCCCCTGCCATCGAGGCTTACTTCCGCAGCCACGGCGTGCGGCAGGCCTACCTCCCTTACTTCGAGGAGCTGCTGAGGGCCGTTAACAGCGGGCTCGGCGATGTGTTGGGGCACCTGGACCTGGTGAAGCGGCACGGGACAGAGGTCTATGGGACATTCGATCCCGCACTCTTCGAGGAAGAGATACGAGCCGTGCTGCGGGCTGTGATCGATCGCGGCATGGCGCTGGAAGTGAACTCGTCAGGCCTACGGCAGGCGCCGTCTGAGCCCTATCCGGGGCTGACCCTGCTCAAGTGGTATGCACAGATGGGAGGAGACCGGATCACCACGGGCTCCGATGCCCACCACGTACGGCACTTGGCCCGCGGAGTCCCGCACGCCGAGGCCATGATCCGCGCGGTGGGCATCCGGACCGTGGTGACATTCGACCGGCGTCGACCGGCCTTCGTCGAGCTAGACCGGGCCGAGCCCCGCGTCACAACTGCACGGAAACAGAGCCCGGCGCCCGCCGGGCAGCCAGAGGAGGTCTACTGACATGCTGCACGGCCGATCCCACATCGAGGAGACGGAGGACAGGTTCCTGGCTCCCTATGCCATGCGCAGCCGGGATTCGAGAGGGCGCGCGTACCCCGATCATGAGCCCGATTACCGAACTGCCTTCCAGCGGGACAGGGACCGGATCATCCACACCACGGCATTTCGACGGCTCGAGTACAAGACCCAGGTCTTTGTCATCTCGGAGGGTGACTACTACCGCACGCGCCTGACCCACACCCTCGAGGTCGCTCAGATCGGCCGGACCTTGGCCCGCGCCCTGGGGGTCAACGAGGACCTCACGGAGACAATATGCCTGGGGCACGACCTCGGCCATCCCGCCTTTGGCCACTCGGGCGAGCAGACCCTCAACGCCCTCATGGCCGGCCACGGAGGGTTCGACCACAACCGTCAGACCCTGCGAATCGTGGAGAAGCTGGAGGAACGCTACCCCGCCTGGCCGGGCCTCAACCTGACCTGGGAAGCTCGCGAAGGGCTGGTGAAGCACGAGACCGACTATGACGTCAGCGATGCCGGCGCCTATGAGCCACACCTGGCCTGCTCCTTGGAGGGCCAGATTGCCAACATCGCCGACGAGCTGGCCTATACGGCCCATGACCTCGACGATGGCCTGCACTCCGGCCTCTTGAACCCGAGGGACCTGGCCGGCGTGCGCCTCTGGACCCAGCTGGTTGGGCAGCTTGAGATTCCCGGCTGTGCCGAGCTGAGCCAACTGGACCGGCACAGGTTGATCCGCACCTTGATCGGGTGGGGGGTGACCGATGCCGTGCATACCACCTCACTGCGACTCGGCGAGGAGAGGATCGACTCGGCCGCCCGGCTGAGGGAAAGGGGAAAACCGATCATCGGGTTCTCCGATCAGACGGCGACCCTGATCCGTGAGCTCAAAGGGTTCCTATACGAGCGAATGTACCGTCACTGGAGGGTCATGCGCATGGCCGCCAAGGCGCAGCGCATGCTGGAGGCGCTGTTCCACGCCTATGCCGAGGAGCCCGGACAACTGCCCGAGCCGGTGCAGCTTCGGGCGGCCGGAGGGGATTCGCTCGAGAGGGTTATCTGCGACTACATGGCGGGCATGACCGACCGCTTTGCCCTCGAGGAGTATGCCAGGCTCTTCGATCCTGCGGTGCGGGTGTAGAGGTGGCGCGGTCCGGTGCGCAACCCTTCTTGCCCCCGTGCGTAGAGTCAAGTGATGAGCGGGAAGAGCACGCTCCGGTGAGTACCAACTTGGCTCTGTGAGGTGGCAGGATGGACGTGGGAAGGGCATTCTCATTCGTAGTAGATGACAAGGATTGGGCAGTCAAGATCCTGATCGGTGCGGGGATTCTGCTGGCCGGAATCCTCTTCTCGTGGCTGTTGGTCATCCCCCTGATCGCCGCTCTGGCCCTGCTGAGCGGCTACTCGCTGGAGATCACACGCCGCGTCATCCGGGGGGATGCGCAGCTCATGCCAGAGTGGAAAGACTGGGGCACGTTGCTTGCCGATGGGCTCAGGGTGATGGTGGTTTCTCTCGTCTATGCCCTGCCAGCCATCCTGGTCGGATTGGCGCTCGGCCTGCCGGGCGGCTTGCTCGGCGACGCGAACTCGGGTACGGCCCGGGCGCTCGGAGAGCTGCTGTCGATCATCGCGACCCTCCTGAGCATTGGCTGGGGCATTGTCATCTCCTTCCTGCTGCCGGCTGCGTTCGGGCGCCTGGCCGACCAGGGGAGCCTGGCTGCAGCGCTCCGGTTCAGCGATGTAATCGGCCTGGTGCGCCGCAACTTCTCGACCTACCTGGTGACCGTCTTGATGAGCTGGGTCGCTTCGATCGTGGGCGGCCTGGGAAAGCTGGTCTGCGGCGTCGGATGGTTGGCCACGATCCCCTACAGCGCCATGGTGAACGGGCACCTGTATGGGCAGGCCTATCTGGTCGCGCGCAGCCGCACCGTCTAGCCTGCCTCGCTGGGCCACGGTTTCGTAGTGATCTGTCCAGTTCTGGACCAAGGAGGGTATGATGTTCTGTTCCAAGTGCGGCACCTCGAACGACGAGGGTGCACTCTATTGTGGCAATTGCGGCGCGACGTTGGACGCCGACGAGCAGTCTGCCGCCGAGTTGGCGGAGCCGGCTGTGGCCGCCGCTGAGACAGCCGTCGACGCCGGCACCGAAGTGATCGAGGCCGGTGTGCCCATTGTGCCGGCCCCAGAGGAAGGGGTGCCGGCTGCGCCCCCCAGGGCCGAGACGGCCCGCCTGGCCAGCCCAGAGCTGGAGATGCCGCAGCCGGCTCCTGTGCCGGCACCCGCGGTCACCCCGCGCCGGCTGAGCCCTGAGTCAGCGTTCTTGGTCGAGTTCCTGGCAGGCATTTTCGGGCTGCTTGGAATTGGCTACCTGGCTGCCGGTAAGACCAATGACGGAGTCGTCCGGTTGGTCGTGTGGCTGGTCTACACGGTCCTGGCTTGGCTGACCATCTCACTGCTTGCGGCGATCGTAGTCGGCCTGGTTTGCATCCCGTTCCAGCTGATCCTCCAGATCCTCGTCCCGCTCTGGTCGGCCAACAAGCTCAAGAGACAGCTGATTGCCGAAGGCTAGCCACCACGGCCTTCGACCGAAAGGAGAAAAGAGACATGGATTGTCCAGCATGTGGCTCCCCCAATGAGGAAAACGCTCTCTTCTGCGGGAGCTGCGGAACGACGCTGAGCCGGGCAGAAGAGGCCGCTCAGGAGACACTAGCCGAGGCCACCGCCGCGGTTGAGGCGGGCCGCGAGGAGTCGTTCGTGCCGCCGGCCACGCCCAGGGCGGTGGCTGCTCCGGCAAGGGAGCCCGAGCCCCTGTACGCCGGGCCGAGCCAGAGCGTGCCGACCAGCGGCCTGGCGATCGCATCGCTGGTGCTGGGCATCGGCGGGCTTACCTTCCTGCCACTTGTGGGCAGCATCATCGCCGTCATCTTGGGCCCCATGGCCCGCAACGAGATCCGCCGCCGCCCGGACCAGGTGTCCGGAGACGGCGTCGCCCTCGTGGGGATGATTCTGGGCTGGATCGGCATTGGGCTCACAGTCCTGGGGTTGCTGCTCTTCGGTGCAATCACCGTGTGCGCCATGGCCGGCGCCTTTGGGGCTGGCTGGCCTACCAACTAGCTCCCCAGGCTATCGAGGAGGAATCATGGAAGCACTGCTTGGGGTATTCACCGCATTCGGCCTGGCCTCGTCGGCCGGCCTCAACGCCTACATACCACTGCTGGTTGTGGCGCTCCTCGGTCGTTTCACCGACCTGATCACGCTGACGGCGCCCTGGGATGCACTGGAGAGCTGGTGGGTTATCGGGATACTGGCGGTCCTTCTCGTCGTCGAGGTCGTGGCCGACAAGATCCCGGCCGTCGACACGATCAACGACACCGTCCAGGGCTTTGTCCGGCCGGCGGCCGGTGCGATCGTCTTTGCGTCCAGCGCGGGGAGCATCAGCAACGTACACCCCGTGCTGGCGATCATCTGCGGCATCCTGGCCGCCGGAGGAATCCACGCGGTCAAGGCCACGGCCCGTCCGGTCATCACGGCCACGACCGCCGGCATGCTGAACCCGGCGGTAAGCACGGCAGAAGACGTGACGTCGCTCGTCATTTCCGTGCTGTCTATCGTGCTGCCCCTCCTGGCCCTCATCCTGCTCCTGCTCATGGTCATCTGGGTCGCACGCTGGATAGGGGGGCGACGAGCCCGCCGCGAGAGAGACGAGCTCTAGACCGTCGCCCATCCTCCGAGCCCTCCCTGCCACAGGGGAGGGCTCGGCTGCAGGTCCGGTAGCCCGGCGAACGGTTGCAGCCCCCCGCAACTGATGCTATACTCGGCCGCATGCAGGACCCGATCGTCGTCCGGCCGCTCTGCCAACCCGAGGAGTTCCGTGCTTGCCACCAGGTGCAGCGAGAAGCCTGGGCATTTCCCGACCTCCTGGTCATCCCCTACACGCAGCTCATCACCATCCAGCACAATGGGGGCATCGTCCTGGGTGCCTTTGACGGCCCGCAGTTGGTCGGCTTCGTCTTCGGCTTCCTGGGCCGCGACGAGGAGGGCATGCTCTACCTCTTCTCCCAACGGATGGGGGTCCTGCCGGCTTTCCAGGGAAAGGGGATCGGCGAGCGGCTGAAGTGGGCGCAGCGGGCATGGGCCCTGGAGCACGCGCTCGACCGCATCCTGTGGACCTACGACCCGCTGGAGACCCCCAATGCCTACCTCAACATCACCAAGCTGGGGGGCACCGTGCGCCGGTACCAACGGGACATCTATGGCGAGCACGACACGCCACTGCACAGCGGTCTTCCCACCGATCGATTTCTCGTGGAGTGGGAGCTGAGCAGCTCAAGGGTCCTGGCCCGGCATGCGTCTCCCTCGGCCTCCCAGGACACCGGTACATGGCTCGCCGAGCTGGGCCAACCCGTGAACGCGCTCTCCCAGAACGATCGGGGGCTTGCCGAGTGCGGACCAGTGGATTTCCGGCGGCAGGGTGCCGCCCTGCTGGTTGGGGTGCCGGGCCAGTGGCAGGCCCTTCGCAGGGCGAACGGCGCGCTGGCCGCAGAGTGGAGGCAGAGAACGCGCGAGCTGTTCGAGCACTACCTGGGCCAGGGGTATGCCGTCACCGGCTACGCCAGGGGCTGCGCCGCAGACGTGTTCAATCTCTACCTCATGGAGCGCTCCGTGTTGGGCGACCAGGGGCAATCTCAAAGGGGAGAGCGATGAGAGACATCGAAACGTACCTTCTGGACCGGCGGGCGGAGATGGAGGGCATGCTGGAGCGCCTCGTCATGCTCGAGTCGCCCACCTTCGACCGAGAGGCAGTCAACGGGGTTGGTGGGGCCTTGGCAGAAGCGTTCGGCGCACTGGGCGCCAAGGTAGAGCGGCTTCCCCAAGCCGGCTACGGCGATCACGTGCGCGTGACCTGGGGCGAGGGAAGCCGCCAGATCCTGCTCATGGGCCACATGGACACCGTCTGGCCCATCGGCGAGACCCGGCAGCGCCCCTTCAAGACGGCCTCCCATGGAACCGGCGCTCCGCGGACCGCCACCGGGCCGGGCTGCTTCGACATGAAGGGCGGACTGGTGATCGGCCTCTTCGCAGCAGCTGCCCTGAAGGACCTGCACCTGAGCCCTGCCCACCGCCTGGTCTTTCTCTTCAACTCCGACGAAGAGGTGGGCAGCCCCACCTCGCGCCAGGCTATCGAGACGGAGGGGAGGCGCAGCGACTACTCCCTGGTGCTGGAGCCATCGCGCGAGGACGCCCTGGTCACCTGGCGCAAGGGTGTCGGCCGGTTCGAGCTGGAGATTACAGGGGTTGCGTCGCACTCCGGCGCAGCACACGAGCGGGGCGTGAGTGCGGTACAGGAGCTGGCCCATCAGGTGCTGCGGTTGGAGGGCATGACCGACTATGGGCACGGAACCACCGTCAACGTCGGGATCGTACGGGGAGGATCGCGAGTCAACATCCGGCCCGAGTCTGCCTACGCCAATATCGACCTGCGCGTCCTGACGCCGGAGGAAGGCGAGCGCATGACCGAGGCAATCCGTGGCCTTAGCCCGGTTGACCCCAGGACCACCCTCGAGGTGAAGGGAGGTTTGAACCGGCCGCCCTGGGCACCCACCCCCGCCGGCGAGGCCCTGTTTCGGCGTGCGCGCCGTGTCGGGAGCGAGCTGGGCCTCGACCTTCATCCCGCCGGCACAGGCGGCGGCTCAGACGGCAACTTCACGGCTGCTTTGGGCGTGCCCACCCTCGATGGACTGGGGCCGGTGGGCGAGGATGCCCATGCCCTGACCGAGTGGGTGGACCTCGACTCGCTTCCGCGCCGCGCCGCGCTGCTGGCCGGGCTGCTCCTGGAACTGGGAAGATGACCATCGTCTATCTGTCCCCGCATCTGGACGACGCCGTCCTCTCCTGCGGTGGGGCCATCCGGCAGCAGGCGGCACGGGGCGAATCGGTATGCGTCATCACCCTGATCACGGCCGACGTCGCACCGGGCACTCCTCTCTCGCCCTTTGCGCAGAGGCTGCACCGCGACTGGGGAAGCCATCCACAGCCCTTCAGCCTTCGGCGCGCCGAGGATTTGGCCGCCCTGACGCTGCTGGGTGCCCGGGCGATGCACCTGGACTATCTCGACGCCATCTACCGGTCCGGATCGGACGGTTCGTGGATGTACACAGATGGAAGTCGGCTCTTTGGGCCCGTACGGGCAGACGACCCGCTGGCGCGCGAGGATGCGGGGCAGCTCGCCACGGCACTGGCCGTGCTGCTGGAATCCACCCTCTCGCCGCACGAGCCAACACAGGTCTATGCACCGCTGGCGGTGGGCGCACACGTGGATCACCAGATTGTCCACTCCGCAGGCAGGGTATTGCTGAAGAGGGGGTACCCAGTCGCCTTCTACGAGGATTACCCCTACGCCGGGAAAGACGGGGCCACAGATGCCGCCCTTGGGGCCGCTGGAGCGCAGGCGTGGCGCGTAGAGGCCCGGGCGCTCGAGGCGGCTGACGTGGAGGCCAAGGTGAGCGCCCTGGGCTACTACCGCAGCCAACTGCCGATGCTCTTCGGCGGCGGCGAGGCCATGATAGGCGCCGTGTGGTCCTTTGCGTCGACGCGTCTCCCCGGGGCAGGACTCGCCGAGCGAACTTGGCAGCCTGCAGCGCCCGCGCGACCGGCTGAACCCTCCGCACAAGGGAGCTGAGCCTTGGCAGACCTGGTCAACGTGGAGCTGACGGCTCTCGCTCATGGCGGCTCCGCCGTGGGGCGCCATGCAGGGCGCGTTCTCTTTGTCCCCTATGCCATCCCTGGCGAAAAGGTGCGCGTCGAGGTGGTGGAGACTCACGACCGCTGGGCGCGGGCACGCCTGGTAGAAGTCTTGGTGCCATCGCCACAGCGTGTCGATCCGCCCTGCCCCTACTTCGGGCCCGGGCGCTGCGGCGGCTGCCACCTTCAGCACATCGCCTACAGTACCCAGGCCGAGCTCAAGCAGAAGGTCGTCGCCGACCAGCTCGCGCGTGTCGGCGGGCTGCGCCAGGTCCCTGTCCTGGACATGATCGCGGCTGAAGACCCGTGGCACTATCGCAACCACATCACTCTGAGCCCAGTCCCATCTGCACCAGGGGGCGGGCAGGAGCCGCTTCCACCCCGCAGCCGGATGGGCTTCCTGGGCTCCGACAGCCACACGGTCTTTCCTGTGGAGGGGTGCCTGCTCGCCGATCCCCTCATCGACGAGGCGTGGTGCGCGCTTGACCTCGACTGGCCCCAGCTTCGCCGCCTGAGCCTGCGCTGCGGTTCGGCGACCGGCGACCGCATGGCGGTCTTTGAGCTGGATCGCTACATGGACTTTGAGATCGAGGTGGACCTGCCGGTGTCCTGCGTGATCCTGCTGGCCGATGGGGAGCCAGTTGTCCTGGTGGGCAAGCGCTACCTCAGCGAGAAGGTCGCCGCCCGCGAGTATCGCATCTCTGCCGGAAGCTTCTTCCAGGTGAACACGGCCGGAGCCGAGGCCTTGGTTGCCATCGTGCGCGAGTTCCTGCAGCCCAAGCTCAGCCATTCGCTGGTCGACCTCTACTGCGGGGGCGGCCTCTTTGGCCTCGCCCTCGCCGCAGACGTGGGGCGGGTTACCGGCATCGAGTCTGCCCCCACCTCGGCAGCCGACTTCCGCCATAACGCGGTGGGTCTGGAGGACGTGCAGCTGATCGAGGAGGATGCAGAGAGAGGGCTGGCTCAGCTCGAAGGCCCGGTCGACTTGATCGTGCTGGACCCACCCAGGGCCGGCGCCGGCCCGGAGGTGGTCGCCCAGATCGGCCGCCTGGCACCGCGGCGCATCGCATACGTCTCCAGCGACCCAGCCACATTGGCCCGCGATGCTCGCCTGCTCACCGGCACAGGGTATCGCCTCCTGGCAGTGCAGCCGGTCGACATGTCCCCGCAGACCTTCCACGTCGAGTGCGTGGCGCACTTTTCGCGCCAGCCGTAACGGCCGTCGGACAGCGTGAGTCCACCGTGATCCGGCCGGCCGCCCAGTTGCCCGGCGGGACACCCGGTGATAGAATGGCCACACTGTGAGCGACGACTCGGACAAGCCGTTGCATGTTGCGCTCAATGCGCATCTTTTGTCCCTGGCCGCAAGCTACCGCAGCGCGGGAATCAGTTGGTATGCTCAGAACCTTCTCCGCGAGCTGCCCGCCATTGACCCCCATATCCGCTACACCGTTTTCCTCAATGAGAAGAGGTATCAGGGCGCACCCGGCCTCCACCTGCGCCACACCCACCTTCCGGCACACCAACCCCTCGTGCGCATCTTTTGGGAGCAGTGCGTCCAGCCATGGGCGCTGGTTCGCGAGGGAGCAGACCTGCTGCACGCACTGGCCCTGGTGGGGCCAGTCGCCGGCACCCGCCCTATGGTCCTGACCATCCACGACCTCAGCTTCCTCCACTATCCCCAGAACTTTCACGCAGGCAAGAGGCTCTACCTCCGGCTCTTTACCAAGTGGTCGGTTCAGCGCGCGCAGAGGGTCATCGCCATCTCAGAATCCACGCGGCGTGACATCCTGGACCGGTATGGCGTGCCGGAAGGCAAGGTAGACCGGATCTACTATGGCGTGGATCCGATCTTCCGCCCCCTTCCTTCCGATCGGGTCGTCGAGTTCCGGGCCCGGCAGAGGCTCCCAGACCGCTTCCTGCTGTTTGTCGGCACGCTGGAGCCGCGCAAGAACGTCACGCGGCTGATAGAAGCCTACGCGCTGCTGCCCAAGGGCCGCCCGCCGCTCTACATCGTGGGCGGCAAGGGCTGGCTCTACGACGAGGTCTTTGCGCGGGTCGAAGCGCTGCACCTGGACAGGGCCGTGCACTTCGCGGGACACGTCCCAGGGCAGGAGCTTCCCTGGTGGTACAACGCCGCCGAGCTTCTGGTCTACCCTTCCCTCTACGAAGGGTTCGGTTTGCCCCCCCTGGAGGCGATGGCGTGCGGGACGCCGGTCATCACATCCGGCGTCTCCTCCCTTCCCGAGGTGGTAGGCTCGGCGGGCATCACGATAGACCCTACAGATGCCGGTGCGCTGACCGCCGCCATGGTCCGAGTGCTGGCGGAGGAAGAGATGAGGCGGGCAATGAAGGCTGCCGGGCTCGAACAGGCCAGGGCATTCTCCTGGCAGCGGGCTGCCGGGGAAACCGTGACCAGCTACCGGCGCGCCTTGGGCGGCGGAGTGCGGCGAGATGTTTGAGCGCTACCGGCGGATACTGGCCATCGCCTTGCCGGTGCTGGACGCCGTGCTGATCAACGTCGCCTTTGCCCTGGCCTATTGCATGCGGTACGACCTCCAGTGGTTTGCGGCAGTGGACCCGGCCTTCCGGGTTCCTCACAGGGCCTTTGTGCCCGTCTCACTGGCCCTGACGGGGCTTCTCCTCATCATCTACAAGATCGGAAGGGTGTACGACCAGCCTCGCGGCGCTTCCTGGTTCGACACATTCTACCGGATCCTCACCGGGACGGCCACGGGCATCATCCTGGTCGTCTTCACCTTTGTCATCTTCTTTCAGCCCCTCTACTCGCGCCTCATCTTTTTCTACGCCGCCATCCTGATCGTGATCCTCCTGGGAGCCAGCCGATCGGTCAAGCGCATCATCCTCCAGCAGCTGCGCAAGAGAGGCCTGGGCGTCGACCGCGTGCTGATCGTCGGCGCCGGCGAAGTCGGGCGCACCGTGATGCGCAACATCGTGGCTCAGCCGGCGTTGGGATACCAGATCGTAGGCTTTGTGGACGACGATCCCGAAAAGGGCGCGACCGACATAGGCCGGTTCAAGGCGATGGGCGAGACGGCCAACCTTCCGCGCTTGGTCCAGGAGCTGGCCGTCGACGAGGTCATCCTCACACTCCCCTGGATGTACCACCGCAAGATCGTGAGCATTATGGCCCAGTGCGAGCGCCACAAGGTGCGGGTCCGGATCGTGCCTGACATGTTCCAGATGTCGCTCAGCCGGCTTCAAACCGTCGACCTGGGAGGGGTACCCCTCATCGGCGTGCAGGAGATCGAGATCAGTCGCGGCAAGACGCTGCTGAAACGGGTCATGGACGTGACGATCGCACTGCTGGGACTTGTCTTCCTTTGCCCCCTCATGCTCCTGATCTCGCTTGCCATCAGGTTGGATTCGAAGGGGCCGGTCATTTTCCGGCAAATCCGCGTCGGCAAGGGAGAGCGGCTCTTCTCGATGTTCAAGTTTCGCTCGATGTGCGAGAACGCCGAAGAGGAGCAGGAAAAGCTCATGGATCAGAACGAGGCCAGCGGCCCCCTCTTCAAGATCCGCAACGATCCCAGGGTGACCCGGGTGGGACGCTTCCTGCGCCGCACGAGCCTCGATGAGCTGCCGCAATTCCTCAACGTCCTGCTGGGACAGATGAGCCTTGTGGGCCCACGGCCCGCCCCTCCGTCGGAAGTTCAGCGCTACCAGCCGTGGCACAAGCGCCGCCTGGAGGTGTCGCCGGGTCTCACAGGCCTGTGGCAGGTCTCAGGCCGCAGCGAGCTGACCTTTGACGAAATGGTGCTGCTTGATCTATACTACATCGAGAACTGGTCGCCCGGGCTGGATCTCCAGATCCTGCTTAGGACCGTGCCCCAGTTCTTCTTCGGCAACGGCGCCTATTAGTGTGGCTTCCCCCCGCTTATGTGGGGTGGGGTAAATCCTGAAACCCTTTGGAGGTGAACGAGATGTGGCGATGTGGTGCGTGTGGATACGTGTGGGATGGGGAAGAAGCCCCGGATGAGTGCCCCAAGTGCGGTGCACCCAAAGAAAAGTTCTCCCAGATCGAGGAAAAGGCTGCGGAGCTGATCGAGCGCTCGCGCTTTACCAACAGCTTGCACATGCAGCTCTTCGGCCTGCTGGAACAGGTCATGGATGTTGCCGAGGAGGGGATCGACGACAACCTCGATCCCATGTGTGTCAAGATCTTTGAGCGGTCTCTCGGCATGGCCGAGACGCTGACACAGTCGATCAAGGCCGAGCTCCAGGGCCACATGAACAAGGGGAAGTGGGGCTAGCTCCTTCCTGGCCAACGTAAGGCCGGCACAGAAGGGCTAGGGCGGGATTCTATCCCGCCCTAGTCCGGTGCACCCTCCACCAAGCGGCCCATCTGCACGTTCCAGACGCAGCAGTGCCACAAAAAGTCGGCCGGAAAGACATGCAGGTCGGTCGCCGTGATCAGCGCCTGGTCAAGGCCCTCGCCCAGGCGGTTCAGAAGGAAACGCTGGCGGCGGATATCCAGCTCTGATAGGATGTCGTCCAGCAGCAGCACCGGCTGCTCTCCTGTCTCCCTGTGCATCAGCTCCACCTCAGCCAGCTTCAGCGCGAGCGCCGCGGTGCGCTTTTGTCCCCGTGAACCGTAGACACCGGCATCCATGTCGTCGATCAGGAAGCGCACCTCATCCCGGTGGGGGCCGACGAGCGTCACCCCGGAAGCCAGCTCGCGCCGCCGCTGCGCTTCCAGCTGAGCTTGAAAGGCGGCCTTGACCTCCTCGGCCCCTGCTTGCTCCTCATGCTCGACGCTTGGCAAGTAGCGGAGGCGGAGCCGCTCTGCCCCGTCGGTCAGCTCCCCGTGGACACGGTGAGCCAGCTCGTCGAGGACGACCAGCGCCCGCCGGCGGCAGACAACCAGGTGGGCGCCGTCCTTGATCAGACGCTCATCCCAGAAGGCCAGCTGACCGGCATCCCCGCCGCGCTCGCCAAGGTCACGAAGGAGGGCGTTGCGCTGGGTGACGACCTCGTTGTAGCGCGCCAGGGCCGCGCAGTAGGGAGGATCGATCTGGCATAGGGTCACGTCCAGGTAGCGGCGCCGCAGGCCGGGCGCCCCGTACACCAGCGCAATGTCCTCGGGCAGGAAGAGCACCACATTGAGGTGCCCCAACAGGTCCATTGCCCGCTTGGGGACGCCGTTAAGCCGGATCTGCTTCCGGAAGCGTCCCCCGTTGTTCGCCTCCTGCGTCAGGGTGATCTCGATGGCCAAGTCGCGCTGGCTCCCCGGCCCAGGCGGGGTCGACGAGGGTCCAGCGTGGCGCGACACCCGCCCCACCAACCGCGCGTACGGGAGCGGCTCGTGCTCGGTCACCAACCGGTTGACCACCTCACGATCGGTGCCGGCATGGGGTGAGCGGGACGTCGCCAGGTAGAAGACGGCCTCCAGCAAATTGGTCTTGCCCTGGGCGTTGTCTCCCAGCAAGACGGTGACCCCAGGGGTCAGATCCAGGTCCAGGCGGACGTAGTTGCGAAAGTTGTGCAGCGACAGGTGGGCCAGGTGCATGGCCGGATTGTAGCACAGGTGGGCTCCCTATGGCGATCCGAGTGAGGTGTGTTGCCGTTCTGCCCGGTTTGTGGCACAATTCGCTGTGGGCGAGGGGCCAGCTGGCCTGTGCCCAAAAGGGAGGGACCTCCACGAAGCCTATGTGCGCCAAGAGCCATAACCGGTTCCTTGTCTGCCTTGTCCTTGTTGCCGCTTTGCTCGCTACCCTGCTGGCCGGCTGCGCCTCCCGGCCCACCGGCCAGCTCCGCTACGGGCTCACACTGGCTCCCTCGGGGATCGATCCCCACGTGAACGCATCCTCGGAGCTGGGTATCCCCCTCACCTCGGTGTACGACACGCTGATCTACCTCGACCCGGAGACCGGCGAGTTCGTCCCGGGCTTGGCCGAGCGGTGGGAGATATCCGGCGACGGCCTAGCGTACACCTTCTACCTCAAAGAGGGGGTCAAGTTCCACGACGGAACTGCCTTCGACGCCGAGGCGGTCAGGTTCAACCTGGACCGGATCACGAGCGAGGCGCTGGCTTCGCAAAAGGCCAGGTTCATGCTGGGCCCCTATGACAGGACCGAGGTGGTCGACGACGGCACCGTCCGCATCCTCCTCAAGCAGCCCTATGCGCCTCTTATGGACTCCCTCAGCCAAGTTTACCTCGGCATGGCCTCGCCCGCTGCGGTCCAGAAGTGGGGGGCGGACTACCAGCTTCACCAGGTAGGGACCGGACCATTCGTTATGGCCGAGTACCTGCCCGGAGATCATCTACTGCTCAGGCCGAACCCTGACTACGATTGGGGGCCGTCGGTCTACCGCCAGCGCCGCGCCAGGCTGGCCGAGATCGAGTTCCGCTTCTTCACCGATGCGGCCACCCGCTCCCCCGCCCTGGAGTCGGGCGAGGCGGACGTCATGGGTGAGATCCCGCCGCAGGACGCCAGGCGGCTCGAGTCGAGCACCGATCTCAAGGTTCAGGTGGTGCCCATCCCAGGCGTCTCACTCATGTTCTTCCTGAACATGACCCGCCCTCCGCTGGATGACCTTCGTGTCCGGCAGGCGCTGCTCTACGGGACCGACCGGAAGGCGATCATCTCGACGGTGTTCCAGGACCTGTCGCCGCTGGCGTATGGCCCGCTGGCAGCCAACACCCTGGGGTACGACCCGGCCGTGCAGGGCTACTACCCCTACGACCCCGAGAAGGCCGCAGACCTCCTCGCCGAGGCCGGCTGGGCCGACTCGGACGGCGATGGCACATTGGACAAAGGAGGGCAGCGCCTGGTCCTGGATGCAGTCCTGATGGGTTGGGGCTCGATGCCCGAGGCGAGCCAATTGATGGCCTCGCAGTGGCAGGCACTGGGCGTCCAGGTCGAGAGCCGGGTCGTCAGCTACTCCGAAGCGCTCCAGATTGCCGGGGAGGGCATGTACCACCTGATCCCATTCAACCTCTCGGGCAGCGATCCCGACATTCTCCGCAAGTTCTTCCACTCGACGGCCAGTTTCAACTGGTCTCGGACCAACGACGCTGAGATGGACGGTTGGCTGGACGAAGCCTCCCGGCTGACAGACCGCGCGCAGAGGGTCACCCTCTACGGCCGGGTTCAACACCGGGTGATGGAGCAGGCCCTGATCCTGCCCATCCGCGACTATGTCAACCTGAACGGCGTGTCAAGCCGTGTGCAAGACCTGCGCTACGACGGCCAGGGCTGGTTCCCATGGCTCATTGACGTAGGGCTCGCGCCCGCCGGCAAATAGAGGAGGCCGGTTCTCGGCAGGCGCCGGAAACGACATGCCGCGGCCGGCCGGCTCGGCCCAGGTGAGGGAATGGCCGCCAGGTACTTCTTCAGGCGTGCTCTCGGGGCGATCTTTGTCCTCTGGCTGGCAGCGACCCTGGCCTTTGTCGCCCTCAAGCTGACCCCGGGCGATCCCGCCCAGGCGCTGCTGGCGGCCTCGGGCGCTACGCCGGCGGAAATCGCGGAGCGGCGGGCGCATCTGGGGCTCGATGATCCCCTTCTTCTCCAGTACGGCCGGTATCTGGCTGAGCTGGTCCGCTTGGATCTGGGCGAGTCGTGGCTTCATGGCCGGCCGGTCGGGCGGATGATCGTGGAGCAGCTTCCCTCCACACTCGCGCTGGCGCTTGCCGCGACGGCTGTCGCCGTCCTGTTGGGGTTGCTCTTGGGCCTGCCGGCTGCCCTCCGCCGCGGCACTTGGCTCGATACGCTCGCCACAAGCTGCGCAGTGATCGGCCTCTCCACACCCACCTACTGGTCCGGCCTGCTGGCCATCCTCGTCTTTTCGCTCTACCTGCGCTGGTTCCCTTCCGCAGGCCAGGGCTCGCCGGCCCACCTGGTCCTTCCGGCAGCCGTGCTTGGCTTTGCCATGTCGGGGGCAATCGCGCGAGTTGTGCGCGCCCAGGTGGCCGAGGTGTTGAGCGCGAACTATGTGATCGCGGCCCACGCCAAGGGGCTGACCCCGCGCCGGGTCCTCTTTGTCCACATCCTGCGCAACGCCATGGGGCCTGCGCTGGCAGTCACTGCACTGCAGTTTGGGTTCATGCTGAGTGGCGCCGTCGTCACCGAGTCGGTCTTTGCGCGGCGCGGCCTCGGTAAGCTGGTCGTCCAGGCCATCATCTGGCGCGACCTGCCCGTCGTCCGAGGGGTGATGCTGGTGGCAGCGATTGCCTTTGTGCTCACCAGCCTGGTGTCGGACCTAGCCCGCGGGTGGCTCGACCCCCGGCTCCGCGAGGAGCAGCAGTGAGCGCTCGGGCAGTGGGCCGGCGCCGGCGCCGCGTCCGCCTGGTGCCGGCTGTGGCGGCAGCCTGGCTGCTGCTTGCCGGAGCCATGGCACTCCTGGCCCCAGGCCTGGCGCCCGAAGGGCCCATGACGGCCGACCCGGCCCGTGCGCTGCTGCCGCCGGGGGCAGGCAGCCCCCTGGGGACCGACTTCCTGGGGCGCGAAGTCTGGGTGCGGCTGGTCTGGGGCGCGCGGTTGACGCTCACCGTTGGGGCGGTCGCTGCCGGCCTGGCCGTCGCCATCGGGCTGCCCCTGGGGCTGGCGGCAGGGAGCCTGGGTGGGTGGGTAGATTCTCTGCTGATGCGGCTGGTGGATGGGCTGTTGGCCTTTCCGGGGCTCCTGCTCGCTATGGCGGTGATGGCCATCCTCGGCGTGGGCATGGAGTCGGCTGCAATCGCCGCCGGCCTGGCGGCCGCGCCGGCCTACGCGCGGGTGGCTCGAAGCGTCGCCCACGAGGTGCGCATCCAGCCCTACCTCGATGCCGCGCGGGCCGTCGGCTGTAGCCCGTGGCGCATTGCCATCCGCCACATCCTGCCAAATGCCGGCCCGGCCCTGGTTTCCTTCGCCGGCGCGCAGCTCGGCTCGATCCTGCTCATGATCGGTGCACTGAACTTTCTCGGGCTCGGCGATTCGCCCGGAAGCCCAGAGTGGGGTATGATGCTGGCCGACGGGCGGGGATACCTGCGCCAGGCGCCATGGGCGAGCCTCTTCCCGGGGTTGGCCTTGACCCTGACTGTCCTTGCGGTCAACCTGCTGGGTGACGCGTGGGAATAGGCCGTCCTCAGCGTATCGATAGTGGGGGACCAATGACTCAAGAACTGGACGACTTGCTCCAAGCCGCCGGCCCGCTGATTGAGCTGGCGATCGCGGAGGACATAGGGCCGGGCGATGCCACCGGTGAGATGCTGCCGGCCGCGCAGCGCCTTCGCGGCGAGGTCACCGTCAAAGCAGCCGGCGTTTTGGCCGGGCTGCCGGTCATGGAGGCGGTCTTCCGCCGCATCGACCCGTCCGTCGAGTTCACCCCGCTCGCAGCCGACGGCCAGGAGGTCGTCCCCGGCGAGGTTGTCGCCGAGGTGCGCGGCCCGGCCCGGGGCCTCCTGGCGGCCGAGCGGACCGCGCTGAACTTCCTGCAGCGCATGTCGGGTATCGCCACGCTGACGAGGCAGTTTGTGGATGCCGTCGCCACCACCCACGCGGCCATCCTGGACACGCGCAAGACAGTCCCCGGCTTTCGCGTCCTCGACAAGTACTCCGTGCGCATGGGTGGCGGGCGCAACCACCGCGCCGGACTGTACGACATGATCCTGGTCAAGGACAACCACATCGAAGCCGCCGGGGGCATCTCGCCTGCGATCCGCCTGGCTCGGGCACTGCACCCCGAGCTGCCCATCGAGGTCGAGGCAAAAAACCTGGCGGAGCTGCGCGAGGCGCTGCGCGCCGATCCGCCCCTCGACCGGATCATGCTGGACAACATGGATTTGGAGACGATGCGCGAAGCCGTGCGGATCACGGCCGGCAGGGTCGAGCTGGAAGCCTCGGGTGGCGTCACACTCCAGACCGCCGGTGCGATTGCCGCCACAGGGGTCGACTGCATCTCGGTGGGCGCACTGACCCACTCGGTGCGAGGGCTCGACATCAGCCTAGAGGTGACCGGCGAGGCCGGCGCAGGCCGCCCGGCCGCCGGCTCGCCCGGCGAGCGGGCCGCAGCACTCAAAGCAGCGCTCGGCCGCCGTGCCGTTATCCTCGGTCATCACTACCAGCGCGAAGAGGTCCTCGCCCTGGCCGACCTCAGAGGCGATTCGTTCCAGCTGGCGCGCGATGCCGCCCTGGCGGACGCCGAGTTCATTGTCTTCTGCGGCGTCCACTTTATGGCCGAGACGGCCGCGGTCCTCGCCCGGCCCGGGCAGGCGGTTATGATCCCCGACCCATCGGCGGGCTGCTACCTGGCCGACACGGCCAATCTCGAAGACGTCGAGCAGGCCTGGGCTCACCTCAATGCAGTGTTGGGCGACGCAGAGGCCCAGGTCACCCCCGTGACCTACGTCAACTCCACAGCCGAGCTCAAGGCCTTCTGTGGCTGCCATGGGGGCATCGTGTGCACCTCCAGTAGTGCCGAGCGGGCGCTCACCTGGGCACTGGCACAGCGCCCCCGCGTCTTTTTCTTCCCCGACCAGCACCTGGGACGCAACACCGCGCGGCACCTCGGCATTCGCCTGGAGGAGATGCTGCTGTGGGACAGACACCGCTCGCCGGCGGCCGAGTCGATCCTCGCGGCGCGAGTCGTTCTCTGGCCCGGCGCCTGCAACGTGCACCAGCGCTTCCTGCCAGAGAACATCGCCAGGGTGCGAGTACGCTGGCCCGGCATTCGCGTGCTGGTCCACCCAGAGTGCCGCGCGGACGTCGTGGAGCTGGCCGACGGCGTAGGCTCCACCTCGCACATCATCCAGCAGGTAGAAGCCGCGCCGCCCGCAACGCAGTGGGCAATCGGCACCGAGAGCCACCTGGTCCACAGGCTGCAGGCAGAGCATCCGGAGCAGACCATTGTCTCCTTGGCCCCCATCCCTCCCTTCTGCCGCACCATGGCGCAGACCACCCTCAGAAGCCTCACCGCTCTGCTCGAGGCGCTGGCCGCGGGCAGGATCGTAAACCGGGTCACTGTAGAGGCGGAAACCGCGCGCTGGGCAAGGGTGGCCCTCGAGCGCATGCTGAGCGTGTAGCGGGATGCACCAGGAACAAGGCAGAAGAATGGACAACGCACAAGGCACAACCCACGAAGAGCGCGACACGGGCCACGAGGTCCAGGGCGCACCTGCGACCTGTGCCTCGAGGATGGAGAACTGCACATCGACGGACGTCCTGGTCATCGGCAGCGGCATTGCCGGGCTCGCCGCGGCCCTGCAGCTGGCACAGGACAGGCAGCGACAGGTATCAGTCATCACGCGGGCAGCGAACGCCGAGGAAACCAACACCCGCTATGCCCAGGGAGGCATCATCGCCCGGGGAGACGGCGATTCGCCCGAGCTGCTGGCTCAGGATGTCGTCGCAGCCGGAGCCGGGCTGACCCTTCCCTCGGCCGCCCAAATCTTGGCCGAAGAAGGGCCCGCCCTGGTGCAGCGCCTGCTGGTGGAGGAAGCGGCGGTACCCTTTGACCGCAACGCGAGAGGTAGGCTGGCCTATGGCCGCGAGGGCGGGCACTCGCTCAGCAGGGTGCTCCATATCGGCGACATGACCGGCCTGGCGATCGAGCAGGGCTTGCTGGCGCGCCTGCGGCAGTGCCCCAACGTCACCCTGCTGACCGGCACCACGGCAGTCGACCTGATCACCTCCCCTCATCACCTCCTCGACCCGCTGGCCGTCTACGAGCCGGTGGCCTGCCACGGGGCCTACCTCCTCGACCGGCAGACGGGAAGCGTGCAGAGAGTGCTGGCCGCAGCCACTGTGCTCGCAACCGGTGGCTTGGGCCGCATCTATCGCTACACCTCAAACCCTGAAGGTGCGCGCGCCGATGGCTTGGCAATGGCGTACCGGGCCGGAGCGCGCATCATCAACGCCGAGTATGTCCAGTTCCATCCCACGACCCTGGCCCTCCCGGGATCAGACAACTTCCTCATTTCAGAAGCCGTCCGCGGGGAGGGCGCGCGCCTCTACACGCCGGACGGCCGCCACTTCATGGAACACTACTCCCCCAAGTGGGGAGACCTCGCACCCCGCGACGTGGTCGCTCGCGCGATCCACAGCGAGATGATCACCCACAACTACCCACACGTGCTGCTTGACCTGGTCGGCCAGATGGCGCCGCAGAGGATCCGCGAACGCTTCCCGACGATCTATGCCACCTGCCTGAAGGCAGGGGTCGACATCACAGCCGAGCCGGTCCCGGTTGTGCCCGCCGCCCACTACTTCTGCGGCGGGGTCATGGTCGACGCTTGGGGGCGCAGCACCATCACCGGCCTGTACGCCGTCGGCGAGGTCAGCTGTACCGGGGTTCACGGCGCCAACCGCCTGGCCAGCACCTCGCTCCTCGAGGGGCTGGTGTGGGGCGACCGGGCCGGGCGCGACATCCGGACCCGCACCGACCTCCGGCGCGTGCCTGAGCAGCAGGTGCCCTCCTGGGAGGGAGTGGGCAACGGCTCGCCCGCCGATCCCGTTCTGCTGTACCGCGATAGCCGGACGATCCAGCACACGATGTGGCTCTACGTGGGGCTGGCGCGCAACACCCGCCGGCTCGCGCGTGCGCTGCGGGAGCTGAGCCACCTCTGGGAAGAGATCGACGGCTTCTACCGGGCGACCCGCCTGAGCGATGAGCTGATCGGCCTGCGCAACATGGCGCAGGCTGCCTGGGTGGTGACACGCGCCGCATGGCACAACCGCGGCTCGCGGGGGTGCCACTTCCGCGAGGACGCGCAGCCAGGGCACTTGGCCGGGCTGGACGACATGCAGGCGCCCGAGGGTCCAGGGATCTACGAATAGATCGAAAGGAACATGCGGCATGCCCTTTTCGCAGCCGGTCACCAACTTGATCCGCCAGCGCTTTTCGTGCCGGCGCTACCTGGACACGCCCATCAGTGGCGGCGAGCGCAGCCGCATCGAGGCTTTCCTCGCGGCCCACACCTCCGGCCCACTGGGCACCACAGCCCGCTTCCACCTGGCCGCCGCCACCGAGGAAAGCCGCCGGTCGCTAAAGGGCCTGGGCACCTACGGCACCATCCGCAACCCCACCGCCTTCCTCATCGGTGCGAGCAGGCCGGGAGAAAAGAACCTGGAGGGTTTTGGCTATCTGGTGGAAGAGGCCGTGCTGTGTGCCACCGACCTCGGGCTGGGGACCTGCTGGCTGGGCGGCTTTTTCACCCGCAGTAGCTTCTCGCGTGCCATCCAGTTGGGCAAGAAGGAGTCGATCCCCGCGGTCATCGCCATGGGATACAAGGCGTCTCCCGCGGCCGAAGAGGGGGACCTGTTCCGCCAGATCGCACAGGGGGCGCGCCGCCTGCCCTGGGGACAGCTCTTCTTCGACGGCGCCTTTGGCGTCCCCCTGTCACCCGACAAGGCCGGATCGTTTGCCGAGCCGCTCGAGATGGTGCGCTTGGGGCCTTCTGCGTCGAACAGGCAGCCATGGCGCGTCGTGCAGAGCTCGGCCGGCTTCCACTTTTACCTGCAGAGGTCGCACGGCTACCGCGACATGATCCGGCTGGCGCGCGTTGCCGACATCCAGCGGGTCGATCTTGGCATCGCCATGTGCCACTTTGGCCTGACGGCCGCCGAGCTGGGGCTGCCGGGCACCTGGCAGGTCCGCGACCCGGGCATCCAGCAGCCCGACCGCCAGGCCGAGTACCTGGTCACCTGGTCCCTGTGATGGGCCGGTCATCCCTCGCACCGCTCAGAATGGCAAGGGTAGCCTAGCGTGATCCAGATCCGGCAGCTTCCCGCCTCGGATATCGCCCGGCTTGCCGAAGTCGACCGCTCCGAGCATGTGCGCGTAGGCTATACCTGCCGCGATGGGGTGCTCCAGGCCAGAGAGGTCGACTGGCGCGTGCCGGCTTGGCGCACGGAGGGTGAGGGCCCTCACAGCCTCCGGGCGATGGTCCGGTCCTGCACTGAAGCCCTGGAGGCGGGCGGCATCCTGCTGGGCGCACTCGACGGCGAGCGATTGGCCGGCGTCGCGATCCTCCGACTGCGCCTCACCCAGCGCATGGCGCAGCTCGCCTTCCTGCACATCAGCCGGCCCTATCGCCGGCAGGGGATCGCGGCGCGATTGCTGGCGGAGGCGTCGCGGCTGGCGCGCTTGGACGGCGCCCGCACGCTGTACGTCTCAGCCACCGAGTCCGGGTCGGCGGTCGGGTTCTACCTCAGCTAAGGCTTCCGGCCTACCTCCACGCCCGATCCGGGGCTCTTGGCCCTCGAGCCGGACGACATTCACATGATCAAGGAGCTGTGAAGGATGAAGCCAAGGGCAAACGGCGTCTGGCCGTGGATTGCAGGGTTGGCCGCAGGCGCCGCGGTGGCCGGGGGCTGGCAGGTCTACCGGCGCAGGCCGCGAGAGCGCAGCGCCGGCTTTGAGGGGCTCGACGACCCCGAAGTGGCACGCGCCTTCGGGCGCATAGCCCGGCTGCCCCAGTTCTGGCTGCTGCGCAGGATCGCCATCCGGCGCGCTCTGGCACTGAAGCGGGAGGGACACGCGGCAGACCTGGGCTGCGGGCCGGGTGACCTCGTGCTCGAGCTGGCGAAGCGGGAGCCCGCGCTGCGCGTGACCGGCATCGACCTGTCGCCCGAGATGCTGGCCCAGGCCGCGGCGCGGGCCGAAGGTGCGGGCATGGGCGACCGGGTCGACTTCTGGCCCGGCGATGCGCAGAGCATCCCCTTTCCCGACGGCTCACTCGACCTGGTCGTCAGCACGCTGTCGCTGCACCACTGGTCCGCCCCTGTTGCCGCATTCGACGAGATTGCCCGCGTCATGCGCCCGGGAGGGGCATTTGTCATCTTTGACCTCCGGCGCGACCTGGCAGCACCCTTCTACCTGCTGATCTGGTTCGCAACCAACGTCGTCGTGCCTGCCGCACTGCGCCGTGTCAACGAGCCGCTGGGCAGCCGCAACGCCTCCTACACGCCGCAGGAGGCCGCCGCACTGCTGGCACAGTCCCGGCTGCGCGGCTGGCGCGTGACGCACGGGCCACTTTGGCTGACGCTGGAGGGGATCAAGCCGCCGAGCTCGGTAGTGTAGCCCCTTGCGGGCGATAGGGCGGGCTCGGCCGGGACAACACCCAGCGTGGGAGCCGGGTGTGGAAGCCCAGCCTGCGAGGAGAGCTTTTTCTGCGGCGCGATCCATGCTGCGCTGTGGGCGGAAAGGAGCCCCGCTATGCCACAGAAAACGGTGATCATCATCGGGGCCGGACTCGCTGGCCTGTCGGCCGGCGTGTTTGCCCAGCTCAACGGCTACCAGAGCCGCATCCTGGAGCATGGCTCGCAGCCCGGCGGCGTCGCTGCGTGGTGGAAGCGCGGCGACTACCTCTTCGACGGCGGAATTCACTTTGCCATGGGGCACACGCCCGGAACCGGGTTCTACCGGCTGTGCGAGCAGCTCGGCATATCCCCGGCCGTCAACATGGTCGACATCGAGACGTATGGGCGCTTCGTGCACCAGCCGAGCGGCTGGAGCGTGACCATGACGCGCGACCTTGACCGGCTGGCGGCCGACCTCAAGGCGCGCTCGCCGGCCGACGCGCGCTTGGTCGATGAGATCGTATCCGCCGCGAGAGGCATGCAGGGCTATGACCTGGGCGGGCTGGCCATGAGCGCCCCGCCCGAGATGTCGGGCCCGCTCGACCAGCTCGGCCAGATGTGGGCCATGCGCAAACTGCTGAAGTACATGGTGGGCAGGCTGGGCCGGCCGATGTCCGACTATGTCCAGGGCGCCCGCGACCCGGTGCTCCGCCTCTTCCTCGAAAACCTCTTTCTGCCGCAGTCCCCCGTCTTTTTCGTCGCCATGCTGCTCGCCATGCTCGCCGACGGCCAGCTCGCCTTCATCGAGGGCGGCTGCGAGGCGTACGTGGGGGCCATCGAGCAGCGCTACCGTGCGCTGGGCGGCGAGACTACCTACCGCGCAACGGTGATGGAGATCCTGGTCGAGAAGGGCCGCGCCGTCGGGGTGCGCCTCGCCGATGGGAGCGAGGTCCGCGCAGACGCCGTGATCGCCGCCTGCGACGGCCGCAGCGTCCTCTTTGACATGCTGGGCGGCCGCTATATGACCGAAAAAACCCGGCAGCACTACGCCACATGGCAGACCTTCAAGCCGCTCCTCATGGCCACCTTCGGCGTCGCGCGCCTCTTCCCCGGCGAGCCGGCCTTTACCACAGTGATCCTGGATCGGCCCTTTGCCATCGGATCCGAGACTATCCCCGGCCTCTTCATCCGGCTCTTCAACTACGGAGAGGGCTATGCCCCCCCCGGTAAGTCGGTTCTCCAGGCCACGAGCGAGAGCGGGTGGGAGCACTGGAACACCCTGCGCGGGCAGGACCCGGCTCTCTACCGTGCGGAGAAGCGGCGGGTAGCAGGGGAGATCCTGGATCGGTTGGAGGTCCTCTATCCCGGCCTCTCAGGACAGGTCGAGGTATCCGACGTCGCCACGCCCTACACCACCTGGCGCTACACGCGCAACCACGAAGGGGCGTGGGAAGGCTGGCTGATGACGGCGCAGGCGATGCGTACCTCCATTGAGCGCACGCTGCCCGGGCTGGAGCGGCTCTACTTGGCCGGCCAGTGGGTCATGCCGGGCGGCGGCGTCCCGCCGGTGCTCTACTCGGGCCGCCACGCCGTGCAGCTCCTCTGCCGCGATGACGGAATGACAGGACTGCCCTGATTCCCAGCGTCCCCCAATCCCGGCAGTCATGCTCGACCCTCGCCTGCCGGGATGGGGGGCAGCGCCGCTGCCCCGGGCCGGTCACTCAGGCGCCCGGGTAAGCGCCTTCTTCAGGAAGTACTTGCTGTAGCCCTCAGGATAGTCGTCTAGGGCGGCGAACACCTCGTAGCCCAGCCTCTCGTAGAAGGGCCTGGCCTCAAAACTGTAAGTGTCGACGTGGGCGTGCTTGCAGCCGAGGCGCGCGGCCTCCCGCTCGAGCCGGCCTATCAGCTCCCTCCCGTGGCCCCGGCCGCGCAGCCCCTGTTCGACCCACAGCAGCGAGACGTACAGCCAGCCGCCGAACAACTCGCCTACTGCGCCGCCGGCGACGTTGCCCTCAGGGTCGCGGAGAAAGAGGCGCAGCGAGCGGCCTAGCTCGACCGGCCCAAGGTGATGGAGAATGTTCCGGCCCAGTCCCTCCAGCAGAGCGACCATGCCCTCCTCACTGGCCTCAATTGCCTGGGGGCTGTCGCACAGCTGAAACGAGTAGGTATAGCCGCCTGACGCGTGCGTGGTCAACCCAGGACTTTCTTCAGAGCCCCGTAGGAGATGACTTCGCCGATCCTCTCCACGAACCGGATGTTCTCCGGGACGCCGCTGGCCAGAGAGCCTCGGAAGAGGACCGGGGTAAAGTCGAGGTCCAGCGCGCCTTGATAGGTAGCCAGCACGCAGTGCTCGGCGCAGAAACCGGTGATAATGACCGTGTCTACGCCGAGCGTGCGGAGCTCGTCCGCGAGCGGGGTCTTGTTGAACGAGTTCCCGTGAGTCTTGTGGATGTGAAGGTCTGTCGGAAGGATCGCCAGCTTGTCGGGCAGGTCAAATCCGCCTTCGCCAGGCACGAGCTTGTCCGCTTGGTTCATGTGCTGGACAGAAACGACGGGCAGCCCCTTCGCCCTGAAGAGCTCGATGGCCGCGTTGATGTACTCGACGGCGACGTTGAGAGACTGGGTGGTGACGGCGTCGATCTCAAAAAAGGCCTTCTGGACATCGATTACCAGCAGAGCCGGCTTCATGGGTATCTCCCCTCCTTGTACAGAGTGCCGCGGGTCGGCCTTGCGGCTGGCCTAAGCTGCGTCCGGTCGGAGCGCTGTGCAGGGTCGGCATGGGAAGCGTGGGAGCGCACCCCAATCCCCGCGATGTCCGCCGGCCCCGGGACGCCGCGCGGAGCGAGCACGGTGGCGCAGGCAAGCGGCTACCGATCCTGGGGGACCTTGCGACGGCTACGTCCCGCGGCGCGTCACCGGCCGAGCAGGACGAGGGCGCGGCTCAACACGGGCGTGTGAGCAGTGGAAGGCTGCACATTCGGCACATCCGGGCGCTCAGGGCCCGCGCTCAGGGATTGCTCTTTGGCTGCTTGTCTTTCTTCTTCTTGGCGTCTTTCTCCTTCTTGGCTACCTTTTGCTTCTGCACCTTACTCTTGTTCTTGTCACCCTTGTCTCCCATCATGGCCCCTTTCGTTAGGCATGCATCGCTGTGGCGTGCGTGATCATCCGCCCGTCGACCGCTGTCTCGGCGGTGGACGGCTCCATAATACCGCCAAACGGCGCAGGACGCAAGAAAGGGGCGGCAGAGTCGAGGGGACCAGGGCGCCTCCCGTCCCGTCAATCCACTCCCAACCCGCATCCTCCCATGCACGATGGACGCGCCGCCAGTCTCGGCGGCGTCGCAACCGTCCCCCGCGACCCTGGCTGGCGATGGGCGATAGTCGTTTCTGGGATTTCGGGCATTTCGGGATAGTACCCTGAGATTCGTGTCAGAGTGTCAGAGTTCGGCACAAAACACCGCAGGGCCACACCCCAGAAGACATCAGAACGATGCCCCAAAGCCATGCGCCCCTCCCACCTTGCAGCCCACCCAAAAGTCGCTATAATTGGCTGCTACCAATCTTACTTCCGAGGTTTAGGTCATGCCGAAACGAACATGGCAGCCCAAGGTCCGGCGACGCCAGCGCGTCCACGGATTTCGGGCTCGGATGAGCACCCGGGGCGGGCGCCAAGTGCTGAAGGCCCGGCGCGCCAAGGGCCGGCAGCGCGTCGCAGTCTAGCATTGGCCTCCATCAGGCTGCGGCATATGCACCACGGGCCGGCGCGTAGATGCAGAAGAGGCTTCGGCTGCGGGACAGCGACAGCTTCCAGGCCGTCCGCCACAATGGGCGCGCCCTGCTCCACCCTTTGCTTGTCCTCTCATGGGCGCCAAACGGCCTGGAGTACAGCCGCTTTGGCTTCTCCGTGGGACGGCGCATAGGCAAAGCCGTGAAACGCAACCAGGTCAAGCGCTGGATGCGCGAATCGGTGCGCCTGCGGATCAAGAACGCCGAGATCGCTGCCGGCTGGGACGTCGTCCTGGTGGCGCGCCACCCTGCGCGCGAGGCGACCTTTGCCGACGTTGACCAGGCGATCGGCCTGCTGCTGCGCCGGGCGGGCTTGGCGGGCGGACTGTCGTGAGATACCTGCTTCTGGGACTGATCCGGCTGTACCAGTTGACCCTCTCCAGGATCCTGCCGCCCTCCTGCCGCTTCTACCCTTCGTGCTCGCACTATGCCTACGAAGCGGTCCGGCGCTTCGGACCGCTCACCGGCGCCTGGATGGCCGTCAAGCGCTTGGGGCGATGCAATCCCTTCCATCCCGGTGGTTACGATCCCGTCCCGGAACGATAACCCGGACTCTCGAGGAGGAATGAGTTTGAAGCACACGAGCCGTATGTTGGGGGCCGTCGCCCTGCTCACTCTGCTGGCGCTGGTCCTGTCTTCTTGTGGGGCTGCACCGGTGTCGCAGGACTGGCCTGACCTGGCTGTCGAAGGCGGCATCGTCTACCTGGTCGCCGGGTCGCCCCAGTCCGTCTATCTGCTGGATGCCGAGACGGGTGTCCAGAAGGCAATCTTTACCCCCGCGATCCAGTCTGCCGGCGCCCGCTACTGGAGCCCGGTCACGACCGGCGGAGAACTGGCGTTTGTCGGGTTCGGCGTGCAAGAGGCCAAGACCTATGGCCTCTACGCATTTGACCCGCTGACCGGCCAGGAGCGCTGGCACGTGGCGACGGAGGACTTTGTCCTCGGCGCCCCAGTCTATGCCGACGGAGTCGTCTACTTCGGCTCATCCGATGGCAAGGTGTATGCGGTCGACACAGAGACGCGTAGCGTCAAGGGCGGCTGGCCCTTCCAGGCCAAAGACGCGGTGTGGGGCTCACCCCTCGTGTCGGACGGCAAGGTGTACGTGGCCTCGCTCGGTCACCACCTCTATGCCCTCGATGCCCAGACGGGCGCGTTGGCGTGGGACTATGACGCCGGCGGTGCCATGGCTGTGCGGCCGGCGCTCGACCCGGAGACCGGCCTCCTCTACGTCGGTGACATGGTGGGCAAGCTCAACGCCGTACATGCCGGCTCGGGCAAGCCGCTCGAGGGCTTTTCCTTCCAGGCCAAGAACTGGATCTGGTCCGAAACGCTCGTCTCGGACGGCCGGCTCTACGTCACGTCCCTCGACGGCAACTTGTATGCCCTCGACCCGGCAACCGGCGCGGTGCTCCCCTCCTTCCCGGTCAAAGGAGGCGATGCCGTGCGGGCAGCGCCCGTCCGGTACGGGGATGCCGTCTACATGGCCTCGTATGAGGGCAAGGTCACGGCGGTCAACGCCGAGACCGGCGTCTCGCTCTGGCAGTGGCCCAGCGGCCTTCCGACCGCCCAGATCCTGACCTCGCCGGTTGTGGCCGGCGATACGCTTTACCTGCTCCAGGCCAGCGGGCAGCTGTTCGCCCTGGAAGCCGAGACCGGCGTCCAAAGCTGGTCGTTCACCCTAACTACCCAGTAGGGCTTCACGGATTGGGCCCCTGCCGGCCTGCACGGCCGGGCGCAGGGCCTCCGTGGAGATACGCTGACTGACAAGTCGAGGAGGTGTCGTTGGGCGAGCTGTTCAATGAAGCAATCATTCGGCCCATGCTGAATGTTCTGCTGCTATTGTCGCACGTGCTGTGGGACCAATACTGGCTGGCGATCATTGTCTTTACGATCGTCATGCGCCTGATCATGACGCCGCTGATGCTCCCGCAGCAAAGGTCGGCCAAGAAGATGCAGGAGCTCCAGCCCAGGCTGAAAGAGCTGCAGGCCAAGTATGGCAAAGACCGCGAAAAGATGGCCCAGGCGCAGATGGCGCTCTACAAGGAGGCAGGCGTCAGCCCGCTCGGAGGCTGCCTGCCCACCCTGGTGCAGTTCCCCATCTGGATCGGCCTGTACCAGTCGATCATCCATTCGCTGGGCCATCAACCACTCAACCTGGTCGCCCTCTCCCAGGATATCTACCTGAAATGGTCGTGGCTCTGGAGCGACGTCCCCCTGAACCGCTTTTTCCTGGGGATGGACCTCAGTCTCACGCCCCAGCAGATGGGTGGCTTGACCTACGCTTTGCCGATCTTGGTCGCCTTTACCATGTGGCTACAGAGCAAGATGATGACGCCGGCCGGCGCGGGCGACCCGCAGTCGCAATCGATGAATCAGAGCATGACCACGATGATGCCTCTGATGTTCGGCTTCTTCAGCCTTAGCTTTTCTGCCGGCCTCTCCTTCTACTTCATCGTCTCGAACATCATCGGCATCATCTCGCAGGGCTTTATCTCGGGCTGGAGTGGACTCAGATTCTGGCAGGGCATGAGCCTCTCCAAGCTCTTTGGCGGCGGCGCCAGGGCCGGCGCCCCAAGGCCGTCCGGCACCAAGGACGTAGAGGCCACGACGGCCAAGCCTCAAAGGGGAATGTCAAGTGGAAGCAGCACAACCGGAAAGAAGAAGCGTCGTCGCAAGCGGTAAAACCGTCGAGGATGCCATCAAGAATGGCCTGGTGATGCTGGGCCTTCGCCGGGAGCAGGTGGACATCGAGGTCATCAGCGAAGGCAGCCGGGGGGTGCTCGGCATCGGCGCCGAACATGCCCGGGTGCGGCTGATCGTCTCCCCTCCTCCGGCTCCCACACATCCGGCGGTGGTGCCGGCCGCTCCGCCGGCGATCACGCCCGAGCCCGCAACGCAGACGCTGCCGCCGGCAGCCCTTCCCGCGGGGGAAAAGCCCGCCCAGGAGACGCGCAGGCCCGCCCGCCGGAGAAGCAGGGCAAAGCCGCAGGCGAAGCCTGCCTTCGAAGCCTTTGCACAGGAGGCGGCGGGCGAGCTGTCCGATTCGGCAGAGGTCGCCAGGCAAGTCCTGGACGAGCTCATGCAGAAGATGGGGATCCCCGCCGAGGTCGAGGTTCAGTCCGTGCCTGAGCTGTCGGATGAGGGAGAGCCTGCCACCATGGTCCTCAACCTCATCGGGGAGGACCTGGGCATGTTGATCGGCAGGCGCGGCGAGACGCTGGGGGCCATGCAGTACCTCCTGCGACTCATGGTGAGCCACCGCACCAAGCATTGGAGCAACTTGGTCGTTGACGTCGAGGGATACCGGGTCCGGCGCCTCAACGCGCTGGGCAGCCTTGCCAAGCGCATGGCCGACGAGGTCGCCAGGACAGGCCGCTCGCAGGCCATGGAGCCCATGCCGCCCGACGAGCGGCGGCTCGTGCACATGGCTCTGCGCAACCACCCCAGGGTGACCACCCAAAGCGTGGGAGAGGGGGAAAGACGAAAGGTCACCGTCATCCCCAGGAAGTGAGCCTTCCCCTCCGTCGCCTTCAAAGAACCAACCCCGCTCGCCGTAGCGGGGTTGTTCATAGTCGCACGGCAGCCGCCTACTCGCCTCGCAGGAGGTGCGGGTCGCCAGCGCTGAACGAAATCGGGGGCCGGCAGCGTTGAGTTGGATGGATGAGCTATGCGGGGGTAGAAAGCGTTGAGACGCAGTCGCTTCGTCTTGCTGCTTTGTGTGGTCGCCGCCATCGCCGCCATTCTGACGCGGAACGACATCCTATACAACCTCTGGTACCTCCTAATGGCCCTGCTGATCCTTTCCTTTGTCTGGGCCTGGGTCGGAATTAGGTGGGTACAGGTCGAGAGGCAGACCCGCACCACCCGCTCCCAGGTGGGCAAGTGGCTCGAGGAGAGGCTGGTCGTCACCAACACTGGTATCCTGGCCAAGGTGTGGCTGGAGGTGCGCGACCACTCGACCCTGCCCGAGCACCAGGTGAGTCGCGTGATCAGCCCCCTCGGCGGGCGCAAGTCGTACGCCAAGACGATCCGAACCCGCTGCCTGCAGCGCGGTCGATTTTCCCTGGGCCCCATCACGCTCGCCAGCGGCGATCCCTTTGGTTTGTTTCGGATGTCACGCGACCTCGAGGACCCTGCTCCGTCCTCCTTGATCGTGTATCCCGCTATGGTCGACGTTCCGACCTTTGCTCCACTCATTGGGTTCCTTCCGGGCGGTGACACCATGCGCCGGCGCACGTCCTTCGTCACCACCAACGTCTCTGGCGTGCGCGAGTACGCGCCCGGCGACAGCTTCAACCGCATCCACTGGCCCTCCACCGCACGGACCGGCCGGCTCATGTCCAAGGAGTTTGAGCTCGATCCTACGGCCGACATTTGGCTCTTCTTGGACCTCGAGCGAAACGTCCAGCTGGAGGCACCCGCCCCCGCGCTCGAGTCTCCGCTCCGGCGCATGCCGTGGGAGCCGAAGCACCCACTGACCCTGCTCCCATCGACCGTCGAGTATGGCGTCACCATCGTGGCCTCGCTGGCGAAACACTTTATCGCCCACGACCGGGCGGTCGGCTTTGTCGCCTACGCCCCACACCGTGAGGTCATCCCTGCCGACCGGGGCGAGCGCCAGCTGACCAAGATCCTTGAGACACTGGCGGTCATCCGCTCCGACGGCGAAATCCCCCTCTCCGAGATTATCGCCGCCGAGGCTACACAGCTTCGCCGCAACACGACGGCCATCATCATCACACCCACCGATCAGGACTTCTGGGTTGCCGCCCGCGACGTGATCGAGCGCGGAGTGCGCGTCGTGACTGTGTTGATCGAGCGCCAGAGCTTTGGCTACCCGCGCAGCAACGAAGAGCTAGTCAGCCAGCTGGCCGTCAGCGGCATGGCCACCTACCTGGTGCGCGAGGGGGATGACCTGGCCGTGGCCCTGGGCGCCCCACATGCACAGGCCATCCTGCCCGTGGGTCGTTGGTGAATGGTCAGCCTGGGTGACACGATCGCGGCCATCTCGACTGCTATCGGCGAGGGGGGCATCGGGATCGTCCGGATGACCGGGCCCGACTCGCCGTCCATCCTGGCAGCCCTCTTCCGGCCGGCGACATCTCCCACTGCAAGGCAGAGGACGCCGTTCATCCCCTACCACCTGCACTACGGCCACATCGTCGAACCCGGGACCGGTGAGGTGGTGGACCAGGTGCTGGCCGTGCACATGCCGGCCCCGCGCACCTACACGCGTCAGGATGTGGTCGAGATCGACGGGCACGGCGGGATAGTCGCCCTGCGCCGTATCCTGGAGCTGTGCCTGCGCCAGGGGGCCCGGCTGGCTGAGCCGGGCGAGTTCACCGCGCGCGCCTTCCTCAACGGCCGGCTCGACCTTGCCCAGGCAGAGGCAGTGCTGGACGTCGTGAGGGCCAAGACCGACCGGTCACTTCAGGCCGCCATAGGACAGCTCACAGGGCGCCTGTCGGGAGAGGTGCACGCCCTGCGCACGACGCTCCTGGGCGCGCTGTCGTACCTGGAGGCGAGCCTCGACTTTCCCGAGGACGAGATCCCTGCCCAGGATATTGAGCCACAGCTCGAACAGGCCACTGCCGGGCTCGGCCGCCTCCTGGCCGATGCCGACCGCGGGATCATCTTCCGGCAGGGTGTGCGGGCGGCCATCGTCGGCCGGCCGAACGTCGGCAAGTCGAGCCTTCTCAACCGCCTTCTTCGCACCAACCGGGCGATCGTGACCGACACCCCCGGCACCACCCGCGACACGCTGGAGGAGACACTCAACCTCGAGGGCGTGCCCGTCGTTCTAGTCGACACGGCGGGCATCGCCTCTCCGCAGAACGAGGTCGAGGCACTGGGCATCGAGCGGAGCCGCGCCGCATTGGCGGAGGCCGGCCTTGCCCTGCTCGTCCTGGAGGCCGGCCGGCCTCCTGACAAGGCAGACCTCGCCATTGCCGCTCTCGCCGGCACAACCCCGGCCATCGTCGTCCTGAACAAGGTCGATCTCGTGCGTGAGCTCCCAGAGGCGGGCCTCGCCGCCGGGATGAGCTGCGGCCTCGACAACGCTCCTGTCCTCCCGGTGTCGGCGCTGACAGGCGTCGGCATGGAGAGGCTCGAGCATGCCATGGTCGAAGCCGTGCTGGCGGGCCAGGCAACGGGCACTGCCCCTGCCGTGACCCACCCGAGGCACAAGGAAGCGCTCGGCCGGGCATTGCACCACGTCGAGGAGGCGCAGCGAGGCTACCGCTGTGGGCTGGCTGCCGAGCTGGTGGCGATCGATCTCTCTGCCGCCGTCCATGCCCTGGGGGAGATAACAGGCGAGACGGCCGGGACGGATCTCTTGGGTGGAATCTTTGGCACCTTCTGCGTGGGAAAATGACCTCCAAACGCGCCGCATGTGTGCTCTTGCTGCTTGCCGCCGGATTGGCCCTGCTGGCCGGGCTCGCCAAACCCCCGGCCCCTGACGAGACCGCCCTCGCCTCGGGCACCCCGGCAGCCACGGCCGTGCCCTCCGCCAGCCCTTCCTCTACTGCGCGCCCGCCGGCCCGGCCGGCCACGCCCGATCCCACTCCCACCGAGACCAGCAGGCCTACTGCCACGGCTGCTCCGACCCTCACCTTTACCCCTTGGCCGACGCTGACCTCAGCCCCGGCGACAGCTGCGAGAACCGCGGCCCCGAGCCTGGTACCCACCCAGACGCTCTCGCCGACGCTGGCACCCACCCTCACGCCGACGCCTGCCTTCAGCCCCACGCCGCTGCCGACGGCCGTGGCAACGGGCGACTGGCTCTCGATCCTGCTCATCGGGCTTGACTCTACCGACAACCTCGAAGTGCAGAACACCGACGTGATCATCGTTGCCCTGGTAAACAAGGACACCAAGCAGGTCTCCCTCCTCTCTGTCCCGCGTGACCTGTGGGTCTACATCCCGCGGCATGGCTGGAGCCGCGTCAACACCGCCCACAAGCTGGGCTACCAGGACGGCTATCCCGGCGAAGGGCCGGCCCTTCTCAGGGACACGCTGGCCATCAATCTAGGCATAGTCGCGGACCACTGGGCGCGTGTCGACTTCAAGGGCTTCACCAAAGTGATCGACGAGCTGGGCGGGATCGACATCACGGTGACCTGCCCTGTAAACCTGGATTACCGGGCGGATGATCCGGGGGGCGACCAGATCCTCGAGCCTGGGCTGCATCACATGGACGGCGCGACTGCGCTTCGCTATGTGCGGACTCGCCGCGGGGTCTCGGACTTTGCGAGGGCGGGCCGCCAGCAGCAGCTCCTGCGAGCCCTCTGGGCCCAACGCAAGAACGTGGGCCTGGACAACGTCCTGGACCTCTTTTCAGCGCTCACCAAGTCCATTGACACCGACCTGGGGCTGCGCGAGATCCCTCCGCTGGCGTCCGTGGCAGCCGCGCTCGAGCCGCAGCACATCCGCAGCCGCTACATCGGCCGCGCACAGACCAGGGATTGGGTCACCGACAAGGGTTGGCAGGTACTGCTGCCGCGCGTGGACATGATCCGGGCAGTCGTGGCCAGTTTGTACGCGCCTCCAGCGGCGAGTGAGGACCAGGCTGTCGGCGAGGGGGCCGTGATTGAGATTCTCAACGGAACCGATCGCGCATACCTGGCCCAGGTGGCGCTCGACGAGTTGCGCTGGCATGGCTTGGCCGCCGTCTCCGGTGGCCAGGCCGACCGCACCGATTACGCGGAGACCCAGCTCATCCTCTTTGAGGACAAGCCCAAGGCGGTCGCATTGCTGGCGCAGGTATTCCAGATCAAGCCGCAGAACGTCATCCTTCAAATCGATCCCAACCAACCGATCGATCTGCGGGTGATCCTCGGCGGCAGCTACAATCCCTGCGAATAAAGACCGGGTGCGCTGCCCCTCGGCGGCGCAGCGCACCCAGAGCTAGAGCGCGGATCCCTAGGGCACCAAGAAGATGTAGAGCGTGTTTCCGCTCGCAAAGAGAACCCGCCCGCCGATTTCGTCCACAGCCAGGCTAGAGATTGAGGAGAGGACTCCGCCTTCCCGGCCAAGGGAGAGGTCCAGCTTGTACTGGCGCTCGAACTTGCCCGCCGGGCTAGCCCTAACGATGCGCCCGTTTCCCCGGTCGGCCACATAGATCGATTTCGCTTCGTCTGGCGGATGGGCAACCACCGCGCTGGGGTTCTTGACGGCCGCCCCCGAGTCCTTTTCCCACTGGGTGGTGTCGAAGGTGCCGTCGGGTGCACCCATGGTTAGCTGGCTGATCTGGCCGTTGGCCCACAGGAGGTAGATGGAGTCGCCGATGGCCATGTCGATCACGCCTCCGAGGTCGACCGCCGAAGTCAGCCAATCGGTCGGGGCAGAGAAGCCGCCGGGCGCCGACTCGTAACGCCAGATCTTGCCCGGCGTGGAATCCAGCACATAGACGCGGCCGGGCGATCGCCCGCCCACCAGCTGAGGGAATTGCCAGCTCTCCGCCCCGGCAGGGCGGTGCGAGGTCAGCTGCTCGGTGGCGGGAGTGTAGTCCACCAGGTATCCATTGCTCTCGAGGATGACGAGGCCGGGCTGCGGGCGCCCCTCGCCCACCGGAACCCACGCCATGTCTATCAGGTCGCCCACCACCACGCCTCCGATGGCGTCTCCCCTCTTGACCAGAACCGTGTCCGCTGTGCCCGGCTTCAGCCCCTGCTGCGACGTATCCAGCTCGTGATGGTAGACCCTGCCCTCATTCCTGTCGAGGGCAAAGATGTGCAAGTCCTGGATCACCACACGGGAAAGCCTGGGGCTGCCGGCGTAGGTCTTGAGGCCATAGAGAGACGTAATCCGCTGCACGCTGTTGATCTCGTCTTGGCGTGCCAGGACCTTCTTCTCGAGGTCGATCACCTCCTCGTTGTCCTGCTGCAGGCCGGCAAGCTTTTCCAGGTCGCCTGCGGCCTTGGCAAGGAACGCCCGCTTTGCCTCCTTGGTCCCAGCCGTCTCAGCTTGCTGCCAGTTCTGGCTTGCGCTGTTCCACAGCGCCTCAATCTCGGCTTTCTGAGCCTGGCTCTTCTGGACCTTGGCTATGACGACCACCGCCACGATGATCGGGATGGCTGCGATGGCCAGGCCTGCCAAGATTTTGCGGATCGAGAGGCCACCAGGCTGCACTGTCGATCTCTCCTTCGGGCGCTTGCCCGAGACGGCACGAGTCTTTTGCGCCTGGGAATGGGACGGGGGCACCGGCGCCTCCGGGCCGATCTGGCCGGGGAGCATCCGCCTCGCCAATGTCAAGAGGCCGCCCCAGAGGCTGCCCAATAGCACCGCCAGCCCCCTGCCTAGCTTCCGGAGCATCTCGCGAAACGGGATCTGGCCAAGAAGGCTCGCTGCCCTCTCTTGGAGCGGCTCGCCGGCCGGCTGGCTGGGGCGGCGGGCAGTGGCGTCTGCCTTTGCGGCCAGGGTCTCGACGCTGCTTTCAGCCCCCACACCCACCACAAGGGCCGAAGCGCCGCTTTCCTCGGCAAACCTGTCGATGGCTTCCGGCAGCTCAGCCGGGGATGTGCTTTGCAGCAGCAACGGCAGATCGGAGGTACCATCGCCATCCAGGGTGGACTCGAGCAGCACGAACACGTCGCCGTCGTTGACCGGTGTGTGGAAGAGCGCCACGTTGACGTCACGCTGCACGCCAAGCGGCGCGGCGCCTACCTCCTCCGGGGCCGTGTCGTCGTAGGTGGGGTAGATTTCGGGGAACCGGGTGAGAGTGCCCTCGCGAAGCAGATAGACGACCGCCGGGCCGGCTTGGGCCACAAAAAGATCATTGTCGCGCAGAATGGCGCATGAGATGCCGGCGGATCGCTGCTCGCTGCTGAGCGAGTCGCGGTTCTCCGAAACCAGCCTGTCGTTGACCTCGTGCACGGCCTGCTGAAGCCCTGCCGTGATGCTTCCCTGGCCGGCGTAGTAGGTGGCTTGCACAGCCTCCAGCAGCTGTCCGGCAATCACGTCGCGTCCCAGCGCCGGGCCCGTCACTTCCAGCAGGGCATAGAGATTGCCCCGCCGTCTTGCCCTCGCTGAACGAGAAGCGCGCTCGTCCACAAGGATGCTGCCGTGCCGCCCACTGAAATCGCCGCCCTGGACAGACACTCCCCCCACTGACCTTCTCAGGTCCATGGTCCTCTCCCTCTCGATACCCCTGCCGCGCGGTCCGGCCTCCTGTGCGTTGCCTCCCTCTCCGGGATGATGGCCTAGACCTGCGCCTCAGCAGCGCCGGCCGTCTCCTTCGGCTTCATGTCCAGCTCGATGGTGAGCTTGGAGATGATGCCCTTGGGTAGATCGGACTGCGTGTCGTACGCCAGATCGGTAATCTGCCCTTCGATGAGAAGGTTGGCGGTCTCCAAGACAAAAGGCTTGGAGACTTCGGCAAGCATGGTCTCTCCCTTCGCCGACAGCTTGGCACGCAGGGCCTCATCCCGGTACGCATGCTCGCTCAGGAGCACTTTGGTCACGGTGCGGATGTCGCTCTTGTCGAACAGCCAAACCTCGAGGGCCGTGACCCGGTCCGGCGCGCCGAGCATCTCCGATATGCCGACGCCGCATTCGCCCAAGTACTCGCCGTTGTCGACCTCGATCGGGAAAGACTCGTCGTACGCGGCCTCGCCGGCTCGATACGTCGTGACCCAGTGCTGTGCGACAGGCACAGCGGACACCGGCTCAGCCGCTTCCGCTTCGGGCTTGGGCCTAACAGGGCGGAAGGTCTCCTCCAGAGAGCCCTCAGCGCGAGCTTGACGGCGCTTGGACAGGAGCCGCCAACCAAGTGCGGCCAGAACGAGGGCCAGCAGGACAAGCACAAACACCAGGCACGGCTCCCTCAGCCGGGCGATCAACCCGGCCGGCGGCTCAGGGGCTTCAGTCGTCTCCGGGGACGCAACCTGCAGGACCATGCCGAGGTCCTCTACGGCCTGGGCCTTGTCGCCGAGCGCCGAGTTGCGGTACGCGCTGGCAGCGTCCGTGAATGCCTGCTGCTTCTCTTCGGCGGTCCAGTCCCCCAGCAACGCGGCTGCGCGCGTGTAATCGCGGTCCACCTTGGTGGCATCGGTCACCAGCTGCACGTAGGCCGCCTTGGCTTCCGGCGACAAGTCGTATGTGTTGGCGTTGGTCCACTCCACGGGCCACAGCCCCCAGAAGATGGGCATGCCCAGGAGGATGCCCAACACCAGACCCACGGCAGCACCGATCAGAAGGGGCTTGAGGTTGGCCTTTATCATGAGATGTTCCTCCTATTCCTGTGTGTGCTGATATCGACACGTCATGGCAGGCCAAGCCCGACACGGGGCCACATCATGACATTGCTATTATACACAAAAGGCCAGGAAAATGCAAGAACCAGTGATAGGATTGTAAAACGAGCAAGAAACTGGTGATTATGGCTTGTTTCCCTTCGGAAGCCGCCGCGAGGTCCACCGGCACGCCGCCTCGTCGTTGGGCCGGTAGGTAGCACAGGCATAGAACATGCCCCGTTTGCCGCGCTTTTGGACGACGGCGCCTCCGCATTGGGGGCAGACGACGCCGGCTACGGCCGCGATCGGGTGGTAGTGGCACTCCGGCCAGCCGCTGCAGCTCACGAACTTCCCGAATCGCCCCAGCCTCATGACCAGCGGCTTGCCGCACTCCGGGCAGAGCTCGCCCGTCGGCTCCGGTTTGAGCTCCACGCGGGGCATCTTGACCCGAGCTTCTTCCACAGAGTCGGAGAAGGGGCCGTAGAACTCGTGGAGCATCGGCACCCACGCCTCCTCGCCCAGCGCGATTCGGTCCAGCTTCTGCTCCATCTCTGCGGTGAACGCCACGTTTACGATCCCCGGAAAATGACCGACGATTTGGTCATTGACCAGGAAGCCGAGCTCCGTGGGGACGAGCTGGCGGTTCGCGCGCTCTACATACTGCCGTTCTTGGAGCGTGCTCAAGGTCGGCGCATAGGTGCTCGGCCGGCCAATGCCGTACTCCTCCAGGGCGCGGATCAGGGAGGCATCGGTGTATCGAGGCGGCGGCTCGGTGAAATGCTGAGAGGGCAGCAGCCGGACGAGGTCGAGTGCCTCTCCCTTCTCCAACGACGGTAGCCGCACGCCCTCGCCTTCTTCGCCCTCACCCTTGTCGGCCCTCACCTCGTACACCCGGAGAAAGCCGGGGAACTTGACCACCGACCCGGTAGCCCGGAACAGGTAGGGCATCTCTTGGCCGGGATGCCCGGCCAGGACGTCCACCACAGTCTGGTCCAGGATGGCCGGCGCCATCTGGCTGGCGAGGAACCTCTTCCAAATGAGCGTGTAGAGCTGAAGCTCCTCGCGGCTCAGGTGCGGCCGCAGTGAGGCCGGGTCGCGGCGCACGCCGGTCGGTCGGATCGCCTCGTGGGCCTCCTGGGCCGACTTGGGCGATCGGTAGAAAGGAGGCTTGGCCGGCGCGTAGCCCTCGCCATACTGCTCCAGAATCCACTGCCGAGCCTCGGCCTGGGCGGGCGCCGCTACGTGGAGCGAGTCAGTTCGCATGTACGTGATCAGCCCGACCCGCTGGCCGCCCCCAATTTCCTTTCCCTCGTAGAGCGCCTGCGCAACGGCCATGGTCCGCTTGGCGGTAAAGCCGAGCTTGCGGCTTGCTTCCTGTTGCAGCGTGCTGGTCATGAAAGGCGGCGAGGGGTAGCGCCGGCGGTCCTGCCGCGTGACCTTTTCCACGACGTAGGCAGCCCCAGCCAGGTCCTCCACGACCCCCTGCGCCTCATCCTGGCTCCCGAGCTTCGGCTCCTTGCCCCTGATCTTGATCAGCTTGGCGACAAAGCTCGCCGAGGGGATCTGGCCCGGCGCGCCCTCCTGCGGCTCCCCGCGGCCCGCCGATCGCTGCTTCCGGAGCTCGGCCTCGATCGTCCAGTACTCCACCGGCACAAAGGCCTGGATCTCCCTCTCGCGCTCGCAGAGGAGGCGCAGCGCCACCGACTGAACCCGGCCGGCCGACAGGTTCTTGCGGCCTATCTTTTCCCGGAGGAGCGGGCTCAGCGTGTAGCCCACCACACGATCGAGGATGCGCCGCGCCTGTTGGGCATCGACGCGCTGCTGGTCGATCTCCCTGGGACTGTCAAACGCTTCCCGGATGGCCTCCTGCGTGATCTCGTGAAACTCAACTCGGTGGACGGCGATGCCCTGAAGCTGGCGCTGGAGGGCTTGGGCCAGGTGCCACGCGATGGCCTCCCCCTCCCGGTCAGGATCGGAAGCGAGAAAGACCTGGGACGCGCGTGCCGCCTTGGACTGGAGCCGCTTGACGACGTCCGCCTTGCCGGCGGGGATCACATAGCGAGGGGCAAAGTCGTGCTCGACGTCCACGCCCATCCGGTTCTGAGGCAAATCGCGGATGTGGCCCACCGACGCCTCGACGTCAAAGCCACTGCCAAGGAAGCGGCTCATCGTGCGTGCCTTCGTGGGCGACTCGACGATCACCATCTTGGGTCCACTAGCCCGGTCTTTTGCGGGTGCGGAGGGCTGGGCCTGCTTCTCACCCCTGGCAGGCACCGGGCGCTTGACGCGGGCGGCCTTGACCGGCTTTTCGGAGACAGGGGGGCGCTCCGGCGGTGCCAGCCCTTCGTGCGCAGGGGTACGTCCGAAGCGTGTGATGGCCGTTCCGCACGCCGGGCATTGCCCCCGCGTGGCAGGCCGCCCCTGCTCCCCCAAGAAGACCGGCTCTGGCGAGACCATCTCCCGCTTCTGCCGGCACTTGACGCAGTATCCTTCTACGGGCTCATCCATTCTGATCCCACCGTCCCGCACTGGTGCTCAGGCACCCTCACAGGTACCGGCTCTGACCCTGGGCCTTGAGCTGCTCGACGATCTCGCGCACCGCTTGAGCGCGGTCTTTGGGACAGATCAGCAGGGCGTCTGGCGTGTCGACCAAGATCCAGCCTTCCAGGCCGACCGCTGCCACCAGCCGCCCCGACGAAGTGTAGACGTAGCTGTCGACGCTGTCCAGAAGGATATGCTGCCCCGAGCCGTAGACGGTATTCCCGTGGCCGTCAGCTTCGGCCAGGCCGGCAAGCGCAGACCAGTTCCCAATGTCATCCCAGCCGATGTCCACGGGAAGCACGGCTACCTTGCTGGCCTTTTCCATCACGCCGTAGTCGATCGAGATCCGGGGCACGCGGTCCCACGACTCGGCCAGCACTGCGGCTTGGCGGCCGCTGCCCCAGGCTGGTGCGACCTGCCTCAGCTCGCCGTCGAGCCCCGGCAGCAGCGTCTCGATCTCCGAGAGGATGCGTGTCGCCTCCCAGACAAAGATCCCGGCGTTCCAATAGTACTCCCCACTCGCGACAAAGCGTTGGGCAGTGGGCAGGTCGGGCTTTTCTGCAAAACGCGCCACGCTGTAGGCAGCCAGGCCGTCCGTCTCGCCGAGTGGGCTGCCCCTCTGGATGTAGCCGTAGCCCACGTGGGGCTGGTTTGGCGCAATTCCCAGGGTGACCAGGTAGCCGTCGCGTGCCAGGCATCCTGCGGCGGCAATCGCATCACGGAAGGCTTGAGCGCGAGCGATGGCGTGATCGGCGGGGAAGACGGCCATCAGCGCTTCCGGATCCCGCTTCTGAAGCACCACGGCCGCAAGGCCGATGCAGGGGGCCGTATTCCTTGGCCCCGGCTCGAGGATCAGGTTGGCTTCCGGCAGGCCGGGTACCTGGCTGCGGACGGCTTCTGCATGATCCTCTCCCGTAACCACCAGGAGCCTTTCCAGTGGGATGAGAGGCAGGATCCGGTGCACCGTCTCCTGGAGGAGGGTACGGCCGCCCAACAGATCGAGGAATTGCTTCGGGGATTCGTTCCGGCTGCGCGGCCACAGCCGGGACCCCACACCGCCGGCCATGATGACGGCGTAGAAATGCTTGCTCACAGCAACCTCCTTGTTGCGTGCCGGGTTACTCGATCACATACTCGGCGCGGGACTCGCGCGCCAGAACAAAGTTCATTCCCCCAACCTGACGCACCATTCCTTTGAGTTCCATGAGCGCCAAGGTGCTGCTCACCTGCGCGATGGGCAGCCCCAAGGCTCGTCCCAGCTCGTCCACATGCAGGGGCTCGGCAGAGAGGCGGGCGAGCAGCGACGCCTCCGTTGGGTTCTCCGGGACCGCTGCACGCACCTTTGCCTGCTCGCCGACCATCGTCAGGTTGAGCTCCTCCAGGATATCGTTCACCGCGCACACCATCTTGGCGCCGTCCTGGATTAGCCGGTTGGTTCCCCGGCAGCCGCGGGCAAAGATGTTGCCCGGGACGGCAAAGACGTCACGCCCTTGCTCGCCGGCAAAGTCCGCCGTGATGCGCGCGCCGCTCCCTATGTCAGCCTCGACGACCACGGTGCCCAGCGCGAGACCGCTGATGATCCGGTTGCGGGGTGGAAAGTTGCGCGCGTCCGGCTGCGTCCCCATAGGATACTCGCTCACGAGGGCGCCGTGATCGACGATCTCGGCCGCCAAGCGCGCGTTCTGGGCAGGGTAGACGACATCCACGCCGCAGCCGAGGACGGCAAGTGTGCGGCCGCCGGCAGCAATGCAGGCGTGGTGAGCCACCGTATCAATCCCCATGGCCAGCCCACTCACGACCGTCACCCTGGCCTGGGCGAGCCCTTCCGCGATCATCCTCGCCGCCTCCTTGCCGTAGACCGACGCACGGCGTGTCCCGACGACCGCCACACCAAACTCATCATGGGGTTCAATCTTGCCCCGCACGTACAGGACCGGCGGAGGGGCATACACTTCGCGAAGGTTGCGGGGATAGGTGGGGTCGTCCCAGGTCAGGACGTGCACCCGGCCGCGGGCCAGCCTCTCGAGCTCGGCATCCAGGTTGAGCCCTCGTCTGGCCTGCACCAGCCGCCCGGCCGAATGCCTGTCCAGCCCTGCCGCTTGTAGGTCCTCGGCCGGTGCCTTCCAGGCCGCCTCTATGGTGCCAAAGTGGTCCAGCAGCGTGCGAAGCCGGACGGCTCCTATGCCGGATACTTTGTTGAAGCCAATCCAATAGCGAAGGTCGTTGCCGGACAAGTCGGTCTTCTCCTTAGCTTGGGTCCTGCCATTGTACCAGAGAGGCCGGCCTGCAGCAAATGCTCTATCTCTCCCTCCCAGAACATGGCTGGGAGGCTCGCGCGCCGGGCTTTGCAGCCAACGGAGGAACGGGGGACATTGGCCGCGCTCAGCGCAGGCCTTCCAGCAGCTCCACGACCAACCTGCCTGCCTCGAGGTCTACCTCGACGATCACCCCGGCGATGGCAGGCACCAGGATCTCTCGACCGCCCGCTCCGCGAACCACGTACACGTCGTTTGCCCCCGTGTAGAGGATCTCGTCAACTTCCCCCAGGGACTCGCCCGCGGTGGTCCACACTGGCAGACCGACGATCTGGTGCTCGTAGTACTCGCCCTCTTTCAGGGGGATGGCTTCTTCGATCGGCACCTGGAGAAGCGCGCCGCGCAGCGCCTCGGCTGCGGTCCGGTCGTCACAGCCCTCGATCTTTAGGAGTGCCTTGCCAAGGTGCAGGCGGAAGGCTTCCAGCCCGCGAGGCTGCGGGTCCTCCCCTTCCCGGCCGAGATAGACCCGCTTCAACCGGCCAAACCGGGCCGGCTCCTCAGTCAAGATCTCCACCTTCAGCTCACCGCGAATGCCGTGAGCGCCTGCGACCTGCCCGATCGCCAAGAAACGGGGCTCAGGAGCGCGTGCAAGCCGCCCTGAGCCCCGGTCCCTCTGTCGGGTCCGCCGTTGTGCGGCGTCGGTCACTAGATGATCTCCAGTGTGACGCGCCGGCCTTGGCGCGCGGCTGCTGCCCGCAACAGGGCCCGCATCGCATTGGCCACGCGGCCCTGCTTTCCTATGACGCGTCCCATGTCCTCTGCGCCAACACGCAGCTCGTAGATGGTTGCGTTTGTCCCTTCGATCTCCTCCACGTGCACCTGGGAAGGATCGTCCACCAGCGACTTGGCCATGTACTCTATGAGCTCTTTGAGGTTCATGTTCTGATTCTCCTTCTGGCTTGTCTCGGGCGAGCTCAGACTAGTCCTCGTCTTCCGAATCAAGATCCTCGTCGTCGACCTCAAGGTCCTCGTCTTCGCTCAGATCGAACTCCTCGAACTCCTCGCCGACCTCTTCCTCTTCGGGAATCGGCAGCTCTATCTCGTCGGTGACAGCCTCCGGTTGGGGCACTTCCACCGCCGGCGCTGGCTCGGGTGCGGCTGCCTGGGCACGGGCCACGATGCCCAGCTTGTCCAGCATGCGCTGTACCGCCTCCGAGGGCTTGGCTCCAACACCTAGCCAATAGAGCGCGCGCTCTGCGTCGATCTGCATCTCGGGCGGCTCGGTCCGCGGATTGTATGTGCCGATGACCTCGATGAACCTACCCTCGCGCGGTGCATTGCCGTCCGCAATCACCACACGGTAATGAGGCTGTTTCTTGGCACCCACTCGGCGTAGTCTGATTCTTACCATCTCGTTCGTTTCCTCCTTACGATCTATCCGGTTCTGGTTGGTGGCTGGTGCACAGCCTATTATACCACACTCTGTCCGGCTTGTCATCCCGGACGGAGCCCAACACATCGGCCGCCGTCTGCTCCCTACTCCCGTATCCCGAGGCGGCACAGCGACGCTAATCCCCGAGGCCTCCCAGCATCCCGCCCAGGAGCCCCCGCAGCCCGCCCCGACGGCCGTGTCTGCCGTCGCCCCCCAGCTGCTTCATCATCCGCTGCATCTGCCGGAACTGCGCCAAGAGGTCGTTTACCTCCATCACCGACTTGCCCGAGCCGCGGGCAATACGGCGCTTGCGGCTGGCGTTGATGATCCGCGGGTTGCGCCGTTCCATCACTGTCATGGAATTGATGATCGCCTCGATTGCCTTGAGCTGCTGGTCGGTCACATCCGGCGCGACGCCCTTGGTCAGCTGCGACATCCCGGGGATGAGCTCCAGGATCTGGCTCAACGGCCCCATCTTCTTGATCTGCTGGAGCTGGTCGCGAAAGTCCTCCAGGTCGAACTCGCCCTTGGTCAGCTTCCGGCCCATCCGCTCGGCCAGTGCCGGGTCGACCGCCTCCTGCGCTTTCTCGATCGCCGTGAGGACGTCGCCCATGCCCAAGATGCGACCCGCCAGGCGGTCGGGGTAGAACACCTCGAGGGCATCCGTCTTTTCGCCCACACCCAGGTACTTTATCGGCACGCCCGTGACGGAGCGAACCGAGATGGCCGCACCGCCGCGTGCGTCGCCGTCCACCTTTGTGAGAATAAGCCCGGTAATCCCCACCTGCTTGTTGAACTCGTCCGCTACCCGGACGGCGTCCTGGCCGGTCATTGCGTCCACCACCAGCAGGACCTCTTTGGGGAAAGTCCGTGCCTTGACCTGCTCCAGTTCGTGCATCAACTCCTCGTTGATGTGCAGGCGGCCTGCCGTGTCCAACAGCACGACGCTGTATGCGGATTCCCGCGCGCGCTTGACGGCATTGGCACAGATATGGGGCGGTGACACCTTGTTCCCCTCGCTGTGCACCGGGATGTCAAGCTGGCGCCCCAGCACTTCGAGCTGGGTAATAGCCGCCGGACGCTGTGTGTCCGCCGCGACCAGGAGCGGCCGCTGCCCGCTCTTGCGCAGGCTGAGCGCCAGCTTGGCGGCCATCGTCGTCTTGCCGGAGCCCTGTAGACCAACCAGCATGACCACGTGCGGAGAAGGTCCAGACAGGTCCAACCGCGACGGCTCGCCCAGCGTGCGGATCAGCTCCTCGTGCACCACCTTGATGACCGTCTGCGCCGGCGTCAGGCTTCGCAGCACCTCGGCGCCCACTGCGCGCTCGCGGACGCGCGCCATGAACTCCTTGACCACCTTGAAGTTGACGTCTGCCTCCAGCAGGGCAAGTCGCACCTCCCTCAGGGCGACATCGACATCCGCTTCGCTTAGCTTGCCCCGGCTGGAGAGGCGGCTGAACACAGCCTGGAGCTTGTCCGACAGGTTCTCAAACAAGGTTCGCCTCGTCTCTCATCCGCGCACACAATCCGAACCTCTATTCTACGGCAAGAAACGAGAGGCGTCAAACAATGCTGGCGACCGGGCTTCCCTGGACTCCCCTATCCCTACCTGGTCCGCTTCCAGCAAAAGCCGGGGTCGCGCTTGGCACGGAGGCACCAACAGCGCGCTTGCATGGACCGGTCAAAGGCCGGCCAAAAGGGGCGGGGCAGGTTCCGAAAGTCACCCTCTGGGAGGGCAGGTGCTTCCACAAAGGTATCGACAAAGAGCAGCCGTGCACCGGGATGGGCCTCCGCATAATCCAGCAGCGCTGCCATGGCTTTGCCGGTGTAGGTGGTCTCCAGCGGCAGCCCTTCGGCCAGTCGCACCCGCCGCATGGCCTGCATTCCTTTCTCCGTGGGGTGGGCATAGCCGACGCCCATGTAGCCGTCCAGTAGGGGGACGTCGTCCGGCTCAAGGACCACCTCTGGCACTGCCCGATCGCGCTGCCTCAGGAACCTTGCCGCCCGGTTGGCGAGGCGCGCTATCTTAGCCCTGTCGGCCTGGTCTTCTTCGATGACTCGTACGCCCACGACCTTGGAAGAGAGGCCTGCCAGCCGTGCCCCCAGCAAGAGGCCGGCAAAGGTACCGCACGAGCCGACCGCACAGAAGATGGCATCCGGTTCCTTCTCCCGGGCTTCCCTGATTTGTGCCTGGACCTCGAGAGCTGCGTTTACGTAGCCCAGGATGCCGAGCGTTCCCGAGGCACCTGGGTAGATGAAGTAGGGCGGCCGGCCGGTCTTGGCCAGCCAGCGCCCATACTCGACCACAAACGAGAGCACGAGCCCTACATAGTCCCCGCAAAAGTGGGCGTCGATGCCCAACGGGGGCGAGCGCCGGAGGTTCTTGAGCGCCTCGTCGGTGATCGGCTGGCAGTAGTACGAACACACCGGCCGCATTCCCAACTGGCGGGCGATCACCGCCGCGGCCAGCGTGTGGTGCGATCCGAGCCCGCCGCCAGTGAGCACCGCCCGCGCCCCCTTCTGCACGGCATCGGCAAAGACGAACTCGAACTTGCGGATCTTGTTCCCGCCATAGACGGGGTGCGTCAGGCCGTCGCGCTTGACCCACAGGTCGGCGCCCACCTCCGCCGACAGGCGCTCCATTCGCTCCAGGAGCGTCGGCAGGTCCGCCAGCGGAAGCCATCGCACACGGTCCCGCAGGCCGGGGAATACGTGGAACAGGGGCCGCGGCGGCAGCCCGGTCACGATGCCCGGCTGACCAGCCTTCGGAACACCCGCCACGGCCAACCCGAGGTCAGGTGATTGGGATTGTTCAACCCCCACGTGATGCCTCCGCTACAGAAAAAGGAGACGTTGACCCGCCCGCTCTGCAGCGGGATCACCGTCGAGTTTCGGCAGACGGACATGTCCGCCAGAGTGCGCGAGATGACCGCATCGTAGGCCGCCGTGACCAGGCGGCTGCGGAACAACCGGTGCGTGGCGGCCTGCCACCCCTTGGAACGCGCCAGGGATGCAAAAAGGGCGTTTGCCTTGCCGATCGCGCGGTAGTGAAGGGTGACGCTGCCGCCGGCAAAGAGCGGCACGACCGACCACGCCAACCGGCCGCCGTGCCCCTGCCACAGCCGGTCGCGGCCCGCCTCCCGCACCAGCGACTCAAGCACCTGGCGCGTCGCGCGCACTAGGACCACATCCGGCTGCCCGGGGAAGCGCGCCAGCGGCGCCAGCAGAAGCCCCTGCGTGGGGAACGCAAGCCTGGGAGCCAGGTGCTCCTCAAAGTGCCCATCGGGCGGCTTCAGGCCCAGCACAACCGGCGCCCACCGGCAGACCTCGATCGATCCGGCCATCACGCGCAGCGCCGCTCCTTCGCCTGCCAGCCAGACGGCCTGGCAGTACGACACCCCCGTGAACGGCTCTGTCTCAGCGTATTCGGCGGCGAACCGCAGGACGCGCACGCCGACCGGCGGCGGGTCCAGGCTCATCACGTCGATCATCGGGCCTCCGCCGGGTCAGGCTCGGGCGGGATGTCGGGCAGCCAGAACCGCTCTCTGCTCATCAGACTGGGGAATTGGTTCCGCAGAGCCCCGGCCAGGAACTGCCGCGCCAGCGTGCCCTGTCGCCGGCGCGGCGTCTCGCCCATGGCCCACTGCACTATCTCCAGCAGGTGCACCACTGGGCGCCGGCTCGGATCCACGAACCGGGCAGACGACATCATCTCCAGGCAGCCCGAGCAGTAGACGCACGTGGCATCCGCCGGCATCTGCCGGTGTTCTCGCGACGTGCGCCGCGCCGCAAGAAGGAGCCGGAAGGGGTCATAAGCCGACGCGTGCGCAAAGCCCCCGCCGATGCCGCAGCATAGCTGGGTATCGCCATGGCCCGGCGCCTCGCGCACCTCCACGCCGCACGCCTCCAACACCTGCCTGGGCAGGTCGCAAAAGCCCGGCGCCACGGTTCGGGCATGGCACGAGTCCTGCACCGTGACCGACCGGTACGGGGGCCGGGCCGAGGGCTGCTCAGGAGCTGTCATTCCGAGGGAGCGTAGCGACCGAGGAATCTCTGCGTGCGCCCGAAACGCAGTAGAACAAGGTGCATCGCCGCGCTCAGCGTGGCAGGTCTCGTGCTTTCTGGACAGCCCCCAATACCCCTCGCTCCGCAGCCGCTCAAGGAGGATCTGCTGGAAGGGGAGGAATTCGATCCCGCCGAAATCGGCGCCAAACTGCGGCAGGACATTCCGCAGGAGGTTGAGCCCCGCCGTGCACACCAGGTACACCCGCTCGGCGCCGAGTTGCCCGAACCAGAGTGTTAGGCGCCGCGCCACCTGCTCCACCGCCTCGTACAGCCCCATGCGGAAGAGCATCTCCCCGCAGCAATAGTCCAGCCCACCTCGGATCTCCAGCCCCTCGAATAGCCGCGAAAAGGTCAGGTAGGGCGTCGTGACTAGGTTGCAGCCCGCATACAGGAACTCGCGCGCCGGGCCGCCCTGCCGCCAGCGCGCGACCGCCTGGCGCTCGTCCCCCGGCAGGCGATCCAGGATGTACGTTCGAAAGTTAGGGCGCGCGTGAGGCAGAAACCACGCGGCCCGCGCCGGCAGCCCCTCGCGCAGGTAGGCCGCATGCCAAAGGTCCAGGACGAGGTTGGCGGGCCGGCACTCTTCGGGGCACACCTGGTTGCACGCCAGGCACGATGTGCAGTTGCGTAGGACGATCGATGACGGGTCGCCATCCATGGCCCCCGATCCCTGGTCCATCGCCCGCAGCCGCTCGATCTCCGCCCTGGCCTCCGGAAGCGGCAGGCGCATCACCGGGCATTGGTGAAAACACTCTCCGCAGCCGGTGCAGCACGCCGAGTCGAACGGCGCACGCGTGTAGGGACGGTACACTAGCTCCTCCCACTTTGACTCAGGACAATAGCGCCCTCGGGGCAGGCATCCGCGCACAAGCCGCAGCCAAAGCAGGCGCCGGCCAGCTCCGCCTTCCCGTCGCGCAGCGCCCGTGCGCCAAACGGGCAGACATCCACGCACGCCCCGTGCCCGGTGCACCGCCCCACGTCCGTAACGGCCGTCCAGTCGCCCCGCAGCAGCGGATAGGCACGCTGCCCCAGCTCACGGTTCAGGAGGTATGGCACGCACCCGCACGTGCAGCAGTTGCAGATGACATACTCGTTCTCCTGGTTCACCGGGCAGTGGACAAAGACCATCTGCCACAGGCCCTGCCTCCGGCACGCTTCCACGATCTGCTTGGCCTCTTCCTTGCCGATCTCGCGGTAGTCCTGCGGGAAGGCGCGCCGCCACGCCTCCACGCCGGTGCGGATGACGATGTCGGTCTCCAAGGGGTGGTTGCAGCCATGGTGCGTCCCGCGGCAGCGGCAGGGCCCCACGGCCATGGCACCCTCCAGCCCGTCGATCATCTCCAGCACCCTCGGCGCCGGCATGGGGCGCCCGGTGTCTCCCAGGTAGCCGAAGGGCGCCGCCACCGCCCAGCGCAGCACCTCCCGCACCAGACGGTTCTCGCCAGTGCGGCGATGCCGGCCGCGCAGCAGCTGGTAACCCCAGCCGAGCGCCGGAAGCTCGATATAGCGCGCAAACAGGTACAACGTCCACCGGCGAAAACGGCTCTGCTCGGCGCTGACGGCATGCACGCCCGACATCAGGGCCGCTCCGCGCTCTGGCACGCCTCAACCGGTGGCGTCGAGCCTGCCGCCGGCGGCTCGCACGCCACGGCTCTGCCGACCCAACTCTCGGCCGCCCTGAGCCTGACGAGAGGCCGGATCGCGCTCGGGAAGGGCAGCGATACCCCCCCATCAGCCTCTCTCCCCATCCAGGCCTGGGCGAGTGCCGCCGCGGCTGTGCCGGCCCAGCGCGCCTCTACCAGGCGAAGGATCCCGGCAGCCTCCCCCTCCTCCCCCGACAAGCCCTTCAACACTGCCCGCATGAGAAGAAGGGGAGCGGAAGGGCCGTCCGCAGCCTGCGCGCCCTCCAGCGCACTCTCGGCCGCCGGCAAATCGCCCTCACGGTATCGCAGGGCAGCAGCAAGTGCCTCGTGGAAACCGCTGGCCGGCAGGTCCATCTCCGGCAAGCGCGCCTTTCGCTGCAGGTCAAAGGCGTAGTAACGACCCTGGCTGCCGGGGACTTCGGTGTCGCTCACCCAGAAGCGTCCCAGCCCCGGCTGCATCACCAGCGACCAAGAGGTCAGGCTGCGGCAGATTGTCGCCCGCGCGGCTGGATTGGGGTGCAGGAACCCTTCTCCCTCGCGCGGGTAAGGATCGCGCAGGAATCGGGCACATGTGGCGGGCGTGATCTGCCCCCGCGCAGCGGAAAGCAGCTGATCGTAGGCCGTGAAGCGGGGGACGCAAACCCACGCCGCCGACTCCGGTAGCCGGCGGCTGTCTCCCCGCCGGTCGTGCGGCGCCAGCTCATCCGAGCGAAAGCAGTTGGTGGACCAGATAGTGTCTCCCTCCATCTCGCGCACCGCGTGCACGCCACCGGCCGTCTCCAGCGCCACTGCCCGGCCTTCGCGGGCACTGCCGACGATCACGATGTCCGCCAAGGGACGGGGCAGGGTGCGGACGATGGTATCTACCGCCTCACCCAGCGTGGCGGCATATTGGAGGAGCCGGCGAAGGGTCAGGATAAAGGGCACCACGGGCAGGCGCACGCCCTGCACTAGGTGATGGTCCCTGAGGTAGGTGTTGTCCCATGCCACCGAGATTCCGGCGTCGTTCATCCCCGCGTTGGCACCGACCGTGCCCACGGTGTTCACGGTAAAGAACGGGATGCCCTCGTGGGGATTGTACAGAAGCATGGCGAGGTAGGGCTGGATGAGCGCGTGCTCCGGCTGCATCAGGTCATAGTTGTAGCCGTGCAGCAGCGTTCCGTCCGCCGTGGCGGGCCCAACAGCTGCAAACTCGGAGCAGCCAGAGACGAGGAGGATCTCCCAGATCGCCGTGCTGACCAGTGCCTCCACCAGGTGCACGCCGGCCCCGTCGGCGATGCCCTGCATCTCAGCCGCATGCTCGGCTTCCAGGGTGCGCCGATAGGCGGAGGCGTAGTAGAAGAGCATCGGCCGTGCAAGAACCCGCGGTACCGGCACCTGGCTGGTCACGTAGGCGTAGGCTGCCTGCCGAAAGCCATGGATCAGGTCACGGGCCAGCGTCCCCTGCTGATAGCCCATCTCATACGGGCTACCGCTCAGGTACAGGGCCGTCAGCCGGCCGTGGCGCTCCATGTGGGAGCCGGCCATCACCCGCTCGTGCTCGACGGGCGGCAGCACATGCGCGCGCGCACGCCGCCAGGCCCGGGACGCATCCGCCAACTTCATCCTGCCCCTCCTCTGATCGGCTGCCCACGACCTCCCGGCGCAGCCACCCCGCGCCGGCCGGGCTGCACCCTACGACAGGCCGCGCGGCTCCTCCGGAGCGCCGCGGTGCTCAGACTGAGCCCGCTCGGCCACATACCTGCGCAGCGCGGCCATGTCACGTGGAGCGATGCGCAGCAGCAGGAGAGAGACGATGATCCCGCCGCTCAGGAGAAGAGTGGCGGCCCCCTGAAAGGCAACCCGGAGATTGCCTTCCGCCAACCCCTGCTGTGCGCCTACATACTCGCTAACGGCGCCGATCGCAAAGCCTGTCAGTGCCGAGATGGCGCTCATTACCACGCCATCCGCCGCAGTCGCCGAAGAGCGCGTCTCCGGCGGAACGACATCGTACAGGATCACATTGATGGCCGGCATGATCAGGTAGCCAAAGAGCCCCAGGAAGAAGCCGGCAACTAGCACCGCGGTCAGGTCGGTCAGGGAGAATACCACGATGCTCAGTGCGAGCGCTCCCGACGTCGAAAGCAGCGCGACCCACACCGCCGAGCGCTCCGTCCGGCGCCGCAGGCGGTCGATCATCCAGCCGCCCAGGATCGTGCCCACCACAAAGCCGAGAACGGCCGGCAGGAGGGCCAGCGCTGCGACGTCCGAGTTGGGCGCAATCTGCCTGCGCACCAGGTAAGCGGGTGCCCAGAAGGAAAAGGCCCACCAGGTCGAGCCCTGGCAGCCGTCCAGCAGGTAGACCAGCCAGGCGCTCGGAATGCGCAGCGTCCGCTTCAGTGCAGGCCAGGTGAAGCGGCCGGAGTAGACGCCGCCATCGAGCACCTCGTCCTCGGAGGCACCCCGTGCCGGCTCCCGGACAAAGAAAAAGATCAGGACGCCCAGGACGAGCCCTGGGAGGCCAAAAATGCCAAAGAAGCGGCGCCAGCTCTCGGTTCCGAGCAGCCCGGTGATGGCCAGCGCCAGAACGCTGCCCAGGGCAAAGGTGGCTCCCATCAGCCCCATCACCGCCCCGCGCGACCGGCGCGGCACCAGGTCGCCCATCATCGGGTACGCCGATGTCGTAAAGGCCGCCTGGAAAAAGGCCATCCCCGCCCGCGCCGGCAGAAGCTGCGCCAGGTTCTGTACCCGGCCCGTCACCCACGTGATGGCCGACCAGAACAGCACAGCGATGCCAATGACGTTGCGCCGCTTCCACCGATCCCCCAACAGGCCGAAGAAGATGACGCCTACAATCAGCGTGGCATCCGTGGCCGACCGGATCAGCCCGAGGTGAAAGTCGTTGAGGCTTAGGTCCCTGCTCAGCGGCTCAAAGATCGGCCCCAATAGCTCCCGGTCGGCCACCTTGATGGTGTTGACCAGCATGAGCACGGCGATGACAAAGATAAGGTATCCGAGGCTTACCGGCCCACGCTTCTTGCCTCTTTCTTCCATGCTCCCTCCCCCTCCTGCCCGTTGTCGCGACCTCGGTCGCGACCTTGCAGCCGTCACCGGCTATTCCTCAGCGCCCTGCGCAGACCGCGCCTGGATCCGCTTGAGCATGGCATACGCGGCCGGCCCCACGAGTCCTTTGGCGGACCGCGCGCGCAGCGCCTGGTCCAGGTCGGCGATCAGGTCGCCGGCATCCTCCAGCCCTACGCTGGCGCGTACCAGCCCCTCTCCCGTCCACTCGCGGATGCGTGCTTTCTGCTCCGCGCCCAGGTATCCTGCGGCGTCAACATACAGGTCCGCCGGGTAGTAGAAGAGGAGGCTGCGCGCGTGGCCCAGTGACGTCGCGTAGGAAAAGAGCCGGATCCTCTCGGCCAGTGTGATGGCCGCGCCGAGTCCCGCCTTCAACTGGAACGTGAGCATCCCGCCCCCCGCCGACATCTGGCGCGCGGCCAGCTCGTGGTGGGGGTGGCTCTCGAGTCCCGGATACACCACGCGCAAGACCGCGGGATGGCCCTCCAGGAAGCGGGCGACCTGCAGCGCGGTTTCCGAGTGGCGCGCCATGCGCAGCGGCAGCGTCGCCAAGCCTCGCATGATCAGCCAGGCGTTGAACGGGCTGATCGCCCCGCCCAGATGCACCAACGCCTCCTTGCGGATGCGGTGCAGGCCGGCCGCCGGCCCAACGATCGCCCCGCCCAACGCGTCGCCGTGCCCGTTCAGGTACTTGGTCACGCTGTGCACGACATAGTCCGCACCCAGCGCCAGCGGCCGCTGCAGACAGGGGGTGGCCCAGGTAGAGTCCACCGCCAGAAGGGCCCCGGCCTCGTGTGCTATGGCGGCAATGGCCGGTATGTCGCTGATGCGCAGGACCGGGTTCGCCGGCGTCTCGACGTACACCAGACGGGTGTTCGGCCGCAGCGCCTCCCGGACCTGCTTCAGGTCGCTGGTGTCCACCAGCGTGACTTCGATGCCCTGCCGGGGCAAGTGCACGCCGAAGAGCTCGACGGAGCCCGCGTAGCAGACCTCGCTGGCGACGACGTGGTCGCCGCCCGCGAGAAAGGTGAAACAGAGCGCCGAGACGGCCGCCATGCCGGTGGCCAGCGCGAGCGCCGCTTCCCCTCCCTCCAGTGCAGCCAGCTTCTCCTCCAGCGCCCGCGCCGTCGGGTTTCCCCATCGCGCGTAGGCGAAGGGAGGCTCGGTGGATTCCATGGTGAGCGCGTCGAAGAGGCTCGACCCGAAGCCGGGCAGGCGAAATGCAGCAGACATATGTATAGCCGGCGTCAGCGCGCCGGTCGTCGGATCGGGCTCCTCTCCCGCGTGCACGGCCAGGGTGCTCAGCGCTCGCGGCCGTGCCTGTCTCTTCTTCCCTGAGTCTGCCATCGTTCCCCTGCCTTCCCAAGCCACCGTTCGCGCCCGGTCTCCTATTAGCGATACTTGATGCGGATCACCCGATGGGGTAGACTGCAATGCACGTGGTAGGCGTTGCTTGCAGGCCTAACCCCATCGGGGACCCGCTTGGGGAAAGAGGACCGTCGGTCTCCA
>Ga0209096_1000047_pt1 | contig 195499 bp, 258 predicted proteins | sample AD_UKC034_MetaG_FD_184407 | JGI IMG/M metagenome (GOLD analysis project Ga0209096, IMG submission 184407) | Active sludge microbial communities of municipal wastewater-treating anaerobic digesters from USA - AD_UKC034_MetaG (SPAdes) (version 2) | ecosystem: Engineered > Bioreactor > Anaerobic... | reverse complement strand
AAGGCATCCAAAGAAGAGCGCCGTTACTCCATGGGGCTCCATGAGAAGTCTCGCCAGGGTGACGTATACTTCCTGACGTTGTCAAACGGCGAGCTCCCGGAGCACGCCATCAACTTCGAAACCGACAAGAAGCCGAGCAAGAAACTGGAGATCGCCAAGAACCACGTCCTGATTGGATCCTTCCACGTCCACAAGACTCCGGAAGGAACCTACTTCGTCCGGCCGAAAAACGGCGAGCCTCTGTTGCTCCGTCACCCTGAACACGCTGACCACCTGTTCAACGTCCTGGCTGACACCACGCTCTACTTCTACATCCAGAAGACCATGGACAAGGACACCGTCGGAGCTCGCGCCTGGGACTAGGTCCAAAGACCCCCTAAATTTGTAATCAACCGCCCGCCAACGACTCCATATCGTTGGCGGGTGTTTCTTTTCCCGAAAGGAGTGCCATGAACAGATTCACGTTGACCACCGTATTGTCGGCCGTAATGCTGATTCTCATGGGGTGTGGTCCGGCCAAACTCGAACAGAGCGTCGAGGTCCAACCGGATGAAACCGCGTTCCTGATCAACATCGAAGACACCGATGAACAAGGGAAATTCAAGAGCATTGAATTTCTGGAAGAACACAAAGTCGCAGCCGCCAGAGTGGTCCTTCCCCTTCGAAGCCGAGACACCGGCCGAGCCTGGTGGAGCTACGAGTGGATCCCGACCGCAAGGGTCATCACCGTCAAACGAGCCCCTGTCACTCGACAGTGGACCGACGCCAAGTCCAATGACCACAAAACTGAAAAGCTTCATGTTGAGTCTCTCGACAGTATCGGGTTCAGTGTCGGGGCCACCATCATGGCCAGGGTTGAAGAAACTGATGCCGCGAAATTCCTGTACCACTTCGGCGGTAAACAACTGGAGGAGATCATCGACACCAACATTCGGGGCTTCGCCCAGAAAGAGATGGCCGACCGGTTCGGCAAGTTCAAACTTGAAGAGTGTAAGTTTACCAAGACCGATATCTTCAAGGAGGTCGAAAAGATCGTCCAGACCAAGTTCAAGGAGCTCGGTGTCACCGTTGATTACTTCGGTGCCGCGGAGGGTCTAACGTTCGACGACATGAAGATCCAGGACGCAATCAACCGCCAAGTCCAGGCTGAGGCTGACATCCAAACCGCCAAGCAGGAAAAACTGGCACAGGATGAGCGCAACAAGACCATGCTGGCCAAACGCCAGGCAGAGGCTGAGGCGGCCAAGCTTGCGGCCCAGGAAGATGCTCAGACCCAAAGCGTTCGAAATCAGATGCTCATCGACCAGGCGAAAGCTGAGGCCGAGGCAGCCAAGCTGAAGATGGAGCAGAAAGAGGCATTGATGCTGGAAGCCGAACTTTATGCCAGGAAGGCTGAAGCAGACGCCAAGGTAGAGGCTGCCAAGAACCTGAAAGAACTGAGGATTCTGCCGGCTGGTTCGGGTCTATTACACGACCTCGACAAGTAAAGAAGGCCCCTTCGGGGGCTTTCTTTTTAGTTATGGAATCTTCTGTCCTACACAGCCGTTGATACCGTTGGAAGTGTCACCGGAACCGGTTTTAGTGCCCAGGCTGAACTCATCGACGCCGGTAGCATTGCCGACCACCTTGATCCAGTACTTGTACCTGATCAGGCCGCGGTCCTCGTAACCGGCAATGCAAACAGGCAGTATCTCCCATTATCTCAAGTATAGAAAATCCACCCGTGTTCCTTCCCGCTACCGATACAGGCTGTCCAGGTAGGTTTCCGGGTCAGCGATCTTTACCCCGTTGACATAAAGTTCCGTGTCCAGGAACTCGCCACCGGACCAGTGCTCAATCCACACCTCTTCCAAGTGCAGGTCGGCGTCCTCATAAGTTGGGTCACTTAAGGCCCTGACTTTACGCTTGTTACGAACCTTTTTGGCCTTTTCCTTGTCCATGATCAAGTCCCGAACCTGTAGCGTAACGCGGGGCAAACAGTTGATCCTACTCCTCCGTAGGTTCCACCTGCGGGGAAAGTACCGGGTAATGCTCCATGAGTGAACGTAGCCTGTATCCAGAGGCCAAAAGGAGCCGCTGTACCGGATGTTCCCGCCGGGATACCGATAGTTGCGAAGCACGAGATATAGCTCATGGCGCGGATCGTGACCGTGTTACTGGTGCTGATCGTGAGCCAGTACAACACGTCCGGCTCCAAGGCCTGGCTGATCGCGTAGGCCTTGATGCCGGTGGTGGCGGACTCGATGTCTCCGGAATCAGCGAGCAGCGCTCCAGGGTAGAAGCTGGCGGGGTCCGCGACGTTACGGTAGAGCCCCAGCCTGAAAAACCGGCCTGCTACCGCGGTCGTTACCTCTGCGGCGAGACGATCCAGCGAAGATGCACGTTTCGGTGCCCAGAAAGGAACCGCTCTGAGGTTACCAGTGGCCAGCGCTTGCACAGTCAGCGCATTCGTGTTCGAGCAGTTCGCGATGTAGTCGATGGCCGGTGCTGACGTGCACACACCGGAAATCAGCGGCCGGTTTGACGGCCGCAGGTACATGGCGCGAAGCAGGCCTTCAAGACTGAACCTCATGCCGCGTACCTCAGCTTCAGCGCCGGGGACAGCGTACTCCAGGCCGCTCCACCAGGAAAAGTCGCAGGCAGCGCCCCAAAGGTATGGGCAACAACGAGCGACCTTGCGAAGTTAACCGTTTCCGTCGAAGGAATGCCCAGGTTATGAGAACACTGGTAGGTCTGTAAACACTGAAAAGGAGTTTTTGTGGCGCTAACAACGATCGCGCCCCAGTAGAGATGTCCGGGATCCAGAGAAAGCGAACACCGCGCCGGCAGCTCACCAACAGCAATGGTGATGGGCTCTGACTCGAAGAGCAGCTTACCCGGGTACAGATCCAGCTGGTTGTCGACGTTCGCGTAGATCCCGAGCCTCACCTGATCGCCAGTAGTGTTGAAATTGCATTGTATACTGGAAACCAGGCCACCACGGGCCGGTGCGATAAAAGGAACAACATGCAACTCGTCGATGTTGATCTGGCCGGAGACCACAGTCTGCGCGTTGGCTGCGTTGATGAAATGAACGACTTCAAAGCCGGTGGACGAGTCGTTGCCTACAATGCACGGCGCATAAGTAGACCAGGGTCCGGTCCTGATTAGTTTCTGGATACCGTCTCGGAAAATCTTCAGATTCATGCCAGGGTGTACCTCATCACGATCGAGGCTGCTCCGCTGACGGTGGCCCTGGTCATAATCGGAACAAACCCGCTGAACGACCCCAAGGCCACATTGGTCCTGGAAAGATAGTGCAACTGATTACCGGCTCCTGCGGAACCTCCAACAGGCAGAACATTGTATGCGAGTTGCCCGCGCAGAGTGACCGTGGCGTCACAGTGGACACCGATCCAATACATTCGCCCAGGCTTGAGCGGCACACTCGTAGCGTAGGTCTTCAAACCCGTCGTGCTGATGTCAAGATTCCCACTGTCTGCCAGCAGCCTGCACGGAGAAAACCTTGCGCCGTGGCCCATAAAAGCGTCTGCGTCTGTGTTGTCGGCCAGGTAGATCCGACCAAAACTCCCACCCGCAGCCGCCGTCGTGACCTCAAAAGCGAGCTGCGTCAGCGTCTTCCGGGTATTGGGAGCGATAAACGGTATCCAGTACATCGCCAGAACTGTTGGCGAAAACACAGACCCTGCGTAACTTGACAAGCCGCCAGCGGTGTACTCCACGGCTCCGATATCCGCTGTACTGGTGTGCACACCATCCGGCCTTTGCAGTAGAGGCGGGATGAACTGCTTCAGGAAACCCCAGATGTTGTTCAGGCTGATCACGCCTTCTCCACTCCGCTCAGAAGGTAATTGACCGTGGTCACGTTGGTGGCCTGCAACTTCACCAGGTCGCCTGTGTTCAACGCCATGCCTTTCAGCTCAACAATGGCGTAGTCCCCAGCCGACAGCTCGATGGTAGCCAGGGTGCGGTCCACGCCATCATTTACTGCAAACGTCACTGTCTGGGTGCTTCCGCCCGTGTTGTAGACCCACAACTGGGTCATCAATGCCGTCGTCGCTCCCGGGACGGTGTAGATGGTGGTCAGGGTGTTGGCTGCCTGCCCGCTGGCCAGTCTTTTCTCAGTGTACGTCGCCATTTACCATCCCATGTACCCGACCGCTTCCGGAAAGCCGCCAGCGGCACCAGAGGCAACAGTGTCCAGTCTCCAGCGCGAGTCCGCCACGTCATAGACCAGGATTGCCGTCGCCAGAGGGGGCACTGTAACAGGTCCTCCCTGCCCGGTAATGACTCTGTTCGCCGCCGTACCGGTACCTTCGTCAGCGATCACGAACCCAAAGACAGTATCAACATTCGTGAGCCGGATCAGCCGGGTCTTTGCGTCGCTAACAATGCTGTTGATGACCCATCCATCGGCATCAGGATCGATGTAGAACTGAACCGCAGACGAGGGGTAGGAAATCAGGGCGAGATCGTCGACGTCCGCTGTCAGCGCAACCCGCCCGGCCGGTGTTGGGTACAGGCCGGGCTTGTACGGGTTGATGCGGGTGCCGATATTGAACTGGATCAAACCGTTGATAGCGTGAGAGCTGATCACCGTTCCCACAAAGACCACGGGGTAGGGGGGTAACGGCTCTGTAGATGTCAGGCCTCCGGCCACCGCGGAGTCCAGGAACAACGTTGTTCCGTCGGACCAACCGGGGGTCGCCGTATCAAGACCCCTGATAACCCCGATCTTCATGAACGAACCGAAAGCGTTGTGCGCGACGTCCTCCATGGCAACGTGGACGTTGTTCGCTGTCACGTCCAGATTGGCCTGGGCAAGTGCTACCGTGGGTACGCCGCTAGCACCAACCGCACCATTGATGTAGACCATCTTGCCTTTGTCGACCTGGACTCCGGCCACGTTTTTAGCCGTGATCAGAACGTCACGGGCGAGGCGGATCTGCGTACCGTCCCGGTCCATAACTTCGAGACGGTCATGATCATGCTCATCCACACCGTAGACGCGTGAATAACCGGCGGGAGGAGCCGCTGGAGGCCCATCCCCGAGGATATCTAGATGATTCGGAATGGCCACGCCACCCGCGGTAATCCTGATCTGCATGGCCCCGTTCAAATCGAATAAGGCCGGTCCCTGTTTTGACACCGTGTCCCAGCGCATGCCTCCGTTGACCGAGTTAGGGATCGTGCCGCCGTCAAAAGCGTACGCCGGTGACCCATCGTCGGGTCCGTAGAGCGGAAAACCTGCTCCGATTGACGCATCGATATAGGCCTTCACGGCCTGCCATGAAAGATAGCTCATAGATTCCGCCTCTTAGTACAGTATCAGGACTGCTGGCTAGATTCGGTACCAGTTACTCGGACCGGATACCAAGTGCATCGAGGCCGGCCAACCACTAAGAACCTGGAACGGCAGCAAGTCGATGGTGTTGCCGCCTGTCCCGTAAATCTTCACCGAAGAAGCCGTGTTAGAGTCCAGCCTCTTGAACATCCAGGGTCCGGAATCGGCGGATATTGCTGGCAAATTGATGTCCAACGGTGTTGACCCGGCGGATGTCATGTCTACAAGGATCAACCTCGCGCTTAACGCAGAGATGTTTACTGTTCCAGGTGAAGAAATTGTCTGAGCCAGCTTGTTGTTGTGCTTAAGAGTCAGCTCGTCGATAGCGTCCTGGGTATTGTCGGCGGCTAATTGCCCAGATAGCACAGAGGGGTCGAAAAGAACCTGGGTTGCCCGCTGAGAAAGAAGGACTGTGTACAGCCCTAAAATCCCTGTCTGGGTTGGATTCAAAATGGTGTTGGCAACCAGGTTCAACGTCAGGGCCGACGAGCCATCTACCCCCAGGGTGTTCTGCCCTATAGTGGCCGACACCAAGCAATCAAGAGTTGCGACGGCGTTAGTGGCGACGTCCAGGATTGTTGCTACTCCAGAGACCATAGCGGCTTCAGCCAATACAACCCTGGCTGAAGAGCCCGCTCCTGAAACCCTTATGAAGGGCCCAGTGTTCAAGCAGGTGATCGTTACATCCCGCTGGAACCTGAACCTATTTGATGCCGCCCCTGAGACCGAGAGGATCGGGGATGTGCTGTTAGAGACCAGTGACAGCCCGCGCTCGAAAGTGTTGACCCCAACCAAAGAGGCCCCGTCATCGAAGCTGACGGTGGTATTGATACCCTCGTGCCGGCCGCGAAACCTGGACCCGGAAGGAAAGGTGTGAACACCTGTAGGTACCACACACGGCGCCAGCGATGAGTCAAAAACAACTTCAACCGGGCTGTTCAATGTCCCCACGAAGGCCATAACCGCGAGCCAGGTTCCGTATACCCCTGGTTCATCTAAAGATGGTCCGCCTGGCCTAAAAACAATCGGCTCGGGGAAGGAGAGGTGAGACTGGTCCTCGCTGCTAACCTTCTGCCAGACCGTCCCATTGAATACTGCCCATTCATTGACGTCCCAAACACCGATACCGTCGAGGACGGTGGTTCCGGCTTCCCCGACGATGTAGTAATCGCCGGCTGTACCCATCCCGCTCGTCAGGATGGGAGTGTTGGCGTCAGCGTTCCAAGCACCTTTGAAATTGATTCCGCCGGCTGCCAGGATGTCTGTGAGCGGATTGAAACTCATCTAGTGGCAACCTTTAGTTCACATAGACCACTTCAGTGGTGATCTTGAAAGTCGAGATAATAGCCTTTCCTGTGGTTCCGCCAACAGTAGCGATAGCGTAGACGTTGTAGGTCTTGCCGATCTCAAATCCGTTGGCGGCGGTCAGAGCAACCGTAGCCGTGTACTGTCCGGTCGTGCCGACGTCACGTTTTGTTGCTGAGATCGTGGTGGTCGGTGCGCTATCGCCGTCCTCGTAGATCTCGACGTCAGGATCGCTATCGGCGTCGGATGCAGCACCTGTGGCGGGGTCAGAAACCACGAAGTCCTGGCGCCAGGTATCGTCAATCTGGTAGCGGGCGAATCCCATAAACCTTCCTTTACCTGACTATTTTCGACGATCGTGTACCAACGAGTAACGAGCCTACAATGTCGTTGCCGACAATAGGATAACTGCTGGGGCTGCCAAAGGCCGGCGGATAAAGTTCAACCAGGTGCCGTTCCTCTTCTGCATTCTCGAATATGGGGTTGATGATCGTTGGATCAATCTCCCCACCTTCCCAGTATGCGACAGTAAAAGGCGTGATCGGCACACCTGGGTTCAACCATCCGCCAAACGGTATTGTAACCGTGCCGACAGGATCGGGCTTGAAGAACTCGATGTACTCGTCGGTTACCTGCTGAATGTCGGCATGAACCTCGGGAACGGTTCCTTCAACTGAAGGTACAAAGCCTTCGTAGTTGCTCTCCCATGGCTGCGGATTGGCCTGTCCTGGCACCAACCACCCGCCGAACGGTATCGAAACGGTCCACAGCGGGTCCGGTTGGAACCACTCCAACAAGAAATTGCGAACGGCGTCGTCGGATAGATCCTCAAAGTCTTCACCGCTGGGCAAAATGCCCTCGGCATAGTGCGTCAAACCTGCGCCATCGCCGTACAGGTACGGGGTGACTGCCCCGATAAACCAAGGGGCATCGGTTGAGCGGACATCGTTGTTCAGGTCGACGTACGTGCCTGAGAAGTTACTCTCGCCGCCGACGTACACGCGGGAGTCAAGCAGGTTCTTCCAGTCAAGATCGTAGCTGCCGATTGTCGTATCGACGAATAGATCGCTGGCATCCAACGACTGGTACGTTACTGTTCCGGGAGCGTCGTTCGCACTGGACGCGTTGTACCCGTCTTCAACTACATTGACACTTTCGGCGCAGTTCGTGTATCGCGCTGCTGCTGTGGTGACACCACTGGCGTCTCCGGCGTAACAGTTACCGACGTAAACTTCACGTCCTAGCGTGGCTCCTCCCTCAAAGGCTGCCAAGGCGTCATCATGTGCCGCCAGGACCACTGTATTGCGTGCCCTGGCCGAACTATCGGCCGTATCAGGCTTCACTACACCACGTGAACCATCACCGATCTCTATGAAACAGTGATTGACAGCAACAGGGCCGTCCGAGCTACGTACGGCGGCGCCACCATCCCTATTCTTCAACAGGCAAGCTTCGAGGACTACTGTGTTCGTGCCGGTGTTCAGTACGGTATCACCACCGGCTACGGTAGCCTCAAGCACCAGATTTCTGATGTACGTTCCCTGTGCCCCGGCCTGATTGAACGTGAACACCGTGCCAGTTGTGCTGCTGATGCGGACGCCGGTTGAGAAATCGTGTGTCGTGTACCTAACGTTATCCGCAACCGTGATCTCCAACTGATCAACCGAAATCGTAAACGTGCCAATTAGGATTTGCGGACCAGTCCATACCAGCTTGTCACCTGCTGAGGCGGCAGCCAGTGCGTCTGCAAACGTAGGATACCCGGCGTCTGCATCGCCGATATTCACGCCGTTCACCACAATGTTTGTGGTGGCCGTACTACCGTCATTGATCGCACGTATGGCCATGGACTGCCTTACGCAAGCGTAATCGCCGGATCGAAGATTGTGACGTTCTGGTTACCGCCGCCGTCACGGAAAGTATCAGCGACGTAGAACCGGACCCGCACGATGTCATCCTGCTTGATCGTGATGGGCAACTCAATGCGCCACGCGTTGTAGCCCATGATGTTGTTCCATGTTGACCCGTCAGCGATCAAGCCATCACCAGGCAGCTTACGGGAATCGTAAATCTTGCGGTGGTAACCGCTGGCGTCGCGGTAGACGTCGGCCTCAACCCAGATGTTGAGCTTGCTCTCGCGTCCGTCCCAGAAAGCCGTGGCGAAATACAGCGTGATTGTCTGGTTTACGGGGAACGCAAGCCCGAAACGCGGGAACACCAGTGCCTCATAACCTTCGCGTTCCGAGTAGAATAGACCACCGGCACTGAACCCTTTATCATCCCAGTACGAACCGGCCTTTATTGTCTCTACCAGGATGCCGTTTGCGTGACCACCGACACGGCTGATATTCGAGGATTGAGCGGTAACGCCGTTGACGTACCTGAACCATGCGTTGGTGCCGTTCAACTGTGTCAGGTGTATCTGCTGGCCTTTTCCGCAGTAGCTATTCGGATCAACCGCTTTCAAGATTTTAGTCGTATCAATCCAGATGTTTTTTCCGATAAGGTTGTTGTTTCCATATTCTGCGTCCGCGTCTATGTGCGTCGAGGCGCCCGCCGGAAATCGTATATTTTCCAGGATAAGCGAGCGGACGGCCGTTGTCCCAAGGTTGTATGTTGTTGAATCCGGTGCCGGTGAATTTGCGTGCTCAAAGTCCAGATTGCGCACAACAATACTGCGCGAGTTCGCGCTGCCGTTGATATACATGACGCCGCCAGCCGGAAGCATCCCGACAACATCATCATCTGTTGTGAAGACGGCGCGTGCCGAACCGAAACCACCTAATGTGGTGTTGGCCGAGGTATATCCGGGTCTCACGAATCTGGTGCCAGCGTCGTTCCACTCCAGAACTTCAACGTAAGAGTCGTAGGCCTCGCCACCGATGTACATGCTCTCAGATCCTGCCGCCGTAAACGTAAACCGGGCACGAATGACCGCAGACCCAGTCAGTCCACCTGTGTACAGGGCGCAATTGCTGCCGAAGCCCGTAGCTGGGCGCTGGCCGATCACATGGACGTCATCAAGTTCCAGTCTTCCGGTATCAGGCCAAAGGTTGCATTTCGGGGCGTCGGACGTGGCGCGGCGGGCCTGGCACTTGTTCCACCGTACCTCCAGAGATCCGTACCAGGTCGTGGCAAAGGGCTCATTCGCCGCGGCGGCTGTCTCGTCCCAGTACAGCCTGCGATAGACACGGTGCTTGACCGTTGCCGCCGCGCCAAACGGGTTGATTACCACGAACGCGCTGGGGTCACTGTCCCATGTCGCAGCGACGGTGTTTGTAGTCGCCTGAGCGGCGGCGTAGTGCTCGTCGTCAGCGTCTACGGGCCAACCGTTGAACTCGATGCGACTATTGAGCGTACCGTCCTTGAACGAGAGCGTCTTCTTGGATCCACCTGAGCCGTCAGTACGCCGAATCCAGATCTTGTCGCCTGCGCTCACGCTGAGCAACTCAGTCGCAGTTAGCACGTTCCATGCGCCAACACCACCAGGAGCAGCAGCCTGTGCTCCGTCAGTTCCATCGCCGTTGTTGGCAGCACTAAGGTCAACAAACCAATCCGCCATTCGATTACCCCTTTCCCAACCAGTATACCGTTCCCGTTACGCTCCTGCAGAGAACAGCGTAACCTGGTGGTTTGTGTTCGGACCTGCAACTGCGCCGCCGGCGAGGCCGGAGAAGCTCAGGTCTATGGTCCTGTCCACATTCGTTCCGAGGATATCGATGTTGACGGAGACGATGGTTCCGTCCGGGTCTCCGATTGACCAGTTCGGATTCTGGACAAGGTAAGAGTAGTCGGCTCCAGGAATAGCCGAGCCAGTACCATCATCATCGACTGTGCACCCAACGTTCCTGGATGCCGGCAGGCCGTCAGAGGTGTTGATACGAAGCTGAACCTGATGAGTCGACGGAACGTCACTGATAACGCCGCTGGTGATAGCAACAAACTCGATTTCAATTTCCTGCACAATGCGTATCGGACGAGGCTTGACCGACAAGTCAAATCCGTCGCCGTTGGTTTCCGTGTACAGAAGGCGGCAGTCATTTCCGCTGACATCTGCGCTGAACTGGATCGCCGGATTGCCCTGCACGAACGGGAGTATTTCTGTTCCACGACGGGTCACCACCACGCCAGCAACGGAACCGTCGTGGAGGATCATGATGTGGCCAGTCTCAAGCTCCCCCGTGACCTTAGCCAGGGCGTAGATTACTTCACAGGCTCGGTAAATTGTTCGATCGAACGTAAATCCGGTAGGGACAGGACCTACTCCGCCAGCGAGGCTTAAGTAATCGATCTGCTTGTCGACTTCTACTTCGACACCACCACCGCCGTCGGCAATGACCTCGGCAAACTCTTTTCCGCCGGCGATGTCGGACACGAAGTCGATCGGGCTTGCCGAGAGTACGATGTCCACATCGTTCATCTGGACATCTACACCACCTCCACCGCCTGAGTTGATGGTTGTCCAGGTCGCCCCGTGGTCAGTGGAAAACCTGGGAAGGTTGGCAACGTCGTCCCATCCGTAGATGAACTTCTGGTCTTGTACAATCTTTCTGTCAGCCATAGTTCACCCACTTACAGGATCTTGTACTCACCGTCGACGACGTGGAAAGTCTTCGTTATGTTCAACAACGGCAGGGTGATCGAAGGCTTGCTGTCGATCGGCCATCCGCCGTCGGAAACTACAGTGATAGGACCTGTTCCTATCACCATCTTCACGTTCACCACGCACCTCTCGTGAGCAAGTACAGTGGGGTCCGGTAGTATCACCGTCCAGGGCGCTGTTCCGTCAGCCAGGATCAACTCCCCTATCTCAGCGTAGTACGGATTGCCTCCGGTGGGCGCAGTTCCGTCTCGAATCAGGCCGTAATAAGATGTCCCAGGAACGGTCTGTTCAAGGCGGATGTCACACAGCGCCATCATGTACTCAAGCTGCAGTAATGAAAGACGTTGCATGGCTGCCTCCTCGTAAGGAGGGGCAAACAGACCAATCCGCTGAAAGTCGTTGAGGAGGGTCGTGTATTCAAGAGTGCTGAGCTCGGCGAGAGAATCGAGCTTGGCTACGATGATCTCGGCCAGAAGCGCTTCTCTGGCTACATTCCTGCCACGCGCCAAGATGTAGGCTGGATCAGCCATCCAAAACCGCCTCTGGAACCAAGTACATTATAGCCCGAGGAGTGGCCTAAGATTTTGAGGCCTTGTACTTGCCGGGAACCTTACCCAAGCTGGGTGGAAGCTGCTGGCCCTTGGGCTTCATACGACTGCTAAGGATTGTCACCAGAGTCGGCCTGGTCTTCTCTCGCTTTCCAAAGGTCCTGAAAACCCCGTAACCTTGCACATCGCTCTTGCCTCGATCCTGCAGGGGGACAAAATACTCCCCGTGAGGCAGCTCAGGGTACCTCTTCTTTACTCGGGACTCCAGAAGCTCCACAAGAGAACGTGCGTACGGAGTTCGTTCCTCCATACGGTCGTGAGCGTGCCGGGCCTCTTTGTCAGTGCTCATGTAAACAGTATGGCCGCAGAGTCTGCGACCACAACCAGAAAGGACACGATGTCAGCGATGACCGTAGATAAACCATGGATCCCGTTCGACGATTTCCTGGACCACGTCAACATCTCGTTGCCGGTGATGAATATCGCTCCTGAGGTTGAGTACCGCCGCGCCGGCTTTGCCGAGGCGCAGGGACTTAGCCTTTTGTTGGCCATCGGAGACCACGGCTGTTCCGCCTCAGATCGTGCACGCTGTGCGGTTGGCCTCGCCAAGCTCTCCGCCAAGGTGGTTCACCGTAAGACGGTACTCCAGAGTATCCTGAACGGCGGGATACCCATACAGGGTGAACTCCGCGAAAGCATCGAGAAGGCGATTCATCTGTACTGGGTAGTAGCCAAAATGGCCAACCTGCTTCACATGATCCGAGGCACCGAGAACGCCTTGGCATGGGCGGTCAGGAACTCCAGGGCTGAACCGAAGCTGTCAGAAAAGAAACGGATCTGTCCGCCTTGGAGGTCGTCGCGGCTGACCGACAAGATGTCTGACCGGTACCGCGCCAGGGAAGTCTTCGCCCTCAAACTTTGGGAGATGCGCTTTCCCGTCTGGATGAAAATTCACGGTAACCTGCAACTGATGGGAGGCGGTGACCCAAAAACCCCGATCGATCCGGCCTAAGGAGGTGAAAGGGAATCTATAGGCCTTTCACCGGAAAGGGGTGAAGCAATGCAAGGTATACTCGGCACTGGTAAGTCGTTAACGGATAAGGGGTTATCCGTTGGCGCGATGACGGTCCTCAGGATCGTCAAGGAATCAGGAGTCCTCGACGACGAGGACTTCGAAAACTTCAGCTGCTGGCTGAAGTGGCTTCACGATTGCAACCGATCAGATCCAGAGTTCCTGGAACTGTTCGTTGAAGAGGTTCTTCCACCGATTCTCAAGTCGGCGGACGCCATGGTCCTGTACGAGAACCTCGAACGGGACAAAGACCTGGCGGCGGACGCCGTCTACCTGATCAAGTTGGCGATCAGGGAGAAGTTCAAGGTTGTTCGGTTCAACACACTCATTAGCGGCCTCGCAGAGAGGCTGCTGGCGCCTAAGCAGAAGGAGGTCACCATGAACGTCCTTCCGAAAGAGGGGACAGGCGCTGGGGAATACCAGAGCAGGGCCCGGTCTACACCCCAGACCACCTAAAGGTCCTGCGTTGCCGAGAAGAAGCGGGGGCGAAAGCCCCTCTTCTTTATTTACATGAAAGGGGGGTGAGTGGCTGAAAAATATACGAAGGCCAAGAACATCGAGCTGATGTACGCGGCTCCCAAGGGCCACGAGGATGTGTTCATCTGGATCCCGCTTCATGAGCTCTCCGAGATAGGGATTCCTTTCGATTCGGAGGCTGACGAAGAACTGGAATACCTGGGCAAGGTCCGCATTCAACAAGAAGACGGGACCTACCTGTATTTTGAACACAACTTTCCGGGGCTGGAAGAACAGTTCGACACGCTTGCTCCAGAGGACCTGGAAAAGTGTAAGATCTGTAAGATCGACTTCCCGTTGGCACTAATCGCCCAGTCGGTGTCTACAGAAGGGACGTACGCGTCATGTCCGGTGTGTGCGTTGAAGCACCGTAACTCCGTACATGGGCTGCCGATGAGCACTCCGTTCCAGGGACCGCAGGCTGCAGCCATGTACGCTCTGGCTGTCAAGTTTCTGAAGCACACGAATCGGTGGGACGCCAGTGTTGGCTTACCCGAACCGGAGGAGTAGTGATGAGCCAGCATCATGAGAAGCTCGCTGATGGGCGGCACGTGCTGTGGGGCAAAGACCACGCACTAGGATGGTTCCTGGATGTCCACAAGAACGGGGACCTGGACATATACTCCGTCATCAGCGAGGATTCGAGCATGTTTACCGGGTTGTCCGCTGAGAGGCTCCTCAAGCGTCTTGAGGAGCTGGGGATCGATCCGTCCAAAGAATTCATCTAACGACGAAGGAGAAAGGATGTTACAGATGCGTGGAATACCTGACATGAAGTACCCGAAAGACCAGCTCCTCGAAAAGCTGAAATCAAACCGCGACAAGCACGCCGCGGATTTCAAGGTCGCCATGAAGGAGTACCGCCAGGCGACGGCCGCGGCCTGTCGTCAGGTGCTCGACATGCTCGACAGCGGCAAGGATGTCAACCACGCTCACGTGCTGAAGAACCTGAGCCGTCCGGTCGACCAGACCCGTCACTACGACCGCATCATCGAGATGCTGTCGTTGACGTCCGACACCCAGATCGAGCTCTCCCAGGAGGTCTTCACCCAGATCGTTCTCGACGACTGGGACTGGAAGAGCGGCTACGAGGCCACCAAGCTCAGCAACAGTTCGTACCTCGGGTAGGCAGAACCTGAGGACTTTCAAAAGCTGGCCGGCTCCTTCGGGGGCCGGCCTTTTCAATTAGGACTACGAAGATGAAACAAGGAAAGGTACCTGGAAACATACGCAAGACCCTGGTCGACTACCTCGCCGGCCTTGAGTTCTTCCTGGCAAAGCTTGGACAGTACAGCTGTCCGTTCTTGAAGGCCAAGGCCAAGCTTGAACTTCGAGACACCTTCAAGGCCGTCATCAAGCGCCTGCAGAATGCGCTTGCTGACCAGAACCTTGAGTGGAAGACCATCTGGACAGACAAGCTCACCAAGATCCACAAGAAGCAGCTGGAAACCGAGGCCGATCGTTTTGAGGTGGCCCTCACCTGGTTCGGCCGCCGCAGCGTCATCAAGGACCACGAGGTTGCCGACGCAGCCAACTCGGCGGACACGCTCATGGAGCTCCTGGGCAAGATCCAGGAAACCCTGGAGAAGGGTGAGGGATGGGCAATCTAACCTTGGTGCTGATCTCTGACACGCACACCCGAGAGAAGCAGATTTCCGTCCCCAACGGGGACGTCCTGATCCATTGCGGCGACAGCTGCGGCCACGGTCATTTCTGGGAGTTCCGTAACTTCCTGAAGTGGTTTGGCTCCCAGCCTCACAAGCACAAGCTGCTCATCGCTGGCAATCATGATCGCTGTTTGGTGTTCGACATGGACCTGTGCCATGCCGAACTCAAGAAGTACCCGGAAATCACGTACCTCGAAGACACAGGAGTCGAGATCGAGGGCGTGAAGTTCTGGGGCTCGCCTTGGACTCCCAAGTTCCTGAACTGGTACTTCATGCGTCCGAGGGGGCTGGGGATCAAGAAGCATTGGGATCTGATCCCCGACGATACAGATGTGCTGATCACCCACGGGCCGCCGATCGGTATCCTCGACAAGGTGGAACCCCATCCTGACAACCCAGGAACAACAGCTGGCTGCGAAGAGCTGCTGAAAGCAGTTCAACGGGTGAAGCCTCTGATTCACGTGTTTGGCCACATCCACGGCAGCTACGGTGTTGCCAAACCTAAAGATGAGGTGACGTCCTTCTACAACGTCTCAACCTGCACCGAGGAATATCAACCGACGAATCCTCCGGTGGTGCTGACCGTGTCAACGGAGGTCGAGGATGGCGAATAACTACACCCAGACCAGTTTCATGTTGACGAAGCTGAACCCGGTCGAGTCCGCCTGGCTGAAGGATGCCTTCGAAGAGGGTCAACGTAAGGCGGACGAAGAGGACAACTTCGACGAATACATCGGGGTCAGTTACGAGTTCGAACAGAAGGAAGGCTATGAGGATCTGTGGATCTATGCCGAGGAAGGCTTCATGGTCGATAACCTGGCTTGCCTTCTTCAGGCCTTCCTGAAAGAGCACCGCCCCGATGAGTACATCAGTTTTACCTGGTCAAATACCTGCTCGAAGATGCGTCTCGATGAGTTCAGCGGAGGCGGGGTATTCATCACCGCGAAGAGTCAGAAGTGGTGCGTTCCCTACGCTTTCATCGACAAGGAAGCGGCCAAGCTCAAGAAGAAGAAGGCATCCACATCATGACCAAGAAGAAGCCGAAAGTGTATGGGCCGAAGGAGTTTGCTGACCGGGCCCGCGGGTACATCGTCAAGTTCAAAAATGAAGTCTCCTGGGACGGTTCTCCTATGGAGGACACCTATGTCATAGACTTCCTGACCGACCTCAGACACTTCTGCAAGGAGGAAAAGATCGACTTTGCCAAGTGTCTCCGCATCTCCAGATACCACCACGAAGAGGAGGAAGACGAGTGTACAAGTACTTCGCCGTCGCGGACGTCAACACGTCCGTCCTGACGGACAAGGATCTAATCAGGCTTGAGTGGGAGCATGAGAGCCCCGACAGCCTGATCCAGATCGTCGCCAAATTTGAATACGGCTATCTGATTGCGCTGCAGAGCGAAGATGCCGAGTTCAAGGAGATGATCGAATACGCAAAGAAGAGCGAGTACAGCGACCAGTTCATCGCGTTGATGCGGTCACTGAAGAGCTACAACTTCTCGTACGTACGCCTGGACACCGAAGGGCTCACCGACGAGGTTCAGGCTCCGCCGGCCAACATGTGGGAACACATGGAGGCTGAACGCATCCGGAACTACGGTACCGGGCAACCAAAATAAAGAGGAGCAATGACGACTAAGCCACTGAACGCCGACGGCGTTCGGGACATCCGTAAACGGTTTGGGTCGGAGTCTTCCCTGACTATTGCTTTGGACTACGGCATATCGTTGGTTCATGCCTGGAGGATTGCCCACAGAAAATGCTGGGCTTGGGTGAACGACGACACTCCCGGACATTTCATTTGTCCTGATTGGGATAAGGTAGACAAAGAGCACAACCGTCTTCGTCGGGTGAGGAAGGCCTGGAAGAGAGCTCAGGTTGAACCCATACCTGACGAGGTGCGGGCAGCAGTTAGTCGGCTTCAAACCGGTGATCGCCTTCCGGACCTGGTCGTTACCGAGATCCGACGTATGGCTGATCAAGAGTTCCCGATAAGCATCATCGCCCGCCGGCTCAACTTGAGCTACTTTACGGTCTACGGTGCCGCCAGAAGGAAGACCTACCGAAAGGTTGGATAGAAGGAGATGGCTGCAGACTCTGCGGCCATTTCTTTTAGCTTAGCTGGCCTAAGGTAGTAAGAAAGGGTTTACGTCATGAAGAAATTTGATTTCAGCGTTGCCCGTCTACTGGATAACTGCGAGGAGATGGTCAAGGCGCAGAAGTACTATTCCGACATGGAGCGATGGCGTAATCGATTGAATGCGGTCAAAAAATCACTTGCTGTCATGACAATTGAAGAGGCCGCGGATGTCCGAACTATCGACCTTGACGACCTGGTTCAGCGGTGCAATACGATTCGTAAAAACCCTCTGAAGCCTTCCAGTTTGGCTGCATATAAAAGCCTCATCCGGCTTGCGCTGGAAAACTTCATCAAGTCCGTCGAGGTAGAAACGAAGCTGGGTACCTTGGATGGACTCCTGGAAGTTATGGCTTCGGATTTTGAACCCGGAACTCCAGGGTGGAATGCTGCCGCTGTTTTGCTCGTAGCCATGGCCCGAGTTCAAAGCACTAACTCAAACAAAATCGCTGAGGCTTTGAAAGGCAAAGTCAAACGCGATGAAGTTAGGGCGATCTGTGCCCGTTACCGAAAGAACGGGATCTTCTTCAAGGATCCGTCAGATGGCAAGAACAAGATGAGGGGTGAGTGGTCTGATCCTGAAAACGGCTTCATAGCCTTCGTACTTGACACGATGGTTGGTTCTGGGGAGCTGGAAAAGACTTTCACCGAGCCTAACGAAGAGGACAAGTACCGGTACATCGGGATCGACACCCTATCTTCCGCGGGGATCAAGAGCGGGAGCCTTTCAGACGGCGACGAGAAGCTTGAAGCCAAGGCTCGATTGGAGTAGCCACGGCAAGGAGATTGTTATGAACGCATGGCTGATGTTGGGGTCGATAGCCTTGAACCTCTTCTTGTTCGGGGTCGTACTTGCCTCTCTGTACTGGAGAGGTCAGCTCAACATCGTTCTGGACTTGTATGAGTCCGCCGCCAAGCGAGCCGCCGATCTGAAGGCGGAGAACGAGCAGTTGAGGAAAGGAGGCGGCAATGCCGTGGAAAAAGTACGAGATCAACATCAAGTGCCGTAAGTGCAAGACCCACCGAAAGATGATCTTCACGGAGTCCGATCAGGGCCCGGCCTTCCTGTGTAAGGGATGCCACAACTACTACTTCCACCCGGCCCTGAGGATCATCTTCGACGCCGGCGTAACACAAGGCCGTAAAGACCTGCAGCGCGAAATGCGCGAAATGATGGGTGCCTCCAGTTACCAGGATGCGGTGGGAGCAGCCCGAAGAACGAGCCAGCTCGAACACACCGTTGAGAAACTTGAGGAGCAGGTACCATGACCGAACAGAAACGCACCATCCCGCACGAAGTCATTGCCACCTACCACCGCGAGGTTCCCCGCAACCCGGACAAGTTTGTCTGGGTCGCCTCTACTATCATCGTGTCTCCGAACAGGGACGAGATTCTGTGCCAGAAGCGGCTCAAGACCGGTGAATGGGAGTTCCCCGGCGGGAAGGTTGAAGCCAGCGAAGAGTATCGCGCTTGTGCTGTCCGCGAGGTCAAAGAAGAGGTGGGCTTAGACGTCAAAATCCAGGAGTACATCTGCAGCGTTGTTATTGGTCGCCTGGACTCTCTGTTCGCGGTCCAGCTCTACCTGGCCACGATGATCGACCCGGACCAGGAGATCGTCGTGGACCACCACACCGTTGAAGAGGTCCGTTGGGTCAAGTACCCGTTCGCTCGTGAGCTGGGAACCTGGCTACCGGCCACCGAGAAGGCCTGGGGTGAGATCACGGACGCCGTTCGAGGATTCGTCATGCGACGTGCGTTGAATCTTCAGAGCCTCATGGATGGAGACTCGTGATGACATCAGGAGCACCGAAGCACGAAAAAGACGTCAACGCCGAATGGATTCTCGCCAATTTTGACCTAAACAGGGAGCGCCGACAGCTGAAGAGGCAATCCTATGAGTGGACACTGCATGTGGCTGTTCCAAACCCTTACGCCTCTAAGCGTATGACTCTCACGGCATACCTGAAGGCCATCAACGATGAGGTAGAGGTATTGCGCCAGAAGAACCCTGAGATCCCCAAGAACGCAGTTGCGTGCATAATCTCAAGTTACAATTACGAAGGAACCCCCGAAGTGGGAGTCATCTTCGAGTGGAAAATCCACGAGACTGACGCTCAGGTAATCCAGCGTCTGATCAGACGAGAAAAAGGTAGGATTTCCCGAGCCAAGCGGAAGGAAGCCGAAAAGCGACGGCAGGAAGAGATTGACCGTAAGGAGTTCGCCCGCCTTCAGAAGAAGTTCGGAAAGGGGAAGTGATGTTTACAGCCGGAAGATCGGTGATCGTAACCACCGACGAGATACAAAAGATGGTTGGAGCGATTCAGGTTACGAACGGCAAGGTTGCTCTCACTTCGATCCAGTTTGAGGCGTTCATCCGTATCGTGCACCTGTTTCTCCTCCACAGATGTAACATGCACATTCACGGTCTCATCATTTCCGGACACGCCGCTGTTCTCGCTACCCTCTTGTTGTCTATCCTCACGGAGACAACCTGGCTTCCGCTGGCCACTCTTCTTCCTGGCGCCATGCTGTTGATTCTCTTTGTTGTCCAGCTTTTCAGAAACCGCATAGTCTCCTGGCTGTACAAGCGATACGAGTTGATGGTGGTGCATGTCGTAGAGGATGGGTGCAACTCCACGATCGAGGTCCTGGGCGGAGGGAATTAGTGGCCGCAGAGTCTGCAGCCACAGAAAGGGCTCCCAGAGCCCTTTCTTTTTAGGGCCTAAGACGATGATCCGCATTAGGCGGAAAAATTTTAGGAGCCGCCATGGGAATGGAAGACGCGATAATCTTCGACTGGGACGATTCTGAGCACCCGTATCCGCTGAGCATCATCGTTCACCGCAACAAGCTTGGCATCAGAGCCTCCAGCCACCGTAACCAGGCAAAGGCCGGCCTGGGTATCTGGTGTGGTGCTGAGATCGCCTACTGGGAAGAGAAGAATATCTTCCCTTGGTTGCCCAAGTGGCTCTACCTGCTCGCCGCCATCTTCTCCAAGCCCGATAGGGTGAAGTGTTGGAAGAAGTGGTGGAAGTACTGCTACCTTGAACTCAAAGAATTGGCGATGATCCACACGGGACGGTGGTTCTACGTCTATGACGACTGGCTCTGGGTACTGAGGACCTTCGACGGTAAACTGATGGTATTCCGGGATGAGGACGACATCCCGAAGGAGATCAACAAGGAATCAATGACCAGGTACCAATGGGATGAGGATGAGAACGCCTACGTGAAGTACGTTCCTCCCCCGCCTAAGTCGTACACAGAGATGCTTCGAGAGATGATGTCTGTAGTGCCCTACCTTACGGGGTGCTGATAAACGAAAGGAGGTGTGCCATGACACTTTAGTGAAACTAGAGGAGTCATGTCATGCGCAAAGATTACGCCAGACTGATCATCAACACGGCCCGCACCCGTAGTGACTGGGACATCCAGAAGGACTGTCGCAGGAACCGTCTTCCGGACGAGGATCTTCCGATCCGCGAACCGATGAAGATGAAGGCTACCAAGGGGTTCAATGACCGCTTGGCGCCGCTCTACGGTATGCTCCGCAAGAACTGCGGTCGCTATTGGGACGATGTCTGGTCCGAGATCTGTTCTCAGGCCGACATCCGTAACGTCGCCGGATGGCATCTCCGTGAGCATCTCAAGTACATGGTCTCCACCAAGATCACGTACAACGAGAACGGGGAGCCGCTCGGGCCCCATGGCCGGTGGTACAGCCTTCGCGACTTCTACGTGGATGAGCACGGAATTCTCCGCGAGACTCATCCCAACAAGGTCGCTAACCGCCGTCAGCATCCGCAGCTCAAGCCGGGTAAGGGCGTGAAGAAGATCAACGGTTGTTGGTTCAAAGGGGAATGGAAGGAGAACATCTTCGCTACCGTCATCGGTGGTCGCAAGGAACTCGTCTTCCGCCCCGAAAAGCAGCTCAACCGCAAGGAACTCAAGCGGCTGAGTCTGCAGAACGACAACCAGGAATAACCAGGGGCCCGCCACTCGGCGGGCCCTTTTCTTTTTCCTGGGAAGGAGGTTGTGGTGAAGCTCATCATCTACAGCGAAAGCGAGTGTGGTTTCTGGAACAACGAGATGGGATGGATCAACCGGGCTGGCTTCGCTACTCAATTCACCAAAGAAGAGGCCAGCTCGGTATCCAAGCCGGCGGCTAAAAAATCCGACGCCATCTGGATCGAGTACAACGAACGTCTGCTCTTCGACGAGGACAGCGAGGATCTTCGCATGGAGCTCACTGACGAAGAGGCTGTTGAGGCCGCCAGGGAAAAGCACCACCGCGACGGGGAATGTGAAGTGGACGCCGATGCCAAAACCAGCCGCGGTGATAGCCGAGGTTGTTACGTGCAGGCCTGGGTATGGGTTTACTGGCCGGAGGTCGAGGTAGAGGAGGTACATCCATGAAAAACGCGGTCAAGCGCTATGCCATCGGGGAACGCGTCTACTGGAACGACCCCGACGAGAAGAAGTGCAGCGGTCTGGGAACCGTCACCGCGGTTGAATACGGCGAAGAAGGCCCCTACGGGGACGAGATCATCAGCATCAAGAAAGACGACGGGGGAGAGGTCGAGGCTTTAGCGCAGGAGCTGTTGCCGATGTTCAAGCACGTCATCGACGTCTCGCGGCGTAGCCCTGACGACATGATCCCGGCCCAGCTCACGCTGGTCAGCAAGTTCTCCGTTGCACAAGAGGCATTGTTTGCCTTCCGCGACGCGGTCAACTTCTGGCTGCAAAGCACCAAGACGGGCCAGCAGGCCTGGAAAGACAGCAGCGAAGACTTCAACTACGGCGATCTGATCAACGAGCAAATTGATGTCGATCTCCTGTACATTCTGGAGGTCGCCGGTTTCACCAGCATTCTGGTTGAGCGGCTGGACATCGGCCTCGACATCGGGGAGGACTACGATTCCCGTTTCGACGGGGAAGGGGCGACCGGATGAACGAAAAGGAGTACGCCAAGAAGCTGGCTGAGATCCTTGAGCCACTGCCTGAGGAGTTCCGCAGTTTCGTAAGTTATCAGGCATACGACCGTGGCCACGCAAGCGGCTACAACGAGGTTCTGCTGATCGCGGACGACCTGACGCACGAGCTGCTACCAGCGGTCGAAAAGTACACGAAGCGACTGAAGGAGAGACCTTGAGCCACCTCATTCAATCAACATCCTCAGGACGGAAAAAGGTGTACCCCACCGATCCTGACCTCGAAAAGATCTGCACCAACAACAACCTCGTTCTCCGTGCCGACGGGAGCAAGTCTCCTCACTACATCATTCAGTGCCGTGACACCGGATTCTACGTCATGACGGACTCGCGTGATGTAGCTGTCGGTATCGCCGAGGGGATCAAATTTCTGGCAATGATTCATGACTACAAAAAGGAGTCCGTTTGAACAACTATCCATGCTTCATGGTCGACATCGAGACCACGTCCGCCGACAAGTCCAAGGCCGAGATCCTGGAGATCGGGATCGTCGCCTGCAGCTGGTCAAAACAGGGCATTTTGCTGCCTAAGAAGAAGGACCCGGATTATCACACCTACCTGCACTACGCCGGCCAGCCGGAGACCAACTTCGCCAAAGAGCACCAGGTCGAGCTCTACGCTCTCTGTAACAAGGTTGAGCCGCGGGGCCATGAGGCGATCCGCGAGGACATCCTGACCTTCTTCAAGAACCACCACGCCCAGACTCCGGTGACAGTACTGGGATTGAACGCCGCCAGCTTCGACATGCCTCTCCTTTCCAAGCACGGGATTCTGAAAGAGTCCGTCTGGGTAGATAACGGAGAGACACAGGACCTGGTCGGCGATTACCACTACCGCGTCGAGGACATCACCGGCGCCCGCATGATGGCGATGCGGGTGACTGGCCTGGGGTACGGTCCTCTGACCGACGCGGCCATGGCGCTTTGCCCTGAGATCAAGCTTCCAGAGGGTAAGGCACACGACGCCATCTACGACTGCTACCGGCAGATTGTCATGTACAACGGTCTGATCCGACTGGTTCGAGGAGGGAGGATGGTTTGATCCTGAAGCTCAAAATCTGGTGGCACAAGAAGCGCTTGAAGTGGAAGTACAAGAGCTATCTGGCCACCAGGAACGCCTACAACTGCGGTGACACCTTGTTTTTCGCCAGCCGGCCGGACATGGAACGTGTCTGGAAAGAACTCATAACTTACAGGAAGTACGTCATTGACCTGATGAAGTCATCAGGAGAGGAGATCCCGTCCAATGGGAAAGAAAGCAGCGGCAGTAAAGTCGCAGAAGAAGACAGAAAAGAAGGCTGAGGCAAAAAGCCCGACTCCCCCTGAGAAGGTGAAGGCGACCAAGAACAACCCGGCTTTTGACGAGGGACAGCTTCGCGGGGGCAACGGCCGTACCGATTACTCCATCAAGGGCTTACGCAAACACGAGGGACCGGTCGACGGCCTGCCGAACATGACCATGCAGGTTCTGCTCGTGGACGGCAACGCTGCGGCAAATGTCCGCGAGGCCCAGGCTTTCGTGTCCTCGATAAGGGCAGTCTTGTCAGGACTGGAAAAGGTCGAGAAGGAAATGGAGAACCCGGAGCTCCTGGGATTCCACATCCTCCAGGTCACCAACATCATGAACGCCGCCAACCGGATCAGGGACCAGCTCCTGACCACCTTCGAGAAGCGCAAGGAGGACCACAAGAAGTTTGTTGAGAAAGCCAAAACGGAAATGCCCGAGGATGAGCGCACCGCGTGGGTGTCCGACTTCCATCCCGTGGAAGGCCAGAAAGCAGAAGCACCGGCCGCTGAGTAGAAAGTGAGCTATGCCAGAAACGATGCAAGAAACTGAAGTGGCCTTGCCCGAGACTGGGTCTGTCGCAGAGAAAATCGTCGCGAAGCAGAACCAGTACCCTGATTGGTCGGCAAGGCAGGTGGCCGAGTCCGTCGGCTCGTCTGATGCGTACGTGTGGGCCACGAGGAAGACGTTCGCCCACCTTCTATCGAAATCCTACGCCCGAGTCCGATCCCGGCAAGTCACCAAGCGTGGTGCGATGAAGAGAAAGATCCAGGCCTACACCAAAGAGCACCCGAACGCTACGGCAAGGGAAGTAGTGAAGGCCACCGGTGGATCCGAGAGTTACGTCAAAAGGACCATGAGTGGAAAGGTCTACCCCAAGAAGATCAAAGAGAAGGGGAAGGCCAAGTCCGAAAAGTTCCCTCGCAAGCATTCCGGCAGGAAGAATCCGCTGGACAACGTTCTTGAGATCGATGCCCACCGCAGCGCGGCACGGATGGAGGGCAAGTTCATGGCCATCGAGACCATCCTCTCCGAAGGCCTGGCAGACATCGGAAAGACGATCGGAGACATCGACAAGATGCCCGAAAACAGGCAACGCCTGAAAGAGCTTCTCCGCGGAGCCCTGTTGATCGCAGAATCAATGGAGCCGCCAGCGGAGCAAAACACTCAACGTGAGGGACACGCGTCCGTGAACGCGAAGGTCAATCTCATCAAGGTCAAGTAACAGAAGGAACTCTCGTGATAAACATCGTGAAGATCAAAAGGTTCATCTTGAAAGGCACCCTCGATATCAGCAAAGTCGCGGACACCGGCGATCTGGCCATCCTGGTCGCCGGTGTTATCCGCAGTAGCAACGCCAAGGGATGCCTCGGAGAAGTCATCTTCGAAGGTGAGGACGGTAACTACTACAAGCTTGAACTCAGGGCCGTCGTAGACCAGGTTCACCCCGACTACGTCAAGAGCCTCGACAAGGAAATGTCTCTGGCTAATCTCTCAGAGAAGCCTTTCTAGGGGGAGCAATGGAATTTCCGCAGATAGGCGGCCTTGAGGCCGCCATTGGCGCTACCGGCCTTTTGGTTCTGGGTTACCTCGCATCTATCTGGGGGAAGACCAGGCAGATGATGATCAAGGCCCTGTCTTTCATCATCGTTCCGCAGCAGGTTTCAGACTACAAGCTGAGCACCGGCATCCAGACCTACTTGGGTCGAAACGGCCGGCGCCGCAAGTTTGGTATCAGGGCGTACAGCTCATTCCTCGCCTGGCTACGCTCCAAACGGAAGTGGCGGTATGTGGCCTACGAAAGTCTCAGTGAGCAGTCCACGTTGTTTTGGATCGGGTGGCGTCCTGTATGGTTTCAGCCGTCGAGGACGGAGCCAAAAGAAGGAGTGAACCAACACAGTCACACCATGATTCGGTTTATCCGTTGGACGTTTCCGTTCCATCATTTCGTCGAAGAAGGGCTAAAGGTCCTGAACCGCGACCTCGAAGAAGATACACAGTTTGACAAGGACTCCAACTTCTTCGTCGATTACGTTGTCGGCAGCCTGAGAATGATGACCGACCATAACTCCGGGCCGATCCCTGAAAATATGGTGGCGTCTCCGAGCAGTCATACCAAGGCTTCCGGCGGTGTTGGCTTCGACATGAAGGCTCAGTTGCCGATCGACTTCAAGTGGGATGACGTCGGTCAGAACGAGGGTGCTGAGGCGTTCCGGTCGCTGATTCTTGACGCCAACCAGGAACGAGTGGTGAGGGAGATTGAGTTCTGGATCGATAACCAGGATTGGTACCGTGATCGCAACATCCCGTGGCATCGCGGCTACGTATTTTACGGTAGACCTGGGACTGGTAAATCCAGCTTCGTTCGGGCCATCGGACAGAAGTTCGATCTTCCGATCTACGTCTTCGACCTGGCCTCGATGGACAACCAGTACCTGTCCAATGCCTGGCGCATCCGCTGCCAGCTGTACGGTAAGAGGATCATCCTGATCGAGGACATCGACGGTATCTTCCACGGTCGCAAGAACATCGCTACCCCGCAAAACGTGCAGGGCGTAACGTTCGATTGTCTACTGAACCTGATTGATGGCGTAGACCGTACCGACGGTACTCTGCTGTTCATAACCACCAACAACGTTGAGCTCCTCGATCCTGCGCTGGGCGGAGGGTCCACCGAGGAGATCGGCTCTCGGCCAGGACGTGTCGACCGCGTCGTTGAACTCGGCGAGCTGCCGTACGAGGGGAGACTGCAGATGGCTCAGATGATCTGTGGGGACATGATCTCCGCGGAAAAGATCGAGGAGATGGCCAGGTCCTACGAAGACATCACGCCGGCCAGTTTCCAGGAGATCTGCATCCGCACGGCTCTCAACAAGAAATGGGAGGACAAGAACATCGCGGCTTAGCCCGTGGTTGCAGACTCTGCAGCCATGTGTGGTCTAAGCAGATGGAGAGAATTTAGGCCTTCGGGCCTTTTCTCTTAGTTCAAAAGGAATAACCATGAAAGAAAACGTCCAAAGGCTTGCTCATCAATTCAAGGAAGAAATCAAGAAGATCGTCGGGAGACCGCTGTTTGAGCTCTCCGTGGAAGAGGATCTGCGTGAGGTCCAGGGCGCCATTGAGAGGGTTTTGGTCGATTACTTTTCCAGGGTCCCACCTTTTGAGTACGACGTAAGAACGGATCCCGACGACCCATCCAAAGCGATCGTAACTATCACCGCCAAGAATGAGCTTGGGGAGAAAATGCTCCTCAAGTATCTGGATGAACTCGAAAGGTCAAAACATGAGTAGCGAAACTGCAGCAGTACTGGCCGACATCGCCGCGGAGCGTGAACGCCAGAAGAACGTAGAGGGCTGGACCGACCACCACGACAACCAACACAAGGATGGCGAGATGGCCATCGCCGCTGGCCTCTACGCAGTCAACACGGGGGCCATTTCACCTGTGTCATTCGAGGCGATCTTGAAACGCTTCTGGCCATGGGATTGGAAGTGGTGGAAGCCCAAGGATCCCGAGCGGGACCTTATTCGCGCCGGTGCCTTGATCGTGGCCGAGTTGGAACGTCGGCGTCGAGCCAAAACAAAGAAAGAGTAGCCATGACAGCTGAACCTGACCGACTTCGAAGAGTCCTTGACGAGGTCGATAAACATCTCATCTATCTGGAAGCTGCCCTCAAGGCAGAGCCAGCGTTCCGTGAAATGCCGGAAAAGCTTCGGTCGGACCTTATGCGCGAGGTCCTGGAAGCGAGGCGGAAAATCAACCGTAAGCCTTGATAACCTATCCGTGCAAACCTAAAACACGGGGGCCCTCCAGCCCCAGGACACGCGATGACCAAACCTATTGATCCTGAGATCGAGGCATTGAAGGCTATCGGACGCGCCTTCGAAGATCTCGCCACATCACAGAAACTCAGGTGCCTCGCCTTTTTCTCTGACCACACGTTGGACACATGTGGATCCAGGGCAGCGGAGGAACTCTACCGTTACTCCAGGCTTTACCAGGACCTTGAACGAGAGAAAAAGGGAGGATGACCGATGTCTGTCTTGACCGGAGCGGAGATCCAGCGCGAGCTAGATGCAGGTCGTATCGTAATCGACCCGTTCAACCCCGAACAGCTGAACCTCAAAGGCATCAGCTACGATCTCACGTTGATGCCGAAGTTGGCCGTGATGACGAACATCGCGGTGATGGGCGCCCTTGGTCGTGCTATTGGTACTGAGGACAGGGCCTCCATGTGCATCGACGGGATCGACCCGGCGTACGAGCATGTACAGTGGCTTTATGAGCAGGTCCGTGAATCGCTGTTGGCTGAAAACGCCCGCGGCGACTTCTCCAATTGTGGAGTGATCGATCCTCGGAAACCGCCTGAACTATTCACCTATGACCTGGAGCAGTGCCCGATCATGGTCCCCGGTGTTCTGTATCTGGCCTCTACCGTCGAGAAGGCTGGCAGCGACCACTACGAGCCGATTCTTCACGGCAAGTCTTCCCTGGCCCGTCTGGGTCTGTCCGTCCACGAAACCGCCGGCTTGGGCGAACCTGGATGGAAGTACCAGTGGACGCTGGAAATGACCTGCTCTCATCCAATCCGCCTTTACCCGAACATGCGGATTGCCCAGATCGTGTTCGAAACCGTTCATGGGGAGATCAAGCCCTACGAAGGCAACTACGTCAATCAGGCAGGGCCGACGGCCTCCAAAATGGGCAACTACTTCAAGGAGGGTAGGCCTGTATAATGTCTGTTGGAGGCCTGATCATGATTTTCTTGTACACCAAACTTGTCGAAACACGAGACGATAACGATCGTATCACCTATCAGGAAGCCACCGTAGTCGAGGAAGACATCGCCGTGGCTGACGTGGATGATGCCAGAACCGTCCTTGAGGGTCGGGGATTGACCGTCGTCTCCCTGATGGAGAAACCCTAAAAATGGACTCTCCGTATGACCGAACGATTCCTTATGTGGATCTGGGCGGTTCTTGGAACGCATAGCATCCACAACGGACTCACCTGTAAAATCAGCAATTCAATACGTTGGGACGTCCACGATTACCCTGAAAGCAAGGGAGGAGATGGCGTCCCTTCTCACTTCTACACCTACCGATGCTCGCGGTGTGGAAAGGAGTTCTCGATATGAGCCACGATTCGCTGGATCAGTGGGAACACGACCCTGTAACAAACTTCATCGAGCACCCGGAGAAATACCCTATGCGTAGACCGAAGATCCTGGCTGTCGATTTCGACGGCACCGTGGTGACCCACATGTATCCGCAGATTGGCAAGGAGGCCGATGACTGTGTCCGTGTACTGAAGCGGGTCCAGGAAGCTGGCCACAAGATCGTCCTCTGGACCTGCAGGGAAACCGATCCCGAAGCTAAAACCGACTACCTGAGAGCCGCAGTAGAATGGATGTACGAGTCTGGGCTCAAGCTCCACAACGTAAACGACACCAGGGAATCTGACGACTTCCGGAACCCGCAGGGTCTCCGTCGCAAGGTTCTTGCCGACTGTTACATCGACGACCGCAACATCGGAATTCCGAAGAAGTTCGGATGTGTGGACTGGTCCTGGGTGGAAGCTCAGCTTGAAAAGGATGGGTGGTTTGCATGAGCGCGGACCACATTCGTTGCATTGTCAGGCCGCACAAGGTTGATGCGCGGCCTCTTACTTTTTGTGGGCGCCCGAAGCTGGTAGCTGGATGGTGTTTCGAGAGCCTGGCCCACGCAATCCAGAACGCTGATAACGAGGGACGACTGCTACCCTGCCCCGCTTGCCTGGACAAGGCAATCGAGATCCTGGGCCAGATGAAAGCCTTCGTGAAGGAGTCGATCTAATGCCTCACTGGAATAACCCATGGAAAGACGTTGCCATCCCGGTGGACATTCGATCTCTTGCCGACGAATACACCAAGTACATCGAAAGCCGTGGAGGCTGGGGTGACGGCAAGGGCGGCAAGCTTACCAACTACGACGTTCTGGAAATGAACTGGAAGGTCTACGCCAAGGGCCGGCCGATGGATGCCTACCTGCTGAAGTACTGCCCGTCGGAGCTGTATGTATCCTTTGGCGTCAGGTTCAGCAACGAGGAGTCTGACTACTACAGCATGGAACTCCCGGTCGAGTACGCTGATCGGGTGAAGCGACTGGAAGAGACGCAGGCCACGGCGTAAACTGCTGGCAAGGAGACTACCTATGGAGCGTTACTTTCAGAACACCGACACCGGTACGCTGATCTTTGTCGGGTTGTTCGCTCACCTGATCATCTTCACCTTCACCAACATCTGGTTCCGCAAGGATCTGGCCGAGTGGACCAAGAAGCAGCCCATCACCCACGTGACGCTGTTCATCTTGAGCAACCTGTGGCCTCTGACCTGGCTCGCCTACCTGGTCTACAGCCTCTGCGCTTACTGCGGTGCGGTGATTCAGCAGCAACGTCTACAGGACCTCGTCAACGAGAACAACGAGCTTCTCACCGAAAACAACAAGCTTCGAATCGAACTTGAATCCCTCCGTGTTCACCAGGAATCCCACCGGAAGCGCCTGCCCCCGTACACTCCCGACGTCTGGAAAGCCATCCTGGAACTGGAGCGCCGGCTCAATGGAACCGAGTCTTACATCAAGCACCGCGACCATCTCGACGAGCTGTACTAAAAAGAAAGACCCCCTGTAGCAGGGGACTTTCTTTTTACTGGTCCAAAAGCCGAGCCCCGAGCTCGGCTTTCTTCTTGCTCGAAATACGGCCTAAGAAGGTAGAGAAGAAAGGAGGCAGTAATGGATTCGGACGACACAGGATTTGCAGCAGCGATGAAGCAAATCCCCGAGAAATTCCACTACCTGATCAACACCGACTGGCTGAGAGAAATTGGTGCTCACCCGATACAGTTCAAGCCCTACTTTGGTCTTCCCCAGAAGCTCCAGAACTTTATCGAAGAGACCATCTCTGACCTCAAACGCAGCCGGTCCGAATTCAACCTTGTTTCCACCAACTACGCTGGCGGCCTGTACTTCCTGAACACATGGCCGGCACAACTTCTGCGCCGGATTCGAACCTGTCCCGATGATGAGCTTCGGGGGAAAATTACAAGTGTTCACCCAGACCTTGAACCATCGTTGAACCATATGTTAGCAACGCCTGTGGTTCTCTGGGTCAAGGACATGGGCTTGGGGACAGGCGACTGGTGGAAGTACCCCCACATGACGGAGCTACGGTTCTAAGAAAGGAGGTTAGTCATGAGCTTCCTGAAGAAGCTCCTGCAGTACACAGGCTCTGACCTCCGCAAACGGAGGATACAGAAGCTTGAAGAAGAGCTGCAAGCGGTAGAGACGCCGGAGAGCGATCTGACCTACGCAGGAATGCTCCTCCTGGGCTTCCTGGGGTGGCTCCTGACGTCCTCGGCCATCGGGTTCGGACTTTGGTGCGTCGGGACCGTCTATCCCGTTCTGGAGCTCAACCACGCCCTTTTGGGCATCATCAGCGGACTGGGAGGCTGGTTCATCTTCTTCAACTTGGCCAGAGCATTACTGCTGAGTCCAAGTGAAGTCGATCACGCCGATCGACGAAGAGAGCTGGCCGAGCTCAAGTACGAGGATCTGAAAGAGCGTCGACTGGGAGGCGGCGCCTATCAGGCAAAAGAAGGCCCCTCATAGGGCCTTCTTTTTTAGATCCTTGGGCCGTTCTTTAGCGAGCTTGCCGGGGGCATCTTCTACAGAACGACCTCTTCCGAGCTGGCGGAAGAAATGGGTCGAGTGCTTCCGGAAGTCCTCATCGAGGAACCGGAGCATCAAGTCAGGCCGGTCTGTACCAAGCTTACGCATACCTACTGTTCCTTGACCATAGTGAGACCGGCGGTCACGATGTCCCGAAGGCTTGCCATCTTCTGATCAGGCATCACTGTGGAGGCTTCTGTAGGCTGATCAGACAGGTCTGCTTCCTCGGGCGGTTTCTTTTTACCGAGGTGAGCCAGAAGGCCTGACAGCCCGCCTGCGGCAGCCCCGCCAAGAAGAGATGGCGCCAGGGTCATGCCCCCGGCTGCCAGCGCCCTTGGAAGACCAGAACCAGGTGAACCGGCCACTCTTTTCACCAAATTCCAATAAGAAGACGGCATGCTACCGCCGGCCAGGAGCCCTGCGGCGGGACCGCTAAGCGTCGACAGAAGATTGGCTACCGGGCCTGCCACAGAATGTTCACTCTCGGCGCCAGGCCTCACCGCGGAGTGGCCCAGCGCGGCGCCGGACAATCCCATCGACATAGGCAGGGCTAAGCCTAAGTTAGCTCCTTTGTACCGCTCCTTGATCGGAGCCTTGTACGGCGGCCCCTGCTTCTGTTTGCCCGGCTTGCCCTGCCTGGCCGCGATACGGGCCTTCATCTCCGCCGGCATCCCAGGGTGCTCGCGCTTCAGAGCGCGGTAGATGTCCTTGACCTTCTCAGGACGATCCTGTTCGGTGAAGTGGGGCATGTCTTTCTTGGCTGTTTTCATCTCAGCCTCTTTCTTCTTTTTCTTGTGCTCAGGGAGCTTCTTACCCTTCGGGGTATGGGCTTCCCACTCCTTGGCCATCTCAGGATGCCTGGCGTACATGAACCTGCGTTGAGCCTGTGACTGAAAGGGCATTTCAGATCCTTAGAACTCGTGCTTCAACATCGGCCGGGCAGGAACCTTCGGCAGGCCTCGACGAAGATGTTCGGTCGTGGTCTGGTACGGAACATCGTCGGTCAGCCTCTGCATAGGATTCTGGGCGAGAATGGCTTCCAGATGTTCCGGCGGAATGCTCTCCATTTCTTTCCGCATGAACTCCGGGAACTTCATCTGAAACTCTTCCATCTCGCCGCGGGCTTTGCTCTTCATACGCATGTTCTGCAGCATGTGGCCAAGGATGCCACCGCCGGCCATGCCGGCAAGAGCAAGCGGGGCCTGAAGCTTTGATCCGGTCGGCAGAAGTTTACCGCCTACAGCAGCTCCGCCGGAACCGCCAAGAATGGCGCCGAGGATCGTTGAAATCGGGTGAAGTCCTTCCGACCTCAGACGAGTGTACTCTTCAGGGGAGACATCCCTGGGCTCACCAGCGGAGACGTCCTGCAGGATAGTCTTGGGATTCCATTCCCGGAGCGCACGCTCACGGAGCGGGAACTGGTCCTGGGCGGTCTTCGGGTGACTGATGAACATGCCTTTCAGCCAACCGGGGAGCTGCTTCGCAGCCGCGATCGGAGCAGCCTTGGCCTCTTCCCACATAGCTCCGCGAGCAACAGGGTTCTTGAGACCTTTCAGGCCGCCGCCATGCTGGTAGAAAGCCTTGGCCATCGGGAAAGCACCACCAAGCATAGCACCGCCGGCCAGGCCTGCTGCACCAAGGCCGAGGCGCTTGAGCAGCTTCGATCCGTAGCCTTCGTCCTTGTCTTCAGTGGCCCTGGCTCCGACGAGCCCGGTGAGGCCGCCGATGCCGGCGCCGATCAGGGAGCTAAGGTGTTCGGGCTTCATCCCAGGAGGAAGAGCCGCGTTCTTGAACAGGACCCTGGCCACAGACGACTGCTTGTACCACTGGCTCAGCTCATCAGGAGTCGGAACCTTGGGTCCGCCGGAAATAAGCCCTTTGAGCTTCTCCGCGAGCCCTATGTTCTCCATCTTTTTGGCCTTCTCAGACTGAACCTTCCCCAGGTCCACAGCCTTCTGAGCCTGGTGCTTCCACTCATCACCGGTCACGCCTTCCTGAAGCATCCTGCGAAGATTCGAAACGTTACCGGTTGAGGGAAGGAACATGTCCTTCATCATCTTCAGAGACGCACCGGAGACAGCTCCACCGGCGGCTCCCTGAAGGATCCTGGCAAGCCTGGATGCCCGGTTCTCACGGATAACTTTGTCTTCGTCGGTAACGGCACCGCTAAGGGCGCCGAGAGCGGCTCCACCGCCTACCCACGGTGTGTACGGGTGCTTCAGCAGCGAGGTGATAGGACCCGCGGTCTTTTCACGGGGAACCTCCCCTTCTGCAGCCCCTCTCTCTTTGGCTTGCCTTTCCATGATTTGCTTGCGGCGAGTAAGGGGAGGCTCAAGACCGAGCATGGGACCACCCAGGCCAACGCCAAGGTGGGTTTTCCAGGCGGCATCTTCTTCCGGGGTGGTAATCACATCCGGACCGCCCATTCTACGGCTTATCGAAAGAAGCTGGGGAATCGAGAAGTTCAAGGACCACCGATCCCCGCTCCACAACGGAAAATTGACACCAATAAGTGCTTTCTTCAGAAGGTCTCCCGCCGTCTTCTGACCGTCGCGGCTGGCCATCATCTTCTGCAGGATCAGCTTCTTCTCGTGCTCCGCCATCGCTTTACGTGCCTCTTGTTCGAGCAGGAATCGCTGCAACAATGCACCAACGAGCCGGCGCCGCTCTTCCTCAGGGAGGTCCCGGAGGTAGAGCGGGTTCTCCTGGGGTGAATCCATTGGCAGCCGCATCGCCATGACATCAGTCAGTATAGCCAGCCGTGGCTGCAGAGTCTGCGGCCATATAGGGCCTAAGAGAGTAGGCGGAAGAAGTACTTCATCGGATCGTTCAAGGAGGACGTTCATGTCTGTAAAGCAGGCGGTCAGGAACTACCACGATGAGTTCGAAGCTGAACGCAAGCGGGTCGTGGATAACAGCCGGGCGGCCTGGCACCTTATCAAGAAACGCAAGAAGTTCACCATAATCAAGGAGTAGGTGATGGCGAAGGCTAAGAATAAAAAGATGAGCCCGAACGGACCGATTGACATCATGGAGTACCTGCAGAACGAGAACAAAAGCCTCCGCGAAAAACTTGACAGGATGGAGAACGAGCGTGACAACGCTCTCCGCGGTATCGCCAATGCCGCTAACCTGGCCGGCCAGCCTTTGACCATGTTCCAACCTGAAGCTCTGACCGTTATTCAGATGATCTGCCGCCGGTACAAGAAGCTGGTGGCCTTTGCCAGGGCCCACGAGAAGTGGGAAGCGGAACTGATCATGAACGACGGTTCCTGGGGGCAGGATGGTTCTGCCGCCACCCCGACTCTCACCGAAGAGCAGTACACCAAGATGCTTGAAATTCAAAGTCTCCGGAACGAAGCTTTGGAGGGCGTATAACATGACCGAGTCGAACTACAACGTTCCGATCCCTGGGTACGCGGACGTCATGACCAAGGACGAGTTCATCTGCCTCGTTCGCGATGACGGACTCTTCACCGAATGGGACGGTAGCGGCTATCCAGCCAAGGACGGCAAGATGGACCGCACCAAGTCTGTCTTCCCGCTGTCCCAGATCCCTGAGGACGCCACTCACGTCGCGTGGTTCAACAAGTAGGAGTAATCTGTGAAAGTAGTCAGCCTGCACCCCGCCTATACCTGGAAGTGCCCCAACTGTGGACACCGCAACTTCAACGAGAGCGTGCCTTTCGTCTGTGAAAGTGAGGAGGAGAAGCGGGAGATACTATCCCACTTCGGCATCGACCTCTCTGACGAGATCAACGGCATGGACGGGGAGCTACTGACCAGCCCGGACACTGTGACGTGCACGGACTGTTTCGAGATCTTCAAGGCGGTGGATTACCGCGGAGAGGTGGAACCATGAACCGCAGCGGAACCAGCTTCTGTCCTTGCTGCTGGAACGAGTTCGAAACGGCCGGGCCGGAGATTCACTTGCCCGACTGTAAAGCCATGCTGGCCAAGGCTTATTACTACGCAGCCAAGCTCGGATATACGGCCAAAGACGAGGTAAGGGAAATTTTACGAGGAGAGGATTGGGATCGGGACGACCGACCCGGATAGGAGAGCACATGACAAGACCTGACGGATGGCCAACTAACCCGAATGAAGTCCAGAAGTTGGTCATGTCGATGAGGCCGCCGCTGACACCTGAACAGGCCAAGAACCCGAACATCCGAGCTTACTACGAGCTCGGATATTTCATTGTGCCTGACGCCATCGTGTCGAACCCAGAGGCCGAGGTTGCCCCGACTGATCAGGAAGGAAAGGTAGCCAAAATGGCCAGGCTCCCTGAAGACACCAAGCTTGAAGCCGAAGTGGTTGAAGACATCAAGCAGGTTCCACTTCCGCCCACGAAAGATCTTGAAAGGAGGAGAGGCTGATGTGGCAATTTGTTGTTGGCTGTGTCACCGGGGTGGCAATGACCATCGGAGGGATATTTTTCCTTGCGTGGTTCACTGATACCTACCACGTTCACACCTACAAAAATGTCCCCAGAGCGCTCAAGGATGTTTTTTGGGAACTGCTCAACCTGGCTTGCTGGACATTGCGGCTGACTGGAAAGCTCGAACCTGAAGGGACCATCCCCGAAGTTGGAGATGTGGTCCTTCGTGGTAGACGAAGGCTCAAGATCACCGCGGTCAACTACTACGACGTCATCGCCACTGGTGATCCACGGCAAGAGTCTGGACAGGTGACCATCCTGGCCCGCAAGTTCCTGGGTAAGGAATGGGATTACGAGCAGTGGCGGATCAAGAAGCGCGTTCCGTACGAGAACCCTGAGACCCACTGGTGGAAGAATCAGACGGTCAAAGAGCTGGAGATAGCTAAGCTTCCTTCGCCTAAGAAAAAGGGGCCTGACCAAGACTTCGCATCGGGGGTGGGGGAAATCTGGGGCAAGACAGTTCGCTACACCGACGGGTACGAAGACGAATACTGCGGGACATTGCTATGAGAAATAAGTTCGGAGGAACCTGCTACCAGTGTGGGCAGTGGGTGGAGGCTGGCGCCGGCCACTTTCAGCGGTATAAAGGTGGCTGGCGCGTTCATCACGCCAAGTGTGCGATCACCTTCCGCGAGATCAGGCAGAAGACGCAAGAAAGCAGAGAAGAAGATGCACAAGCTAGGGGAGCCAAAACCGAGGATCATCAACATCCAGATGGATGAGATGGCCTTCGATGTCTACATCGACGGTAAAGGCGAGGGAGCGGTCTCCAGCAACCTTCGCAAAGAGTACCCGAAGAAAGAAGACTTCCTGTACCGCAACAGCGGTCCCCGCCTGGTCTACTGTGATAACTGTAACTGGACCGGCAAAGAGTCATCGGTCGGCAAGGACCTGATGCGAATGAGCCGCCTCTGGGACCGTCTGGAGCCAGGTGGGGAAGTACCTGCAGGTGAGTGCCCGAAATGTGGCGGCTGTGTCTACCTGAACGCCGCCAAAGACTACGAGATCGCCCACGAGGAGGTTCGGCGCTGGAACGAGTTCGTTTCAGCCCTAGAAGCCCTGGTGCTGTCTCATGCCATCGCCGGCGTCAACATCGAGTACGACAAGTACATCGAGGGCCTGCACAACGCGTACCTGAGCGGCGGCAAGGTCAACATGTACCACCAGAAGAAACAGTAATCCGGCCTAAGGAGACGATATGAAAACAGCCCGGTTTGTACTTGTGGCTGGTGACTACGTCCTCTGCAGCGGGTTTACCGACAAACCACATCCGATGCCCTTCAGCAAGATCTTGCCCTGGCCGTTTCCAGCCAAGGCCATGGTCTTCGACAGCGCAGAGCATGCGGCCGAATTCCAGCGCAACATGGAGGGCTACAACTACTACGATCTGATGGAGTGGAAAGGCCCGTGGTGGAAAGGCCGCCGGCGGAAAGTCAAAATACCCCGGCGCTCCCAGATCTTCAGGAATTGATGGCGGTGACCCAATAGGGCGGGAGTAAGTGTGAGGCCGGTGTACCGAGGCCGTAGGAGGCATTGACGCCGTTTGGACTACAGGGCACGGCCAAAAGCTGTGCTCCATGGCTTGAAGGAACCGCGGTGCGTGGATCGGTACAGGGACAGCGCGGTGGTAGAACCGGGGACTGCGCTCACTGCTGAAGTCCCCGCCGTCATCACTCAAATGGCTGCAGACTCTGCAGCCATTTTCTTTTTCAGTCGAAAGGAACTCAGAATGGCAGAAACGAAAGAGAGCATCAAACTGCAGGACTTCAGCCTCAAGGGGTTCAAGACCTTCCGCGGCATGGAAGGACAAGGATTCAACGCCACCTTGATGCTGAACAAAAAAGAAGTCGCCTTCGTGGCTGACGATGCTACCGGTGGAGAGCCCCGCATCGAGTGGAAGGAAGGTCACTGGAAAGCGCCTGAGTACATTCAGGAGTTCCTGGCCAGCCCTGAGTGCGTGAAGCTTGCGGTGGAGCGTGAAGAGGCCTTCCGCAAGGAATACGGCTTCGGTACCGACACGCCTCTGCCGACGGCCTGGGACCCGTCAGACTTCATCGAGTATCTGGTAGATCGGCACGAGTCAGAGAAGCAGTGCAAGCGTATGGCCAAGAATCACGGCCTGATCTTCCGCCCGACCAACAGTGATCCGAATATGTTCCGGCATTACCAGCTCCCGAAGGGACAGAAGCTGACGAAGGAGTACGTTGACAAGCTCGTTGCGCGTGCCGAAAAGGAGTTCGGCAACATCGACATTTTGGCCCGTTACCCGTAACAAAGGAGACCGATGAACTTCGAAGATGATGAAGCATTCGAGATCGAAGGTGAGGTCTGCGCCGTCACGGACAAGGCCATCTTGATCGACATCGACGGTCACGGTAAGGAATGGATCCCCATAAGCCAGATCCTTGATGGTGACGATTCTCCTTCCAAAGGAGACATGATCGAGATGACCATCACAACCTGGATTGCTGAACAGAAAGGACTGATCTAAGTGAGTAAGGACAAGAAGAAGCTGTACATCTGCATTGAGGGCGGCTGCCTGACCGCGGTGGTAGGGCCGGCCGATCTTGACTTCAACGTGGAGATTCTCGACCTGGACAACGCCGAGGTGGATGAGGAGGAAGAGCTTCGCGTCGGCGAGCTTGAAAACGAAATGAACGACCTGATGGAATTGGGCAAGTACCGCGACTACACGAAGTACGCGCCTGCTGAGGAGAATGAATAATCATGAGCACAGACAGAGATTTGTTGAAAAGACTCCGTGACGCAACAGATGCGTACATGGATAACATCGATGCCGAAAAAGATCTTCGTGAGGACATCAAAGAGTACAAAGGTGAGAAGACAGATAAAGCGTTCAAGGTCCTGGAAGAACTCCTGGAGAACAACCTCAAAGAAGCTCCGTCTCTTTACGAGAAGCTGAACTCCGTGCTGACCGAGGTAGACAAACAACTCTTGGCCCCGAGGTAAATCATGAGCAACGAAAAGATCGAAATGATACCCGTCAAGTCCAGCAACATCGCCGCCGTGGGCTACAAGAACGGGAAGATGCAGGTGCAGTTCATCGGCGGCGGACTCTACAGCTACAACAATGTTCCCGTCGAGGTATTCGAGGGAATGAAGTCGGCCGAGAGCGTCGGCGGGTATTTCCACCGCAAGGTGAAGGGTGTCTACCCGTTCACCAAGATCAAGTAAGGGAGAAACCATGGCTATCGCCAAAGATATCGGACCAACAGAACGTGAACGCTGGATGGCTGTTCAGGTGATCAAAGCCGCCGCGCTGGTCGCTGATGCCATGAGATCAGCGGACGATGGTGAACGCGAGTACGGCCGCGGTGAGCTCGTCATGACCGCGAGAGCCCTCATCGAGGGCGACGACGCTCTCAGCCTGAACCAGCTGGAGAACCTGCGAGACTTCGTCGATCTGACCATCGAATGCCTCGGCAAAAAGCCCGTCACCACCTAAATGGCGGCAGACTCTGCAGCCACAAGGAGCTCCTTAGGGGCTCCTTTTTTACGGTCTAAGAGGATAGGAGAAATTCAATACCCCAAAGGAGAACGTCATGAGTTCAATCCCTTATGGATCTGCTGTTCCAAAGGAAGGATCGCAACGATACATCCTCTACGGGATGGGGCTGATGAGCACCATGTTCGTCGTGATCATCGCACTGCTTTTCCTGCGCGTTGACCACAGAACGGAGGTATCCCACACCCAGATCGGTCCAGGGAATCCCACCGTCGTCACCGTCGAAAAACCGGTGATTGTCGAGAAGACGGTGACGGTTGAACGAACGGTGGATAAGCCGGTAATCATCGAGAAACCGGTGATTGTCGAAAGGCCGGTAGTCATCGAGAAAGAGGTGATTGTCGAGAAGGAAGTAGTTGTCGATCCCAAAGAAAAATGGGGCCGCTCCGGAACACTCAGAGAACCAACAGACCGGGACGTCTGTGAGCTTCTTGCTCTCGGCTATGTAGTGGAAGACTACCACCGACGGCAGTTCAAAGTAGATCGCCGCGGAGATATGTGGACTCGTGAGCCGTCTGAACGCGCCTGGAGAAGGTGGAAGATCGCAGACAAAGGCTGGGCAACCTACCGATGGGATTCCGTGGATTACCCGTTGGAGTACTGGGAAGACGAGGAGGCAGCACCATGAACGTCATGAAAACGTTGGTTTTGCTTATTTTGCTATGTTCTGGGTCAGCCGTGTTATGTTCATGTTTTGAATCGAATGCCCAACCATCGGAAAGTCCGAAACAGGTGGAAGAGCGCATACGCCGGGACAATCGAACATATGAACAGTTAAAGGAACGAGAAGAAAAGATAGAAGTTAACTTATCGGGTAGTTCCGAAGACGAAGATTTTCGACAGGTAGAACTGGAAAAAGTTAGACGCGTGGCCAAGGAAACCAGGGTATACGAGTTACTGGTTGAAAGTGTTTCAATTGAAGTAGCTATTGGGCTCATGCGTCGTGGTCTTTCTGGTATCTCATATCAGGATCTTAAAGACGCAATGAAAAAAGATCCAAAAATCAAGTCACAACTAGAGGTTCGTCGTGAAGAGATAGCGGGCATGACCGACCAGGAGTTGGAGGAAGAACTCATTCGACAGGTGATCCGCAACACAAAAGCCAAGGAAACAGAGCATGACTTCTTCAGATAGAACCCCAGGAGAAATTCGTCTTTGCAGGTTTCAAAAGCGTAAACGTAACATGCTTGTTGTCAAAGCGGCTCTTGGCTATGGAATCAGTTTCCGGCCAGTTAATCTGACTTCGAGCTTTCCTTCGGGTCCACCTATTCCAATCAAACAAGTATGGGTTGTTAGGTCCGATGGAATATCTTATCAGCTATAAGGAGCTCCCCCAGGGGCTCCTTTTTACGAGCTAAGGAAGTAGAGAAAGACTTACATGTCTACAGAAGCTAAAGTAGTTATTTGGGCTATATTAGTTTTCTTCATTTGTATCCTTTGGCTATTCATCGGCCTTGTCGTCCTCGCCGTTGTCCAAGCATTTGTTGGTCCAAAGGGGCCGGATTACACCGACTCGCGAGGGAATAAGTGGGAGTTTAGCCATAAGACCGCCGTTAGATACATGAATGGCTATCAATCCATAGAACCCCATCCGGTTTATAAGCCGTACACCGACGACACCAACGATCATAGTTTTAGGTGGTGGTGGTGGATTTTTGGTCGCCCGGCTCTAGTAATAGGAGGGATTGCTCTGCTGCTAATAGTAATTGGATCACTATTGATATAGAGGAGGATTTACATGAGTATCGAAAAGGCTTCCAGGTATGCGGCCAAGGCCCATGAAGGTCAGTTCCGCAAGAACAGCAAGACGCCATACATCGTTCACCCTCAGCGTGTTGCCGCCATGGTTGAAGGATTCCTGAAGGACCACAAGCTCCGCGAGTTTGGTGTGATCGTGGCCTGGCTGCACGATACCGTCGAGGACGACAGGAACACCACCATCGAGATCATCGTCAAGGAGTTCAGCCGGGCTGTCGCTCGCAACATCTACTTCTTGACCGATCCATCGTGGCACACCGGCTCCAGGATGGAGCGCAAGGACGAGGTGTGCCGCAAGATGAAGGTGGCGCCGATGATCGCCAGGATCGTGAAGTGCTGCGACGTCCTGGACAACCTGCAGGACGTGGAGACCCTGGAGCCGGACTTCCGGGAGCTGTACATCCAGGAGAAGGCCCAGCTCTACGAGGCCATGCTTGAAGGCGTCGACGAGAACGAGGAACCTGAAGCTGCCGCCATTGAGGCCTTAGGTCAGCGGATCAAGGAACTCACCAACCCGAAGGCACTGGACTTATCGGCATTCAACCCCAGAGAAGAGCCCTAGTGGCTCTTCTTTTTACGGTCTAAGGAAACAAGGAAAGGAGGTTTTTATGAGCTACGACATCAAGCTCGTTGATCCCGTGACCAAAGAAGTCATTGAGCTCGACGAGAAGCACCACATGCGTGGTGGGACGTATGCCGTAGGCGGTACCACTGCGGCCCACCTGAACATCACCTGGAACTACGCTCCGCATTACTACCGCGTCCTTGACCAAGAGAAGGGCATCCGAGTCATCTACGGCATGACCGGAGCCGAGGCCATTCCGCTGCTCCAGAAGGCCGCGGACGCGCTAAAGGACGACGTGGACGCAGACTACTGGAAGTCCACGGAGGGGAACGCCAAGCGTCCTCTCCTGCAGTTGATCGCCCTGGCCAAGATGCGGCCGGACGGCATTTTCCAAGGAGACTGAACCGTGAGTAAGTTTGAAGATGTCAAGGTCGGCGACACCGTCACCAGGATGATTGCCGGCTCCATCCCGATGGTGCTGAAGGTGACAGCCGTTGATGAATACATTCACTGCGGACCTTGGAAGTTCTCTCGTAAGACCGGAGCCGAAATCGATGAGGAAATCGGGTGGGACGAAAGCACCACCGGCAGCGTACTGAAACTGGAGAACTAATGCCTACGCTCAAACACAAGTACTGTATCGGTGAAACGGTGTATTACATTTGCCGCCGGTCTAAAGAAGTCCGTGAACCGTGCCCGTCATGCAGTAACATGTCGGGCTTCGATCGTAACAAGTTCAGCTGTAAGGGATGCGATAACCGAGGTTATATCACTAACTGGATACCTGATCAGTGGATGGCCATCGGACCCTACACTATCGGCCAGATTACCATCGTGATGAGCCGGCCGGAGGCCCACTACAAAGCCTTCGACAAGGTTGAGTACATGATGTACGAGACTGGTGTCGTGTCCGGAACGTGCTACTCCGAAACCAGCCTGTTCAGGACCAAGGAACTGGCCAAAAAAGAATGTCGCCGCCTTCAGAAGCTCGAAGATTTAACCAAAGTAAAGGAGACAGATTCATGCGTCACAAAGTAGTGCTTCCGCCGCCTCGGAGTCAGGCCAGAATGCCCGTCAAGATTACACCCGTACCGACTGTACCCCAGAAACCAAACAAGCCCAAAGGTGGGTTCTTCCACGGCCTGCACGTTGTGTGGGTGATCATCATCGGCCTGTTGGCCTGGCAGAACTTCTCCCAGAGCGCTGACATCCGTGAGCTGAAACAACGGGTGGAGGCCCAGAACACTGTGATGCTCCAGATGGCAGACTGGATGGACAACGCCGAGACCTATCTTCACCGGCACTACTAAATGGCTCACGGGCGGCGGCGTGGAAGGACACGCGGCCTCTGTGTCACGGGATAGGTGAAGCGCCAGGTTCGGCCTGTAATGCGGACGGCCTAGCTAACCGTCTGGGCGTTCCTAAAAAAGCCCGCAGCCGGTATCAAGCCCGGCCCGCCCGTGAGTCACCAAATGCAGCGACTGGAGGGGAAATGAGTTACGAACACGCAGCAGGATTCGACAAGGGTTACGGCGAGGCGGCGGGGCCGCGTGATGCAGAGATCGCCAAGCTGCAGGCCCGCATCGCCGATCTTGAAGACAAGAACGCCAAGCTGCAGGATTCACAGGCCCTGTGGCAGGACTCTGACCGCATCTGGCATCATTGCGTGAAGGGCATCCGAGCCTACCGGGCGGAACTGTGCAGTGCCCACCCTGGCGTGGAAGGCTTGGCCGCGCTGAACTTTAGCGCTCCTACCGAATACCGCAAACTGCGCGAGGAAAACGAGCAGCTGCGGGCGGCGCTGGAAGAGGCAGAAGTATTCGTTGAATACGACCAGGGCACCGGCACGTATGACCGTCGGGCGGCACGGGAAGTCAAGAAACTGCGGGAGCGCATAGAATCGCTGCTCGACCGCCAGCTACCTCTCAACCCCAACGAAACCAATAGCGAGGAGGGTGAATGACCGATCTAAAAGGGGTTGCGCTGCGTGAGGTTGTGGCGCGGAAAGTCATGGGTTGGAGACGTGGCAAGGTATCCGCTCGGGACCCCGGACCTTATTGGGACGGTAGCTTTGTACACCGATGGGAAGACGACATCGGCCCGACGAAGTCATACTGGGACCCTACAGAAAACATCGAGGATGCGGTAGAGGTACTTGACCGTCTTGTTGTGTTGGGGTTCTCGTGGGAGGCTGGCGCAGACAGTAGCGGCTTCGGTATCACAATCGGTCCGGAGAAGGATAACTGGTGGGTTACCCTCGACAGCAGTGAGCCTGGTACCCCTGGAGAAAAGATCTGCCGGGCCGCCATTAATGTGGTGGGACACAAGAAGAGAGCCCCTCGATGAAAGCAAAAGATCGGTACATTGAAGATCGTGTCTACACGTACGATGACCTTACCGAACAAGAGAAGTCAGACGCCGTGCTGACAATGGATCCGGGTGTCAGAGCCCGTGAAGCGTTGTACCGATTTCGGATTCTTACCCCTGACGAAATCCATGATCGATTTGACTACGACCTGGACGCCGCGTACGGGGGCAATCCTCTGATTCAAAAGCTGATGATGGACATCGCAGCTAACGGGGTCAAACACGCTGCGGTCGACAGAGAAGGGAACCATCGCATGATCGCGTGTGCGATCCTGGAGATGGGATGTCCTTGGTTTGAGGTCGTGCCACCAGAGAAAAGGAGCATCTGATGGGAGTATCGACAGACGGCATCATTTGCCTGGGAATTCCGTTCGACGAAGGAACCGAGTTTCCCTGGTATGACGAGGAGGGCTACGGCAACAGTCAGGATGCTCTCGAAGCCTGGTGGGAAGGGCGAGGGGAAAAGCAGGAGCTCCCCGTCGAGATGGTCAACTACTGCTCTGGCGGTGTACCTATGTACGTACTGGCGGTGAAGGGATCGGTGCAGGAGTGTGGCCGCGGCTACCCTCACCGAATCCAGCTTCCCCTCAACAAGCCCGAGGAGCAGGTCGAGTACATGAAGTTCCTGAGGAAACACATCGGTCGGGATACCTGGGAGATGATCAACGAGCAGGCCGGCTTCCTGAAACCGGAGCTTGGACAGATTCCCGATCCGGCCTGGCTGCTCTGCAGCTACTGGTCGGCCTGAATAAAGCCACACGAAAATAACTACACGAGGAATCACGCATGTCTGACAAGAAGAAGTTCGCTATGACCGAGGTCATCCGGGCGGAGAATCACGACCATCTCTCGATCTCTCATGATGATCACGGGGAAGGACCGATTGCCGTTTTCCTGTACACACCGGACATGAACAACAAGATGAACCATTTCCACATCGAGCTGAACCCTGACCAGGCCGAGGTCCTACGGGAGTGGCTGGACAGGTGGTTGTTCTTACGAGCGGGCAGAGGACCGCTGGGTAACCCTAACGACATCGAAGAAGAATAGCCCCTTTCGGGGCTTTTCTTTTTACCAGCACAGAATCTGTCCGATCCAGTGACCACCGTGCAAACGAGAGTTTTGGCCGGAGCTCCCTTAGAAGCCCTGAACTTCGCTGTCGTTCACTAAAACTTTGGATTTTAGGTGTGACGTAAGCCTCGGTAGAGGCTTACCTCATCTGATAGTTTTTGTCAATTCCCCTAGTATCACTGACCGGACCTGATCAGCGCAGTTCACGACATGTAGACACCCACGCTCCCACATGGCGTATTGCGCTTCCGACATCTGGGCCTTCCTATCTCGACGTTTCACCTCAAAAGGAAAACATCGCTCAGTAGTCAAAACAAGAATGTCTGGTGTTCCAGAAGAGGAGCCAGAGCGTCTGGGATCTCCCTGTCCTATCAACACATAAAACCCTCCGGGGCCTCCATCTGGTGGAGGGCCAAAGCCAAGACGTTCCAGGACCTGAACTATCTCTTCAATTACCTTGTTCTCGGAAGCTTCACCTAGTTTGTCCACCGATTCGGCTAATCCGGGAACCCTTACAATCGTAGGCTTGGTCATGTTTTTTAGTTCGTCTTGGTCCAAAGTCTTTATCAAGAGCTGTTGGTTGAGATGGCCTAAGAAGGTGTACCGAAACCCTTTTGAAAAGGAGAAGAGTTGAAAATCCAAGACCTGATCGACACCAATGTGCCCCTACCTGAGCAAATCAAGAAACAGGTGGAGGAGTTCGACAAACACATCCAGGAATGGTTCCTGGCAAAAGGCAAGCTCCGCTTTGCCGAAGCCATCGTGATCGACGGCAGTGGTGAGGGGACCATCATCGCCATCGACATGCCGCCGGCCAAAGGCAAGAACCGAGACATCCTTGGAGATGCCATCCGCAAGGCCGCCAGCGACAAGGGTACCCAGGCTGTCCTCTTCGTGTCCGAGATCTGGGCCGCTGACCACGACAGCTTCATGAAGCACATGAACATCACACTCAACGACATCGCGGTCTCCGATCAAGAAGCCTTGAAATTGATCAGCCGGGTCGTCATCAACATCCGGACGCTGTACACAGAGCTCTACGGCTCGATGGAGAAAATGCCCGGCGCCAAGGAAAAGGTCTGGTTCTCCCTGGAAACCATCTGGGGCAACTGGGCCAAGTTCATCGATATCACCCGCGACCAGGACGGCAAGCCGAGCCTTGATCCCGAAACCAACAAGTGGGGCAAGATCAAGAACGAAGTGACACTCAGTGGCCGCTTCGATGACTTCCTGAACAAGAAGAAGGGGCTCAACTAGCCATAAGTTCCATGGCCTAAGAAGGTGAGAGGGAAATTACTTCTTTCAAAGGAGAAGGTCATGGATTCCAAGGTCAAACGGGTCATCGATCAGTTCCGCAGGAACGTAGAGGTCTTCAAAACCGTGGGCCGTGAGGACGTCCACGACAAGGTCATCAAGATCATGGAGCGCCCCGGATTCATTCGCGCCTGCGAATACTTCGTCGAGCACGGCTTCGACAGCTCCGAGGCGATCGACCAGCACATCGGATCGGTCCGCTCCGATTTCCTGGTCGACCAGGTCGACGCCGGCGTCAGCGCCGAACTCTGGCGGGAATCCCTGGCCTACGCCTACAACAGGCTTGAAGGCTTCCCGGATGACGCCAAGGAAGCCATGGTCGACATGGGGTCGGTCATGGTCGAGCTGGTCTTCTAGAACAGAGAGCCCTTCGGGGCTCTCTTTTTAGTGGCCAGATGCGGCCTAAGAAGGTGAAAGGAGGTTTTCGAATGATCACCAAACAGGAGTCATCATCTTCGACCCACAAAGTGGAGGATCCTACCGGCACCCTGTACTTCGACAACGAGCTTCAGGCCGCATCGTGGTACCTCACGCAGAAACGAAAGTTCGGCATAAAGCGAACCCTCCTGAGGACGAAGAAGGATGGGGCATGGGTAAAGTATCCCGGCCACACTTACTAACCACTGTTACGAAAGGAGAACTTTGTGGAGTGGATACTTGCAGTTGTCGCGGTCTACATGATCGTGGCTGTCTACACTTCCTGGCAGTGTGAAACTGCTCTGGCGGAGGACATGGAGCACCGCGCCTTGGTGATCTTCCTATCGGCTTTCCTGTGGCCGATCGGGTTGCTGATCTACTACCTCAGCCCCGAACTCCAGGAGGAGCGCCGGCGAGAGAACGACAGGATCAAGGCCGCCGAAGAAGAATCTCGCAGAAAGGAGCAGAAGCGGGAAGAGGAAATGCGGAAGGCCGACAGGGACTACGCCGACGCGGAGGAGTTCCTGATGATCTTCTTGAACAAACAGAAACAACAGCTGGAAAAGAACCTGGCCGAGCTCGAAGAGGATGATCCCGGCCGGGCAATCCTGAAAGAAGGCATCCGAAGGACCGAAGAGCTGATGTTAAGACACGGCGTGGATCAGGAGCCCGAGCTCCTGAACAAGTAGCCCCTTCGGGGGCTACTTCTTTTATGGGGGAAAGAATGGACAGAGAAGAACTGCTGAAGCTAATGACTCCCGGCGGTCTTTACGAGGCACGCCTCCGGGAGATTGAACTCTTTGCAGAAGTAATGGGGGTTACTCCAAAGGTGATCCTGGGAAAACCTCGGTTTGAACACTTCAAAGGGTGCGTCTGCTGTAAGTTTCTCGGTCACTACCAATGCCGCGAGTACATGCAGGGGGGTCGCGACCTCTGGTATTGTGACAGCGAGGGGAGGTCTCAGGTCTATTACCGGTGGGCCAATGGTCTAAGTGGATACGACTCCGGTTGGTGTTATTCACCTCCGAGCAAGTCCCTGCAGGAGGCGGTTCTCCGCACCGTGGAGCTGGGCATCGTGAGCCCCGGCCTCGCGGTCGTCGACCATGATGGGTCCAACATCACGGTCAAAACCTGGCTGAATAACGTGGGCCTTACCATAAGACCGGAACGATGGCCGCAGACTCTGCAGCCACAGAAAGGGGCCCCCGCATAGGGGGCTTCTTTTTTACGGCCTAAGAAAGTGAGAGGAAACTTGGTTCCTCAGAAAAGGAGAAATGACATGCTTACCACAATCCTGTTCGTCATCGGATGCGGCATCTACATCCTGATCGGTGCCCGCTTCGGCGTGCCGGCCTTCCGCAGGGCCTACAACACCTTCCAGGACAACCGGCTGGGGTGGGTTGCCGGCATCGTCGTCGGTCTCATCGGCACCGTCACCTGGCCCATCAGCTTCATTGCCCTCCTGGTTTCGACCACCATCAACTCGATCTCAGAGAACATGAAGGCTCCCGAGTTGCCTGACGCCAACGGTTAGTCAAACCCTCATTCCAAACCGAAAGAAACCAGAAGGAGAAACGACATGCTTACCGTGATACTGGCGCTGCTGTATCTGGCGGTCGCGGCGATCTTCGGGATCACCTGCTTCGTCGTCAATGACGAGTTCAACTTTCTTGGCCGCAGCTTCCTCGGCCTGTTCCTGGGCCTCATCTGGCCGGTCACCCTGGTGGGCGGCCTGATTATCCGCGCCGTCTCAGACGACGAACAGACAAAGCCGCTCATCATCGACAATGGTTACCTCGTGGCCCTCATCAACAAGTCATCGGAGGAGTTCCGCAAAAAGCTCGACTGGGTGCTGAACCCTGTCATCCTGGTGGCGGAGAAGGACGGCGAGAAGATGCTTTGCTGCAACCAGGCCCGTGTCTTCAGTGATTCCAAGCTTACCGTCGACGAATCACTGAACCTGACCGAGGTCCTGAAGAACAACGTTGTGCCGCGCCTTCGGAACGGGGAGGAGCAGATCGTAATCGACGGTGCGGTATACCGCCAAGCCAAGTCCGAAGACGTCGCCCCGGTCTTCGAGAAGGCCTTGCTGGAGAGATTGAGCAAGGCCCATGAGGACATCGAGCCTAACTCGATGATGTCCCTCGGCTTCTGGATGAGCAAAGTGTTCACCAACAGCGAGATCCAGCTCCTGCGGGTCCTGGAGGACGAGTGGGGCGAAGACCGCAGTCATCGCTGGCTGGTGGAAGTACTGCAGCGCTCCGGGAAGTTCCGGGACGCTGGTGACGGAGCCGTGGAACCGGCGTAGTCTGAGCACAGACCTCTGGGAGAAAGGAACACATGACCGTGTCCCGAGTCATTCGCAAGATCGCCCCGCTTTGGGGGCAAGACTACTACAACGAGCCGTTCAATCTCTTGTGGAAGAACATGATCCTTACCGGGGCTCGTGAGGGCCAGCTTGAGTTGACCAAGAGCGGGCACGTCCAGGGAGTCATCTGGAACGATTCGCCGCTGGTCTACGGCAGGGATCCGTCTTTCCGCCGTTTCATGGCGGTGAAGACGGAAACGCGGGAGTACATCTACCGCGACGACACCCCCGAGCGCATCATCGATTTCCAGTCCTGGTACGTTCTCCTGGAGAAGCAGGCGGCCAAGAGGATGCTGGATAAGGCGATCATCTGTGGGGTGTACGGCGACCAGGATCTGGAACGGTTCGGATTGGATGAGCCGTTCCGGTTCCACAGTCTCCTGCACGGGGGTCAGCTGATCTACCAGACCCCCACCGACAACTTCTTGGTAGTCCAGGCTGGTCGAGAGTACCTGGAAGCTCTCGACGAGTAGCAGTAAGGGGTGTGCTCGGCAGCGTGAACATAAGATAGGCGCCTATCGTAGTAGCGCGGCGGAACACACGGACGAAGGGGCTTTCTCGGAGGTGGCTCAAATGAATGAGAGCCGTCAATGTATCCGCCCCGCGCACACCCCTCTCATCTTTCTGTAAAGGAGCCGGCATGAAGTATTCAGGACCTAATGGACCGTGCACCTGTGACAGCGGTAAGAAGTACAAGAGGTGCTGCGGTCCCCGCGGCGGCCTGACCCAGATCGAGTACGCAGAGGAGCAGGCGTACAAGGAAGAACGGGCTCGCGAGTACGCCAAGAAGCCGCGGCGAGCCTCGACGCTGCCGTTCATCACCTACTTCGCCGCGATGGCAGACCCGTTCATCCACAGCCGTTCGGCACCCAGACCATCAATCAACCGCAAGTCAAGAAGGCCCTCCTAAGAGGGCCTTCTCTTTTCAATGAAAGGATTTGAAATGACAAACATGCCTAACGACGAGGACCTGGAAAAACTCGTCTACCTGCTCGCCATTGGAGGGAAAGAGGTAAATAAACAATACACCCCAGCCAACAAGCGGCTCAACTGGAAAAAGATCGGAGCCTCTCACCCGATGGTGGCAGGGCTTACCTCAGACTCCGAAAACGTTGGTATTTTCACCGACGTCACACCTAAAGATCTGAACGGGAAAATCAACGTCGGCATGGTGATTGACAACTTCGATGAGGGACGTCGTTCTGACATGTATGGAATCATCAGGGTCAAGAGCATTTCTCCCGCCCAAGCTCGCGGGGTAAAGATACTTCCGTTCATGGCGAAGGTTACTGACGTCAGGCTGAACATCGTCGACGGGACCTGGGAAGGAAGTGATACCATCTGGGGCTGTGGAAACACACAAGGAAGCATAGCCAAAGGTGGATGGAAGTGGGTTGAAAAGCACGGAGGAGACTACGTCCCAGGACATCTCGAAAACATGGAAAAAGCGTACGCCCGCCAGTTAGGTATCGCGCTGGGCCTTCAGTGGACGGAAAACATGTGGTGGACGGTTGATATCAAGCTAGGTGAAGCTCCTGGTGTTCGGTGGTTCGTCTCAGCTGAATCTCTAATGGAGCTCTGGGAAATCAGAGATAAGGTCAAGAAGGGCGATAGAATCAAAAGGCTTGTGCACTGGGTTCGCCAGCATAAACGTAAGAATCCCTCCACCGGTGAATGCGACGTGATCGTTCGAAGGCATCTTCGGGGTTCGCTCGATTTCCAGTGGAACGAGATGGACGTTAAAATCAACCCCGCCTACGACGACCTCAGTGCCCTCCACAAACAAGGTTTGGCTGGACACATCCCGGACCCCATGGCACTGGAAGAATAAGAAGAACAGCCCCCTCTAACCGGGGGGCTTTCTTTTTAGTCCCGCCGTGGCTGCAGAGTCTGCAGCCACATACGGCCTAAGAAGGTGTAGGAAAGAAAGGAGATTTACATGACGGAAGATACCAAACCGCTTATCAGAGTGCTTTCGTACAAGGGGATACTGGTGATCGACACGCCAGAAGAGTACTGGAGTGGGACGAAGTTCTTCATCCCCAACGGTGGGTCGAAGATCGGCTGCCTGGTACGAGACACCAAGAATCATCTCGGCATCTCAAAAGAAGCCGTGACTCTTCTCCAGAAAATCAGGAGAAGCGGTGATGACATCGGAGATGTCATGTGGTTCAGGGCCGACGACGGGGAGTGCATCTTTGGCTGGCTCGGCCCGGCAATCAGGTTAGTAAACCCGGATAAGGCGGAGGGCGACAGTACGTACGAGGTACGAGACGGCCAGTACGTCGAGGTGCCGAACGACAACATTCCGGAGGGCGCCGAAACCGTAATCGACCAGATGTCTTCAAGTGACAGGGACTGACGGCCCTGCGTGACTGCCCGAGACTGTGGGCTCGAATGAGCGGCGCAGGTAAACCGTCTAATCAGGGGGTGGGCCTTGGTCCAGCATAACCACCCCCTGTTTTTTACGATAAAACGCCTCCAGGATCGTTCGGCGGGTACCTTAGGGTATCCGAAGACCTTTCGGCCATTCAGGCTGCTCATATCGAACGCCAGATGGGTTGTAGGCCCATTGAAAGCAAAACGGCCGAAGGTTAGTTCGACCGTCTTACTCAAACAAGGAAGGTAGTACATGAAGCACAGATCGGCAGAGGTCTGTACGTCGGGTGTGGTATACCCTACGCCGCTAAGGCGATCAAGTAAAAGTACCCTTTTCTTTTTAGCTCGTCCGACGACCACAGCGGCGCAGCCGCTGGGGGAGCGGGATGGAAGTAACTGGTACAGTTACTTCCATCCCCTGTAGGGGGATGGTTAGCAGTTAGTATTACTTATAGGGGTAGCGTACACCGGTGGGGGTCCCCCGCCGATACACCGGTGGGGGATGCACGCTTTTCTCCATACGTTCTTGACATAAAATTCTCGCCGGAGTAGGGTTGTTCTCGGCGAAGAAGACACGTACTATGAGTATGGCCCAAACGGCTAAAGCTCCCGTGTATGTGTCTTCTTCGCCAAAGAACGACGCCTGCTCCGGGAGCTTTTCTTATGCAATCAGTAGATCTTCCCTCCACGCCCTACTCGACGATGCCGAAGTGGCTGATCATCCTGCCTATACCTTTGGAGTGGAAGTTCCTGTACACGGTGATCGCCAGCTACGGCGGGTTCAAAGGCGAGCATCGCCACCCCTCTGTGAGAACCTTGGCAAAGCTGTGCGGACGAAGTATGAGCACGGTGAGGGAATGGTCTGCCGAACTTGAGAAGCTGGGGCTGATTCGGCGTGTGAATCGTACCGGGGCGTCCACCGGCCAGAAGGCCAACCTTTTCCTGCTGTTTGAGCCTGAGTCCATGGACGAGCTCAAGCACCTTATGAAGGGATCGGAGCTCAGCGAACGCTACCTGACCGGTATCAAGCTTGGACGCCAGCGCAAGCAGAACAGGTCTGTCCCCCTTGACGAGACCGGGGATCCTATCCTCAAGCTCATTCCTGGTAGAGCCCCTAAAACCGACATCAGAAAAGGAAACACAGCATGACTCCCTGGGAAGAATTCAGGTCGGTATTTCCGTTGGATCTGTTCTCCTCGGGGCTGGACCGCATACAGAAGAGATTCGAACGGCTACCCTTGGTTCACCAGAAAACCGTCGTTCATCATGCAAAGGTGTATGCGGCTCAATACGACGGTGCTCGTGACGATCTCAAGCGCTACTTTCCCAAGATGCGGCAGTGGTTGTACAAAGACATCTGGAAGGATCCGATGTGGGCGCTTCGTCTTATTCAGCTCAAAACAGAGCAGTGGCTTCAGGACAGGAGTAGTACCAATGTCTGACGACAAACCTTTCGATTACGGTAAGAAGGGACCCGACGGTCAGTACGAGAGCCACCCTACCGTCGATCCTTCTGGTAAGAAGTTCGTGCGTCCGATCCGGACGGCGTATCAACATCTCAAGTGCGGTGGCACCACCAAAATGGGGGTCAGGATTGCCGAGACCTATGCACTGAATCCTGAATTTTACGGGTCGACGTTCTGCGCTTCCTGTGGAAATTATTTCCCTGTAGGAGAAAACGGGGAGTTCGTCTGGCTGGATGAGAACGATAAGCCGACCAACCAGAAGGTGGGAACATGAAATGCTACTGGTCAAAACAGCTCGAAGACTATGTACAGAACATACTCAGAGAGCAGGCGCTCGGGCATTCGTTTCCGAAGGTGGACACGTTCCTGGACCTTCAAACTGGAGTCTATGCTCTTCGGAACCATGATCTGTTCTATTACGACGGTTACGAGTACCACCTGACCTTGGACGCGAGTAACGCTCGGGACGCCTGGGTGGGTTCTCGGCAGCGGGGTGAATTCACGTACTAAAAGAGAAGGGTTGAGCGACCACCCTTCTCTCGTGGCCGCAGACTCTGCAGCCATCACAGCCTTGCCGGGGCCTCAAGTTTCTCAAGATCTTCGGGGACCATCCTCCGCAGCCGGCGGCAGCTGGCCAACGTCATGCCCTTGAAGCGTGGAGTCGAGTAGAACGCCGTCTTGACCTCTTCGATTGACTGGCAGTTCATGATCTCGGTGATCTTATGCTCCGCCTCGACGTCTCCACGCATCCTGTAGCAAACTTCGTAGATCCACTTCAGATTCTTCGGGTACTTCTTTTTCGGGAGGGGCTTTCCTCTCTTCGTTTTCATAGATCCTCTCCACACGGTCCCACTCCGAACACGTAGAGCGGTAGTCGTCGCCGTCAAAGATTACGTCAAACACGCCACAGGTGGCGCCGCCGAACATCTGTACGACGACGCCTTCCCTGGCGTACTTTGGATCGCTGCCGTGCCTGATAACGCGAACCCTGGTCCCTTCCAGGAACCTCGGCGGGTAGTAACACATTGTCCCTCCTAGCAGAGGCAGGCTTCGATGGGTACGGGCTTGGGGCCGACCTTGGGCTTGAACCCTTCAAGAACCTCGCCGTCCATCCCCACAGGGAGGATGTCGTGGTGATCCTCGCACCACTGCCTGAGCATGGTCTCGTTCTTCTTGGCGAGCCACTCTTTGGCCCCGTCCACCGTGTAGAACAGATGTTCCCAGGTGGCAATCGTGTTCTTGGGGATGCGGTTGTCCGTGCCCTCGGCGTGATTGACCCAGTAGTTCTTGGTGATCAGGGCGTGGGTGTCGTCATCCACGTAGGGAATCGGAGCTGCCTCAAGGTCGAGGTAGTCACCGGACATAGTTCCGATAACACGTACCTGCCCCCTCAGGATGTACTGCGGGATGTGCATCGCAATGTGCCCTGAGTCGTGGCACCTGGAGCACTTGACGTTGGCCTTCTTGGCCTCGCCTTTGCACTGCGGACACCGGAAGAACTTCTGGACATTGCCGTGGTACTCGACTGCCCACAACAAGTCATTGACCCGCGGCTCTCCATACGGCTTACCGCTGTACGGCGTACCGCCGGTTCGGGATGTCGTGTTCGGCTTGATCTTCTCCGGGTTCTCCTCAAAGATACCGGGAACGCCACCGTGCCGGCGGATGCCTTCGTCGATTACCTCTTTGTTGCACTTGGTGAGGTTCTGGATGGCCTCGTTGTAGGTGTGGAACACCTGACTTTCCGGAATCTGCATCGTGACCGTTCCAGGCGGGCTCTTCTGTTGAGAGTCCTTATTCTTCTCCCAGAACGCGGACGATACATCCATGATCTGCTGAGTGTCCTGCTTGGAGTGGTCGAGAAGTCCCTGCAGGAACGGATAGACGATGGTGTACGTGGTCTGTCCCTGGATGGAGAACAAGCCTGTAATCTTGGCCACGCCGCCAAAGACCAGGTACTGCAACCTCTCTGTGCGAATACCAGAGCCGTTACACTTGAAACAAGTTCCTGTACCGGAGAACCCGGTACCGGCACACTGACCGCAGAAGAATGCGATCTGTTTCCACCGAGGGAGATGGATGCACACCATGCTGTCAATTTTGAATCCCATGTTCTCTCCTCAGGTCAAAGCGGTCTCGATCTTCACGTCAGCGTGCCGCTTGCGGAAGTCAGACTCGGTAACGATGCGGTCATTGCCTTGCATCGACTGTGAGTAGGTTTCAAACGTGAGCATCGGGTATTCACCCAGCGTCATCTCCACCGTCTCCGGAGGATCACTCAGCAGCTCCTTCGGAACCAAGGCGCCAGAAGAGTCAACCGATGGAGTAGCGGTTGACGATTCATGCTCGTCGAACAACTTGAGTATGGCCAACGCCTGCGTCTTGGTGAAACCCTGGAGGATGTCCAGGTTGTTCTCGTAAGCGACGTCCATTGCGAGACCGATGGATGAGAACAGACAGTCCTCAGGTATGTTGCTGGACCAGTTGGCGTCGGACATAGGCCGGCGGCCTACATCAATGGCATCCCAACGCCGCTTCGACTCCTCTGCTCGAACCATCTCTGGAATGTGGAACAGATCGAAGTAGCGAACGCTGTAGGTCTTCCCTCCCGCGGTGACCGAGCAGCCGGCGATCTCCACGTCACCGACATACTCGTACAGGGTGAGGTTGTAGGTCTTCTTGCCGTCACCGTCACACTCGGAGCACGGCTGGAAGTACCCATCCGTGCCCGTGCCGTGACAGGTGTTGCAGTCGATCGACACGCTCTTTGTCCGAGGAGCGATCATGTGAACGTGCTGCTTCATGAAGTACGAGGTGTATCTCTGATGGTCGGAGTTTCTCCGCCTTCCACGTATTGACATCACCTTTCTCCTAACAAAGGGCTTCTTCGATCGCTGTTTCCTTGAAGATCTCAACCGTGTCTGCCTGGGCCTGACCAACGGCCGTCTGCCTGAATACATCTTCCGGGCGGTCATAGAGTACGGTCTTCTCCTGGTCACAGGCGTCCTGAATGTGGTAGTTGGTCAGCTCGTTGGCACGCTCGATGGCCTCTTCGTAGGTGAGCGTCAGATGGCTGAGGTCTCGGATTGTCTGCGGGTAGGCTCCTGCGTGGGACCTGCCCTTCTCGAAGTCGTCCCAGTAATCCTTGCACATCTCGATCACGTTGTTCCCGTAGGCATCCAACAGGAAGAGCGGCGGCCTCAGAATCTCGACGACCGGGTCGTCATGTTCACCGGTGTGCGTCACCGAGCGCACCTTCACAGCGCCAACGACCTCGAAGGTGGGAACCTCTTTGCGGATGTACTCATAGCCATCGCAGGTGTTGCAGGGGATCATGATGTCTCCCGCGAACCCTACACCACGACAATCAGGACATACCAGCTTGATCCCAACTGACAGGCCTTTTCGAATCAGCCAGACCCGATCGCCTGGCTTGACGTCTTGGATGTTCAAAACAGTGCCTCCTCGACCTCTACAGAAGACAGAGCCATGAGGGCCTCGTTCGGCTTCTTCTCCGTCTTCCCTTCGGTCTTCTTGTTGGTCTTCTTGCCTTTGGCCTTGTAGCCGGGGGTGAGCTTTGCGAGCTCCGGGTAGATGCCCAGGATCATGTCCTGGATGGCCACGATTTCGTTGCAGACGTGGATGGCGCCCATCCGGTCCACGGTCGGAATCTCGTATTCCTGGTTGGTCAGATCCTCGTGGATCTTCTTGAAGGTTTCCAGGTTCTCCTTCAAGACGTATTCACACAGCTGCTTGTAGGTCTTGTGAATGCGGTCCACCCTCACCGTGGTGGGTGATCCTTTGACCACGGTGTTGAAGTCCATGATCTCGCCGGCCTTGAGTGCGTGGTAGAACCGAATCATCTGTTCGGTCATCGACATCTCGGACTCTCCGTCAAGGTTAGCGACGGCAAGGTGACGGATGCCTACCATTACCTCTTCGTACTCGTCGGGACTCTCTTCGTCGAGATCCGCGGTTACGTCAGCTGTGATGCGCGAGATTCGGCCAACCAGGCACGGGAACAGGATCTCAACCTCCTCGTCATCTGAGCCGTAGCCTTCGCAAGCAGGGCACTCTGCCTCGTCGTCTGCGAGCCAGTCTCCTTCCTCTTCCTCGGCCCCTATGACTTTCGTGCCCTCCGGTATTTTGAGGGTGCCGTACCCGCTGCACATCGCGCACTCACAGGTGTACTGGTGTTCATCAACACCAGCAGCAAATACAAGGTCTCCCACGTTGAAAGGAACGTGGACAGTCAAACGACCCATGATTGTTCTCCTACCTGGTCATTGCCCGGCGGCACGCAGCTGCGCGTTTGGCCAGATCGGTTTCGGAATCAATCTCATCGAGAAGGGCTCCCCGACGAGCCTCCAGGATGGTCTTCTTTTTCTTCAGCTCTTCGAACTCGTCGTAGTACTTGTCGAAGGGCTTGCGGATCTTGAAGACCAGTACCAGCAGCCGGCTCAGGATCTTGCGGTGGGGCTTGCACCACTCGTCAATGACCTTGTCCTTCTGCTTGATGTCGTACTCAACGATGTCGAGCTCGGATTCGAGGTCCCTGAGCTCTTCATGTTTGCGGTTCAGGCGCTCCATCGCCCTCTCCGCCATGACCTCAAGATCGCCGGCCAGGCCCATCTTCCGCAGATAGCTGATCTCGTCGTTGATGAACTGCTCGACATCGGGGGGAAGCTTGGCTTTCGGTTCCCCCTCCGGGGCGGGGGCTTCTTTCTTGTTAGACACGAACAACCTCCATTTCTAATAGAAAAGGCTACATCTGCTTAGGCCGTAAAAAAGCAGACTTAGGGCACCCTCGATTCCTGACGAGGGTGCCCTTCTGCTGTGGTCGCAGACTCTGTAGCCATCAGTGCGGAAAAGGTCGATACCTCATATCGGCCAAACGTTTCGCTAAGCCCAAGGTCTTTCGTAACTTTGTCTTGTTCAGGTGCCAAGTTGGGCCGAGCTTGTTGTCCGCCTTCAGCTGTTCAATCAACTTCAGGAAAGCGACGAACTCCATGTCTCCGCGTGTGTTGTTGCAGAAGAAGCAAGCCACGATGAGATTATCGTCCCGGTCAGGGTTCTCATGCTTGGACTTCGACCGCGGAAACACGTGATCAAGAGTGGCGTGAGCCAGTGGCATTGGACGTTTGCAGTACGCGCAGGCACGTCCCTGCTTTCTCCAGCGGTTGGCCTTGAGGTTCTTCTTCCCGCCCTTCCACTTCTTTCTCTTCTTGGGCGAGGGATCGGTCATCACAACCTCGAAACGATCTTCAGTTCACTGACGGATCGGAAGGTCCACCATTCTTCAGGAAGTGCGCCCAGTATCGAACGCATCAGATTGAGGTCAATCCTTATCTCCCTCAGCCAGCCCTGTATACCGCGGCTAGGGGGAGTGTCCGGGTTCCAGATAGACAGCCAGGAAGTCCCGACCACCCACTGGATGTAGTACGGGTCAGCGGACGTATTAAGGTCCCCCGAAGCTTTGAGACCCCCCTGGTAAACGAACATCCGGTAGCTGCCCCCGCTGGGATAGTCGTGTCCCTTGACGACCAGTAACGGATGAATCTTGTGGTCGTACCACCCAGCCCGTTTCACATGGTCTGTGTCCTCTGAAGTCCACTCTCGGATCTCCACCTGAAGTCCTTCCATAGGTGGGAGGTCACTGATTTTGAAGTAGGGGAGGGTGATAATCCGTGGTGGACCTTTGTAGCTCCGATACTCGATGTGCGGTTCAGCTACACCCACTTTTTCCTCCTCTTGGCTTTGACCGGTTCGCCGTCGAAGATCTTGAGCTCTTTCATCCGGCCGGAGCGCCACCACTCGCCTACCCCGCCGAAGATATGGAACCGCTGTTTCAGTGCCTCCCGCACCTTCTCGTACTGGGATGACTTGGTTCGTCTCGCCAGGTCTCTCATCACAAGCGGATGATCTGGAACGGTTGCGCACACCCATATCTGAGCCACAACATTACCTATGCTGGTGAGATCAGGCTCTCTCCAGCCGTGGCGACCTTCGCGGATGGAATACTCCCTGATCGTGGTCTTCAACAGTGCGTACCCGGTAGAACGGTAGGGGTACCCATCGCCATCGAGTCGTGTCACGACGAATAACGGTGTGCCGGTCTTCACGGTGTCGCGAGCGTCGATGTCTTTCTGCTTCCAGGGCTCGATGATGATCGTGTATTCGACGTAGGCCCAGGGAAATACTACCTCGACCCGCGGTCCTTTGTAAGTTGGACCACTGCTGAACTTCTCTACCAACTCAACCTTCTTCTTGTCCGGCACTTTCTTCTTCACTACAGCCACAATGCCTCCCTTCTTTAGGAGTTGACGATTTGAATCGGTTTGACTAACGGCAAGTTCCACCAATACTCCACTGAGACCTCACCCCTCAGGATCAGCTCCATCTTTCTGAAGAAGACCACGGTCATCCAGAAGGCGAGTTGTTCCCAGGGCATGGCGTCCTCCTTATGCAATCGAAATGACCAACCACAGAGTCAAACAAAGAAAAATGGCGCCGAAGAAGGACCACCAGAAGAACCTGGAGAAGATGTCGGTCACCGAGTATTCGTGATTCCCAGCTCCGCTGATCAGGGGATCTTTCCTGGTACTGAACTTCTTGGGAGAGATCACTTTGGCTTTCGGTGTAACCTCTCCGCTTCCGCTGTGACCTCGAAGGACCACTTCTGCTGAATTCCCGGACCGTACTTTCGAAGGTTCAGGTTTCGGAGCGGGATACAATTCCTGCAGGCCACTGGCGTACCGCATGTAATCGCGTTCAAAAACAGCCATCGTTCGTCCTCCTTCTTTGATGCTTTCAGTCTATCCCGACCTGGTGAGCACGTCCATATCGATCCCGCCCAGACCCCAATCCCGGCCCCAGGTGCTCTCGCCGTAACCTTTCAGCCGGCAGATCGCCGCTGAAACCGCACAGATGAAGAAATTAGGCGGGGCGCCAGAATCGCTCACAGCAGAAAGTGCCCTGGTCGAGGCTACCCGGATCCTATCCTCCGGGGTCAGGTACGTTCCCTGCCGGTACCGGTAACGCTTATTCTTATGAACCAGGATTACGATGGGAGCTTTTATGCCTGTCATGGAGTCAGGCTCGGCCAAGGCCACGTCACGCTCTGTCCACGGCTCCACAAAGCCATCGAAATAATCGTACTGGTGCCTCGCCTCCTGAAGCAACGGGGCACTCGGTCCCTTGTACAGGGACTTCGGATGAATGATTGACATGATTGTCCTCTTAGGAGGTTGGCGGCTCTAGCTGCAGTAGATCCGTGTACGAACCTGGACCGCCTGGCTCAGCGAGGATTCGCCAGCCGTCATCAAACTCAAGCCGCATATCGTCTATCCCTCGAATGATCTTGGCCCTGCGCTGATGCACTCCCCAGATCGACTCCATTCGCAAGGGGATACCCTCGTAGGAGGCCGGGAACAACGACAAGTCGCCGTACAGCGAATGGTACATGTGTGCGGTGCTCATGATCAGGTCCTGTATGACGTGGCTGGCGATGGCCGGAGCTGCCTCCTCGTCTACTCCTGTTGCGACCAGGTGCTCTATCGCCGCCTGTATGTCCAGATTCATGTACTCCCGGAAGCTGATCTCGTCACACATCCACGCTTCTACAGCTACACACAAGGCCACCAAACGATGATCTTTTTTGTACTCCTGAACACACTCACGAAGATGCTGCTCCCTATCCGTGTCACAAACGTCCCGGAGTAAAAAGACCTGGGCATCGCCCAGGTCGTTCGCCAGCACAAGTACCGGCGCCACACAGTTGTCTTCGGCCATGCCGAAGACGATTGACTCCATCTCGCTGGCCACCTTCCTGAGCACGAGGGGTAGCTGGTCGGTGGCCAGACGAGAGTTGGTTTCAGACATGGGTACTTCCTAGACGAAGACAAGTTCCCCAACCGAAGGGTAGGCCCACCAGTCTTCCTGCTGAGCATGACCGACCATAAACCGATGGCCAACAAGGGCCTTGAACAGCTTATGGTAAACCAGGGTGTTCACATCCTTAGGCCAGAAACCGCGATCTTTGTTCATCAGGAACATCTCGGCGAACAAGTAGCCGACCAAAACCTGGCAAGACCTGAAAGGCTGCTCCGAGGATAACGGCTTGACCCGCCTCCTGAACATGTCCATTTCTTTCTTGGTCGGGTAGATGCCCTCCAGGCCTTTATCGGCGAACGCCTCGACCACTTTGTCCCATTTCACGTACCACTGAGAGAAGTTGTTGTTTTCAGGATCACGGGCGTGAAGAGCGCGACGCAAGTCGTTTTTGATGTGGCTCAGCTGGCTGTCGTATCTACTGAGCACGGGACAAGTCAAGGGCTGTCCGTAGTGCGATTTGTGAAGGTGGAAGAACTGGAAGGCGAATTTCGCGTTCTTCTGAGCCATGTTGTTGGTCGATGTGGTCCCCATCAGAATCAGAGACGCTTCTTTGAGGTCACCCACAAACTCAAACACCAACAGAGGCATCAAGGTGTCAAGGGGGAGGTGTGCGCCGCTCCAGTCCCCCGACAACGGCACTTGGTTGACACCAGGGTCTGCCTCCCCCTTTTTATACTCGGGATAGCTGTCAGTTATCGTCGAGTAGAGCTTCTCCTTGTCCTGATGTGTGGCCGGCCGCACGTTCACGGCAAACTTTCGAAACATCGCAGGAGAGTGCATGATCTCCGTTCCTTCTTCATTGAGAGTTGAATGAGTTGATTCGATCGATGACTTCGGTAATGAACTTGAGTTGAACTTCGGAAAGCCTATACAGCTCGGTAAGGCAGGAGTGTAGCGCCCGGTCAGGGTCATAAGCTCCCTGACGTCGTGCATCCCCGGATCCGGCTCCCTCTTGAGGCCCAGCTTCTCCAGGATCTCCTGGTCGAACTCCCCCTCCGTGTCCACGTACATCGTCGGGAGAAACATGTTCCGGGCCTTCTTCTGCATCCGATTCGTGAGCTCCTGGTAGTACGTCATCTGCTGAACTCTTTGTAGCTCCAGGAGACCCAGCTCGTTCATGTTCGGGGATGCCAGATCCAAGCCCTGAATGATCTTGGAGTTGTCCAACTAACCTCGCTTTCTCGGCCATGGTCTCACCCATCTTGGTGGCCAGCCGGAGAATGTATTCACGCTCACCCTGAGTGAGCTCCTGCTCGTACTTCAGGGCGTTCTGTTCCGCCAGTTTTTTGAGCTTGTTGATGTCGCCGCTCGCCACGAAGGCCGTGGGATTACGCTTCATCAGGTGAAAGATGGTGGAGTACAGAACGCCAGCCGCGATGCGGCGGTCGTCCGTCAGCTCCATGAACTAGTCCTTCTTGGGGGTGGGCCACCACCACCTGCTCTCCATAATGCGGTGGAACACGTGGTAGATCAGAAAGATACCTGTGGCCAGGATCGACAATACTGCACCGATGTAGAACCCGGACCACTCTCCTTGCCCAGGTGGAAGGTACGGCCATCCACCTACGTCACAGCACCACTTGATCCACCGTGGACCTGTGATGGTCATTATCACTGCAGTTGCGAACAGCGACGGCGGCATCATTACCAGCGCCACGTGCTTGGTTGTACGTACCGCGAGCTTGGTGGCCTTCACGGGCAACTTGGCCACAGCCACGGTTGCTTTCGCCGGCCACACCACCAACGGCTTGAACATCTCGTACAGACAGGTGAACAGGAAGATGATCTGTTCGGTGAAGCTCGGTCTCTTCTCTTCTTCTGTTTCGTCCTTGTCTGCGATCTTGTAAACCTCTGTTTCTGCCTTCATTGCTTCTTCCTTCTCCTTCAACTCCTCCCTGGCCTTGAACCGCGCAACAAGCTCCATCCAGTCCTTGAAGAACTCGGTCCCTGTGAAATCCACGGGCTCGATCTTGGGAGGAAGGACAGTTGGTGACGCCGGAGGGAACAAGATACCAGGACCAATGATGGGCCCAATCTGGGGCGGAAAGACAGGCGTCTGCGGCGGCCAGTGGCCAGGCCAACCAATGCCCACACCGCCTGGGTAGTAAGGACCGAAGTGCGTCTGGTAAGCTCCTCCGGCGCCATTGATGGTGATGTTCCCGCTGATGCCTGAAGTGTTCCCGGTAGTAGCCTTCAGTTCTTTGGGATTGGGCTCGTCAGCACCAGCAGCTACAGTCATAACTACTCCTTGGGCTTTCGATACTTCTCGATCAACTTGCTTTCGACCACGAGCATCTTGTCGATCTGCTCCGTGATCTTCTGCTCCATTGCCGCCTCCATCTTATCCAGCGTCGAGTGGATGGTGGAATGGTCCCTGCCGAAAATCTTGCCTATGGATACCAGTGACAGAGCTGTCCACGAGTAGACCAGGTACACCGCGGCGTGCCTGGCCGTTACTGTAGACTTGTTTCTGCGGTTCCCGAGAATTGCGTGAATCGGGACGTTGTGTTCGACTGCCACTGACTGAAGGATGAAAGTCGTTATCTCTTTGGCTGCGGGGTCCACTGGAAGGACTGTCGGCACTTCTTCACCGAGAACTTCGTCGTAGACCTTTCCAGGCTCTACCCTTGTTGCGGGCTTTCTCCTCCACGACATGCCTCGCCCTCCTCTCCGAACTGATCAGTTACGGTGGCGCTGTAAACCGCCTCGACGACGGTCTGACCCTCTCCGACGCACTCCCACACTTCCCTTTCAGGATGAGCATTGTGCTTACGCTCAAAGCACCTGAAGGAGAAGCCGTGCTCGGAAGCGAAGTTGACGCCACGTGACATCTCTATCTTGCGGTCGGTGTAGTCCGGACAGTTCTCACCGATCCACCAGGTCCAGGTAGCCTGGTCGACGATGCTGCTCTTGATGATGGTCTGCATGGCCGCCATCTCGGTCAGCATCTCGTTCTCAGAGCTGTCTACGGAAGGAGCACCGCTCACGCTGTTCAGGATCTCCGCACGCAGCATGATTGGAGTGGCGTCTCGACAGCCAAAGACGTCCTTCAGGACGTTGTACTGCTTGAGGTATTCCTTGAACGATCTCATCCGTCTCCTGCCTTCTGGTGAGTTCTCATCGGCCATATTACTGCTCCATTCGCGTTAGAATCAACCTTGAGGCTCATCAAAACCAGGACCGTCCGCTTCCTCTCCTGCCCCTGCTGCGAAATCAACGTCGGCGGGAGGAGCGACCTTAGCCGCGAATGCCATGGGCGCCGGCGGAGCAAGCCCGTCGACGAGGCCAAAGCCACCTTCATGGTGCTTACCGTAGTTGGGGATGTCCAGATGGGAAACACTGTTCTGTTTCCACCAGATGGCGTTACGGTGGTACTTCACCAGGCTGTTCACGTAGTGCTTCAAGATGTAATCGGCTTCAAGTTCGATCAGATCTTCACGTATCCATGTAACCAAGTCCTGCCTGATGGCGTCGTTCGCAGCCATGTACGGGGAGATGTCCTCTTTTCCGGCTGCGATGCGACAAGGGCGGGTGAGCATCGTTTGAAGGTCTTCGCTGAACCTGAAATTGTCCAGCGTAAGTCCTACATTGAACGACCAGATGAGACTGTCGTTCTTCATGAGAGGCCATATCCCGACGTTATCGTCTCCTTTCTTTTTATTCTTTTGCAGCCCGACACCCCAGAACATGTTGCGGGGAGCGAAACCGTCGACGTCAGAGTCTCCGTACAACCTGCCGTCTTCCCCCGGAACGAAAGCGTGAATCTCCAACCCGTTGGCCAATTCCAGTGTCAACTCCTCAACTCCTTCTTCACGGATGAGTTCAGCTGCGCTGTCTCCTACGGGCTGAGCAACGTAATTGTTCCCGCAGTCGCTGCACTCCAAATAAGACTCCATGGGCTTTTTGTCGACGGAGTAGATCTCCTGATTTGCATCGGGGATGGAAATAGGCTTAGGTCCGTACATCCTCGCGGGCCCGCTCTTTCGTATCTTCGCTGAGTGGATCGTCACCAGAGTCGGACGCATGTCCGTATTGCAATCCTTGCAGCACCACTGCCAGGAAGGGGACACAGCGATGTACTTGAACTTTGTAGTCATGAAAAATTCCTTTGCTATCCGTACACTTGATCAACAAGAATCGAGTTTTCGGCAGGGGTCGGCTAACCCTTGTAGACTAGTTTTAGCTTCAACCTTTCTTCTAAAGCCTTGAGGACAACGTGCTTTATGGCCGCCTCTTTGAGGGGCTTCAGCACGGTAAGGCTTTCGAAATCGAATTCCGGCGGGAGATTTTCAAGCTTCTTGATTTCCTGGGCGGACACGCCGGCTTCGTCCAGGTTCACCTGATAGAACTCAACGTAATCTTCGGTGAAAGGTACTTCGTCCTTCTCCACGTCTTCACCCCAGACCACACATGTGGCCTGACAGGCGCCCCCGGCATGGATGATCACGCGACAGTACTTAGTCGGTATCAACCTTCCGGTCTTTCTCATCAGAATCAACCTCCTTGAGCAGATCAATAGTGTTCATGACGTCCTCAGGGGTAGGCGGCTTCCTGCTAACCAGCCGGTCAGCGGGCTTGAGCTTTCCCCTTTCAATGCGATCGTCTATGACGTTCAGCATCGCGTTCGTCAGGTCCCTCTTTGCGTCCTGCTGCTCAGGAGAAAGCTTCTGGTATTCCCGGATGAGCTTTTTCTTTTGCTTGTGGAACTTTTTCCGACGAAGTTTCTTACCGAGTGATCCCATGGAGTTCTCCTTACGGGCCCCTAAAAAGAAAGGACGACGGCGGGTGAGCCGCCGCCCTTTCTTGTTTTAGGCGAGTCTGCTATCGACTCAGAAGGTCTGCAGGTCTTCTGAATCGTTGTCTTTCTTTTCCTTCTTTCCCGGTTTCTTCACCCATTCAGGTGCCGTAAGCTTGGACAGGAATCCGAAGACAAAGAATCCCACGAATCCAGCCACGGCGCCGAACCAGAGTAGCTTGGCAAAGCCAGTCCAATCAAACGCCGACGCCATCAGGGCTGTCGGAACGTTGAACATGGTCATTGCCGCCGATCCAGCGAAGAGCACCCTTACCGGGTAGTAGATCGCACGCACCCATCGCGGAGTGCTCTGGAGCCACACGTCGACACGAGTTCCGTACATCTCATGGAACTTGGCCATGTCTTCATGCACCTCGGCGAGCGCCTTCTCCGTCTTCTCCAGGCGTGCTTCTACTTCCTTCCGGCGGAGACGTTCCCTGGAGAGAGAATGCTCCATGACGAGCACCTCTTCGTTGAGCGTCTCCACCTTTTGCTGCACGGCCACAGGGTGCCGCTCCGGGGCTACCGGAGGGCCCCCTCCAGCCTTTGTCCTGCGGTGTTCCGCAAGTTCGTTATGAATGTCAACGTCCTTGCGGCTTGGGAGGTTTGTAACCACCTCCTCCAGCCGGTCCAGGTCACCCGGCTGGACTTCGATCTCCTCACCCATCGGGATTCCCCTCCTTTCAACGAGGGATCAGCCCTTTACTTGCGACGGGTGATCCAGGTCAGTGCCGCCGAAGGCACGAAAGCGCCGGCGCATGCGTAGATGGACATCCACGCCATGGTGGCGATTTCCGGCTGCTCGAACTGGCCGCTGTAGAAGATCGCGGCGATGGCGATCGAGATGATCGTCACCACCAGGAACAGCGCCGTGCGGGGGCCATAGTACATGGCACCCTGAGCTGTGGCCTTGGCCACGTGGCCGACGGCCGGCAGCTTGCTGGCGACGTTGGCGGCCGGGCGGTTCTTGAGCTGCTTGTCGATGCTCTTGAAGTTCGCGTTGATGTTCGCCAGGTCGTCCTGCCGCTGCTTCTCCATGTTCTTGAGGATCTTCGTGATCCCCTTCACGCCGGCTTCCAGGTTGTCGACGTCGGCCATGCGTGTGTTGAGATCACGCACGTTTTCGACCACCGGAGCGTCCTGCATCTTGTAAATGCTCATGGTTTCCTTTGTTCACGTGTACATGTACAGAAAACGGATCAAGCTCTCGTTCTTTTCTGGTCTGCAGCCTCGCCTAAAATAAGGACGATCCTCGTCCAGTGGTAGTGCTCCAGAGTCGATTGAAAGCAAAATCCCTCGCATCTCCTTAGACCACAGCGACCGCGTTTTTTGCGGGGGTGGCTTTCACCCCAAAAAGCGAGGACCCGACTCGCGTCGGGCCCTCTTGTACACGTGTAACAGTTTCAGGTCTAGCGGACACCGATTGCGAGGATCGTTTCCGCCGCGGCCTGGGTGACGTTGGCCAGAACCGGACCGACAGTGACCGGAGCCAGCTGGACCACCGTGGTAAGGAAGACCACCGAGGTAACCTTGAGCTCTTCGCCCTGGGTCACGTCATACAGCACGGCGAGGTTCGCAGTGTCGTCGATGGCGATGATGTGCTCACCGTCCGCCGTGATTGCGGCTTCCGCTCCCACAACGATGTCGTTGCGTCCCATGATGCCGGTCTGAACGTTGCCCGCGGCACCCAGTGCAGGGTAGATGTCGACGCGCTGAACCGGCTCGGACGGGTCGGTACCGTCCGGCATGAGGAACATGCGAAGTCCGGTATACGTTCCGCCCACCGGAGCGAACGGGGCCGAGATGAACAGCGAGCTCGCCAGCAGCTCGTTGGGAGCCGGAGTCTGCAGGGCAGTACCCGCAGCAGCGGCGGTCGAAGCGCCGGCGCCTGAGCCGTCCGCGATCGAGAAGTAGGTGGCGCGAAGAACGCCGGCGGCGTCTTCAACGATGACCACCGCGTCGTCGCCGTGAGCAAAGAGAGCGACCGGGCCCACACCAACCGCGCAAGCAGTGATGGAGCGGTAGCCTTCTTCCACGCCTGTGGCCACGTTGATTTTGTGAACACGGATGGACGGACCGGCAGTGCTCTGGGTAACCACCCACAGGTACTGGCCGTCGAAGTAGTCGCGAGAAAGCGGGCGGTCGTTTCCGATGGCCGTCAGGGTCACACCGTTGATCGCCGCACCCACGACCGGAACACCGAGCGCGTTGATCGAGCACGGGTAGACGAAGTGGCTGGCGGCCTGGACCGAGCGCACAAAGACCTCGCGGTCGTTGCGCTTGGACACGATACCCGTAGCGGTCGCACCGGCTTCCACCTGAACCAGGTTGGTGGTCGTGCCGCTCGGGTTGTTCTGCTCGAAGGCAGCAAAGATCAGGGCGTTGGTAGCGCCGATGGCCACGAAGGCATCGTAGCGGTTACCGTCGGCGCCGATCATCGTGAACGGAACGGTAGTGGCATTCTTCAGGCCAGCGTCGATGTTGGTGACGTCCAGCGTGGCACGCTGGTAAGCCGGCATGTCGAGCTGCGCCACGCGCACAGCCTCGGAAATGAAGCCGGTCAAAAGGGCATGGCCAGCCTGAAGAGTGAGCAGGTTGGTCTGACGCAGACGAGAGGCAGACGTGGGAACGCGGGCCTGCTGAAGCAGGGCCAGCGCCTCCAGGTACTTGCCTTCGCTGACGCGACGAATCGTCGCCAGCATCTCGACGATGTCGTTGACCAATCGCGTCTCTCGGGAGGCCAGCTGATAGCGGGAGCCGAGTTCGTTTGAAGACATGTCTTTCTCCTAAAAAAGGACCACTGTCATTGTAGACAGTATGGCTGCAGACTCTGCGGCCATGAGGTTATTTTCCTCGAAGAGCCCTGGGCACGAAATGGGTACGGGCGTAATCCAGCATGATCTCCTGGCGGGCTTCCTCGTACAGCAGAGGCTGATCGGCCTCCCGATACACCTCTTCCCGCATCTGTTCGATGTCCCGGTCCGCATCCGTCCCGGTCCCGGTAACCTTGGTGTTGTTTCCCAGCAAGCAGTCAAAGTACGAGCCCTGGCTCTCCGAAGACGAAACCATGCGGTAGAACGTGCGCGTGAATGGACCGAATCTTGCCGTTTCCTCAAGTAGGGTAAGTTCTGTGCGATTGAGGAATTCCTCTAAGGTAAGGGCGCCCTTACGCCGGCCAAAGTCGTTGATCTCCTTGGGCACATCACCGTTTCGAACCCAGTTGTCGTACAGGGTCTGCTTGTTGGTCCCGCTGTCGAAGTTGAAGATCTTGGTAGCCAGACGGAAGAAGTTCTCTCCCGCCACGCCCTGCAAGAACCGTCCGTCGAGATCCTCGGCCAAGCGGAAATCTGTAGACAACCCCTGAGGAGAAAGGTCTCTAAGGATCGTAGACTCTCCCAGAACAGGCCTGTACTCAAACTCCACCTGAGACGGGTCTACCAACTTCGGGTTGGCAAACGGCATCATGGGAGCTGATTCAATTAGGGCCTCACCTGCCTTGAGCAGGTCGTTCGTCAGGTTCTGCAGCTGAGTCTGCTGTTTCTCGTTCTCTTCCAAGTCCTTCTGAAGACGACTGAGCTGTTCCGGACTATCACGGAAGGCCACCGAACGGATCGTAAGGGTGACTCGATCCAAAAGCGCGTCTATCAGTTCCTGGATCTTGGTGATTGTCCTCAACACAGGATTTTCGGTAACGACCTCGTTATCCTGCACGCCGGTCAGCTCTTTGGTCATTCTTACCGTGACATATCCATACGCGTCGCTCGCGAAAGGATTGAACGCGGTGAGGGCCCCAGGTGTAAGTACAAACCCCTTGGTAGATCCACCAACGGTAAAGAGTCCTGTCTCGAAGTTCTCCGCAACGTACTTGAAGCTGGCTTCTTTGTTCGTGGAGTAAACAAATAAGTCCTTGACCTCGGTGGTGAGGACCTCCTGGTTTACCCTGGGAAACCTGACCGTGAACTCTTTACGAGTGCTCTCGCGAATGTAATCGGAGGCACGAAGTTCCCGCACTTCACCTGTTGCCGGAAATGCAAAATTAGGGCTTGTCCGGATATCAGCCGTCGTAGGGAACAGAAACGGCTCCGCCGGATTCACGTTACGGAACGGGTAGTCGTACAGGTGGTCAATGACTCCAAGCAAGTCGTCCAGTCGGATGTAAAAAGTAACGGAGCGTGGACGGGCTGTCCCTCTCGTGACCCCGTGATCGTCCATCCACTGCTGTGCCTCAGCGGCCTCAGTCGGCTGGAGCCCAATAACCCTGAACTGCATGGCACGTTGAGCCAACTTCACGCTGCTGTTCAAGCCTGTCAGGGCGTCCGTGGTCTCTGAGAGAAGACTTCCTATAGCCGACTTTGCTCTGTCCGGCAGGTCCCGATCCAGTTTCTTCACCGCACTCAAAAGAGGGTCGAGATTCTGTGTTTTCTCCCAGTCCGCTGTATCGAGCGCGAACTGACTCAAGGCCTCCTCAATTTTAGGGAGATCGTCAGCGTAACCGGTGAGCTCGGTCCGTAGATCAGAGGCGTTGTCGCTCTTCAGCCGGCTGTCTTCAGCCAGAATCTCTTCGGTCGTTGCCTGGAGAGTAGCGAGAGATCTTCTAGCGTCTATGGTCTTTTCTTTGACCTCACGAACGCCAATAGTGAACCCGCCCAGTTTTGGACGGAACAAGGTGGTGTACGCAAGGTTGTATACCGTCTGGGCTTCACCCGACGCGCCTATGGTATGGGTAAGGCCCACAAGAAGGCCGCGATAGGACCTGTCCTGCCTGCACACCACTGCAGGGAAGCCAGCCACCGCCCAGGGATTGAACGGTCCGGCCAAGGTGACATCTCGGTTCAGCCGCTCCAGCGTCAGCCGGTAATTGGTAATGATTCGGTTGAACTTGATGTACGGAGAGTCAGTCCTGACCTGCTCACGGACAGCGTTGTTCAACTTCGGGAGTTCGATTTCCGGCTGCCTAAAATCTGTGTTGTACAGTGACGTGTCCGTAACACCGTGGACGCCGGCAAAGTACTCAACAGAGATGTCTGAGTGCCGGAAAATGATCCCCTTCTCTACCTCGGAGGCTGAGAGTAGCCGAAGCAGGTTTGGATTTGATACCGGGTTCTCGGCGCCGGCGGTAAGACGGAAGGGCAAGCTGTCGAGCTCCCGCTCATCTCTAGGCGTCGCTGATATGGTAGGAGGGGCACCGAACAAGGCCGCAGTACTAAGGGCTCCCCCGCTGTCCGGCTTTACCGGCGGATTACCACCAGTAAGCATGTCCGTAAGGTTCGGCGGAGCCAGGTGCATGAGACCCACCCCGCCCACCATCGGGTCGTTCACGCCGATGCGGGTCGGCTCCTGCATGAAGAACCGCGAGGCATTGAGCGACTGGATGTGCTCCGGGAAGATCCAGTTACACGTAGGAGGCAGGGCGTAGTACAAATTGGGCAAGAACAAGTACTGGTTCCATGCGCCCTCGGTAGCTTCGTCGTTGGGCACAGGGAACAGCATCGACGTGTAGTTGTGCAGCCCCAGGCTCAGCATGTACATCATCAACTGGCCAAGAGTTGTATACGGAACGTTCTCGAATCCCTGAGTAATGAGAGTCTGAGCGACTCTGCGCTCCATGAACCGTTGGAACGTCTGGTCCGATATCCCGAACATCTTATCGAACAGGCGGCTCCTCATGGCCTGCAGTCGGTAGCTTGCGTTGAACTGAAGAAAGTATTTCAGGGCAAGGCGAACCGCGTCGAAGTAGAAGTATCTGCTACTCCCTTGACGACCATCACGGAGCAAAGGGTACTGCTGATCCTGTAAGGACCTGAGTTGGGTCTCTCTCGTAGACTGGGCAGTGTCCTGGCTAGTGGTAGCAAACCCCATAGCCGCGTAAATGACGTATTTGAGTATCGAGGGGTTGGTGGTATCCCCGTCTACGTAACTCCCGTAGAACGTAGATCCGTTGACCATCGGGATGTTGATCCCGTTGTCCAGCTGCACCAAGTCCAGCGAGGTGTTGTTGATGACACTAAACAGGTCCGAACACGAGAGTACCATAGACCGGGACTCTGCAGATTCGCTCTCGGTTACGCCCTGGATCTGCCCTTCAAAACACAGGTAGTACCGCTTCTTATCGAACCGTTGGTCCCGTTCGAACTCTTGCACGGGACGACCGACGGCAGGTTCGTCCTCGGTGTACGGGTCACTCATGAAGATGTGGACGTAGGTCTTCGGCCTGATCCTCTCGATCAGATCATCAGGCTCTATGTGAATCTCCACGGTGGTCGGCGATCCAAGCTGGCAACGGAACTGCAGGAACAGCCATGGAATCTCCACACCGTCCACAAAGATGATGAACGAGTGGTGCCTGTAGGAGAACCGTGTTCTATCAACTTCAGCCACGATTAGATCAAGCCTGTACGAAGTACGACGTCTGATTGAGTACCGCCGGGAAGAACGGCCCCAGGAGGAGTTCTTGGTAGTTCTCCCTGGTGCCGGAGCTCCTCCACAGTCTCTTGCGAGAAAGTTGCCGGCCCAAAGTCCACATCACCATCCACAACCCTCGGCAGACGTTGAGGCAACGGGTTTTCGTCCAGAACCATGAAGGTAAAAGACACAGCTCCCACGTTGTCATCGTCTGAAGCCAAGCCAAGAGAATAGTTCGAAATCAGGCCTTCGTACTGGTGACCGCGTACGAATAACCGTACGCGGTAGCGATGGTGAGCAACCTGGGGCGCACGAAGATAGTTTTCGTAAAGGTATTCAAACAGCTCCAGCTGCGCCTGCGGGTACTCAGCATCCGGCTGCTGTTCAAGGTCGAACAGGATCGCGCTTATCGACAAGGCCTTCAGGTGACGACCGTAGAACCATGCCTTGGTGACAGACGGCGCCGATACCTCAAACTGGACCTTCTCCGTGTCGACGTCCCCCACCTGTGTCACGTACATGTTGTCGTACTTGAACAGCTGATTACCGAACCGGTCGAGCACCTGGAAGGTTGCCCTGTTTTGGACTTCCCCTTCATCGGTGAACCTCGAAGCAAATTCCTCGCGGAACGGAAGGTCTGTAATAGGGACCGTGGCAGTCGAGTCAAACTCGCCGGGTTGGTCCAACGACGGAAGGCGAGCCGTAGCCGACTCGTCCAACAGGCGTTGAGCAAGTTTGGCCCCGATGATGTTGTCCTCTGCGTCATCGGGAAGCCAAAAAGAAATGCTGGCCCGGACATGGTGATCGTTACCGCTGTTGCGTTCAAAGACGAGGCTAGTGATGTATCCAAAGTCTCTCTTGCCTTTTACAGACAAGATCGCAATGGCGTCCTTCTTCACCGTCCTGCTGCCGCGAAGATAGTCGTTGTATAGGTCCGCCAGGGCACGGACACCCTGGCCCACATACCCCTTGAGGCCGCTTCCTGTGAGCTGCAGCTGTGTAGATGATTCAATCAGGTCGATCTCGATCGTTACCTGCTTGTTCCTTCTACCGAACACTTCCAGGGTGGTTTGCCCTCTTGTGTAGCTGGGGGTGATCACTTCTTCGACGGTCTTCTGGTACGAAGCCAAGATGAAGTGGTCGAACACAACACGGAAGTTGTTACCGCGGATCATCAGATAGGCGCGGCCTTCTTTCTCCGCGGCCCTTCGGATAAAGGCTGCGTCACGTTTGGCCACTTCGTAGAAGTTCGCGAGATCTTCCTCGGAGCCGAGGTCGGCGGGAGGCTCGTCGGAGGCCGGCGTAGTCCCGACCACCGTAGTTACGGGGGTAGTTGGCAGGTTGAGCGCCATAAGACCATCTTAGAGGAAATGCCGGTCCTCGTCCCGCATCAAGCTCTTCAGATGATCCATGAAGAACAGGTACCCAACTCCTTGCGTACGGCTTCCGGAAAGAGCGTGGAAAGAGACATCGGGTCGTCCCCCGTTGAACCGGACCTCTACCGCTTTGATTTGGTCCAGGTCAACACCGAGCTCACGGAGAGCACGCAGGGCTGCTGCCTCTGCTTGGATGCGTTCAGCATCGGTGTCGTTTTTATAGGCCACCTGCATGACTCCTAACTTTCCTTGTTCAGCCTGGTGAGCATGGAAGGATCCGCCCGGAGAATCTGCGGGCCAGCCTTGCGGAGAGTGTAACGGAAATCAACGGCGCCGTTGTCAGACACCACAGAAACGCGAACCGCCTGAGTGTTAGCGGTCATGTCAGCGCACCCGGCGACCACGCCGGCGATGTACTGGATCGCGTTACGGAAGTCCTGGGAAGCGGTGACCTCACGAAACGCCGAGTTGGCGACAAACTGCTCTATCACCACCTTGGCGTCGTACACGTGCTCTTGTTTCGGCTTCTCTCCGTTGGGTTCCGACATGCTTGCCTCAAGTCTGTGGAATCAGCTTGACCATCCTCATCCTCCTGCCACCGTGGCGCGAAGGGTCCAAGCTGAGCTTCAAGGAATAAGATCCGTCGTCCATCTTATAAACATCCCGAGTCTCGGGGGTAAAGATGTCAGTCGGGAAGTATTTCTCCAACCGCTGGCCGTTCATGTACTCGATGAACTTGCCATCTTCTGTCACTTCGTTGCCGGCATAATCGCGGCGAACCACCTTGAAGAACTCTTCAGGATCGATGACCAGGGCGGTATTTCTTTCGACCTCTTGAGACTTCTCCGGCTGCCCTTTCGCCGGGGTTAGCATCTTACGGATGGCCATGACCTTATCGATGTCCGCGCTAAAGGTGTCGGACTGGCCGCTGCGTAAATCGGTAACTGTGACGCGAAACATGATCGGCTCCCCCGGTGGATAATACGATCTAGGTTGAATCGGTCAATCCGTCAAGTGTGCCCAAACTTGCCAAGCTTGTGTGGCCTAAGCCGGTGAAGAGTTATTAGGAGACCTTTATGGTGAAAGACCTGAGCCTACTCGGGATTGAACGGGCAGCGTTGGACAACGAGGAACTTGGTGAAGAAGACGCCAAGTATCTTGGCCACACAGTGGGCTTGGATAGCTTCCTCAAGGCCATGGAGAAACAGGAAAAGGAGATTTACAACAGCATGAAGCTGGTCTCGATGATCGTTGAGACCTCCCTGAGGAACGTTTACGGATGCCCGATGACGGTGTGCTACTGGTCGCCGCCAAAATCCAAAATCGGCCACATCCGAATGACAAACCCCGCGCTGCAGTTGATCAGCACCATCACGATGAACTTCAGTGAAAAGCACTACACCTTGGTGAGATCGATCGCCCACCACCTGTATTCTCGATCAGAGCAACGAGACCTCGCCAAGCTGAAGCTGCTGGTTCATGACGCCCTGGAGTGGGCCACCGTACCTCCTAACCCGCAAACTCCCTTGTTTTTCAACCAGGAGCACCAGATAGGTGTCCTCGTGGACTACCACAGCGTGAAGGTGTTCAAGAGCGACGGAATCAAGACTTACGGAGAGGACGGACTTGTTCCTGCCTGGGCACGTCAGATCTCGGACGTCTGGAAGATGAAACACGCAACTGGAATCTACTCGGTCTACAAAGACCAGAACATCCTCTTTACCAAGCTCAACGCAATTCCGCCCAAGGTGGAAAAGGTCATCGTTCTCGAAGATCAGCAGTAAGTCAATAACCACAAAGGAAAGGTGTTATGGAATCGAAGGAAGGCAGAAACCAAGCCGTCATCGAAGAGGTCTATCGGTTGATGGGACAACCGGTGCCGGCTGCACTACAGAACCCCAGTCCTGAAGAAGAACTGGAAGACGAGGAAGAGTTAGAGGAGGAAGAGTTCGAGGAAGAGGAAGAGGAAGAGGAAGAGGAAGAGGAAGAGGACGAAGACATTGTTCGCGAACTTGACGATGCGGACAACGTAGCAGAGTTCAAAGACTCTCTCGGCATCATTCTCGATCGCATGGCCACCTTACCAGCGGCCGACGTTGTGGCTAACCCGAACTGGGAAACTCCCGCAGCCAAACACACGAGGATTCACAAAAAGAGGATGGCCCTGAAGGTGATCGAGTCCGTTGACTCCTTCATCTCCACCACCTTCCGGCGTCTTCTCGAAGACGCGCTCACCTACAGGAAGGAAGCGCTCGAATCGCTTTACGACACGAATGCCAAGCGCATGTGGCAGGGCATCACCGGCATTCACTTGTCTGAACACGGGGAGGTTGGCTTGATCTTCAAGTCGACGTACCTCAGCGCTCCTCACGACCACAAGGTTTTCAATGTCGTCATCCGGCCGGATGACTACGACAACAGCGTCATCCAGGTTCCTCACAGCAACAAGGTGATGGACCAGCTCATGAAAATGGACACCATCGCTCAACCGGCGAGGGACATCATCTCCGGTGATCACCTGATTCTTCACGAGGAAGGTCTGGTGGATTCTCTCTGGTCCAATAGCCCCAAACCGAAAATGTTGAAAATCGAGACCAACGGCGAGGGAGCCTGGTCGCTCGATCGCATGTCGGAAGACGGCGACATGGATCAGCCTGAGGTTGAATTCCCGCTGGAAGAGAAGTTCTGGTGGCTGAACGCCAACCCATGGAAGGACCTGCCCGTGATCCTGCTGTACCGGGAAAGCGGGTACTTCAGCAACAACGTCATCAGCGCCGACCGCATCAGGTAGAAACAGCGAAAGGAGGGACGGTTGGAGGTATACGGACAAGAAATCAAGGCAGCTGTGGAAGAGGCCAAGAAATCAGGGGACGTAAAAGACGCCCTGCAGAAGTTGAAGGCCTCTATAGCAAAACACGTGGAATCGTCCTTCAACTACTTAGACATGTTGTTCCCTCTGACTCCAGAGGGTGAAGGCAAACGCCTTCTGGATGGCGCCCAGACAGACATCATCCACATCTCTGAGGGCTTGGACGTTACCTTCGACCTCCTTCTGGGCTCAAAGACCAGCAACACCGCCGATGAGGCTGCCGGGCGGTTGGCCGGTCTGACACGATCAATAGATAGTGAGGAGGTGCAGGCTGTTCTTGATCGATTGAGATCCAACGGACAGAGGCACTAGCTAAAAAAGAAAGGGCTACGGCTCTTTCTTTTTAGCATGGCTGCAGAGTCTGCGACCATCAGAACATGATGTTGTCGATCAAGTCCATCACGCGCTCGAAGCATCGTTCCGGGGAGGAGCTCATATCCACAGGAATAACCCGAAACTTATGACTGCTCTTCCAGGGCTCTGAATCGGTTACCATCTCTGTGGCCATGCGGAATCGCTCATCCAAACGGGACAGAGTATCAACAGTTGCCCGCCTCTCGGAGATGCCTAAGGCGCCCTCAAGACCGACGGAGATGTCGTCTTTCCTGGTGTTTATCCTCCGTTCCAGATCCTCAGGAGGAAGGTAAAGGCGGAAGATCGAAATACTGTTGAACTTGTCGTTGAACAGCGCCGGGGGCATGTGCTCTTTGACTGTGGTGATGGTGCACCCCTGGTACGCCATGGTGGCCAAAAAAGAACGGTCACAGATGATCCGTCGGTGCGCAGCCATCGCAGAACTAAGCCCGCCGGCGATGTCCAGGAGAAATTCCCTTGCCGACAGAAGGACTTTGCCAGACTTGGCCTGGGTCCGCAGCTGATCGCTGGGGAAGACAAGCTTGACCGCAGGTAGAACGCAGTCCTCGAACTGCTTATGCACTGCGTCAACCAGAGTTGACTTGCCGATTCCATCGGGACCGTCGAACATCAGGATGTTAGCCATCGGATACCTTCACGTCCTCGTCAGACAAATCATAGAAGTCTCGGAACATCTTCAACTGATGACGGACGCTTTCTTCCTCTTCGTCAATGGACAGTTTGGCTTCCTGCATCGACAGTTTGCCCGTGACCACATCGTTTTGTATCTCATGAATCCGCTCGATCGACTCCATGTGGGTCTTGATCTTGACGCGGATGTACTGATCGAGTTTGCTTTCCACGTTAGCTCCAGGCGAAGGTATCAGGGAAGCCCGCGGACACCCATTCCACCGCCTTGACAATCATGTAGGTCACAGAGGGAACCTCTCCTCGCATCACCCAATCCCCGTTGTTGTCGGGTGTATAGACCGGCCCCAGAGGAGGGAACGGCATAACACCTATGGTACCGTCAAGCATCTTCGGCGGGGTGTCCCCGCGCTGGAGAGCCCTGGAAACCATGACACAAAAAGAGGTCAACAGGCCTTTCATCGACGACCCTTCTGTCATGCCGTCAAAGAACACCTCGAACACCTTCTTGGTCTCGGGATGGATGCCGAAGGTCAGGTAGAACTCCATGTTCCCAACCCTGAAGGCCGACGTAACCGAGGGCCTCACCGATGGCCTTTCCATGCCGTCTCCTATCTACAGCGTAGCCGACGAAGTCCCAGATCAATGGGATTTCGTAGGTGACGATGCCCGCCTGCGCGGGCACCGATGGTCTCAAATGTAAGTGCTAGGTTCTGGTGCTACACGTCTACCACGGGAAGCCGGCGTACCACGTCCTGTACCGCCTTCTCGATGGCCATGGACCAACTCTTAGCGTCCTCAAGGTCCATGTCAATGCTGAACTGCTCGTCTCCCAGGATCAGCTGGATATTGAGCCGCTCGTCGTCTGTAGCTCTTGCCCAAATCTGCGCCCTGACCTTTTCTGCCGCCATCTGGCTACCCTTCCTTTTTCTTGTCCTCGACCCTGAAATGAACTACACGGCCATCCCAGAGCTCAATGGCACCACGGCGAAGCTTCTTGTTGTTGAGCAGACGAGCGAACATCTGCAAGGCACGCCAGGCGGGGGTAAGAGGTGCGTGCTTGAACGGCATAGCTAAGAACCCAGGTTGGGGCATGGGGCAGTAGCTGTTGCCGCTCTCGAATAGAAGCATACCAGGACAATCCTTGAAGCTGCTACACTTCGCGCCGCATGGGCCGCGGAATCCAACCAGCTTCTGAGGTATCGGAGTTTTGTCTTCGCCTGGGACCAGATAGTAGTCCCCCGCACAGTAGTACGGCTTAGCGTTTTCCTCCGACATGAGCTGTTTGTGTGGCCTAAGTGAATACCGGATCACGACTATACCCTGAGGAGTTACGAATGGCAAACCGAGTACCCAAAAAAGACTTGATCGAGGCGATCGAGCGCTATAACGACGATCCTGAAAAGCAGTTAGAGCTGCTGAAAAACATCGTCATTTCTGAAGCGAAGAACGATGGTGACAAAGAGCTCTTCACTCTTGTGGCCTCAGCCATCAAAAAGACCCAGAAGACGTTGAAGGCCAAAATCGACAAGATCAAGGGCAAGTACAAAGGCCGCATCGCCGCGGCCCAGGAAAAGCTCAACGAGCTCAAGCAGGAGCAGCAGGATCAGGTAGGTCCGCTGTCTGACGTGGTGAATGAGCTCAAACGCATCGATACCGAAGCTCGGTCCGCCATCGCGGTCTTCGCCACCGAGCAGATGAAAGTCCTCGAAGCCGAGCACGAGGACCTGGAGCCGCACGAGAAAGCCATGCTACCCGCCGCCGAGAACCAGGTCACCAGGGTCAAAGGTGTGGCGATGTCTTTCCGTGATCACACTGTTGTCGAGATTCAAAACATCCAGAAGGTGCCGGCCAAGTACCTGGTCAAAGAGGCTGTCAAGGAGTTAGTTCTCCAATGGATCGTGTCTAAAACCGGCCTGGTGGTCGAAGACATCGCGGTTCAAGGAAATGGACTGACTGTGATCAAATTCCAGTCGTCAGACCTCCCCGAGGAATGCAAAAAGATCACTGGTGTCAACGAGTCCGCCATCATTGCAGTGGGCGGCTGCCCTGGGGTAAACATCAAGACAGAAAAGCGACCTGTTGTGAAAGGATAGTTCATGCCGGACGAGGACGACGACTTTGAAATTGAACTGGACTGGGAAGAGGAGCCGGCTTTGGAAGAGCCGGTTATCTCGAAGTACAAAGTCGGTGACAAGGTCGTAGCCGTTGGTTCTTATTTACCTGGCGGAGACCGTCGTTCCGTTGCGGTTGTGCAGATAGAAAAAATCACTGATTGGTCCACAATCAGCCCCATTGGCCAAACCGGGGTTGTTTATGTGGTCAAATACCTGTGGGGCGAATCTTTAGCCATGCCCGTTACGAAGAAAAAGAAGGTCAAGGGCGTAGAGCTGGTGATGACGGTTGATGGGATGTTCTATGTGGACAAAAAAGACATCCACCCTCTCCTGAACGAGCGCTCTGTGACCTCTATCTGTAAACGACTGTTTCCCTCTGAGCGGAAAAGGAAGAAAGTATGACCAACTTGATGGTGATGAAAAAGACTCTGCAGAAGTTCCCGAAAGGCACAGTTGTCACCCCTCTCGACGACAAGACCGTCGCTGCGGTATCTCCGGCAAAGCTCATAGGCTCGACGATGAAAGTCAGCAAGGACAACCTCGAACCGATCGAAGCCAAGAACGTCGACAAGGCTGTCAAGGACATGATTCACGTCCGGACCAAGTACATCGATGAGCAGTTCGGTAAGCAGGCCGTGGAGAAAGGCACTCTGCTTGTTATCCCGATGCCCAAGCGTTCATGTGCCATCTACGAGGTGGTCGACCGCGTGATGGACCACAAGCCTCGGCTCAAGATCAAGTACCGGCAGGACCTGTCTTCGGGGTTCGAGCCGGCTCCTGAGAACATCGGCGCCGAGACCGAAATCGAAGAGGCGTGGGCGATGGTGATCTATCTCAGCAACAAGGCGTTGCTGGAGGAGTTCGACATCATCGACGACTCCCACCAGGTCGAGGCTATCAAGTCCAAGTACGATGGCCGACTCATCGTGGCGATGGACGACCACTTGGACGAGAAGAAACTCGCCAAACTGGAGAAGTTCAAGGCCGGAGAGGCCGTTCCGCCGGACGAAAATGAGTTTGAAGAGGAGGACGGCGATCCGGACGAGGAAGACGGGGAAGAAGAGGAAGAAGAGGAAGAGGAAGAAGAGGAAGAAGAGGAAGAAGAGGAAGACAACGTTGAGTAACGACGGCCTGACATTCCTCACGTGGGTTGATGACGAGCCTCTCGTCTACGTCACCCTGATGAAGCCCAACCTGGTGCGACAGCTACGCGTAGTCGTCGAAGGCATGGCCCCGGAGGGAGTGACCTACGAGACAGAGCTGCTTGAGATAACCCCTGAGGGAAGCCGGGCGACTGTACAAGTTGTAAGTGATCGCAGCCTCGTTTACCTTCTCATCGAATTCAACGTATCTCCAGCGGATCGTGAGGCGATACTGAGCCGCTTGACTGTGCTGTAAAAAGAGAAAGGGACGGAGAACCGCCCCTTTCTTTTTACTCCTACAGCCGATCATCAAAGTACGTTGATTTCAACCTGTGCGATCGCTCCGAAGAATCTGTGGGTGTTCAGCACCATCAGGGCTGAGTCTAGTGTAGCGGCCATAGATTCGGTTGCAACCTCCGTCCCGGACTGCTCCAGACGGCTCAACAGGCTGTGTGCCAGCTGCACGTCGTTCCGGAGTTGACGGAGGATGGAGTCGCGCTCGACGTCATTGAGAGTCGTGTTCGTAAGGATGAACACGTACTCGTCAATCCGACGAACGAGTTCGGTGAGCTCGCTTGTGGTTGTCTTGTTCGTGATCATGGCGCAACTCCTACTATCTGTACGATATAGGGTTGCACACAAAGTGAGTTCTGTCCACTGGTAATCTTTTCAGATTTTACGAATTTCTCACTCTGCTATTTGAACTTAGTCCGGACCAGCTTGCCTCCAACCATCTGAGACATGGACTTGATTGACTTGGGGGTGAGCTCGGGAGCTCCTCCTGGAGTAGCAAAACTTGTAGTGGGCCTCTGATGAAGAGGCTGCTCACTGCCTTGAGGAGCCTGAGGGAGAATACGTCCTTTGACGCCTTTGGCTTTGCTGACGGCCTTCATCCACGGCATGGCTGCGCGAGGAATCTGAGCCTTCTTGGTCAAAAGAGTGTGCAGACTACGGCCTGCGAGATCCGCAGCCTTGGTAGTAGTTTTTACGGGCCCAGGAGAAACGTTCAGCTCCTTCTTGGCAGAAACCGTTATGTCTTCCGACATCTTCTTGAAGCTAGGGATGTCACCCACCAACTTCTTTCCCAGCTCGGTCCGATTCTCGCCCGTCTTCTCGACAAGGTCGGCGAGTACCAATACAGCAATAGGGGAAACGTGGCTCAATGACCTCATGACAAGGCTCCAAGCAGGTCTTCGATATACGACGTCAGCTGTCTTACTCGTTGGCCGGCCTTGGCGTCAGCATCGAAAGCGTCGTTCTGTACCTCATCCTCAATGAAATGGAACGTTGACACGATTTCCAGCTCATCCAGAGAAGAACGCTCCAGCACGGCGTTTACGTAATCTGGCGTGATGAAGTTTCCGTCGGCCTCCTGGTCGATCGACAGATCGATGAGCTCAGAGTTCCTCAGAGCCAACTCGTCGTTGTCATCCTCTTCAAGGTCGTCAACCAAGGTTACTTCCAGTCCCTGGTTGGTGAGCATAAGGATGAAGGTGTTTGTTCCAGAGGCCGGCAGGAAAATGTCCACAAACTCGTTGAGGGGCATCGGAACAGATTCATCCGGAAACGGCGGGTTGAACAAAAAGGCCGCCTCACCAGTATCCTCTTCCAGGGCCTCAACGATCTTTGAGTATCGCTCGTCGATGTCCTCGCTGTTCACCATGGAACGCGGGGTTTCCCGGTAGTACGTAGCCAGGTCCGTCGAACGCAGGTCACGTAGACCGCGGTTGTACACGTCGACAAAGTTGTCGGCGTAGTCCTGTGCGATAAAGGTTGCCATCAGTTACAGGATAGGAAGGGAAGGGAGGGGCCGTTGATTCCTGTTCAAGACTGCAGGACAACAGCTTGAACCGTCAGTACTGTCTCCTCAGGAAAGAAGTCGCTCACAGCACCAACTACGGCCCCTCCAGCCAGAACCCTTGGTGGGTTGCGAACAATGTAGTTGCCCAACATCTTGTGGTCAACAAAGCGAGGCTAAAAAACCCCAAAAATCCACATCCATACATGGCCTAAGAAGATGAACGGGGAATGTTTCCTCGAAAAGAAACCATGGTTCTTTTGATAAGGAGTGGACATGCACTTTCTGTTGATGGGAGCTCGCACCTTCTCGACGACCGTGCTGGCCCTGGTCGGCGCTGGCGCCGCGGTGGCGGGCGCAGGCGCAGGCTTCGTTGTCAGCCGCATGGCTGACCCGGACGAGGTCAAGAAGGCCCGCGACGAAAAGGCGAAGGCGAACAAGGACGCCAAGGAAAAGGCCGAGAAGGACGCCGAGAAGGACGCCGAGAAGGACGCCGAGAAGGACGACAAGGGCAAGAAGGGCAAGAAGGGCGACAAGAAGGACGAGGAAGAAGAAAAGAAGTAGTCGCCATCCACACGACAACCGAAGGGAGCCGCTCGCAGATGGGCGGCTCCCTTGTCGTGGCCGCAGAGTCTGCGACCACAATTTTTTGCAGACAAGATGAGGGCTGCCGGTGTACCTTTGCTTCTGTGCCCCCGGAGCAGAGGGACCCGGCGGCTCTCTCAGTTTCCATTCTTTTTACAGGAGGTTAGTCATGGCAAAGCCAAAGCTAGTGCGGCCCATAAAGGCCATTGTTGTTGGTGACGTCGACGTCATCTGCAAGCAGATCGGCAAGTACTTCGATGACTTCATCCAGGTCGGCCGAGAGAAGAAGTACAAGCGACGAGATCTTGAAGGAGCCCAGATCGTGTGCTTCGCCACACAAACCTGCGCAAACGATCTGAAGCATGAGTGGGCGACTTACGCTAGGGACAACAACCTGCCGGTAATGTCCTGCCGCCGCGGAGCAGAAGTTCCAACCATGCTTGATGCCGATTTTGAAGTAACGACCCCTCCGAAAGAAGAGGCGCCGGCGGAAGAAGAAACTCCGGAGTCGCTGGTCAAAGCTCAACAAGCCGAGAAAGAAGCGAAGCAAATGGTGGCCGACGCACAAGCTGCTGCGGCGCCGACCAACGCAAAGGTTGGAATCGAGTCCCTCGACTTCCTGGCTAACATCCAGAAACAGGTGCAGGACAAGCTTACCGCTGCTCAGGGCCAGGTTGACGAGGCCATGGGTCTTTACCTTCAAGAGTCCGAGAAGGTGAAGGACCTTGAAGCGCGACTTACTGAGCTCAGCAATGAACTGAAGCAGAACGACGAAAAGATCAGTACTGAAGTCGTCGCGAAGCTTCAGAAGGCTGTTGAGAAAGAAACAGTCAAGCTGAGCACTGAACTGCGTCGTAAGGAAAAGGCCATCTCTGACCAGGAGAAGGCGCTGGAGAAACTCAAAGAGAAGCTCGACACTACCGAGCTTACCTTGGTGGACATCAAGGCCAAGCTCGCCTCCGCCGAAGAAAAGGCGAAGAAGGTCGACATGGACTTTGATATCGACAAAGTCGTGATGACCCACCACCTGCTGATGCTGGCTCACGCCATCGTGTACGTGAAGCCGGACAACAAGTGGCTCGCCGCAATCTGGAAGGTCCTGCAGGGAATCAGCGAGGATCCCGAGATTGCCACTTTGATCAGCCGGATACGGGACGCGTCCGAGGCCAGAACCTCAGAGGGTAAGAACATCCTGATCCCTCCGATGTCCAAGGCTGATCGTGACAAGATCAGGACTGCTCTTGCGGTCATCTAAAGAGAAAGGGCGAGGTCATCCTCGCCCTTTTCTTTTACCCGAAGCGTCCCATTCGTATCCTGGGCATCTTCACCATTGATTTGGGAACCAGTCCCTGCGGCGTCCTGGGCTTCACGACCTTCACCCCGGTGGCCTTCATGCTTTTAGGCGGCTGCTTCGCCATCGAGCCTGCCTGAGGCTTCGAGGCCGGAGGTCCCGCCGGCTTCGGTTTTCCTACAGGTGTCTGAGGTCCCCACAGGTTCTTGGGCATCATGCCCATGAACATCGGCGCATACGTCAGAGCAGTGCCGAGACCGGAGAGCATCGGATCTTCGCTACGTTGAAGGTACGATCCGGCCACCATAGGAACAGCCATACGGCCAAACTCACCCATAGATTTCTGGGCAGCCGGGTTCATACCCAGACGGGACGCAACTCCTTCCCCAAGGCGTTGCCCAATTCCGAAGACCGCTGCCTTATCCACAGATCACCCCTACGTAACTTGCTTTACTAGCAGTATACCGTTTTCGGTCTTGAGGTTGGCCAACTTGGTAAATGCGTCTTGCTGAATCGTAGCATTCGCCTGAGCAAACACCTGAGCCAACGATCCAGCGCTGAACGCTGAAAAATACCGCTGCTGAAGCATCGCGGCTTTTTCGTTGGCCGGGGACAGAATACTCTTGGTGAACTCTTCAGCCTGCTTACGGACGTTAGTGTCCTTCAGCTCGTTCAGCGACACCTTCTCGTCGTCTGCAAACGCCTTCTGAAGAGCGTCAAAGCCCTTGAGCTCTCCTTCTACTCCAGCAGCTGTGAGTGCCTGAGACAGGCTTTCCGGGGACAATTTCATCATGGCCTCGAATACTCGGCCAGCGGCCCCCTCGGCGTCTTTACCTGTCTTGGTGAGACCAAGGGTATGGATTCCGCCTACCTTGTCAGCGAGACCGATTTCGTCAAACAAGACCTGCAGTGCGGCGGCCTTTTCAGGGTCCTGACCGGCAAGACCAGTTCTAAGTGTCTCCCTCATCTGGGCAACATTACCTGTGCCCTTACGGAACAAACCGAACAGGAATTTACCAGCAGGGCCAGCTCCGGCCATGTCCGCCACATCGTTGACGATTCCTATTGCCTTGAGCCGATCCATGTTAGCTTCGAGATACCTGTTGGTTCCCTCGTACCCTGTTCCTCGGAACGAGTCTAACGCAAGCTGACGTTCGGCAGTTAGACGCTTACGTTCTTCCGCAACAGCTGCCTCTTCTTCACCGGAGAAGAAACCAAAAGCTCGCCGGCCTCCATACGCCACATAACTGGCCAAGCCAGCTAGTCCAGTACTGGCTGCAGCCGCTTCTCCGAGATCCATCTCACCAGTGGCTAAACCATAAAGTCCTCTCGGCGGTCCCAGCAATCCTGTAAGACGGCCCACAGCTCGATCGAAGAACGTGTCTGTCTCGGCGAACTTTACTCCTCCTGGAACACTGTTGGCAAAATTTACGGCTGCTCGTTCCTGAGCAGCAGAAGCCTTAGCTGTTGAGAACTTGGCGATCTCGGCATCAGTAAGTACGCCGGCAAGTACGCCGGGCCCTACGTTGTTCGCCCCCATTGTCAGAACTTCGGTAGAGCTTCCGGCGGCGAGGGCTTCGATTTGTGTACTCGTAAATCCTCCGCCCGCAAACTCTCCAATCGTCAGGTCAGGAGTCATGCCCCGTGCGTTGAGATAGGCGTTCATCAACTGATCTTCAGAAAGACCAGTACGTCCACCAAAGGCCTCGCTCAACATCGCTCTTTCGCCGCGAATACGACGGTACTGTGCCATGGCCTGGGTGTTGTTCATCCCTGTCTGAGACTGCAGGGTTCTCAGGAAGGCCAACTGACCAAACTGACCGCCTCCAAAGGTTTGCTGCATACGAGAGAACAACTGGTACGGCGCTTCCTGCCCCATCCTCGTGAGGTTCTGCGGACTGTACTGTGCCAAGGCAAAACCGAAGGGATCCTGGGCAAACGCCTGGCCAAGTTGACCAGCGCCACCAAGAAGGCCGCCCCCGATGCCGCCGCCGCCTCTCATCCGTGCCAGGGCCATCATGCCGAACGGTCCCATAGCCATCCCGCGTTCCATCTGCTGGGTGGCCATGGCAGTGTTGATCGCTGCCTCAGATTGGGTACGTCCACCAAAGGCAAACAGGTAGTCCCGATCGATCAGACCACGGTTGGCTCGCTCCTGAATATCAGCGGCAAGGGACATGAGACCGCGTTGAGTGGCTTCTCCCTGGAATCCCTGAGAAATAGCCTGATCTCTGGCCTGAAGGGAAGCTTGCGCCAGGGCTCTACGATTCAGCCCTCGGCCTCTGGTGGCAGCCCTATTGATGTCTCGGACGAACTGGTCGAACCGTCCGCCTACGCCCATCTCGGAGTCTTCCCCGAATTCGGTCGCGAGCTGGGCGATCTCCTCGAAGTTCGTGTTCAATACGGCGGCGGCGTCGCGAAGCGCGGAAATGCGGTCCTTGAGCCCCTTGGCTCCGGATTCAAGAATCTTCGGAAGATCCTTATCGGAAGTAGTAGCAATCGCAGCCTGAACCAGCGGCTCAAATTCCCGTGCCTCAGGAGCGAACCATCCGTACTGTCGCTGAACGTCGGACACGTAGTCCGTGACAGCAGCTGAGGCTCCGGCAGCAGCGTCTCGGCTCAAGCGGAACCGGTTGGCCCCGCCCATATCTCCCAGGCGTTCGCCGACCGTCAACTGAATCTGACGGCGGAAACGTTCACTGTGAAGCTGGGCGTCAATCCCAAACCGACGCAAAGCCAGAGGAGCCATCAGTGAGGCGCCAGCGCCTACGCCGGCCACAGCAGCACCTGCGGGTCCACCCATCATGAACCCGCCCATCATCAAGGCTTGAGGAGCGACCTGGGTCAGACCAGTACGAATCGCATCCTGGGCGGCTATGTTGAAGTTCTGAAGGGCCACATCACGAGCAATGTGGGCGCCTTCGTACTGGAACCTTCCCTGGATGAAGGGCTGAGCGCCCATCAGGCCAGCGATGGCTGTGCCGGTCCCCATGAAGTCATACTGGCCAGTCATCGGGCCCTGGTAGCGGTTGTAGGCTCCCAGGAAGTTCCCATGGAAAGCCGACGCACCAGCGCCGATGTAGGCCATGCCGGACTGGGCCCGCATAAGGCCCGTCTGGGCCATCTGCATTGCCCCAGGAACTGCCCCTATGACGCCCTGGCTAACTTCCATCAACCGATTGCGGGATCGTTCCAGCTGGCCCATCGTCTGGAAATACGACGCCATCGCAGGGTTCACCTGCTGATTGTAAGCATCGAATGACGGGTCAGATGCGAAGGAGCCGCCAGCCATAGATTACTCAATTCGCTTGCCGGTGTACCGGTCGATCTTCACCATGCGGCCGACGGCCTCTTCCTTGGTGACGGAACTGATAACGATACCCTCTTCCATCAGTCTAACGAACTTCTCGTGTTCCAGCTTCTTCCTCCTGGCTTCCTGCTCTTCGTAGCCAATGAGGTACATAGCCTTCAGCTGATGGACCAGCTCGGCAGCGTGCTGTTCGGACCGTGCGTGCTTGTAGACGTCAAGGATCTGACGGCTGATCTCGATGGTGGAGTCACGACGGAGCAGCTCCAAAATGGAGAGCTCCAAGTGGACATCAAAGATGGTCTCAGGCTCCCAGTCGTTGTATGAAAACCCCTTCAGCAGGAGCTGTGTTCGGTACAAGGCCGAAGGGGTCCTTAGGGGTTTAGAATGTCCTCCCGCACGGCCAGAAACACGGCGGTAAGAAGGTCAGTGGTGAGGTTGAACAGATGCTGGTGAACCTCGTTTGCCATGTCGTCAAGCCAGTTGAGCTTGGACTGGACCTTCTCGTTCTTCAGATACTCCTGGACAGCCTTGTCGGTGGCTTCCTTCTCAAAGTCGCTGGACGAGATACGGGGCGGCTTCGGCAGGCGAATGTCCTTTGCCCCTGCGGTAGTCACCGCCATCAGCATGAACCAGCGACCGAACTCTTCCTGTTCGTCCAGGGACGGCATTTTGGTCATGGCCGCGTCGCCACGCGAAATGTAGTTCACAAAACGCTGCTGTCCTTTGGTCAAAGAAGATAGAGAGATTTTCTGCCCACCTACTTCCGTGGTGAACTCCACATAGCCTTTGGTCAGGTGAACCTTATCGCGTACCTGCTCGAAGACCGAAAGATACTTATCACGGAAGTGCTCGAAGGTGAGCCGGCCGTAGACAGCGGAGTCTACAAACTTGGGAAGCGTCGCAGGCTGCTCGCCTTCTCCGGCTTCCTGGGTTCCGCTCTCCTTGGCCACCTTGTCACGCTCCTTCTCCTCGTCGGCTTTGGCCTGCATAGCCGCTTCAGCGCGATCTCTTTTGATCTGCTCGTTGACGGCGTTCGGGCTCTTGGAGAAGGACCCTTTCACTTTACCGTCGGGGGTGGAGACACTCTCAGGAAACATGGTCATCTTTTCTCCGGAGGTTTCATGCCTGTAACAATCAAGTCAGCCAAGGGCCCGATGCACCAGGACATTTATCCTATCATCGCCCGTTCGAAGGACGAGTTGGAAAAGTGCTACGAGCAGTTGCTGGACTTTATCAAAGAAAAAGGCGGTGTCGATGTATACCGCATCCCCGAGGGTGTCGACAAGTCCGTAGCGGGACTGCAGGACGGCGACATCATCATCGTTCCTCTCGGCGGCAAGGTCAGCTCCAAGAACGACGACCTGGTGCTGGTCGCGACCTACACCGGGGAGGCCAAGGACGTTCTCCCGCACTTCCGTTTCAAGACCAAGCGCAAGTGGAACAAGGAAAATCTCCCTTACCCGCCGGCGCCCAAGCAGCACATCGACAAGTACGCCGATCAGGAGACGGTGAAGAACCGCCCGGATAAGGCCCCGCCGACGACAACTTCGTCCATCGGCGGTACCGGCCGCACACCGGACGGGAAGAAAGAAATCTACAGCGTCGACTTGGCCACCTTCACTGCCAAGGTGTTTCACTACATGCCCGAGTACAGGAAACGCAAGGAAGTACCGGACCCAGACTCGGAGCTTCTCGTCATCAAGGTTGATGTATCTGGCAACCTTGCCAAGCTTCTCAACGTTTCCGAGGGGGTCACCATCACCAAGAAGACCTTCTCGTCACTGGATGTTACCCGGATTGCTCTTGACCTCGACGCTGACGTGGTGCTCGATGAGAATTCCGCGGAAGTGAAGATGATCCACGATTCGTTGCTGACCTTCCTCGGGGAAAGCGGCAAAATCGACGAGACGGTCAAAGACACGTGGCAGATGTACCGAACTTGTCTCTCGATGATGAAGACCTACGTCGAGATGGAATTCCTCAGCGAAATCGAGGCCACAGCGAGCAAGGAACGCAACGAGTCCTGCGTTCTCACGTCGTACGCCAAGGACGAGTACGACAAGAAGGAGATGGAGTACATCGACGACCTGGAAACTGACCGGGATATCATCACGGATTTGCTCTACTCCGTCGGTGAGCCTGAGTAGCCTCATATTGCGGCCTAAGAAGATGAGAGGAAATTCTCTCTCATCTTCTTGGCCCAATTGATGAGGTGAAAGGAAATGAAAAGGTACCAGAGTGAGATCAGGGAGTTGCTCAGTGCGCTCCGCGAAGAGGACTACAAAAAAGTAAGGCTCGGCGCTGTCAAACGACGAGAAACAACGGAGTTTCCGATGTTTCTGAAATCCGGGCTGGCAACGTCAGCCCTGGTTCTGTCCCAGTTCGGGACCCAGGTCATGTACCGTATGGCCAAAGCAGCCAAGACCATGACGTCCACCGAGGCAATTACGCCCCTGGCCGCCGTCGACAAGCTGCTAGAAGTCCAGAAGATACTGGACCTGGAAAACCACTGGGAGGCGCGGACCTTCCGAAGGGACGACAACTGGATTGTTCCACGCGAGACGTGGGAGGACATTTTCATTGGCGACGGCCTGGCGGCCGTTGACAAGTTGATCCGCACTGAAACGCTGGTCATCGGCAAGGGCAACGAGAGCAAGGAGGGGACCATGTACTATTTCCCCCACAACTCGTTGCATGTGGCCGGCGCCGCGCGTCTTATCTGTGCCGATCTCCTCAAGCAAACCGGCGATCCGATTTTCAACATCAGGGTCGTCGACCGCCAGGTCGTATGATCTGGAGATCACCATGGGTAGTCTGATCGACGTGGTAACCCTGCTGGCAGGATGGGTCCTGCCGTAGGGTCAGTCGATGTCACAACAACGAGGTCTTCGGGCCTCGTTGTTTTACTGGAGAATAGCCGATGTTCGTCATTTCAGCTGAAGACTTGAGGGCCTGGGTAGTAAAAGAACTCGGCGTGGATCCGCCTGAGTCTGCCGTCCGGCGGGCCCAGGTACAGCTGACCGTTTTTACCCGGAGTTATTTCGCTCCACCGAGGCCAACCCTGCCGGTTGATGTACTCAACCAGGAGACCAGCCTCAAGGCCAAGGCTCTCGGGGACCTGTCCTGGAAGGCAAGAAGGCTGTACCAGAACTCCGTGCGTCTACCCGAGGGACGATTCCACTACGGGAAGGTTTTCACGTATGACCGTGAAGAGGCTATCACCAGGATCATCCTGCTGTGGACAAAGGACGCCGTCGAGCTGAGCGACGCAAAGGAATCCAAAATATCGGGTCCTTTGTGTTCTAAGACGGTGGAGCTGCTTGATAGCTCAGTTTTCTCTGATCCCACCGAAGCCACACTTCTGCCTGTCTCGGACCTGCGGGCCACAATCGCCCGAGACAAGAAGAATCAGAAGATGATGTGGGTGGGTTTCGATGGCAAAAACTTTTACCGGCAGAAAGAACGCGGTGGCGACTCCAAGAGTATCCCCATGGACGGTGCCTCGGAGATTGTCAGCTTCTTTCAGGCCGACAAAGAAATCATGTGCTCGACTGTCGGTCAGAGATTGGTCCTCGTGGGACCCCAACGTACTGCGGTCGTCGAGTAGGAGAGATTATGCCGAGAGTTGAAAACGAACATGCTTTCATCACACCGAATGCCAATGCCCGGATCGTTCTGGGCAAACACCCGAATCACGGCGTGTACATTGAGGCTTACGCTGCGCAGGATCCGACCAAGCAGTGGAAGGCCAGCCACGCCTGCTGGTACGAGAAGGCGGAAAGGTCTCACGGCCTGACCTACCTTCCTGAAGCACCGCTGATGCTTCCGGTACTCAAGTTCATGGAGAAACTTGAGTTCCCGAAGGACGACATCGTCAGCGTCAAGAACCTGCTCCTGGAGTGGGGTCTGATCGAAACCAAGGCAGGAGAAGCCTCGAAGGGTAGCCCCTTCTAGGCCTGAATCGAACTCACAAAGGCGAGTCTGCAGACTCTGTTGACATTTCTTGGGACCAAGAACAAAGGAAAGGTATTTCATGAGCACTTTGACTTTCGCGGTTTTCGGCCGCGGACCGAAAGGCAAGAGCCTCGCGATCACGGACGTGGTCGACCTCCCGATGTTGGAGGACGTCAACGACGGACCGAAGTTCAACGAGGCGAAGTACAAGGACGTCGTTCTCGACGAGAACGCATCCATCGAGGAGCAGCTGGCTGCCCTTGAGAAGATGCAGGAGAGCCAGATGGGCGCCAAGAAGGCGTTCTCGGCACTCGGCGGCAAGGGCCTGAGCAAGCAGGACCAGGTTCGCGCCATCGGCATCAAGTACTTGCTGGAGCACTACGGCAAGGAAATCGCCCTGGAAGACCGCGCCGACCGCTTCCTCATCAAGGAGCAGGAAATCGAGCTCACTGAGGACAAGCACGGCAACTTCACGTTCGAGCTGGCCACCGTTTTCGGCTAGTCCGACGAGTTGGGGTATCTGACAGCAGGGGGTCGGGAAACCGGCCCCCTGTTTCTTTACAACCGGAGAGCCTGCATGAAGCTGAAGCATCTGAAACCCAGAGCCGACGGGACTGTGCGACTGGTCGTGTCGGTTTTTACGCACGGAGAAATGGAGGCCGTGGCCCCAAACTCTCCCTACTACAACCAAGTCGCTCCTGTGACGGTAAACATCGAGATCGCCCAGGAAGGACTGTTTGACCTCGATGTCATCGAGATGATCATCAAGAAGCACCTCAACCCGAAAACACTCCGTTGGGTCGACACCGGCGGTAAGCGCCCCGTGTTTGTACCCTACGGTAAAAAAGCCACGAGCGAGATTCCGCAGCACCTGTATGACAACCCGAAGTTAGACAAATCCGACGTGGGTCACGGCGCTCTGATCGCACTGAGAGACGGGTTTCGGTACGGCCACGACCTGCCTACATACGGGATCAAGCTCTACATCTCACACGATGAAGGTGACCCGAACCGCATCCCCGGTCTCCCTTTGGGCGCCAAGCTCGGAAAAGAAAAGTCCGTCAAGTTCAACGAAGATGTTACCAGGTTCTTTGTCGGCCTGTCGGTCGGTGGTTTGTTCAAGCAGTTGACGCAGCTCCCGGTCCCGGTGGAGCTTTCCAAGATGATGCCGATGGCCCAGAAGCTGGCGCAGACCCGGTCATGCTGGATCACCGAGCCTCCCACGGAAATGGAGTTCGAGACCTCGATGCTGGAAATCGAGGAGATCAAGAAAGAACTCGAATCCACCGACGCCCCGTGCAACATAACCATGATCGGCAAGCGTCTTGGAATCTACGCCACCGACCGCGGTAATCAGTACTGCCCCGAAGCCCTGAATTTCAAAGTTCAGGAAAACGGGTTCATCGGTCGTGGGGAATACGGGGAGTGGAGCTTTGGCCGGGACGGCAAGGTATTCACGAAGAAAGACCGTCCCGACGATCACCTGCTTCGCATGGCCGTCATCTACGGTGGTCCCACTTACATCCTGAGGTTCACCGTCGACAAGGGAAAGAACGATCTTGTCGATCTCTTCGGGACGTCTTGTGCGGCGTACCTCACCAAGGTTCCTTGGTACATCGAGATGGTCAAACAGTTCCGCCCGGCGCTTCTTGAGGACTGGGAGGAGCCTGCGGATCCGCTGGGGCACAAGTGGTACTTCATGTCGTCCGACTGGTGCATGCGCAACGACGCAAACGTCAAGCGTGGATCGGCGGGTAACCCCGCCGGGGTGGCCACTATCGATCTGTATTCCCGTCCTCACCTGACTCTCAGGCGATGGGTCCACGGACCTTACAGGGCCAAGTACCGCCAGTCCGTAGGGCATTCCCTGCCTGGAACCAAAGTTCACAAGTCAAGCGTCGGTGTGGTTGAGCTGCAGAGCCTGCTCAAGCATGCCGAGGTTCACGGAGGGGGGCAGTTCGATGGGCTCAACCAGGCCATGAACCTCCCCAAGGTAAAGAAGAAAGGCTAAGGAGCTATGCCGCACATCACCATCGTAGGGGCCGGCGCTGTCGGCTCCTACGGAGCAGAATTCCTCGCTGCGAGACTCGCGGCCGTGGAAATACCGAGTAAGTTCACGATCATCGACCACGACATCATCGACACCCGCAACTTCGCCAACCAGTTCTTCACTCCGGCGGACAAGGACAAGCCGAAGGCGGAGCTGATGGCAAAGCGGGTCTTGGACTACGGCCACGAGGCCGAGGCCGTTGTCGACAAGATCACCTCCGACAACCTGTTGAAGATCATTCCTGCAGGAACTCAGGTTCTGCTGGACATGGTCGACAACATCAAGGCCCGTGAGCTGCTGTGGCTGTACTCGATTCGCCAGGACGTTCCGTGTCTGCACGTCTCGGTCGGCAAGGCAGGGCACGGAAAGGCTGTGTGGTCGGTCCGCAACCACGATCACTTCAACATCGGCATCAAGGCCAAGCTCCAGGGCAACTCTGCCCAGGACATGGAAGCCGTTGAGGATGTCAAAGATCCGCCGTGCAAGCTCATCGAGTTTGCTGGCCTTTGCATCCAGGCGGGGCTGGCGGCTGGCAAAGCCGTCACCATCTTCGCCGGCAAAGATCCCGAAGCCTACTTCGGCGGGGAAGTCAGCCCGGATCCAGGAACTATGGTCGCGTTCCGGGTTCTCCGCGACGGTCACATGATCGACCAGACCAGGGAGATCGCCATCCACGGGCACATTGAGGCGCCGGAGGAACCGGAACCTCAGCCCGACGAGGCGGCTGCCGCAGAGGAGGAAGCCAGTGGGTAACAAGCGCAAGCAGATTCTCCTCATCAGCGAGCAGATGATCGGAGTGAAATATTCCACCGTGCGAGGAGAACAGAAACAGCAGAAACGTAGGGGCTTCCTGGCAGCCATCGGCCTTGACAAGCTTGTGGAGCAGGCTGGCGCCATTTTCCTCAAGCTGCTCGGCACCAAGAACGACATCTCGACCAAGCTGGACCAGTCAACCTCCTACAGCTACCGTAGTGGCAATGACGACTACGAGTACGGCGGATTCATGAGGGGCTGGCAAGGATCTTCGGATTCGGCTCCCAAGGAGAAGTTCGAGATCGTCGATCCCGACGAAACAACCTGGACCTACGACGACGAGGATTTCCTCGCAGCAGCCAAAGAAGCCGGTCTCCAGATCGTCGAGGTCGAGAACGAGAAGGACAAAACCAAGAAGATCAAGCGCGTCATCCTCGAAAAGGCGGAGTACAAGTACAAGTATCCGTCGGATCGATCGGTTCAAACATGCGGATTCCAGGGCACCAAGGAATACCTGACCCACATGTTCGGCCGAACCCTGCACAAAGCTGACGAGGATTGGTACAAGGCTTGCCCGCTGAACGAAAGCAGCGGCGTGCCGATGCACTACGCAGCCACGGTCATCAACGACCTGGTTCGGCCGTACGGCCTCGGAGTCTCCAGGGTTTTCGTGCGGAAGGGTCTTTCAACCCACACAGACGCGCCGGACTGGATGAAGTCCTTGGGAATCAACCCCATGGCTATCGGCGATCACACCGTCGACAACCATGAGTTCATCAAGCGCGTAATCGCCATGAAAGCCGAAGCGGCGGAGAAGGCAAAGAAGCCGCTGTCTGACGAGGACAAGCAGAAGATCTACGACGAGATGCTGGTGTACTGCGACAAGAACTACCGGTTCGAGTACGTGGACGACGCACCTCTCGGATCGATCTTGCTGTATGCCTTCGGGTCGAAAGTGTCAGGAGGGGCGGCGCCGTCCTTCGCAAGCGGTCACGGCCACACCAAGTTCTACGCCCCGAGAGAGCGGGTCAAAGAGGGGAACTGGAAGATCGCACTGCAACTCGACCACCTGGACAACATCGCGTACAAGTCTGCTCCTCCGGTTTGCCCTGAACCGGCACTGGAAAAGACCCTCCAGCCGTGGGATTGCACGGTCGGTGGGTACAGCATGAACGCCTACAAGAAGGGCACGTTCTCCTGGGATAAGAGGATCAGCGACGAGAAGATCAAAGCCCAGGCCGCGGACGACGAAAAGAAAGGAAAGCTCAAGGACGGGGACGAGAAAAACACCAAAGGTCACTCATCAACGAAGTCCACGGTGAAGGTCGAGAAGCCGGAAGAGTCGAAAAAATAACTCAGTGGTGATGGCGGCAGACTCTGCAGCCATGGACGGGAGGGATCGGGTTTCTGCCCGATCCTTCCCGTTTCCACTTGACACTCCTTTTTTAGTCGGATATGTTCCCCCTCCCTGCCCCAGGACAGGCAGGTAAAGCCAGAACTTTCAACTACGCTCAGAGGACGAGAATGTCGTCTCTCAAAGATACCTTCGCCGATGATGGGTCTGCTGAAGACCGCATCAATCGCGTCATAGCCAAGAACAAGGCGGCGCTGAAGAAGGCGAAAAAGAAGGTTTACCTGCAGCCGCTGGACGGCGTCAGGGCGACACGTTCCGACGAAGAGCTGACGGACGCAACCCTGAAGAAGTTCCGTACCCAAGACTTCATGAACCTGTTCTTGTCCCGCCTTCCGGACAGGATTACACCGATCGGTTTCAACGAGCCCTCTAGCGAGCACATCTTCAAGCTGATCATTCAAGCTTTCACTGAACACGGGGCTTCAAAGCGCGGCGTGGCTAGGGCCCTGACAGTGCTGGCCAAGAACATCTATGCCCAGTTGTCCGAGTACAAGCTCCCGCTTACAGAGCTCAACCTGAGGAGGATCTCTGCTTACCGGGAAGGTCTGGCTGTAAAACTGGAACCTTTTCTTTTACCTGAAGGATCGATCGAGTTACTCTTGGCTTCAGACTCAGCTGAAAACACCGACTACGAACTAACCATAAACCGCAACGCTCACACGACAGAATTGATTCTTACGTCACTGACCAACGGGAATGTCCGAACCTTCAGGTTCTTGAACAACCAGATCGAAAAGCACATTCAAAACCAAGGAATTCTGAGAGAGATTCGTAACTATGACGAAAGTAAAAATGCTTAGCGGGGTCTTCCCGCAAAGAGTTTTGGTATCCGCATTGAAACTGCTGGATAAGGCTTCGGATGTAATCGCCGAGGCCGCCGCTGGGGTTGGTACCTACGACGTGTGTATCGGCTTGAAGCCGTACGAAGCCTTGGTTGTGGGTGCCGCCCTGGCATCAGCCCTTGCCGAGCTGAATGGCCTGCAGACAGCTGCCCATTTCAGTGCCACCAAGTACATGAGCTTCAAGATCAACTTCGAAGAGACCAGCGCTGGTGGCTTCGACAGCTTCGATGACGTCATCCACTCAGACATCCTGGTAATTTCTGAATTGTCCTATGTCCCTGCTTCCGTGGCGGCGGAATTGGACGCCATCATTTACCGGAGGTTCTGTGTGGGCAAACAGACCGTCATCACTGGCTACAACATGCCCGTGGAAAGCGGATTCAGCGCAGAGACCATCGACGGATACGGAGGTTACCCGCTTCTCGCTCACCGCCTGAACTCGACCGTGATCGTCTACGCCAAGGAGCTGCCCGATGAGTGGTTCCGGTAAGCTTTTCTTCCTGATGATGGAACGCGAACAGGCGCTCGATGTAATGCGTTCGGGTTTCGACGTTCGTCTACTGGACGAAGCGGATCGGCCGATTTTCAGGCGCATCTGCAACCACGTAGCTAAGCACGGGAAGCCGCCCTCGATAAAGAGGGTGCAGAAGTTCTACCCTGACTTGCCTTTTACTCCCAACGGCGACCCGTTGAGCATGATCATCGAGGAGCTGATCGAGGAGCGCTGCGAAGAAAACATCCGCGAGTTCTTCACCAACACTCAGCATCTTCTCGGTGAATCCTTCATGCCGATCGTTATGGGAGCGCCGGAAGGCGATCCGCTGTTCGACGACATGGGCGGGGCTCCGGAGGATATCAGCAAGCTTTCCCTGGAGCAGATAGAGCATCTGAAATCCGCCATGCGCGAGACGATCATGCGGCTGAACAGGCTGCATCTCGATGCGTCCGACGTGACCATGGCCTTCGGCTCCGGGGAAGATGTTCTCCAGGAATACGTCAACCGCAAAGAAGGCCTCAGCAAAGGACTCCCGCTGCCGTTCAAAGAAATCGAACGTGATATGCGGGGGCTGCCTAAGGGACACCTGACGGGCATTCAGTCCCGCCCCGGAAAGAAGAAAACCTTCATCCTTTGTCTTTGCGCCGGCACCGCGGCTATTGAAGGCCACCGGGTTCTTCTGGCTTCCACGGAAATGACCCCGCTGGAGCTCAAGTGGCGCATTGCCGCCCTCATGTGTCGTCTGCCCTACACGGCCTTCTCAGAGGGCAAGATGACCAAGGTCGATGAGCAGCGCCTCAAAGACTGGCTGCGCTCCAAGGAATCCCTGCCCCTACGTGAAAACCTGATCGTCGGTAGTCCCAGGAACATCACTTCTATCCCGGAGCTGGAGATCGAGACCGCGGCTCACGGCGTAGAAGGGGTGTACGTAGACAACGTCCAGGCCTTTGTGGGCTCGGCCGACGGTACGAATAACAACGAGAAGTTCATGAACCTTCTCCAGGATTTCAAGTCGTTCGTGATTCGCCGGAACGTAGCGGCGCTGTTCACCACACACAAGAACCGTTACGGCGGCAGGGGGATGAGCGGAACGGCGTACTCAGACGCATTCAACGCCTGGTCCAGCTACATGTTTGAAATCGGAGGCAAGAGCGAGCAGACCATCGATATCTCCAACTTCAAGGCCCGCGAAGGAATGACCAACATGACCTATCGCTACAACGCGGATCTGAATGCTTGTGACTGGAGCTACGTAATCGCCTTGAACAAGGCCGAGGAGCAGGATCGGCAGAACCAGATGGCTGCTCTCAACTTTCTGTAATCAATGGACTCAGAAACGATCAAACGGGTACTCCAGCGCATGGGCCAGACGACTATCAAACGGTCGTCCGGGTCTGCGTTCATCTACACCAACTGTCCGTTCGCTCCGCATAATGACGCCCACTCCAAGAATTTTGACTCCAGGCCATCCTTCTTTGTCAGTATCTCTTCGCCAAGCTTTTGTGGGTGCTGGGTGTGTGACTTCAAGAATCGCCCGTTTGTCTACGCCCTCAAGGAACTCGCCGGGCACTCGCCTGCCTTTGTCGAGGCGTATAAGCTGGCGGCACAGAAGGACGGCCGGAACCTGAACCAGAAAGGCAACGGATTTTCAGCCGGTTTCAAGATCAACAGGATGGTCTACACCGGCTATGACGAGCGGTTTAGAGCCGATCTGGACTGCATGCCGTGGGAATGGTTGGCTGCTAAAGGGGTCCACAAAGAAGGGGTGGAATCTTTTCAAATTGGGCTTGACGTTTCTTCTGGTAGCGTGGTATTACCCTCAATCGACCGAGATGGGAAAGTGGTCGGCGCTCAGGCGCGGTCCATCTACCAAGGGTCCGAAAAGAACAACAAATACGTTTCCATACTAAGGTTTTCGAGCAAAGCATATTTTTTCGGTGAACACTTACTAACCAAGAACGCAGATACAGTAGTTATCTTTGAAGGTCCGTTTGACACAGTTCACGCCTGGGAAGAGGGCGTAGAGAACTCACTCGCGGTATACGGTAAGTCGCTGCGGGAGGAACAGGTACTGAAGCTCAAGAAGTGGGGCATCCAGTACTGTTATCTCCTGCTCGACCCTGACGTCGCGGGTCAGACCGGGATCAAGGACTCCAAGAAGCTCATCGACGCCTTGTACCCGGAGCTGGTTGTCTACGCGCCTGAATTACCGTGCGATCCGAAAAAGATGTCAGCCGAACAATTTCGACAGGTCCTTGAAGAGGAGAATGCAAAGTGGCGAAAAAGAGCAAGTCTGGAGAGCGTCATGCAGGCGGCGAAGAAGCGGACCTCGGGTTCGGGGGAACGCAGGAAACGGAAGTAGATATCTACTCCCGTCTCGAAGGCACCGCCCTGGCCGGGTTCGCAGGAATGAAGAAGCAGGCAGCTGCCGCACAGGCCGCTGCTGGGTTCTTCAAGTGGCCCGGCAAGACGGAGCGCGAAGGTCAGAACTTCGAGAACGAATTCCGTCTGAAGTACAACCAGTCCGCGAACCTCATCATCGTGACGGACCCGATCCTGGTGTCCGGCCACATGGTTCCGGTCCGGTGGCAGGAGAAGTGGGGCAACCCCGAGTACAAGCTCATGCGGTGCACCCGCTTCGAGCTGCGTAACACGCCCGATGGCTACGATGCCGTTGAGCGCAAGCACGGTCACCGTTGTCTTTACTGCGAGGATCCGGTCTTCGGTTCCGAGCCCAAGGGCTACTACGTGCTGATCGCCTTCACTGATCAGGTCTACCAGCGCAGGAACGGCAGCGCGATCGGTCCCCGCATGGTGTTCCTGATGTTGACCGACCGCGACCAGTCCATCCTCCAGGTGCTGGTGGACAACATGGCCCGTTACGGAGTCAAGCGCCGCAGCGAGCGGTTCCCCAACGGTACTCTGGTCGGAATGAAATACCGTATCAGCCGCGGTAGCGACCAGCGCAGTCGTTCCATTGGCGACTCGCTGATCCTCCTCCGTGACGAAAACGACCGTCCCATGTCCGTTTCTCCGGAGCAGCTGGCCAAGTCCATCGATGCTGGTATTCGCGCCGGCAAGTACCAGGCTATCGGCATCGACAAGGGTTTCCCCTACGCTTCGGTGGATGAGCAGAAACTGGTTATCCGCAACGCCCAGTCGATGAACGAGAAGTACCGGTTCATCAAGGAAGTCGCGGACGATTCGGGCAGCGCCAGCATTCTTGGAACATCTGGTGTCGCAGAGGGACCCAGCGTTGACATGGATGACCTTCTGGGCATGGGCGGTAGCGTCGGTAACGACCTGTCGAACCTGTCCGAAACGTTGAAGTCCAAGCGCGGCGCCTCCAACGAAGAGGAAGACGAGGAAGAGTACGAAGACGACACCGACGTCGAGTCTGACGAGGAGGAGGAGGAAGAAGAGGAAGAAGAGGAAGAGGAAGAAGAAGAAGAAGAAGAGGAAGAGGAGTCCGAAGAGTCCGAAGATGAAGATTTCGGCGAAGAGGACGATGAAGATTCTGAAATCGAAGACGACGAAGAAGAAGAAGAAGAGGACGAAGAGGACGGCAACGACACCAGCGACGAAGCTGAGGAAGTTGCTCCTCACATGAAGGACAACAGCTCGACCTTCGATTACATCGACGACGAAGAAGAACAGATCAAACCCAAGAAAACGAAGAAACCCACAAGCGACAAGAAGCCGGCGAAGAAGTCGGCGAAGAGCAGCAAGTAGCTTTCGGGCCGAGAGGGCTCCGGCTCTCTCGGCCGCTTTGTCTCCACTGTTCGTGGCTGCAGACTCTGCAGCCACAGGGAACCTGTACCGACCGAACTAAACGGTAAACACAGGACAAGGCAGTGTTATGGCTAAAAAGAAAAGGCGAAAGCACAACAACCCGTCAGAGGTCTACGATCTCGCTAAGAAGTACGGCGTGCTGTCCTTCGACGTGGAAGCGTCTACCAGGGACGCCCGTACAGCCGAGCCGCTGTTCTATTCAATAGCCGCGGGTATTGGAAGAGGCATCAAAAGCGCCATCGTCTATCCGACCAAGGAAACTCACGACCTGCTGAGGCTGTTCACCCAGGACAGCAAGATGCGAATCGTGGCCCACAACAAGTCTTACGACTTGAAGTTCCTCCACCGGTTCGTGATGCCGATCCGCCAGATCAAGGCCAAGGTCGTTGACACCATGAATCTCTCCTGGTTGCACAACAACCTGGGAAACCGCAAAGCCAACCGTCCTCACTCCTTGGACGCCGTAGCCAGCAAGTACCTTGGCGTAGGCAAATTCATGGGCATCAAGGAGATCTTCGTTGATGGTGAGATCGCCAAAGAAATCGAGGCCTTGGTAGCCAAGGGCAAGGAGATCAACAAGAAGTGGAAGTCCCTGGTTCGGAAGCTGAACGCCCACCGACGTAAGCGTATTCGTCAGGCGTATGCCTTCTGCAGAGACGAAATCGACGCCAAGACCGATCTGACTGGGGCAGAGAAGCGGGACCAGAAGAAGCAGATCAAGGATGAACTCGAATCCTCGTTCGAGGATGCAGAAGAGAAGGTCCTTCGGGCAGCTAATCGCCGGCTGGCCGCCCTCAAAGCCAGGGTCAAGAAACTTGAGTCCCAGCAGCAGGACCTGTTCAAGGTCTATGCCTTGAAAGACGCGGAGCTGGCCCTCCGCCTCTACTGGAAGTTCAAGAAGTTCTTGATGGAGAGCGGTAAGCTCGCCTGGGCCGAAGTTGAGCGCGTCGTAGGTGACGTAGCCACGGACATGGAGTCCACTGGATTCCCGTTCAGCAATAAGCGCATCAAGCTGATCGACCGGAAATACATCAAGCCGAAAATCAAAGAGCTCGAAGCCGAGATCACGGAGATCGGCCGGGCCATTATGCTCAAGGCCGGGGCCCTGAGCGAAAGGGAAGCGCCTAATTGGTCTTTCAAGACCAACGACGGCAAGATGCTGTCCACCCTTCTTTTTACCACAGGTGAGGCTATCTGCACCCGTAAGGGCGGCCTCAGCGAGACTGTCCGGTCCAAGAAGGAAAAGCAGAATAACCCCAAAGCTAACAGCTGGTTCAAGACCGACCGTATGACCCTTACCTACACGGTGAGGGCCGACAACATCGAAGAGAAGCATCCGTTAGCTGTGAAGATTCTGGAAATCCGGGCCCTGGAAAAGCTTCGTGATGCCTTCATCAACCGGTTCAGTAAGGTCCACGGACGGATGTACTGCTTGTTCCGCCCGTTCGGTACAGATACCGGTCGTTGGAGCAGCAGCAACCCCAACCTGCAGCAGATTCCTTCTCGCCACAAGATCGGAAAGAAGGTCCGGTCCGCCTTCATTGCGGACGACGACTACGTGTTGATCGTGGCAGACTACTCCCAGGTCGAGTTACGGGGAATCGCACACGTTTGCAGTGAAACCAACATGATCGCGGAGTACCAGAAGTTCACCATCGCGGAAGACGGCGAAAAGGACTTCACCGCGGCCGACCTGCACCAGAAGACCCTCAACAAGCTGATCGAACTGTGCCCACCTGAACTTCACCAGCGCGTGTATGCGAAGATCTGTAATTTCGGTTTGCCGTACGGCATCGGGGTAGAGAAGTTCGCGGAGCAGTTCCAGCTGGAGCTGGCTGTATCCATGATGCTGAACCAGACTTACTTCAAGTCTTACCCGATGGTCAAAGCCACCACTGAAATGTTCGACAGCATGTGGCGGGCCGGCAAACGTGTGTGGGAAATCCCGCTCACCGGTCGTACTCGCCGGTGGCCGAAAATGGAAATGCGGAATGGTCGGCTGGAGCCCACGTATATGCAGGCCGGTGGTCTGCTGAACACCAAGGTTCAGGGCCTCTGTGCAGACATCCTCAAGGCGATGCTCTACCAGTTTTACACCAAGGTGGTGAGGCACCCTAAGTTCATCAATAACCTTGACCCTCTGGCTTCTGTCCACGACGAAGTGGTCTTCCAGGTCAGGCGTAGCCTCGCTCTGGAAGCAGCCATGCTCTTGAAGTGGTGCATGGAGTATCCGTGGATCAAGTTGAAGGTGCCCATCTTGGCCGACGTCCACATCGTCGATAATTGGTCCGAGGGCAAGGATGGCACCAAGACCCTCATTCACAAAGTCACCAAAGAGAAGAAGGAAGTGAAGGTCTACCCGGAATGGAACAGTCAGCTGAAGCGCCGTACCAAGGTGATCAACAAGGTGGCAGAGGAGTATTGGCCGAACCCCCATCCGATGTTTGTAGAGGACGCGGACGTTTTGCTGTCGATGAACTAAAGATGACTGATCACAACAAAATCATTGTTCAAGGCACGGTATCCGTCCCGAAGAGTGTACTCAGGAACGAGGACCTGGATAAGGTCTACACCGGTCTGCGTTACCCGACTCGTGATGGAAAGTTCATCTTCGGGTTCCAGGAAGACGTGGACAGGTTCTACCTGCCCAAGTTCTGGTTCTTGAAGAACCTGGGGGCCACTTACCGCCACCTGATCATCAACAGGGAACCGGAAAACGTACTCAAGCCCAGGAAGTTCAACGGCGAGCTTCGTCCCCACCAGAAGAAGCCGTCTGAGGGCTTCACCAGTACCCCGGAAATGGTTCGGTTGCTCAAGGTGAACCGCGGGGTATTCGCAGAGGCTCCTTGTGGAAGTGGTAAGACAGTCTCCGGCATCTACACCAGCGCTACCCTTGGCGGGAAGACTATGGTGGTGGTCCCGTCGGAAGCAGTATTCAAACAGTGGGTGGACCAGGTTCGGAGGTTTGATCCTGAGGCCCAGATCGGATTCTACGGTGGTGGCCGCAAGAAGCTCCACGGCGACGTCATCATCGCGATGCTGCAGACCTTGTACAAGCACACCGGAAAGAAGATCGACTGTGACCTGCTGATCGTCGACGAGGCTCACATGATCGCAGCGGAGCAGTTCCAGAAGTGTGTGTTCAACGTCAACTTCAAGTACTCTCTGCCCCTCACTGCCACGGGCAAGCGGTTCGACAACCTTGACCCGCTGTTCCGCAATGCCCTCGGTCTGGCCAAGGTGTCTCTGGATACCGACCAGATGCCGATCGACATTCACCTTCACCCGTACGAGCATCCGTTCGACAAGGTCAGGGACTACAACATCGAAGGGCGGAACAAGTTTGGCTTGGACCTGAAACTGGCCAAGGACGAGGACCGCAACATCTTTCTTGTCCACCTACTCAAAACCATGGTCGACAAGAACCGGCGCCTGCTGGTTCTGGGCAAGTACAAGGAGCACCTGAGCCTGCTGGCAGAAGCCCTCCACAAGCTCACAGGAGCCCCGTACGTGATGTACATGGGGTCAACTAGCCCTTCGGCTCACGCAAGCATCATGAGGCAGATGGAGAACCCCAGGACGGTCATGTTCGCCACCCTCAAGAAGGGAGGCGTGGGCCTGGACATTCAGCACTTCGACTGCCTCGTGCCCGTGCTGCCTGTTGCTGACCCGCGCCAGTTGATCGGCCGCATCCAGCGGTTCCTTCCTGACAAGCGCAAGCCCGTGGTGATTGACCCGGTGGACAACATCGACCGGTTGAAAGGTCGGGCATACGTCCGCGTGAAGAAGGGGTACCTTACCGTGGACTCCGCCACAGTTATCAACCATTGCCCCTTCCTCAATTTTCACTACAGCGGGCGCATCAAGAAAGGGGGAATCTGATGATGGACCGCCTCAAAATCCCTATGTACAGGGTTTCTCCAAGAGGCAGCTGTATCTTCCTGCTGTCGTTTCGGAAGACCAAAGATGGCGACGTAAAACCCGAAATCAACGTGCTGAAAATTCTGACCGAAAAGGATATAACCATGACCACCAGAACCAAAATGCCTAAAGAACGCCGCGAACTTGTAACCCCCGTCAACGGGATTGAGGTAGCCACGTCGGTGAACCTCAGTCTTCTGCACAACGACGGGAACACCGCCTACAGCACCGCCGGCTCGTACCTGGTGATGAAGGTAGACCGGCAGTTCATCTACGAGGATGAGCTTGAGTCCGTCCTCACCGGACTGGGTAAGGTCGCCGACAGGATCGTTCGCCAGCGCACTGAGGCCACTGCCTCTGCGGTGAAGCTGCGCCCCGTAACTGCTCGTCAGGACCACGAGCTCACCACGGAAGACCTGCTGTAAGGGAGAAGACACATGGCTAAGAAGGCCGCGAAGAAAACCAGCAAGAGCGAGAAGGAAAAGACCCCGAAGAAGTCCAACAAGAAGGGGCTCGCCAAGTTTGCTGAAAACGAGCTGGAGGTCATGGAGACCAAGATCAACTGGTTGACCAATCTGAAAGCAGAAAAGGAAGCCTCTTGGGCGAAGTTTCCCACTTGGCACATCCAGCTTGATATCGCCACTAGGGGTGGTTGGCCGAAGGGCCAGAACTCCGGCGTGTCGGGTCCCGAGGGTACGGGAAAAACTCACGACTTGCTCGATTTGGCCGCCACCGCCTATCACACCTGCCGGCGGTGCTGGACACCGATTATCGAGTGGGTGGACTACGAGACCGGAGAGACCGCGACCACCTGTCGTTGCGGTAAGAACGATCGTGCCCGTACGATCTACATCAACGCCGAAAGGCGTATCGACCCCGCCTACGTCGAGAAGGCCTTCGGCATTCCCGAAGAAGATGATGAACACTTCCTGATCGGATACCCCAAGAGCGGCGATTTCGTGGCTGACGTCATCGAGCGGGCTGCGGCCAAGAATGCGGTAGACCTGATCCTGATCGATTCCTTCTCAGCACTCATCGCCGAACAACAGATGGGACGCAGGGCATCGAACCTCAAGGTCGGCGCCCACGCGATGATGGTCCAGAACTTGATTTGGACCCTGCTTGAAAAGAACCACCAGAAAGGTGCCAACCGCGTTGGAGACATCACGTTGGTGGGTTCCAACCAGATGAGGGCCAACATCGGATCCTACGGCGGGGACATTGAAACCAGCGGCAAAGGCTACCAGCACATGCTGGTGACCAACATCCGCATGTTCAAGCCGGAAGCCAACGCGAGCATCCAGGCCAAGGAGCTGACCGACAAGGCCGAACGTACTGTGGACTTCCGGTTCGAGGTCAAGAAGAACAGCATCGGCGGGGGCAAAGGCTACACCGGCTCCTACCGGGTCTACACCAGGGAATGGAAGGACAACCCGGTCGGATCTACTGATGAGCCGCAGCAGCTGAAGGCTCTCTTGGAATCTATTGGTTTGTGGACTAAGGAAAAGAAGGGTTATACCGTGATGGGCATTTCTTTCCCTCTGGAACGTGACGCCTTGGCGGCCTTGCGGACCAGGGCATTCCAGTGGATGGCCCGCTACCCGATCTACTACGCCACGTTCCCGACGGCCACCAAGACCTATCTCGACCCGGCCAACTTCTTTTATTCGCCGTTCTACGAGCCCGAGATCGAGATCCAGGAGATTGACGATGCGACGTTTGCAACAGTTTCTCTCAAGCGGCGGGAAGGAGCTCGACGGGCTAAGAAGTCAGATGAAAAAGCTGTCGAAACAGAATCAGCCGAAGACCTCAATGCCTCAGAAGACGAGGATTTTGATGTCGAAGTTGCACGAGAGGAGAGTGAGGAAGTTACTGAAGGGGCGGATAGTCAAGGGTAGTGGCAGCGGTATCATCGCCAAGGGAGACGTGAAGGGAAGCCACGTGCTCGTCGAATGTAAGGCTTCCCTGGGGAAGATGCCGCCGGCCAAGACTTACCTGGGCAAGATCGCCCACGAAGCCAAGGTACTGAACAGGACAGCTACGCTTTCAACAGCGAGGTGTGAGAAGACCAAAGTAGGTGACCTGTTTATCGACGAGATTCTCTACTTCGTACCAACGAGGAGCGAGGATCACACAGTAGACCTGGGGGCGGCAATGGACCCGAAGGTACCGAGGTTCTGGAAGCGCCTAACGGAAATGGAGTACATCGAATGGCTGAGAGCAAAGAACTTCCTATCGACCCCGAAGAAACCTTGAAGGCAGTCTGCAGGATCTGTATGGAGCGAATGCCGAAAGCGCTGGTATCAGGAGAAGTCGTCGGCGCCAACGACAATGAACTGGCTTTGACCTTGGTGGACGAGGAAGGCAGTATCTTCAGCACCAAGGTCAGGATGTCCCTCGCCAAACCGGAGACAGAAGCGTGGCTGAACAAGATCGAGCAGCCCAGCTAGAGGCAGAAATCTGCGCTGAGGCTCTACCTACGGTAATCGAAGCCAATGGGGTCGAGGAGTTTCCGTTCCTCTCCAATGGCATTCGTGCGTGGATGAAATTCAAGGACCCGGATGTGCGGGCCCCTGGATTCCACCCGTCAGGGTTCAGCCGCTGGTGTTCGAGGGAGTCCGCTTACAACATCCTGGCTCGCATGTCAGGGGACACGGTGGTTCACGTCAAGCCGGATCCGTCCACAGCCATGCGGTTCCAGGCCGGCCACGCCACACACAATTGGTGGCAGTCCCGCCTGTTTGGCGAGATGGGTATTCTCTACGGACAGTGGCAGTGTTCCAAGTGTGGCAGCGTTCACGGTACCGAGAAAGAACAGATTCGGATGCCGGAGAAATGCTCCAATTGCGGGAAGGGCCGTCACGCTCTTTGGTTCAAGGAATCGGCGATTGAGATTCCGGCCAGCGTGGTGTTGGGTATCAAAGAAGACAAGCTTACCGACCTGGAAAAAGAACTTTTCCGGATCATCGGCCACTATGACGGAATGCTCCGAATCAAGGGGCATCCCGACATGGTGGCGGAGATCAAGAGCGAAGACCCCGAGCTCTGGAAAAGGCGGGCAGGACCCGAGTCCTCCCACGTCATCCAAGGACTGCTCTACGCGTACGCGGCTGGCGTAGACTACGTGGCCGTAATCTACGTGAACAAGAGCAGCTACGACGTGAAGACTTACCGTGTCGGCGGGGTCAAGAAGATCGTCAGAGAGCAATTCAACAAAATCCGCGAAGTCCGGAAATCAGTAAAGGCGATTACTCCGGAGGCCCTTGACCGGGCATGTCCGGATGCTAATCATCGTAGGGCCAAGACGTGCCCGTTTAGAAAGATCTGTTTCCCGAAATGATGGCCGCAGAGTCTGCGACCACAAACTCCAGGAGTCTGTGATGGCCAAGAAGAAAGTTGTTGAGGTAGAAGTGAAGAAGATCATCGATGTAGAAGTAGTTGAACACAAAGAAGCGTCGGCAGAAAAGAAGGTTCGTGACCTGTCAAAGGTTCCCCTTACAGAAGCCGCCAAAGCTTTGGAGGCTTTCAACTCGGCACCGGATGCCGAGGACTTGCTCTTCAAGAACATGTCCAAAGAGAACCGTAAGAAGTACGGCCTGAGCCTCAGCACCGAACAGCTTGAGGAGCGCCACATCGGTTCACGTCATTCGATGAATGAGAACCGTATTGAGTACGCGCTCTCCAGCTCCAGGCTGATCGCCCGTCAGGCGTGGAGGGAGCCGGACAAGAACGGAAAGATTTACCCTCGCACTGACTACTTCGAAAAGAAGTTGGGTGACAGCTACAGCACGGTGGAGCGCCACCACAAGGCGGTGCTCTGCTTGACCCTCATGGGGGCAGACCCGTCCAACCTGCATCTGTACAAGTACCGCAGGCTGGCTGCGTTCTACGACAAGATCGAGAAGAACGTCGCCACCCAGGACGACTTCAAGGTCCTTGACCAGAAAATGATGGAGTCGCCGGAGAACCCCGTCGACATCCTCACCGATAAGGAATTCGACAACGAGATGAAGCAGCGCTTCGGACAGCGCGAAGCAGAGATGAAAGCTCTGCAGGATGGAGATAACGACGCTGATCCGATGGAACGTATGTCCTTTGAAGTACCGTCCTCTCAGAAGCAGACCGTCCTGCAGGCGCACCGCCTTGCCATGGACATCGCCAAGGAAGAGAACCGTGAAGCTCCAAGTCTCGGTGCTGCCCTTGTCGAAGCTGTCTCCCACTGGATGTTGCAGGTCAACCAGGGCCAGAAACTTATGGCAGCGGAAAGGGCTCGTCAGCTCTTCCAGGAAGCCTACGGTCTCGCGTTGATCCCGTTCAAAGTCCACAAGTTCCAGACCAGCCCGCAGCTCAAGGACCTTCCGCATATCCGCATCTTCCAGGTCGGTGACTACTTCATGCTCGAAGAGGAGCCGCGCTACGTCGCCAAGAAGCTTGGCGTCAAGGTGGAACAGATCAAGGAAGTCCACTTGAATGTCGGCGCTTACCTGCTTCGCACTGGTGTCATGACCATCGACAACGAGGACATCCGTAAGTCCGAGGAAGTTCTTACGAAGAGCTTCAAGGGCGCCAAGAAAGTGGAAGAGCCGGAGCCTGAGAAGAAGGGAGCCAAGCGCGGTCCGAAAAAGAAGGCGGAAGATGAGCCGGTTGCGGAAGCAGCCGAGGAAACTCCCAATGAAGCAGTTGAGGAACCCGTCGAGGAGACCCCCGAAGAGGTAACCGACGAGAAGCCCGAAAAGAAGAAGAAAAAGAAGCTGTCCGAGTTGACTGACAACGAGATCTCCGTGTCCATCACCAAGGTCAAGAAAGACATCGGCATGTCCGAGGATGAGTACAAGGAACTCGCCGACGGCAAGGACCCACGCAAGATCTTGCGTGAGCTGTTGAAGCTTCAGAAGGCCTCCACGTAGGAGACCTTATAAGGGGTGGTCTGTGCCCAGTGGCCACCCCTTTTCTTTTACTACGTGAGGTAGGCCATGGGACGTAAGCGCAAGAAGAAAAGGAACCTCTACACCGGAGATAACCCGCTTCCGGACGAGTTGGTGTCGCCGGAGGAAATCGAGTTCCGGGAGGATCTTCTCGGAGAGTTTGAAGACGACGTGTTTGGTCGACCTGATGACCCCAAACACGAGACTAAGCTTGAACCCGTCAAACAGGAGGACCCAGGACCTGTAGATGATCTGGGCCTCACCGCTGCGGACAGGAAGGTCATTCCGCCTGAGATGCTTGTGACCATGGCCGTCGAAGACGACGAGGGTCAGCATTTTACCCTGTTCGTGAGCGAGGTAACCACCGCGGTTGTAAAGAGGGGGACGCTTCGTCTTCCGGTACTACGGTTCAAGGTGCAACTGGCCATAGTCCGCTACTACATGGTTGAAACAACAAAAGGCGGAGCCAAGAGGCCGGCTATCGATCACGCCCCGTTGACAGAGCCTTTCGATCTGGACCTGCCCTACTCTTTCCTGCCGACCGCGGTACGCAAATATCCTGATATGGTCAGCCCTGCGTTGGCCACCAAAATCCTGACGCAGATGATGGACAAGTATCCTTGGAGTACCGTCAAACCTGCACCTAAGAGCGACATCGAGAGACTCCTGCCTGACCAGATCCTTCAGAAAATGAAAGGTGGGGTACAGGGTCTATGATGACTGCAGAGGAAGACATGATTGTCTCTGTCGGAATAGACGTTGGCACCAGAGGAGCCATCTCAGCCATCTCAGGGGACTACAACATCCTCTACGTGAGCGAGTGGGACCTGTCCAGGTTCTCCGGGGTGGTCCGGTTACGGGAGCTCCAGAAAGACCTGTACAACAGTCTGCTTGAGATCAAGAAGAACCTCAAAGAGACAGACGCCTTGGTGGTGTCCATCGAGGAGCCGCCGAAAGTGCGGAACCAGCTCAGCTACTCCGTGCTGTGCCAGATGCTTGGGGTGGCTCGGCTGGTGGTCTATAACGCCACGAATTCTGTTCCTTTGATGTTCAACACGTCCACCTGGAAAAAGCATATCGGGGCTGAAGTAGCTGCCCCCACGTTCTTGCGCGGGAAACAGAACCAGGCCGAAAGGGAGATGCACATGAAAAACTCTGTGCAATCCGCTGTATTACGGTACCTGACGAAAATGAACGCCGACAACCTGCGGAAGATCATCACGTCCACAACGATATGGAGCCTTCGTAAAGACGGGCCCCCCTTCGGAAGTGACGCTTACGACTCTTTAGGGGTAGCTTCTACTGGACTCCGTGAACTTGAGAACGTATCGTTGTAGCCATGTCGATGACTAAGGAGCAGTGGAAAACCTGTCCAGGTGACCACCGTTAGAGGTATAAGATGGGATTAGTCAAGTATGGTACTCCGGACATCTGTCCGAACTGCGGCGCCCCTGTCCATCACCAGTCAGTGAAGGTAGCCGGTGGCCAGACCATGGTCAAAACGTCGTGCGAAAACTGCAAGAACTACGAAAACCAGGTCATGCAGCCTCCAAGCAGCGCCCCTTCTCGCGCCGAGCGCGAATCAGACTGACCGAGGACGGCCTACGGGCGCTAGTTGCTCTCCAACGAAGACTTCGTCTTTCGTACGGTCAAATCGTTGAAAACATACTGATTCTCTACTACGCTGGCGACCACAAGATCAAAGGCAACGGTCCCCTTGGACCGAGTAGAAAAAAGATCGTACAACGGTTCCGGCTCTTCAAGACGGTGACCATTCGTAAAGATCTTGCCGCAAGATTGTTGGACGAATCGAGGAATCGGGCCTATACTTGTCGTAGTTTCTACGCGGGTTCCATCCTCCAGATCGTTTTGAATCGTATGGGCTTCTGGGCCCTTTTGAAAGAAATTAGGCGAAGGCCTGACCTCTCCAGGGCTATCAATTATGGACCAAAGGAACATAGCATCTCTGCCGCTACCCGACTCCGTCGAAGGCTTCAAGGAGTTCGCTGACCTTTGGGACAAGGAGACTGGAAAGCTGAAGGAGTCTTTCTTACCCGTCGAGTTCACTATCCGCGGTGAGGACTTCCATCATAACTTCACCCTGGGGATCATCAGCACACCGTGGTCGAGAAGTAAAACCCAGTGGGACATCAAACTTCACTTCAAGAAGTGTAAGGGCCTCACGGTGATGCGGAAGCTCTCCGAGCTCATCCGTAACTGGGTGACCAAGTACCAGCCTGGCGCCCGCTTCCCTGAGATGGTGTGCCGTATCGACGTGTCGCAGAGTCCGATGTTCAACGACCAGCTTGACTTGATCATGACTGGCATCCCCGGCGAACAGGTTGAGCTGGTGCTGGAAACACTCCTCCGCAAGCTCAAGGAGGTGTTCGGATAATGGCAAACACCTCCAACGGATTCAGTGGTAAATACGACAGGCTCATGATGCACCTCGCCAACGACGAGGATGTACACGCCTTCTTTGACCAGTCCAAGAACATCCAGCTGTTGACGCCCGAAGAAGAGGAGGACCTCCTCTATCGCGCCGTCGCCGGCGATCAGGAGGCTAAGAAGGCCCTGGTGTACCACAACCTGAAGTTTATCATCCGCAAAGCGAAGACCGCGGTACGCCGGCACTACTCCACCGCCAAGCCGTCAAACAGCTTGTTCCTTGAAGCCATCAGCGCTGGTTGTATTGGGATGATGAAAGCTATCGACGAGTTCAAGCCCGACAAGGAATGTAAGCTCATCACCTACGCAGCTTGGCATATCGAGGACAACATCCGTAAGATCATCCTCTTTGAAGTCAACTCCAGCAAACCCGCCAAGGCTTTATCCCAGGTCAAGAACGTAACCATCAACGTATCGCCGATCTCTCACTTTGAGGGCTTCGACAAGGAAGACCACGACATCCCTGATGTAGTCGATGCTATCGAAAACAACATCAAGGGAACGAAGCTTCGCGAGTCACTCAAAAAGCTCGGAGCTACAGAACGCACGGTGATCAGCTGCCGATACGGGCTCTCCGGACCTGTCAAGACTTACAGCGAGCTTGCTGAGGCTCTCTCTATGTCAGTAGACGACATCCGCAGAATCGAGTACAACACTCTTCGCGAGCTCTACCGGAGCATCAACAAAGAAGCCATGCTCGCCAACTTCTACTCGGCGTAAAAACAACAACGGGGAGTGCTCTCGCGCTCCCCGTTGCCTCCAGTAGGCGGTGATGACCGAACCGCCAACACTAACTACCGCCAGAGTTGACTCCCAGGATGTGAATCGGGCGGATACGATCGAACTGTCCGTTGACGGCCTCCGTGATGACCACGTTGTTGGCGTCCAGGCCGAATCCGTGGCCTTCCAGCATACAGTCTTCCAGGTAGCAGGCGCCGTAGGTCTTGTTGTTCGAGGCCTTCAGGAGCATACACAGGCCCAGACTCTGACGGAAAACGATCGACGTCAGGTTGATCCAGAAGTCGGCGTTATTGCGCGGTGAATCCTGGTTGTTCTGCTGACCGACAGCGTTGATGTTCTGCGACGGTCCGAAACCCGGAGCATCCTCAACTCCGATAGTCGGCCACTCGCCTCCAGGTCCGAAAGCCTGGTTGATTCCCTGACCGGCGATGAACTTCCCGTGAGAGAACTGAAGGTTCTCATCCGGGTACCAGGCGTACAGCATACGTAGGAGCGAGGGACCAAAGAACATGATCCGGCCCATGCTGAAGGCTGCAAAATGACGTCCAGGGATCATGTAGGCCCTGGCTGAACCGATTTCGAACAGACGGTTCACGTTGCGATTCTGGTTCGCCTGGAAGTTGCTCAAGAGCCCGATCGGCTGAAGAGTGATAGGCGCCGAGTCAAGAGCAACCGACAAGGAGTCTTCAAATCGAGTCCCTGTCAGATTGCGGATATTGTCCAGACGAGGAGGACCGGCGGCGATCAGCGCCGCTTCCGACGTGACGTATTCGCCGTTCACGACCTCTGTCTGCACGTGAGCTGAGGTCCAGCTCCAATTCAAGAAGTCAGCCATCTGAACCGCTCCGGGTTACTATTCGCCTACAAAGATCCGCACGATGCCTTGGTTCGCCGGGAACACCGGGGTGAAGTTGACCTCCATGATCACCGAGTCCTTGCGGGCCGGGTTCACAAACACCGCCACGATCTCGATGTTGGCCGCCCTGCGATTGGCCTTGTCGACATAGCGGTAGATCACCGACTGAACCCTGGCACTGAAGGCATCGAAGAACTGACCTTCGGGGTCGATGATGTTCGGTCCGAACAGCGACTTGGTCGCCGTACGGACATCCTTGGCGAAATTGTCCACCGTGGCCGTAACCGACTCTTCGATGGTCTTCAGGTCCGTGGTGTCCGTGGTGACGTTGCGAACCGCGGTGACAGGTGTTCCGGCGCCACCGAGCTGCTCCATGAGCACGTTGCCAGTGGAAAGGATGCGGTCCAACTGAGACCGGCTGAACTTGTCGTCCACGTCCCTGAGCTGGTACACACCGGAGATGTCGCGGCCGGTCAAAGGAAGAGCCGGGTTCAGGCCTGACTTACGTCCTGCCAGCCCCACGCAGATCCAGTGTCCGCCCTCGCGCTGGACGATGACCGTTTTGCCGGAAAACAATCCGGTTCCGTTGGTCGGTCCAGCCACGCCGGCTGAAAGGTCGGTGAAGATGATATCTGTTTCATGCGGCCAGACGTTGGACACGCGGCGGTTCATGATCCCCTGAGGAATCTGAGCCGCGGCGGTAGCCTGCTGGTCCACCGTCAGCGGCCACGAGCAGATCTCCCAGGCCGTAAGAGGTGTACCGTTGATGGCACCTCCGCCCGGTGAGGTCGAGGTCACCACAAAACCTGCCCCAACGACTGTTTCCGGACCAACCATGGTTCCGTTCGTACCGCCAGCCATACCGGCCACAATGAATCCGGCGTCGACCACCGTGTCTGAGATCGCCTGGTTTCCTGCTGTTCCAGCCACGTCATTCGTAAGGCCAACGACCGTAGCGATCGCTGCCCCTGTAATGTTCAGCGGCGAAGCTCCGTTGACGGCTGCCTCGATGATTGAAGCCGCCGCGGTAGCTGAGTTCGCCAGGGTGATGTTCACCGCCACACGTCCCGGAATCACCGAGGCGTTGCGGTCGAATTCAAAGGTCACCGCCGGGTTCACACCGTCATCCAGAACGAAGGTCTCGCCGTCCTGGACACCGGACACCGCGCCCTCGACGTTGAACTGACCAGCGGGGGCCAGAGCGGCGCCACCGATACGAGTCCAGGCAGGAAGAGCACCCGCAGAAGCCACCGTAAGTCCGTCTGTAAGCAGCAGGGCATTCGTCCAGCCGTAGGTGGTGGTACGAACCACCACGATGTTTGCTCCTGGCGTAGCGGTCGACACATTCGGGATGTTGCCCAGAATGGCCGCGGCCAACTCAGCGTCCGTGCTCCAGTCCGTTGCGAGAACCGGAATCGCTACGTAGTTGAAGGTCACACCGGCCACAGTCACTGAATCGCCAGGGGCGGCACCAGAGACGTCGATCTGAGCTCCAGCTTCCTGGCCCTGGATCGCAGTGATTGAGCCCGTGGCTGCTGTGGAACCGATCTGGCCGGTGGCGTCCGCTGTTACCGTCACGATCGGAGGTGTTACATTCTCCGACGCGGTAAAGGCACCGTCGTGCCTCTTCAGATTGGCAGCCGCAATGATCTGATCCCGGACTTCAGCCGAGCTCATCGCAGGACCGCCTATCTGCACGGTGACGGCATTCAAGGAAACAGAGGAACCGTCACCCAGTTCGCCGTTGGCGATCAGCTGCTCGTTGTCGAACTCGAAGGTGATGAGGTTACCCGCCTGGTCCCGGATCGCGAAAGTCTCGCCGTCACGGACGCCTTCCGGCATATCGGCAACCACGAACTGCGTCACAGGGGAAGACCCGCCGGCGACACTTTCAACGGTGGCGCCTGTCACGTTCGAGGAGATCGTGTACCCCTCACTAAGGAGGAGAGCGTCGGTCCACCCACCGGTGTCCGTCTCGATACGGACTTCAGAGCCTGCAGGGTTGGTTGCCGTAAGAGCACCGGCGAATGCGGCATTGATCGCACTCACCAGGGTTGCTGTGTTGGACCACTCCACGCCGAAGGTGAAGACCTTGTCGCGGATGGTTACGATTTCACCGGCCAGGGCGCCGGCCACGGCGTCGATGCGAACGCCGCCCTTCTGGGCTGCGATCGGGGTAATCGTCATCGACCCTTGGGTACCCACGTTGCCGAGGGTATTCGGAGTCGCGAGGGTGACGTCCACCGGATCATCGTCGCCACCGGTCGGGGTGACAGCGATGATACGCGCCTGTCCGCCGAAACCAGGGGTAAGATCCTTTACCGTGTCACCCTGCTTGGCACCGAACGTGTGGATGTTCTTTCCGCCGGCTCCCACAGTGAACTGCATGGTCGTCGGGGAGGCTTTGGTCGGAGTGAAAAAGGTGCTGTCGTTGTCGTCGACGCGGCACACTTCCTCTTCGACCCGCTGGCTCTGCCACAAACGACGTTCGTGGCCTACCTCGGCGTCGCTTTCCGCATCTACGTGGGTGCGGAAGGCGGCCAGGATCTCCGGGTTCTGTGTGAGCGGAACCAGGTTGTAAGGAAGAGCGGAGTTGGCCAGAACTTCCAGCGCCGCGGTATAGCCGGCCAGGTCGTTTGTGGCCACCTGGACGCAGAGCACCGCGGAGTTGGTGTTCAGAAGGCCGTTATTTGCGGCCAGAGCCAGCTCGTTATAGATGCTGGCCTCACCAAGCTCACTGTCGATGTTGTCGAAGTCGATGGTCTGCAGCTGATTGGCCCGGTCGCTGCGAAGAGCGACGTAGGACATGTACACATCACCGACCAGATTGCTGCCGGTGAGTGTCCGCATGACCGTGTAGGTAACCGACCCAGACGTGATGTCTTCGGTGGGACCGAGCGGCGAGGCCACCGAATCTTCCACCACCAGCTGAGTCTGGTTCAGAATCTGGACGACTTCGAAGGTACGAACACCACCGATCCAGATTGAATCGCCAACCACCAGGCCGGCATTCAGGAAGTCTGCGGTGAGGTCCTCAAAGAGACGTCGGCCGAAGTTCGGATTACCCCATGCCGTGTATGACCCGGCGTTGGAGGTAAGGGCGGCGACGTCCAGGCTGATACCGGCAATCAGAGAAAGCTCGGCCGTCAAGCTGTTGATCGAGTAGTCCGCCGCGTCCAGCAGAAGATCCCCGTACAGGGCGTGACGCAGGAACACCTGCGGAAGAGCAGGAGACGACACATTGTCGCCGGTGTCTGAGTCGATGCCGGCAATCGAGTCAAAAGACTCAATCGTAGCTCCGGGGAAATTCAGCAGGGAGCTGATCGTGTAAGTAGAAGCGGTTCCGCCTACGTAGGAGCCGAGCTGTTCCTCAAACTCAACATGGCGGTTGGGACCGATGTATACGGCGGGAAGCGTCGAAGCCGGCGGAACCGGGTCGCCCAGCCGAAAAATCTGCTGGACAAGGACGTTCGGGCGGTCAATCGGTCCAGGAATGAATCCACCAGCCATAAGCTAATTCCTCCGCCTAGCAGTCTAGGGTTTTGGTCTCTAACTCAATTTGCAGCTTCTGACGAAGGTTGCTTTTCAAGTTCCAAACGATCGGCCAGGTCACAGGTACGGTCACAAGACACTCACCCCGCCTGACTTCTGAGTCCTGAGCTTCCTTCGCCGTGGTACTGTTCATTATAGGGTTTCCGATCTTGTGGAAGTCCCCTCGGCGACGCAGAACGTCCTTGAAGAACAGGATCGCTCCTACAACCAGTGTGGCGATTTCTCCGCACTCTTTGGGCTGAACAGATGAAACTTCTACCTGAATATCCGTAGAGGCGAGAACAGAGTATTTGCCATAAGACCGGGACCAGTTCGGCATGTTCCAGTTGTTTATCGCGAACGAGTCGAAAACAATGGATCCGCGGCCAATGATGATGGAGTGGTTAGGGTTCTTGACGATGTGATCTGATACAAACCGGGCAGCGATAAGAATCTTCGACTGCGACTCGTCAGGATACCACCGAAATCCGTTAGGGCACCCGTCCAGAATCTCGTCCTGTCCGAAGTACGACTGAAGCACGTCGATAAAGGACTTTCGCACCCGGTCGTCGATCCGGGAGAGCTGGGCTAGGTCGGCCTGATGGAAGTACCGAGTTTCCTCGTGGGCCTGCTGCTTCTCATTCGGGTCGACAAAAACGATGTCATCGTCGAAGGGCACGCCTTAGTTTTCTTCCCACATGACCATCACCTGAGTACCTTCAGGGATGGGCACGAATTCAACTTTCAAACTACCAGCGATACGCTGTCCGGCGCCGGCACCGATGACCGGCACGTTGGCGTCGAGCCAATTCTGAAGGACTTCCTGTCCAGGACCTCGACCGTCGTAGGTATACTCCCGGAGGGAGGCGACGGCCGCGCTGTCAACCGTGATGTTGGGACCGCCGACAACAGTGAGTTCGTAGCCAGTGCCGCCGCGGCCGATCATCTGGGCGTAAATGCGGCTGTTGGCCGTGCCTTCTTCCCAGTCGGCAAGAAGAGCGACCTGCTTGGTCAACCCAAGGTGATTGAAAGCCTTCGAAATCAACTCAGCGTTACGAGCATTCGAGGCAGCGTCGGTCCAGTCCACGCCCTCGGCGAGAGTGGCCAACAAGACACCGTTGTAGCGGATCTGGATTGAATAGCCGGCGGTGGCCCCGACAACAGCCAGGTCCACCTCGGCTTGCTTCATGATGGCATGTTTGGTGCCCTGAGTATCGATGAAGTCGATATGCAGGACATGGACTTTGAACGCCATGCGTCGTCCCTCTTAGTTCAGGTGCTCGAACTACTGGCGAGAACCAGCCATGATCTTCATGGACAGGTCCGCGATCATCGCCTGCTTCTTCTGCAGTCCGTGTTCGAAACCGGCCTGAACGAACGGGTTGCTCGCCAGGAGATTCCACAGCTCCGCGGCCTTGATGGACGGGGCAACTTCCGTGGAAGCTCCGGGACCAATCTGCTCGGAGACGTGGTCACCAGGCTTGTCGTTGGTGTCCGGACCGCGAGCACCGTCGGGACGGTCGTGAGCCTCCTTGGCGCTGTCGTCAACGAGGTCTTCCGTGGTACCTTCCTCGTTGTTCTCCAGCGTCACCGGCTCTTCGATGCCATCCCGCTTGTCGTTGGCGATCTTGATGGTGTTGATGTGCGGGCGCAGCATCTGCTCCAGGCGCTCAGCCGGCGAAGCATCGCCAGGGTGCTCGGACAGATACTCATTGCGTGAGGCCGTCTTCTCCGAGCTCTCCCGCATCGCTTCCTTCAGCTTGAGCGTGGCTTCAGCCATCGCCTTGTTGACAGCATCGTTGGACATGTTTTTCCCTTATTGAACCTCGACCAACCACATCGCGTCGATGGTCTCTTCAGAGTCCAGTATAGGTAACTGTAGATCCTGTTCGATGTTCCGAGGGTCTAACTGGCGTAATTCCATGAACTGGGAAACCAGAACCCTTCGGTCCTCCGTAACCCTGATGGAGTTTACCAACCACCACCGACCAGTGCCAATCTCATATAAGATGTCCCTCGGCTTTACGGGCGGATAGTTGGACATCCGTCCTTCGATGTAGTTGAACTCTTTCAACTGAGTATCAACTGTGTTTGCCTGAGCGGACGGCTTGTACTTCACCAAGACCTTGATCGGAGGGTAGTAGCCTTGAAGGAACCCGGTCCCGAAGCATACCCTACAGCTGTGCTTGGTGACGACTTGTTCTACGGGGTCCCAGCACTCTGGGCACCGCTGACCTGAGCCACGACGTCGAAAAACAAGTGTCTCTCGCCCGATACCAGTCTGGCGGTAGACAATTTGTTTGGCGTAGATCTTGTACAGGCCCAGAGCGCCAGGAACCACCTCCGCTGCAATCGGGGTAGACGTCACCTCGGTACCTGGCACCAGGGACCCGGAGGAGTCGACCTGGTATGCCATGACCTTGTAGTAGGTCTTCGCCCATTTTGAGAGCTCGTCCGGGGACGAATCGATCCAGTAGTACTGGTTCCGGAGACCAGTAGCTTTAGTTTCGAATTCACTCTCTGGGTCTTGGGACCTAAGTACATCGAACCGGTAGTTTCCTAACGGCTCGTTCGTCGGTTCGATAGCCCACGACACCACCGCATTACGCGGATTGATGATATCTACGCGGAGCTCGTCGAAAACGATGGCCATGGCTAATCAAGTCCGGCGGACGCACGGTTGAGCTGCGGGAAGTGAAGCCCGAACTCGCTCGTATTTCCACCCCAACCAGCAGAACTGTTGATCTCAGTCTTGGCCTTGGTGATGAGTTCCTTGTACTCGGCATCGAGTCGGTTTACCCATTCAATCATGGCGCGGTACTGAGAGTTGATGTTGTAACGCTCGTCGCCGTCGGTGTAGTCAAGCTCATTCCTCATGAGCTCAAGAGTTACCGAGCGGACAACTTCGATCGCGGCTTTGTAGAGAAGAAACAACCGCTTCGGATGATTGATAAATCCCACATCTCCAAAAGTAGGTGGAGTCTGGTTCCAGTGCATCAGAGCGAGGCCCCAGGCCATCTCCAGCTGTTCAGGAGTACTTTCGAATTCCTGGTTTCTGAGGATGTTCTTGGGGGCGAAGTCTCTCAGGTAGTTACGGAGTACATCCACCCAATGCTTCGGCGGCTTCGGGTAGAACGATTCGTCCTGCCCCGGACCGTCAAACACGTTGGGATTTTGATTGGGGTACGGCACGGACTACTCCTGTATGGCTGCAGACTCTGCAGCCATTACTTCTTCGACTTCTTGCGCCCACGCTTGCGGCTCTTCGACTCAGAGGACCCGTCCTCCCTGCCTTCAGTATCAAGACTTTCGTCGACAGCTTCGTCACTCTCTTCGTCATCTCCCTCGTCGAGGTCGATTTCCGGCTCTTCCTCGGCCTCTTCCTCGGGGGGATTCGGAACGACCTTGAGGTCAGGCTGGGCGACGGCCTTTTCCAGCTTTTCAACCTGCTCTGAGTCGTCCACCTTGGGAGCTTCGGCCGGCGGCTTGACCGAGATACTGCCGTTGGAGTCGAGGTACAGCACGTTACCGCTGAACAGATGCTTCATCACGTCCTCGTACTGAACGCGGGCATTCTTGAACAGCTTCGACTCAGCGACCTTGGGATCAGTGGTCTCCGGCATCACGATGTTGAACTCGCGGAAGCTCACACGATCGCGAACCATCTCGCGGTCCAGGCCTACCCTGGAAGCCGTTTCTCCGAGAAGGATCACAGTATCCCCAGGGTTGATGTGGCGTTGAATTCCGGTATCCAGGTAAAGGCGAATGGGGTCCTCTACCTTGCTTTTCACCTCGTAAACCTTACGAGGCATGATAACCATCCGAGTCATATCGGCTCCTGATCTCTACTCCCAGTTTAGGCTCGTAGTATATCTATCCGGAAAGAACAAGGACCAGCAAAAGCTGGTCCTTGTAAAAAAGTATGGCTTCCCACCCCGATTATTCGTCGGGCGCCACCGCAGTGCGGGTAACGCCTTCCGGATAGATCCGGATGAAACCGCTGGTGAACACTTCCGGGGGAACCGGAAGGTCCAGAGGTTCTGCACCGGCAAGCAGGATGATCGCGCAGCCGTTGATGTTACCGATGCCAGCACCGATAACTTCCCACGCCTGCATCTGGATCAGATTCGCCCGCTTGTTCAACCAGAACTTCGGAGCCGTGAGGATCAGGAACTTGCCGAGCGCCGTCTTGTCCGCGAAGCCGTAGATGTGACCCGGCTGCACGAGACGACGGTTGGTCTTGATCGTGGTGACGAAGGTGTAGCCACCGACTGTGGCTTCCTTGTACCCACCGATCGTGATCCTGGTGGCGATTTCGTGGCCCACCTCATCCGCGAACCAACGAAGGGTATCCACGAAGTCCTGGGCGGACATCAGGAACACCTTCAGTTCCAGCTGGCGTGCCAGCAGGATCTTCGCCATGTCGGCGATGGTATCGCGGCGGAAGTAGTTGTTGGGGCTCAGGATGATGCTGCTCGTCCTCGGGTTCGCCACAGGGGCAGCACCCTTGAAGAAGGCATCAACCTGCGCACCAGTGGTGAAACCCAGGAAACCACCTGTGGCTGCCGGGGTCTCGTTCAGGCGCAGGGTGGCCATACCCGCACACGCTTTCACGTGGTCGAGGAAGGCGATGTCCTCCTGCTCCTGCATGTCCTTGATGCTGTTCTGCTCGATGATCTTCAGAACAGGCTCGCGGTGGGCCAGGAGTTCTTCCTCCGGCTTCGCAAACTCGTTCGTGGAGATCTTCTGGAAGCGGATCGCAAAGCGATTGCCCGGAATCCAGACGCGCTCCGGCTCACCACGGAAGTCCACACGCTGTGCCACCGTGTTGGGTTCGATGGGCACGACGTACTCGAATCCGTCGTGGGCGCCGTTCGGGTCCACCTGCATGCCGCGGTCGTTCTCGGTGACGGTCTGGACATCCAGGATCTTCCGTGCAAAGCCAGACTCACGGATACGCTCCTGAATGTAATCACCGACAACCTGGCCCGCCTTCGTGAACTCGTTGTGACGAAGCGCGTCGAAGAATACGGGATTGAATTCTTCGGCGGTAACCAAGCTCATCGTCATTTCCTTTCAAAAAATGAAGCACCCTAAACCTTCTACCAACCAACAAGCGTGGCCTACTAGACCACGCGCTTGCCGGAGTTGGTGAAGATGAAGGTGATCTTCTGGTTGTTCGGGCTGAAGGACTCCACAGTCGCGAACGACAGGGCAGACTGCGCAGCCGCGCCAGCAGTCGGGGCGGCCAGCAGGGTAGCACGGCCGTCGGCGTTGTCGCCGCCGGTCGGGCGACCGAACTTGATCGCTCCCGGACGTTCCGCAGCACCGGCAGTTTCGCGCTTCAGGGTGATCGGATCGCCCTGAACGAAAAGGCCGATGTCGGCGGTCACGAAGAACCGGGCGTCATACGGCATGGTGATGCGAAGACTCGGGCCCATGATGCCGACATAGTTGCCGCCATCCAGGTCCACCGAGTACCGAATCCCCTGGCCAGCCACATTGAACGTCTGACGATCGTTCGTCTGCGGGGCCAACGGATTGGCGTAATTGATGTAAATGAACGGATCGTCCAGCAAGGACACTCCGTCAACCGCTGCAGGCTCGGCGGCACGCCGGCGGTCGTCCCTCACGAAGACAGCGCCTTCGGGAATGACAACGTTTCCACGGGGGATCGAAATACGCTCCCACGCTTCGGCCTTCGCGTCAACCTCGACGAGGTAAGTCGTCGGAACCTGACCGGTCGTGTCGTCAAAAAACGGCATCTGGTTCCTCCAAAAAAGTGTGTTTCAAGAGCACCTATACGGAATCGTACGGGGGCTCATCTCCATACAGAGTGTACTTGAGCTCGTAAAAGCTCCGGTCAAATCTGGAAATTTCTTTCCCACCCACTGTGGGCGAATCCCCAGCGACCTTGACCCCATCTACCTCGTCCTTTTCCAACAAAGACCCGAAAGATTCGGGTGTAAGCAGGTCAAGGTCCAAAGCACGCTTGACGAAGTCGACTCCCTGTTCTGCTGCCTTTTTAGCGAATGCCGGCGCATCCTCCGGGTCGATCCGGCCTTCACTAACCAACTCAAGCGCGAGGGTGGCAGCAGCTTTCTCCCCCTGCTCTCTCTTCAAGCTTTCCTCAAGCATGGCAATCTTGTCCTGCGCTATCTTCAACTGCTCTTTAGCGAAGGTAGCCGCCTTGAGAAGATCATGTGCCTGCTTATCGTCCATGCCTGACTCTCTCAACGGACAGGCAACTGTCGCCTGCGGTGAGTAAGGCCAGCAGGGCAACCTTCGTCATACGAACGTGGGTGCTCTGGGCCTCTTTACTGGACTCCGCCTGAAGATGTTCCTGTACCAGTGAATCCGGCTCCTCCGGCTCACTGGACTCCTTATGAACATCAAGTCGACCGCTCTCGGTGGAGGGGGTAACCAACCCCTCCACCTGAGCGGCTTGCATGGCATTCATGAGGATATCGTCGAAAGACTCGGACACGTTAGTCTTCCTTATCCTTGTCGTCTTCGTCGTCCTTCTTGTCTTCCTTCTTGCCCTTGCCTTCCAGCTTCTTGCCGTCGCCGTCGCCGTCCTTGGCCTTCTGCATCTTTTCCTTCATGGCCATGAACTGCGGGGGCATTTCTGCCTGCTTGACGTAGTCGACAAACAGGTTGGACATCAGGGCACCTGCCGCAGCAGCCTCTTCAGCCTGCTTGGCCAGTTCCTCATTCGAGGCCAGCTCGTTGAAGTGAGCCAGCTCGATGGCCACCTTGAGACGGCGGGCCGGAGTCATCGGAGCAACGACGTGTTCCGCGTCCAGCTCACCCTTCTCGTGAGCAACCTTGGTAGCCTCTTCCGACTGCTTCAGGAACTCAAAACACTGCGCGATCTTGACCTGGTCTTCCCTGGTGTAGGAAGAAAACAGTTCAAGGGCGTAGCGGTTCTCCTGTTCCCGCTGCATCCGGTTCAGAGAGGCTGCCACCTTCGTAAGAGTAAGATCTCCCATTGGTCTTTTCCTTTTTTAGTTGGCCCCGACCTACGGGAGGCGGCGGTAGAGTTCATTGGCCAGGATAACAACATCCTTGGCCGTATCCGACATGTCGTCGGCGAGATAACCACCGACCTTCAAAAGGGTCACAGCGTCCAGGCAACGACCGAACAACTCGCGGTTCTCGTCATTGTCCATGACCTCGGAGATGTCCGAGGCGAACTTTTCGAGAGCCGCCGAGTTGTGGTTGAGCCAGTCGAGGCCGGCCAGCTTGGTGGATGCTTCCTTGGATGCTTCCTTGGAGTCTTCCGTGGTGCTGGCCTCGGTCTCGTCTGTCTCTTCGTTCGACGGTTCGTCCTGGCCGGCGACCTTGTTGCGCCCGTAGTCGGCGAGCAACTTGGTGAAGCTCAGTTCTTCGGCCATGGCCGTTCCTTTCATGTTTGGGTTACAACAACCTGTTCAACGCCATCCGCTACTTGCGGAGAGCGCGGGCCAGACGGTCCAGGAGAGCCTTGTCGGAGCCGGTCTTGCCGCCTCCCTCGCCCATACCGTGACCCTGGCTGTCACCCTTTTCGTTCACCTTCGGCCCGGTGTTCTTGAGGCCCTGCTCCTTGAGCTTGTGGTCCTCTTCGTCTGCGGGCATCGGCGCCGTGTTGTTCGGCAGGGCATCGCCCTTGGCCTTGGCCACAGAGCCCTTACCACCATCACCGTCGCCGGCGTCCGGGGACGGGTTGTTGGCTTCCTTGACGCGGTTGACGAGGTGATTGACAAAACCACTGGCGATGATGTCGCCCATCGCGAACAGCTCCGAAGCGACCTTCATGGTCTCTTCGTCGGTGTTCTCGTCGCCCTCGTTCGAAGCGGTCTTGTCGGTTGCGGGCTTGGCCTTGGCGGCTTCATCTGCACGAGTATCGACGTCTTCGTTCAGAAGCGCAGCCAGCTTTTCCAGATCCATGTTATTTCTCCCAAGTCAAACGGATTTCTATCCGTCATCAGTGTAGAAGGATTTAGCGATACCTGTTCGCCATCCTGTGTAACCATAACGACCCCAGAATTGACGCCCCTGAGGAAAGCAAGGGGTGCTTGGCCACAAACTGGCCGACGGCTCCGGGATCTTCACCTCTCCTCATCTTGTCCGCAAAGAACGAACTCATGACGAGAGGAGCACCACCGTACGCCAACAAAGCAGATGCAGGATAGGGTCCTCCTCCGACACCCAGAGCGTGTGCGCCAACATCAGCCACCGGCTTGGCCGCCGACAGGGCTTTAGCACCCAGTCCTTTGGCTTTGCCGGCGAGATTGGCTACATCACCCTTGACGCCTGACCAGACCTGCTGACCAACATCCTTGATCTTGGTTCCGAGGTCTGACCAACCCTGCTGCAGGGCTGCCTTGACTAGAGACGATGCCCGAGACCACTCGGTCCCCAGCAGCGCCTTCGTGTCGTCATCCAGGTCAGGAAAACCTGCGTCCTTCCAAAGCCCGAGAACCTTGTCGGACTCGGAGGCCAGGGTTTCCACGATACGGTGGCTTGCGGTAACCATCTTGTTCCACCCTTCGACCTGCGAGGAGGTCTGGAAGGATGTCTTCAAGAAGTTCACGTACCTTTCGTACCGTTTCATGGCTGCAGAGTCTGCAGCCATATCGGATGCGACCTTCTTCCCGAACCCCGATGATGCGCCCTTTCTCATCAAGCGCATAACCAGGAACGGGGTGTACATCGACCTTTTTACCATCAGGTCGTGAATATCGATGTCATCGAGAATGTTGGTGTTCGGCTCCTTGGCGTAGAACCGCTCACTTGCAACCTTCTCTGGAAGTTCGTGAGGCAGAAGAATGACGCCCACCGCGGTCAACGTCGACAACACGTCGGCTGCGGGGTAGACGTTGAAAAGCCTGGCCACCTTGGGCGGCAGTGCCTCTGATGTAGACATGTCGAAGGGGACCGTGCTCTTCAAAACGTCGACTTCGGCTCTTTCAGCCAGAGCATTGATCGGGTCTACCGCTTCGCCAGGTATCTGCTTCTTGATGGCGCTGTGTTTGTCTTCTGCACCCTTACTGGCCTTCTTGTGGCGGTCGGGCCAGTCAGGCACCCGCACTACCGTAGTGGTGCTGGCCACCTTCATGAGGAGTTTAGCAGCCCTGTCGGCGCCTCTCTTCACGTAGGAGATGTCGAAGAACTTCGGCCTGGGGTTGTCTACTCCGACCCGACGACCGTCGGACATGACCTGGCCCATGGCGTACTTGGCGTGGTCACAGTATTCCGAGCGGTTCTTGGCCTTGTTCTTGCAGATCTTGCAGACATCAAAAGCGACCTTGCAATTATGAACCGCAACGCCAGCGGCTACGTAGGACTCGTCTTCTTCAACCTCGAAGTTGTAAACATCGACGGAATTACGGCTGGCTTCCATCTCACGCACAGGAGTGACGATGAACTTACCTGTGTGCATACGGTTATTCTTCGCCAGAAGGATAGGCGAGTCTTTGACTTTCAAGCACACATCGTGAAGATTTTGTGCCCACTGCTTTCCGATGTGGATTACCCATTCGTACGTGGTCTTCTTTGAGAAACCAGACCCGGCCTTGTGGGTAAGGCAGTTGATCGAAGCACACGCACCCATCCGGGCCAAGACAGTCATCAACTGCCAGGCCAAGGCATCGGATCCAGTGGAAATACTCAGGGCCCCAGAATCCAACCCGTGTCCGTCGCCTTCCGCCCATGCGCCGACAAACTCGCGCTGAATGTCCGGGTGCCACTGCATGAACGATTCAGACAACTTTTTATGTTTGGCGTACGAACCACCGTGTGAATACAGCCGATTCGCCAATTCCGCGTCGAAAATCTGAACAGACACCGCATCGTCGCAGTTGTCCCTTTGGCGCATTACAGGCGGATTTTTCGTACCGTATTTCTCTGCAAGCTCCCCGATCTCGGTCAAGAATGTGTCCGACCTGTTCACGGTGAACTCTACTCCACAGATTTCCTTACTCTTGTTGCGGAGAACATGGCCTTCGGCAACGTAGTAGCCGAGAAGACGAGCAAACTCACGAGTGGCATATTCAGGGGTCAAAACATCCTGAAGGACCGGCTCAAGCAAGTAGTGCTGCTCTGGGTCAAAACACTCTGCGTGAATCCATTTAGGCTCGATACGTGCGGCCTCTTCCTGGCTAACCCAACGAAGGCCACCAGACTTGCCTTTCTTCACATCATCGCGGTCCACCACCAGCAACGGATGTTCCTGGGTGCAGACAAAAGGCTCGTGCGCCTCTGGACGCATCAAGAAGAATACACCGTCGTACGGGCGCTTGTGTAGCTCGGTGACCTTGCGAGACCGACCCTTATGGGTCATCACGCAGTCACCGACCTGAATCTCTTCAATCGGCTTACGAGACCCATCAGCCATCGTGATAAGAGTGCCCGCGATGAAACAGCCCATGCTGACATCCACCGGCTCGCCGCGGTCAATGCGCTGGATGGCTTCTTCGGCCTTATGACGAGCTGCAGCGGTCTTGGCCATCTTCGGGTTGATCGGCATCACGATTTCGACCCGGTGCATCTCCGGGTTCCAGTCAGCAAGGATAACCTTACCGCCGATCGTGTTGTTCGGGTGGTTGTTGACGTGATCCGCAAACGAGTGGGCGTATTTTTCGAAGGTGATGTAGCCCCAATCGTTGTTGGGGTCCGAATTGATCAACGTGGCTTCCTTGACGCCATCGTCGTTGATCATGTGTTCAGGGAAGCTGTCGCCGTTGTTGTTGATTCCCCAGACTTCGTCGGAACCCAGGCCGTGGACAAGGATGATCCGACCGCCCTCGATAGGCTCAGCGGTCTTCAGGTACTCTTCGATTTTAGGCGGAAGGTAATTCCTGGACGCGTACTTCGAGAGCTCACGGCTGAACAAGTCAATCGCGGGCAGCTCGTAAACGTCCACAGCGGGAGGAGTGAACTTTACAAAAGACACTAGTCACCTTCCTTGGTTCCGAGAGGTTTCGCCAACAACTTCAAAGCTGCTGCCCTGAGAATCGCCGCCCCCCTGGCGGGCCCGTGTTCCGGAAGATCGCTTTCAGCCTGGATAGCGTCAAGCAAGTCTTTGGGAATAGAGGGCAACGTCCTCGGATTATCAGCAGTGATCGTCACGTCCTCACGAAACGGAACGGCGGGGTAATCCGCCGCCGGTCCACCTAACATCTCAGGTTGCGGGACAAGATCCCCTCGTTGACGAGCACGCGGACCACTGGTCTGCGTGTCCTCGGTCTTCGAACGGATGTTGTCGTACAAACCCATTATATGTACTCGAACTGGTAGTTACCGCAGTCTGGCCGCGAGCTCTCTAGGGTCGCGGGAAAATACTCTGCTCGACAGCCCGAGCCCCCACACTGCGGCCAATGTCGCCTGCCCCGTGGCCAAGTTCCTTTCCGAACTGCGAGAAGAAACCTCCGGGATCATCGGCGTGTGCTTTGGCTACGCTGGACTCCATCTTCGCCAGGTCCGAAAGAACGTGGTAGGTCATGCCGCCGTGGCCAAGCTGATTGATGTTCGAAAGAAGAGCTCCCGCCGCATTGGGGTCTTTCGCCAGGGTCGGGGAGAACTTCTGCATGGTCGCGTAGTTCGCGGTGACCTGTTCGACGTTGTCACGAAGCTCGGGATGCTTCTGGAATACGTGGGTCAGAACTGAAGCTCCGTGGTCCGAGGTTGCAGCGTCGATCTTTTTACCGATGGCCCTTGCGCTCACCCCGATCAAGGCCGGTACCGCAGCAGCAGTTGTACCGAACAACAGGCCTTTTCCTGCTGCCTGACCAACACCCTTCAAGCCGCGACCCAGTCCGGAGGCCATACGTCCCCAATCGAACGCCGACTTCTCCATCTCGCCTGCGACGCAGATCTCATCAAGGACTCTGGCAACCTTCATGACCACAGGTTCAGGCAAAGACAAAACGAAGGCTGCCAGGTATTTACCCTGCAGCTCCTCGTCACCTGCAATCTTGGCTGAAGCCATATCTGCAGAAAACCGACCGATGAATTCCGCCTCGTCGTCAGTGAGTCCGTCGATATCCACGAGAGAGGCGTACTTGTCGATCAACTTGGTCATGTAATCTCCTACGCCAACCCTACGCCGGCGGAACGAGACCCGCCGGCCAGGATGTCGTGTTTGGCGATCCCAGCGGTTTCACCGAGTCCTTTGCCAGCCTGTGATGTAGCCCACAGCAGTCCGGCAAGCGAGGCGAGTCCAGGAGCATTGTATGTACCGAACCCCAACGGACTCCTGAATGCTTTCATAGTTCCTTTGGCGATCTCAGGAGAGTGCTCGATGACCTTGGCGGCACCAACCGCTGGAGCAGCGAGGGCCTTACCGGCGGCAACAACACCTCCTGAGGGCGTGGTCATGTACTTCAGGGCACGAGACGTACGAGGATACTTGGCCGAAAAAGCCTGCCACCTCGGACCAGCCGTTTTCTCACTCTCGTGCCCATCAGCTTTTGGGAGTGCTTCCCTCAGCTCGACGATCGCATCGAGGGCCGCATCCATGCCCTTCTTCACGGCGTAAGCGAACCTCTGGGATTCGTTCGCCAGGTAGTTGTCGACATCCTTCGGGGTATTCAGCCGGTGGATGGCGGAGGTGATTGCGCTGAAGGTGTTGCGGAGACCCTCATTGCAGATATTGGCGTCGTGGTACTTCTGCAGGTCGGCCGCCATGTCATCCAGGTGGATGAACAACGGATGGTTACCGTTCACGATGCGAGTGCCGATCTCATCCTTGCCGTCCATGGCGTCAGGATCGAACTTCAAAAGATCCTTCTCGACAGCGGAAGCAGTCTTGGAGTAGTCCTTGTGGAACCCTTCGAAGATTCCTTTGATGGCCTTCGGGGTTTCAGGGTGGAACCGCTGTGCCGCCTTGTACAGGACGCTGAACGGGACCCCGTTGCGGACCAGCTGCTTGATCTCTCCCAGGGCATAGGCCCTGGACTCAGCGATCTTGAGAGACAAAGCGTTCTTCTTCGAGGAGCACTCGTCCGCGTAGGACTGAAGCTTCTCCGCAGCCTGCTTGAGGTAGGCCTTGGTGTCACGAAGGCGAAGTTCCGGGTCCCGAATCCAGTCCGGATCGATTTTAGAGGCCGCAGTCTTCTCCAGCGGCCGATCGATGGACAGGTCGTCAAAACCAGCCCGAACAACAGCCGCCACCTTCAGGTGGGCGGACTTGCCGTTCAGGGAGTTCATCACCCCGTCAAGAGTTGCCACCTTGAATGCGAACCGCTTATCGTCCTCTGTACTGTACAGACGACGATTCACCTCGTGGTTTGCCTCGTTGACCAAGGTCTGAATCTGGGGCGGCGTAAGCTCGCTGTCTGTAGCGATCTTGGCCACTTCCGCAGTCAGGTCTCCGGTCTCGGCAAAACCACTGGCGGCTTTGTTCGCCATTCTGGCAAGCTCGTAAGCTGTCAGATCCATGGTTATCCCCGAAAAGCCTCTACATAGACAAAATAGAAAAGATCGCCTTGGTCACGTGACCAAAGAGGTCATATCGTAGCGACTAAGTGCTCCGACCAGTTTGAGAGCGGCAAAATAAGCATAGCTGGTTGAGTGAAAACAGTCATCCGGCTTGGTGTGGTCAAACTTCATCCGACGCTTGTTTGCATCCAATTCAACGTAGATCGAGGTGTAATCCTCCTCGAAGTCCCGGAACTCGTCGTAGTTGAAGAACTCCACGCGCTGGTGCTTGATGTCGTCGATGACCTTGATGAACATTTCGTTCCGGTCGATGGTGTACCTTCCGGACTCCTTGCTCCACCGGATCATCTCTTTTTGGGCACCTTCCTGAATTTGGAACAGGTTTCGGTACATCCACCCGTACTGGTTCATCAGGATGGCATTCAACGGGGCTCCAAAACCCCAGTCAGAGAAGACCACCCGGACCTTGAAGGCGGAAAGGATGTGGTTGATGATCTCCGGCTGCTTGGATAGCTCGGCCTCGGCGCCGGTGAATCGCTTCTGGTACACCACGTGGAACTGGCCGTCCCTGATACCTCCGATGGTAAGCGTCGTGTAAGAAACCCTCGATGATCCCTTGGAAGACATGGCACCCAGGCCACCGGTACCCCAGTCGATTCCTGCGGTGAGATGGAACGGGTGCAACAAACCGATACCGGCCATCTTTCTGCGGGGGTTGCAAGCACGCTGGATATCCGTCTGAGACAGCAGGAGCTGTCCTTCCGCATAGCTCAGACCCATGACCTCGTTCATGAACTGAGACATGGGGTAGTTGTGCATTTTCTCCCAGAGTTCCTCGGGAGTTTTGTTGGGGTTCATCAGCTGGGTGATTCGCCAGCCGTTTCGTTTCCCCAGCATGTCTGGACGACCAGGAACCCACACCCCGATATGAGGATGAAGTGTTCCGTCGCACTTACGGCAGGCAAAGCGATCCGGACGTAGAAGCTTCTCGTCCTGGAAGTTGTAGTACCCGCAGTCTGGGCACTTGATATACCACTCGCACTGGGAGCTCTGCCCCCAGTACTTTTCCAGTGGGTTATCGAAGGTCTTGGGAGTGCCGGCCCTGATGATCTTTTTGAGCTCAGCAGGAGCGTTACCGGCTACCTCCTCGATGGGACCGATATGGTCGGACGGTATGTCCTGGAACTCGTCGAACTTGATTCTGTAGGCGGTAAGACCACGGATGGCGTCGGGCGAGTTGAACGTTGACCTGAAGTAAAAATAAGAACCGTTGGTCATCATCCGGGTGCCGATCTGCCACACCGCCTGCAGGCCCTTTGGAATCAGCCAGGACAGGTACGGGGACGATCGACACATGACGTCGAACACCATTCGAGAGAAGGTGGCAGCCTGCTCTCCTCGCGGGGCTACGTACAGATGGCCCAGGTCTGGGATTCTGGCCCCTTCAGTGGCCTCGTCCGAGGCGAGCAGCACCGACTTTCCCACCTGCCGGCCGCACTTGAGCACCGTCTCTGGAGCTTCCAGTTCGATTACTTCACGAAGGTACGGACGGTCAGCGAGTGAGTAGTTGACCGTCGGTCGAATATGGATGATTTTCTCGAAGATCTCCGACCTGGGGGCGCGGAGAACATCGGGATCTAAAGGCGCTCTCGGATCTACAGGTTCGTCCAGAACCTTTAGATTAGGCGCCTTGCTCCTTGGCTGAAGGATCGCGGAGTCCTGCCTCCTTCGCGATCTTCGGCGAGTCGATTTCGTTCGGGTCAAAGTCTTCACGGTTTACGATCTTGAGGTTCGCGGGCTTCGTGAACTCCATCTTCAGACGATCGTTGACACTGCTTACATCCGTCGGAGCGAGGCTCATCCTGGCCTCAAAAAGCTTCAGGCTGTTCGTTATGAGAATAGCCTGTTTCTTGATTGCGTCCATCGACCCGTAGGCCGCCGCTTCTTTATGTTGCCAGAAACCTTGCTGCGACACGGCGAGCATGGCGTCGATCTCTTCTGAGGTATTCAGATACTTGGTGATACGGTACTTCCGGGCGAACTCGGAAAAGGTCAGGTCAACACTGTCCTTGACCCTGGTCTGATGTGTGTCTCCGAGTCCCTTCAGCCACAGCTTCCAATCCCTCTCGTCAAGAAAGGACCGATCGAAATAGAAGTTGTGGTAGACCTCGATGTCTACCGGACTTACTTCCATGTCAAAGTGGATGGACAGTACGTCTGCGATCTCTTCGTACTTGGCCTGCGTACAGAGCATGGCCTCCAACAGGATCCGAACGCGGATGTCGTCATACAGGAACGAAAGCTCTACCTGATCGGGATCATCCCAGAAGTCGGCGAGTCCAAGTATGTCCAGGTAAAGCTCTACCGCTTTCTCGTTCTCGTCGGTGGGCTCCTCCTCCTCACCAGCTACCCACTTCTTGATGACTTTTGGAGCCAGGTCGATCAGCTTGTTGTGTAAGGCCTGAAAGTACTTATCCGACGGCCTATTCGACGATACAAACCCTCGATCATTGAGAATCTTGAAAGCTGTTTTCGGTCCTCCTGAGAGGAGGTAAAAAACAATGGCTCTTTGGAAAGGAAACAGAGGAAGCTGCTTAGTCTTGACGCTGGAAAAATGAGCCCGCCCCAGCTCAAAGACGTCTCTCAGACCATCGTCAACGACGTAACGCCGCTCACCTCGAACAACCTTACCGTCCGAAGAATCGAACAGTTCAAGGTCTTCAAGATGAGCAAGCGTGGCTTCGGTCAGGTTGAATGCTTCGCAAATCCCTGACTTGGACAAGCTTGGTGACTTCTCCATCAGCTTACATCGCCGGCATCGTCATGGTTCTAAGCTGGCGGAGGTCGGTGATGATTCCGTCTAACGCGAATGCAGCGGACCGAGCGGCGCCTTCGTCGACCGGAAGCCCGAGACGAGCGGCCAAAAGAAGCTTCAAGGCGGCCTGCCTCGCGGAATCCAACAAATCGACGTAGTCAAGATACTTCATAATGTTCTCGTCGGTCAAGATATTCAGACCGAGAGTAGCATCCAGTCCCTCATCGACGTCGTCCTGGGTCATGTCCTCGTTCGCGATCTTGGCGAGAGGGATGACCGTTCCGACCTTCTTGAGGAGAGTCATGTCGGGAAGATAACGCATCGACAGGAAAGCCTTGAACGCCTCCTCTGCCTTTTTCTTCACCATGGGAGCGATCTTCTTGCAGGCCGAGCTCATCTTGTCCTTGCGGACTCCTGCGGTCTTGGTCACCTGAGGAGCGCGAAGCATGACCGATCCACGGGCGCGGATAGTGGTCAGAACCGTCGCAACACTTTCGCTTTCGTACATGTTCCCCAGGAAGTCAGCGGCCTGCTTCTTGTTCAGGCTTTCCGGCAGGTCGGGGAAGCATGCCTGTTTGATGTGCGAGGGCACCTCGACACGATAGCGGTCGTCCGAGGTGCGGAAGATGGTCATGAACGGACGTTCAAACAGGGTCTGACGAGAGGCCTCCTTGAGGTCCAACTCGCTCTCGTTGATGTGCATCCAACTCGCATGCTTGGGCACGTACATCACGCCGGCCAGGGTGATCGGCTCATCCAGATCAGAGTCCAGCTCGACGCGTATCGACTGGCTAAGAACGGAGGCGGTCTTGGCGTAGAATCCGTTGGTGGACCTACCAAGAATCTTCACCGGCACCGTGGCACGGAGTTCACCCTGCTTGTTGATCCAGCAGAACGAGCCGTGGCCGTCTATCTGGTCGTCAGGAAGACGGCTAAGCGTGTCTTCCTTGACTCCACCGATGTCCTGCAGAGACTCCTTTGTACCGATCTTGTAGGCAAAGGCGTGCTTGGAAAACGGAACGAAAAGGTGGGAAGGCCCTTCAAACCCTGGATCGTAGGGCTTCTGAACGAACCACCCGCGGTAACGCTTGCCGTCGTAGCCGGCCACCTTGTAGCAGCCGGAGCTTACGATGGGCTTGTACACTTCCTGTTGAATCGGCACCGCGGCGCTCTTCACGATCGAAGCGGTCTTGGTGGCAATATTGATGTCGTAAGTCTTGGTCCCGGCGTCTTTCAGAATACCCTTCACAGCCACGTCCTGTTCGACGAAAGCTGATGCCTTGTCGCCCATGACGCTCTCGAAGATTTCCAGGTACTTGTCCTTGTCGCCCAGGTAGGCGGCAAACGTGTACTTGCCGTCGTAAGGCGGTCGGCTGTGAGTCAGGAACACGTCCATGATCTCGCCCTGACCAGGGGGCATGATCTCGCCAAAATTGGTGTTCTGGATCGCCTGGGCCAGGGCGTCATGGTCCATGGAGAAAAGCTTGCCTTCGTGAAGGAACATGTCGAACGGTTTCAACTTCCCCTGGTCAATGATCACGGGGATCTGCAGTCCGTCACGAATGACGATATTCCCGATCGCGCTGCGTGTACCTTCGTCCACGGAGTTGAGCGACAAACGGAACTGGTCAGTCGGCAAGTTCGGGTGTTGATCGGACAGAGCGTTGAAAATCGCGTGCTCCCACTGAGAGGTATCAGCAGGGAGGCGAACGTCAGCCGTCTTCTCGAACTGGAACGAGGGAAGGTCGATGAAGAGGTTGTTGGACATAGTTTACCCCGAAGGAATAATGGGCGTGAACGGCGGAGTCGTAGGAGGACTCGTTGGTGCGCCCGGAACATCCGACGTGTGAACATGGGTGTTGTACTGTAACAACCACTGTTGGTTCAACGTCGTAATCAAATCCTCCACGAACTTGTAGCCGTTGATCGACGTCACGCCTTGGATGTTGACCTCGGCGGCCGTCAGGTTTACGGCATTTGTTACAGTCATTGTAAGCGCCGTAACGGTAAAAATGAGCTCCTGCAGCCCCAAGTTTATGGTTTCGTTACCTTTCCGAAGAACAATCCCGTTGGCATCCATGGTGAGTTCGGTGTCACTGAGGGCGGCTCTAAGCTCCTGCAGATCGAACTCAAAGACGTTATTTTCCCCGAGGGAGAGTTTCATCTTGCCGGCCTGGGAGTCCATCAAGGCCTTGATGAAGGATCCCAGAACCAGGCTGATGCCGGACTTTCCAGTCTCTGCTGATGTGACTTCTCCGCAGGACCCTTGTTTCCTGGCCACCGGCGATTCGCCGTCCTGACTAACCGCGTCAGCTCCTACCAAAACCGTCAGACGGTCAATCTCTTCTGCGCCTTCCACAAGGGTCGGTTGGAGGTCCAAAGAAGCTTGAGTTTTCTTCTCCACACTCTTGGCTACCAGTCCAAAAGTCGAACCAGGAACGGAAAGAATGTACGTGAAGCAGAAATCCTTGATCACACCAAGGACCCCATTCATGAACCGAAAAGTTCTTCTTCCGGCCTCAATAAGCGCCCCACCGACTGCCCACAAGACCAAGCGAGAGAAGGAACTGTCCGACTGGGCAATGGTCTGGTAGTCGCCTGGGCCGAGGCTCTCTGTGTCTCCGGGCTGTCGAAAACTGGGAGTATCCTCATCCAGCTGGGGAGACGTAGGGAAAAGGTTCAATTGCCGGTTTACTTCCGGGTCGGACGTGACCCCCTTGGAGATAAGGGGAATTGCCCCGAGAATCAGCCACTGGGTCGTAGTTGCTCTGACACAGAAAACCTTGGTCCCATCGTGCAGGGCCCGATTGTTTCCAGTGTCTAGAATCCGAGCATCGACGGGTTGGCCTCTATCAAGCCTTACCCGATAGATATTCTTCTCAGCGTCGTAGCCGAGAACAATGCCGCTCATCATCTGACTCGGGTGATCAGTAAGACTCAATCGTCGCTCCACACTACGGTAAGCTCTTCATCGGAAGCCATCTTTCCGTAAGCGTACTCGACAATCGGATGAGCTTCAAACCCCTTCAGTTTGGTGACGGCTCCGATAGCCGGAGCCTGCTTCAACGTACGGGGTAGACGCTGGGCCATCAGCGGACCGATGAAGTCCGTCGAGGTGAACGGTACCTCCTTCACGCTCATCAGGTGCGGTTCCGCTTTGATAGGGTTCTTCAGCTTCTTGTTGAGCGAGCGAACAAAATTGGAACTCACCACGTCGCCGGGCTGGATGTCGTGTTCCTTCTCGGCATCACCAGGGTCAACAACGATCGCTTTGTCGATCAGCGGCCGGACAGCAGCCTCGTACACCCGACGACGGATGTTCTGCCCGGACAACCTCATCTCGGTGTCGATGTCGTTCAGCAGCAGATCACGAGCTGCCTCGATTCCCTTATGTTGAGCAAGCTCGCGAGGGTGAATCACACCGTAGCGGCTAAGCTTGTCACCTGCACGAATCTTGTCGCCGACCTTCACGCTCAGGTCGAGCTCCGTCGGAACGAAGTGTTTCACTCCGTCAATATGAACCTCGTAGCCGCCTCGATCGGTATCAACGATGTTCTCGACAACCCCATCTCTTGAGGCCAATGGAGCCTTGCCGCGCATGTTGGCCGGCATGTTGAAAATCTGCGAGATGCGCTTGTAGCCTACTTCGGTTCCGCCCACGGCTCCGCCCGTATGGAAACTACGCATGACCATCTGGGTCAGAGGCTCGGAGATCGTAGTTCCAACGAGAGTACCGACGTGGAAGCCCTTGTTGTACAGGCCACCGTGCTCGTTGGTTCCCATGCACTTGGCGCAGATGCCGCTGTGAGCGTGACAGGTGGCCGGACTGCGAACCTTGACAGTCTTCACGTTCTTGGACCGTAAAGACTTCATCAGGGACCCGTCGAGCATCCGTCCGTTAGACGACATGAACCTGCCCTGCAGGTCCGGGTGGTTGATAGGAAGATCAACACCGTCGGTGGTTCCGCAGTCGTCTTCCACGATCCTCATGTGAATCGTGGTGTTCTGAAGCTCTTTGGCAAACGCACCGGTATCTGCCGTGGCAAGAGCGCGGTCTGCGATACCTTTACGCATGCCAGGCAACGTTGCCCAATACGACCCGAGATTCATTCCTTCAGCGTACCCGCGGGTGATAGGGACCGGGACCACGTTGCCCTTCACATCCTGAACTCCAATAGGAGCCAGAACCATCTGCTGAACGTTGGTCTTGTACTTGCCGCCAGCGCCGGACTTATAGGTCAGCTCCGCGAGGCGATTGTTTTTCAACTGCTCCATCGCCTTACTGGCGTTTTCAGAGCCCCAGCTGATAGCCTTCAGGGGGTCCTTCTTGGCCAGCTGGTTTACCTTCGGGATGATCTTGTTGTGCAGAGTGTCTAACTGGGCACTTGTAAGATCATCCAGGCTGATGGATGTTCCCAGCGTCGTGGCGTGGGTGAATCCGTGGTCTTTCAGCTTGGTGATCAAGTCGCCGGCCTTGCCGCGAAGCGTAGCATCCTTAGCCATCCGGTTGATCAGATCCTTGGTCCGGCCTCCAGTAAGAGGCTGGTTGTCGATCTGATACTCCTTCGGAAGGTCATTGTTGATCACGAAGTGTCCGGCGGTCCAGGTCTTGTTCTGGTAATTCACCGGGTCATTCATGTCCAATTTCCGCGACTGGACCAGCTTGAGTACGTCAGCCGGAGTCTTTACCGAAACCGCCTTCTTGGTGGACGGGTTGGTCATCGCGTACAGACCGTACAGTGCCTCTTTCGACGGGCCGTGGATTACGCTCAGATCCTTGGGTGAAAGCAAGGTCCGGGACGGGAGCTTTTCCCACGACTGAATACGAGCTTTCTCTGACACCGGAACGTGAATCGCCGCGGTGTCTCCATCGAAGTCCGCGTTGAGGCCGCCTACGATGAGCGGGTTTACCTGGATGGCCTGGCCGGGAACGAGCTTGGCCTTCACCGCGACAGTGCTGAACTTGTGCAGTGACGGAGCACGGTTCATGATCACCGGCCGCTCCGCGGCAACGTTCTCAAGAACCTTCTGAGCCCGCGGGGTCATCTCCTCAAGCTCTGTGCGTGCGTCAATCGGCTTGAGTCCGAAAGACGTGACCATCTGACGAATCGCAAACGGGGCGAAGATCTTCTGGGCCATCTTGAACGGAATACCGATCTCGTCCACATGTAAAGTCGGGTCGACGATGATCGTGGAGCGGCCGGTGAGATCCTGGGTGCGCTTCACAACCTGCGACTGGAACAGGCCCAACTTGTTCTGAGGACCTGCGATGGCCGAGATAAACCCCTTGAAGTTTGCGTTACGGGTCATCGGCTCAGACAGGCCTACCATGCCCACAACGGAACGGTACAGACCTTCCCGTTGAGGCTGAAGGAGATCTTCCTCTACGCCGGCCTTCTTGAGATCCTGGAGAGACCGATTCACGAACAACACTTCGCGGTATCCGTGATTCGGATCCGCTACGTTGAGGTTTCCGTCTCCCATGGCGTAAATGGGTCGAGCACTCGGCGGGATGACCGGAATGTACTTGTTGATGAATGCTTCCTTCGGGCTCAGGTTCATCTGCTTCAAAGCGGAGAGATACCTGACCTGCTTCATCAGTTTCGGCCGGTCTGTCTTGTTGACCGTACGGAGCCTGGCCTGCGTAGACCTCAGATCCGAATCCACGTTGATCTTGCCGAGCAGTCTCTCCATGGCCAAGCCAGCGGTTACCCTGTCCGGTCCCGACGAACTGTGCAGCTCGCCGTCCTTGTCGACATAGGTCTTACCGGCAAGGATGTCGCTGAATTCTTTCTTCTTCAGCCCAGTCAACGCCATCGCCGGCGCTTCGTAAAGCGGGTGAAGGATAGGCTCTGCCAGCTCGATGTGCGCCCAGTTGTTCTCCTTGCCCGCGGTGCCGCCGGTAATAGACCGGTCAAACAAGCCGCCCTTTTCTTCGATCAGGTGGGCACCAGACGTACGGACCACAGTAGGCTCAGTGATTACTCCCTTGCTCCGAGCCAGGATGTCCTTGTCCGTCATCGGCAGGGCTTTGATGGTGTTCCCTTCCATGCGGAGGTTCACACCTGCTCCCTGCAGGTACTTGTGGAACTTGTCCAGCACCTGAGGAACCACCGGAGGAGGTGTCAGAAGGCCAAGCTGGTAGGCGTTCCAGTAGTCCACGTTCCGGTTCGACTTGATGCCGGCGACGTCCTTCAGGAACTCCGTCTGGCCACCGGCCATCAGAGAATAGACCTCCAAAGGACCTACGGACTGGGCAGAAGTGGACTCGTCCAGAGCTCCTACACCGCCCTTTGCGGGGCGACCGTCAATGGTGTAGGCGTCCTGGTGGCCGCGAGCGGACAGCTTGTTTCTCACCTGGTGCTTCAGCTTGATCCAGTGAAGCGGACCTGTGAGGATCTTCTCGTGGCTCTTGTTGTGGGTCGGATCCCAGACAGTCTCCGTGTCGGTCAGCTTGTGTTGCTTGAGCTGGTCCTGAACCCATTTCACCTGGGACTTCAAGTCTCCAAAGTTCTTTACGGTGATGTTCTTGCCGGTCTTCTGAGCCACCTTCCCCATCGCGGTTTCGAACATGATGCCAGGGTTCATGCGGCCGGGGATACCATAAGGGTTGAACAACACGTCAACCACGTCGCCGTCGGCGTTGCGCGGCATTTCATTGTCCGGCGTGATCTTGGTGACGATGCCCTTACTTCCGTGTCTCGTCGACAATTTGTCGCCGATCACCATCGGCTCGCGAGTCTTCACGTAGACCTTGGTGAAGTTCGGGTTGTTCACTACACGGACAACCTCTCCGTCAACCATCTCCATCCAACGAACACTGGAGTCCTTGAAGGGCTTGGTAAGGGCCTTGTGAATACGGTCGTACTCTGTCTGGGGACCGAGCACGTTCTTGGTGATCGCCGGGATAAGAATCTGGCCCGGTTTGATAACGTCGCCGACTTTCGGCAGGTCCTCTCTGCCTTCCGACCAGGCATCCGGGGTCTTCAGGTGAGGAAACTGAGCGAACAGCTTCTTGGCTGAAATCGTGGTGTTCTGGTCCTTCTCGACCTTGAGCTCGTGCTTATGCTCCGAGGCCAGTTTCTTAGCCGCGGATTCCGAGATAACGATGCCGTCCTCGAAGTTGTGTCCCTTCCAGGGCATAAAGGCTGTGATCAGGTTCTTCCCGACGGCCAAACTCTGGTTCTTGGAGAAGTTTGACTCCGTAAGAGACTGGTTGGCTTTGACTCGATCACCTACGCCCACGACCGGAATTTCGGTCATGAACGCTTCCGAGTTCAACGCGTAGTGATCGGGGATATGGTACGGAGTCGGTTTCTTATCCCCATCGTGATGGATGTGAATCTCTTCCGGACCGACCTTGGTGACTACGCCGGGCTTCCTGGCCTTGGTAAGCATCACGGCGCCGACAACATCGTTGTACGGGTGTCCGTGGTACTCGGACTGAACCAAAGGTACATCGCGATCTACGAGCGGGACCGCCTGTTCCATGTGACGGCCAGCCATGAGCATACGGGCGCCGCTGTTGGAGTGGAGGAACGGAACCGCGTTCGTAGCGAAGCTGAACGGGGCACTGGTGGTCGGGATGATGTAGTCGACGGACTTCGCCGAGACCTCGTTGAACTGGCCCTTATTCATGGCCAGCACCTTGGACTTTATCGGCGTGTACGACTTCGGTCGCTTGGGGTCGTCAACCTTGTACTCGTCCGGGAAAGCCACCACAGCACGAGCCAGGTCCACCGGGCTCTTCTGAACCATCTTCTGCTGCTTGACGTCGTACACCTGGCGGAACAGGTGATTGCCTTTCTTGGTGACGCCTTCCGTCAGGTGGTTGGACAGGCCGATCAGCTGGTTCTCAGCAGTATGCACCGGGTCAATGAACCCCAGGTGCGTAGAGTGAAGGTTGCGAACCTCGTCGGTTACGCGGTGGATGCTTGAAATACCACCTTCACCCATGACCGTCACAGCCTGGAGTTTGCTGAGGATGTCGATCGGGTTGTTCTGGTCGGCGTACCGGGTGAACTCAGACGTGGTGAACTGCGACATGATCGGCTTGCTCAGCACGTCCGGACCGATGATTCGACGAAGCTTCGGGGCCCGGTCAACGATATAGCCGAGGTTACGACGGATGCCGGGAAGCGCCTTGCGGAGCCTTTCTCCGACGAAGTCTTCAACGCTGTGGATGGACTTGAACGACAGGGACTCCATGTCGGCCGGCGGACGTTTGCCCTGGGCGACTTCCTTTGCCGCTCTCATGGCGTCCACCAGAGCGTTTGCAGATATCTTGTCGTGGCGTACTCCGATGGTCTCCTGGGACACATCCGGGTCCAGCGGCTTGGACTCCATGAAAGTGTGGATGTCCTTCACCAGCTCATTGCGGTCAGCTGAAGGGGCCTTCGAACGAACCTTGTTCCAGAAGCGAAGGACTTCGTCCCTGCTTCCTCCGGCGCTAATGTTCTCCGTGTAGGCACCTTCTCCGATGGCTGCCTTGATGTCTTGAGGCTTTACGCCGATACCTTCGAGGAAGGGGACCAACTTCAGATTCGACGTTCCGACCTTCATGAGGTACTGACCTGTGGCACGGTCGAGGATGACGTCGTAGTCGGCGCCGGTTGAAGTAAGCTTGGTCCTGACGTTGTCGTCGGGCGTAAAAGCGGGGTAGATACCAGGGCGTCGACGCAGCTGGTTGACGATCTGAAGGTCCTTGCCGTTGATGACGAAGCTTCCCAGCCCAGTCATGTGAGGAACACGGGCAAGCACCGAATTCTTCTGTGTGTCTACGACTTTTCCGGTCTCGTTGTCTACAAGCTCCAGGTCGCCGCGGAGATTGGAAGCGAAGGTACCTTCGTTGTCTTTGATTTTACGGATGGCCGACCAGTCAAACATCTTCTCGGCGCCGGCATCGTCATAACGCACATTCTTCACATGAAGTGTGCGTTTACGGCCCTCGATGGGAAAGGCCCCCTGAACCTGGCCCTTTACATCTTCGAGTAGATTCTGGAACTGTTCAGTGATGGACAGCATCAGCTCGCCTTATGGCTGCAGACTCTGCGGCCATGATAATCAATGTTTGGCGAAGCGGTCCACGTACAACACAAACATTGACCGACCGATCACCATGCCCTTGTCTTTGTTCCAGGTGGCCTCATGCTCCAAGACCATATACCTGTCCGGGTTGTTGATAATCTCATGGTAGCGCTGGTTGTCTCCCTCCTGGTGTAAGTGGAAGATTTCAGCGCGTTTGAGACCCTCAGAGGACCCGAACCTATTATCCAGTGTACGGTCGTTGACGGGGGCTGGATCAGGTTCAATAGCGGCAAGTTCTTCTTTGGTCGGCTTCCTTCTCCTCTTCGGAGCAGGATTTTTATCGGTCATATTGTAGCTCCCTTGCCGGACGGAGGACGAACCTCGTTCATCGGTTTAGAGGCTACTTCCTGTTCCTTCTTGATTCTACGGAGTTTATTGGTGATCAGCCTCGCAAGGTCTGGGTCCGTGCGAGAGAGCTGGGACAGCTCATTCGTGCGTTGTGCCGGAGGGAAGGTTGCCAGCCATTGACGAGCTTGCATCTCAGCGATATCCGGGGTTCGGATATCCTGGATGGTCGCCATCGGGTTAGCGGTTTTTGGGAGCGCCTGACCAGGCTGACCTCCCTGCTGCGGGGCAGCTCCGGCCTGGCCCTGCATCATGGACGGGTCCATGCCTGCTGCCTGCATCTGAGCCATCTGTGCAGCCTCAGCCTGCTGCTGCATGGCCATCTGCTGTTGCTGGGCCTGCATCTGCATGTCCATCTGCATCTTCATCTGGCGAGCTGCAGACTCCTCCTGAAGAGCGATCTGTTTCTGCTGGAACTCCAAAGCCAGTTCCTGCTGCTCGCGCATCATCTGGAGCTGCTGAGAGCGCTTCTCTTCCTGCTCTTCCTTGATGCGCTCCTTCTCCTCGTCCGGATCGAGTCCCAATTCAGTGAGCAGTGTTTCGTCGGAAACCACACCTTCCGAGCGAAGGGAGGTGATCAGGCCTTTCTGCTGGACGTCGTCCGCCATCTTGAAGTCTTCGTGGCGAATGTCTGCCTTCGGCATCTTGGCGTAGGTCTGCAACTTCGGAATCACGAAGTTCTTCAGCATGTCGTCAAGCATGAGTACATCATTCCGCATGTCGTTTTCGAGCACGCGGAGCTCGACGTTAGCACCTGAGTACACAGAGCCGCCGAACAGGAAGCTGGGAGGCACACCCATGCCGGCGCCCATCACGTCGCGCAGGTGGGTAAGTCCTTCCCAGTTGTCGATTGCTTTGCCTTCGCCACGAAGGTTGATGACATCCATCGGATAAGGCATCAGGCCGATGAAGTTGGGGTCGCGGCGCCAACGATCGATGAAACTGGTCATCCGCTGGTTCCACTCGTCCAGGTTGATCGACGAGATGGGGTCCGTGGTTGCGGTAGCCCGAGGAGACAGGGCGGTCCACGGAAGAATGCGCTCAAGAGATACAGCCTCCTGGGCTCTCCAGATCGTGTGGTACAGCCAGATCACCTTGAAGATCGGCATGAACGGGATCTCACCGAGAGACGCATCGTCCTGGCTGATCGAATCCGACTTCATGTGGTAGATCTGACCTTCATCAAACTTGACGAGGGTATTCGTCTTCACCGCCTCGATAACCGCCAGAGGCAGGTTCTCAAGGAACAGGTTCATGTGCTCCCGTCGATAAGTGGACGACCTCAGTACGGCGGCCACCGATTTCGGGATGTTGTACGTGTACGTATAGGAGTCAGTGACCGGCTCGTAGATCGGAGAGATCAGGCGAGGGTCGATACGCAGCAACTTGATCTTACTGCGGTTCTGAACTTTCTTTTCAACAGCCTTCATGGGGCCGTAGTGCTTGCACTTCGGGCAGGACCCGAGGAACTTGAAGTCCTCGAACTTCCACTTCACCGAGCTCAGAGCAGTTTCATGTTCGCAGGCGTGGCAGCGAAGATACTTACGTGTCGGCCACAGGAACATGGCGTAGGCGTTGCCGAACACGTAGCGGTCCAGCAACATCCTCTTCTCGAACCGCTTGTACTGCAGCTGCCCGTTCAGCAGGCGGTCCCACTGTTCGATGGCGTGGCTGTTTTTCGAGTTGATCAGCAGATTCGTTGTCACGTAGCCGGCAAGCTTGCGGACGATCTGCTGGAAGATCGGGTTGGTCTGGTAGATGAACTGCGCCCAACGGTACATCTCCTTGGCTGTTGTCGGAGTGTACTTGAGCGAGATGTCGAAGAACGGGTGAGGGTACTGCTTGAACGGGTCGAACCGTCTGTTATCGCTGAGAAAGCTCCCAGTTCCGTCGTTTACGGCCATTGACGATCACCCTTACAGTACAGACTTCAGAACCGAGATGACGTTGTCTTCGGCGACCTTCTCGCCCTTCTTCATCATCTTGACCAGATCGATCACGTAGGGAGCAGCCATGAGTCCGAGGGCGCCGGCTCCAGCGAAGTGAGGAAGTCCAGATTTACCTTTCTTCCTCTCTTCGAGTCCGCTCTCTATGTCTCCCGCAGCCAGGGTACCGTACAAAGGCAACTGGAATCCTGGATGATGAAGGATGCTGCTGAGTCTATCTAGTTTAGAAATAGGTGCAGCCATTATTTCTTCACCGTTTCAGGGTTCATGACACCGTTCACGTATTCCTGTATCAAAGACAGCTTAGCCAGCTGGACCTCAATAGGGTCGTCGGACTCGACGTTATACGTAACCCCTTCTACGTTAGCCTTGGCGCCTACCTTATCCTGAACGGACTTGCACAGATCCTTCAGGTCCTCCGTCATATACTCTTCCTGGGCAAACGCAAGACACTCAGGATAACACACGATCCCGCTATCCTGCATGATTCCCCGGATGTAGCTGATGACGTTGTTGTTGAAGTCCATCTTCGGACGAAGGGATTTCATCACGCACGCTGCAAGCCCGAGCTGCGCCGGGGATGACCCTTCAAGAACTGCGTGGTCCGGCTCAAAACCGGAGAGAGCGTCTACCACCTTCTCGAAGACTACGACATCTGACCACGGAGAGTCGGATGTGTGGCAGAGGAGCAGAGCGCATCCTTTTTCCACCACCGCCTGGTCAGCTTCCAGGCCAATCTCAGCGAAGCTGGTACCAATGGCTTCAGCTACGGCTTCGCAGCCGACATCGTCCGGGTATCCGAAGATTTCCCGCTTCAGTGCTTTATCGAGAACGAGTGGATCGCCGAAGCGATCCATCTCCTTGTACGTAAGCATATTTCACTTCCATGGCCTGCTTACGCCTAGCTGGTTGGACCGATACGAGCCAGGGTCGCGTCGCCCTTGGCGGTATCGCGGTGAACCTGATCTTCCTTAGCCGAGGTATTAGCAGGTGCCGGCTTCTTTTTCTTGTTGATGCTCTTGTTGACGTCCTTGAGCTCTTCCTCGCACTTGACGTCGCGGTCGCCCATGTGAGTTGCCACACTGGACGCCATGTTGTCGAGCATCTTCTTCACCGCGGGAGAAGCGTTGCGGTAGAACTTATCCGGATCGGCTTTCAACGATCCAAGGCCTTTCTCGGTGAGAACCCTGCGAAGTTCCTTCTCGTACTGAAGCACGATGGTCTGGAACGTGTACGCCCGGATGTCTTCCTTGGGCGTACCCATCGCCTGGAAAGCGATCTTCTGGCCGCCGTATACGGCACGAACCGGATCAACCAGATTCGAGTAGTTGTCCGTGAGGCGGTGCTTGATGTCGAACGCTTCCAGCAGCTGCACCGCCACCTTGGGGGAAACAGACTTCATCATGTTGGCCAGCTCGAAAGCGGCCACCTTATCACCCTTGGTGACGTACATGTGCTTCACACGAGCATCGACGGCCTGCTTGAACAGGGGGCCGAATGAATCCTTCTCAGCGTAATCGACAACCCTTGTCGGCATCTCCACGTTCATCTCCTTGGCGATCTTGCAAAGGAGGGTGGCGCGTTCGATACGCTCGCCGTTATTCATCTCACGGAACCGGTCTTCGAAGCTGCGCTGGAACTTCTTCAGGACAGCAATCTTGGATACGTAGGTCGCGTCATCCGCCCCTGAGAGGTCGGCGGCGCGAACAACCCGGTCGGACTGGGGAACGCCGGCAAACTTTCCGAATACTTCAGGAACCTTGACTCCGAAGTACTTGCAGGCTTCAGCCAACTTCACTGCCGCGGCCTGCTGAAGAGACGGGTGCATGTCCTGGTGGTGCTCTTCAAAATAGGCGGTGCTGACCGCCGTAGCTGTTTTGGAGTAGATCGGGTACCGACGGAAGAGACCAGTTCGACCTTCCACCAGCAGGGCGAAGGCTTCATCGGGCAGACTGGCATGTTTCTCGAAGGGCAGAAGTTTGCCCTCGATCATTGCCATCTTCCGACGATCATTGATGAAGTCAGGATCGTCAGTGAAATCGAGAATCTTACCAGCCAGCTTGAGCATCGACTCACCTGTGCTTACTGAGAGAGCGCCTGGCGCATGTATTCCATCGGGTTGCCTTCAGGCGTACCCGCTCCGGCGCCTGCCGCTTCCGCAGCGGTGCCACCCGGCACTGCGTTGCCGAGATCAGCGAGCTCGATCTTGAGCTTCTTGTTCTCGATCATCTTGCGGAGAGTTTCGTTCTCGTGTTCGATCGGGTCAGCCTGCGCCATAGCAGCTTCTTCCATCGCGGCTGCGGCTGAGGCCTGAGGATCGGGGCCACCCATTCCAGGCATGCCGCCGCCCATCTGGGGCATCATGCCGGGCATCATACCGGGCATCATCTGGGGAGCGCCACCGCCGGCGGCCATCCCAGGAGCTCCCATCGGAGGCTGAGCTTCTTTCTTGGCCTCAGCTTTCTTGTCCTGCAAAGGCCCGTCGTTCTTACGGCCCAAGAAGAAAGACCGAACACTTTTCAGGTCACGAACTTCAGCCGTCTTGATGTCCTTCTCAAGGACGGAGGAGACCTTCTCGGTCTCGTCCTTCAGAACTTCCGTGACGGGATCAAACTCACCCAACTTGATGGCGATCTTCTGTTCTTCTGACAGCTTCATAGCGGTCCTCTACAAGTAGTCCGACGATGCCGAGTCGAGCGAGCTGTCTCCAAGCTCCCGCTTCGACTTCGGGTTCACCTTTCCACTGGGATCCAATCCCAAGTGTCGGAAGATACTACCATCAGCATAGGGCTGACCACCCTGACTTCCGAGGCCTCGTCCAGCATAAAACAACTGGGCCAGATCTCCAACATTGCGGAGGCTCTCCCCACCAAAGTACTCGTTGTTCCGATTGCTTACCCGTCCGCGGCTGGCAACATCCTCACGGCCAGGACCGCCAAGGGACAACTGGGGAGAAGTTCCCGCAACCTCAGGAAGACTGACGCCGATCTTCATCGGCTCTGTCTCGCGATCTACGTGTTGACCGAGTATCTCGGGCATGACAGCGGTTCCAGGGGTAGCCCCCTGTCCTGGCGTCATCGGGCTCAGCGGTTTCGGCTGCTTTTTCTTTTTGCCGGCAATTGACCCAACCAGCCTCTCGCCGAGTCTTGAGCCCAGGTAAGAGCCCCCCAACGAGCCTAGCAGCCCGGTACGCCACATGAGCTGGCCGCCCAGCAGACCACCCAGAGCTCCGCCGAGGGTTGTCGCTTTCTCCCCCTCGGGAGCGTCTTTAGCTGCGGCGAGGATCCCCTGGCCTGTCAATTCCGGCAGGACCATGAGGCCTAAGCTCAAAGGACTGACATCTTTCAATGCCCTGGTGATTCCACCAGGCTCACCTAGCCCTTTCAGATGCTGCAGGTAACCCCTGCCCATCTGACCGGCCCAACCACGAGGATCTCTGAATACACCGCGAAAGGCGGGCATCTTGGGGTCAGGAGAAGAAACCCCAAAGATGGGAGCGTCTAGATTTCGGAAGATGCCTTTAGCAGCAGCCCCAACTCTCGACAAGAGGGACGGCGCGGTGGGTGCTGCTGTTTTGTTACTCTCAGGCGCCATAAAAGGTAATGGAGAAATTCAAATGGGAAAGTTTTTCAAAGGCCTCATTCAGAACGCAATCAAGGACCAGTCTTTCCGGGAGGAGTTGTCTCCTTTGTGGATGATCGGGTCCGTCGTGGTCGGCGTAGTCGCCGCCGTAACTATTACCACAGCCATCAGTAAAGGGTACATCTCCGAACAGAATCTCCTTGAGTAACAGACTACAAGAAGGGGGCTAACCACCCCCTTCTTTTTTAGCTCTGAACCTTCGTGTGTCCGAACGGTCCACGTGTAAGTACCGACGGCTGGTTCACCTGAATAGACCTGAACTCGGCCGCAGTGGCATCCGGAACCTTCAACAGTTCGGAGTACTCCAAGTCCGGAATACTCAGGACAGCATCGACTTCCCGTAACAGCGGGATGGCGAAGAATCCGTTGTCGTCGGTTTCTACTTCTCTGGTCAACGTGCCGACTCGGTCATAGCGACTGGGTTCCCGCTTGTACACGGCCTTGACCTTGGTATCTGCCAAAGGCTTGCCTTCGATATCGACCAAGGTTCCGTACACCAGGCAGAGCGTCGGATCGCTCAACGACGCTGTCGAAAGCGCCCCGGAGGCCAACACGAAGAAGTGTTCCACGTCGGACACCGTAAGATCCGGAGGTCCGGCGAGTATTCCGTCATAGACGATCTGCCAAAGGCCGGTCGTTTGACCCGCCGTAACCACGAAGGAGCCTTCATAGAGACCTGGGACTAAAGGATTTTCAGTAAGGACTACAGCACCGCCAAGCTGGTCAACCTGATCAGGGTCAAGAATCTGCTGCACCGTGATCGTAGCGCCGGTGAAAGGGGCTCCGTCGTTCCAGATAAAAATTCCGTAGTTCAGTGTCCCACCGACCGTGACAGCTCCAATGACCTCTTTGAGGATGGTCCGGTCGATGTCGATCGTGTCTGTGCGTTCGAGGGTGTTGACGCCTTTCAGCCGGCCCTGCAGTTTGACCGCGTACTCATGGATGATGTCCGCCGGCAAGTCCTTGCTGATGTCCCACACGAAGCGATGCTGCGGGGGTACAATCAGAGCCTCCGGCAGGAACTCAAGATCCACAATGCCGGACATCAACGGGTGATCAAAATCCGGTGTCATCTGCTCGGCGTCGGTGAAGCTACCGTTGAAGCTGTAATCGAACTTCACCAGCTCTCCGTTGAATCCGGTCAGAGGGGGCGAGGCCTTCTTCAACGAGTATTCGATTACAACCCTGGTAGCCTCTCCGAGGCCGACCTGATAGATGTCAGTGATCTCAAGATCAGGTACCGGCGGACTCGGCGCCTCGTAGTTAGTTACCGCCACGATCAAGTTGACCGCCGGAGCGGAGAAGTCTCCACCGGTGTCCACAGCGTAGCAGACGATCACGTATGTACGATTCTGTGCAAGTCCGACGATTGTGAAGGTCGGATCGGCTGCCGGGTCTTCGGTGTGGACGATGGCTCCAGAAATGAAGTCATAGACTAGAGCCACCGAGTGATCGTAAGTGGGGTCAGTAGGCGGCGTCAACGAACACGTGATCGTGTCGATAGTGGCTGTGACGAACGCTACTGTCGGCGGTGCGATCATAGTGATGTCGGTCTGAAGACCCTGGGAACAACAGGCAGAGCCGAGATATCAGCCGCTGGCAGAGCCGGGACAGAAAACTCAGCCATCCAAACAGCTTTCTGGATCAGTATCTCTACAACAGCGTCCTGCAGCAAGTACATGCCCCACTTGCCGAAGTGATTCGGGTGGGCACGAAGGGCGTGTACATGCACCATTCTCCCCTGGGTGTACGGGGGAATTTCAAGCTGCCGCAGCACAGAGTTCTTGATTCCTCGGAGCTTGTAGCGAATCTCTACCGGCCATTCCCGGTCAGCAATGGAATTTACCTCCACAACACTTCCAGTGATCAAACAGAGACGAGCCGTAGTGCGCCAGCGAGATACGATCCTGGCGCCGGCGGCCACTCCCTGAGCTTTTACCTCGACGTCGTACTGAACCAGGGCCGCGGTGTCCTCATCCGGGTAAACCGTGGAATCTATGAAGGTGTGCACTTCGCTGGTTCCGATGGCGGTACGTGCACCACCCTGCGGGGTTGCATACCAGGTGTACTCCACCGCGTCTCTGACCGCGTCACAAATCAAGACGGTCTTGAGAGTGGCGTCCCAGCCGGACTCCAGCAACGTAATGCTGGCTCCCGAAGCGAAGTCGGTAGACCCAGCATCGTAGGTGGTAGCTGTGATGATGTACGGGGCTGTTGCGAGTATTCCAGGGCCCAGAACGGCGACAGGAGGGGTGAGGCCGGCGAACGTAGCAACAACCAACATCGTGGTTGGATCTATGAGGGTGATCGTGGTGGTAGCCAGCGGGTATGCGGGGTCCTGGGAGAACGAAAGCGTGATTGTCCCGGTCACAGGATCAGCGGACACGAGAGTCATCACCGGAGGTTCCACTACTTATCCTCGTCTTCGTCGCCGCCTTCGTCTTTCACTACACGGAAGTTCTTATCGAACAGGTATTCGACGGGATCGCCCTCGTTGTCATAGATGAGGATGCGGCCTCCTCCCCTATTCTCAACTCCGTAGTGCATGTCCGGGCACATCTTGGTCCAGAGCTTGACGTTCCCGGTCCGGTAGCGATTTTTCCACTCCAACTTCTTACCGCAGTAGGGGCATTTTCCTCTGAACGTACGGTACAGACGGCGGAGGCGTACAAGACGCTGCTTCAGAGACCATTTTTCCATGAGGCTTGACCATGATGTTGATTATCAAGATGCGTCTCTGGCCAACTTGGCGGTAGTCCTGTTCGCTTTCTCTCTCAGCCCCTGCGCAAGGTTCACAGTCTTCTCGAAAGCCTCGTCCAGTTTCGCCTGCTCAACCGCAACACGAGCCATCGTAGCATCGATGGACGTCTTACACTGCTCGTATTGAAACTGAACAGAGTCCTCGTCGACTTCAGGATGGTCCTCAACCGCGGAGATCGGGGCTGGAACCGCCGTGATTTCCTTGGACACTTCCTTGGATGATGCCCAAGGAGACCTGAGCACTTTGAAGATTCTTGCGAAGATCCTCCAGAGTCCCATTTTGTGCCTCCAGAATCTTGGTAACTGCCTGAAGCGAAATGTTGAGCTGCTCTAGGGCCCGGCGCATCGACGCCATAGACTCTATCTGCTTCTGGAACAGCTTGTCACCTTCCTTGTTGACCGCAACCAGCATCTCCATCTGGGATTTGTGGCTGCCGTCAAGATCTGCATCTTTCTTTTCGAGGCGCTTCCACAACTTCCAGCTTACTATACAGAGTATGACTAACGCGCCGCCGCTACCGGTTACAATCGGTACCCATTCGCCTAAAGCCAAAGAACCGGTATCAAGTAGGAACATTACAGGAACGCCTGAGGGGAAACAGCCACAGCACCAAGGTGGCCTGTAGAATTGTACGGGGAGACGATTCCAGGTGCCCCGTAGCTGTTAGGACCAACGATAGCTACCGATGCCGCGGTTCCTCCTCTGAGGTCCCAGATGGATCCTCCTCCAGCGGCTGTATCGTCGATCAGCGAGCTTACCTGGTTATTCGAGATGACGATCTGAGAAGTCAGTGCCCCGGAGATGGCCAACAACGTAATACCAACAAGACCGCCTAAACCGACCTTGCTGATCCGATTGTCTTCCACCTTCAGGTAGGTAGCGTCTGTGGCTATTCCGCCGATTCCTCCGGACGTATTCACCACGAATTCGGCGTGACGAATCTCCCCTACTCCGTCAGGGAAAAGATAGGTACCACCGATGACCTCGATGTATCCGCCGTAAATCCTCAGGTGGGCTCCCACTCCGGCGCCAGGCTGACTCCTGGGGATAACGTCTATGTTGAACCAAACATCTCGGCATTCAACGAGATCTTGGACTTCGAGAGCCCCTGCAGCGCTAATGAAATGGTAAGACAGGGTATCAGAAGCCCAGAGTTTGAAATTCCTGGTGGCCCCTGATGTGATGTTCGCATTGATGTAATAAGGAGTGCCGGCTGTGCGCGGGATAACCAGCCAGTCCAGGGTGGCAGGGTTCGTCCATACAGCGTTCAGCGCCGCGGTATCAGTCGCTCCTGTGACGTCTCCGCTGGGGGCCGGAAGGATCGTAAACGGCAAGGCGGCGCCGCCGCCGATCAAAGTATCCAGCAAGATCAGAGCTGCACGGACCGAGTTTCCGGCGGCCAGACCGGCGTTCACCAGCAGCGGTGACTGGATCTGTCCAGAGTCGTGCAGGAAGGCCAGCTTCTGCAGGTATTCAGGCTCGCCGGACCCAACATCGCGGGACCGGTAGAAATGGCGCATGAATTCAAAACGACTGACCTGATCACCGTCTCCGAAGATCCGGGTGACCATGTCGTTGATCTTGTCCTCCATCAGGTATGTAGTCGCCTTCTTGTAGACCCCCGGCTGAACCAGGAGAGTCAGGGCGCTGGAAGACAATGAGGCCGGCGTGCTGTCCGTCGCCTCAAAGATCAGGTTGGTATGAGTCTGGGGAGCCCCGAAAGGGGTCCCTGTGATCTCTCCGTTGGCCGCCAGACTCAAACCAGGCGGCAAAGGGTCACTAGCACCGTCGAGGGCCCATGTGTACGGCTCAAGGCCATCTACAACGTCGAGACGAGCGTAGTACGCTTCGCCGACAGTAGCAGGAGGAAGTGATTGCGTGAGGATCTTCATTGGCCGCCACAGTTCGAGCCCGATCTATACTCAGTCTAGGCAGTCGTGGCTGCAGACTCTGCGGCCATAGCTAGATCTTCTCGATTACAAGTACCTTGAAATTCAGCGGATCCATCTTCGACGACAGAACCGTGTGGTAGTGGTTTCTTCCAAGCACGTAGGCGCCGTCGGCTTTGGGGTTGTCAAACGCATCTGCGGTGCCGGTTACGGCCCGGTGGTTGTGCTCTTCTTCTCCTCCAAACTGCGTTTCTGCCATTCCGTCTACCTGGGCGTCCCCAGCGGTGTGGAAAAGAAGTCTGCCATCTTCTTCACAAAGAGTCTTGTATCCAGGCGGTGCGGGGAACCCCCAAAAGAACGCACATTCACCGCGAGGCCGGCCTCTTTCTGACAAATCCTCAACAAACAGGACCTGGGAAAGATCCCCCAAGTAGACCCCAAACTGTCCAATGTAGACTGACGAACTGGCCAGCCCGGAAGCCTTCACCCGGACAATGAACTGGGTGGCATCGTACGGAGGGATGGTCTTCATACGAAGGTACCCGCCCCTGACATATCCAGACGAAGGGGCGACGTTGCTCGTGACCACGGAGGTTCCGAAGTCCAACTCGATCTGAAGATCAACGGTTTTTGAATCCCGGCGAAGGAAGCCGAAGACAGTGATCGGGCGATCCAGCAGGTGAGCGAATACCGGGATCTCCTGCGTAAACACCACCTGCCCTGACTCGGCGAAAGACAACCGAACAGGGTCTGGCCCTGTGAAGGCTGTGACACGTTCGTCAGTGATGCTGTCTCGTGGATAAACAGTCAGCTGACCGGTCGCTCCTTCGATGAACCAGTTAGCCAGCAAGCTTTCCTGGGGAGCGTTGCCTCCAAGGTCCAGGACGATCGGGATGTAGGGGTCGTAGAGGCCAGCGCCTCCGTCATCCGCGACCTGGAAGTTGTAGGTAGAGTACGGCTGGTTTACTGCGAAGGCGCCGTCGCTGTACTGATCCCAGACCACGCCACGAAAAACACGGTTCATGCCTCCGTTCTGGAGCCAGTTGATTCCGTGACTCTGTGTAGCGTTTCCGGGCGATCCACCAGGCATTAGAGCTTCTCACAGATGATGAACTTCCGATACGGGGGGATGGCATCATCAGCATACATCTGGTGACCATGCTGTCCCCTGGCGGTATTGTTGTTAGCTCCTCCGGCATCCAACTCGCGCTCCTCGATATTCGACTGCTGAGCATAGTGCGTGTGGTTACCAGATGCCTTCTCAATCACGTACCGATTGGCAGGGTCAACGGTGTACGGACCGATGTCAGTGCTTCCTCCGGTCACGTCAACGACGGTCACCTGTCCTTCGGTAAGATCAATGGCGGTTATTCGATAGGTCGGCCCCTGTCCGCCAACAGGAGGAAGAGGATTACCGTCATCGTCGACAAACGTAAGAATGTCGTTAACCGACACCCCGTCAACGTCGATCTCCAGTACAGTAGATGAAGCCTCAATAGCCCCGTCTCCTGCCTTGGTAGGCTTCCTGAATAGTCCAGCGCTGGATACAGGAGCCGCAAGGATCGGGGCAGTCGCCACGACAAGAACCTCATCTCCACTGCGCGAGCTCAAGTCCCCATTGGTGGTAAATACCGCGCTCTTGACGGTCTTGAACTGAACGGTCGGTGCCCCGCCATTCAGCTCTTGCCAGCTGGATCCAGTAACGGTATCCGCTAACGTCCCAAGGGCTGCGAGTAGGGTGGCGCTGGTGTAACCACCTTTATCGAGTACAGCTACCACTGTCCCCGAGAAGGAGGCTGCCATCAAAGGACCCAGTGTTACATGGGAATTGATAGCTGCAGCCAGGGTTGCAGCGTCGGTAAAATCAATGCCTTCGGTAAGTGTTATCGGACCATATCCCGCCACGCCGCCAACGTCGAAAGTGACCGTTTCACCAGCGAGTAAGCCGGCCAAATCGATTTCTGCCCCGCCAATCAGGCTGAACACAATATCGGACATTCGAACAGACACGTCCAAGGGACCAGGTCTTGCCGGCGGGGCGGGTGCCGGATCAGTGAACACGATCTCATAGGTTCCTGAAAGTTCATCGGCAGGGACAGCCCATCCAGGGATCGTGATTGTCGAGGTATCCGATCCGGCGTCATAAGAGATGGTAACCCCCGCGGTCACACGCTGGAAAGCGAGCTCTTCCTTGAGTTTTCTGTAGCCCGCCGGCGCCTGACTACCTGCCCGCATCAGGATCAGGTCACCTTTCCCTGTGAGCAGGTGAAGATGATCGGGGCCAGGGATCAATGGGGTCGCCACACTCCCTCTCGGCGCCGGGCTTACTGTTGACACCGGAAGGTGATAGTTACCTACGTAAAGACCCACATCAGCTACGTCCACCGGCCCAAACACAATATTTGAAAGCCTGAAAGAAAGATCCCTGGGAGAACGAATGAACTCGGCGTTGGTCAGCCGGCAAACTATCTGCTTGGCTACTGCGCCTGGAGACAACGTAACGTCATCGTAAGCCGTGGGCACGCCCACGACCAACGAGGATAGAGGCAACACTGTTATGTTCCCCATCGGCAATTCTCGGCGAACAATCAACGAGGGCTCAATGCTCGAAGCCGTCTGGCCAATGGGGACCGAGAACACTACGGTCAGGTCAACGATGAATACATCGAGCTTCCGAAGGATCCGAATTACGTCGGCTGGGGCTGCTGTCGATGAGTCCGTCGGGGACACAGCCACAACATCAATGGACGTTGGGCTGTTGTAGGCCACTACTCGATATTTTCCTGACGAAGCAGGATTGGTGAAGTTCACCAGCTGGATCTCGTCGCCGGGTTGAGTTTGAACTGCCGCGGGTAGTGCCAATGGAGCCGGAGTAGGCTCATTCACCTCGAAGGCTGTAAAAGCGCCTGTCGATATCGTCAGTACACCGGCAGCTACTGCTGTGACGGTTCCATCGAATTCCCGTTCCGACGGCTTCCGGAAGAACGAGTGATCCAGAATGTCTTGTTCTATAGCTTCACCGGGCAACATACGAACAAACCGGTGAGGATCGTCTGGGACAATCGTGGCTGCCGGTATGATTGACACGCCGGCGGCTCCTACGCCGATTTGATTCCAGTGAGCCAGAAGAGAGGGGAACACCTCTGCCGACGGCGACGGGGATACCGTGCTGTCCACGTAATGACTGAAGTCCCCATTTCTGAGGAGATTAGGCTGGGAGATGATCTGCGGAATATTCGGCATACTTACAGCTTGATGCAAAGGAACGCCGACCTTGACGGCGGGGCGTTCAATGCTTCAGTCACCTCATGCTGGGCAGCGTGCTCTCCGGTACGGGCCCCGTAGTCTCCTGTCCCTGGGTCACGCTTCTTATAAGTGGTACCCCTGGTTCCTGTGAGTTCGTGAGTATGGGTTTCCGATCCCCCGGTTTGCAGAGGTACCGGGTTCGACGATCCCATCACGGGGAACCGAAACTCCTGGTCTGTCCCGATCGCATCTGACAGCGGCCTGAAGCCAGGAGGAGGTAAAGGTCCGAAGGTCGGGCGAATGATGTTCCTGGGGTCCAGCAGGTAGCTCAAATCGCCGTTGTAGGGGATTCCCTGAGGGTCGGAATACGCTCCGTGTACGACGGATACCGCCGACACATAGATCACGAAAGCACTGTTGTCTGAAGACCGGCGGAGTCGAAACGTGATCCCTTTCAGGGGATCCGAGGCCAGTACAGGATCGGCGGTTCCAGGATACACCTGAACACCGTCAGGGGCAGTAAAACGGAATACCTTCCCTACCCGCTTCCAGTTCGCGGTGACGCCGGCGTTTCCCACGAGCAACTTTCCAGACGCCGGCACTAACGGATTAGGACCAAACTCAAAAACGCCTGGTGTACCTCCGGACAGGTTCTCGTTCTCTGCGAACAGCTCGATGTCGCCCTCGCCGGCCTCGACGAAGTATGACATGGAGATAGTTACCTGCCTGTCGTCCAGATCAACAGCTGAATTCACCTTACCGGTTCGTCCGGGGGCTCCGCGGTACTGGTTGAAGAACGGGGATGCTGTGCTGGAGGGATAGTCGTAGTGCTCAGGAAGCGGAGGGGTATCCCTGGCAATCGTGGACGCCAGCCTGGTATCAAACAGGTCGTAAAAAAGCTCGACGGGGTTGAGTACCGAGTTCACCACTACCCGCATAAATGTGCGGTATCCAGGATATCTCTGCGGTTGCGAGACCCTTGTCCACATGTTCGTCTGAGCTGAGCCCGCGGACAGCTGACTCAGGTTATTGGGGCACGAGTCATCTGCTCCCAGAACGATGGAGGAGGTAGCCCTTGCGTTGCGAACGGACCAACAAACGGGATCGAGCCCGTCCGGTGTTTCTTCCTCAAACCCGCCGTTGATCAACAGGTTCGGGATGGAGTCGTCCGTCAGTGTGTGCATTACTTCGGCCGTACAAGCAGGTTGCCGCCATCCGCGACTGTCAGAAGATACACGATACCGCCAGGAGAGACGAACTCAATGCCGTCGTTAGCTCCCTTGAGCTGGATCGCCACGTCGTCGGTCTGGTTCTCAACTACAATGCGATCCTGGGAGATGCCGGGGATCGAAGTATGCGGAACCCAGATCTCGACGACCTCTGTGGTCATCGGGTTGACGCCAGGCGTAATCCGATTGATCTCAATCTGGTTCTTCGTGATTTCCCTGTACACATAGGCGCCGGCAACAAGGTCGGCGCCGGGGCTGGACACGTCAACCGCGGTCTGGGCCGCCAGGTAGTCGTCTTCGTTGATCACCGGGGACTTGAACCCGGTAGTGAAGTTGAGCACATACACTTCAAGCTGCTTCTTGCCGACGAAATACTCGAACGGCAGCGTGACTTCTCCCACCCCACCGCCTGTGATGTTCAAGGAAGCAGAAGTTCCGAACTGGGCGATGAATCGGTATCCGGTTGTAGCAGCCAGGAACCGGAACTTTTCGTTCGGTGTCTTGTCGCGGGTGAACGAGAGTCTTGTGGCTCCGGGCGTAGCGTAAACCCAACTCATTAGGTGGCCTCCTCGTACAGAACCTCAGAAAGGATCTCGGCGTCAACGATGTACGGGCCGGCATTTCCAGAGGTGGCCGCAAAGGTCAGGGTCTTCTCTTCGGATGTGTACGACGCATTCGACAGGTTCGACAGCGTCGGGGACAAACCGGTAGCGGTGATCACCTGGGCCCTGAGAGTTCCCAGAGACACGTGCTTGCGGACCTGAGACTGTGAGAACCCCACCGACATCTGGTCAGAGGCGTATCCAAAGCTGCGAAGCTGCGTACGTTCGACGTAGTGGGCTGTCTGCTCCAACATGTCATCCGGCCGCACGTACGGCAGGTCGGTCGGGAAAGCTCCCGAGGTAGCCATCGGGAAAGCCAGACGAATCGTCGTCGGCAGGCCGATGGTGGACAGCAGACGAAGCCTGAAGCCTATTGCGTACGTCTCGTCCGTCGTTTTCCAGGTTCCGTCTGATGTAATCGTAAGCCGTTCGCTGGTCACCGTGTTGAACGTAACCACGGGAGCGAATTCCTGGGTCAGATTGCCGGCGCCGGTGAAGTTCTTCTTGTACGGAATGATCTGAATTCCGACTTTGCCTACCGGAGCTTCCACGTCCACAGCGAACGAGTACGCCTTGTCTCTGGCGATCTCGTGCCACGGGATGCGGAATTCCAAGGGAAGCTCTTCAACCGACGCTGTGGACGGGATCACGATCTCAAGGCCGTACACAGCGACATCGCTGGGACCTGTTCCGACCGGGATACGCCTGACGGTAATCGGTACCGTTCCGCCGACGGTCCACACGGCCTGCCAACCGTCTGGACCAAACTGGTTCACCTTGTTGGTGATGTCCGAAGCGATGTTGCTGATGCTCCGCGTAAAATCGCTATTGTCGTCCATGGCCGCGATGTTGCCGGCGGAGTCTGGACGCGACCACAACTGGAACGGGTTGACGATGGCATTCTTCAGCGCCTGTCGGAAAGCCTCGGTGCTGTCTTCGATAACTACGCCAACCTGAGAGGTCTCGGGATCGGTATTCACCAGGAGACCCAAGCTGAAAATCTTGTAGGTTGCCGGGACACCGAAAACGAACAGACCAGCCGGTAGAATCAGCTTCGCGTGGAACACGCCTACCGCAACCCGTACGGTCTCGACCGTGGAAAAGATGTTCTTGCTAAGGTTGCGGTTGTTTCCTGTGAATCCTGCCACCGCACTGGTAAAGCTGCGGTCGTACTGCAGGACCTCGGGCAACAGCGTCGTGTCGATGTCATGGCGAGCCACGAGGGCAAAGTCTGTAAAGTCCGAAAAGCCCGCGCCGGCGAGCATGTCCGGGGTGGCTACCTCCACATCACCTGCAGGTACCACCGTTCCATCGTACTCAAAAGTCAGCGAAGAGTCGGTGGGATCGATGTAAACCTGCAGAGATGCACCCAGGCCACCATCGTTCAACGTGGTGAGATCGATGTCTGCGTCATTGGTGAACAGCGTGGGGATGATGTTCAGGAACGTCGAGTCCCCAAGCATATCCTTCAGCTCGTCGATCTCTTCAGACTCCGCGCTATTGCGGATAAGCCCTGAGCGAAGATCCCTGACACGACTGATCAGTGACGTTCCGGCCGGGTTCGTGACTTCCACCACCGCGATCGGGATGGATTCGCCTACCAGCGGCGGGTTAGTCTCGTAAGTTGCTACCGTCCCGCCGTTGACAACCTGTGTCCCGTCATTCAGCAGGAAGTACTGGTAGTTGGTGCTTCCCAGCCCCACCGGAGTGATGGCTTCCGAGTAGGCGCCGGGGAAGTTGATAAGCTGCGTACCGTCCTTGGAATAGAACTGCCCGCCATAAACAAAGAGACGGTTGGTAGCCGTGGGATCAACAATGGACTTAGCCGATCCTACTTCAGAGGGAGATACGAGGTCCTGGCCTCGAACAAGCGGAAACAGATCAGTCTGGGCCAATACAACGGCCGCGCCTGGGCGAATCTTGACCAGGGCAATGGGTACCTGGAACTGGTTCTGAACCTCAGGAATGGGAACAGGATCATTGATGGACGCAGGGAAGTTCCCTGTGACCACCTTGTAAATCATGTTCACGGCGGTGTTGTTGGTGAACTGGTACTCGCCGACAATCAGGTCAAATCGAGTGAGGGTCAGGCTCGGGGCAATGGTAATCTGGACAGCCGCAAGCAAGTCGACGTCTTCGATGATCTTGACGCCTTCGCTAGTGACCAGCTCTGACTGGGCGTCGGCGCCCAGGATCAGGTCCACTTTGGAAGGAACACCTGCGTTCACCCGCGGAAAGTACCCGGCATAAACGCCAACGTCCGCGACCTTGGAAATCTTCGCGTTGTGCTTTCTGGCCGTTTCCGGCGAGTGGAACTGAAACAGTTTTGCTTGAGCCACAGCTTAGTCCTCTTTAGCAGTGTATCGATGCTCTTCTGGCACCCGAACTTCTGCTTTTCCGTTCTTCCACTCGATAGACCACCAGAACCCGTGACTTCGCATGTCAGTCACAATACGGCCTCTGGTCTCGTGGTTCAGCTGGTACTTCTCGTTGAAGCTGGGGCTGACATTTGTCTTCACCGAGCCGTCTCTGTTCTCTGGAAGATGGCCGAAATTGTAGTCCCAGTCTACCCCTTCTACCGTGGCCGGATATACAAACATCCTTCGGGTATAGACCCCCAGGAACTCCACCTCGTGGGATACCCAGTGATGATCGTAACGGCAGCTCAGTAACTGACCGTTATCCATCCTGAACACCTCTACCAGGGTTGCTCCTCCGGGGAAAAAGACCTCCTGGATCAAACAGTCATAATCCTCTTCCCACTCATAAAACTGAACACGGACACTGAAGTCTGTAAACGTTGATTCGACCTTGTCCACAGACATCTGGACTTCGGCCCCCTCTTCCGGAAAAGGCAGCGGGACCCTCGGCATGTTACAGCAGCCGGCCGAAATGAGGCCAACTAACGTAAAAAATATCAAAGACCTCATGGTCACTCCTTATGGAGTGATGATGACCGGTGTTCCGCCGGAGTCAGGGATCGTGACGGCAGCTGCGGCTCCTCCGCAGCGGAAGAAATCAAGCGTCCAGCGGACAACTACAATCAACCCGTTGTTCTTTGTGTACTTGAGAGCGCGGTTCGGTGGTACCGGGTCAGCATCATTCACCGCATGTGAAAAACATGTGCCATCTGAAGACAGCAGCGCAAACTCGTCGATGTTCGGTGAGTTAGCCTCATCTGCCTGCAGGATGGAGTAAAATCGAACCGAGTTCAGGTTCGGAAACTCGATGGTTACGATGGCGGCCCGAAACAGTTCAATCCTGTTACCTTGGTCGGTTACTGTGGGAGGATTGCGAGTACCGGTGTCGATCGGAGGTCCGACGGGCTGCTCCTGGTAATCTCCTCCAGTACCGATGCTGATGAACTCGACCTGCTTGTTCGGGTCGCGGCCAATAGCCCACGGAAGGATCTGGAAAGCGGTATCAACCACCAAGTTCTTTCTTACCTGGTAGTCTACGATGTCGCCTTTTCGGTCGTGGGCTATCCACTCGATCCGACCGTTCACTCCGAGGTCAATGGTGTCATGAGGACCCATGCTAAACCTTCAAGAACTGCTTGGTGGCGATGACTCGACCAAAGAAGAACGTGGGCCCGACACCTAAGGCGATGGTGAGCGTTCTGGTAGCTTTTACCCAGTCCATCGTAAAGGTTGATCCGCCCTCGGTGATGATCACAGTGGGGGTTGCCCACGCAATCGACCCAGTGGTACCTCCTATAGCCGTGTGGCCAAAGTGAGGTGACAAACTATGGTCGTATCTCACCCATTGAGTGGTGATTATGTAAGTGTCGGTGGCCTCGTCGACCTTGATCAGCCACACCATCTCGTAGTCACGATTTACGGTTGCGTCATGTAAGAACCAATCCAGACGTTCCGGTGGGGAGTTATTAGGATTATCGGCAGCTGCCCAGGTCATCACCAATGATTGACCTACGCCCACGCCTTTACTGATCAGAGCTGTTCCCCAGGTAGTCATTACCTGAATCGGTAAATTCTGAGGGGAAATGTTGGCTCCATCGCTGGTCAGCACCTGTTTGTTCGTTCCGGGCAAACCTGTTACTTCAGACAGGTCGTTTCCTGACAACGGACCGACGACAAGGTTTGCTCCATCACTTCTCGGTACGTCGCCAGCGGCGCCGGGGGCACCAGAACAATCCGAGAGATCGTTGAAAGCTATGGTAGCCAGAGAAACGTTGGGGATACCGGGGGCAGTGAAAATTGCCGCCGAGTTGAACACATCAACGTTGGTAAGGCCGACCTCGTTGTAGTCGACATATCCGAGTTTGATGTAGCCAAGACGCTCGACCCCAGGAGATACCAGTCCAATCACCGGGGGAGCTTCCGGATCGCCCTGATTGACCTCGATTACCTCTACTTCCGCGGACACGGTTTTGTGGGTGACGATCGGAGTAGGGGTCTTTACCCCGGTTCCAGGATTAGCGATGTCCCGAACTTCGGTGACTTCTGTCGTCTTGATGGTGAAGTAGATGTAAAATCTTTGGGTGTTCGCCGGGATTGACGACGGGAACGCTCCAACGGTATTACCGATGTGCCCTATTCTTCCTGCGGCAGCAAAAGTCTGGGCAGGAATGCTGATCTGCAGCAAAGGTCCTGCTACGATGGCAGAGACAAACCCAGTAGCTCCGAAAAGGGCGTCACTTACGCCGCCGGTCATCCCCTCAACTACTTCCTTGAAATAGTCTTGCGGGAACTGATGCAACCGATTCATGTCGGTCGCACCAGCCACTTCGTAGGCCTGGAACTGGGACTGGTCCATAGAGTCTCTCCGACAGTCAGTTTAGGGATTGTAGGCGTGAAGCCCAACAGGATAAAGATCCCACCCCAAAATATGGCCTAAGAAAATGAGAGGGAAACTTGGTTCCCTTACGTGAAAGGAGAACACCCATGTGGAACAAGATCAAGGCCGCCCTCAAGGCGGTGAAAGCCGCCGTCGTCAAGACGGCTCGCTACATCTTCGGTGGTGCCGCGGTGGCCGCCGGCGCGGTCTTCGCGAGCACTGGCATCACCGCGCTGTACACAGTGGCTGTGGTAAGCCGCGTAATTTCGCGGACCGTGAACATGGTCCGCCGCGTGCTGGATGTGGTCGTGGACAGTGTCGCTTTCCTGTACTGCGGTGCGGCTGCCACAGTGGCCATCGTCTTCGTCCTCATCCTCATCATCGGGGCTTTCATCACATCCGTCGGAAACAACCTATTGGGTCTGGACCCCAATAGGCCGTTTGAGACAGCCAACTACATCTTCAAGGACGTATCCAGGTTCGCTGGCGCTGACGACAGGGTCAGTTTGACCCTGCGCAGCGGAGCCAAGTCCAAAGAGGTTGTTGAGGACAAGAAGGAAGAGGAAATCTCCGAACCCAAGATGGTCCCTGTTCCCGACGACATGAATCCACACGTACATGCCGTCGGCGTCGTCGAACACCGAGACGGATCGATGTATGTCTTAGAGGAGGCCCTGGAGCCCAAAGAGAAAGTTGAAGCCAGCTTCTTCCAGAATCTCCGCAAGAAGTTGGCCGCCAACAGGATCTCCTTCCAGGAGACGGACTTCAAGCCGTCCATCGGCGCCACCGGCTACCTTGACCGGAAAGATGCCAAGAACCTCGATGCGTGGTCATTCGGCCACGACGAGCATGGGAGAGAGTTCGTCACAACCCCGTGGCTACGAGAAACGACCAAGGTGCTGGGGGAAGAAAAGGTCCGTTACGGAAGGGTCATCATATTCCAGCGGTACCCATCCGAACAGGTGGTCGTCCAAGGACCGCTTCAGGGCCACGACGTCTATCTCAACCTGCCGTACGGAGGTGAGGAACTTTTCCTGAACGGGGTCGGCACGGAAGTCGAATGGGGCCGAAACGTCAAGGTCTCGTTCGCGAACGACGTCCCGGCGAACCTTGACAGTCAGGGGTTCCCAATCTAACCGCGGCTCCACTGCCGCAAGAAAGGAGGAACACATGTTCCTTGCGTGTCTCGGGGCGGCGCTGGTGGTGGCCAGTCTCGTCCAGCTGCTGGTGTTCGCCGCGGACTGGTTGTACAAGGACGACAACTCTTGGCTCGTCGCTGGGCTGTCGATCTTCGTTCTGTTGGGCCTGGCGATCCAGGCTGTTGCCACCGGAATCATCTCTGCGGCGTTGATTGCCGCAATCCCCGACATCCTCCTGCTGGGACTGATCGTCTACGGTGGTTCCACGCGCTACGGCACGAAGAACCCCATCAAAGTCCTCGCCTCCCTGACGAGGGAGTCCTGGGCGAGTAGCAGGGCTGTTCAGAGGGTCCGGCAGGGGATCCTCGACGGATGGAGCAGGTTGAAAGAGGTCTGGCACACCTCATACAACCGCGGTCTCCGATCAGCATCCTGATGTGGAGAACCGTCCTGATAGTGGGAGGATCAGTGGTAGGCGGGCTAATAGCCGTCGTGGGCACGATTGCGGCCTTTGCCGCACCGCCCTCCGCCAAATCTGCAACCACTGATCCTCCTCCTACTCCTACTCCTGCAAAAGAACCTCAACCTGTGCCAGAGGTTGAGGCTGAACCAGAGGTAACCCTGGAGGATAAACCGGCTGTCTCCAGGACACCTAGAAAAGTCAAAGTGCCGGCAAACTCCTACCCGTCCGAAAAACGGGTGGCGGCCGATAGATTGAAGCGGAAGTTCAACCCTAAGGCGTGATCAAGGAGGAGAACATGGTAGTCGCCGTACTTCTGAAGTGGGTAGGGCTAGGGCTCTCCGTGGTCACCGCCCTGGTGATCATGATGGGGTTCACCGCCTGGTTGAGCTGGTTCCGCTTTCCCCGCTTCACCCAGGCCGTGAGCGAGCTCGCCTACCACGTTTCAACGTTCTGCAAGCACCTGGCCAAAGGCGCCGGCCTGGTCGCATCGGCTCCATTCCGAATGGCTGAGGGCAGGCTGGAGCTACTCAGGCACTGGGCAGCCCAGCTCCACCGCAGGGCAAAAACAAGACTCCGGCAGTTGAAGGGGGATGTACCTCCTGAAGAGCTTCCGGCAACCTGAACGTGGCTGCAGACTCTGCGGCCATGAGGTGACCCTCCGTAGTTCCCAAGGCTACGGAGGGTCACACATTCTCGGTAAAGGAGGTTCACATGCAACCGAGAGCAGCAACCCAGGAGATCATCGACCTGGTCAACCGGGGGGTTCGGAATCCTCTGGAGCTTTCCCTTCGGACAGGAAAGAGCGTAACAGCCATAAGAACCTTGGCCATCCGGCACGGGTTTGAACTGGAACGACTTCCGATGGGAAAGGGCGGTGTCAAGAAAATGGAGAAAGAGCTTCGAGCCAAACTCCTGGCGGAAAGACGAGGCGAAGCTCCTGCCCTGGATGCCCCCAGGACCGTTGAAGAGGCCAAAGAGGCGATCGTGAAAGATTCCAGGTACTACCTGGTACTCGCGCTCGCCTACAAGAGGGTCGACGAGCACGTCGACAAGCTTGTCAAAGAGTTTCCCAACGATGCCGGACTTCAGCGGCTCAAGACAGACTTGAAGCAGGCCAGCGCCATGGCTGAGGCCAAGGTGCTTTTCAGCGTCGCCGACGTAGGAGAATTGGTCGAATGACAGAACCAGACGAGTGGCTGTTCCAGCCCTCGTGGTTGAAAGTTCCCAACTGGTTTCTCAAGTGGATTCGTTTACGGGCCTACCTAGCCGTTACACCGGGGTGCAGGATGCGACTCCGTATTACCCGGCTGGGTAGGCCCGCCAAGAAAGACAAATGATTTTAGGTACCGAAAACGTACGTCTCGATGTAGTCCTGGTCGATAACCAGCACTGCCAAGAACGTCAGGAAATGACTGGCAGTAGTCGGTGTGATCTCGGTAATTGCCGGGACAGCCTGCTCATCCATAGCTGGAACTTCTGAGCACAGGATGAAGTTGGTCTCCACAGCCCTGACCCGATCAAGGAATTCAACCAGACGATCAAACCTGCCTTGACCGATCAGCCATTGATAATCGACCTTCCCAGCGAACATGTGCGCTTTGAACAGATCGTAGATCTGCTGGATGAACCGGTCGACCTGTTCTTTCACAGGGTCGTCCATGAAAAACAGCGGCGCACCGTCCAGCTGCGGGAGCTTTCTGTATTCGATTACAATGGCGTCGAGAACGGTAAGAGCGATCGGATAACCGAGAGGCACCGCCCAACCTGAGCCGGTAAAGTCCTGAATAGGATCGAGGGTGATCTCAACGTTTCCGCCTACCAGGTCAACAGTCCAGATTCGACTGAAGTAGTCTTCGCCGGCCAGGGTGAATTTCACGTGGTCATAACGTCGAAGGCTCTCGTGTTCCCCGTCGGGGAAGTATGTAGCCGGAATCTGGATCAGTAGATCGTTGATCCCTGTAGGTGCGGAAATCTGACCAACACTGACCAGGGATTTCACAGTGCTAATGCCGGCGCCAAGCAACCGGCCGACCTCCCAGTCAGGGTTGAGCTTCTTCAGCGCCCAAAGGAAGCACAGGCACTGCACGTACCAATTCGGATCAAGAACATCATCAAGGATATCGAAACCACCAGCGAAAGCGGTAAACTTCTCAACCACGTCATTTACGCTAACTGCCAGAGGTAGATCCTGACGGATCAGGTACTCAGACTCGGTACCGTCGTCATTCTCTACTGTTACTTTCCAGAAATCCGGCATTCTTGATCACCTTGAGGGTGCTGTAGAAAGGAGAACCTGTGAGTACCAAAACCAAGGCTCATCCGACTGCTTCCATTGTAGTCGATGACAGACTCGTAAACATCTTCAACCTTGTGAAAGGGGCGCTGGGTTGCAGGTCCGAAGAGCTGTTCGAAGAGATCCTGGAGTTCTATCTCGCAAACCAGTTCCAGTCCAGGCTGGACGAGAGGAACCAGATCTTCCTGAATACGATTGAGCGACTCCGCGAAGAGAACGAAGAGGTCGGACATAAGGCCGAGGCCCTCGTCGAAATAAAGCGATAGTTGTGGTCTAAGGGGGTACGGGAGCTTTTGAAACAGGCTTCCGTTCCCCCATGGACTGAAAGGAGAAGTTGGACGATGGCCAACAAGAACATCTTCAAGCCGGCCAAGGGCCGCAACAATGTGAAGGCTGCTGACACCCTAAACGAGGCTGGCGGCAAGGCCTACAGCATGGATCCCAAGGAGGCGCTGGCCCAGATGGTCAGCACGGGAACCATCAGCAACACTTTTTACGCCAGCGCGGGCGAGCAGCTGGAAATGATCAAGGACCTGGCGAGCAAGTGCTCCTCCAAGTTCCTGCTCAAGCTGGCGTACTGTGCTCGCCACGCTGCATGGATGAAGGACACTCCGGCCCTGCTACTGGCGATCATCGCCGGCCGCAAGGAATACCCGGAGAACTACGACGAAGTATTCATCAAGACCCTCGACAACGGTCGGATGATCCGCAACTTCGTTCAGATGATCCTCAGCGGCCAGCTGGGCCGTACCAACATGGGAAGCCGCCCGAAGCGGCTACTCAAGGTGTGGTTCAAGCTGCGTGACGATGATCGTCTCCTGAACGACTCGGTCGGCAACGATCCGTCGATCCGTGACATCATCAACCTGTCTCACCCGGCGCCGCGGGACAAGCAGCAGGAGGCGCTGTTCAAGTACCTGCTCGGCAAGGAGTACAACTACGACAACCTGCCGCACCGTGTGAAGGTGCTGGAGGAGTGGCGCAAAGGCAAGAAGGACAAGGATCCGTCGGGCATCGAATTCCGCATGCTCACCGACCTGAGTCTGACCCTTCCCGACTGGAAGCGCATCGTCAAGGGAATGGGCCCGCACGCCCTGCGCATCAACCTCCGCAACCTGCACGAGAAGGGTGTGTTCGGGGACGAGGAGATCGTTGACTTCGTTGCGGAAAAGCTTCGCAACGAGGAAGCAATTCAGCGGTCTCGCACGATGCCGTACCAGCTGTTCGCCGCCTACAAGTTCGGCGGGGAACTGCCGCGCAAGATCGTGAACGCTCTTCACGACTCGGTGGACATCTCGATGGCGAATGTCCCGAATCTGGGCAAGACCCTGATCTGCCTGGACATTTCCTCGTCGATGACCAGTCCGGTCACCGGTCAGGGCAACCAGTCCAAGATCTCCTGCATGGATGTCGCTGCTCTGATGGCCGCGATGATCGTGAAGAAGAGTGATGGTAAGGTGATCGAGTTCAATGGTGAGGCTCGCCTGGTGAAGGGTCTTGAGCCTCGTGACACTACGTTCTCGATCGCCAAGCAGCTGGCACGTCCGAGCGGCGGCACGAACTGCTCCTCTGCGATGCGTCTCGCGATCAGCGAGCACATCAAGGCGGACACGGTGATCTTCCTCTCGGACAACCAGTCCTGGGCGGATTTCCACAACCGCGGCCTTCGCGTCGGCTGGAGCTCCGGAACCGGCCTGGCTGAGGAGTGGAAGAACTACAAGAACAAGGTCAACAAGAACGCCAAGATCGTTCTGATCGACCTTCAGCCGTACAGCACCACGCAGATGCCGACGGACAATGACGTCTTGAACGTCGGTGGGTTCAACGATAGTGTGATGGACGTGATCGCCAACTTCGTCGCCCACAAGAAGAACTGGGTGGAGTCGATCGAGAACGTCCAGCTTGTTTGACAACTATGGTCCGAACGCCGTCAGGGACTACATTCTACGTTGAAGAAGAAAAAGTCTCTGGCAACTTTGGTCGGACCACCAGCTTTGCGGCGAACGCCGATGGGGATTACATCCTTTGGGAGGACGTAGAGCGAGGTTCGAATCCCGCCCCCACGACCACAGCTGTGTCGTGGGGTAGTGTAATGGTTAGCACGCGTAAACTAGTCTCCGTCAATCTTGGTCGCCGCAGCTTTTTCCCTCCAATGGAGGTCGCCGCTTCGCACGGGGGGAGTGGTGTAAAGATTCCGCCGCCCGATGCCGGCGTGATTGCTGATGTAGCTCAACTGGAAGAGCATCTGTCTTGTAAACAGAAGGTTATCGGTTCGATTCCGATCATCAGCTCCAAGCGTCCGTAGCTCAGTTGGTAGAGCGACAGTTTTCCAAACTGATGGTCGCCGGTTCGAACCCGGCCGGGCGCTCCATTGTCTAAAAATTTGTGCTACGTCGATTCCCCTGCTCATAGGTTGTGGCCACCGACGATTGAGCGGGTGAACCGGGGTAACGTTGGGTGCACCGCAGTCTGAGTTCTGCCTTGTCTTTCGACTCACCTCGACTGGCCAGCTGCCGACCTCTACCAACGGGGTTATCTCAGCGGTAGACCGCCTCACGGCGCTCTAACGCGGCAGGTGGTGGAAACAAGACGACTGCACGTAGCACATTCTCTTTTTCAAAGGGTTTCCGTGACAGACAAAGACTGGTCCAAACCCATGGACGTCAATGACGTAACTCTGGCCTTTCCCGCCACCGTGATCGGCACTCTGATGCCAACCATGGAAGATATTCCCGAGGAGTTCAGAGAGCGCGAGGGTCCGTGGCACGATTTAGTCTCGAATCTCTTCTTCAAGGGAGGTAAGCTTCCACCGGTCAAGGAAGGCATCGATGCCATGAAAGCTCGGAGGCATCTTCACGCGTGCTTGGGATCCTTCGAACCGAAACACGAGCACAAGACAGCGGCCTGTGCATGGCTGATGTCCATGTGGTACACTGAACCGCGGCAGCCCGATGAGGGTACGAAGCCCCTGTAACGAGAGCTTCCTTGGAAACCCGCCAACGACGAGAGGGGACAGGCCTATAGCTCCGTCTGCCGCTAGATTTCAGAGCGATGAGTCGTGGCAGCTGCAGTACTTTGGTCGCTGCTGGCTTGGATGCCGAACATGCATCCTGAAGTAAACTAGGTCTTTGAGAATAATCCCTCACTGTTACTCAGGATTTTCATCGCTCTTCTATCTTTTTTGCCCTGTCAGAGTTGACAGGGCATTTTTCTTGGGGTATACCCCATCCATCAACGGAGGAAGTCATGAAATTCACGTAGGGCTCAAAGAAGTACAGTCAGGGCGACAAACTCTATGTCGTCACCGGCCGGCACCTCAGTCCCGGCCAGCAGGCTACCCAGGCTGCTCACGCACTCAGTCAGTTCCATTTCGATCACAACGACATTGCGACCTCCTGGCATCGCGACAGCCAGTTCCTGTGCTTGCTCTCTGTGAAGAACAAGCAGGCGTTGGAACTTCTGGAGCATGTACTCAAAACCCAGGGTGTGGCGCACTCGTCATGGTTGGAGCCTGACTGGGCGAACGAACTGACCGCGATCGCGATCGAACCCGGAGAGGCTACCCAGAAACTGCTCTCCTCTTTGCCGCTGGCTCTCAAGGAGTACAGCCGGAAGGAGGTACAGGCCGCGTAACGGTAAGCGGCGGTAGCTCAGTGGCTGAGCAGCAGGTATAGTGGGTTCCCCCCGGCTGTATCTGTGGACGCTGGTTCGAATCCGGCCCGCCGCTCCAGAGCGGGGATCATCTAACTGGTCAAGACCCGGAGCATCTTCTTCGGAAGAGAATCTGGAAATGGGGGTTCGACTCCCTCTCCCCGCACCACACCGCCCAGCCCTGTTCGTGATGGCGACATCACGAAAGAGGGGGTCTCGGAGTTCAAGACTCTGGGGCGGTGCCATTCTTTTGCAGCCGTAGCTCAGTGGCAGAGCTCCGACCTCTAAAGTCGGTTGTCGCGGGTTCGAATCCCGCCGGCTGCGCCAGCGACTGCAACACCGATTCGTCTAGAATCGGACAGCATCAGGACGAACGCCGACGGGGATTACATCTCATGCTAAGAGAGAGGTTGCGGGTTCGAGTCCCGTCACCAGGGAAACCTGGTGTAGCTCAATCGGTAGAGCGCTAAAATAGTCTCTGTCACTCTTGGTCGTCCTGACCAAACTTCATGGGGTGAACACCTTCTGGGTTTACATCTGGTTGAACAGCTGACCTCGGATATCAACCCCCGAGGAGGCTGTGGCGGTTCGAACCCGTCAGTAACTCAGGAAAATAATTGGTCACCCCGCCAGACTTGGTACGAACGCCGTTCAGGTTTACATTCTTCCACTACTACTCAGGAAGCTTAGCTCAATGGCAGAGCGCCGGCCGCAAGCCGGAGATGAGGGTTCGAATCCCCAGCGATAGACTTGGACACTAATTGGTCGTACCAGCTTTTGGAAGCCGACTGTTAGCCGATTGGGAAGGCTTCGACCTGGTAACGGTGGTCTCTTAGCGGAGGCCACGCCCGCACCTGAGGAGAATCGGAACTGAGAGACTCACGCTGGCTTCGGCCAGTTGTCTCTTGGGGAAGAAGGCTTAGCGGCCTTCTTTTTAGTTCACATTTTGAAATTCACCGGGGCTACACCTCGTCCTAGCAATCCACTAAGAAGGCGAGGGAATCCCAACACGGTACCAGCCAGACCTAAACCTGCGCCGGTCAGGGCCCGACTGGTCCTGTCTTCTTTCTTTTCGGAGGTGGCAGCGCCTAAGGCGGCTGGTACCCCGATCATCGCAGCTGACAAGGCTTTCGGGCCGTACTTCTGGATGGCCTGCCGAGCTTTCACACGAGGACTGGGCACAAGAGCGTCAACAATCTTGGGCACGCCCGCGGCTTCATCAAACATGACGTTTCCAGCGTGAAGGTCGTATATCGTCTTTCCGTCGACCTTACCTGCGGGATTGAATCCAAACTGGACATGTTCTCCCAGAGCAGGGGGAACAATCTGACGACCTCTGTTCCTGATCCCTTCGGCGACCCTCCGAAGGGATTTAGACCCAACTTCGTGCTTCAGGGCTACGTCTAATCCCCGGTCTACCAACCCTTGCGGACTCCTATCGACTATCTTCTGGAGGAAGGTCTGTACACGCTCATCCATCGGGGAGATCGGTGACAGGGCCTTTTCTGTCCAACCCCTGCCCCCTTCGTGGACAGCGATGGGAGCGTTGAAGATGTCAGGGTGCTTGGAGGCAAGCTCCAAATACTCCTTGCTGGCACCTGGAAGAATATCCTGCTTGATTCTCTTGATGACCGCCGGTCCGACATCATCACCAGCGAAGCCTCGGCGAACAACCTTCTCAACGCCCTCGGCCAAAGGAGCTTTACCAATCTGCCGCGGCTTGAGACCTTTCATTCCCTTCAGGCGCTCTACGGCTGCAGGTGAGAGTTTGCCGGCGGCCAGCATCTTGGCCCAGCGTGGAGCGGCAGTCTTATCGTACCCGAGCTTATACACTGATCACCTCGATCGACTTCACCCGGCCGCGCTTCCTGGCAAAAGCTGACCCCAGGACAATCCTTCCGAAGTTCTCTTTGACGTAGTACTTCGGCCCGGCGGTGTACGCCGCCATCAGGGCGCGTACAAGATCAGCATATTCATCTGTGGTTTCTTCCTGGGGGCCTAACAGGATTCCGAAGTTGTTGTACGCCGTCTCTTCGTCGATTTCGGCGTTCTTCAGCCAGCCGTCCTGGATCAGGAAATTGGTCTGCAGTACACCACGTGCAGGAATGGCCCAGTCGACGTCTTTGACCCCAACGAAGCTCGGATGGTCAATACCGTTCTGGATCGCTTCCATATCGACGATCTCGCGGTCCCAGGGGCTTCCTGTGTCCTTGTCGAAGGTCCACAGATAAGACCGGTCCTGACCGTAGATGACCACCTTCGAGGTGGCGCCGATCGGGGCCGTGAACTTGATGGCAGCCCCTGGATCCCCCGTGACGACGTAGTCAACGTCTTCGGACATCAGTAGACCGTCAACCTCTACATATTCAGGCCTGTTGATGTCCAGCTCACCGGGCGCCGCGAATACCGACACACCGATTCCTGTAAGTTCAGTACGAGAGAACGGGTGACCGTGAAACTCGGGATCATCCCTGGTTGTCCACCGAACCTCGATCTGAGTACCTGCAGGTATCGGAGCGGCCAGCTTTATGAAGCTCCTCGACAGGAAGGTGTACTCGGTCGTGCGCAGCAGCTGCCTATCCAACCAGATGTAAATTGGTCGAGTCCGGTTGTAAGTCTTGTCGTCATTGATGTCGAACTCGATGCCGGCCGGCAGCTGAATGAAGTCTACCGCGGCTGCGGTCAACAACGAGTACGACAGGTGATTGTGGTGTTGTACGGTGTCGCCGATGATCTTGACGATGCTTCCAGCCTTCGGTGGCTTGGAGAACACCAGTCTCGTGGGCTCCAGGAACCATCCATCGCGAAGGTTGATGCCGTCCATCGTGACCTTGGCCGATACGGGGTCCTCTACCGTAAAAGTAAGAGGAACGCGTGTCTGGCCGGCGGAACCAATTACGGTCGTTACCTGGGACCCCACTTGTACCCGGATAACTTCTCCGCCGACCAGTCCTCCTGTAAATACCAGTTCACGTTTCCTGAGCGTCCAACCAACCTCTTCTTCGAGGTTGATGTTGTTGATGAACACCTTGGCGGTGACTATGTCGATCGGCGGATCGATCACGAACTCGATCTGAGTTCCTGTGGCTGTGAATGTGGGCTGACCTTGAGCTCTGAATGTGTGCAGCCGGATTACATCTCCAGGCAGCAGAGCTAACGGAAAGGTGAGGACCGAGTTGGTGGCGGTGTGCCCGACGGTCACTCCGGATGCAACCGGATCAACACCAATTCTGTTGATGTACAGAAGCTGAAGGTCATCGCCGACGTATTCGCCAGCAGGCAGATTGACCGTAGTCTCTCCGCCGGCGGCTACGTACTCGAAATCAAGGTGAGCGTGAGGGACAGCGGAATATCTTCCATCTGTGAGGTCACGCTGGACCCACCTTTTTCCGATGAAGGTCGGAACGGTGTTCACGTCCTTCGAATCATTGATCTGGTCAAGCTGCTCGTACTCATTGGTGGCAGCATGAGCCAAAGACTCTAACAAGGTCGAAAGGACATTCCTGTCCAGACCGTGAAGGGTCTGGAAGTACCGTCCCATCGTCGACAACATCTTACTGGGGTTGAAGGCATTCGGATTTACAGGGTCCGTCTGACCGCAATCTCCTATGACCTGTTTGCGCTCAGGACCGACGCCAACGTACAAGCCTTGGTACCCTTCGGGATACTCAAAGCCTGCCGCCGGTACGATCGTGATTCCGCGCTTGGGCATAGTTATGCGATCACAACCACCACCTCTTCAGGGTAGTCGTATGTCCCGTAAACAAAGAGCTTCGGATGGTACTTGCCGTCCTTGCCGTACTTCTTCTCGCCGACGTCCCAATCGGACAGCGTGGTGAGAATCTTCTCAAGAGCCTTGAGAACCGTATCAGGACCGGGCGCCGCGAACCTCAGGAACAGCCGGGTAGTCGAACGCTCACGTTCCGTTCCGACCAACACTTCGGGAGTGAACTTGTGGAGGTACGCCTCCGAGATGTCGAACGCCGGGATGTCAACAGTCTCGAACTTCACGCGCTGGTACATACGGTAGCCGTGCTTGATCTCCGGCCGCTCAAGAAAGTTCTCGACGCGCTGCTTCAAGAACTGGAAAGGCTGGAAACCCGGCGGCTGGATCTCGCGATCCTTGGCCTCAACGTGAACCTCATCCGGCGTCTCCACCGTCTTGGTTGCTACGTCACGAACCTTTTCACGGGCAGACTTTTCACCGATCTGCTCAGCCATCGTTTTCACACGAGGTCTGGGTCGGCCATCGTCCCTCCCGTTGGACGCTGAAATGTAAGACGGAAGAGAGCTGACGGCAGCTGACTCTTCGCCTCCTACGTACGAGGGCTTCTTAGTGGTCATCGTTCCTCCTGGGTTAGATCTTTGATACTGACAGATCGTCCACCGGAACGAAACGCTGCAGGGCCTCTACAGACAACCGGTCTTCAGATTCTTCTTGAGTAACAGTACCGTTCGGGTTGAACGTCCTCTTGGTGAGGACTACCGGGAATTCGATATCGTTGATGCCGAACAGATTGAGCACAGCTACAAGATCGTTGACTGACGCGGTTCCTCCCTGCGGAATTCCGTTGATGTACGACCGTATCACACTCTCCGCAGCCTCAACCAGGGCCGTTCCCCGGTAGTTCAACTGGACGTCCATCTGGATCGCCTGAGCTGCCTTGACGAGGATATCTTTTGTGGTGTCGTGAATCACTGACTGATCAACGAATTCCTGGAGAGTCTGAACATCCGGGTTCGTGTCGTACACCACACGCATCCTCGCGCTGGTGAAGTTAGCTCCGCCCGGATCCGAGTCAATGAACCGAATGAAGATGTCTTCTTCAGGGGTAAACCTGGTCGCAAGATCGTTGACGATCACGACGAAGTCGGTCCCCTGCTCAAGAGTAGCCAGCACGATATCAGCGTTAGACGGGTCCAGCTGCTCAATCCGCTGGATGTTTACCAGCGGCAAGAGGAAAGCCTTTCCTCCCTCGTAAAGAGGCTGGAGCGTGATCGGGTTGTCAATCGGTACCGACGACACCGGAATGTCAAAGAAGTTCGGGGCCACCCCGCTGGCATACAAGGAGGCGATGATGATTTCGTCTTCGAAGATGCCCGTGGTATGGACGTAGAGGTCGGCCTTTCCGCCGATATGAAAGTTCTCCGTCCGGATGCCTGACGAGATCGTGTACTTGTACGTGGTCCTGTCCTGGGCCCCTGTTGACGGGTCGAATCCGTTGGGTCCTTGAGGATTCACCAGGGGACGGTCAAGGATCAGAATGTGGGTCTCGTCATTCCTGTCCGGCGGAACCGGCGGCGTGACCGTCGAGAAAGGCTCAGAGAACACGATGTCTTTGATGAGGTAGTCGCCGGCATCAGGATCGCTGATATCGGACGTGTTGATCTTGACCGTGTCTCCCCGCTGCACGCCAACCAGAAAGGTCTCATCGTCCCTTTCGATTTCCATCTCGTGCCAGAAATACGGGTTCCCTCCGTTCAAGGACGAGATGTAACTGTTGGACACGTCGATCAGGGCGCCGCGCAACACGTAGGTCGAGGGGGGTGCTCCAGCGCCGGTCCAGATGTCCCTGGTAGCCGGGTCGTAGGACACATTGAACTTACGGCAAAAGCCGGTTCCGAACAGGTCGTCGAACGAGGCATAGGCCTTGACGATGTCTCGGAGCATCTCCGGATCGCCGTAGCCGATTACTTCCTGGGAGAGGATCAGACCAGGAAAAGCCTCATTCAAGACAGTGAAAATAGCGTTGCGGCTGGTCAGTGTCCTGGTGGCCAGGCTGTCCTTCGTACGCCGCACCAGCTCAACATTGCTCTCAATGTTCCGGCCGGCGCTGAAGGGAGCTTTGTTCGTCACCCGCACGGCTTCGGGAACACCTGTAACCGTGAACAACGATTCGGCTTCGATGTTGTAGTCTGACCCTGAGGCTACAGCAGAAACAGGAAGGTCGATATAGAACAACCCTTCTTCCTGATTGAGGCTCATCTCCGCGGCTGTAACAGCGAGGGCGGTAACGGCGCGGAACTGAAGGCCGTCGGCTGTGGAAACCACGGCGCTCGACGGGATGGTACGATTGTTCGCCTGGGAGAAGTAAATCCGGGCCGTACCTGAGGCAGTTCCCGCCGGCTGACGTTCAATGAAGAAGTTGGCAACGAGCTTGTCGAGCTCGCTGTTACGCATGTACTGGTAAAACCGAAGGGACTGATTCCTGCGCAACACCGACAAGCGGTCCCGGAAGGGCTGGAACATGATAGCCAAAGGCTTCACGACCGCCTGGTACAGGACACTGCCTCGACGAATGTCGAGATCCGGAAACCGCTCACGAAGAATCTGGAGGACAAATTCCTCAACGGGCAGGTTGAACCGGCTATCGAAGACTTGAAGTTCGGGCACGCTGCTTACCTTCTATGGCTGCAGACTCTGCGACCATTACCAGTTTTCGACAAACGCCGCCCTGACTTCCGCCTGCTCTTCTGGAGTAGCTTCCGTGGGGAGACGTCGAACAATCTCATCAAACAGCATACCCGGATCTACGTTCGGGCGACTCCCTGCCTTTTCGAATCCGCTGAGAACTCCGCCCATGAACGAGGACAACTTCACAGACTCGGGCGTGCGGAGGAGGACCTTGGTTCCCCTCGCCTTCGGCTTCGTGGTCGATCCCTTTACGGTATACATGGACACGTTCTTCCCGACCGGCTTGGCGGTCTTGTCGCTACTGATCTTGTTCACTGAGCTGCCCAGATCACTCAAAGAGTAGACCGAATCCAGCCCCTCCGATTTGGTTCCAGGGTGCTCGCCACGATACTCGTAGTCAGAAGCTCCTCCGCCAGCAAGGACCGCCTCCTGCTTCTTGTTTTTGTCCTTGAGCAGCGTCTGGATGACAGAAGTTCCTCCGTCAGCTCCGCCCGTACTGGAAAGACGAGGGGTCATGCCCTGGAGCTCGTCCACCTGCTTCTGAACCCTGCTCTTGTTGGGGTCCATCCCAAAGATCAGGGCGGTCTTCCGTATGTGGTCAAGGACACTACTCATTGTTCTCTCCTGCTGCGACGGTACGACACATCAACTTTTCCTGTACTCCTGTTCATGCGACCGACCGCTCGGCAAGTGGGGCAAAACTTCTGATCGGGATCGACCGATCGTATATCGTACCTCCAATCATGTACTCCAAAAAAGCACATGATCCTTTCGATTACCCGTATAAAGAAGTCCATCAAGTGACCTCTTCGTAAGATACGTGGGGCCCTTTCTTTTTACGGCGGGCTATCATCTCCCTGACCTTTTCCATCGGTGCGTTGCTTCCAGATGTAGGTCCCGGCATGTCCATCCACTGTTTGCCGGCGTAGGCCAGATCACCTCCGGCCGTTTCAGGATCCCCTCTGTTGTATGTCGACTTTATGTCGTTCCCTGCTTCCTTGAAGAGCAGGGCGCCGAGCTTTATGGCCAGATTCGCGCTGCTCATAGTGACACCACCAAGGGGGTAACTGTAACTTCACCGCTTACGGTTGTAACCTCCAACCGAAGGTCAAACCTGTTGTCGGCCAGACTGAAGGAAATAAGCCGAAGCGATGACAGCAGCTCGTCTGCCGGCAAGGATCCAGCTCGATTCCTCTGGTACTCCAGGATGTTTGACCTGATGCGGTTCACCCCTGCCGCCGCAATCGCCTGTAAAGCTCCTTCGTCCGGTGGGCCCGTGATCAGATCAGTGAGAAGTCCGCTGCCCGTTCCATCTGGCAGGGGATCGTTCACGATCTCCAGGTAAATCTGCTGGATGAGCTTCTCGGTACCGGTTACCGCTTTCAACTGGCAGTCAGACACCAAGTTGGCGGTCAGAATCCCGTCCAACGGGCCAACTTCCAGCGGGTCGCCTGATTTTACCGGCGAGGAAACACGGATATCGATACTCATCTCGTTCCCCTACTTACTCAGTTTAGGGAGCGAATACGTCACGGGCAGGGAAGGATCCGCCGAAGACCGGAAGCTGAAGCAGTGTCTGGATCCTCTTCAATCTGGACTTCAGAAGCAAGATCTCGGTGATGCCTGAAGACTGCATACGGGAGGCCACGTCGTAGACGTAGTCTCTGGACACCGATTCCAGCCGGCTCTCCTGTACTTGCCTCACTGCCTCTCGTCTAACCGCAGCTGCAGCCGGCGCATTGTTGTCCTCTACGCATCTAGCTGCGGCTTCCAAGTACTTTCCCAACAAGTTCTGTGCAGAAGAGTCAAGCGAGTCCGAGGAAAAGAACTGCTCCCAATCTCCCGCGACCAAAGCATCTGTGGTGGCATACAGGTAGGGTACGCTCTCGATCACGGCCATGAAAGCTTCGGCTCTGGCCTGCTGCTCCGGAGAGTCTCCAATAAATTGATCCAGGGCATCCTGAATCGAGGACTGCTCACTAATCGCCTGTGTGATCGCGTTCCTGGCGATCTGGGCCCTACTCTCGATTGCCTCGTTTCCAATGTCCGACTTCAACCGAATCTGGACAAGGGACATGAAGGATCGAACCTTCTCGATCACGGCGTCCAGGGAGTCCTGGTTGATTACGTCCAGGGCGTCGGACGCAGCTTGTTCCACCTCAGCCAAAGCACCTCCGTAATCGGTATTCAATTCGGCGGCTATCGGCGGTGTCGGATCTTGGGCAGCCACGTCGACCATACGGCGGTGCATCAAGATCATGATTCTCCACTTGGGAATCAAGGTGATCATGGAGATCACGTCGCCTGATCGTTGGGCTCTGGTCATCTGCCGGCTGATGTCATCCAGCCCGCACTGGATTACCGAGAACATCCCGCCGTAGTGGTTCGACAAGGAGAAGTTGTCGGTCAAGCTGGTTGAGTACGTCGACAAGTTAGGCAAGGCCACCAGAATTTTGGTATCCAGTGCTTTGAGCAGCCGAAGCTGCTGGTCCATGGTGATCAAGATCCCCTGAACACTCATGAAAATCAAAAACCCGGACGATCTCGGGAAATTGGTAGGTACTTCCAGCTCGTCAGCGGCTCTCTGGAGCTCGTCCTTCAGCTCTTCCTTCTCGCTCTGTTTGAAGGCTCCGCTGGCGGTCAGGTCATCGATTATCGACTCAAGTAGGATGAGGCTCTGATCTACGTGGCTTTTGGCGTCGGCAATTACCTCATCGAAGCCGAGCTCGTAGTCATCGTCCTTGAGTTTGAGAAGAAGACTCTCAATGGTTCCGATGCTGGTGCGTACATCCTCCAGAATCGTCTGTCTGACCAAAAAGGACTTCACCAGCGAGGAGGACACCGTGGTCGCCAGATCGAGAGCTCTGGTGGGGTCGTTGGCCAGGCTCATACCGATGCCGGCCAAGCTGGCAGACGCTTTCCGAAACTGACTGGAGGTCCTGCTCAACTCCGGGAATTGGACAGATCCAAGAGATCCGACTCCTTTGGTGGAGCAGTTTCCACTCGGGCTGTTCTCTGTCATGCCAAGGGGCGTGAACTTGCTGATGTTGTTACCTTCCAGCCCGCTGGCAGGAAACATACCGTAACCGCCGATGTTCTGGATGGAAAACGTGTCCGGCGACAGCATCGAGGAGTTGAACGGGTCTGAGACCAGCGATGAAAGGTCTGTCTCCATCGCCTTCTTGAAAGCCTCGTCGAAAGCGTTCAGATTCTGGATCTCGTCGCTGAACTTTTCGCGGAAATCGTCGTCGTTGAACTTCTGACGGGTCCGCTCGATATCCTTGACGAACCGGGTGATTTCTTTTTGAGCTTGAGCTTGGGCCGCCTGAACGGCGAACACCACACCTACCATCTGCAGCACCGGACCGGCCAAAGAATCACAGTTGGTGATCGATTCCAGGGAGGTACGGAGCTGTTCAGTATTCGGTAGCGTCATCGGGCTTGTCGGGATCAATCACGAAATTCGAGCTCATAAGGCGGCGCAGAGCCGACTCCATGCTCAAGGAAGGTTCGGCCGCATGAATCTGTTTCAGCAACCGAACCTCCCTATTTGTAAGCCATTTCGGCAGGACCCAAAACTTCGGTAGAGGGATGTCCTGCTTTTCCTTCTTGGGTTTGGTCATCATTTTTTGATCGCAGCTGCCATGTCCAAGAGCTTGTTCAGGGTCTCTTGTACTTTCTTCTTCTGCTCGTCGTCTACAACTTCGAGGTTCTTGAAGAAGTGAATGTGGTTGGTCAGCTCAGAATACTTTTTGGCTTCTGCCTCCACAGCTTTGCTGTGTTTGCCAAAATCCGAAGCTGCCTGACCTCCCACCAGCATGCTGGCTACGCCGGCGAGGCCGAGGATCTTCTCTGTCTCCATCCCCAGGAAATGTCCGGCGAACACAATGGCTATGCCGCCGACGGCGTACCAAAACTTGAGAGACTGATAGAACGGCTTCTGCATGGCAGCTCCTAGTCGTCGTCAATGACGATGTCTTCGTCGCCATCTGACGGCGAAGTTTCCTTCGGCGGCGTGTCGCCGTCGTTCTTCTTTTTCTTCGTCGAGGTCTTCTTGGTGGAGGACTTCTTTTTTGCCTCTTTGTTCCCGGTAGCCGACTTGACCGTCGATTCCGCGAAACTCTTCGCGGCATCAAGTCCTGCCGCTGCGAGGTCGGACAGTCCTGCGCTTCCGATGCTGGCGAGACTTCCAGCCAGGGAAGTGATCACCTTCAGGACAGAGTCCCAGATGGCAATGGACTTCTTGATCGACTGGCTGCGCTTCACGTTCGCCGCGGCGCGGGCAGTCAGGTTCAGCCTGGCGATGACACGGCTCGCAGAGGAAGCGGCGCCCTGAAGGGCGTTGGTTTCCGCACGGGCATACAGCTCGGCGATCTTCAGCGCGTCCTCGTCCGTGACGGTATCACGAACGTCCTTCATGAAGTCATTGAACGCGTCCCGACCGATCTTCAACAGATCCTTGGCCGCGCTTTTGACTTCCTTTTCACCCTTGTCCTTGACCTTGTCCCAAATCTTCAGGACGTCGGATTCATCAGCCATCGCTTACTCCTGCTTGTTCTTTTCCTTGGCGTTCGCCAGAAGTTCGTCTGCAGTGGAACGGGCCTGGGCGGTGGTCAGCTTCATGGAAGCCTTCTCGTCTTCCCAGATGTCAACATCGTTCTCGGTCTTCCAGCTGGTGTCGCCGGCCAGAGTCATGTCCAGCCAGTTGATCAGCCGCTCGTTGTCATCCGAGATCACGTTGATCTGGTCGTGAGCGTCCTCCGCCAAGGAATAGTTGACCGGCTGTCCCATGTTGCAGCCGGCCAGAAGGGCGCCCGCAGAAATCAGCGCCAGCATCACCATCTTCTTCATATTTGCTCCCCCTAAGGTGTTGAGGGAAGCGGGGTGGTCTGAGCCTTGGTCAGCTGCTGCTTACCCATCGTCGCCGAGGTGTTGTTACCGGCGATGTTGGGCGGGCGGCGAACTGACCGAACGTTCTTCGGGTCCAAAGCCTTTGGAACCTTCAGCGGGCTCAACGTCCCTGCTTCCTTGAAAAATCGAATGATTACGCCTGGCGACATTACGAATACCTCTGAATGTCGGCTATCACTTTCCTTCGGACACGATACACCCAGTCCGGGGATTTGTTGACTCTTTTCGCGATATCATTGACGCTCATCTGCTTGGCACCACCGAACCCGAAGTGGTGGTCGAAGACCTTACGCTCGTCCGGGGTGAGACCGTAACGCACAAAGTGCATGGTCTCCTTCTGGCGGTCCTGAACGGCGCCGAGGGCTGCCTCGGGCATGCCGCTCTCGCTGAGGTCCTTCCGCATCGAGCTACCAATGTCGCGGACTTCCTTCACACTCCAGGATAGCTCATCCGCCAGTTCTTCCGGCGAAGGCGGTCGACCTAATTCCGAGTCCAGCGCATTCCTCACGTGCAGGAAGGTCCCAATCTTGGCCGCACGGTGCTCGGGGATACGAGCGATGTTCTTGTTCTGAGTGACGAACCGGGACATGCGCTGCAGCGAGGTGACTGTGTTGGTGGCCAGCCGTGCCCCACGCTTCGGATCCCAGGTATCAAAGCTGTGGATGGCCATTTTCATGGCCTCTCCGTGCAATGCCGGCGTCGGGATGGGGACGTCCCGGTAGTAGCTGACCCTGCTGTTGACGTGAGGCATGACGAACCTCAGCAACGCATTCGTGGCCGACTTGTCGCCGGCCTTGTGCTTCTTCCAGTAATCGAGTTCCTGTTCCTTGGTGAGATCCATGTCCCCTCATCAAGTCATGTTCGTGCGAGGCTTCGTAGGACTTGTGCTCACCCTGGGAAGCTTGGGAGAAGGTGCCGGTGTAACAGTAGTCGGCTTGGGTGTTGCCGGCGCCGGGGTTGCCGGCGAAGTCCCCATGTTCGGGACCATCGGAATCTTGGGAGCCTGCGGCATGTTTGCCCGCATCCCCATACCGCCCGGAGACCCACCGTAGCCAAGGAGAAGGTTCGAGACCTTCTCCTGGTGAGGGTAAATCGGATCGAGGCCAAGCTTACGCATGCTGTCCCGCCATCGACAAGGCAGCCAGGATCGGAGCGATGCTGTCCGGCTGCTCCTCGCCTGCGCCCATCTGAGCGAGCAGGCGGGCAACTTCAGAGGTGTCAGATTCCTGACCCTCGCCCATGCCCATACCTTCGTTCAGAGGTTCGTAGTAGGACGAGTGCAGCTGCTGAAGGAGCTGAGAGAGCACGTCGGGCGGAATCGTCTCACCACCCATCTCATCGCCGCCTTCCATGGCAGCCATCTCTTCGTCCTCGTCCTCGTCCTCTTCATCGTCGTCTTCGTCCTTGCGCATGCGCTTGGACATCTGACGCTCCATGTCCTCACCCTCGTCGTCGGTGTCTTCCGTCTGCTCCTCCATCATGTCGGCGATCTTGAGGAGCCGCTCGGTATTTGACATGGACGAAATTTTCTCGGCCACCTTCTCGGTGTCCATCTCACCGAAAATGCGGTCAAACATCTTGACCGAGATGGTATTGGCGTAGGCCACCTTGGACGACATGGCTTCGAAAGCCAGGTCGGAGAGAGTACGGTGCCGGGCCTCTTCGCCGTCCAGGAACTTCATCGAGTTCTTCAGGACTTTGGCGAACTTGTAGGTGTTCCGGCAAACACGGGCCACCTTGGCGATCATCTTCTGATCTTCCTCGGTGAGCATTCCGGCTTCCTTCTTGGCGAGCGCCAGGCCACCAAGCATACCGAAGGCCATGCAGGACCTCTCGATAGACTCACCAAGTGTTCCAGGTTCGGTAACGGCCGCGGCGGCGGCGAACTTCACAAACCTGAGTTCGGGAAACTTCATCTTTGTCTCCATCTGCTTTTGGACACCTATCAGAGTAGATCTTTGTACAGCTTCCGGCTGCTGTTTTCAGTGCTCGGGTCCATCAGCCGTTTGCGGCCAAGGTTCTTCTTCCCGATCAGCGCCGGACGTCTTTTCCACAGCCTTTCATCGGTTGTGGTGTTTTTGATGTTTTTGGCCGTTGCGGTACCAGAAGGCATCTGGGCTACCTTAGTGATCTCTTCCACAGAGTTCTTCACACGCTCGAAGATAGAGGTCATACCATCCCCAGACCAGGAAGATTCCTGCGAATAGGAGGTCCCTTAGGCTTGGCCTTGTACACCGGCTTCGGTGCCTTCACCCTCGGTGATGTAGGCGCCTGTCTGGGACCCGTCTTACCTTCACGAATACGGGTCAGCAATCCGGCGGCTTCCGGCTTACTCGGCGACTTCGCAAGGGCCTCAGCGTGGGGAATGTGACGTTCTCCAGCCATGGCTGGGATAGCGTCAAAAATCCTGTATTCCCCCTTCGGGGTCATACCGATGTTCTGATGATGAACATCATATAACCTGTGTCCGCCGGGCAGCTCGATAACCGGGTTACGATTGTATCCGGGAGCATACTCTCCAAGACCTAGATACTTGGCTCCTGACGAGCTTACCTGCCTATGGAATGCTTCGTTGGCCCGACTACGTACCACCGGATCGATGCCCTCGTCAGTTACAGGGGTTAGAGCTCTTTCGATCCAACCTCCTCCACCTTTGTGCTCAGCTACCGGAGGATTCATGAGCTCCGGATGCGCCCGCGCCAGTTCCAAATACTTACGTTGAACGTCTGGCATGATTTCGAACTTCAGCCTCTTGCTTACCAGTGGTCCCAGATCATCTCCGCCGAAAGCCCTGAAAACGTTCTTCTCAGTACTTTTTTCTCCCATCGGTGTTTTACCGATTTGTCGGATTCCGAGGCCTTTGGCCTGACGAAGGCGCTCGGTGTTCTCGGGACCGATTGTCCCCTTGGCCATCTCTTCTGACCAGCGGGCAGCGGCGAATTTGATTCGATCGAGCAGCGAACTGTGCTTTTCAATCTTCTCCAGCTTGTCGTAGTACTTAGCGTCTTCGACAAGGTGATCCATCGCTATTTCCCTAGCGACGGCCTTGTTGTCGACATGCTCACGCTCAACTTTTACGCCCTTGGACAACTGTTTCTTATCGAAGTCCGCGGGCTTCTTCTTATCTGCCAGGCCGCCGGGAAGCCGATCCTTGTGTTCTCCTGTCTTGATACCACGAGCAGCAAGAAGCCCGGAGATTGCCACCGGCAACGCGTAGCTGGCCACACTGCTCAGCGAGGAAAGATAGTCTCTCGCCGGCGGCTTGATTCCCTGTTCGTGAAGGGTCTTGAGACCGCGAGTATGGGCTCTGAGTTCTTCCAGAAGTCTTCCGGTACGAGGAATAACGCTCGCGATGCCGTATCCACGGGCTCCGGCGGCGAGTCGGCTGGGACCCAATTTTCCAGGTCCGATCATGGCTCCAGCGGCGCCGCCGGCAACAGAACCAAGGTCTGACCACAAGTACGACTGTTCGATCGCTGTGCGGTTCAACCGGGAGATCAAACTCTTGTCGCCGGCGGCATAGTCCGCGGCGTGGCCAAGCTCGTGGGCCAGCTCTGTCGCCGTAATGTCAGGCGGAACCCTTACCGTGTTGGACCGAGGGTCGAAGGACGGTTGATGTCCTTCCGCTACATCCAGCGTGAAGTCTTTTCCGAGGTTGTACTTCTTCTGGAAGATCCGACGAATGTTGTGGATATCTTCCGTCGACAACGGCTGCTTGGACCGGAGGCCAAGGGACGCCAGGGGAGCAATAGCTCCGCCGGCAAGCATGGCGGTAAGAGCCTTGTTCTTGCGCACGAAGTCCAACAGCCCGGCGATCTTCTGGGTGGACTGAATCTTGTCCAGCTGCTCGGGCACATTCTTGTCTATGTGGAACCTCATGAAACTCGGCGCTCTCAACTTGCCTGACCTGAGCTTCTCCTGGGCCGAAACCGTAGCCGTCAGGCCAACGAAGCGGTCAGGATGGCTGTGCATCTCCTTACGAAGGCGATCGCTGAGGCCAGTACCAACACGGGAAGTAGTGCCATCATGAGACAGGTAAAAACCACCCACCGCATTGCCGTGGTACTTACTGCCTTCCTCCGCCGGGAAGAAGCCGGTGATCTTTCCATCATAGTCGGTCCTCAGCTTGATTTTGGTCGGATAGTCCCGCCACTGAATGACACCTTCCCTGGTCTGAGGATGCTTGCCGGCTCGAATCGTCTCCCACAGCTTCTGTTTGGCCTTCGGGGTCTTGGCCGAGGCAGGAAGCTCAAGCTTCATCTGCCTGGCGATACTTTTCACAATCTCCTTGCGTCGCTCTATCGGAAGGGTACTGACGTCCTTGCCTTTGTAGACGTCGACGTCAAAAGGCGAGAACTGAAGTTTACCTACCTGCTCCTGGTTCTGTCGAGACTTCCAGACGTTAGCGTTCAACAAACCGCCGATGATCTCGGGGCGAAGAGGGGCGTTCTTCCCCTTCTGCTTTCCCCAGGTCTCGCCTCTCAGAACAGTCTTGCCGGCATCAGCCGGTGACTTCTGGGTCCAGTGAACCAGCTTCTGGGAATGCTCGATCAAGCCGGTATCGCCGGACTTCGGGCGACGGTAGCTAAAAATTCTCGGTCGTTGCCCTTTATCCAGAACCATGAAAGTATGAGCGCCGTCGATCTTGGCCTCGTGAGTAGCGTCGGCGTCATCTACCCGATGCTTCTCCGGTTTGATCTCCCGGTACGGGTACTTGCCTTCAGGGATGTTGATCTTATCCCGTTGAGGCGTGGTGTTCATCAACAGCCAGCTCTTCCCCTTGGTCTGACGAAGCAGGTACTCCTGGGGTGTCCTGGTCTGATACAGGCCGAATCTCACCATGTCCGGCCGAGACTCGATGATCTCGACGGGACCCTTGTGGGCAATCGAAACCTGACCCTTGCCGTAGCCTTCTGGGATGTGTCCCTCGAAGTCGAAGTAGCTGGTCCTATGGTCCCCTTGGCGTACGGCGAGAACCTTCTCTCCGGGACCGGGGAGCTTAGCCTTGGGAATCGCCCAGGAAGACCCCACAGTCGTGTTGGGGATCTGGATGCGAAGGTCGTAGTGCGAGTTGTGAACTACAAAACCGCCTACGACGTACTCATGGACTCCTTCGATTTCCAGGTCATAACGGCCTTCTCCAGGCCTGGATACCCGTTGGATTTGAATATCTCCGCAGCTAAATCGCGGAAAATCTTGTCCGCCTCTGCGTGACACTTCTTGCACAGCAAGAGGAGATTCGTTGGATTGAAACACAGCTCGGGAGCGATCCACCACGGTTTGATGTGATGAAGCTCCAGACGAGCTGTAGCACCGCACTTCTCGCAACACTGTCGTTCTCGAACGATCTTCTTGCGCAGGGTTTTCCAGCCCGTTGAGGTATGAGGCAGCACTGCCCCTATCGCTTGTCCGTTGTAAACGCCACCTTTCCAGTTCCAGTTGTTGAACCCGGAAGTCTTGTTTTTTGATCTGGTCGTACGGACCCGACGGATCGGGATGTGGAAACGCTTCAAAGCGGTTGTCACTGGATTCCGTGAGCACCCGATGAGGTCCCCGATCTCGTCCAATGACAGCTCTTGCTCTACATAGTGATCCCGTATCCAGGCCTCGTCGTAGAGAAGAGGATATTTCTCCCTTATCCGGATCTCCCAAGCCTTCTTCAGTGCCGGTGAGTTGCTTTTGGTCCCTCGCGTGTCCCTCTCCGGCGCTGTTTTCCAACTTACCTTGGCGGCGCAAATTTTCGAGCAGGTCCGACGCTTCGAGTACTTCTTCGGGGTGAAACACTGACCACATATTGAGCAGAGACGCGTAAAGGTCCCCGATCGCGACCCAGCCGACGCCTTTGACCCAGAACTTGTGGTTCGGTGTGGCATGAAACGTTCCTTGAGGGGCATCAACCTTTATCCAGGTATCTGCATCCCCATTGTACCATACGTTGTTTACCTTTCGATGTCCAAATCTGGTCTGGACCATGTCTCCCGCTGAAATCGCCGAAATTGGCGTGAAAGTTCCATCAGCTAAAAGAACAGGAGATTCGGAGGAAAAGCAACCCGCCACGTCAGCCTCGTGATGATGTACCACGAAGCCTGTGTTGGTCGGCTTGCTGATCTCCGGGAACGGTACGAACTCGCCCTTGGTCGGAAGACCAATGGCGTAGTCGGTGGCCTTGGCTGCGGATTTTATGCGGTCAATTAGGCTCACGGTCGATCCCTCGACTACAACCAGTATACCGCTGCCAGATTGCCTGTTCTCTGTGGTCTAAGCCAGTACACAGGAAAGTTTTCTACAGGAGGGAGCATGCAGATCAACGGATACAAACTGCGGGAAGCTATCAAGAAGCTGAACCTGCAGATCGAGATTCACGAGAACCAGTTCGACAACAACACCAAGGCCTTCGCCAACGACGACAAGAAGTCCCTGGAGTCGATCACCAAGGACTGGTTCGAGGCGGAGGACAAGATCTGCTCTCTTCAGGAAGCGCTGAACGATTACAACCTGAAGGTCAGGGTCGACGTCCCTGGCATGGGAAAACTGTCGTTGGCCAAGATCATCAAGCTCATCGGACCCGCAGGCCGCATCGAGAAGAAATGGCGCCGGCTGGCGGCCCCGAAGAAGGATCGCTACGACCGCTACGACGAGCCCGGCGTGAAGGAAGAGGGCAAGGAGTACGCGGTGAAAACCTACACCATCGACGAGGCCATGAAGATGGCCGTCGTGTGGGGTGACAAAGTGGCGGCCCTTCGCGGTGCTTTGTCTGTGGCCAACGCCACGATGGTAGACTTGGACATTCCGGGAAAGCTCTTTGAGTAGACCTGGAGTGAGCTGTTCTAGAGACATCCAATGGCGATTAGCGCAGAGATGTGCTGATTAGGTGGTTACTGAGGTCGAGCTGATACTTCTTCTTACTGCTGAATGCTGGCAGCCAACTTCCACTCAGACTAGTACCTCCCGTAGAACCGCGTAAAATTCTCGTACTCTACCGTCTTCAGAACAGCGCAGGGAGGTCCTTCGGGGCCTCCCTGTTCCTTCTTTTTTAGCCAGTGCAATGCGGCCTAAGAAGATAGAAGGGTTTTCAGAAGAAAGGAGAACGCATGGACCCGTTAGGAATCAAGGAGGAGTACCTTACGCGGATGTCCAAGTTGTCAGGACATCCGGGGCTGTACAAGATCATCAAGTCAGCCCACCAGAAGTACGACATCGAGAACAGCTATGACCTGGACACCTTGATCACCATGTACTTCATGAACCAGTTCTTGCCGGTCTTGAATGACGTCGAGAACCACATGGACAGGATTCACGAAGAGCTTTCCAGGGAAAATCAGTTTCGGGAGCCGACCTACGAGGAGATAGCCAGACGCTACATGGAAGAGGTCTTCTCTGACATGAACTCCTCGGCCAAAGTATTGACCGCCAGTCTTTTTGGCGAGCTGGACGGCGACCCGGATGTGGAGGAGTACATCCAGTTCCGGGCAGCTGAATTCAAGAAGTACCAGGTCTCAACCAGGAAAGCGCTGGAGAAGGAGAAAAGGAACCGGGGATGACGATGACCAAGGAAGAAATCATCGACCGTCTCAAGGCCCGAAATCCCGCTACCAAGGAGTTCGTGGAGAGGGGGCTCAGCCGAGAGCACCTGCTCAGCCCAGAGGAACAGAAGAAGGTCTTTGGATTCTACACGGAGCTGTACAGCATCGAAAAGGCGGGAGCCGACGTCCCGGAGCTCATCATCGATTTCCTGGTTGAAACCTACAACATCGATCGAGCACTAGCCGCTTTTTTCGCGAAGTCCAACGCCGATCTTTCGTTGAGGTTCTTCAAGTCGATCAAAGATGACGGCACTTTCGAAGACGCCGACGACATCATCAAGGCTTCAATGATGCTGTCCTACTGGGATCTCCTCAGCTCGATCATGTGCATCACGGGATACGAGACCTTGAACTAGAAAAGGCCCTGATGGGCCTTTTCTTTTATGGTCGCAGAGTCTGCAGCCATCAATACGACGCGAGCTTGGCGTGTCCCTCTTTCACCAGCAGCTCGTTGAGAGTGGTCTGCTCTCCTGGAGTGTGCATTTCGGCCAACCACCGACCGTACTTGCCGCGGCTGTCCTTGTGGGTCTTGATGATCACCTTGGTGCCCGCCGGCGCCTTCTGCTCACAGTAAGCCAGGGCCGCGTCCGCCCTGGACATCTCTTTACGGCGGTCCTCCTCTGACTCGAAATCCGTTTTCTTAGGGCGCAGCTCTGGAGTATCGATTCCGAAAAGACGGAACCGGTCTCGGAACGAGATACAAAACCCGAGGTCTACCAGCAGATCAACCGTGTCGCCGTCGATCCATCGTTCGACGGTTGCCGAATACATGTACATCAAAGTTCTCCGACGAAGTGCCCGGCTGCGTCTTCCATGCCAAGGCGAAATTGGTCTTTCATCAGCTTGCGGCCGAAATCCAGGGAGTCACCAAGAGGCCTGGACGGATAAATCAGCCTGATGTCGATCGGCCGTTTGTCCGGGTGATCGTCCAGGCTGGCGTTGACCCGCTTGCATTGCTGAACATCGTTGTAAAGAATCTCCATCGCCATCACGTCGATTACCCTGGCGAGCATCTTCATGACGTTGCCAGGAATCTGCGTGGCTTCAGGCTTGAAAGGATTGGCCGTAGTGACCACGATGATTTCTTCAGCGCCGGCATCGATCACCGGGCTGAGGGGAGCGATATCCCTGACGCCGCCATCGGTGAGCAGCTGACCCTTCACCTTCTGCATGGGGAACATCACAGGGAAGCTGGATGAGGCCAGCACAGCCCCGAGAAGATCTTCACTCTTCTCGTCAAACCGAACTGCCATGCCGGTCTCGATGTCAACCGCGGTGAGTAACAGGTGTACTCCGCTTTTTCGGACCTTCTCAACATCCAGGTTCTTCTTCAGGAACTTCTTGAGAGCCTTGTTGGTGCCAAGGGAATTGGACCAGAGTCCGCAGATGAACCACGGGAACTTGTACTGCCAGATATTGAGACCGTCCTCAATCCACTTCTCTCGAAGCCACCAGGCTGCCGAGCGAAAATCCTCAGGTGCGTACATCGACAGGCCTGCGGCATTGATAGCCCCGACAGAGGTACCTGAAATCGTGCTGAATCCGTTCGGGTAGACATCGGACAGGGTCTTTACTGCCCCGGCCTGCCACGACCCCTTGGATCCACCACCTGAGAGTACAAGCGCTCTTTTTTTCATCGCGGACATCCAGGCGGTAGGGGCCACCAACTCGGGGGGAGCTGCCGAGGCCCCTACCTGGTTGTTGTGCGGCCTAAGGAATCCCGCACAAAATCAGTTTAGGTGCGGTCCAATAAGATGAAGGTTCTCAGCATAACTCTCGATCGATCAATCATTTACAAAGGAAAACGATGAACAAGGCTGTCACGAAAAAAGGTAAAAAAGGCAAGATCTCGGAACGTCGAGGTCCCAAGCGGAAGATCACCTACGACCCGAACAAGCACATCGTTCCGATGGAATACAACCATTACCTGGAAGCCATTGACGAGTCCGAGAACCGTGCCATGAGGTTTATTGAGAGACAGGTCGGTTCCGAGCGCTTCGAAGAGCTTCAGAACGAATACATGATGGGCAAGAACACAGATCTGAAAGACATCGCCATGCTGATCGCCGAAAGTGTCGCCAGCTTGTTCAAGACCCCGCAGCAGCAGTTCGAATACAGCCCGTACAACCTCGGCGACGAGGACTTTCAACCCTCGAAGAACTTCTACAGTCCGAAGAACTTCGACATTCCTCTGGGGACGATCGATGACGACTAACCTCAAAACCAGGAAATACAGCAAGAACGTAATTCGACAAGCTGAATGGCAGATGGCCGGCCTCACCAGCTTTGAAGACCTTCTTAAAGTATCCGACCATCCTAGCGGTACCTTCAGTTTTCGGAACCTCGAAATCTATCTTCATGAAACGGATGTCCCGTTAACGTTCAACGACTACCACCTGCTTGTCGAGATGGTCGTTAACGTGATGCCTTCGAACGGGAACGCCGACTTCGACAGGCCGATGCCGATGTTCTCTACCATTTGTGACGCGTTCCACGAGATGATGAATTACTCTAGGATCAACAAGATCGACCAGGCTGAGATCTGTAAGCGATTCCTCAAATCCATCAAGCACTACAGGGCCTTTGAGCAAAAATGGGGAAAACTTGTACAGGACTTCCTGATCGACAAGCCAAACACCGATATCTGCTACATGTACCGTTGCGCCGCCAACTACAAGGATTACGAGGAGATCGTTGTCCCTGGTCATCTGGCCGTGGCTGACATCAAAGATGACCTGATTGACGATGAGAACATGATCGCTCACCAGGTTGGCTTACGGTCTCCTCAAGACCACCTCAAGATGGATCCCGAGCTCGACCACTGCCTCTGTGAACTGGTAAGCGTTAGCTTCACTGCGTCTCCGCCGACTGAGGGCGCCATGACAGCCAAGGAACTGAAGAAGAGATTCAACAACGTCAAATGGGATTTTGCTGAGGCTACTGAACGGTTCAAACTTTAGCCTTAGAACATCTGACAAACATGGCCTAAGAAGATGAGAGGGAAATTTACTACGGAGGCTACACATGAAAAAGACAGGAACATTGGTCCTGCTTCTCATCTTGATGGCGACCGGGCTGCTGGCCCAGCCAAATCCTGCCACCGACGGCGCGTTCAACTGCTATCAGTACGTCGGCACCGCATCTGAGGCAATCATTTCGGGGCAATTTCCCGACGGGGAAGTCGGGATCGACTACGATGGCGCCCACGTGGTCTTCAAAGACGGAAACCTGACAGCGCCCGTCGGCTACTACGTCATCACCTACTATTTCAATGGTCCTCCACCTGGCATCGTGAAAACTGATGACTTGGTGATGGTCGGCGGAGTAGCTGTGTGTCAACAGTCGAGGTTGGTTCTGCCCCCGACTACAGCCGGGGCATGGACCGGACTCGTTGTAAGGGCAGGGTACAAAAAACTAGCAGGGTACCCTGCTGCTTGGCCGGATACGTGGTACGGTCCGGAGCAATACTTCGACTTCACAATCCAACCCACTGGGTACGGGGTGGTCTACCCGCCCTTGTTGGGCGGTGGAGGCGGATCTGGCTCTGATGGTGGGGGCGGCGGAGATGACGGAGGATGCTCAACAGTCGCCGGCGTCGGACTGGGAGTACCAACTACGCTTTCCGCCATTCTCGGCGCTTTTCTTTGGCGCCGAAGACGAGAAGAGTAGGATGAGTTTGCGGGGCTAACCAGCCCAGGTGCTGGACGAGAATCCCGCTTGAGTCGCCGAGTTCTTATCTCCTTTCTGGCTCGGTGACTTCGCCACGGCAGGGAGGGCCTTCGGGTCCTCCCTGTTGTCGTGGTCCTTCATTTTTGCTCAGGAATTTGATATGGCTGCAGACTCTGCAGCCATCGAGGAAGACTATGACTAAGATCCACGCCAGGCCCTACGAGATTTTTACCAACGTCAACAAACTACCCGATCTCGGAAGAAAAGAAGGATGCGTACTCAAGTACACCAGCACTGAGGAACTGCATCGTCTGGCAGAGACCTTCACGAGGCTCAGAGGGTACTTGTTTGAGGACAAGCCTTTCGGGTCTTTGATCTCTGCCTGCGACTCCTTCGGTCAGTTGTTCACTCCGCGAGACAACTCCACGTTCCCCATATCTATTCGCATCGACAGCTACTCAGAAGGAGTGATCAGGAGCCATACCGGCGAGCATTGTTTGAACAGCCCTTTTATCGCGTTGGTACGCAAAGAAGGTAAGATCAAGAACAATGTTCCTGAAACTTACCCCGAGTACATCATTCCGACCGAAGGTGGTGTTCTCCGAGTACGGGGCCCTCACAGGGGCAACATGATTCCGCTGTCCTTTGTGTCCAGTGACGTAGTCATCAACTTTGATGCGCGTGGTGTTGCCAAGGAGATCTACCGGCCACCGCACGGAACCTTCTTCCTGAAGGTGGACGGCGAGCTGTTCCGTTCCGGACATCTGGACGGAATGGGCATGAAGTGGTACATCAGCAACTGCCTGAAGTCCTTGACCGTCGGTGATCAAACCTGGAAGTTCACCCGCGGAGATAAGGTCACGCTCCAGGACCGGGTTGCCGGCGCCCCCTTCGAAAGGGTGATCGGCTCACTCTTCATCGCCAAGAACATCAAGACCAAAGAAAGGAGGATCGTCCCTACCCTCGCTGGTGTCGTATCGGTAATCCACAGGAATCTGATGTTTATCAAAGAAGCTAACGGCGAGTATCCACCGGAGCTGTTGAAAGACATCAAGGGCCTTCAGCATGTAGAGGCCAAGCGGGTCCTGATGAACATGGCTGGTGTTGAGAAGTTCCTCACCAACGCCAAGACCCTGGATATCGACATCGACAAGAAGATCCATCGAGCCCTCGTCCTTGATCTGGACGACAATCAGAAGTACCTCATTTGTCACGACGGAAGCACGGAAAAACAGTACGTTCTCTCAGTTCCTGACGTTACTATGGACCGGACTGAAATCACCACCTGCGCAGAGGCCAGTGCTACATTGAGCGCCCTGAGTGTCGACGTCCGCTTGCCCTGGCAGGTCAGAAACACCATCATGGAAATCGCGAACTCAGATGAGTTCGTAGCCGAAAGTTGAGGAAAGAAAGATGACCACGAAAACATTGCCGGAAGTCGCTGAGGCTATGACCTTGGTGGCAGAAGACGCCGTAAAGGCGTCAAAAGAAGAGCGCCGCTACTCCATGGGTCTTCACGAGAAGTCCCGTCAGGGCGACGTATACTTCTTGACGTTGTCGAACGAGGATCTGCCGAATTACGGTATTGAAATCGACACCAGCAAGAGGCCGACCAAGAAGCTGGAGATCGCCAAGAGCCACGTGCTGATGGGCTCTTTCCACGTCTACAAGACGTCGGAAGAAACCTTCTTCGTTCGCCCGAAGAACGGCGAACCGCTTATGCTCCGCCACCCGGAGCATGCCGACCACGTGTTCAATGTCCTGGACGACACCACGCTGTACTTCTACATTCAGAAGACCATGGACAAGAACTCCGTCGGCGCCCGTACCATGGACTAGCTCCGAATACCAATCAAGTTTGTAATCATCCGCCCGCCAACGATTCCTTATCGTTGGCGGGTGTTTCTTTTCCTAAAAGGAGCGTCATGAACCGATTCATCTTGATGTCCGTCTTCGCCTTTGCGGTGCTCATCCTTGTAGGTTGCGGTCCAGCCAAGCTTGAACAGAGTGTCGAGGTTCAGCCTGACGAAACTGCCTTCCTGATCAACATCGAAGACACCGATGAGCAAGGCAAATTCAAAAGCATCGAGTTCCTCGAAGAACACAAGGTTGCCGCGGCACGCGTCATCCTTCCTCTTCGTGAGCGTAGCACTGGCCGTGCCTGGTGGAGTTATGAGTACATACCGACCGCCCGCGTCATTACAGTCAAACGGGCTCCAGTGACTCGTCAGTGGACTGACGCCAAGTCGGACGACCACAAGACCGAAAAGCTCCACGTCGAGTCTCTGGATAGCATCGGGTTCAGTGTCGGCGCCACGATTATGGCCAGAGTCGAGGAGCCGGATGCCTCGAAATTCCTGTACCACTTCGGCGGGAAACAACTGGAAGAGATCATCGACACCAACATTCGGGGCTTCGCCCAGAAAGAGATGGCCGACCGGT